>Ga0316204_10000223_pt1 | contig 232118 bp, 203 predicted proteins | sample 6monrhotite_MG_2_FD_205661 | JGI IMG/M metagenome (GOLD analysis project Ga0316204, IMG submission 205661) | Microbial mat bacterial communities from mineral coupon in-situ incubated in ocean water Damariscotta River, Maine, United States -... | ecosystem: Environmental > Aquatic > Marine >...
TTTAAATCTTTTGGATTCTCCTGGATAACGTTCAGCCTGTTCAGGATTTGTTCAACAAAATCTATGAATTGCACAAGTAAGTTGAAATTTGTTGGGATTACTATATGTAGCAGACCGAATGCTTACGATTAAAAGGGCGAATTTCTATGGACACCGGATTTGATGTTGAAAGTTTCAATTCCAAAATGGTACGATTAAAAGCGGATAGTAAAAAATCCATTCTATCAGACCATGCCCGTTTCAATTCCAAAATGGTACGATTAAAAGCCTTACCAACCAAAATCAATTGACCGGCATACCCACGTTTCAATTCCAAAATGGTACGATTAAAAGGAGGTCGGATGGGCGGAGGAAAATACGTTTGGTCAGTTTCAATTCCAAAATGGTACGATTAAAAGGGTGGCGTTTTCTATCTCGTAGCGGCTTTTGTCCTTGTTTCAATTCCAAAATGGTACGATTAAAAGTTAGCGTTAATATCGCCGGTATAAGCTGCATTACTGGGTTTCAATTCCAAAATGGTACGATTAAAAGTTTGCCCGCTTCCTTAATGACCTGAGCTATATTTATGTTTCAATTCCAAAATGGTACGATTAAAAGGTGGGAGCGGAGGAAACATGGATAAGCGATAGCGACGTTTCAATTCCAAAATGGTACGATTAAAAGTGTCCATTTCGCGCCAGCTATAAGCTGCTTTATACTCGTTTCAATTCCAAAATGGTACGATTAAAAGTAGGATGGGAAATAATGTTCAAAAACGTCTTTTCCCGTTTCAATTCCAAAATGGTACGATTAAAAGCGCTGGCTTTTGGCGGGTCATAATAAATCATCTTCCGTTTCAATTCCAAAATGGTACGATTAAAAGAATCAATTGAGTTTTCAGGAGAGTAATTATTTTGTTTGTTTCAATTCCAAAATGGTACGATTAAAAGTTTCGATGCCTTTATGTTGCAGGTAAGCCTCATATTGTTTCAATTCCAAAATGGTACGATTAAAAGCTACATCAAAGCGTAAGGTGTTCTTTTTCATTGCCGTTTCAATTCCAAAATGGTACGATTAAAAGCGGTATTAGGAAGTTACTTAGGCAAATAAAAAATTAGTTTCAATTCCAAAATGGTACGATTAAAAGTCTGGCTCTGGAGTCGTTAACTTTTCAATACTCCCAAGTTTCAATTCCAAAATGGTACGATTAAAAGAAAAAGGTTTATCGCTTTTTGACGAACGGCCTGATCGGTTTCAATTCCAAAATGGTACGATTAAAAGCGTTGTAGAATTTACAGCAATTAGCTGGGATGAATATGTTTCAATTCCAAAATGGTACGATTAAAAGCAAAACCAATATGCTTCTGCTCAAACAGCTAGTCAAGTTTCAATTCCAAAATGGTACGATTAAAAGCAATACAAAAGGGTTGAGAAACTTTTTACCCTAAAGTTTCAATTCCAAAATGGTACGATTAAAAGTACCTTTTCGTATTGCATGCCATTCCGGACTACCTTGGTTTCAATTCCAAAATGGTACGATTAAAAGTGCCAAAAGGATTTGAACCAAAAGAATTATTAAATATGTTTCAATTCCAAAATGGTACGATTAAAAGATTTGTCCGTTAAATGAGCCACAAACTAAGTCGTTAGTTTCAATTCCAAAATGGTACGATTAAAAGTATCAACGGTGCATTAGTTTCAACTTCTGCAATCACGTTTCAATTCCAAAATGGTACGATTAAAAGACCTTTTCGTATTGCATGCCATTCCGGACTACCTTGGTTTCAATTCCAAAATGGTACGATTAAAAGATTTTAAAATAAACACAAACGATATTCAGGGATTTAGTTTCAATTCCAAAATGGTACGATTAAAAGAGGACAATCTTGAAAAGAAAGGGAAGGTTGCACCTGTGTTTCAATTCCAAAATGGTACGATTAAAAGCATCCTGTAAGCTGATCGGTGTATATACTTCCCCGGTGTTTCAATTCCAAAATGGTACGATTAAAAGAATTTTTTGCTATAATTTGAAGACTGTTCATTTTTTTGTTTCAATTCCAAAATGGTACGATTAAAAGGATGATAAATCATTTTCTTTCGACAATCACGGAAAAGTTTCAATTCCAAAATGGTACGATTAAAAGCAACCTAAGCCTGAAAATCCACCCACAGAAGCAAAGTTTCAATTCCAAAATGGTACGATTAAAAGGGGTAAAAACATTGATGCACTACCTAAACTGCTTGCGTTTCAATTCCAAAATGGTACGATTAAAAGTGATTGAAGGAATAGGCCGAATTAATGAAGCTGTATGTTTCAATTCCAAAATGGTACGATTAAAAGCTTTTAAAGAATGGAGCCAAGCAAGCCGAATTGGACGTTTCAATTCCAAAATGGTACGATTAAAAGGCACCCTGAATAAGCTGTACAAAAAGAAATATGATTGTTTCAATTCCAAAATGGTACGATTAAAAGGCTCATAGGGTGATTTCCACGGGTTTAATCCTAAAAGTTTCAATTCCAAAATGGTACGATTAAAAGAAGGGAATATCTATGTAGTTGACCAGGTAAACCCTGAGTTTCAATTCCAAAATGGTACGATTAAAAGTATATAAGGAATCTAAACCCGAAGGCGCTTCTTCAGTTTCAATTCCAAAATGGTACGATTAAAAGGAAACCGTGCCATTGATTATTACCGTGGACGGCAAGTTTCAATTCCAAAATGGTACGATTAAAAGAGTATTATTATACTTTTTTTGAATAATAATTTACAAGTTTCAATTCCAAAATGGTACGATTAAAAGCCTGTCCTGTACAAACACTTTCTTTTTGTAGGAATGTTTCAATTCCAAAATGGTACGATTAAAAGCGGTGGCCTTAACCTTGAAAGAATGGGACGTTCAACGTTTCAATTCCAAAATGGTACGATTAAAAGTTTCGTCGATGGCTAGCATTACGGCCTGCTCTGCAGTTTCAATTCCAAAATGGTACGATTAAAAGCTTTTTGTGATTAAGTCGGTACGGATAGCATCCCTTTGTTTCAATTCCAAAATGGTACGATTAAAAGAGTTGCATCTTTCATTACCACGTCCCTCCATCAATGTTTCAATTCCAAAATGGTACGATTAAAAGCCGTTCAAAAATACAGAAAAAAATGCCTGTTTTTAAGGCTTTCAGCAAATTAATTTGATCTTTTTTAAGGTGAAAAGTCGTCAACCCCCGGTACAATGAAAACCACGGGGCAACGACAACTCGTTAAATAGTTTATTATCAAGATGTCAAAGAACGCTTTGTCGTTGTGCAGGTTTAATGTCGCCCACAAATCGTTTAACCGACGACTATAAAATTGTATCCAACGGGCTTCTTTCAATACCAACCACCTCTTTGTCAAGCCATTTCTCCTGTCTCGACTTAAATACGATGAGGCTGTCAGTTTCCTGTTTCATTATCTCTTTGGCCCTTATTTTTAACTCCATTAATTTGGCCTCCGATATCTCTCCTTCAAATACGGAATTTTGTATCCAGTTTAAATATTGCCTGCATAACTTGAGCATTTTGCCCACTCTTTTCTCGCCCATATCGTAAACCAAAATTACATACATTTTTCTATTGTTTTATGAGTTTAGATTTTTTACCACCACATTTTAAATGGTTTGTATTCTTCAATGCCAAGCAGGTGCTTCTGTAATTTATAACATTCCAATTTGATTAAATGTTTATAACTAACGCTTCTGTTTAATGTTCGATGCTTGATGGTTTCCTGTAGCCGTTCTTCAAATGCCCTGATAAACTTTTTCTTTCCGTTTTCTTTTAACAAAATCCGGTTGAGTTTGCTTTCAAAATCGCTTTCCTGTATTTCTTTTTTGTTTAGTACCTTGAAAATTATGCGATCCACGATAATTGGTTTAAAGATTTCGGAAAGATCCAATGCCAGGCTATAGCGGCGCTCGCCAGGCTCGTGCAAATAACTGATTGTCGGATTTAGCTGTGTTTGGTTTATGCTGCGCAAGCATTCCGAATAGAACATCATATTTCCAAACGAGATTAAACTGTTGACAATATTCAAGGGCGGTTGCTTCGTCCTGTTGCCCATCTCATGGTCGCTGATGATTTCGTTGAAGGCTTCATAATACTTTATCCTGATGTTTCCTTCTATTCCCATGAGTTCGGCTACGTTTTTCGTATCGGCTATTTTCGTTCCAAGCTGTTCAATATCCTCAATGTTTGCTCCCAAATCTTTTCCCCGATTGTTATAATATTTCAGGTTTTTCAACATATTATGGGCAGCTCCTTCAATAAATAAGCGGGCAATTTCTATCCTTTTGGCTTTGCTTAAATAATATTTCGTTTGAGAAACAATCATTTTACCTGCCAATAATTGGTCTTTGGGCATAAATGAACCGGTATAATTTTCGTAATAATCAAAGAAATGAACTGCTATATCATTCTTTCCCAGAAAATTATATAATGCAGAATTGGCGTCCAATGCGCCGAAGACATATAATTGTTCAATATTTTCCACAGGTAGGTAGCGCGGCTTTTGCTCTTCTCCTTTTTCATTAACTGGCGTGAATTTTAAGGTATTGTCTCTTCGAGAGAGAAGCCCGGGATTAAAGAGATAGTAGGTTTTTTTCATGGTTTTGTTTTACAAGGGTTTGGATTGGATGAGATTGGAATAGATTGGATGGATTGGTAGGATTGAATGAGATTGAAGAAGATTGGATAGATTGGATGAGATTGAAGAAGATTGAATGGATTGAATGGATTGAATGAGATTGGAATAGATTGAATGGATTGGATGAGATTGAATAGATTGAATAGATTGAATAGATTGGATAGATTGGATAGATTGGATAGATTGGATAGATTGGATAGATTGGATAGATTGGATAGATTGGTAGGATTGAAAGATTGCATAAATTGGATAGATTTGTCATTATTTTAAATTTTTCCTCATGGTTGACAATGTTTTTATTAACGATATACTTTCGGCATATAGCTCCATAACAAATTGATTGTTCAGTAGTTTTGAAGCAATGATTAGATCTAACCACATTTCCGTTTCATCAGCTTCTTCAACAGAGATGGAAAGTTTGGAGAAAAATTCTGCCTTAGAACGACCTCGTAAAGCAGCACGGTAATTAGCATACATGGAAGTGCCTGATTTTGTAATCTGATAATTAATCACATTTGCTTTTACCGTTTTGGGCAACATCTCCGAAAGTTCAAGTATTTTCAGACTGAATTTTTTTAACCTTTCCCTCACTTCAATCTTGTATTTTAACCATTCTTCTTTCGACATAATTATCATATTTTATTAAATCTCTAATTATCAATCTCCCCTGCTCCCCCCAATCCCGTCAATCTATTCAATCCTATCTTAGTTTCACTACCGTTAGTATTTATTTTAATATCCCCCAATCCTGTCAATCTCATTCAATCCTATCAATCCTAAATCCCACATCAATCCTCCTCCTCCCCAATCCAACAAAAATCAAAATAGGAGCAGTTTTTACATTTTTTCTTTGGGATTTTATCAGGGCAAGCCTCCGAATGAACAATTTTTTCTATCTCTATTGACATGGCCTCAATCTCTTCTCTGTCCACATTACTCAAAAACACCTCCTGGGTCTTACGAAGTTTTGGATACTCCAAAATGCCGCTAACGCCCTCTATTCCATTCTTTTCCAGCACATAAATATAATATTTGAGTTGCCATTCATGCGAAATCTCCTTTTTGTCCGATTTCTTTATCTCATGTATCATCTTATTTCGGGCATCGTAATAATCGATTCGAATTCCCCCAATGGCTATTTCTTCAAATTTTAAACTCCGTTGGGGGTAAGAGCTTTCGTGAATGAGTTTGCCTTCATACACCAGTTCGCTGGTATGCTCCATTTGTATATTTTGGGCAAACAACCACAACTTACGATGGCAAATGAAGTAGTAGTTGAAATGAGTACCTGTAATTAGCATGGGCTATAAGTATTTGGGTAGTTTGTCGTTTTTCTCAATGAACACTTTCAATTTCAAAAGACGTTCCCTCAATTTGATTTTATCATTCTCAGCTTTGGTTAATTCGTTCAGAACGAGTTCCGTTTTGTTATATCCCATCAGTAGTTGGATTAGCACATAAAGCAAAATTTCCTGCTCATGTTCAATTTGATGTTTTGTGAAATAGGCAATGGCATTATCAAATTCATCCAATTCGGCATAACTTCTGAAAATAATTTCGGTTAAGTTGTTTAACTTTTTTGTTTTTTCGTATTGGGACCCTCCATCGCTTTTACCCGCTTTTACCATCTTTATCTCTTCCCACTTTTGTTTCGCAAATTCAATAGCTCGATAATGCAAATCCGGAATATTCAGGCACTCTATAAACTCAATAATTAATCCGGAATAGAGGGTGTACCTGTTCAGATAGTTATTAATTATCAGGGTAATAGACTTTTTAATAAAAGCGTCTTTATCAAGAAATTTTTCATAAATATCAATAACGGAGCGGAAAAAGTCGGTTTGTTCAATACCCACGGATTCAAAAGAGTCGTAAGCTGAAAAAAGCTGGTATCCGCATGAATAACACAATACCTCATATATTTTCTCCAAAAGCCCGGACGCTCTTGGTCGGTATTCTTCCTTTCGGCCATAGGGGATGAGCTCTTTGTACAACCTTTTGACAACAAAACGCCATTTGGAACGATCGCTTTTCTGCACATTGCGATTGGGTATCAAATAGTTTTGTTCGTAAGCATTAGAAACAAAATTTTCAACTTCTGTTTGAATTTCTTCAAAAGACCTGAGATGCTTGGAATTGGTTCTCTTTTTCGGCTCATCTTTTACTTGTGCCGGATTTTTAATTAGCTGCGCTATGTTATAATCAATTTTCTTCTCTTTAGGAAGCATCTTGTATATTTCTGCAACAATAAATTCCAAGTCCTCCTTTTTATGCATTTTTAAAGCAGCCCTTACTTCCGTAAGTTTCAAAATGTTAGCTTCTGTTTTCATCGTTTTTATTCATATCAATTAGTTGCGTATAACAATCGCAATATTCTCCAAAGGGGCAGGTGTCGGGGTCGTAGGCACAAAATTCGATACCAATATTTCCGTTTTCAAACAACAAGGTTGGCTCATGCATCCTTTCAATTAACATAGGATAAATTATCCGTGCAGGAGTTTTTTCAGGGAACACCGCTGTATAATTAAAGGTAGCCCATAGTCGCAAAATAACATGGGTAAGTTTGCCCAATTGCTCGTCGGTTAGTTTGTCGGCAGATGGAAATTGTTGTGGCATAAAACCAAAATGGTAGAACATATTTTGTGGCCCGTCGCCCTCAACATAACGCTCCGCTTCGGCAATGGTTTTTTCAAATTCGAGCTCACCCATCATCTCCTTCGATTCGACACTTATTTTACTTTCGTCAAAAGAATTATCCTTTTCTTTAAACTTTTCAAGTCCTTCCGGCTCAATTAAATACCGTTCAGGAATTCCGGCTCGGAAAAGATGCGGCGGGTTTTCTGTCCAGCGTCTGAGAATGGTCTGCTCAATGTCTTGAATAATTTGGTTGATGTAATTTTGCATGGGTTATAATTGTTTATGATTCAAGAATAGTTTCTACAATATCAAATAGCTCTGCGTAAACCACATCGAAATCTGGCAAAGCATTTATTGGAAGATGTTGTTTAAGGCTACTTTCCCATGCCCGCTTATTTTTTCGATATTTTTGTTCATTTACAAATTGCTTGACATTTGAAATTGTTATTTTTTTTGATTCGGCTTTCTGAATAAGAAGTTGTTTGATTTCAGAAAATTTACTTGCATCAATAAACCTGGCAATATTCCAAATGTCATAAATATCCCTGGGCCTGTTTCTTTGGATTAAGGAGCGTAATTTTTCAGCCATTATCTCTGTCAAAGAATAACAAGGCACAAATTGTGTTATAAGATTTGAATCCGAATAAGGATGAAATATTTTGCGGTAAATGGGTTTTTCGATGAGCCGTTCCGAAAAACTAATATCCAGTTTAACAAAAGTTTGCCATCTGTTGACAGGTGGGATAGGTGAATTGGGTTTATGATCTGCTCCCCAAAATTTAATTTTTACCTCATAACCTTGCGGAATGTCTTTATAAAATTGTTCATTTATTTCTGAGATACTAAATCTGATATTAGCTGTTTTTTCAGCCTGTTTAATGATATTGTTAAGTAATTCAAAATTTATTGGAATTCTTTTATCCAAGAGTGTAAAGTCCAAATCTTCAGAAAGACGGTAATCTTCGAAATAGCATTTCCTCAAGCAAGTGCCTCCTTTAAAAACAAAATTGTTTCTATTATCATCAAAGCTATAAAATGCATTCAACAAATGCCCCAATACCCAATCTTTGTCAATAGTGGCTTTAAGGATTTCTTTTTGCGTTGCAATATATTCTAACTCTTTTTGTGTCATTTTAACCTGCTATGAGTTGGCAATTTCCACTATTTCTTCTTCAGGCATATTTAAAATTAATTTCCATTCTTTAATGTATGCTCCTGTTTTCTCCCCACCTGTTTCAAAAAGCGAATATTCTTCTCCAATAGAGGCCTTTGCATAATCAATAAACTTCTCCATTTTCGGCTTTTTCAGTAATTCTGTCAGATAGGCAAGCCGTTTTATGGCGGAAATATTTTTTGTCGCTTTGCAATATTTGACCAACTTAACAGCAGATATTTCCGCATGATTAAAAGCTTTTATTATTTCCTGATACCATCCGCAATATTGGGGCAGGTCAAAACAATCTGCAATGGTTTTTTCAATATCGGTAATCCTGTATTTGTGATTTCCGAATCCCCGTTCGGAATAACCGGTCAACTTCTCTTTTTTTACCTTGACAAATTTGATTTTTGGGTATCCGGCAGTATAGTTTTTCTGCAAAGCGGTTTGAACAAATATAATATTTGGAAACTGTTCTGTTAAACCGTAAAAATTCAATGCCGACCAATAGGCTATTCCTCCGTCTTGTGCCAAAAAGTTAGCGACAACAAAATCATCTAAAAAATTTTTCCTACGGTATTTTCCCCTTTCAAGCCTGACCAATATTCCCGAACTGGTCAGCGATTTTAGTGCCGGACGTAACTCGTTATCCGGTAATTTGTCCTTTAGCATATTTAAACTAAAAATGTCATAGCCGTATTCATCAAGAATATCCAATAATTTAATCTGTTTTTCTCTCATGATAAATCGTTATCCTATATGGTTGTTAAAAGCAAATATACAATATTAATTTATTATACTATTTTCCGGTAATGGTTTTGATGAAACAGCAGAAGTAATACCTAATTTTATAATAAGAAGCGGATAATGTTTTGAGGTAACTTACCAATAAGAAAATCCGGATTATCTTACCGCGAAACATTAGAGTTTGGTTTAAGTGACACGATAATGAGTAAAGGATTTTGAAGAACTAATATTTGAAACAGGAATAACGAGAAGCATCTTATTTCGTTTCGCTGTTTTTGAATCATAATTATTTATGTTCTCAAATTTTGCTTCTGGAGACATATCATCGTATTCTTGTATTACTCCTGCTGAAATAGTAGAAGCATGAAAATTATTCACATTTGGGAAATGAGGATTGTCTTTGTATTTAACAAACTGAAAAAAACTACCTCGTTTTCCAAAGTAATTGATTTTGTACAGATATTTTTTTAAATAGTTCATTGTGCTTTCATTTTTAACTTCAAAAATTAGCTCAATGTTGCTATTCAAATATAGATACTCTCTAAAAGACGGTTTTCCTCTATATTTGCCATCTCGCATTGATTGTATTGTGACAAAAGTATTGTTTACACAAAAACTCCCTTCAATATAATATGAGATTTTAGTATCACGTATATAACTAAGCTCAACGCCTTTCTTTTGTTCAAAAATATCAAATCCGTCAATTGTAATGGCTTGATTAAATATTGCCATTTTAATAGAATAAGGTGATGGGAGAAATAATGATTTTGCTCCAGAGTTAGTGAAGTTGCTATCTTTTAATGAGAATAAATTCGTAGGTTTATAAATGGCTGAGAATTTCATATCAGCTTATTTTATATGGTTTCTCAGAAATAAGATTCTTAATAATTTCAGAGAATTGTCCTAATCCTGAAAACTTATTCACAGTGATTGAATCTTTTTCTATTTCATTGAGATTCTTCGCAATTTCAATGATTTCATCTTCGTAGGTTTCATTCAATGCACTAATTGTCGGCGCAGGTGTAAGTTTTTCCGAATAACTAACAACTCCTTTAAAATCCGTAATGTGTGGTTTCTGACTGCTGGTCATGGCTCCTTGTGGGTTTAAAAGGGAACTTAATAATGCTTGCAATATTGCTTTGTAGCGTTGCTCTCTTTGTGCATCAGAAATGGCATATCCTCTGTTAATGTCGTTAAATCCAATACGATAAACATCAATACTACACACAAAAGCATATGCACCATTATTTGCAGGACGATGAAAGATGTTTTGTCCTTCGTTTGAACTTTCCCCTTTTACTCCAGTTGCGTCTGGTACAATTTTAGTATGCAAGTAGGTTTCAGTATTACTTTTTTCAGGGACTCCAATTGTCCACCCAAATTCTATAACTGATTTTCGAGCATGATTTTTATTTGTTTTACCTATGGACGTAACTAAAACACCATGAGAGTCGTCTATTACGCATGATTCAATTAATGCATTAGCTATATCATTATCAGGTACTTTTTTAAAATCAGTAATGCCTCGGCTGGTAAAATATTTCCCCAAGTCTTCACCACTAGAAAGTCTGTTTGGATTACCAACAGAACAATTTGAACAAAGTTCCAATTGGCTTTCTTTTGCAATGTTTATTAAATGTTGGACGTGGATATGTTTAAACATATCACCACTAATTCCATTTACAGTATGCTCTTGACCTTCTTTGTCAACAATTGTTAGCTGGCGAGTCATAATTTGGTTTCCTTCTCCACCCTCATTATTAAGAGAATGCATATTAAGTGTTAATTCTCCACTTATTGAAATTGATGCAATGTTTTTCTGTGACATGATTTAAAATTTTTAAAAGATTATTAATTAATTATTCGTTTTCTGATTTTTCAGATATTATTTCTTTCTCTTCTAGTGCAAATCCATAAGATGCAAGAAGAGATCCTATGGTTTTTGATGGATATTTATCTAATAATTTGTAGAAACTATCCAAATCATTTTCTCTTAGAGGTTTTCTAAACCCCTTGTTAAGTTCAGCTTTCCTAGCTGTTTCAGCATTGTAGGTGGCTATAAAATCTCCTACAAAAGAAGCCAAATCATTAGGTGTTTTAGATTTGTTTTGAAGTGTTTGAGCAAGACCATACCTTACTTCAAATTTTCTATTCTCTTTAGGTGTGTACTGTAATGTTACAGTGCTTTTTCGGATGGCATATGCCACTTTCTGAAATCCTTCATTTTCAATAATTTCAGAAATTTTGAAATCTTTTGTGCTCATGTTTTTAAAAAATTTATTTAATGTTGATACTCTGAAAGTTCTTATATATTTCTTTTGTGATAATCGACCCATCATGTATGATGCAAACCAAAATGAAAATTTTATCCAACTTTCAAAATGAGAGCTCGTTATAAATGTTCTGTAACTGATTAGCCCTTGAATAGAATCCCCTAATTCTTCAATACTGCTTATTATTTGAATTTGTTCTTTTATTACTTCGACCCAATCTTTTGCTTCATCTTTTGTGTTAAATTCAATAAAATCAGGAGTTTGTAATTTGCCTATGTTAACGACTGCTTTATTTTGTCCTAAATCTTTTTGATAAGTCGAATGCAAGCCGGAAAGAATATTTTTAGCTCTAATTCCATTATATTCTTGAGTGTTTTCAATCAACTTTTTTAAAATTATTAGTAGGTTAAAAATATCAACTTTAATAGGGGTATTACCCTTTATGTTCTTTTTAAATCCCAAAACAATTAACCGCTGTTTGCTGTACTGTATTTTTTTAAAATCAGGAACAATGATTTTTAGATCGTAACTTTTGTTTCCAACTTTTACCAATTGGCAAAGCATATTTGTTAATGCTCCTGAAATTTTCATTGTTTCAGATACCCAGCTAAGTTTTACTCCTCCAGTTCCTGCACCACTTGCTTTAGCTTTATTTACTCCTTTACCTGAAGATGGATTGTATATTTGTAATGCAGATGCTTTGTTTGTAAATGAGTTTAACTCATTGTATCTGGGGTTGATTTCTAATTCTGAGTAATACCCAAGAATATACTTTATTAAAGTCTGAAAATGTTCTTTATTTAAATAAAAGTTTTTATATAAATTTCTAAATCCAACAATGTTATTGGGCGTAATGATTTGAGAATAGACATCCAATTCTGGTTCAATTTTCTTTTCTTCTTCAAAAACCCTATGGACTTCCTTTAATTTTTGTTCCTTGAATTTATTTTTTTCTTTACCACTAAACTCCTTATTAATTGATTGAATTGATTCTTGTTTTTCTTTTTTTAGTTCGCGCTGTTTAGGATAATCAAAATAATCCTCATCAGAACTCTCCTTTTCACGAATTACCCACTTGAATATTGGGAAATACTCTAATGAGTTTATCATATTTTCGGTTATTTCCACTTTAGTTTTGACTTCGTAATAAATTCCTAAATCTTCAATAGAAATTTTATCAGATATAGCATCTGTTCTTATCAATATTTCATGAATCAGATTTGCGACACCGAACATTTCAATGGTATCAGCATAACTTCCTGTTTTTTTCTTTATTGTGAATGCTTTATACATGATAATTATTTTAAAAATTTAGAAATATCTTTTGTTGCTTTTTGGTCACAAAGTCTAAGGATTCTTGCCAAGAACAAATAAGTAAGCCATTCTTTATAATCATCAGGAAGATTATCAGTTAGTTTTCCCATTCTTTCTTTTTTGATTAGTTCAACATTAACAGTAAGGCTATTAAGTAGGTTTTTCATCTCTTTATAATTGATTTCTGAAATTTCAAAATCAGGGTAGCTGATGGTGTCAACTCCATGGTGTTTTAAAATGGCAGTAGCTATGCAATTACTAATAGATATAGTATTATCGTTTAGGTTGCTGAAAAAATCATCTGAATACTCATAAATCATTTCAATAAATACAAATGCTCCAACACCGGCATGTGGAGGTTTGTTCCTTACCTTACTTCTTTGTTCAATTTCGGAATCGACATCTATATTAAAGTCACTGTGTGCTAAAACCTCATCTTCGGAATAGGAAAAAGAATTATCTTTTTTACTCTTTAACTTTTGTAATAATTGCATTGGTTGCTGCCAACGATTACTTAATTTCCCATAATCATGAAAATAAATCATAATTGTTATTAGCTTGTCCCAATCAATATTTTCCTTCCAAAGAATATTCAACTGATTAAATGCAAATTCCAATTTAGGCTTAAAAATGTTTTTATAGCAATTTTCAATTGCTTCATTATGTTCCAGAAATGTATCCTTTTTAAAGACAATAGACTCTTCATCTGCTTGCTTAGTTTCTTTAATAGGAGAACTTCGGCTTCCTATTCCTAATTCAAGTCCTGTTTCTTTAGTGTATTTGAGAACAGATTTATCAACAAAAATAATATCATAACAATTCTTTAATTCATCAATGGAGCTAATAGGGTTGAGTTGAAATCCTTCATTTTGGATTGCAAAACTGTCAATAAAGATAGAATCGTCATTGTTAATTGCTGTAAAGATACAGTCATCATCTTCATTTTTATTTTCTTGAATTTCCTTAGCCCACTTAATGAAAGTCCATTTGTAAAGGCTTATCGTCTCATATTTGTATGGATAGAAAATTTTATTTTTTTCCTTTTCATAGTCAATGATTACAATATCAATATTTTGTATATCTCTTATTGTTTTTGAATAATTATTTTTCTCACAGGATTCCCAAGAATTTTTTATTAGTTTACGGTTATACCCTTCTTCTTTTTGCTTTATTTTGATAAAATCAGATTTTTCTTTTTCAGATAAAATATCATTCACAAGTTTTTGTGAAATGTCTTTATCAATATACTTTACTTTTATTATTTTTTCAAATGTCTTTTCACAAAGTTCTTTATCATACGGCAGATATTTATTCTTTATTGATCTAATCTGTTTTTTGATGTCAGATTCAGGGTTTTCAATCTCAAGTATTTCTTTCTCAGCTTTATCCAATATATCATAAACATATATTTCTCCATATTCTCCTTCCCATCTGGCACACCGTCCCGCACGCTGCAACAATGAGTTAATAGGCGAAATCTCGATATGCATCGTATCACAGGATATATCCATACCCGCTTCAATAACTTGGGTAGATATCAAAATAGCATTTGTTTTATTGTTTTTTCCAAAGATGTTTTTCAATAACGATTCTTTTTCTTTCCGGTGTTTAGAGAAAAAACGGGCATGTAAACAAATAATTTTTGTTGTATCCAGTTCTGAAAAAGAACGCAATTCATTATACAGTTTTTGTACTTTTTCAACCCGATTACAAATCACAATTGTTTTATTTTTGTGCTTGTTCTTTATATCCCCGGCTGAAATAACATTGTTTACAACGGTTACGCTCTTTTTACTCTCTTTATTTTTTGGGATTCTTAATGAACTTATTATTTTTACATCTTCGGGGAAATTATCAATATGAACAATAGCAGCATTTAATGCATCTTGTAAATTTTCAATATAATCATTACTTAATGTTGCAGTCATAATACAAAATCGACTTAGATTCTTTAGTATTTTTAAAGTACCTAAAGTTGTAGCCATTGATAGTTTTGTATCAAGAAGATGAAATTCGTCAAAAACTAAATAACTTCCGATTAATGAACCGGCATTAATATTAGCTTGTCTTTTCGATTTTGTCAAAGGAAAACTTAAAAAATTACTTAGGGTTTGGTCTATCGTTGAAAAAATAATATCACTTTCAAAATTTTCATCATTTTTATATTCTCCAGTATGAATTGAAGCCAATTTTTCAAATTCAGGCCTTTTATCGAGAATTTCATTTACATCAGAATAGATTGAATTAGTAAGTGTTCGTAAGGGCAAACTGTAAATTAATTTTTTTGGGAAAGAGTCATTATTATTTTGCATAGAAAATAAAAATGGAATAATTGATGCCCATGTTTTGCCCGCTCCTGTTGGTACAGATAGAATAACATTTTTGCCTGATAACAATAGCTCGGCAACTTTTACCTGATATTTATAAGGGGTAAAGCCTAATAGTTCTTTATAGAAGTTTTCAATGTTCATTATATCTTGCTTTTATCTTTAAATAATCATCCTCATTCAAAAAGTTGTTTCTAAAATATCTATTTTCAAAGATGATCTCAAAAACTTGTTTGTTATTGTATCCCTGTGATTTAAGTTCAGACTTTCTTTTAATAATCATGTTTATGACTTTCTCCTCAGTTTTATAATTCTCAAAATCAATGTATGTATAAATTTCATCCCCCATGGTTTGAATTATTAATTCAGTGGCAAAAGTAAAATAAATAATCCGTTAAACTGAAAAGATTAGAGAGAAACTTATCAACAACTATTTTATTTTTATATTTGCAGCCAGTTTTAATCGTACCATGCTGGAATTGAAAGTTAAATTGAAATGATTAACAATCATTCAAATCGAACCATTTTGGAATCAGGCCCTGAGAACTTCTCAGGGCTTTTATTTCAAATAATCAATAAATTGTGTTATTTCGTGTATCATATTGTTTTTGTTTTTAATACCCTAAAATTACTAAAGATTAATGATTTAACAAGCCCGCCTTCCTAAACTCATCCCTTAAGGCAGGTAGGTTGGGTTTGTGGTTATAAAGTTTTAGGATGAGTGCTTTTGTTTGGGGTTGGTACCCAGGTATTGCTTCGGCCAGCTTTAGCGTGGAAGCAATTTTTTTATAGGCACTCCGGCCTTTCGTCGTCTGAAGAGCCTTTTCGGCTTTTTCTTTAATATTGTTAAAACAGAATTCGGGGAATACGGTCAAAATTGGGCGGATGATTTTCTCGTAATCCCATGAGTCGGGGTTATTTTCCACAATCAGCCTGATTTCTTCAAATTTCTTCTCTACTTCCAGTATCTTCACAACAAAGGCCAAATCCCATTTAACTTCCGTCAAAAGCTTTTCAAAATCTACCGGACTTAGCAGCTCCCGAATCTTATTGTAATAGGCTATTTCTTTTTTTGAGATGGTGAGTTGGTAAAACACTTTGAAAAACAGCTCTTTATCTATTTCAAAGCTTATCATTGGTTCCAACCATCCTGCCCAGTAATGTTTATCCCTATCGAACAACTTATCTGCTGTCCTGACAAAAGCTTCTTTGTCGTTTTTGAAGTAATAGTCAAGCAATTGTTTAGCCACTTCATTGTCGGTGAGATAAAACTGTTTGGCATTTTCATGCCACCGCTCTTCGTTGCCGGTATTTTTCAAAAGCAGCGATACCAGTTGCGGAAAGCTTTTCCTGCCTGCTTTGGAAGCATCAACAAACTTCAGTATTGTTTCCGGTTTGTCTGATTTATCGGCAAGAGCCAGCAGTAAAGGCTCAAAGCATTTAAAAAACAAGAGGTCTCCCGCATGCTTTTTATCACTGTATTTTAAGAAGAAGGGGATAATCATGTTAACTTTGGTTCCCGGGATTGCCGCCTTTTTAATTTTTTCAGATAATTCGTTGGCAACTTTTTCAAATTCTTCCGTTAAATATTCGTTGACATCCGGAAATGATTCATAAGGGTCGTCTATCTTTGCTTTTATTGTAGCTTCATAAATTCCGATAGAACCTGCTGTCAAGGTAACAATATCATGTTCGATAAGCGCTTCGATGGCGGAAGTCCTAAATTCCTGAAAAATACGTTCAAATTCCTGCTCGCTGGCTTGCTGATACTGTTCCCATTCCTCAATATAGCCCTGATGGGGAGGCTGATATGATTCCCAGTCAGGACTTTCCGGATCAACAAGTTCAAACCGGGACAAATAGGTTCCCCGTTGAATGATTATCGCTTTCTGAAACGATTCAAATTGCTTTTCGGCCTTATCTTTGGCAGTTGTGTCATCCTGTTTCACAAAGTTCAAAAACTCCTGTTGCAGGCCCTCGCTGTGTTTAATAATGGCGCTCAGAAATTTCAATTTTATTTCTTCCGGTATTTTTTCAAAAATGCTTTTAAAATCCATATCAATCCATTTTAATTTCTTTTTCCATAACCCTCGTCAGGGTTTTTAACCCTGACGAGGGTTATATCTCCAACCATTTTTCAATTTTAATAACTTCCACTTTTTCGTTGTGCATATAGATAAAATTGGCTTTGTCGTCAAACATCCCGATGACCGCCTTGCGTGCAAGTTTTGTCGGTTTTATCGAAACCCACGTTTGATAGCTACTCCATGGATATTCTTCAGGTCGCCGGCAAAAACCGTGATTCACCCTGTCAAATAAGATTTGAACATTCATTATTCCAATTTTTTAATCTATTTTTTAAATACATTTTACCATAGTGAGTTTTGAGGTATTTTTCACGATGTGTTGCATCTTGCTGGTTCAAGCATCCTTCTAAATAGATTAAAACCAAGGGGCGTCTATTTTTTGTCGATTCCACTTCACCTTTACAATGTTGTTCAAATCTTAATTTTAAATTTTTCGTGTATCCTGTATAGTTTTGACCATCTTTCAGGCTTTTTAAAACATAAATATAATAGTACTGTTCCATAGAAAAAATTTAAAATTATTTGACAGGGTAAACCGGATTGTTGTGGATGTAAATAAGTGTCTGCCGAAAGTGATTTTCGCCTTCTATTAGTTTTCTTTTAAAAGGCCGTTCAAAAAGGCTACCGTGACGTTCGAAGCGTTTGTTGAAAGCTTGCGCATACGAATTGAACAATTTGGAAAACTGTTGGGAAGGGATCCCGATTTTTTGGATACCACGCCCGTCAGGGTTTTGAACCCTGACGGGCGTGGAAGCGACGGAGGAGGAAATTTTTTCTTCTTCCTTAACCCGGACCAAAAAATGAAAATGATTGGGCATCAAGACCCATGCATACGTTTCGGCTATGGGGTCAATGTATTTTTCGTATAAGGAAAGAAAATAGCGGTAGTTATCATCTTCGTTAAAAATATTACAACTATTGATCCCTCTGTTATACAGATGATAAGTGTTTCCGTATGTGAAAAGTTCTAACTTTTGCATTTGTTACATTATTGTCTTTCTAAATCCATAATTTTTTTAATCAACGATGTTCCCGTTTAATTTTGTTTCCCGGTTTAACTCAGTTCCTTCGGGTATCCATATCAGTTCCCCCAGTTCTTCAAATGTTATCCATTGCCTGACAAGTTTTATTTTCTTGTCATAAACCTCCTTTTTTATAGACCAGTAGAGAGAAAAATCATCATCGCCAAATTCCCAAAAATCATAAATAATATAATCTTTGCCCAGGAGTTCTTCCATTGTTTGAACAAGGGTGGGCATAAAAGCATTTTTATCTCCTATCATATCAAAGGCAAACTCTTTCAATTCTTCAAAACTCATTCCCTTTTCATGCATCATAAATTTATCTCCTGGATAAAAATATTTTTTAATTTCATTTTTAAAATAAAATCCCTGATAAATAAAATCGTCATCCCCCTTTTTGTCCATAGCTAATTCTTTATTGTCCATTTATCACTTCCCCACAGCCAAACCCCATGGCGTTCATGGCGCCGAAACCACTATTGAGGCCGGTTTGGATTAAAGCGGGCGGGGCGGTAATTGTAAACTCGTATTGATAACCACGTACCTTTACTTCATCCGGGGTGAAGGCTTTTATTGTTTGCAGTTTTTCTTTGGGGCTTTTGGTCAGGCATTCAAAAACCAATCCATTGTCTTTTGCAAACGGGTCAATAGCTGCAAATTCTTCCGAAAACAGTTTGTGTTTGTCCAACAGATTATGAAAAAACAAACCGGCATAATTTTCATCCATTGGCGAAAGGTAGGTTTCATATTTCTGTTCGGGTCTGGTTTCAGTAATCACAATAGGGGAGAGTAAGCTGATGCGGACACTTCCGTTAATAATTTCCGGTTCTTTTACCGCTTCCACACTTTCCACTTCCATGGCAAGCTGTGAAATTTTATCGCCAATGCTTACTGCCTGGTCTCTGAACAAACCCATAATGAATTTTTCGGCAGGCTGTGGTAATTGAAACACGATGGTGAGCCAGGCATTTCTCGACCATAATTCCATACGGTCGGTTCCTTTAATGATTTTATACGTTTTGTAGGGAAATCTTAATTGGGAAAAAGTAAAAAGCTTAAAAGTTTTTTGGTTTTCCAGTTTATATCCTTCCCGGTGCAAAAAACCGGCCAGTTCGGCATCCCCTTTTTCCAATACCTTATAAATCCAACTGCTCAATGGGTATTGGTAATTCAACGGCATCACCTGCCTTTTCCCTTCCAGTCTGAATTTGATTTGAAACCTCATGTTTTATCCTGTTTTATAAGTTATTATATCGGTGAATTGTCCTGTCGCACATTTCATATTTCTCGGCTATTTCAGATACGGAATACTTCCGGTTAACCGACAACAGGAAAAGTAAATCAAGTACGCGCTTTATTTTAGCTTGAGCATCCATTTTGTTTTCAGATTAAAACCAGGGAGGCTGGGTTCATTATATTGGTTTTGAGCCATTCAAACTTACGAAATATTTTCATTGTTTCTACCGCTTATAATTTCCTTTAGATTCCATTAATATGTTTGTGATATTATTCATCTTAAAATTAATAAAAATGAAAAAGTACACATTCATCTTAGCAGCCCTTTTCCTGGCTTTTAGCTTTACCGCATGCAGCCAAAATAAAGTTTCTACAGCCGTGGCAAATGCTTTCGCAAAAAAGTTTCCGACAGTAAAAAAAGCCACTTGGTCCAAAGAAGGGAAAACCCAATGGGAAGCAGAATTTGAACTGAACAAAAAGGATATGTCTGCCAACTTTGATTACCATGGCAATTGGAAAGAAACAGAAACCGATTTAGAAGTCAGTGACCTCACGGCAACAGTGATAAACACACTTGGCAAACAATTCCCGTCTTACAACATTAAGGAAGTGGCTTATACTGAAACGCCTACATCTAGTGCTTATGAAATCATCATCAAAAAGGGGGAAAGTAAAATGGAAGTTACCATTGACAAAACCGGTAAACTGTTAAGCAAGGAAAATGCCAATGAGGAAAACGATTAAATTTCTTGACTGTTCGTGGCTATATTTTAATTCTTGATTATAAAACCGCAAGGAATGTGCATTCGATCGTGAAAAGAAGTGGTAACATGGTAAGAAATTTCCCGGCATTGAACCTTCGGCCGGACATGCACATTCCTTGCGGTTTTTTCAACTCACTCTACATAAAAAACCTAAATTTGCCCTTTTCACTTGATTTCATTGCTGGTTCAACCATCATTAAAATTATCCTCAATGGTAAATAATTCTAACTTTTCAATAGAGAATGTCGGTTTATCAAAAAAGAAAAGCATCATAAGCTGTTTTATTTTGATCCTGTTCCTTTGGGTTCCGCTCAGCGGTAATTCCCAAAACCGCCTATCCGAATATATTGAAAGCGCAAGGAATAACAATCCGGAAATCATCCGTCTTCAACAACAAATTAAAATCCTTGAACTTGGAAAGCAAAGTATAAGGGCGATGATCCAGGCACCTAAAGGCTATTTAACTTCCGAGATCGCTATTACCCCTTATCTGAATAATAAAGGACAATTATTTTCTACCAACCCTGTTCCGACTGCCGTTGGTTATGATGTTGGTATCACCAACGGCGGTTTGTATTCGGCTCTCATGAATGTGGACGTTCCTTTATTCGTTAAAAAGACCACCCAAAACGCCCTGCATTGGCAAGATCAGCAAATAAATGCTTTAAAGATAAAGCTCCGGAACCAGCATTATAGGCTGCAATATAAGCTCACTGACCTATATTACAGTGCTTTTGGAGCCCAATTAGCTTATCTTACTCAAAAAGAAAGTCTTGATTTGATGAGCCGCGAGTTAAAAATACTGGAACAGTTGACACGAAAAGGTTTATACCGGGTGATTGATTATCAATTATTTAAAACCAGCATTTCCTCCGATTCCATAAAACTACAGAACCTTGCTATCACTTTCCGCTTGCAACTGATGCAACTCAAAAGTTTTTGTGGGATTAAAAATACTGACTTGGATACGTTGCGCATGGATAAGCTGGTTCTTTCTACTCCTAACTTATCTGTCTCTTCATTTTTGCTCCCCTATTCCAACGACAGCCTCACTGCTCTGGCACAAGACAGACTTTTTAACAACCGATACCAACCTAAAGTTTTGTTTTATTCCAATGCCGGATTAAATGCGATAGCCCTGCCCGGCATCCAAAGGAAATTAGGACTTGGAGCCGGAATCAGGTTTAGCTATACACTTTTTGATGGCAAACAAAAACAGCTTAACAAAGCTCAAAGCTTAATCTTGATCGACCAATCGACCCGCTTAAAACAAGTTAAAACAAAAAATATCAGCCTACAAAGGGCTGGTCTGTTAAAAGCCATTGGAGAAGCAAATAACAATCTGCAAAATCAGAAAAAACTTAAAAAGGATTACAAAAACCTTATCAGTTTATATAAATTAGAGATCCAAAAAGGTCAGGTAACCATTACAGGTTTTTTGATTGCCTTGAGAAATTACAACAACATAAAGTTATCCTACGGGCTTGCATCAATCAACCTGAATAAGTTAGTTAACCAATATAATTATTGGAACCATTAAGATCAAAGAAAATATGTGCAGATTCATGAAGCGAAATATTTTATGGGTATTGACAATCCTTCTGTCAACGACCTCCTGTGTACACAAGCAAAACAACAACACAAGCCTTAAGCTGCCGCTTCCTTCGGTTACTTTGGGGAAGCCATTTACCAGCAATAAAACTGTTTATACTACATTCAGAGCCGTAAGCCGATACCTGCAAAAAGTAAACTTCAGGGCACAAACAACCGGAATAGTCACCGCCGTTTTTTTGCAGCCGGGAGATAAAATTCAAAACGGCCAGCCTCTTTTTGTTGTAAAGCCTATGGAATTATCCGCATTGGGAAATGACGCTTCCCTGTCCCATTCGCTGGCAAACAGCTTCGACACCATTTTTTCCACACAAAGCGCTTTTACAAACCAGGTTATGGTACAGGATGGAGATTACGTTCAAGCCGGGAGCCTCCTCGCCACGGCATTTAAGAAAAATTCGTTAGTAGCCATCGTTTATGTTCCCTTTGCACAGGTATCTTTAATTAAGGAAAATAGCCCTTGTACCGTAGAAATTCCGGGGAAAAAAGATGTGAAATCTTTTTTTAAGAAGCGATTATATATTGCGGATAATATAACTCAAACACAACCATTTACTGTTCCCTTGCCACCAAATTTGCAACTTTCTGAAAATATGAACCTGCTGGTCAGCTTTAAAGTCAGGGAAATAAAAGAAGGGATTTTTGTCCCCAAGAAAGCGGTATTGACCAATGAGGAAGAAAATACGTTCTGGCTCATGAAAATGACCAACGACACCACGGCAGTTAAGGTTCCGGTAAAAATTGGCCTACAAGGAAGCCGATACATCCAGATACTTTCAAATAATATTGATGTATCGGATCGTATCATCACCCAGGGTGGCTATGGCCTCCCAGATACTGCTTATGTAACCATCGCGAAATAAGAAAAACGAAAATGCATCATTTTTATAATAAATTTAAGAGCCCTCTTTTTGTCTTAATGATCATTGTTGCGCTGGCCGGGGTTTATTCCTATGGTAAGATGAAAACCGAGTTGTTTCCCAATGTTACTTTTCCCAAGATTAAAGTCATTGCCGACAACGGGCAGCAACCGGTGGACAAAATGATTATTGCAGTTACCAGACCATTGGAAGAGGCCATTAAAAAAAGTGAAAACCTAACATTAGTAAAAAGTATTACTTCACGTGGAAGTTGTGAAATTTCGGCCTTTTACAACTGGAACGCCAACATTGACCTGGCACGACAACAAATAGATGCCCGTATCGCTGAGATCAGGAACACACTTCCTCCCGGAATTCAGATACATATTGAAAAAATGAACCCTTCCATCTTACCGGTGGAAGGCTATTCGCTGGAAGGCGACAAAAGCCCGATAGAATTGAGGATGCTGGCCCTTTATACCATAAAGCCTTTTCTTGAGCAAATCAGCGGCGTACGTAACGTAGGCATTATGGGGGGGAAAATAAAAGAATATCAGCTGGTGCTTAACCCACAAAAAATGAGCCGGCTGGGAATTTCACCGCAGTTAGTGAAAAACATTCTAAAACAAACCAATTTTATCCGCTCCAATGGTTATGTAAATGATTACCGGCGCTTGTACCTGAGCCTGACCAATGCCAATATTAAGAATATCCATCAGTTGGAAAATACCATTATTAAAAGCACGGCACAGGGGGTGATAAGGGTGAAAGACTTTGCCCGGGTGCAAATTGGCGAACAACGGCAATATGTTCGTATCAAAGCCAACGGCAAAAATGTGCCTCTTATTGCAGTGGTAAAACAACCGGAGGCTAACCTTATGCTCATCAACAAGGAGGTTCAGAAAAAAATAAAGGAGCTCAACGACCACATTTTACCCAAAGGGGTAGTCATAAAACCTTATTATAACCAATCTTCTTTTGTGGGCGATGCCATCAGAAGTATTACGGATGTATTGTGGATTGGGCTTTTGCTCGCTATCATGGTAACCCTTGCTTTTATAAGGTCGTTTAAAAGTAGTTTTATCATTTTGCTCAGTGTCCCTTTATCGCTGGCTTTTACAATGGTTATATTAAAGGCTTTTGGCTTCGACTTTAACATCATGACCCTCGGAGCGCTGGCGGCGGCCATGGCACTGGTTATCGATGATTCAGTGGTTATTGTGGAACAAATACACCGAACGCACGAAGAAAACCCCAATGAGAATTTCAAAACCGTGGTCCCAATGGCCATCAAATACCTTTTCCCGGCCATGGTAGGCTCTTCGCTCGCTACCATTGTCATTTTTCTTCCTTTCGGGATTATGTCTGGAGTGGCTGGCGCTTATTTTAACATCATGACCCGGACCATGATTATTACGCTCGTTGCTTCATTTTTTATAACATGGATCGGACTGCCTGTTTTTTATTTAATCTTTTTCCCAAATTCAAAGCAGAAACATCCCAAAAAGGTTGAAATAAAGAAAAGAAACTGGATAGGATTTTTTATTCACCGGCCTGCCATCAGTATTTTCATGGTGTTGTTGTCCCTCGCTATCATGTACTTTATCTTTCCCCGGCTTCCTTCGGGTTTTCTTCCCCATATGGATGAAGGCTCCATTGTACTCGATTTCAGTAGCCCTCCGGGAACCACCTTGCAGGAAACTGAAAAAATGCTTGAAAAAATCGATGCTATTCTTGCCACTATACCTGAAGTGAATTCTTATTCAAGGCGCGCCGGCACACAAATGGGCTTTTTTATTACAGAACCCAACACCGGCGACTACCTGATCCAACTCAAAAAGAAAAGAACACGCACTACCACGGAGGTAAGTGATGAAATCAGGAGAAGGGTAGAAAAAGCTGTTCCTGCCCTAAGGGTTGACTTTGGCCAGGTAATCACCGATATGCTGGGCGATTTAATGAGTTCGGTGCAACCTATTGCAATAAAAATCTTTGGAGATAACGAAAACACGATTCGCCAATATTCTAAAGCTGTGGCAAAGGTTATTAAAAATGTCCGGGGTACCGCAGATGTTTTTGATGGCATTGTTATTGCCGGCCCGGAGGTCAGGATAAAACCCAATACCGCCAAACTCAAACAATTCAATTTAAGTCCGGCTCAATTGCAATTCCAGTTACAAACCCGTACTGATGGAAGCCTTGTAGGTACTGTACAAGACCCCATGCAGTTTACCAACATACGGATGATATATCCCAATCGTGATAGTGCAGGGATAAACGCCTTACAAAAGACAAAATTATTTCTAGCTGACGGAAGTCTTATCCCAATGAAAGGCCTGGCATCTGTTAGCCTTACCAAAGGAGTGGCGGAGATAGACCGTGAGAACCTGAAAAAAGTGGGCTATGTTACTGCCCGTTTATACAATCGTGACCTCGGCAGCACCTTAAAGGCCATTCAAAAAGCCGTTAGTGAAAAAATCAGCCTGCCTGCCGGTTACACCATCGAATATGGAGGAGCCTATCAGCAACAACAGAAGGCTTTTAGCGAGCTTGAACTTATACTAATACTGGCAGCTCTACTCGTGTTTACCGTTATTTTGTTTCTGTTCCGAAGACTTAAAATAGCTTTGTTGATAATTTTTCTCACTTTGCTGGGCCCCACCGGAAGCGCACTCCTGCTTTTTTTCCTTCACATTCCCCTGAATGTTGGAAGTTATATCGGGATAATTATGATTATCGGAATTGTGGGGGAAGCCTCCATTTTTACCTATCTTCAATATAATGAAGAAAGGAAGAAAGGGATGTCTGTTGACGAGTCAATTATTAACTCTATTTCCATCCGCTTACGACCTAATTTAATGACAGCACTCGCTGCAATTTTTGCCCTGCTTCCCCTTGCAATGGGCATCGGTACCGGAGCCCAAATGCACCAACCTTTGGCCGTGTCAGTAATCGGAGGTTTGCTAATGGCGCTACCTGTATTACTTATTGCGCTCCCAACATTTTTAAGGCTCATCGAAAATGACAAAAAAATAAAGGAGATCAAACAATAAAAGCTGGATAATCACGTCAACATTCAATGATACTTCTGTAAATGAAAAATTTGAATCTTCGCGTACTTACGTTCTTGCTCGCCATGGCTTTTTCGGTTCAATTGTCTGCTCAAAGCCACAGTTTTGACCAATTCCCACACAAACCTTCTAAAGCTTATTATTGGTCGTACTGGACAGCCCTAAAGAGAACCGCCACAGGCCCGGCGCACTGGAAAAAGCAGGAGTGGATGACATTTGGCGGAGTAGTGGCAGGGGGTACCGTGCTTTATATTTTTGATGATAATATACGGAATTATGTCCAATCCCATCGTTCTGCCGGACTTACTAAGCTTTCAAAGTATGGCCTTGAGCCATGGGGAAGTGGTGTATATACATTCCCTGTTGTGGCTGGCTTTTACTTTTATGGGCTGGCTACCAATAACATTAAAGCCAGACGGGTGGCTATGGCCGCTACGGAAGCTGTTGTAATTGGAGGGATCAGCGTTGAGGTGGTAAAACATATTTTTGGACGTCGACGCCCGTACCAAAACAATCCACCGGACCCCCGCAAATGGGATGGCCCGATGGGATTTCAGTATCTTTCTTTTCCGTCAGGACATACCACGGTCGCTTTTTCTGTTGCTACTGTTTTTGCCTCTGCATATAAAGACAAACCCTGGGTGGGCATCATTTCCTATGGCATTGCTGCCGGAGTGGGGCTTTCACGAGTTTATGACGACAAACACTGGTCGTCTGATGTGCTGATGGGTGCTGCATTGGGCTTTGCCGTGGGCAAGACCATCTATCACATTATGGATAGAAATAAAAATTTAACTGTTGGAGTTTCCAATGAGGGAGGACTTGCACTGGCTTACCATTTTTAAGTTGCTGTCCTATTCCTTAATAATATTGTAACGATCGGTTTGGCAGGATTCTTATATTTGTATCACTTCGCCTTAAAATAAGCTTCAAATGTTAAAAAATATACATGGACGGGAAATCATAGGCTGCTTACTCCTTGTCGGGATTTTTGCAAGCTGCCGGAACGCCAACAACAAAAGCCACAAAGCGGTATTTGTTAAAACCGAAACTGCTAAAGCAATTTTGACATCATTTAGTGATGAAACATCCGGCTACGGGATTATTCAGGCGATCAATACGTTGGATCTCGAAGCCAAATTTGACGGGATTGTCCATTTTGAAAGCTTAAAGGGAAAAATAAAAAAAGGGGCGGTTCTTTACACGCTTCGGGGACCTGAAACAGACCTGAAAAAAGAAAGTTTGAAGAAAGCAGTTGCCAACGCTAAAATCCAATTCGACTATTATAAACAATATTATCAATCTCAAAAAAAGCTGCTTCAGAAAAATTTCCTTTCCAGGATTGATTTTGAAAATGCCGCGCGTGATTTTGAAAATGCCCAAAACACCATGAATAAGACACAATATGAGCTAAACTATTTTTATTCCATGACATCTTTCCAGGCTCCCTTTGACGGATACCTCGATAACATACAGGTTCCTCAGGGTGAGGACGCCGTTAAGGGGCAGCTTTTAGGAACTTTCCAGGATGACAACTATCTGAAACTTATGGCGCCATATTATGGTGATCCTGATTCATTAACTGCTAAAGAGTTTTCCCTCCAAATTGAAGGTCAAACCTATAAAGGGAAATTGATTTATAAAGAACGGGCGATCAATCCGTCCTCAGGGGGACACACCTTGTGGGTTGCCCTGAACGACCCCGGACATCATTTAAAAAGCGGGGATTACGTTTCTTTTTCTTTCCTTGCACATAAACACGAATCGGTGGCAGTGCCCAAAGCAGCCATCATTAGGCAAGAAGCAAATTATTTTGTCATCACGGTGAAGGACGGGAAATATTACAAAACTCCCGTGAAGACAGGTCAGGAAAAAAACGGACTGGTGGAAATTAAATCCGGATTAAAAGAAGGAGAAAAGGTTTTAACCAAAGGCGCTTTTGAAGTTTTTTACGGAAATCTTCGCAAAACCATGCAGGTGGCGGATTAACAGACAGTAGGCAACATGAAAAAATCATTTGAAAATTTCGTCAGGCGGCCTTTCTATTCTTTGGCTATTATCTTTATCTTGATTGCTGCTGGCAGTTGGAGCTTGTATAAAATGCCGGTAGATTATTTTCCCGGATTAAATTATCCGCTGGTGAATGTGGTCACCCAGTATTCAGGCGTTTCCCCCAAAGACATGGAGACTTTGATTAGCCGTCCCATCGAAAACGCCCTTCAGGGAATCCGGGGTGTTCAACGGACATCTTCCGTAACCACCATGGGGCATTCGGAGGTTACCGTAGAATTCACAAACGGCTATTCGGTTATGGATGCCCGCCAGCTCACCGCGGCAGCGCTTTCAACCCTTTCAGGGCAATTGCCACAGGGCGTTACTCCTGTAATTGATAATTTAGGCAGCCGCATGCAGCAAGTCATTGGCTTTACCTTTGTCAATACGAATGTTCCACCATCCGAATTACGCGACATCATTCAATACAGGATAAGGCCTGCCCTTTTAAGTCTCAGCCACATTTCCAGGATAGATGTTATAGGAGGGGAGAGGCCGGCCTTTATTGTTGAACCCAAGCTGCAAAAACTACGTTTGCTCCACCTAAGCCTCACGGACATCGAGAACGTACTAAAGAATAACAACATCATCGTTTCCGGCCGTTATATCGAAAAAAACTATTACGATGTTCCTATTCAGGGAAATGGTCAATACGAAAAGCTTTCGGATTTAAAATATCTTAAAGTTGCCACCCAAAATAACGGGGCACCTGTCTTTTTAAAGGACATTGCCATACTTAAAAAAGGCGGCTTGCCGAAACATTATATGGTAAGGGCCAACCAATATCCGGCTGTGGCTATTTTGGTTCAAAAGGCTGAAGGCTCCGGGTCAATAAAAGTGGCTTCTGCCGTACAAAAGGAATTACAATCACTAAAAAAATTACTCCCCCCCGGAACTCAGGTCCACAAATTCTACGATCAATCAGAGGTGTTAAGTAAATCTATGGACGGCGTTCGCGAGGAAATATATATCGGCGCCATTCTCGCCATGCTGGTTTTGTTTCTTTTCCTGCAACGCACTGCGCCTACCCTCATCGTTTCGATTACTATCCCCCTGGCCCTGTTTTTTGCTGCCATTATCATGTATGCCATTAATTATTCGCTAAACATGATCACACTCGCGGCGCTCACAATTTCGTTGGGAATGGTAGTGGACGATTCCATTATTGTATTGGAAATCATTGAAAAATTCATGGAAAAGGGAAAATCCCTGATAGAGTCTATTCGATTGGGAGTAAGCGAAATATTTGCTGCCGACCTGAACGGTACCCTGACCACCGTTATCGTTTTTCTTCCCCTACTGTTTTTTTCAGGGTACATGAAGGATATGATTACCCCCTTTGGGCTAACCATTACACTAACGCTGGTGGGCTCGTTTCTAATCTCGATTACCGTAATTCCGGCCCTGGTTTATTGGAAAGGGGGCCTTAAAGGAAAGAAAATAAAGGAACCAGCATTTCTTGAAAGGTTCAAAAATTTCAATGACAAATTATTGCATTTTTCGTCACGTCACAAAAAGAGTGTTACCGCTGTGTTAATCATTGCATTTCTCGCAGGAGGGGCAGCCTTGCCTTTGATGAACCAGGCAAGTATGTTGCCCCCAGTAGATGAAGGCGCTTTGTTGTTTGAATACACGATGCGCCCGGGGGTATCATTAAAAGAATCGGGGGACGTGGCTGAACAATTGGTTGCGGCCATCAGGAAAAACCCTAACGTGGACAATATTTATTTACGGATTGGGTCGCCCCAAGATACCTATTTTGTTGAAGGTGTTAACAGTGGTGAATTGTTCATCAAACTGGTGGACAAAAAACACCGTACCGAAAGTGTTTCCCAACTCATGGCGGGCTTTAAAAAGCAGCTGGCCACTTTTGATGGTTTGGTTATTTTATACCATCAACCCACTCAGGAAAATATTGATGAAAGCTTTAGCGGGCTGCCCTCCTTTTTCGGGGTTTCCGTTTCCGGCTCTAATCTCGATACCCTGGCCCGCCTTGCTGCCGTTGTGGAAAAAACTGCTTCCAAAACAGGCGATTTTACCAGCATCATCAACAACTCCAAATACCCCGTGCCCCAAATCAACATCACGCCCAAGCGTGCCGAACTGGCGCGCTTTGGACTGAATGCTTTTGACCTTTATCAGGAACTGGCCCTGGCATTCAGGGGAGAAGTGGTGGCCCGGTTTGTGAAAGAACAGGTTCCTGTTTCTGTGTTTTTGCGCCTGCCCGAAAAAGACCGAGGAAATATAAACCAGCTTAAACAGTTGCCTATTCGAACGGCAAACGGAAAGTATGTGCCACTTGAAAAACTGGCTCATATTAATATGATAAATGTCTTGCCTTCCATCAGCCATTTAAATGGGGAAAGGGAACTTACCGTAGTCGCAAGTCCCAAAGGAAACCTCTTTAGGGCGGTGAAAAAACTCAAGGCCAGCCTGAAGTCCAATTTCCTGCCTGACGGTTACAGCTTGCAGATCCGCGGGCAATATCAAACAATGATAGAAACCATGAAATCATTTTCTTTTGTGATAATCATGGCCGTACTGCTCATTTATATTATATTGTTTCTTCAGTTTAACTCTTTCTGGCAGCCTTTTGTTATCCTGCTGAAAATCCCACTCGATTTTATAGGTGTTTTTATCATATTATTAATTACCCGGGAACAATTAAGTATTGCCGTTGCCCTGGGTTTGCTTACGTTAATAGGAGTTTCCGTAAACAATGCTATTATTCTGATAGACAAAGTAAACCGACTGAGGAAAGAAGAAAATTATAGTCTGGAGGATGCGCTGAAAGAAGCCGTTCATTTACGAACCCGCCCAATTTTAATGACCGGCCTGACGACCATCATTGCACTGCTACCAGCCGCCGTGGGAATGGGGTCTGCCATTCATCAACCCTTTGCTATTACCATAATTGGTGGAATGATCACGGGGATTCTTTTCTCTCTGAATATCATTCCCATGTTTTATGAAGCTTTTGCACGAAAATTTGAGCAGAAAAAGATAAATTCATAGGGAGAAGATAAATCGTTTCTGTACCCAAGGCAAAACCCCGATCAAAAAAAGACATGGCATTTTTACAGATCGAAATCCACTTTTCCGGTACTGACATCGTACATGGCGCCAGCCAGCTTAACATCCTTTTTCTCAAGCATTTCATTCAATACAGGACTTTCCCGGCGAATGCTATCCATGGTAAGGCTAACATTTTTCCGGGCAACCCGGTCAACAAAACCGGGGTTGGAAGAAGAGCGGGAAACGCCCGGCGCAGTCTTAACAGCTGTCATTGCCGGTTCTATTTTTTCGAGCAACCCGGTGAGTTTGCCCATCTTTAAATGATCGCAGGCTCCTTTAACCGCCCCACAGGAAGTGTGGCCCAAAACCAGTATTAGCTTTGCCCCGGCCAGCTTGCAGGCAAACTCCAAACTTCCCAACACATTTTCGCTCACCACATTCCCAGCAATTCTCACATTAAAAACATCACCAATTCCCTGGTCGAAGATTATCTCGGTGGGCAGGCGTGAGTCGATACAACTGAGGATAACGGCAAAAGGGAATTGTCCCCCGGCGGTAGCCTGTCTTTGCACTTCAAAGTCCCTGTGTAAAAATTCATTATCCATAAAGCGTTGGTTGCCATCACGCAACAGTTGTAAGGCTTTTTGGCCTGACATGCTTTTTTGGCTTATTTCGTTATGGGTAGTTGTCATAATTTATTCGTGTTGTGATAATATTCAGGGTTTTAAAATGTTTTTAAAAGGAATCCTAATTTGTATTCTCTCTAATTTCCATTTTTTATTATAGAATGTTCGAGCCAATGGGCACAAGCCCGGATGCCAGTGAAACAAAATTCTTCCGCTACCAATCCTGGCACCAGGTTAATACGCCGGAACATTTCACCGGGTTGTCCGTGCAAATCGATGAATACAACCTTAATACCCTGTTCCTGTATATCCAGAATAGCTTCTTCCATGGCATATAAACCCGACTGATCCACGTAAGGCACCTTATCCATGCGGATAACTACCACTTCAATATCCTTCAGGCTAGCAGCCATATCCTGGAAACGAGAGGCAAAACCAAAAAACAAAGGCCCCCCCAGATGCTTGATAAGGACACGGTGACCAAGATGCTTAATGAGGCCGGCTTCATCCTCCCAGGTTATTTCAGGTGAAAATTCTTTCAATGGAGCAACAGTACTGCGCTGTTCAATCACATCAGAAATATTTTTCATAAACAGCAAAGCGGCCAACACCATCCCTGCCCCAACGGCCACCAATAAATCTACAAACACCGTTAATAACAAAACCAAGATCAAGACGACAGCATCAGAACGGGGAATACTTTTCAGATGACGGATGCTTTTATAATCAATGATTCCTATACCAACAGTTATTAGAATTCCAGCCAGCACAGCATTGGGAATTTGTCCCACCAATGAGCCCAGGCCCAATAAAACAGCAAGCAAAAACAAACCCGCCACTACACCCGACAGCCGCAATTTACCTCCTGATTTAATATTGATTACGGTGCGCATGGTGGCGCCTGCCCCGGGAAGTCCGCCAATTAATGCAGCGCCCATATTTCCAATTCCCTGGCCAATAAGTTCACGATTGCTATTGTGCCTGGTTTTAGTCATATTATCAGCGACTACGGAGGTAAGCAGTGAGTCAATAGCGCCCAAAGCGGCCAGCGTAATCGCATATTCAAAAATTATTAGCAAGTGTTTAAAATTGGAAAACACTTCCACAAATCCCATCCGGAGTTTAGGTAATCCGGTAGGAATAGCCCCTTTTGAATTAATTTTAAGAAAACTGCTTTCCGGCAAAAAATAATACGCCAATGCAGATATAGCTATCAGTGCTACCAAAGTAGCCGGTATTTTAGCGGTATAGCGGGGCAGCAGATAAATAATAGTAATGGTAAGCAAAGCTATCCCCATAGAAAAATAATTCAGCTGTTCAGGAATAAAATGAAGGGCAGACAAGGTTCCCATCGGCCCTCCCGAAGGCGCGGAAATACCAAAAAAAGGAAATATTTGTGCAACAATAATAATGATTCCAATACCACTCATAAAACCGGATACTACGGGATATGGGATATATTTAATGTATTTACCAAGGCGAATGGCACCAAAAACCATCTGCAAAAATCCCGAAAGGAAAAAAGTGGCGATAATCATAGGCATGGCGGCCGCCAGGCTGCCGGAAAAACTAATCGTATCAGAAATAATTACCGCAGAAACAACTGTCATGGGTGCTGTTGGCCCACTAATTTGCGTTTTTGTGCCCCCGAAAAGAGCAACGAGGGTTCCCAAGACAATGGAACCATATAAGCCGGCGATGGCTCCCAGTTGGGTTTGCTCACCAAACGCCAGGGAAAGCGGAAGGGCGACCACCCCGGCAGTTAAGCCACCGAACAAGTCACCCTTAAAATTTGAAAACTCAAGCCGGAAATTATTTTTCATGAATCCATATATTTTTTATCTACCATTGGAAAGAATAAAAATTCAGACCTTTAACTGGAAAACCGTAACAAAAATAAACAACTATTTTGAATCTATTTGTACTAATTCTAAATACTTAGGCCGGGTCGATTGTTCCCGTTCTATAATTCATACCTTTGCGTTTTCTCGTGAAAATGCCCCCCAGACCAAATCGGAAAGAAAATAATCCCCGTTTTTGCAAGGGAGCAACAGGCTGCAAATAGCAGGGAATATGGATGGATCGTTAATTTTGTTTTTCGCGCCAAAGGGCGGAGCATTAACCCCAAAAAAAGTTAAAAAATATGTTTGATTTCCGACTTAAGGTTTTTCATGCCACGGCCCGGCATTTAAGTTTTTCCAAAGCTGCCGAGGAACTTTTTATTTCACAGCCAGCGGTAAGCAAGCATGTTCAGGCACTGGAGCAACAATATCAAACCAAATTATTTTTTCGGCAGGGCGGTAGAATCAGTTTAACCCCCCATGGAGAAGTGCTCCTTAAACATGCCGAGGATATTTTTACCCTATACCGGAAATTGCAATATGATATGAACCAGCTGATTAACAAAAACGGCGGCATATTAAGGCTTGGTGCCAGTACCACCTTGACACAATATATTTTGCCGAAGGTTCTGGCTCAATTCCACCAACAATACCCGGACATCAAGCTTAACCTCATTAACGGAAATACCCAGCAGATAGAAACCGCCTTTATACAAAAAGAGATCGACCTGGGCATTATTGAAGGCCGCTCAAAAAACACAGAACTAAAATATCAGTCTTTCCTGAAAGACGAAATTGTATTGGTTACCCAAAGCAAGCATCCATTGGCTCAAAAAGGAGAAGTTTCTTTGGCGGAGTTAAGAACCATTCCCCTGGCTATTCGCGAATTTGGCTCGGGCACTTTACAGGTAATCAAATACTACCTAAAAAGCCCTTCAATGAACCTTTCAGATTTAAATATTCAGATTCAATTAGGAAGTACCGAAGGGATTAAAACGTATCTAAAAAACACCTCCTGTTTTGCTTTTTTATCCCTAAACAGTATTTTGGAAGAACTAAATCAGGGAATATTTAGTGTTATCGAATTCCCCGGCCCCGCCATGAGCCGTGATTTTTATTTCATCTCATCTCATGGGAACGATGAACCCCTTGCCAATCTATTTACGGATTTTGTCGTCAATTACCTAAAAGCGTAGAAGAATTCCTTACACTTATTTTGACCGTTTCCGACATAACTATTGGTTATGCCTTATAACTATTATTATGTCTTAAAATAAAGGCTGAACCCATACTTTTGCGCCCGGTTAAATGAACTACCCTGCCGCAAGCGGACGGGGTATCAAATGGAAATTATTAATCGCCCCAAGGGGCGGGGAACCTGCCAGCCGGTTTCACCAGCCGTGGGATGGCAGGCTGGTTAAACCCTTGTCCGCCGAAGGCGGATTAAAGGGGAAAAACAGGGCATTGCATATTTAATTAATTCGAAATAAGTAAGCGGTAAAATGAATAAGGTAACTAAGGCAACGTATCCCATATCACCTCATTATCAAGACAATAACTAAATCATATATTAATAAAAAACAGCATTAACCCCCACGTTCTCGTCCGCCGAAGTAAAGCTCAGGCGTGCCGGAGGTGGATGAAACAACAAAATATTATTTTTTATGACGACATCTATAGAAGATTTAAAATCATCCGGTTGGAGCCACCTGATTGGCGTTTTGGTTACCCCATTAAGGCTAATTATAGGCTGGCAATTCTTAAGTACATTCTTGAGAAGATTTGTTTTAATGCCAGCTAAAATGGATCCTGGTTCTATGCATTATGCCGGGTATAAATTTGCCCATTTTATGCCAAATGCCATCGCCGGGATCTCACCAATGATTAAATATCTTATTGAACCGTCACATGCTACTTTTCTTTTTGTTTTTTTGATTATTTTTTCCATCATTGAATTTCTGGCGGGCTTAGGGCTTATGTTAGGGTTCTTTTCCAGGCTTTCCGGTTTGGGAACAGCATTGCTTTCTCTGGGAATCCTTTTGGGTTCCGGTTGGATTGGCCCAACATGTCTTGATGAATGGCAAATTGGGGTAGCAGGCATAGGAGGAGGCCTCATTTTGTTCCTGGCAGGCGGAGGGCCCTGGTCTTTAGATTCCGTCTGGCAAAAAAAATGGCCTGACATCGCCAATAAAACATATGTTAAGTGGTTGACCTCAGGAGATATTTTTTCGGAAAACATGAAGCTAATTAAAAAAATTACCTTCATTTTCGCTTTGGTTGGAATATTCATCACGATATACACCAATCAGGCATTTTATGGTGGCGTTTGGGGGAAATTGCACAATCCCTCGAAACACCCCCAAGTAACCATAACAAAACCCGTTCTTAATCCCGATGGTAAGCTAAGTTTAACCCTTTACCGGAATGCTGGTCCCGATACTTACGGGGCGTTTATTATAAAGATTAAAATTAAAGATGATAAAGGTGGAACAATAGAAAGTTTTAATGCTGATTTTTTGTCTAAGGTGAAAAAAGAAGACATCAAAAACTTTTACATTAGTAAAGCACATCCCGGTAAATATAGTTTGGTGGTACCCCTGTCCTCCATGGCAAAGATTAAATTAAACCCCACAACCCCATTGTCCCTCCATTCGGGAAAATACACGATAGAAGTCACTGATGTGAGCGGCACCAACTGGCATACTTCCTGTGAAATAAAATAAAACAAGAATCTTTAAAAACAATCATCATGAAAGAGAAACTTTATATACCCGTGATCCTGCTATTAATTTTAGCTTTACCCTTTTCGTCACGGGCGCAGGAAAAGCCTTCTACCAAGGCCGGGTATTCATGGTACGGGAATCCTAAACCCAAAGAGACAGATGCCAGAAAAGTAATCGCCAAAGGAATGAAGTTAGGGGTTTGGTTTCAAAGTCGTTTTGTATCTATCGGGCAGGACAATCCTTTTATTTCCACAACGGGGAAAAGCTTTTCTCCCGATGGAAACTTGAATAATTTTTATATACGGAGGCTAAGGCTTTTATTGGCCGGCAAATTTTATGGTTCCTGGAAATATGTAATACAAATTGCAGCAGCACCTGTTGGAAAGTATGAAACCCCTAATAAAACCCTGCGACTTTTAGATGCCATGGTGGCTTATACCAAATACAAACAGGCGACATTACTGCTGGGGCGGGAAAAAATATTCTTTTCACGCCCCTTTTCCGAACGATTGCCGCTATGGACAAATGCTATTCTTCCTCTTGCAGAGAGAACCTCTCTTTTAGGACTGGCAAGTGCTTATAAAGAATTGTATCCCAGTGTGGCGATAAAAGCCGTGGGAAGTTTAGATAATAAACCGGCGCTTAAAGGTATCCCTTTAAAATTTGCATACCGCGTTGATCAGGATCCGGGTGCCCGCGCGGTGGGCGGTCTTTTGAAAGGGATATTGTTTAAAGGTTATTTCGATTACAAAGTGGGGGTTTATAATGCCTGGAGGGATGGGCTAAGAAGCGCTACCAGTTATGGAGCCCCGGGTTATTTAAGGCTTGTTCAAATTCAATTTAACCCGTGGAGGGAACCGAATACCAGCCTGCTTGGTTATCAGGGCAATCACTTTGGAAGAGGAAAACATCTTTCTATCGGGGGAACCTATTATGCACAGAATAATGTTATTGAAGGGAAAGGCCTTAACGGGACTTATGACACAAGACATAATACGGTAGGTTATACCTTGGATTTAGCAGGCCATTATGAAAAGATAAGTTTCAGGGCTGAATATATGGATGTGAAGAATAATGAAATTAATATTTTATCTACAACGAGCGGTTTCCTGCCTACAGGTACTTATCCTGATATGGAGCTAAAAACATGGTGGTTACAGGCTGCATATTTATTTCCTGTAAAGCTTGGCCCTGGAAGGCCACAATTGGCTGTTTTACAAGAACATTATAATCCGGATGCCCAGAATAACTACAAGATGGATGAAGTAAACCTTACACATTTTACCCTCAATTATTATTTACATGACAGGTTTGCCCGTTTTACCCTTGAATATGTATTAAATAACGAGAAAGATAATCCCCATAAAAGCAATGAGTTTATTGCACAGTTCGCAATGGCATTGTGGAAATAGTCAACGAATAAATTTTTAAATCTTCAACTTTAAATTAAAATGAAAAAATTAATTGCATTATCTATTATCTGCATAGCCATGATTCAACTGGCTTCAGCCCAGGAAAATAAAGTACAATCCGGTAACCCGAATCCTACCTGGCAAACTCCTCTGATTAAAGGTTATGGCCCGATAAAATATTTTTCGAAAGCAGCCATTCAGCCCGATAAAAACCTGGATTACAAAGTTGTCTTTAAAATTACCAATGATAATACGAAAGACGGTGTAAACGCAACACTTTGGCATATTGCACGTTTAATGAATTTACTATATGTGGCTGGCGTTAAAACCGATCACATCCATGTTGTTGGTGTAGTTGCCGGAAAAGCCACCCCAATAGTCTTAAATAATAAAGCTTTTCAAAAAAGGATGCATAAAGACAATCCGGATATGAATCTCTTAAAGCAACTTACAGAAAATGGCGTAAAAATCTATGTATGTGATCAGGCAGTAGCTGAACATAGTTTTGATCCTTATCATGATTTAAATAAATATATTATTCCTAGTTTGTCTGGTATAATTGATTTGCCCACATTTGAGTTGAAAGGCTATGCCCTTATACCCTAACCCGAATAAACCGGAAAAGACAAATCGAAGCACAAGAGATCAGGACAATAAATCATCTGTGAATAGCATTCTTAAGAAGAAGGCAAGGATACGAATAATGTTGGGAATAGTGTTGATAGCCCTATCCCCAACATTAAATGCACAAACGCCAACAGACACGGAATTATGGGCTGCAGGTATTTTTCAGATGAAAATGAACGAACATTTTCAAATTCACGTTGAGGGAGAACTTCGGTTTAATAATAATATTTCTTCACAACAACTTGGCTTTACCGAAACAGGCTTAAAATACACTGTAAATAATTACCTTGCCTTTAAAGGAAATTATCGGTTTATTGCAAAACCTAATAAAAACAACAGAAACCGAATAGCACTGGATGCTTATTTTGGATGGAGAAAAAACACGTTTCCTTTATCGGTAAAATATCGCTTACGCTTTCAGGATACAAAAGAGAATAACACAAAGCGTAAGTTTACCTATCTGAGAAATGAATTTACCCTCAAGTATAAATTAAGCAAAATAGTTGACCCCTATATTTCTTATGAAGTATTCTATCGATTAAATAAAATAAATCAATTCAGCACCACACGAGTTTATTTTGGGTTGAATTGGAAGCTGAACAAATGCATGAGCCTGTCAACTTTCTATTGTATCCAAAATAATGTAAATATTATAAATCCAACAAAGAAGAACATATTAGGTGTATTGTTCTTCTATAAGGTTGTAAAATAAGACTTTACACCTTATTAATTACTTAATGGCGAATGATATGTCAGCACATTTCGATATCTGCATTTTTACCAAGTAGCACATCAATGAAATGGACAAATAATAGACCAAGTCCACGACGACTTCCGCCAGGCAGCCAGACCCACAATGGTGCTATACATATTCTGGAAATGCTCGCCGAATTAAACAAACAGCCTGAAGATTTACTTTTAGACAAGGAGCCAGAGGTTGTAGGATACGAATCACAAAAAATCAAAACAAACGTTCCCTTCTTTCCAAAGAATGTACATTTGCAAGCATAAATAATTTTATTCAAATGAACAAAAAACCACTCTCCATACTTTTTGTAACTGTATTGATCGATATGATCGGATTGGGAATTATAATTCCTTTTGTCCCGATCATCTTTGAACTAAAAAGTTTTTTTCCGGCCTCAGTCTCTAATCAAACCATTCACATTATCTTAGGATTATTATTGGCAGCCTATCCATTTGCTCAGTTTTTTGGCTCGCCTATACTGGGTAGACTATCCGATAGTTACGGTCGAAAGAAAATACTTAGCCTGTCACTTTTAGGTAGCTTTATGGGTTATTTAATTTTTGCATGGGGAATATATTCGTCCAATCTTTGGCTTTTATTTTTGAGTAGGATTATCGACGGTTTTACAGGCGGAAATATTTCAGTGGCCATGGCTTCTATTGCCGATTTAAGTATTGACGAAAAGACTAAAGTCAGGAATTTCGGGATGATTGGGGCAGCCTTTGGCTTGGGATTTATTATTGGCCCGGCCTTGGGAGGTTTGCTAAGCGACACGCACATTTCACCCTATTTTACCGTGATGACCCCATTTTTAGCTGCCGCCTTCTTTGCACTCGCTAATTTGTTTGTTGTACATTTTGCATTGGAAGAAACACTGAAGAAACGAGTCAAGCGCGCTATTCGTTTTAAAAGCAGTTTTAGCAATCTCAAAACTGCCTTTTCAGTCAAGCATTTAAAAACTGTTTTTCTGGCTTTATTTCTTGCGAATTTGGGCTGGGTACTCTTCGAATACTTTTTTCAGGTGTTTTTATATAATAAATTTCACTTTTCCGCTTCATCCATCGCCTACCTCTTTGTGTATATCGGCTTTTGGATTGTCCTGACCCAGGGCTACCTTGTCAGGAAGATGTCAAATAAAATAGATGCCTCAAAAATTTTAAAATTTACTTTACTCCCTGCCGCTATTTTTCTGTTGATGATCGCCTTCAGCACAAAAACAGGGCTCTATTATTTATTACCTTTTTTGGCTATTTTTATTGGTTTTACGCAACCAAACTTTTCAGCCATTTTATCCGAATCTGCCGACGAACAATCTCAGGGAGAGATTTTAGGCATCCGTCAATCAGTGGTTTCCTCCACACAATTTATAGCCCCATTGGTGGGAGGTTTCTTACTAAACATAGGGAGTCAGCAAGCAGGAGTTGAAGTTCCATTAATAGCAGGAAGTGTACTTATTTTCTTAGGATGGATCGTGGTGCTGTTTATCAAAAAGATAAAAGAAAAAGTACGTTTTGAGCAGCTATAATGACATATTCAATCTTGGCGTGAATAAACGTGGTTCTATCTTGATTTACATATCAAATCAGATTTATTCTTTTAGTATTATAATCAACATAGAGCCAAAAATGTATTACTTCAACCGGCTAATAGGAACTGCATTTCCCAAAGGAAGCGTATCCGATTTAATAATATTCCAGAAATTGACCGATCCAGGCCCACGATCGGTATTGGTAAGCACGATAAGCGTTTTATGATGTTTCATGTCGCGGATATTAAAAGATCGGAATCCTTTCCACCAGCCAAAATGATAAACCGTGCTGTCCATACCTCCGCGTATACGCCAACCAAATCCATAATTATCGCGGCGACGCCAACTGTGTGGGCTTCCCGGTTTAAACGCTTCGCGGATTACCGAATCGGGTAAGAGGGTAAATTCATCCAGCGAACGGTCGAATTTGTATAGATCCCCTACAGAGCAATACACATTTTTATCGCCTATGACGGCATCAAGATAATCATCGGTCATTTCTCGCCACCGCCATCCCCTATAATAATAACCCGGAACCCCGCGGCTTATGTAGAGCGGCACCTCTTTAAGGCCGCGCATATTGTATATAAAAGAGGAGTCCATGTGTAAAGGATTGAAAATATTTTGCTGAACAAAATCTTCGAAATGCTGCCCTGTAACAGCCTCTACAATATTGGCCAATAAAGCATAATTGGTGTTGCAGTAATGAAAACGCGCATTTGGTTTGGAATACGCATGCGGCTTGTAGGTTTCCAACAAACGAAGCATTTCCTTGTTGTCCATGGGTTGTCGCTTGTTTTTCCATTCTTTTTGTGCCAGGCTCATATACCGCGGCAAACCGGAGCGGTGGTTCATTAATAACCTCAGCGTAATGCCTTGGTATGGAAAATCAGGTAGATAAGTACGGATATCCACATCATAATTTACCTTGCCACGATGTTTTAAGATCATGATTGCCATGGCACTAAACATTTTTGAGCCGGAAGCCAGCTGAAAAGCATCGCCTGTTCTTAGCGGATTTCTTCTCCGACGAACATTGCGAAAACCATAGGCCTTTTTAATGATTATCCGGCCTTTCTCAGCATAAAGTACAACGCCATTAAAACCAGTAAGTCTTCGAAGATGTTCAAATTTTTTGTTCAGTAATTTAGCTTTGTGCGCAATAATCAGGCTGTCACCATTTGTATAAGGAATAATATAATGACCAACAGCAAGCGGTTTTGTCGCATGCTTTTGCTCTTTTGTCGAATTACAGCTTATCAGGCTTAGAAAGGCCAATAGTATTAGCCCATATTTTAGAAAGTAATTATCCATAAAACCGGCAAATTTACGCAATACGAGCTTTCGGAAACATACAATTTGTGGATTCGGCGAAATAAAATGTCTTGAGTCGCGAAATTTCGAGCCCACAGAGTATTCCATACAGCTAACTCCTATTGAGATGTGCCGGAAGTTTTTCATAAAGCAGCTGAACTTATCCGTTCTTTGTGACCCACTTGTCTGCTACAGGAAAGGACTATTCATTTTCCTTTGTTTATCGAGAATAAAGCCATCATCTCATATCCGATTACGGAATAAAATTTGAATTTTTCAGTTTGTAGATTCCTTATGTCTTTTATTATGTATTGATTAACCATAGTGGTACAAATTTTGAAAAGCATATCAGTAAAAGTCAACGATATGCTTATTTACATAATTTCAACTTTTGTATTGCTAACAATTATGGCAACAATTTTTTTTCCTATTCGAAAAAGTCGTCCGATTGGCATTTTTTCAGATAGTTTATTTATTCACTTAGCCGAACCCTTCTTCGACCACCAGTATTTCAGAAAAAAAATCCGTATCACTCATTATATAAATGAATATGAATGTCCGATTTGTCATCATATTATCACGGAGAACAAAAAATACTGTCCGGAGTGTGCCAAACAAAGCAGAAAAACAGCAGTTGTGGCTATCAAAAAGAATTACCAAGAGTAATCATTCACCTCCTTTTTAGAATTATCAATCCATCTTTCCTTAAGATCCATTCCTAAGGTTTTGTAGATTTGTAACCGATATACGATATGACCAATGAATAAAAACAGCGACAATACCTATTCAAATGAAGTCCTTGACAATGAATTAAAGTACTTGAATTTACTGGCTGACCAGTTTATCAATATTCAAGCCGCCAGCACGGAGATCATCAATCTGGAGGCAATTTTAAACCTTCCCAAAGGCACCGAACATTTCCTGAGCGACATTCATGGCGAATATGATACATTTAGCCATGTGCTTGCCAATGCATCGGGGGTTGTCCGAAAAAAAATTGATGAAGTATTTGGAAAAACAATACGTGAAAAAGACAAACGGTTTTTAGCCACTTTAATTTATTATCCAAGCGAGAAGCTGGATCTGGTTTTGCGAGAAGAAAATGATCCCAATGAATGGTTCGCCATAACGCTGCAACGATTGATAAAAGTCGCTCGTGCTTCCGCTTCAAAATATACCCGTTCCAAGGTACGAAAAGCCATGCCTGTCGATTTTTCTTATATCATTGAGGAACTTCTAAACGAAAGTGGCGAAGACAAAGAGGAATATTTTGAAGGAATTATTTACACCATTATTCGAATTGACCGGGCAGAGGTATTTATTGTTGCCATTTGCCAATTTATTCAACGATTACTCATTGACCGCTTACATATTATTGGTGATATCTTTGATCGCGGACCTTATGCCGAGAAAGTGATGGATAGGCTCATGGGCTACCATTCGGTAGATGTACAATGGGGCAATCATGACGTACTTTGGATGGGCGCCGCTTCAGGAAGCTATGCCCTCATTGCCAACATGATTCGCCTTTCACTTCGATATAAAAATCTGGGCACCCTCGAAGACGCATATGGAATTAATTTATTACCCCTGGCCACCTTTGTAATGAATCAATACAAAGGAGATCCCTGCAAGCAATTTGTACCAAACTCCTCTGTGGACAAGGAAAAAGGCGATGAGATTATCGCACAAATGCACAAGGCCATTTCTATTATACAGCTCAAACTGGAAGGGCAAATTATCAAACGAAACCCCCATTTTTATATGGAAGACCGTTTGCTGCTGGATAAAATAAATTACGAAAAAGGTCTCCTTCAACTCAATGGAAAGACTTACGAATTGCTCGACAAAAACTTTCCTACCATTGACCCGGATGACCCCTATCAACTCAGTAAGGAAGAAGCAGAATTGATGGCAAAATTAGCCAACAGTGTTAAAAACAGCCGTCGACTACAAAGTCATATTGAGTTTTTATTTAGCTCGGGTAGTATGTATTTGACATTCAACAATAACCTGCTCTATCATGGTTGTATTCCGATGACTGAAAAAGGTGATTTTGCAAGCTTTGAAATCGAAGGGAAATCTTATTCAGGAAAAGCACTATGTAATAATTTCGGTCGGGTGGCACGTAAAGCATATCATTATCGCTTCCAGCGAAATCATGAAAAATCAGCCGACTATTTATGGTATTTGTGGTGTGGTTCTTTGTCGCCACTGTATGGAAAAAGTAAGATGGCTACCTTCGAGAGATATTTTCTTGCCGAAAAAGAAACTCATGTTGAGGAAAGAAATCCTTATTACGATAAGGTATATAAAGATGAAAAATATTGCGATACTATTTTACACGAATTTGGCCTCAAGGAGAAAAATGCCCACATCATCAATGGGCATGTCCCTGTGCAAGTTAAAAAGGGAGAAAGTCCTATCAAAGCCAATGGAAAGCTTTTTGTTATTGATGGCGGGATGTCGATTCCTTATCAGAAAGTCACCGGCGTTTCGGGTTACACCCTTATTTACAATTCTTATGGCCTGGTTTTGGTTGAGCACAAACATTTTGACTCAAAGCAAAACGCCATTGAAAATGAAAAGGACATTATTTCCAATCGTGTTTTTATTGAAGCCAATGCCCGCCGTAAGCGGGTGAGGGATACTGACATTGGGAAGGAGCTACTGGAACAAATTAATGATTTAAAAATGTTGCTGGCTACCTATCGTAAAGGTTTAATAAAAGAAAGATTTTAAGTTCGGATAGTATATGATCAGAATATTTAAATTCGGAGGGGCATTATTAAAAACGGCTTCCGATATGCACCGCATGGCTTCTATTGTGCAGGAGTTTAATTGCGAACCCCTGGTGATTGTTGTTTCTGCCATAGGCAAAACCACCAATGCCTTGGAAGAGCTGCTCCAACTAAAGCGGGAAAACAAAACTCAGGCACTTCAAAAGGCTTTCTTTAAAATAAAACAAGATCACCTTAGCCTGATACAATCGCTTGAACTTTCGCAGGAAAGTAAGTTTTCGAATGTGCTTGAAGATAGTTTTTACCACTTATGGGAAGATCTCCAAGTGGTGGATTCAGATCCCTACCAAACTTACGACCGTATTGTAAGTTATGGAGAAGATTTTTCGGCTTGCATAGTGGAACAATTTCTGAATGAGCACAAGCTCAAGGTAAAAAATATAGACGCGCGTAAGCTGATTTATACGGATAGCCGCTATACACGAGCCGGAATCATGTGGCCTAATACTGAAAGGGCCATCCGAAGCCGGCTAAGTCCCGTTCTAAGTTCGGGACACCTCATGATGACACAGGGGTTTATTGGAGCCGATAGCTTTGGAGAAACTACCACCCTGGGTCGCGAAGGCTCTGATTTTACAGCAGCAATACTTGCCTATGCATTGAATGCACAAGAAATTGGCATTTGGAAAGATGTTCCCGGTTTGATGAATTGCGACCCTCGCCACTTTTCGGATGCCATAAAACTGCCGCATGTTTCCTATAACGAAGCCATAGAGTTGGCTTTTTACGGAGCTTCTGTCATACACCCCAAAACGATTCAACCGCTGCAAAAAAAAGGAATCCCTTTGATGATACGCTCCTTTTATGAGCCTTCATCCAATCCCAGTTTGATTGATGCCGATGAATCGGATGATGACCGCATCCCGAAAATCATTGTCAAGCAAAAACAAACACTCCTAAGTATAAGCTCTCGCAACCTGGCATTTATGGCCGAAGAAAACTTACAGAAGGTGTTTTCTGTCTTTACAGCGCACAAAGTCCACATCAATTTGATGCAACATTCAGCGGTTAGTTTTTCGGTTTGTTTTGATGAAAGCCATCATCAACTGGAAAAATTGATTCACAGTTTACAGGAAGATTTCATTTTAAAATACAATACTGACCTAAAACTTTATACTTTCCGGCATTATAATCAACAGCTGGTGAACCAATTCACCAAAGGACAAAAATTATATCTCAGCCAGAAAAACCGTACAACGCTGCAACTGCTTATGCGTTAGAAATCCCTGCCAAGGAGATTAATTTTTCATGTCGTTTTTATGGAACACAGTTGGCTTCCAAATTAAAAACTTTCCGTAGGTTTGTGATTCAAAAATTCGTACTATGAAAGATGCAATAGCCATACTTTGTGGCGGTGGTCCTGCTCCGGGAATTAATTCAGTAATCAGCTCTGTCGCCATGGCATTTTTGGATTCCGGCTATCGAGTGTTGGGAGTTCACGAAGGCTATAAAGGCATATTATCAGAAAACCCTGACTATCGCGAAATTGACTTTAAGTTTGCTGATGATGTGCATAAAAGGGGTGGTTCTGCCTTGATAATGAGTCGTCACAAACCTAAGGACGAAGAATTTAATATTGATTTTTTTGTAAAGCAGAATGTTAAATTGTTGGTAACCATCGGTGGAGATGATACGGCATCTACCGCAAATCGTCTATCGAAATTTCTCCATAAAAATAATGTTGCCATCCAAAATATCCACGTTCCCAAAACCATTGACAACGACTTACCCCTGCCTGAAAACACGGCCTCTTTTGGTTATCAGTCGGCCAAGCAGGAAGGGGTTCGAATTGCACAGACCATATATGAAGATGCACGCACCAGCGGAAACTGGTTTGTGGTTTCGGCCATGGGACGCGAAGCCGGACATTTGGCATTTGGCATTGGAGCTGCCAGTCATTTCCCCATGATCGTTATTCCTGAAATGTTCAATAAAGTGGAGGTAACTTTTGAACGTATTATCAGGCTAATCATCTCGGCCATTGTAAAACGTAAACTGTTGGGTGTGGGTTATGGCTTGGCGATCATAAGCGAAGGGGTTTTTCATTTCATGACCGATGCCGAAATAAAAAACTCAAACATTGACTTTACGTACGATGAACATGGTCATCCCGAACTCGGAAATGTTAGCAAAGCACATATTTTCAACCTGCTTTTGCAAAACAAGCTGAAAGAATTACAAATAAAAATAAAAAGCCGCCCGGTGGAGTTGGGCTATGAGTTGCGCTGCGTACAGCCTACCGCTTTTGATTTGCTTTACTGTGCCATGCTCGGTTATGGTGTAAAAAAATTATTTGATGAAGGCAAAACAGCTTGCATGGTAACCACCAATTCTTCAGGAAAAATTCTTCCGCTATATCTGGAGGATGTTTCAGACAAAAACGGTAAAATTATCCCCCGGCTTGTGGATATTGAGGGTGAGAAACCCAAATTAGTTTTTGAACATGGTCTGCAATTTATTGAACCGGCCGATTATGAAGGAGCCAAAGAATATCTTACTCATCCTGAAGAATATGATTTTAAGAAAATTTTGGGTTGGGATTAACGTATCTATGAGACTAATACTTTAGGCCCCCAAGGCACTTTTTTATTCGTGCTTCAAAGATAAAGTAGGGTTTTTCCGGACAATTTGATAAGATTGGATAAGTACGGTGACAAAGGCAATGAGGGCAACCACCACAATTCCCAATACAAAGTAAATGGGACTCAGGCTGATGCGATAGGCAAAGCCATCAAGCCAACGACTCATGAAAAGATAAACCAGCGGCACAGCCAGCACTCCCGCGAGCAGTACCAAAGCCATATATTCTTTCACCATAAGAAGGATAATTTGTTCTTCAGACCCTCCCAGCACCTTACGAATACTAATTTCCTTTGACCGCTGCTCAACCAAAAAGGCAGACAAACCATATAAGCCCAAACTTGAAATAAGCAAAATAAAGATGGTGAAATAAAAGAAAATAGAAAATATTTTCTGGTCACTTTGATAAAGGCTGTCCAGTTTATCCCCCAAAAAAGTATAATGTATCGGATAAGCTGGATTGAACGCTTTCCATGTTTTTTTCAGATAACTTATTGCCTGTCGTTTATGGTCTTTATCTATCCGTAACAGCACATATTGAACCATTTTGGGTCGGAGAATAAAAGCCAGAGGCTCCACCTTTTGATGCAAAGAAGAAAAGTTAAAGTCCTTTACCACACCAATAATTTTTCCTTTTTTGGTAAAAGCTGTATTCAATTCAGTGCCCACCGGGTTTTGCAACTTTAGAAATTTCACGGCAGCTTCATTAAGGATAAAATTCTCGGTGGAATCATCTTCCTTTTTGATGGAAAATAACCTTCCTTTTATCAGTGGTATTTTCAACATCTCAAAATAATGGTTTCCCACCACAAAACTATTGATGGTTTGAAAGTGAGGCTCGGATGTATCTCCTACGCTAAAAAGCATTTTTCCACAAAGGTAGCCAGGCAAATTGGCCGTAGTTGTAACACTTTTTATCGCAGAATCCTCTTTTAGTGCAGCTACAAAACGAGCGGCTCTCCCCCGAAAAGAGGAATCAGCAGGGCTATTCACCACCACTACATTGTTTTTATTAAAACCCAAAGGGCGATGTTGTACGTAATGAATTTGTGCCCACATCACCAAGGTGGATATAAACATTACGATGGCCAGCAAATACTGGATAACTACTAACATTCGTCTAAGGCTGTCTGCTGTAAACCGCTGATTACTTTTATGACGTAGGAACAAATTGTTACCACGAAGTACGTCGGCAGGCTGCAAAGCATAAAGCACAAAAGCGGGAAAACTTCCACTTATTACTGCCAATAACAACATCAGTAAGATAAGCACTAAGCCAAACAGCAATCCGTAGCCCGAAAACAAACTATCAACCAAGGTAATATGTTTTCCCACCAAACTGTTAAAGGTCGGCATCATGATTTCCACAAGACTAAGGGCAATTACAAAAGCCGTAAACGTTAGCAGTAGGGCTTCACTGATATATTGAAGAGCCAGCTGTTTTCGGAAAGCGCCGATAACCTTTCGAAGGCCTATTTCCCTGGCCCTCTTTAAAGATCGTGCAGTGGCAAAATTAATATAGTTTATGGAGGCAGTAAGTAATATGAAAAGAGCCACAATACCGATGATGTACAAATAAGAGGAATTGGTATTGGTGTGGCTGTCATATAACCATCCGGTAGAAAAATGGATCTGATAAATAGGTTGGAGTTGCATCTTGGCAGTTCCCTCAATCTGTAAGCCTTCCTGCTTCACATACTCATGTATTGACCTATTTACAAACAAATTAACCCGGGTTTGAAATTGTTTTAAGTTCACCGTATCTGCCAGCTGTAGATAGGTATAACAATTAATCCAGAACCAATTATTGTGAAGTCCCTCTTGTTCCTCTTTGGTTAATGAATTGGCGGACACTACCGCATCGAAATTCAGATGGGAAGGGCGGTTTGCATTATCAAATACGCCGGTTACCCGATATTCGCGAAGGCTGGTTTTAACTTTTTTTCCAAGAGCCGGCTGATTACCAAATATCTCCTTTTTCATGGCTGATGACAGCACAAGACTGTTGGGCTGTGTCAAACAAGAATCAGGATTTCCTTCAACAAAATGATAGTCGAATATTCTAAAAACACGTGCATCACCAATGGTCATATTGGGAATTTCATACATTTTTCCCTTATACTTTACAGAAGAAAAAGAATTCTTGTCTGATGGGTCTGTGAAAAACAAACGAGTGGATTGGATAATTTCAGGGAAAACACTGTCCAGACGGTCAGCAAGCATAAAGGGTGTCAATGCCATTTTTTCAACCTTACCCCCAGTTGAATATTCTTCGTTAATACGATAAAGATGATGATAGTTGTTCCAGGTTCGATCGTAGTGTATCTCGTTTTGGATGTATAGATATATGAAAACAAAAGCGACAATACCAATAGACAAACCGGCTATGTTCAACAGTGCATAATTTTTTTGCCTGAGTAATACACGAAATCCCGACTTTAAAAAATTACCCAGCATATTTATAAGCTATGGTTTAAATTTTCATTGATAATTTGACCATCAAACAGATGCACCACTCTTCGGCTGTAACTTGCGTCATATTGTGAATGGGTAACCATAACGATGGTCATCCCCTTCTTATTCAGTTGGTTTAGAATGTTCATCACTTCTTCACTGTGCATGGAATCAAGATTACCTGTAGGTTCATCGGCCAGCAACAACTTGGGGCGGCTTACTATGGCTCTCGCGACAGCAACCCTTTGCTGCTGTCCACCGGAAAGTTGGATGGGGAGTAGGTCTTTTCGATGGCTAATCTCCAACTGGTCGATGATTCGTGCCACTCTTTCGCGCCGCTCCTGCTTTTTAATTCCCAAGTAAACCAACGGAAGTTCGATGTTCTCCCAAATACTCAATTCGTCAATGAGATTAAAGTTTTGAAAAACAAAACCGATGTTTTCTTTTCTCAAGAGGGTTCTTTGCCTCTGCGACAAGTTACATACGTTCCGTCCTAAAAAGGAATATTGACCTCCACTGGACTCATCAATCATCCCCAACAAATTCAAAAGGGTTGATTTTCCGCATCCTGAAGGTCCCATTACTGCTATGAAATCACCAGCTTCTACTTTGAGATCGATACCTGCCAGGGCAACAGTTTCTACGTCCCGAGATTGAAACACCTTTTTAAGGCCTTTCGTTACTATCATATTTTTTATTTCTTTTTCCAACAAATGTAAACTTTTCAATGGGTTAAGGCTTCATGAGTACAATCCGCATAGCTCCTTGCTTTGCTTTTCCAACAAACATTAATAAGTCTATATGACCAATTTCATGCCATGCAATTTATCACACTAAAATTCAATACTTTACATAAGTTTTTATAAAAAATGTAACTTCTTGTGTTCGAAATCGTCCAATTATTTGTACAGCTATGAACATTTTGACTAATTTTATATACTTTTTGGAAGCAGTAATTACATTTTCAAACTAATCACTTCAAGCACAATAACATGACGAAAATGAAAGCCCGTATTCTTATTATTGATGATGATGTAGATATACTATTGGCGGCTAAAATGTTTTTGCGACAGTATTTTCAAATAATCCACACAGAAAAAGATCCGGAAAACATTCCTGATTTGCTGCGTAACGAAGCCTACGATGTGATTTTGCTGGACATGAATTTCTCGCGAGATGCTACCAGCGGACAAGAGGGATTTCACTGGCTCAACAAAATTCTCGAAATTGATCCTTCGGCCATCGTTATTTTCATTACCGGATATGGTGACATTGAGCTGGCCGTTCAGGGCATCAAGGAAGGAGCCACCAATTTCATTCTGAAACCATGGGAAAACCAAAAGTTGCTGGCAACCCTCGAGGCCGCACTTAAAATACGGACTTCTAAGCTGGAATTAGAAAATCTCCGATCAACCAATAAGCTTCTGGTGGCTGACCGCGATCAGATTTTCAGCAATATTATTGGCAAATCGAAGCCCATGGAAAAAGTACTGAAAACGGTGGCAAAAGTAGCTAAGACCGATGCCAATGTGCTGATTCTGGGAGAGAACGGAACCGGCAAGGAAGTCATTGCCCGTGCCATTCATCGAGCCTCACACCGCAGCGACAAAATGTTCATCAATGTAGATCTGGGAGCCATTACTGAAAGCCTTTTCGAGAGCGAGCTTTTTGGGTATAAAAAAGGTGCTTTCACTGATGCCCGTGAAGACCGTCCCGGACGATTTGAAGTTGCCAATAAAGGCAGTATTTTTCTGGATGAGATCGGCAATCTTTTACCCGGTCTTCAGTCAAAACTGCTTAGTGTTTTACAAAGCCGGAAAGTAGTTCGCCTGGGTTCCAGCAAAGAAATTCCCATTGATGTGCGCCTGATTTGCGCCACCAATATGCCTTTATACGAGATGGTGAATGAAAGTAAATTCCGCCAGGATTTATTGTACCGGATCAATACGGTTGAAATCACTATTCCACCCTTACGCGATCGTGTCGAAGACATCGAAGCGCTCGTTACTTATTACCTGGATGTCTATTGTAAAAAATATAAAATGGCCACCAAACGGATCAATGCAGGCACGCTGAAACGTTTAGAAAAGCACAACTGGCCGGGAAATATCCGCGAGTTACAACATGCGGTGGAACGGGCGGTCATCCTCAGTGAAAGTAAGCTATTGGAACCGCAAGATTTTTTCATGAATGAAGTGAATGACTCCCGGCAGGAGATTTTCCCTGTAAATATGAACCTGGAGGAGACCGAAAAAATGTTAGTCCGCAAGGTAGTGGACAAACATGGTGGAAATATTAGTCGCGCAGCCAAAGAGCTGGGACTAACGCGTGCTTCACTTTATCGCAGATTAGAAAAATATGGTTTATAAAAGATTTCGTTTTCAGATTATTTTTCGTGTGCTGTTGATGGTTATCACGCTATTGCTGATATTCCTTTTACATCAGGAGACGGCCTACGCCATAAGTACATTTATTTTATCTGCTCTTTTTTTGGCACAGATCGTTTTCCTCATTCGCTATGCCGAACAAACGAATCGAAAACTGGTACTTTTTTTCGAGTCTATCCGCCATTCCGATTTTATGGGTTCTTTTGTTGGCGACGATCTGGGGAAAGGTTTTGAAGAACTCAACCGCGAGTTTAACGCGGTCATCGAAGCCTTTAAAAAATCCAAAACCGAAAAAGAGGAAAATTTCAATTATTTACTAACGGTTATTCAGCATGTCAGTATTGGCGTATTGGTTTTCAAGAATAATGGGCAAGTGGATGTTTACAACAATGCGGTGAAAAGGTTACTTCAACTAAAGCATTTGCGTAACATTAATGAACTGAAAGGGCTATCAGAAGAACTAACTATTACCTTGCTTGAAGCCCGTGCCGGAGAAAAAAAACTGGTAAAACTTTTTGTGGAAGACGAGCTGCTGCAACTTTCGATACATGCTACTGAATTTTTAATGCATGGAGATAACTATTTGCTTGTTTCTCTGCAGGATATACATCCTGAGCTAGAACAGAAAGAGGTGGAATCGTGGCAAACACTTATCAAGGTTTTAACCCACGAAATAATGAACTCGATTACTCCTATTTCGTCTCTGGCTTCCACCGTACAGGATATTTTGAAAGAGTATAAAAAATACCAATTGGATGTCAGTGAAGAAGAAGAGGAGGACCTCGAAAACATCACCAGTGCCATGGCCACCATTGAAAAACGTAGTAAAGGCCTTTTAAATTTTGTTGACCTATACCGCAACCTCACCCGCATTCCCAAGCCTCATTTTCGATATTCTCCGGTTGCTGAACTGCTGGATCGAAACCTTGAACTCATGGAAGCCGAGGTTGAAAAATATCAGATTCAAATAAGCACAAAAATTTTTCCGGCAGATTTAAAATTACTTGCTGATCCTGATTTATTGGATCAGGTACTCATCAACCTACTACTCAATGCGGTGGATGCCGTAAAAGGCCAGGAGAAACCTCAAATTAGCCTGGTAGCATCTGTAAACCTTAACAACCGGACTATCTTGGAAGTGGTTGACAATGGTATCGGTATCAGCCGGGATGTGATGGACAAAGTTTTCATGCCTTTCTTTACCTCAAAAAAAACAGGTTCCGGTATTGGGCTTAGCCTCTCACGCCAGATCATGCAAATGCATAAAGGGAGTTTATCCGTTCGCTCACAAGCAGGGCAAGGGGCTATTTTTACCATGGTATTTTAAGGAACTTTTTTAAATGTCGAACAAGGATTTTCCGTAGGAATGCCTTTGGCAAACGAATTTTATTCGTAGTCAAAAACCTATCGACTTCCAGTCTATAGTGGTTTATTTTATCGTAAACAAGCACCCAAGCCTTAATCGAATAGCCCTCAATTTCGAATTACCCTTATATTCTGCACTCCCAAAATGATACAAAGATTCACTATAATTAGCATCAATAAATAGTGTCATTTTATCGGTAATGGGTCTGCTGTATCCCAAACCGACAAGAAAACCTAACTCATATCTTTGAAATTTATGTGTCAAGTTCTGATAATAATTTTCGTTATTTACGAAATATAAAGTATAATCGTATTTTAATAAATAAGCAATGTACGGGCCAACATAAAAATAGAAATTTTTATCTTTACCTAATACGTATTTTGCAGGTGTGGAGATAATTACAGAAGATCCCCTTTGAATAGCTTTAAAAGAATCACCTATTTTGCTACGATAAACCTTATGTTCAAAATTTATTTCCGGCGATAAGTAAAATTTATTCTTCAAATGGATTTGCCCTGACAAACCAAAATTGTACCCCAAAGATGCACCATCATATTCCACGCCTATTCCTACGGGAAATATGGCATAATTGCCCCCAATATTAGGCCCAAGCTGAATCTTCTGAGCCGAAACCCATAGACTGCTTGTTATTAAAATAAGGATGAGTACAGCTTTTTTCATTTTACTTGCTTTTTTTAAATTTTCATAATAATCGTTTTATTGATAGGGAACAATATAGGTTTATATCAACAAGTTGGTTTGGAGCCTGTTGATTTTCATTACGAAAGTAAGAAAAAAAAGAATTCCCGGATATTTATCTTTAAGGCTTTTACAGGCTGTTTTCACGAATGCTCAATCTTTGTAAAAAAAACGCAGGCTCTTTCGGATTTGCCTGCCCGCCGGCATGTTGGTAATCAGTAAGCAAAAAACCAGGGTTCTTCTATTAGAACGAAATATAAATAAGCCCCGGGTAAAACAATTTTCACCAAGATTCTGTAATTTTGGCTTCAACAAAAAATAAACACCATGTTTACCATTTATCATAATCCACGCTGTAAGAAGTCAAGAGCGGGACTGCAATATTTACAAAGTAAAACCGATGATATCGAAGTGATTGAGTATCTGAAGCATCCACTCACGGTGGAAGTTTTGAAAGACATCCTTATGAAGCTCAATAAGAGACCCCAAGAAATACTTCGGATTCAGGAAGCCATTTACAAACAGAATTATAAAGGGAAAAATTTTAACGATGATGAATGGGTAAAAATCATGGTGGAGAATCCCAAATTAATCAAACGTCCTATTGTAGTGCGTACCAATAAAGCCGTATGGGGTGATCCTCCGGAGGAAATGGATATTTTATTTTAAGAATTACTAACCAAAAACAATCTCATAGATATGGAATATAGAATAGAACACGACACTTTGGGTAATGTGGAAGTCCCGGTTGATAAATATTGGGGTGCCCAGACCCAACGGTCGAAAATGAATTTTAAAATTGGACCCGAGGCTTCCATGCCCAGGGAAATTATTGATGCTTTTGCCTTCTTAAAAAAAGCCGCGGCTCTAACCAATGCCGATTTGGGCGTTTTGGATACAAAGAAAGCCGACTTAATTGCTCAGGTAGCTGATGAAATTCTGGAAGGGAAATTATACGATAACTTTCCTTTGGTGATTTGGCAAACCGGATCAGGAACCCAGTCGAATATGAACGTCAATGAAGTGGTGGCCAACAGGGGGCATGTGATAAAAGGGGGAAAGCTTACTGATGAAAAAAAAATCCTCCATCCCAATGATGATGTCAACAAATCGCAATCGTCTAACGACACTTTCCCCACGGCCATGCATATTGCTGCTTATAAATTGATAGTGGAGGTGACGATTCCCGGAATTAAATACTTACGCAATGCACTGGCTAAAAAATCAGAAGAATTCAAAGATCTTGTAAAAACCGGACGAACACATTGGATGGATGCGACTCCCATTACATTGGGTCAGGAATTTTCGGGTTATGTTTCGCAACTCGACCATGGAATGAAAGCCCTGGAGGCAACGCTGGATCATCTTACCGAACTGGCTCTGGGTGGTACCGCTGTAGGAACCGGACTAAATACGCCCAAGGGTTATGATGTGAAAGTTGCTGATAAAATCGCTGAACTTACCGGATTTCCTTTTAAAACGGCTCCCAATAAATTTGAAGCTTTATCGGCTCATGATGCTGTGGTGGAAACCTCAGGTGCATTAAAACAATTGGCTGTCAGCTTGATGCATATTTCCAATAATATACGTTATCTGGCATCGGGACCACGTTGCAGCATCGGTGAAGTTAATTTACCTGCCAATGAGCCCGGCTCCTCTATCATGCCCGGCAAGGTGAATCCTACACAAAATGAAGCTTTGACAATGGTTTGTGCCCAGGTGATTGGAAACGATATGGCCATTACTGTTGGCGGCATGCAGGGACATTTTCAATTAAATGTTTTCAAGCCTGTAATGATAGCGAACCTCTTGCAATCTGCCCGTTTGCTTGGTGATGCCTGTGTTTCTTTTGCCGACAAAGCTATCGCTGGAGCGGAAGCTAATCTGAAAAATATTAGTCATAACTTGGAAAATTCCCTGATGCTGGTAACCGCTTTGAATACGCATATCGGTTATGAGAAGTCAGCAAAAATTGCTAAAAAAGCACATGCTGAAGGTTCTACTTTGCGTGAAGCGGCTTTGACGCTGGGATTTGTTACCGATGAAGAATTTACAGCATGGGTAGATCCCCGAAAAATGATTTAAGCATTAATATTGTATTTATTATGAAGCTGTTCCGATTTCGGGGCAGCTTTTTTTAGTAGAATGGCACAAGGGAGGCATCAAGATTTTCGGTAGACAGGTATGCTCCGGTATGGTTCTCAGCGGCTTCCTATAATAATTATCCGGTTGTAACTTTATTAAGCTTACCTTCGTCTTAGTTTAATATGACAACATTTTTACCCTTACATGAATACAAACGATTATAATCAGTGTGTTGATGATTATTCCGACGGTTTGTACCGCTTTCTTTTAAAAAATATAAAGGATAGCGAGTTGGCTCGTGATCTGGTGCAGGAATCTTTTTTGCGGTTGTGGGAAAGGCGAAAGAAGGTGGATGCGCTCAAAAGTAAATCCTATCTTTTTACTACCGGCTATCATGTGATGATTGATCATCTTCGAAAATACAGTCGAATGGAGGTTTATGAGCCTTCAAGACATGGTGAAAATGTGAATGAAGGACAATATTCTGATGCGGCAGAAATTTTGAATAGAGCAGTGGATCAATTACCGGTTAATCAACGCTCAGTAGTGATGTTGAGGGATTATGAAGGTTATTCGTATAAAGAAATAGGTCAGATTACCGGCTTCACGGAAAGTCAGGTTAAAGTATATATTTTTAGGGCCAGGGTGTTTTTAAAGAAATATTTGGTTAATCCCGAATACGTGATATAAATGGAAATTAACAAGGAAAATTACGGACGTTTTGTCATTGATTATTATGACGGCCACCTCTCGCAAGAGGATGTTCGGCGACTTATGCTTTTCCTTGATGAAAATAAGGATTGTAAAAAGGAATTTGACGATTTTGAGGAAGTTGGCTTAGAGAAAACACCTGTGAATTTTCCGGAGAAAGATCGATTGAAAAAAGTGAATATTTATGCTGTTGGCGAGCTTAACGAGGAAAATTATGAAGCCTATTTTGTGATGGATCACGATAAGGAATTAAGTCGCCTTGAACAAAAATCGGTACTATCCTTTTTACAGAAAAATGTTCATTTGCAGGCTGAATATGACTTATTTTCACGGCTTCAGCTACAGCCTGACGCGATGCTTCTGTATGGAGATAAAAGCGGTTTAAAACGCCATGCGGTGATTCCCTTATTTCGAAATTTTGCTGTTGCCGTGGCTGCGGTCCTGCTCTTATTGGTTGCTGTCCGTTTTCTAATGCCTACACAAAAAATGGTAGTTCATCCAATGATCGCTCAAATAAAGCCGATGTTATCCTTGACGAATCAATCCATTTTGTTGACTAGCCATAGACATCAAACAGCCCTCTTGATGCCCAAGTCATCTTCAGTTGTTCCCAATGAGATTGTCAAGACAGAGAATCTGAAACTTTTACCCTTGCAACTCATGGCTTCGCTTTCTGCACCGGTTTATTTGAAAAAATCGTTGCCTTATGTTGATCTATTGTTCCCAAAAGGGAACGATGTACATGAATCTGTAACAATTATGCAACCTATTGTTGTTGAAGGAACAAAGAGAAGAAGTTTCTTTAATAAAATTCTCATAAAACCTTATACAACGGTAGAAAGAATGTTGGCTATGGATAAGGAGACAAGGAGAAATAAGCGAAATGGCGAAAAAGGGCTGGTAAAGTTTATCGACAAAGGGGTTACTGCCATTAACACGCTTACTGATAGTGATAAATTGATCATGGTGAAGACCTTTGACCAACAAGGAAATTTATTGGCTTTTCAAGTTGTTAGCGGCCGCTTCAATTTTCAAAAAAAGATGAAGCCATTTTCAGCCGGAGAGTAAATATGCTGGTCATGTTTGCCTTTATCACAAAAAAGGGGCTCCGAGATAGTCGGCAACCCCTTTCGCATCCTCACACAAACACAAATTATAAACCTAAGCTGATACTTACCAGCTCGGCGATATCGTAGTTTTTCACTTCTTCTTCTTTGTTTTTATATTTGATTCCGTCTGTAAGCATTGTCATACAGAAAGGACAGGCCGTACAAATGATGTCAGCTTCGGTTGCCATGGCTTGTTCGGTGCGCTCGATAAAAACTTCCTTGTCGCCTTTTTCTGCTTCTTTGAACATCTGTCCACCGCCGGCACCACAACACATGGCAAAGCTTCGGTTTTTCTCCATCTCTACTTTTACTGAAGGAATGGCTTCGAGCAGGTTTCGTGGTGCATCATACTCGCTATTGGCACGTCCCAAATAACAAGGATCGTGATAAGTTATTTTTTTTCCTGCAAACTGCTTGCTGTCTAGGTTTATTTTTCCCTCTTCAAGTTGCTTGTTTAGGAATTGTGTGTGGTGCATCACTTCAAAATTTCCGCCAAGATCAGGGTATTCATTTTTTAAAGTGTTGAAATCGTGCGGGTCACCGGTAATAATTTTTTTTACCTCATAGCCATTGAGTATTTCGATATTGCTAATCGCCCGCATCTGGAAAAGCATTTCGTTACCGGCCCGGCGAGCTACGTCGCCGCTGTCACTTTCTTCGGTTCCCAGCACAGCATAATCAATTTTCAGGTGGTTCAGAATTTTTACAAATTCTCGTACTACCTTTTTATAACGGTCATCGAAAGCACCGGCAGAACTGACCCAGAAAAGATATTCGGGTTTTTCGCCCTTGGCAAATTTATCGGCCATAACAGGAACCTCAAGTCCATCAGCCCACAGTAGCCGGTCTTCTGACGAAAATTGCCAGGGCGCACCATTGTTTTCAATATTGGTAAACACCGTATTCAATCCCGAAGGCGCTTTGGATTCTTCCATCACCAGATAACGCCGCATATCAAGTATCAAGGATGGTTGATTGATATTAACAGGGCATTCTTGCGCGCAAGCATTACAAAGGGTACAAGCCCATAATTCTTCTTCACTAATATAATCAAACACGAGATGTTTACCATCATCATAAGCTTTGCCCTCTTTCAATAAACCGGGGCCTTTTTCCTTCATCCGGGCACGTGTATCCATCATCACCTTGCGAGGCGACAACAATTTGCCGGTGATGTTGGCCGGACATACCGATGTACAACGTCCACATTCTGTGCAAGCAAGCGAGTTGAAATAATTGGTCCATTTCACATCTTCTATATCCAGGGTACCAAAACGCTCAGGTTCACCAGATTCTTCAGGAACATCCTCGAAAGAAGCATCGGGATCAAGCATCAATCTTACCTCTTTGGTTATATTTTCCATATTGTCCACATACCCCAATGGGTCCAATTTGCTAATGAACACATTAGGGACAGACATAAATACGTGGAAGTGTTTGGAATAAGGGAGAATATTGGCAAAAGTAAAAATCAAAAGAATGTGTGCCCACCAGTTGAACTGATACCAAAACCAGGCGTGTTCGGGAGAGGCGTTTGATATAAAACCTGCCAACCAACTGCTAACAGGATAAAATCCCTTTATATTTTCTCCTGTAAGGCTCGCCCATTGAACATAAAAAGTATTCATGCCTATGAGAGAAAGCATCAAAAGCAGAATGATAGTCAAGGCAAGAACAGCATCATATTCTGAAACCGGTTTCATCTCCACACCTGAAAACCTTTTAACATGTAAGGCTAGGCGACGAATGATGAAAATAATCATTGCAATGGCAATAATCAGGGCGAAAATGTCGCCGCTACCCATCATGAAATCATAAAACCAGCCTAGCATTCCGAAAACTTTTTCTGTGCCAAACAGACCATCTACAACCATCTCGATACTGCCAAAGATGATCAGCATAAATCCCCAAAATACAAGGGCATGAACAAGGCCAATCAATGGCCGACGAAATATTTTCTTCTGAAAACCAGCGATTTCAAGCGTAATCCACAAGCGTTTACCGATGTTCTTGAGTGGTTTTCTCTTCGTGAATTTAAAATATCTAAAGTACCGCTGAATGCTGTAGGCAAATACACCGAGCGTAAGCAATAAGGCGATGGAAAAGACTATTTCTTTGAGCATAGAACAGAATATTAACGGGTGAGTACTAAATAAACGATTACAATTTTACGACTTTTTTTGTTAAGAATGTATTTAAATATTACGCATGCGTAATAAATAACTTGCGATTTATTTTTCCTATCCAAAAAGCCGTCACCGCGATCCCCCAAACGCGAACTTCAAAGATTGTTAAGCTGTTCTTGGTGTTCGATATGTCTTATCCTGAAATAGGTTTACAAAAAAAGTAAAGCCCGCTCTTCGGGTTTGCAAACCGGATTTTCCTTTAGCTCTTCCAGGTTTGCAAACCGGAAGTTTTGGGAAACAGGATTTTAAATCCTTTAACCTCACGGGGTCGGGATTACAAATCCCGACCAGCGGAATACTCTAATTCAATCGTTTTCATCCCTCGGCTCTTTTTAATTTTCTCTATATTTGCGAGACTCAAAATTGGAAAAATAATGCAGTTACCTATAGTTTATCAACCCAAAAATCATATAAGAATTGTTACTGCGGCTTCGCTGTTCGATGGACATGATGCTGCCATTAATGTGATGCGTCGCATCATTCAATCAACAGGTGCAGAAGTTATTCATTTGGGGCATAACCGTTCTGTACATGAAATTGTAAACACGGCGATACAGGAGGATGTCCAGGCCATAGCCATTACCTCTTATCAAGGTGGACATATGGAATTTTTCAAGTATATGCACGACATGCTGAAAGAAAAGGGCTGTGGACACATTAAAATTTTTGGGGGCGGCGGTGGCGTGATTTTGCCCGAAGAAAGCAAAGAACTGCACGAATACGGAATCTCGCGCATTTACTCTCCAGATGATGGTATGAAAATGGGACTCCAGGGAATGATTAATGATTTGATGGAACAATCGGATTTCCCAACAGGAAAGGATGTTCATATAAGGCTTGATGACATTGAAAACAAGGATGAGGTGGCCATAGGCCGACTGATATCAGCAGCAGAAAATCATCGGGAAGAAGTAGAAAAATTATTGTCGGTTTGTGTAGAAAAGGGGCTAAGTTCTCATACTCCGATTGTCGGTATCACCGGAACAGGAGGTTCCGGCAAATCTTCATTGGTGGATGAAATTGTCCGTCGTTTTTTAAATGATTTTACAGACAAAAAACTGGCCATTATTTCGGTAGATCCTTCTAAACGAAGATCGGGCGGGGCATTGTTGGGCGATAGGATCCGTATGAATGCCATCGACAGTCCTCGTGTGTATATGCGTTCACTGGCCACCAGGCAATCCAATCTTTCGATCTCGAAATACGTAAAAGATGCGGAAGCCATTGTACAAGCGGCCGGATTTGATTTGATTATTCTCGAAACTTCCGGGATTGGCCAGTCCGATACTGCCATCGTAGACCACAGTGATATCTCACTTTACGTGATGACACCGGAATACGGTGCTGCCAGCCAGCTGGAAAAAATCGATATGCTCGATTTTGCCGATCTTATCGCGTTGAATAAGTTCGATAAGCGAGGTGCCCTGGATGCATTGCGTGATGTGAAAAAGCAGTTTCAGCGGAACCATCAGCTTTTTGATTTGTCTGTTGACGAGATGCCTGTTTTTGGCACCACCGCATCTCAATTTAACGACCCGGGTATCAATGATTTATATATACATCTCTTTTTAAAAATTAAAGAAGTTAGCGGCATTGATTATCATTCGCATTTGAATCATCAGAATGAAATGACCGAAAAAATCCAAATCATTCCTCCCCAAAGGGAACGTTATCTGTCAGAAATTTCTGACAGCGTTCGTCAGTATAATCGCTGGGCGGAGAAGCAATCCGAAATTGCTCAGCGATTGTATAGTTTGAAGCAATCCACTGTTGAAATGGAGACTGCCGGCGATCAGGAAACGGCCGATAAATTAATAACGGCCTTCCAAAAACTGGTGGAAGAAATTGACCTGAAAAATCTCCGTTTGCTGGAGAATTGGGAAAAAAAGAAGAAAGATTATTCGGATCCGTTTTTTATCTTTAAGGTGAGGGATGAGGAGTTGAAAATTGAAACTCATTCGGAATCACTTTCGCATACAATGATTCCCAAAGTGAGTCTGCCTAAGTTTTCAAGTTGGGGAGAAATATTACGTTGGTCTCTTAAAGAGAATGTGCCGGGAGCATTTCCTTATGCTGCCGGTGTTTTCCCGTTCAAACGCGAAGGAGAGGACCCCACCCGTATGTTTGCCGGAGAAGGCGGTCCGGAACGTACCAACCGGCGCTTTCATTATGTTTCGTCAGGGATGCCCGCCAAGCGTTTATCCACTGCATTTGATTCGGTAACGCTTTATGGGGAAGACCCGGATCGCAGGCCCGATATTTATGGAAAAATTGGTAATTCGGGGGTGTCGATAGCTTGTTTGGATGATGCCAAAAAGCTGTATTCGGGTTTCGATCTCGCCAATCCAAAGACGTCTGTTTCCATGACTATCAACGGACCGGCACCTACTATGGTAGCCTATTTTATGAATGCTGCTATCGATCAGCAATGCGAATTGTATATCCGTGAAAACGGATTAGAAGGCCGGGTGGAACAAATTATTGAAAAAATTTATCTGGATAAGGGAACCCAACGTCCCCATTATCAGGGTGCCTTGCCAGAAGGAAATGATGGACTGGGATTGATGCTTTTGGGCGTTACAGGTGATATGGTATTGCCAAAAGATGTTTACGATCGTATCAAAAAGGATACCTTGAGCAAAGTTCGAGGTACTGTGCAAGCAGATATCTTAAAGGAAGACCAGGCACAAAATACTTGTATCTTTTCCACCGACTTTTCGCTTAAACTTATGGGCGATATACAAGCTTTTTTCATTGACCATCAGGTTAGGAACTTCTACAGCGTATCTATTTCCGGTTATCACATTGCCGAAGCCGGTGCAAATCCCATCTCGCAACTGGCTTTTACTCTGGCCAATGGCTTTACCTATGTGGAATACTACAAAGCACGTGGCATGGATATTAATCATTTTGCGCCCAACCTTTCTTTCTTTTTCTCCAATGGGGAAGACCCTGAATATGCGGTTATTGGCCGGGTGGCCAGGCTGATCTGGGCAAAAGCCATGAAGATGAAATATGGCGCAAACGAGCGTTCACAAAAGTTGAAATATCACATCCAGACCTCCGGTCGTTCGTTGCATGCCCAAAACATTGATTTCAACGATATCAGGACGACCTTACAGGCCTTATATGCTATTTATGATAATTGTAATTCGCTCCACACCAATGCGTATGATGAGGCCATCACTACCCCAACAGAAGAGTCCGTCCGTCGTGCCATTGCCATTCAGATGATCATAAATAAAGAATTGGGGCTTTCCAAGAACCAGAACCCTTTGCAAGGTTCCTTTATTATTGAAGAACTGACCGATTTGTTGGAGGAAGCTATTTTGTCAGAATTCGACCGTATTACTGAAAGGGGAGGTGTTTTGGGGGCCATGGAAACCATGTATCAGCGGAGTAAAATCCAGGAGGAATCCCTCTATTATGAAACACTGAAGCATAGTGGTAAACTTCCCATTATCGGAGTGAATACTTTCCTTACTGAAAATGGAGCCAAAACTGTGGTTCCGGGGGAAGTAATCCGGGCAACCGAAAATGAAAAAGAATATCAGATTCAGATGCTTGAACAACTACATCTGACATGGAAAGATGAATGCCAGGCCCAGCTTAAAGAATTGCAAAGGGCGGCGAGTAAAAACGAAAATATTTTTGAAAAACTTATGGAAGCCGGAAAATACGCCTCCATAGGACAAATTACCAATACCCTTTTTAATGTGGGAGGACAGTATCGTCGAAATATGTAGCGTCCGATGCAGTTTTCTTTTTGTATTTTTATCAAAAATATCCAATGCTCATGCTAACAAAACAAATCCTCATTGTTTATCCGGAAGCTTATGAAACCCGAATTGCCATCTTTCGGAATAATGATCCCGTATTTTTAAAAACCATTAAACATACTAAGGAAGAGCTTAATAAATTTAAAAGTATTCCTGATCAGAAGGATTTCCGTAAAAACCTTATACTGGCTGAGATAATGCGTAATGATTTGGATTTGAATAATATTGAGGTGGTGATGGGGCGTAGCGGTATGGTAAAACCGGTGTCGCAGGGTGTTTATGAAATCAACGAGGCCATGGTAAAGGATTTGACCCAGGGTATAATGGGAATGCATGAAACCAACCTGGGCGGTTTAATTGCCTTCGACCTGGCAAAGGAATGGGGTAGGAAAGCTTATATGGCCAATCCTGTCGTAGTAGATGAATTGTCTGATGTGGCTCGTGTTACCGGGCACCCAATGTTTGAAAGGAAATCGATTTTCCATGCCCTCAACCACAAGCATGTGGCCTGTAAATATGCTAAAACAATCAATAAAAAGTATGCCGATTTAAACTTAATTGTTTGCCATATCGGAAGTGGCGGTATTTCTATTGGTGCGCATCAGCATGGGCGGGTGGTTGATGTGAACCAGGCATTCGATGGAGGCGGGCCATTTTCGATTCGACGGACAGGAACTTTGCCTATGGGGCAGTTGGTTCATCTTTGTTTTAGTGGAAAATATTCTGAAGATGAAATTATGGAAATGATCACCTCCAAAGGCGGTTATTATGCTTATTTGGGTACGGATAACATAAATAAAATCAACGGTCTGATTGTTGATGGCGATGAAAAAGCCCGTTTTATTTCCATGGCTTTGGCCTATGCCGTAAGTAAAGAAATTGCTTCCCACTATGCCACACTCGAAGGACAAGTGGATGCTATTATCCTTACTGGGATGATCTTCGATAGCGAGCGTTTTCTTGAAAATGTAAAAAGTAGAATTAACGGCATTGCGCCCATCGCTCTTTATCCATCGGTGAACGACTTTGAAGCACTCGCGCGCTACGGACTGGAGATCATTAAAGGGGAAATTGAGATAAAAAAGTATTAATTATTCCAGCTATGGGATTTAATGGCTGCCTGTCATCTACATTGCCCGGAGTAATGACAAAATCAATGATATCCCCCATGTCATTGACTACAATATGCAACTTAAAACCAAAGAAATAGCCCATGGTTGATTTTCCTCTTGCAGCTATTCCGGCAAACACTTTGTGATTATAAATTCGTTTGTTTTTGCATACCCGAATAGGTGTTCAGTCCACAAATGAAATTCCGGTGCTTTGTCCAAGTCGTATCGTTTTTAAATACATAACCATGGGTAACAATGCTTTTTGCTGAAGTTCAACAAAGCGATTATAAGAAACAGTTTGAGGAAAATATTCCGTCAAATGCTTTTGTACATAGTTGATATAAAAATGCTTAAGATTTCTGAAGTTACCAAGGTGAAAAGCGGTAAGAATGGTTATAACTTCTGCATCACTGAGTTTGGATGGCTTGTTCCTATGCTTTTTACCGTTGTCATTAGGCAAGAGGTGCCCCTCCATAACCTTATAAAATTCTTTGCAGAATTCGTCTGCCAGATAGAAAATTTCAACTAATTTTGTACTTATCATGATAAGGGCTGTTTTTGTGTTAAAAATTTATTGTTCAACACTTTAAAGACACAAAACAGTCCTTTATCTTTTGCGTTTTTTTTTGACTTTTTTTTATATCGAACTCAGGTTAATAGATTAATATTCAAATTTGTCTTTATTATTATTCAGGGGACATTTCAAAATCAAACCGGTAAGCAGCATTTTCATGATCTGGTCTGCCGTGCTCCATTTGCGTTGCAAAAACAGGTAATATTCGGAGAAACCAAAGACTCCATTTTGTCCATTAAACCTATTTTTAAATATTTTTTTAAAAAACTTGGCTGGTATAAAATTAATTTATACTTTTGTGTCCTACTTATTTAGTAGGATAAGTAGTAAACAATAGATAAAACGATGAAGATCAATACAAAGATAATATATGGTGTAAGAACCATGGTCGAGTTGGCTTTGGAAAAGAATCAGAGAGGCATCTTTCAGAAAGAGATTTCCAAAAATCAGGGTATTTCAATTAAATACCTTGATCAGATTATATCATTACTAAAGGCTTCCGGGTTAATTCAAAATGCCGGAGGCAGGAAGAGCGGATATTTGTTAACCAGAAAACCCGAAGAAATTAGTGTATATGATATTTATAAAGCTTTTGAATCGGATTTGAGAATTATTGAGAGCCTTGGAAGCAATTCGACCTGTTGCAGAGGACATCAATGTGCGGCACAAGAATTCTGGGCAGGCTTAAACGATCATATCATTAATTATCTGAAGTCGGAGACGCTTGACAATCTCGCTGCCAAACAGGAGAAGATTGATAAAAATAATGTAAATATGTTTTATATATAAGTTGGATAGGATGAAAATAGCAAATAATATCACAGAACTGATTGGAAATACTCCATTGGTAAAACTGAATAAAGTAACAGAAAAAGGCTCTGCGCAAGTAGTTGCCAAACTTGAATTTTTTAATCCGGCAAGCTCGGTGAAAGACCGTATTGCCTTTTCGATGATTCAAGAGGCTGAACGAAACAACCTGCTGGATAAAGAGACGGTGATTATAGAGCCCACAAGTGGGAACACAGGTATTGGACTGGCATTTATCAGTGCCGCCAAAGGCTATAAGTTAATTTTAACCATGCCTGAAAGCATGAGCGTAGAACGCAGGAAACTACTGAAAGGCTTTGGTGCTGAGCTGGTACTTACCCCGGCAGAGAAAGGGATGACCGGCGCGATTGAAAAGGCCGGGGAATTAGCAAAACACTATAAAAAATCGTTCATTCCCCAACAGTTTGAAAATGCTGCTAACCCGTTGATACACCGGAAAACAACCGCTGAAGAAATATGGAACGACACAGAGGGAAAGGTAGATATACTGGTATCCGGCGTAGGGACCGGAGGAACCATTACGGGCATTGCGGAAGTTATAAAAGAGAGGAAGCCTGAATTTAAGGCAATAGCTGTTGAACCGGAAGGTTCACCCGTATTATCCGGTGGTAAACCGGGGCCTCACAAAATACAGGGTACCGGGGCAGGTTTTATCCCCGATGTGTTAAACACCCATATTATTGATGAGGTGATAAAAGTGTCGAATGATGATGCTTTTGAAACTACAAAACAATTAATCAGCCAGGAGGGGATACTCTGCGGGATATCTTCAGGGGCTGCCGCTTACGCTGCCTTTCAAGTTGCTAAACGACCTGAAAATAAAGGAAAATTAATTGTCGTGATATTTCCCGATACCGGAGAAAGATATCTGAGTACATCCCTTTATGACGAGTAATCACTCCGCCCATCTCCAAAATTAATATTTAAGAACCGATTAAAAACAAAAGACATGAACTTGAAAATTAATGGCAAAGAACAAAAAATAGACAGCTCTGAAATTGCCGTAAAAGAACTCCTCGTGTTAAATAAAGTTGAAATGATTGATATGGTATCCGTTCAGCTGAATGGCACTTTTGTCAGAAAAGAAGATTTCGAAACCAGAAAAGTTAAGGAAAATGATGAAGTTGAGTTTCTATATTTTATGGGAGGCGGAAAATATACCGATTAATAAAATGAGTCCGGTATAAAAAGTTTCGATACCGGATTTTCAGCGTTTATCTAAATCCCTTTTTAGACTGAACTCACCAGGTGTTTTACATAATATTAACAAGACCATGGATTTTACAACAAAAATATTACATACAACTTACAATAAAAGCGATGTTCACGGCACTTTACGGATGCCTGTTTACGATACAGCTGCTTTTGAATTTCCGGATGCAGAGAGCCTTGAAGATGCTTTCTTAAACAGGAAACCCGGGCATGTATATTCCCGCTTAACAAATCCTACGGTAGAACATCTCGAGAAAATTATTAAAGAGGTAACCGGAGCTTTGGGCGTGGTAAGCTTTTCGTCGGGAATGGCAGCAATATCAAATACTTTTATTACACTGTTACAGCCTGGAGATAATATTATCACAACGAAACATTTGTTCGGTAATACCTATTCGTTGTTTCATAAAACATTGAAGTCTTTTGGAATTGGGTTCCGGTTCGCCGACCTGACAGATTTGACGAGTGTAGAAGGCGCTATTGATAAACATACCCGCGCCATTTTCCTCGAAACTATTACCAATCCGATGTTAGAAGTTGCCGATGCGGGCGCTTTGTCTGAGATAGCGAGAGAAAATAAAATTCTTTTAATTGCCGACACAACCCTTACCCCGCTTTATCTTTTTGATGCGAAAAAACATCATGTAGATATAGAGATTATATCAAGTACCAAGTATATTTCAGGCGGAGGGACATCTACAGGAGGAATAATTGTTGATTATGGAACTTATGACTGGTCACAGTCTGCGAAATTAAGCACTGATGCAAAAAAATTCGGGCCTTTTGCTTTTATTGCCAGGCTCAGAAAAGAGATACACAGAAATCTTGGTGCGTGTTTATCACCTCATAATGCCTATTTACAAACCCTGGGATTGGAAACATTTGCTTTAAGAGCGGAAAAATCATGTGCTAATTCACTGGAAATTGCAGAATGGTTGGAGAAACAACCGAAAGTCGAAAAAGTAAATTATCCGGGGCTGAAAAATTCAACCTATTATGAACTATCGCAGAAGCAGTTCGGAAAACTGGCCGGTGCGATAATAACATTAGACCTGGCTTTAAAAGAAGTGTGTTTTCAGTTTCTCAACAATTTAAAAATTATCAGGCGGGCAACCAATTTAAACGACAACAAAACACTGGCATTACATCCGGCATCTACTATTTATTGCGAGTACACACCGGAAGAACTTGTGCCGCTTGGCGTGAGTGACAAAATGATACGGCTTGCTATTGGCATTGAATCAGCCCGCGACTTAATTGATGATATAAGCCAGGCATTGAATAAAATAGATAAATAATGACTATGAACGAACAACAAATTGAACGATACAGTCGCCACATTATCCTGTCGAATGTAGGAGTAGAAGGACAGGAGAAAATATTGGATGGTAAAGTGCTGATTATAGGTGCCGGAGGACTTGGTTCGCCGGTAGCACTTTACCTTGCAGCGGCAGGTGTGGGAACAATCGGAATTATTGATGGAGATGTCGTTGACAGGACAAACCTTCAACGTCAGGTTATCCATTTTACACCGGACATTGGAAAGCCTAAAGTGATCTCTGCTAAAGAGAAGATTGAACTCATGAATCCGGATGTAAAAGTAAATGCATACCAGGATTTGGTAAACGCTTCAAATATCAGGGATTATATCAGTGCGTATGATTTTATTATTGATGGCACCGATAATTTTCCGACCAAATTCCTCATTAATGATGCCTGTGTATTGAGTGGTAAAGCATTCTCTCATGGCGGCATCATAAGGTTTAGCGGCCAAACGCTGACCTATACCCCCGGGAATGCATGTTACAGATGCCTGTTTCATGAACCACCGCCAAAAGGCTCGGTTCCCTCCTGTTCGCAAGCAGGAGTGCTGGGAGCAATAGCCGGAATACTGGGCACTATTCAGGCTTCTGAGGCGCTGAAATATCTGACCGGCACCGGGGAGCTGTTAACAAACAAGCTTTATTATTTCGATACATTAAAAAATAATTACAGAACTATTAATGTTAAAAGATCGGAAGACTGTCCTGTTTGTGGAAAGCACCCCACGATTACGGAACTCCTGGACATTGAAATTCCGGCTTGTGATTTAAAACAATAAAAAGAAATAACAATGAAAGATAATAAAACAAAAAAGATGTCATTAATTGTCTTTAGCGGAAGTTTTGACAAACTCGTAGCAGCATTTACGCTGGCAACAGGAGCTGCTGCAGTAAACTACGAAGTGAATATTTTTTTCACTTTCTGGGGACTTAATGCTATTAAAAAGAAAGAAGGAAGGTCTTTTATAGGGAAAGGCGTTCTGGCCCGATTCTTTAATTTCCTTATGGGAGGACGAAAGAAAGTGCCTTTGAGCAGACTGAATTTCTGTGGAATAAGTCCTAAGTTGATGACTTCACTTATGAAGAAAAGGAACGTGGCTACATTAAATGATCTTTATCAAGCCGCAAAGGAATTGAAAATAAACCTCTATGCCTGTGAAATGTCGATGCACATTTTGGGACTTACTCTGCAAGATTTTGATAAAGAGGTGAAAGAGGTGCTTGGTGTACCCCGTTTTCTTGAGTATTCGGAAGGGGGAGACAGGATATTTATATAGTGTGACGAAGAAATTGACGTTTTCTAAGCCCCATGGTAAAATCCTGTGAGTTTTCCAGAGGTACTATTTAATCTTTCCGGAGATGGAATTCATTGGCTATCAGCCTTTCATTTAAAAATAAAACAGAAATATTATGGCAACTTATCAATTAGACATAACAAAAGAACATTGCCCCATGACTTTTGTGAAAACAAAAGTAGAACTATCGAAACTTAACGGGGGCGATATACTTGAAGTAAGCTTACTAAAAGGAGAACCTCTTGAGAATGTTCCTAAAAGCGCAGAGGAACAAGGACACGTGATAGTTAAAATATCACAGGTTGAAGGAGATGTTTATCAGGTAATTATCAAGAAAAAATGAAGGCAAATATTAAAAGACAGGTTATAGAGTCTATTGTAGCCCATGCTGAAAAGGAGGCTCCTGTTGAGGCCTGTGGTTATCTTGCCGGAGAAAAAGGTGTGATAACAAGGCATTACGAATTGACCAATGTGGACCATAGTCCCGAGCATTTTTCTTTCGATCCAAAAGAGCAGTTTAATGTTGTAAAACAAGTTCGAAATGAAAATCTTGAAATTATGGCAAACTACCATAGTCATCCTGCTTCGCCTGCGCGCCCGTCTCAGGAAGATATACGTCTGGCTTATGATCCCGGGATAAGCTACTTTATCGTTTCACTTGCCGGCGATCCGGAAATAAAATCATTTAAAATAAAAAACGGAGTCGTTACACAGCAGAAAATAGAAATATCTGAATAGAACGAGATGATTTACAGTCCTGTTTTTTAACCCGGATAATTCATCAATCTGTTGAATTAGTGTATTAATCGCCAAAAGCCGGAAGTCAATTTTCAGCTTCAGGATATTATACCTTTTTCTGCTCTGACTCAGAAAAACTGAAAAAGTTATGTATATATTACCATTAGCATTAAAGCAAGAGATCGGGAAATATAATGACCTGATGAAAGCGTACCAGTCTAAGAAGATCGATCCTAAAGAGTTTAAGGCTTTCAGGGTTCCTATGGGGATTTACGAACAGCGTAAAGACGGAACCTATATGGTACGGGTGCGGTGTCCTGCCGGATATATCACTCCTGTTCAAATGAAAAAAGTTGCTGAAATTGCCCAAAAGTACGGCTCTCAACTTATTCATATTACCACCAGGCAGGAATTGCAGATACAGAATTTGGCATTGAAAGATACCTATTCTGTTTTGCAGGATCTGTATGCCATTGGTCTTGCATCACGCGGGGGAGGCGGCAACACCGTGAGGAATATCATGGCTTCGGTTGATGCGGGCATATCAAAGGATGAGGTTTTTGATGTTACTCCATATAATATTGCACTAACTAATTATTTAATCGCTCAACCAGACTCATGGACGCTGCCGAGAAAATATAAAATAACCTTTTCGGGTTCTGATAATGATAATGCTTTTGCCGCCTTTAACGACCTGGGCTTTATTGCCAGAATAAAAGAGGGGCAAAAAGGTTTTAAAGTATATATAGGAGGTTCTTTGGGATCAAAACCCATGGTAGGCCATGTGCTGTTCGACTTTCTCCCCGCTGAGGATATTCTGTACGTTGCCGATGCGGTAAAAAAACTATTCTCCCGATACGGAAACCGCCGTAACAAGCATAAAGCCCGTTTACGTTTTGTGTTTTACAAATTGGGGAAAGAAAAAGTTTTTGAGATATTTAAACAGATATACGATGCCCTAAAACAGGAAAATCAATTGGCTTTAAACCTGCCATTACTGACAACTGCATCTTCAACAATAAACCTTCCTGTCGAAGCTCCTGTTGACAAGGGCGCATTTGCTTTGTGGCAAAAGAGATATGTTACGCAGCAAAAACAACCCGGTTATGTCAGCATACTCATCCCTTTTGAATATGGCGATGTGGCATCCGGGATGGTTAAAAACCTGGGTGAATTCTTAATTCCTTTCGGAGAAGATGTTGTTCGGTTCTCTATGAGGCAGAATATTCATCTTCGTAATATTCCCGAACAGTACGTCGCTACTGTTTTCAATTTTCTTCAGAAAATAGGAGTTGATACGGCTCGGTCGTATATACTGAACGCCCTGGTGTCCTGTACCGGTGCCAATACCTGTCGGCTGGGGATATGTCTTTCCAAAGGGGCTCTGGGACGTTTACGAAAAAAACTTGCCGCCTCAAGTCTTGACCTGGATCAGTTAAAAGAGATACGTATTAATGTATCGGGTTGCCCCAATTCCTGTGGACAACAAACAAATGCCGACATCGGTTTTTATGGTAAAGTGGGACGTACTGACCGCATGTTTCCTGCCTATCATGTTGTAGCGGGTGCCGTTATCGGCAACGGCAGCCCACAGCTTGCCGAACCCGTCGGGTCAGTGAGCGCACGGGATATGCCGGAACTCACAATAGACATCTTACACAACTATCTTGATAATAAGAGCAAGGGCGCTAGCGATTCCTTTAGCGATTATTACAAAGCCGGAGGAAAAGAAGAGATTAAAAAATTATGCCAAAAATATAGTAAAGTTCCTGATTTTAAAGATGATAAAAATTATTATTTTGACTGGGGCAGCGATCAGATATTTTCTTTGGCAGGAAAAGGAGCCGGAGAATGTTCTGCCGGACTTTTCGATATGATTGATGTGGATTACAACACGATAAGACAGAGCCGTGATGAAATCAAAGAAATAACGGATAATAATAAGATCGCGCCTTTACTGGCAAAGATCGTAACGGCTTCTTCACGAATGCTTTTAATAACAAAAGGAATTGAGCCGAAAGACAGAACCGGAATATTTGATGGTTTTGCAAAGCGATTTATTAAAGCAGGGCTGGTTTCTGATAAATATTCATCCGTTGTTAATGCTGTAAAAAATGAGGATTATACAGACTTATCGTCTCAAAAAAATCTTGTTTTTGACCTGGCAGCAGATGTTATTGACCTTTATGAAAATATGGATGACTCTCTGCAGTTTCCTGCTGAAAAAGAGGTGGGGCAGCCAAAGGAAGAGATAGCCAACAAGGTTACTTTAAAGAAAGACTTTAGGGGTATCGCCTGCCCTATGAATTTTGTAATGACCAAGATAGAGTTGGCGAAGCTGAAATCGGACGATGTTCTTGAAGTATTACTGGACGATGGCGAACCTATCGAAAATGTACCCGGATCGGTAAAGGGAGAAGGACACAAAATATTGATACAGGAACGAATAGAAAACTATTGGTCAGTCGTGATACAAAAGAGATAATCAGATAAAAATCATCAAACCCGGAGATAAAATGCAGTATTTGCCCATATCATTGAAAATTAAAGGAAAAAAAATCCTGATCATCGGGGGTGGTAATGTAGCGCTTCATAAAATGAAACTATTGAGGCGGTTTACGAAAGAAATAATGGTTATTGGAGAACAGGTTGATAAACAAATAAAAGATTTGGGGAGCGGATACAGGGAACAGGAATACAGCTCCCTGATTCTGGATGGCTACGATCTTATTTATGTCTGTACCGACAACAGGGAGCTAAACCGCCAAATAAAGCAGGATGCTAACGAGAAAGGATTGCTGGTTAATGTTGCTGATGATCCCGGTTTATCTGACTTTGTTTCGCCGGCTATATACAAAAATAATAACATGACGGTTGCCGTTGGTTCGGATGCAAAAGATGTAAAACAGGCAATCAGACTAAGGAACAGGATTAAAGAGATACTCGAAAATGATAAGAAAAGTCAAAATATTCAACAGAAAAGATGATCCGGTTATAACACAGGTTAAAGAGGTATTGCAGCGTTTCAAAGAGATAACCTTTGAAACAGACTTTGTAGAGGTTTATAAAGATGAAAAGGAAAACAATTTGCCGGCAGGCAACGGGCTCCGATATTTTCTCATGCAGGAGTTTGTCGATGCATTGCTGGAAAACAGAGTGGATATAGTTATTTATCCGGCAAAAGAGCTGCCTTATCCTTTGAATGATGAACTGGAGGTTATTGCTTTAACGGATACACCTGTCGGTAAAAACAACGGTAAACCTTTTGAAACTCCGCTTCAGGAAAACCTTGTTGTGGTAGCAAAAAGGAATAATGAGTCGTTAAGAAAGCTTTTCGGGAAAATCGACATCAGGAAAAATTTCGGTAAAGTTTATCTGGCAGGATTTGGACCGGGAGATCCCGAATTAATGACTATTAAAACAGACAGAGTTCTTTCAGAGGCAGATATTATTTTTTATGATGACTTACTGGATAGCGGTTGCCTTAAAAAATATAGCGGAGAAGAAATATATGTTGGTAAGCGTAAAGGAAAACACAGCAGAAATCAGGATGAGATAAACAGGATTTTGTATGAAGCAGCGCTGAAAGGATTGAAAGTAGTACGGTTAAAGGGTGGCGATGCGATGATATTCGGACGTGGTGGTGAAGAAATAAACTATTTACGGCAACGGTTTATTGATGTTGAAGTAATTCCCGGTGTAACATCAGCTATTGCAGCTGCTGCTGAAACCCTGATTCCTTTAACACACAGAAATGTTGCTTCTTCTGTAGCCTTCTGCACAGGACATCCTGAAAATAAAATCAGGATACCGGATGCCGACACCCTGGTTTATTACATGGGAGCTTCTTCTCTGAAGATTATTGCAGAAAAATTAATACGTAACGGCTTGTCTGGCGATACTCCCACAGCAGTGATAAGAAATGCTTCGTTGGCTTCACAGCAGGTTTTAACAACAACCTTAAAAAAAATAGTAACGGATAACATTGTTGCACAATCACCATCACTGATTATCGTTGGAAATACTATTAAAGTGAATAATTATGTAGAGTTTAAAAAAGTTCACCACATAGCCGTCCGTTGATGTTCCTCTTTTTGTTAAATTACATAATCAATTATTTCATCTCTGTTGGGATCGTTATTTCTAAGATGCACCCTGCTCTGATCCAAAACAATGGAGTAGGGATCAACGGAATGCGTCAACCATACATTCCCACCTATAATTGAGTGATGCCCAACAATTGTCTGTCCTCCCAAAACAGTAACTCCCGAGTAAATAATTACATGATCCTCAATAGTAGGATGACGTTTCTTACCGGAATGTTTTTTGGAGACACTGGTTGCCCCCAGCGTAACACCCTGATATATTTTTACCGAATCTCCAATGACGGTGGTTTCTCCAACGACGATACCGGTTCCATGATCAATGCAGAATGATTTTCCGATTTGTGCTTTGGGATGAATATCTATTCCGGTCTTTCCATGAGAAAATTCTGTTAACATACGCGGGATTACGGCTACCGACAGGTTATCCAACTCATGGGCTATGCGGTAAACCAGTATGGCATAAAAGCCCGGATAACTTAAAACCACCTCTTCGACGGATGTAGCAGCAGGATCCCCTTCATAAATCGCCATCGCATCTGCAATAAGCAACGCATACAAATCGGGCAGTAAATCTCTAAATCTGCTGACAGTCCGATCAATATCTCCCGATTTCGAGTCGTAAGATTTAAGTATGGCATGTAATAAAACCATGAGCTCATCAATATCTATTTCTTCCTCTGTGGTGTGACTCACCGACAAAACAGGAAACAGGTATTCTGTTAACTCATTCAAAAAATTATTTATTTCTTTTTTTGATGGGACTTTCCCTTTTACACTTTGTAAAAACTGTCCCCGGTTCCGGATAAATTCATTTCTTGTCATAAATTAAGAGGTATAAAAAAAGCCCTTCCGAATATTAATCGAAAGGGCTATTAGAAAATTATTTTTATAAATATTGACTACAAAAACCAACACGCCCTTCCGTTGTTGAATTTACAACAACAGCAGCATGTATTATTTTGCAATCTTTTTTTCATGCTGCAAATATATAAACAAACCCAATACCATCTCAAGAATTAATTTATTTTTAAAGACAATACTCCGGTAAGTTCTACTAACAATCTGAAAACAAGCTTATTAGCTGATGGGGCGCGAAATAGTTAATTTATTTTATATCAGGACGTTATGTTTCGTGTAATAGTCGATTTCAAAAACTTTCTGGAGTATTGTAAAGATAAAAGGGCTTTATAATCTAAAATTGCAAAATCAATCATACCACATTCACCAAGGCACCATCTTTCTCTATTCAATATTTGGGACAACGACCAGACCTTTTTGAAACACATAAAGAAGAGCTTTCATCTCTCTCATCGATGCGCTATACCTGATCCTAAAAAAATATTTAGGACAGTATTGAAATAACATGTAATTTTACAGCGATAAAAAAGTTCCTTGTAATACTTATCAATCCGATTAAGGTTTAGTTAAACGCTGATTAATAGGGAATTGTGTGAAAATCACAAGCTGTCGCGCAACTGTAAAGTAACGTGAAAGTTCTTGCCAAAATATCCACTGTCCGTTTTTGGAGGATGGGAAGGAGGTGGGAATGTTACAAGCCAGGAGACCTGCCTTCTATCGTACTGATTATGCTTTCGCGAATAGAAGCAATATTAAGAATTGATTATAGCCATCTTTTAATTTTATTTTCCGGAATTAGGGTGCCTCATAATCTGCTACCTGTTGTTTTTAATCCCAAAGCATTTCAAGTATGGCAATTGCTTTGAATGTTTCATCAATTAAAAACAAAAAGTATGATTCCACAAAATTTAGGTTACCCGCGAATTGGTGCCAAAAGAGAACTCAAAAAAGCCTGTGAACAATATTGGGCCGGCAAATCAGATTTATCCGATCTTTTACAAGTTGGCAAAGAAGTACGACAGTCGAATTGGCAAATTCAAAAAGATGCTGGGATTGAGCTCATTCCGTCTAACGACTTTTCCTATTACGACCAGGTGCTGGACATGTCATTAACTGTCGGAGCAATTCCAGGTCGCTACAACCCGATTCTTACCAATCATGAGAGCTTTACAGTGTTTGATCTCTATTTTGCTATGGCAAGAGGCTATCAGAAAGATGGTTTGGACATTACAGCAATGGAGATGACCAAATGGTTTGACACAAACTATCATTATATTGTCCCCGAATTTTATAAAGAGCAGAAATTCTTGCTTTTCTCCACAAAAATTACTGATGAATATAAGGAGGCAAAACAACTGGGACTCAAGACAAAGCCGGTACTCATAGGCCCTGTTTCTTATTTGCTTTTGGGGAAAGAAAAAGAAGAAGGTTTCGATAGAATTGATTTAATCAACAACCTGATGCCTGTATATATAGATATTCTTCGCAAGCTGGGTAACCTGGGAATGGAATGGGTGCAGTTTGATGAGCCTTTTCTTACGTTAGACCTGTCAGAGAAAGAAAAAGAAGCTTTTAACTATGCATACACTCAAATAAAGCAATCCTTCCCTCATCTGAAAGTTATGCTAACAACCTATTTTGGAGGACTTAGAGAAAATACTGCCCTGGCATTGAGCTTACCTGTGTCTGCTTTGCACGTTGATTTAATAAGGGCACCGCAACAATTGGATAAGCTGTTACGTATGGTTCCCGAACATATTAGCCTCTCATTAGGGATTGTTGATGGTAGAAATATCTGGAGAAACGACTTTACCGAATCTCTCCGGATTATTGAGAAAGCTATTGCAAAATTAGGTAGTGACAAGCTTCTGATTGCCCCTTCCTGCTCGCTATTGCATTGCCCTTTTGATCTGGACAATGAAACGAATGAAGAGATACTTCCCGGTAAAATTAAAAGCTGGATGGCTTTTGCCAGGCAAAAAGTAAAAGAAGTAGTAACCTTAGCAAGGTTAGTAAATCCCGATACTTTTTCAGAAGTTGGAAATGAATTAAAGGAAAACATTCTCGCTATAGAAAGCAGAAAGATATCCGGATTAATTCATAAGCCAAAAGTCAAAGAACGGGTGGCTTCAATAGATGATGCCTTCTCAAGAAGAGAAACTTCTTTTGAACAGCGCCATAAAAAGCAAGAAGCAGATTTAAATTTACCATTGTTTCCTACGACCACAATAGGCTCTTTTCCACAAACTAAAGCGGTGCGACAGCTAAGGGCCAAATTCAAAAAAAGCGAATTAACGACTGAACAATATGAACAAGCCATAAAAGAAGAAATAGAAAAAGTGATTCGCTGGCAGGAACAGATTGGCCTGGATGTACTGGTGCATGGTGAGTTTGAACGAAATGATATGGTGGAATATTTTGGAGAGCAGTTAGAAGGTTTTGCTTTCACACAGTTCGGGTGGGTACAAAGCTATGGTTCAAGAGGCGTTAAGCCGCCTGTTATTTTTGGCGATATAGAAAGAACCCACCCCATGACGGTAAAATGGTCAGCCTATGCACAATCCCTGACCGAAAAACCTGTAAAAGGGATGCTTACCGGCCCTATCACCATTTTGCAATGGTCTTTTGTAAGAGACGACCAACCCAGAGAGACAACGGCTTATCAAATTGCTCTGGCAATTAGAGATGAGGTGGCAGACCTTGAAAAAGCGGGCATCAGGATTATTCAGATAGATGAGCCGGCCATCAGAGAAGGACTTCCGTTAAGAAAATCTGACTGGGCAGATTATTTACAATGGGCAGTAAAAGCGTTTCGAATAAGCTCGTCATCTGTAAATGATCAAACGCAAATCCACACGCACATGTGCTATTCAGAATTTAATGAAATCATTGAAAACATTGCGGAGATGGATGCAGATGTCATCACCATTGAAACCTCTCGTTCGCAAATGGAATTACTGGATGCTTTTGCAGATTTTCATTATCCGAACGAAATAGGGCCTGGGGTGTACGACATCCACTCTCCGAGAGTTCCTTCAAAGGAGGAAATGACCGCTTTGCTCGAAAAAGCTTCCCGTGTGTTAACGCCAAAACAACTTTGGGTAAATCCTGACTGCGGCCTTAAAACGAGGGGCTGGCACGAAACCCGGGATGCTTTAATCCAAATGGTAGAAGCAGCAAAAACGATAAGAAAAATAGTACAGGAGAAATAGATACTGTGAGATTATTCAGGCTTTGCAGGATTATTAAAATTGAGGTTGTTTGAAGTCCGGTGAAATCAAGACGTCTCTCGCAGATTTATAGTTTAACTTCAAACAACCTTTATCAACAACTCTTTGCTTATGAAAGGAATAGAAGAAAAAATAAATCAATCGGAAACGCGAATTTTTAAGGCCGTATTTCCCAACACAGTCAACCATTATGACACACTCTTCGGGGGGTCTGCCATGAAATTAATGGACGAGGTTGCTTTTATAACAGCTACCCGGTTTAGCAGGTTAAAAATGGTAACGGTGTCATCCGATCGCATCGATTTTAGTAAACCAATACCTCATGGCACTATTATAGAGTTGGTAGGTAAAGTGGTTTATCTTGGAAACACAAGCCTGAAGGTGAAAGTCGATATTTTTGTTGAAAAAATGTACTCTTATGAGAGAGAAAAAGCTATTTCAGGGACGTTCACATTTGTTGCTGTCGGCGACAACAGGCGGCCAATCAATATAATAGACAGAACCATACCCGGGAAAATAGAAAAACAAAAAAAACAAGCCTGAAAGGTCAGAACTATTAGTCATTAAAGGGGAATATCGTTAAACCGATTTAAAGAAGAAACTATCCTGAAAGCTATATAGATAGCGCTTTTACAATCGAATTTTCGGGAATGTTCATTTCTTAGTTAATAATTTAGAGCTAAAGTATTTTTTAACGATAGATAATAACTTATTTTTAAAGCATAAATTGATGTAAGGGAATACTGTGAAAGTCAGTAGCTGTCCCCGCAGCCGTAAGTTGCAAAACAGCCTTGGTATCAAAAAGTCACTGTCCGGCCTCAGGCGGGATGGGAAGGTCGGCCAAGGTGCAACAAGCCGGAAGATCTATCAGTTTAAACATCATTTCGTAGCTTTCGGGTGAGAAAAGCGAAGAAAGACTGATCACCTTTCTGATATTTTATCCTTTGCTACTATTAATTTTTTAATCTCTTTTGGGTAAATTCCCCGCCGCTTACGGCGAAAAATAATAAATTTGTGCATGGCACAAAGCAAGTATATTCATAAGTCGCATAATGTATCAGTTTTATTGTACCATTTTGTATGTCCTGCAAAATATAGGTGGGTGGTATTTAGCGATGCTGTAGATAATACTCTTAAAGAGACGTGTTTAGAAATATCGAAAAGATATGAGATACACTTTTTGGAGATAGGAACGGACAATAACCATGTTCATTGAATAAATTCACGGGCAACGTTAAATCGTCCCTAACGGGACTATAACCCAGTCTCACGAGGACCTCAACAAACAATCTGGGAATTTCTGACTGCCTCAGGCAAGTCATTTCCGGGAAACCTTAATGAATCTGATATTCTTTGATCTTGCGGTAGAGTGTTCGCTCTGAGATGCCTAATTCGAGAGCAGCCTCTTTGCGTTTGCCGCGATGCTTCTCGAGAGCCTTACGAATCATCTCTTTTTCTTTGTCTTGTAGCGAAAGAGATTCTTCGATGACTTCAGTGGAATGAAAGTTATCTTCTTCCTCATGGTTGGCCGGACTAATTTTCACATGCTCCTCCTCCTGGTGAGGCAAATCGAAATCCTCATTGGAGACATGTTTGATTAAAAGTGCTTTGGTTTTTTCCAGCGAAGGGTCGTTTTGGTCTTTTTCCAAAATATCAATCACTATCTTTTTTAGATCAGTGATATCCTTTTTCATATCAAATAAAACTTTATAAAGCAGTTCACGCTCAGAAAAATGCTCTTCTTTTCCCTTTTGATATAAAATGGGTAAACCTGTATTACGGGTCTCCGGTAGGTATAAGGCGAGTGTCTTTGCGTCAATTTCTTTGTTTTGTTCAATGATGGATATTTGCTCGGTAATATTTTTCAGTTGCCTGATATTACCGGGCCAGTAAAACTTAATTAGCATTTGAACAGCGTCTTCTGATAGACGCAATGGAGGCATGCGGTATTTTTCAGCAAAATCCGCAGCAAATTTTCGAAACAAAAGGTGAATATCCTCTTTGCGGTTGCGCAATGGAGGGATGGAAATGGGGACAGTATTCAAACGGTAATATAAATCCTGACGAAATTCTCCCTTTTCGATGGCTAGAGGGATGATTACATTGGAAGCAGCCACCACGCGAACATTTGTTTTAATCACTTTGGAAGAGCCGACTTTCATAAACTCTCCACTTTCGAGTACCCTCAGCAAGCGAACTTGTGTGGAAAGTGGTAATTCTGCCACCTCATCTAAAAAAATAGTCCCTCCATCAGCCACTTCAAAATAACCTTTGCGCGCTTCGTGGGCACCGGTGAAAGAACCCTTTTCGTGCCCGAAAAGTTCTGAGTCGATAGTTCCTTCAGGAATGGCTCCACAGTTTACCGCAATATAATTACCATGTTTGCGGGCACTCAGATAATGGATTATTTTAGGGAAAGCTTCTTTTCCTGAACCGCTATCACCCGTGATGAGTACAGTGAGATCAGTGGGTGCTACTTGCATGGCAATATCAATGGCACGGTTTAGCAGTGAAGAATTGCCTATGATTCCAAATCGTTGTTTAACACTTTGTACGTCCATACTTTCCTAATTTTTTTCCTAATTTCTACAATATCTTAACGCAATTCTGCAGCCATTTCTTTTTCAAAAACTTGTTGTAAGCGTCGTATACATTTGTCAATTACTTTATCGGTAAGGGTTTTATCCTTGTCTTGTAGCACAAATGAAAGCGCATAAGATTTTTTTCCCTGAGGAATTTTCCCCCCTTCATAAACATCAAAAATACCCACCGATTGCAAAAGCTTTCTTTCTGATTTAAGCGCCAGCTTCCTCAGATCCTCAAAATGAATGTTTTTGTCAACTACCAGGGCCATGTCGCGTCGAACGGTAGGGAATTTAGAAACCTGCTCATATTTAACTTCTTGAGCCGAAACAAGTTTCATAACAGCATCCCAATTGAAGTCTGCCACAAAGACATCATTTTTGATATCAAATTCTTTTAATAAATCTTTACTTAAGAGACCCAACTGAACAAGGATTTGATCTTTGCTTTTCAATTGGAAAGTATAATGGTAATGACCATTTGAGCCCTCTTCAGCTTCCAGCTGATTGCGCTGAATGCCTAGTTTCATGAAGATGTTTTCCACCAAGCCTTTTATGTGGAAGAAGTCGGACTTGTCATCTTTATTATTCCAATTTTCACCCATCAGACGTCCGCTGGCAAAAATGTTCAAATGCTTTTCTTCGAAATAATTATTAACGCCACGGCTTTTCTCATAATGATCTTTTTTGAAGTAGGCTTTGCCAAATTCAAAAACCTTGATATCGTTTAGTTGACGATTTTGATTGTAAGCAATCACCTCCAGCCCGCCAAACAGAAGACTCTGCCGTAAAATATTCAAGTCTTTACTCAGAGGGTTCAACAAGACTACATTATTTTTTTCGTCCAGGACCTTGCTGTTATTAATGTAGTCTGATTTGGTGAGAGAGTTGTTCATGATCTCAGCAAAGCCTTGAGCCACAAGATAATCAGAGATTTCATTTTGAATTTTCTCTAAGTCAGGTTTCTGACGCAGGCTCACCGATGAATGTATTTTGTTTTCAAAGTGTATCTGATTGTAACCATAGATCCGTAATATCTCTTCAATCACATCTACTTCACGAAGGACGTCTACTTTAAATGTTGGAATGAGCAATTTCAAGCCATCCGGTCTCTCCTCCTGAATTTCCATCTCCAGATCCTGTAAGATCTCTTTTATGATACTATGGTCGATTCGATTGCCAATTAGGCTGTCAACATGGGCATAGGAAACGTCGATAGTCCATTTATCGATGGGCTTTGGATATACATCTTTTATTTCGGATGAAATACTTCCCCCGGCCAACTCCTTTATGAGAAGTGCTACACGTTTTAATGCATATAAGGTAATGTTTGGATCAGCACCCCGCTCAAAGCGAAAACTGGCGTCCGTTTGAAGGCTGTGACGTTTTGAAGTTTTGCGAACATGGCGAGGATCGAAATAGGCACTTTCGATGAATAGGGAAGTTGTTTTTTCGGTAACTCCTGATTTGGAACCACCAAAAACCCCGGCCATGCACATCCCTTCTTCTTCATTGCAAATCATCAGGTCGACAGGATGCAGTTTGCGCTCCACCTCGTCAAGCGTAATGAAAGGTGTTTGACTGGGTAACTTTTTTACGATCACTTTATTGCCTTTAATTTTGGCAGCATCAAAAGCATGTAGCGGATGGCCTGTTTCCTGAAGAACAAAATTAGTGACGTCCACCACATTATTAATTGGCCTGATGCCAATGCTGTTTAGACTGTTTTTAAGCCATGCAGGCGATTCTTTAACTTGAATATCTTTTAAAGTGACGCCCGAATAACGGGGACATGCCTGGATGTCTTCAACCACAACTTCAATATCTAAATCCTGGTTGTCTACCTTAAAAGCATCTACCGAGGGTAGTTGTAATTTGTATTTTCTGGTGTTGAAATAGCGATTCAGTCCGGCAACCAAATCGCGGGAAGACCCAATGTGAGATGTAGCATCCCCACGATTGGGAGTAAGTCCAATTTCGTATACATAATCGGTTTGAATATCAAAATAGTCACTGGCAGGCATGCCGGTTTGGACTTGAGCTGGCAAAACCATGATGCCATCATGAGAGGAGCCAAGACCCAGTTCGTCCTCAGCACAAATCATCCCTTCGGAAACTTCACCACGGATTTTGGATTTCTTGATTTTAAAAGATTCCTCACCATCATACAGGACTGTTCCCACCTTTGCCACCAATACTTTCTGTCCCCGAGCCACGTTGGGCGCGCCACAAACAATGGGAAGCAAGCCAATAGTTCCAATATCTACGGTCGTAACACTCAATTTATCGGCATTGGCGTGCTTTTCACAAGTGATGACTTCGCCAACTACCACGCCCTCAAGGCCTCCTTTAATCGACTGAAAGTTTTCAAATCCTTCAACTTCTAATCCGATATCTGTTAATATTGCGGATAGCTCTTGTGGATCGACATCCATGTCGACGTATTGTTTCAACCAGCTATAGGATAATTTCATCTGTTATTATAAGTTTAAATCTGTATATGATTGTTTTTCAGCAAATAAAGATGTTTTCAGATGTGTTGAAAAACAGCCAGCAAAGGTAATAAAATTTTGTTGTTCTGCCATTTCGTCAGGAACAAACAATCATTCGAAAAAATCCGTAGGTTTGTATTTCAAAATGAACTTATGGAAGAGAAAGCATTCGATTTGCAAGAAATCAGCCATATGAACCATGGAACCCTAATGGAAGTCATTGGAATAGAATATTTAGTGGCCAACAGTGGATATATGAAAGCCCGCATGCCCGTCGACCATCGGACACTACAACCCATGGGACTTTTGCATGGTGGAGCTACGATGGCGTTGGCCGAAACGCTTGCAAGTTTAGGTTCTGCCCTTATGGTGGACACTGAACAATACAATGTGGTGGGGCAGCATGTAACAGCCGATCATATTCGCAGTGCCCGTGACGGATGGGTTATTGGCGAAGCACAGATTATACATCAGGGTCATTCCACACATATCTGGAATGTGGACGTTAAGAATGAATCCGGAAAGATGATCTCTACCTGCCGAATCACCATGTTTGTTTCCAAAAAGCGTCCCAAATAGCTTCGATCATGCTCATCGATCTGCTTTTATCAAAAAATCTTCCTTTTGTAGTTTATCAACTACCCCAACATACACAGCCTGTTTTTGTGGTACAGACCGAAGCTGACTTAATTGAATTTGAATTGGAGGAACTGGATAAGCAGAAAGGCTTCGTAATTGCTACTTTCGACACTTACAAAAGTGGGAAAGCTTATGTTTTAAAGGCTTCGAAGCTTGCGAAAAATGAGGAAGAAAGTGAATCCTTAAAGAAATTTCTTTTGGAAATACCGGATGTCAGACCTTTGTTGGGTGAGCCTGAAAATATTTTTGTTTCAAAGGCAAGCTATTTGCAGCAAGCGAACCTGTTAATCAGACAAATGAAAGCCGGTTTATTTCAAAAAGTGGTCCTTTCGCGTGTGGTAGAACATCGGCTGGAAGCGTCGTTTAATCATACTGTCTTTTTTGATCGGCTCCAAAAGGAATACCCAAATGCTTTTGTTTATATGTTTTTTCTTCCCGGAAAAGGCCTTTGGGCTGGGGCAAGCCCCGAAACCTTAATCGAAAAAAAGGACGATGCCTTCGAAACCATGGCATTGGCAGGAACCCAGCAGATTGTGGATTCATCAGCTGTAGTGACATGGCAGGAAAAGGAAATGCAGGAACAGGCTTTTGTAACTGAATATATCGAAGCTGAATTGCATGAAATGAAGCTTGAAGGCTATAAGAAGTCTATTCCTGAAACGATCTTGGCAGGCAATCTTGCTCATATACGTACGCGTTTCCAAATTCCGGCATCTGTGCTTAAAGGAAGAGTCGGGAAATTGGCGAAAACCTTGCATCCCACACCTGCAGTAGGTGGTTTACCAAAAGATAAGGCCTGTCAGATGATTGAGGAAACCGAAAGACACCACAGAGATTTTTATACGGGTTTTCTGGGGCCGTGGAATATATTGGATACCCAACATTTGTTTGTTAACCTGCGTTGTGGGCAATTTTTTAAGAATAGTTTGGCTGTTTATGTTGGTGGAGGTCTTACGGCACAGTCGGAGGCTGAGAAGGAGTGGAAGGAAACCGCTGACAAGTCCACCACCCTCTTGTCGGTTGTTGAAAATTTACGGAACTTTGCCCCATGACTTCTGATAAAAAAACGGTAAGCCTGCTCGCTGATTTATTTGTAAAAAAGGGACTTACAGATATTGTTATTTCTCCGGGTTCGCGCAATGCTCCCATCATTTTGGCTTTTGCCAATCATCCGAAAATAAATGCGTTGAGTGTTGTTGATGAAAGGAGTGCAGCTTTTTTCGCCTTGGGAATGGCGCAACAATCTGGTAAGACAGTGGCCATTGCTTGTACATCAGGGAGTGCCCCACTAAATTATGCACCGGCAATTGCCGAAGCTTATTACCAAAAGATCCCCTTGCTTATTCTTACGGCTGATCGTCCTCCGGAGATGATAGATGTGGGAGATGGGCAAACTATCCGTCAGGAAAATGTATTTGCTAACTTTATCAAAAAAAGTATTCAGCTCCCCCTTGATATTGAAGATGAGTCTGCTTTTGAAGAAGTGAATAAAACCCTCAATGAAGCTATCCATCAGACAGTTTTCCCTGTTGCCGGGCCGGTACACATCAATATTCCTTTTGACGAGCCTCTTTATGGTGTTGTATCTGAGCAAATTGAGTCTCGTGTGCTGAAATTTACGATGGCTCCAAAGGAGATGCAAGCCGAACTGGAAGAAGTGTTTGTCAGCGATTGGCTAGCTTGCAAAAAAGTGATGATTCTCGTCGGACAGCATCAGCCTTCTCAGGAATTAAATCAGTTGTTGCAGGAATTTTCTTCCAACAAACATCTGGTGGTTTTAAGTGAAACAACATCGAATCTGAATGGCTCCGATTTTATTGATAGTATAGATAATTTACTGAGTGCGATCAATGATGAGGAAGCTTCCGATTTTCAGCCCGATATGCTCATTAGCATAGGCGGAGCCATAGTATCGAAACAGATAAAGAAATTTTTACGCAAGCATCGCCCCAAGGCACATTGGCATATTGATGGTTCGGGGGAGAAAAGGGATACCTTTTATTGTTTGAGTCATGCCCCGGCTATGGAACCAGTCCATTTCCTGAAAGCTGTTTTACCAAAAGTAGCTACACTGGAAAGTTCCTATCAGAGAAGGTGGCTTGCCCGTAGGGCAAAAGTAGAGTACTTACGTCACGAATACCTTTCTCATATCAAGTATTCCGATCTGAAAGTATTTGATATCTTATTAAACCATATCCCAGCGGACAGTCTTCTCCATTTGGGGAACAGCACGCCGGTACGCTATTCTCAACTTTTCGGCAGTTTGGCGCGTTTCCAATATCTTTCCAATCGTGGTGTTAGCGGGATCGACGGTCAAATATCCACCGCGGCGGGATCGGCATTCATCAGTCGGAAGCTAAATACCATCATCAGTGGCGATTTAGGTTTTTTTTATGATTCCAATGCGTTGATGAACCATTATTTGCCCGCTAACTTGAAAATCATTGTCATTAACAACGGTGGGGGTGGTATCTTCCGCTTTATACCGGGTCCTGACAGCAGTAACCATTTGGAGAAATTCTTTGAAGCACGCCATTCCTGGAAAGCCGAACATTTGGCTCTAGCCTTTGATGTGCATTACTTTAAAGCGGAAAATGAAGAGACTCTTACAAGCATTTTGCCAGAATTTTATGCTGAATTATCTCGCCCTGCTTTGCTCGAAATTTTCACTCCCCCGGAAGAAAATGCGAAGATATTGCGGGATTATTTTGTATTCTTAAAAACTGCCGGCCACTGATCGGTTCAAAAAAAGGAACAACAACGATTGAATAGAAATTCATAGATATTAGAAGCTGACCCCGAGATCAAACGCAGACACTTTCAAATGGTATTTGTCAGAAGCTGATCGAATTTGCCTCTTCTAGATCTTTGGGTGTGTTGACATTAAGAAATAAGTATTCGGTAAAAAAAGCTAAATTCTTATCCAGATTGACCGACTTAAAACGAATTTGCTTAAAAAAATCCATCATTTTATAATTCCTGTTTCTTATGGCTATTTCCATGTCGCCAATCACGTTGGTATTATAGTAAGCACTCAGTGGCTCAATTAGAAAAGTTTCATGAGATGGCGTAACAACCTGTTCGTTATTCACCTTTTCTAAAAGATATTCGAAAACTGCTGCATTTACGAAAGGAGTGTCACAAGAAAGCACCAGGTTATGTTGCGTTGTTGACTTTTTCAGGCAAGTGTAAATTCCGCCCAGGGGTCCAATTCCTGGTTTTTCATCTGCTATTACCGGAAGGCCGAAGGTGGCGTATTTCTCAGGGAAGATGTTGGCCGAAATCATCATTTGTTCACACAAAGGTTTTAACGTATCAATGGCATTACTTACCAATGACCTCCCTTTAAATTCACAGAGACCCTTGTCTTTCCCCAATCGGCTACTAAGTCCTCCGGCAAGAATAATCCCTGTAATATTTTGTTTTTTAATTTTCATGAACTAACAAAAATATGGTTTTCTATGCAATGCCGCAGTGGGTTTCCCATGAAAATATATGTCTGATGAAAAAAACCACTAAAATTCGATCACTAGCTGACCCTATATATAATTCTTTTTGACACAATGACTTTGTTAAAGGACTGGGAAGTGTTTGGGATGGAGAATGTACCTTCCCCAATAACAGCCACTTAGAACGCTTATGGCATAGCCTTTGTCAGGATGTTCAGTAAAATCATCGCGTAATTATGCAAGCAAAAAGATTTATTTCCTTGTCCGAAGGTTGAGCTCTTTGCTAAATTCCTTTTCAAAGAACTCAAATTCACCGGCTTTCCCTTGTTTTTTCAACTGCTCATCATAGGCTCTTAAGTCTTTTCGCATGACCTTAGCACTAATGGTTTTTGGAAATTCGTTCATAAATTCTATGGAACGAGGCCGTTTGTAGGGGGCGATATGGTCGCGGATGAAGCGGAAAATTTCCAGAGCCATCTTACGGTTCGCCTTGTATTCATCATTCAAAACAATGAAGGCTTTGGGAACAATTCGTTCTCTTTCGTCCAGGGTGGGAATTACCCCCACTTCCAGAACTGCCCGGTTCTCGATAACTTCGCTTTCAACTTCAAAGGGAGAGATACGATAATCAAGGCTTTTGAAGACATCGTCAACCCGGCCCACAAAATGAATATAACCTTCTTCGTCCTGGTAGGCTGTATCGCCGGTGAGATACCATCCTCCTTTAAAGATATCTTTGTTCCGGTCGGCGTCTTCATAAGCGGTGAGTAGCCCCATGGGTTTTACCGGATAAATGGCCGAACAAATCTGACCATCTTGATTAGGCGGTACTTCGTCTAATTTGGTATCCATAATTTTGACTTCATAGCCGGGTGAAATTTTCCCAATGGAACCGGGTTTACTGATCATCCCGGGGAAGGTCCCCACCATTGCGGTGGATTCTGTTTGTCCGTATCCTTCGCGTAGCTCTATACCGGTTAACGCTTTGGCAATTTTACTAATTTCAGGGTTCACGGGTTCCCCGGCACTTACCATCTTCTTCAATGAGAATTTATATTTCGTAAAATCCTTACTGCCGAATAATCTCCAAACACTTAAAGGAGCACATAAACTGGTGATTTTGTATTTTTCCATGGCCTCCAACACCTTGTTGGCATCAAACTGATCGTATTTCAAGGTGAAAGCGGTACACCCTACATTCCAGGGAGCCAGAAAACTACTCCAGATAAATTTGGCCCATCCCGGCGAACTGATGTTGTAATGTACGTCATCTGGTTTAAGATCAAGCCAATACATGGTCGTTAAATGTCCAACAGGGTAGTGGTGTGAATGCTTCACCAGCTTGGGTTTCGAGGTGGTTCCCGAAGTGAAAAAGAGAAAGAGGATATCGGAAGTAAATGTAATAAAATTGGATTCAAAGTCTTCATCATACTTCCTGGTTTCCTCCCTATAATCCACCCAGCAAGGTTTGTCTTCTTTCTTTTTGCACTGACAATCTTCACCAGTGCTTACGCAGACTAGCCCTTTCAATTGGAGAAGTGTTTCCCCGGCTTCATTGATGCGACTGATGAATTTTTGCTGAGCAACGACAAATTTTACATCTCCCCGGATTACACGGTCGGATACATCTTCTGGTGAAAGAAGGGTGGAGGCGGGGATGATTGCGCCACCGGCTTTCATGATTCCCAGAAAAAGTTCGAAAATCTCAACTGAAGTGTCCATCATGAGCATGACACGATCTCCCTTTTGTAAGCCGATGTCGTTTAAGAAGTTGGCCACCTGATTGGAACGTTTACGCATTTCATCGAAACTGACCTTTATTTCCTTTCCTTCTGTGTCAGCAAAAATAAGAGCCGTTTTGTTGTTGCCATTGGCCATCTTGTCAAAATAGTCTAATGCCCAATTAAACTTAGTCATTCGAGGCCATTTAAAACCTTCAACGGCCGCATCGTAACTTTTTACATTTAAAATAAAATCGCGTAAGTCGAAAAATTTTTGCGCGTCATGACTGATTTTCTTCATGGTGAAATGTTTTGTGGTGTTAATGTAGCCTCAAAACTAAGACGGATATTTTTAATTCCCTAATGATTCCCCTTTTAAATTAGAGTAATTATTAGCCCAGTTGTTTGGAATCCATTACATATCGTGGCGCGCTGTTATTTAATAACAAATATTAATCTATGAAAATAATTACAATATCTATTTTGGGTTGGGTAAAAACAGGCAGCTATCACCATAGCTGAGGAAACGAAAATTATTTAAAAGTGCAAAATCATAGACGTCCTTCCACTGGTTTCCGATGAGTGCCGACACTAAAAGAAGCAAGGTGCTTTTGGGTTGATGAAAATTAGTGATAAGCCCTGTAGCAAAACGAAAGTGATAACCTGGAACGATCATTAACTGTGTTTGCCCCTCCAGGTAGTCTTTGTTTTCTTTTTCCAGATGATTGATTAGTAATTGGATGGCCTTTTTTGCCGTAAAATCGTCTGGGATATTCATCGAATATGGATCCCACTGTCCGACAATCTTGAAGTCGCCTTCATGATTGTATAAGCGGAGAGCCATCCAAAATAAACTTTCGAGGCTACGCATGGATGTAGTCCCAACCGGAATGATTGGTTGATCAAGTTTATCTTGCAAATGCTCAAGGCTTTCTTTGCTGATTTTTATTTTTTCAGTATGCATTTGGTGGTCACCGATGGCTTCGGCAGAAACTGGTTTAAAGGTGCCGGCACCTACGTGCAAGATAATTTTTTCGGTCTCAAAGCCTTTGTTTGGTAGTTCATCAAGAAGTTTTTGAGTAAAATGCAGTCCGGCAGTAGGGGCAGCCACCGATCCGTTCAGCTTGGCATAAATGGTTTGGTAGCGTTTTTTATCAGCGGCTTCAGCTTCACGATGTAAATAAGGTGGAAGCGGCGTAAGCCCTGAAGATTCGAGGATATCCGAAAAAAACGTTTCTTCCGGTTCCCAGGTAAATTGAATTAAATAGGCATCATTTAACTTCTTTAGCTTCTCCGCCACGAGAACCACTTCTTTGTCGCCGACCTTTAGTCGGGCTTCTAACTTTCCCTGTTTCCATTTTTTGGCATGTCCCACCAAACATTTCCAAACAACAGGAGGTTTTTGTTGAAGGGCTATCTGGAAATCGGTGCTGGGTTCTACCGGTTCCAAGCAAAAGATTTCGATTGCTGCTCCGGTTTTTTTATTAAAGAGTAGCCTTGCCTGAATTACCCTTGTCTCATTAAAAAGTAAAAGGCTGTGTGCCGGCAAAAGTGTGGGCAGCTGGCTAAATCGTTTTTCTTCTATTGTTTTTCCATGCAGGAAAAGTAGTTTGGATTGATCCCTTTGCTCCAGTGGATATTTGGCAATGCGCTCATCAGGGAGAGGGTAATTAAAATCTTCAATTTTTATGGAAGTAAACCGATTCATGAATTTTAAATTGACTTGCAAAAATACTGCTTTCGTTTATTCGTGAAACTCAAATTTTAAAAGCGAAGCGCATTAGAATTTGTAAGTTGAACGAATCCCGATAGCGAAGCGTATCGGGATAAATGAGTATAATACTCCGTCCGTTTGCGGCGGGGTAGTTCATTTAGAAAGAAAAATGAGGACAAAAGCATGTCCGTATGGCAACCAGATACTTTTATTACTATTTTTGAAATATCAAAATTAAAAGATGGCACTAAAGAATCATATCCCTAATTCAATTACTTTACTCAGTCTTTCTTCCGGAATTGTTTCGGTATATTTTGGGGTGAAAGGTAGCCCTGACGACCTTGCGCTGGCTGGTATATTTATTTTTATTGCTGCGATATTTGATTTTTTTGATGGGTTTTCGGCTCGTCTCTTAAATGCCAAATCAGCCATAGGTAAGGAGCTTGATTCGCTTTCTGATCTGGTTTCCTTTGGTGTTGCGCCGGGTTTTATTTTATATCAAATGATTAATATGAGCCATGGTAAGCCCATGGATGATCTTGATAAGCTTGATATTTTTCCTTTTTTTGCCATCATGGTTCCCTGGATGTCGGCATTGCGGCTGGCTAAATTTAACCTTGACGAATCACAGGCATATTCCTTTAAAGGCTTGCCGACTCCTGCCTTGGCAATTTTAGTAGCCTCGTTGCCACTAATTCGCCAGGAATTGTATCATGATCGGAATTTGTTTTATATGTTGATAACCAATACCTACTTTTTAGTAGGGGTGGCTGTATTGGGTTCCTTACTCTTGGTTTCTTCTTTCCCTATGTTTTCTTTAAAATTCAGAACTTTCGGTTTTGGCAAGAATGTAATTAAGTATCTCTTTCTGGCGGCTTCTCTTTTGTTGTTGATTTTTTTACAAATGTCAGCCATCCCTTTTATTTTTTTGTTGTACCTATTCCTCTCATTGATAATTTATCTTATTGATATTCAATAGATGGTGAGAATGGAGAATGGTGAAATAGTGAATGGTGAAATGGTGATTGGTGAAATGGTGATTGGTGAAAAAAATCAAGCTGGCGTCTTTGCTGGATCTTCCCCCTTTTTTTCTTTTTTCTTTATACTTTTATCCTTTATCTTGAAACCCCATTTCCTTTCTTCCGCAGCTCAAAATTTTGACCTAAATAAACTTTCCTTACATGTTTGTCGTTTGCCAGCTCTTCAGAAGTGCCGTACTTCATGACAGAGCCTTCAAATAATAGATAGGCACGATCAGTAATTGAAAGTGTTTCGTGAACGTTGTGGTCGGTAATAAGGATGCCGATATTTTTGTCTTTTAAGGTGGAAACAATGCTTTGAATATCTTCCACTGCAAGGGGGTCAACACCGGCAAAAGGTTCGTCAAGGAGTATAAATTTTGGGTTTACAGACAGAGAGCGTGCGATCTCAACGCGCCTGCGTTCTCCCCCCGATAGCTGTATCCCTTGGCTTTTGCGGATGTGCTGTAAACCAAACTCATCCAGAAGGGATTCCAGTTTATCCCGCTGTTCAGATTTTGACAGTTTGGTAAATTCCATAACAGACTTCAAGTTATCTTCCACACTTAAATGTCTGAAAACGGAGGCTTCCTGTGCCAGATACCCTATGCCCAACTGTGCCCTTTTGTACATGGGTAAGTTGGTTATTTCCTGATCATCCATAAAAACCTGACCGGCAAAGGGTTTGATGAGTCCGGTCATCATATAGAAAGTTGTGGTCTTGCCGGCACCATTGGGACCCAGCAAGCCTATAATTTCTCCCTGGTTAACTTCTATTGAAACCTGGTTTACTACAGTCCTTTTTTTATATTTCTTGACCAAATCCTTTGTCCAAAGCCGCATGCTATTGAAATTGAATTAAAAAATGTTAATATTCTTATTATCTTCCTTTAGGGTTTCCCAATATTCCATTGCCCTCCGGGTATGTGGAATCACTATGGTGCCTCCTACTAAATTGGCGATACCAAACAATTCCATCATTTCTTCGGTGCTGACACCATATTTATTACATTTTTCCAAATGATAATAAATACAATCGTCACATTTTAAAACCATCGAAGCGACCAAGCCCATCATCTCTTTGGTTTTTGTGTCAAGCGCACCGGGCAAGTATGCATTCGTATCAACGTTAAAGATGCGTTTGATGATTTTGTTGTTGGGTGCAGCCAGCAATTTTTCATTCATTTGAGCCCGATATGCCTTAAAATCTTTCGGTTTTGTTGCGTTCATTATAAAATTCCCTCTCTTAATATATCATGTAAATGAATCACACCCACATACTTATGCTTGTCGGTAACCGGCAACTGGGTTATATTATTTTCTTTCATAATCGATAAAGCATCTACTACCAGGCTTTCCTTTGAAATGGATCGTGGGTTTTGGGTCATGATGTCTTTGGCCCTCAGATGGGTGAAGTCATGATGATTCTGTAGCATTCGCCTTAAGTCCCCATCCGTGATTAAGCCGATGAGTTTACCCTTTTCTAATACCGCTGTGGCTCCCAGCCGTTTGGAAGAAATTTCAAGGATGACTTTTTCCATGGTTTCGTTTGCGTCAACCTTTGGAACCTCGTTATTAAGAAAGATGTCATCAACGCGTAAATAAAGCCGTTTCCCCAAGGTTCCTCCCGGATGAATACGGGCAAAATCACTTGAAGTAAAGCCTCTTAATTCTAGAAGGCAGATAGCTAATGCATCACCCATGACCAGCTGAGCCGTGGTGCTGGATGTAGGAGCTAGGTTGTTGGGGCAGGCTTCTTTTTCAACGGTTACATTCAATATTTTGTCGGCATGCTGAGCCAAATAAGAGCTGTCGTTTCCAACCATCGCAATTAAGGAATTACCTCTGAATTTAATTAATGGAACCAAAACCTTTATCTCCGGGGTTTCTCCACTTTTTGAAATGGTAATTACAACATCATCTTTTCTTATAATGCCCAAGTCACCATGTATAGCATCGGCAGCATGCATAAAAATGGCCGGGGTTCCGGTAGAATTAAAGGTGGCCACTATCTTGGATGCAATATGTGCACTTTTGCCAATCCCGGTAACAATAACCCTCCCTTTCGCATTGTAAATAAGATTAACGGAATCAATAAAGTCCTGATTGATTGACGATTTTAGATTTGCAACCGATTGTGCCTCTGTTTCAATGGCCTGTATGCCAATTTTTGATATTTCTTCTGATGAAATCAAATTTTTTATAAAATTAAGATTGTATTGTGTAAGATTCTTATTACATTTGTAATAAGACAAGAGTACTCAAATTATCTATTTATTAATCAATAGTTGATGAACACTTCATTGACCAAAAGTACTATAAATATTAATTTATCTGACTGGATAATGGAAAGTAAAAACGATCAAAATGGCCTTCGGCCTTTGATGAAAAGTTTTTTTGGCTTCTCAAAGTTTAAGGGAAATCAAGAGACAATCATCAATCACCTATTAGCTGGAGAGGATACCTTCGTTGTTATGCCTACGGGAGGTGGTAAATCTTTGTGCTACCAACTTCCTGCTTTATTGCGGCCGGGAACCGCTATCGTAGTCTCTCCCTTGATAGCCCTTATGAAAAATCAGGTAGATATGATTCGGAACTTCAGCTCAGAAGTAGGAATTGCCCATGTGATGAATTCTTCGCTTTCTAAATCGGAAATGAATCAGGTACGTACTGATTTGCTATCGGGTAAAACCAAGTTATTGTACATGGCTCCGGAATCACTTACTAAAGAGGATAACATTGAATTTCTTAAAAAGATAGAATTATCATTTTATGCCATTGATGAAGCCCATTGTATATCAGAATGGGGTCACGATTTTCGGCCTGAGTATCGTAAATTGAGGCCAATTATCAAGGCCATTGGGAAGAACATCCCAGTGATAGCTTTAACGGCTACCGCTACTTTAAAAGTCCAAGAGGATATTTTAAAGACGCTGGAAATCCCTGAAGCTAAAGTTTTTAAATCATCTTTCGATCGGACTAATTTGTATTATGAAGTCAGGCCGAAAACCAAAGATGTTATTAAAGACCTCATCAAATATATTAAGACACAGAATGGGAAATCGGGGATAGTGTATTGTTTGAGCCGAAAAAAAGTAGAGGAGATTGCTGAATCACTGGTGGTAAACGGGATAAAAGCTTTGCCCTACCATGCTGGGCTGGATGCTACTACACGAAGGAATAATCAGGATATGTTTTTGATGGAAGATGTGGATGTGATCGTGGCAACCATCGCCTTCGGAATGGGAATTGACAAACCTGACATCCGTTTTGTAATTCATCATGACATTCCCAAGAGTATTGAGGGTTATTATCAAGAAACGGGAAGAGGTGGCCGCGATGGGGGCGAGGGTAACTGCATCACTTTTTACAGTTATGATGACATCCAGAAACTGGAGAAGTTTATGAAAGATAAGCCGGTGGCAGAACAGGAAATTGCCAAAGAACTTCTGTTTGAAACTGTCGCTTATGCTGAATCCTCGGTTTGTCGACATAAACTCCTTCTTCATTATTTTGGCGAATCTTATACTAAAGCGAATTGTGGAGCCTGTGATAATTGCTTAAACCCGAAAGTTAAATTTGAAGGGAAAGATGATATTAAATTGGTACTGAAAACGGTAGAAGCCCTAAAAGAGCAATATAAAGTAAAGATGATAGCGGATGTGGTCGCCGGGAAAAAAAGTGGCGATGTAAAGGCTATTAAATTGGATAAATTAGATATTTTTGGCCGCGGAAAAGAAAAGGAAAGTCGTTATTGGGTGATGGTTATCCGACAAGCGTTGATTAACCGATTTTTAGAAAAGGAAATAGAAAATTATGGAATTTTAAAACTGACTGATGCGGGAAGAGAATTTATGAAAAAGCCATTTAGCATTATGATCGCAAAGGATCATGAGTATGGCAGTACGGATGATGAAGGGATCCTCATAAAAGGAAATGCACGCTCAGCCAGTGGAGCCGATAGCGAATTGTTTTCAATGTTAAAGGATCTCCGGAAGGAAATATCTCGCGATGAAAATCTACCTCCATTTGTAATTTTCCAGGATCCTTCCCTGGAAGACATGGCCATTCAGTATCCCATCACATTGGAGGAAATGCAGCAAATTGCAGGGGTAGGTGCCGGTAAAGCCGCTAAATACGGACTTCCGTTTATTGAGCTTATAAAGCAATATGTTGATGATAATGATGTTATGCGTCCCAACGATATCATCATAAAATCGGTGATAAATAAGTCGGGCTTAAAAGTTTATATTATCAAAAGCATCGACAGGAAACTGCCCCTGGATGATATTGCTCATGGCAAAAACTTAAAACTTACGGAAATGCTTACCGAGATCGAGCGGATAGTATCCTCGGGTACTCGTTTGGATATCAGTTATTACATTAATGAAAAAGTTGATGAATATCATCAGGAAGATATTCTTGATTATTTTTCAGAAGCTGAAACCGATTCGGTGGAAGCTGCTCTGCTGGAATTAGGAGAAGCCGAATATAATGAAGAAGAGATTCGTATGATGCGTATAAAATATCTTTCTGACGTTGGAAACTAAACCGCTACATCGACTTTTTCCTCTTGTCATGATCTTGTTGATTGGCTTGTCGGGTTGTTATAAAAATAATGAATTGCAAGTTATCAAGCCCCTTGATCTAATTCCTAAGGATCAAATGGTTCAAATTTTTACTGATATGCAGTTAATTGAGGCGACCGTTGAATACGATCGTATGCATGGCAGTGACAATAAGTTGATGGAAAAGCACTATTATCAAGTTCTTTTTCAACATTATCATGTTAACGCCAGGCAAATAAGGAGAAACCTTGACTATTACAACAGTAGAGAAGAGCTTATGGAAAGCGTATATGGGGGTGTTCTCGCGAAGCTGTCGAAGCAACAAGCTGTTTTAAACCTTGAAAAAACTTTGAGGGAAGCCATAGAGCAGTCTAAGTTACGGGAAAAAGAATTTCAACGATTTCAGATGGGCAGATCATATCGTGAAGACAGCATCGCTCACCTTTATATCAAACCCGTTTTCTAAATTAGATGTAAAGCCAGTGGCGTTGGCTTTCATAAATCACGAATCCCTAAAATCCTTTTTGATGGTAAGGCTTTCCTTTTTTAAGCGGGAAGAATGGTGATGTTTTATACAAGAACTGAAATTCTAAATTCATGTGATTTAAGAACAAGCCTGCCGGTTCCAGGCTTGGAATACCAATTTTTGGATTTAGGTTTGCTGTCTGGGCTTTCCGTCATTATTTATTAAGTAAGCATTTGAAAATTGTTTTGGAGACTGAAAAGGGCAGCCTGTTTTTGAAATTATTGGAGAAAGAGAGGATCAGCATACGAAAACGGAGAATATCCGAATTTGTAAATGAATTCCTTCATGTTTTGATGAACTGTTATGCCGAATGATTTGGCCTTGCAATTATTTTAAATGGTAAACTACTGTAAACCAAATGTTTGCTGAGTGGCGAGATCATTAACTAGCTTATGGCATAGCTGTTGCATTAAAGAAATTTTGATTCCCGGATTATGCCAACAATTAAAGAGACCGATAAAAGGGTGAAAGCAAATGTTCATAAGTATTACAAATGTGAACGTTGTGGTTATGTGACAATTGTAAAGAATACGTTTTGTCCTATTTGTATTAAAGATGGAATAAAAATAAAACTTCACTGATCATGGAAGCATTAATGTTGGAAATAAACAAAACATTTTCGATAGAAGAGTTGGCAAAAGCAGGATTGAAACAAAGGGATGTAAAAGAGCTTTCAGCCAAAGTTTTTGTAAAAGAGGACAAGGTGTATTTTTTCGATGAATCGGAGAATAAACATTACCGCCTCTACTCAGTTATTAACAAGCGATCCTTTTTCCTTTAACCGGGTAGAAATACCCAAAAAAGCCCGCCATCAAAAGCCTTGGGAAGATCCTTTCCCGAGGTTTTTTGTTTTTCTACATTCCTACCATCGCCTGGAAACCACTGATGCCAATACGATAGCTTGTTCTTAATTATAGCCTTTTTTGTTTTTTCGCTTAAACAAAAAAAGAGCCGCTAAAAAAGCGGCTCTTTAGTAGCGGGGGCCAGATTCGAACTGACGACCTTTGGGTTATGAGCCCAACGAGCTGCCACTGCTCCACCCCGCAATATATTTTTACAATTTCTAAAATTCAAATTCACCCATCCGCCCTAATGTTGAACGCTCGGCAAACTGCATCTTAGTTTATTGTTTTACAATCATTTTAAAGAACTCCGAAAGCTTTAATAAGCCCCGCCCCATCTCTTTTAATTTGGGAGTGCAAAGATATATTTTGTTTCTTTGCAAAACAAATTAAATTCAAAAATAATTAATGGGGCATAAAGCAGGTTTTGTCAATATCATCGGCTATCCAAATGTAGGAAAATCGACACTACTGAATGCAATGGTGGGGGAGAAATTGTCAATAATTACTACAAAAGCACAGACAACCAGGCATCGTATCATGGGGATCGTCAATGGTGATGATTATCAAATTGTTTATTCAGATACACCGGGAATTGTGCGCAATCCAGCCAATAAGATGCACGAATTCATGAACCAGTATGTTGAGAGCGCATTGGTTGATGCTGATGTTATCATATTGTTGACAGAGATTGGCTTACAATTTAGTGAGGATTCGATAATCGAACGTATTCAGAAATCGAAACTTCCTGTTATTGTCTTACTGAATAAAATTGATTTAGCGACACAAGAAAAAGTGGTGGAAGAGTTGAGCCGTTGGCAACAATGTATGCCTATGGCTGAGGTGATTCCCCTTTCTGCTCTTAAAGCCTTTAATATAGAGAAGGTATTTGACAGTATTGTTGAAAAGTTGCCTGAGCATCCGCCTTTTTATCCCAAAGATGAACTAACCAACCGTAACGAACGGTTTTTTGTGTCTGAAATGATTCGCGAAAAGATACTTATAAACTATAGAAAGGAAATCCCATATTCGGTCGAGGTGGCTGTTGATTCTTTCAAGGAAAGTGATCAATTGATTAAAATACACGTCTTTATATTTGTGGAACGCGACACACAAAAAGGTATTCTATTGGGACATATGGGCAGCGCCATTAAAAGGACAGGTCGAATGGCACGTGAAGAAATGGAAAAATTCTTTGATAAGAAGGTCTTTTTGCAAATAAGCATTAAGGTGAACAAGGACTGGCGCAATGATGCAAACAAATTGAATCAGTTTGGTTACGATCATTAATATGATTCACAATTTTCAATAAACGAATTCAAAAATAAAATGAGTAATATATTAGCCATTGTGGGAAGACCCAATGTAGGGAAATCCACACTCTTTAATCGCCTGACTGAGAGCAAAGCAGCGATTGTAGAATCCGTGAGTGGGGTTACACGAGACCGTATCTATGGAACAAGTGATTGGAACGGTGTCGACTTTTCCGTAATTGATACCGGAGGCTTTGTACAGGGCTCCGATGATATTTTTGAGGAAGCCATCAGAAAGCAAGTCCTCTTCGCCATTGATGAGGCAGATGCCATTGTTTTTATGGTGGACGCCAGGGAGGGAGTAAGTCCCCTGGATAGTGATGTTGCCAATCTTTTACGAAAATCTGGAAAAAAAGTTTTCTTAACAGCCAATAAAACAGATACTCCCAACCAGACTTATTTGGTAGGTGATTTTTATTCGCTGGGTTTGGGAGAAGTCTATCCTATTTCCGCCGAAAACGGAAATGGAACGGGCGATTTACTGGATGAGGTTGTGAAGACTTTTGATAAAGTTGAGTTAGAAGAAACAGTGGATGTCCCACGAATTGCCGTAATCGGACGTCCAAATGTCGGGAAATCTTCTCTAATCAACACTTTATTGGGAGGTGAGCGGAATATTGTGACCAGTATTGCCGGCACAACCCGCGACTCCATCTATACTCCTTTTAAAGGTTTTGGTCATGAGTTTATGCTGGTGGATACCGCCGGCCTTCGGAAAAAGGGAAAAGTCTATGAGGATATTGAATTCTACTCTACCCTGCGAACCATCCGTGCCATTGAGAATGCTGATGTTTGCATAGTGATGTTGGATGCCAAGCAGGGGATTGACAAACAAGATGTCAATATTTTTCATTTGGCTGAAAAAAACAGAAAAGGAATTGTGGTTGTGGTAAATAAGTGGGATCTGATTGATAAGACGAGCAACACACACTTGACTTTCGAAAACAAAATAAGGGAACGCTTTGCTCCTTTCAACGATGTTCCCATCGTATTTACTTCGGTGCACGAAAAGCAAAGAATTTTCAAAGCATTGAATTATGCAAAAGAGGTGTATGATAAACGGACTACCCATATCCCCACCTCCAAGCTCAACGAATTCCTATTACCTATTCTTGAGCAAACACCTCCGCCCATGGCCTCACGCGGGCGTTATATCCGGATTAAATACATCATGCAATTAAAAACCAACTCTCCACAGTTTGTATTTTTCTGTAATCTGCCCGAAGAAGTAAAAGATCCTTACAAACGTTTTGTTGAAAATCAAATCCGAAAAAATTATGATTTTGTCGGAGTACCTATTCAGTTGTTTTTTAGGCAGAAATAAAATGGAATAATGTCCTTGGTACGAATAGATAAATGGTTGTGGGCGGTTCGTTTGTTCAAAACGCGTACGCAAGCGGCTGAGGCCTGTAAGGGTGGAAAAATCAGGCTGGAGGGCATGCATGTAAAAGCATCCCGGGAGGTGAAGGAAGGAGACATTATTGAAATTCACCATGGTGGAATTGTTAAAAAAGTCAGGGTGAAAAAGGCGGCCAAAAATCGTGTTGGAGCAAAATTGGTTCCTGATTTGTTGGAGGATTTGACTCCTCCCGAAGAGTTGGAGAGATTGGAAATGCTGAGGAAAATCAACTATGAAAGAAGGGATCGGGGGTCGGGACGCCCTACGAAAAGGGATAGGCGTAGCATTGGTAAATTAAAAGAAGGTAGTGAAGATTGAACTGAGAAGAGAAGGTTCGTCAAGCGGTTTTAAAGTGGAAACCACCGATTATGCCGTATTTATATTGTCAGAACTTCCTGATTAATTGCTGTAAGGCAGGACTATTTGGTTAATTTTGTAAAAAATAGTAGAAAGAAATATTTCTTGAAATTTTCATAATTATGAAAAAGTACATCCTGGGTTCAATAGCGCTCTTAGCCTTTTTAGCTTATTTTGTTGTATCTTGTTCCAATAATCAGATAAAAGATTTCTCCATCGCTTTTTATAATGTGGAAAATCTTTTTGACACCATCAATAACCCGCAAATTCGCGATAACGACCATCTTCCTGATAGTAAAATTCCCTGGAATACAGCACGCTACAATCGTAAGCTCAAAAACATATCAAGGGTGATGTCGTCTATACTGCCAAAGGGATTTCCATCCTTGTTTGGACTGGCTGAAGTGGAAAATCGTCAGGTTGTTTCCGATTTAATTCATCAGGGTAATTTAAAAAATGCTGCTTATAAAATTATTCATAAAGACAGCCCCGATGAACGAGGGATAGATGTGGCTTTATTGTATCGGCCATCTGTATATACTCCGATATCAAACCGGTTTATTCATGTGCAATTCCCATCTGATCCGGGAAATCCTACACGAGATATTCTTTATTCCAAAGGGCTTGTTTATGGGAAAGATACCCTGCACATTTTTGTGAATCACTGGGTGTCACGTTATGGAGGTAAACAAAAGACGGAAGCTTTCCGCCGATATACCGGTCATTTATTGCGCTTATTGGCTGATTCTATTTTTAATGCTGAACCCAATGCCAATATTGTTGTGATGGGTGATTTAAACGACAACCCTACCGATTCTAGTTTGACCGTTTCGATGGGCGTTCGGAATCCCAAGCCTCCTTTTGAGAAGAAACAATTATTCAATTTAGCCTATAAGCCGTTTGAAGCTGGTGAAGGATCATTATATTACCATGGATGGGATCTGTTTGATCAGGTTATTGTAAGTACCTCACTTGTAGCCGGCTATAATGGTATGAAAATAGTTGGTTTGAAAGAAGAGGTTTTTAAAAAGTCATGGATGCTTTTCCAACCGAAAAAGGGGTCGGCAGTTCCCAATCGAACGGCTGGTAGAAAATATTATGGTGGATATAGCGATCATCTTCCTGTTTTAGTGAAAATGAAAGTGGACTTGAGTGGTGAGGTATTCAACATAATTTGATGTCTTAGTTGAAATTGAACAAAGAATCTTAATTGATTATTGGATTAAAAGCACCATCCCTTTATTGATGGAAGGGTTTCCCATCCTGGCTTTCTGGATAAGCTTACCATTTTCCAAAAGGATGTTTTGAAAGTGCAGTATTATAATAGCGCTTGTCTCCAGTTACTTCTTTTCCCAACCATTCCGGCCTTTCAAAAGCTTGATTTTCATCATTTAATTCAATTTCAGCCAATATTAACCCCTGATTTTCATCATAGAATTCGTCTACTTCAAAAAATAATTCCAGGCTTGCCGGAATAATGAAACGCGTTTTTGCAATGATTCCCGGCTCGCACATTTTAAGTAACTCTTGTGCTTCTTCCTTATTGATTTGTTTTTCCCATTCGTAACGTGTGGTTCCGTTGGCAGTACTTTTGCCCTTGATCGTTATAAATGCGGCCTCATCTTTTATACGAATCCGAACCGTTCGTTCAGGAACCGATGATAAGTATCCCTGACTGATTTGGTAGCTTTTTGTGGCCAGTTCTTTAAAAGAGCCTTTAACCAAAAATTTTCTTTCAATTTCTAAAGGCATGTGCTCCTGATTTACCGATGAATGGTTTGGCTCCGGTTGGGTCCAACCGACACGAGGCTAATGGGAACCTGTACTTGATCTTCAATAAATTGAATGTAGGATTTTAAATTTGCGGGTAACTGATTGAAATCAGATAACCCATCCAGATCTTCTTCCCAGCCGGGAAAAGATTGATAAACGGCTTCCATTGAAACATGCTCAGCACCGAACGGCATTCGCTCGCTCAATTGACCGTTAATTTTATAGTGGGTAGCGACTTTGATTTCTTGAAATCCTGATAATACATCGGCTTTCATCATCTTGAGTTCGGTAACTCCATTGAGCATGATAGCGTATTTGAGGGCGGGTAAATCGAGCCATCCACAACGTCGGGGACGGCCGGTTGTTGCGCCTACCTCATGTCCTTTATCGCGGAGTTTTTCTCCGGTTTCGTCAAATAGTTCGGTGGGAAAAGGGCCACTACCTACGCGTGTACAATAGGCTTTAAATATTCCAAAAACCCGGCCGACTCTGGAGGGGGCAACCCCCAAACCGGTACATACTCCTGCTGCCGTGGTATTGGAGGAGGTGACATACGGATATGAACCAAAATCTAAATCTAATAAGGTACCTTGTGCTCCTTCAGCTAAAATTTTCTTTCCATCTTGCAAGGCTTCGTTCAAATAGTATTCGCTATCGATGTGAGGGAATGTTTTTAGCAGTTCGAGCTTTTCAAACCAACGTTTTTCATATTCCTGAAAACTGAGGCCTTCTATTTTAAATTCCTCAAACTCAGGATAAAACAAATTGGCTAGCTGGAGGTGCCGCTTTTTTACCTCCTGGTATTTTTCCAGGAAATCAATACGTTCCATATCTCCTACGCGGAGGCCGTTTCTGGCACTTTTGTCAGTATAGGCGGGGCCAATCCCTTTAAGGGTAGACCCTATTTTTAGTTTCCCTTTTGCCTTTTCGTAAACAGCATCCAACAATCGATGGCTGGGAAGAATCAAATGAGCTTTCCGCGAAATCAGAAGACTTGCTTTCAAGGAAACGCCTGATGATTTCAAATCAGTTATTTCCTGATCGAAGATAACAGGGTCTATAATCACGCCATTGCCAATAACATTTTGGCTTCCAGGGTTAAAAATACCCGAAGGAATGGTGTGTAGTATGAATTGTTGCTCCCCAAATTCGATGGTATGACCTGCATTTGGGCCTCCCTGGAAGCGGGCGACGATATCATAAGATGGTGTTAATACATCCACAATTTTGCCTTTGCCTTCATCACCCCACTGTAGGCCTAGCAGAACATCAATTTTCATGCTCATTTTATCTTTTGCATTAAAAAGCCCTGTTTCGTTAAATAACAGGGCTATCATTATCGGAACAAAATTAAGGATACTTTGTGAATGATACACAAAGATTTTGTTATTTCTTAGATTTAGTTTTTATTGGCTTCACCAGCTTTGCATTTCCCATAAAAGGTCAGTGAATGATAGATCACCTCAACACCCAATAACTCTTCAACAGATTTTTGTATTTCTTGAATCCGGGGATCGCAAAATTCTAAAACCGTGCCGTCTTCCACACAAACAAAATGATCGTGTTGTTTGTATTTAAAGGATCGTTCGAATTGCGCACAATTGTTACCAAACTGGTGTTTGGTTACTAAATTACAGTCGAGTAGCAGTTCTATTGTATTGTATAGCGTGGCACGACTCACCCGATACTTATTGTTTTTCATCCGGATATATAAGGTCTCTATATCGAAATGACCTTCGGTAGCATAAATTTCTTTTAAGATAGTATAGCGTTCGGGAGTTTTGCGGTGTCCTCTTCCTTCTAAATATTCGGTAAAAACTTTCTTCACCGCTTCAAATGTGTCTTTTTTTGTTTCTTGTTTCATGTCCAATGATAACGTTTTGAGGGGTAAAAGTACGTATTATATTAATATGGTTTAAATATAAATAGAAAAAATATAACTGACTAATTTAGAAATAATAAAGCGTATAATTATTAATCTATTGACCATAAATCTTCATAACTTTAATTCCGTTAAACGGCTGATTTTCATAACTTCCGGAATTTTACCCAATTCGTTCATGAGTTTTTTAAGCGTGGCAGTGTGCTGCACGTAAAGCCCAATCTCCATGTGCGCGAGGCCTTCATTGGAATGAATGTTGATAGTGCTAATGTTTAGGCGGTATTTAATAGAAACAAGATCGGTTACCTGATTAACCAGTCCTACTTTATCTTTGGCATCAATTCGTAAACCGGCGAGGTACGTAATGCCATCGGCTTGCTTCCATTTTCCTTTTACAATGTTTCGGCCAAATACTGACATAAGCTGTATGGCTTTATCACAATCGGTACGATGGACCTGGATAGGTTCCCCTGGAATTTGTAAAGCCAATACATCATCACCGGGGACAGGGTTGCAACATGTTGAAATTAGATAATCCAGGTTGTCCAATTTTGGGATGGTAGATTTGCCTTTGGTTTTATTAGATTTTACGGCTTCTGAGCTTTTAGAGCCTTTATAAATGAAAGGGATTCGGAGATTACGCAACCATGGGGCTTTTTCTCCCGGCAGCATGATTCGTTTTACTTCTTCTAAACCGATTTTACCAATGGCCACAAAATAATAAAAGTCTATGGAGCTGAAGAGGTTACTTTCTTTTAGTATTTTTTGTTTGTTTTGATGATTGAATTCGAGTTTTAATTGCTCAAAAATCTCCTGGAGTTTCTCTTTCCCTTCTTTTTTAAAAGTTTTTCTTTTGCCTCTTATGGCTGCTTTTATCTTGGCTTTAGCTCGGGCTGTTACCACATTTTTGTACCAATCTTCATGAGGCTCCTGAACGCGGGAAGTGATAATTTCAACCTGATCTCCACTACGGAGTTGGTGGTTGATCGAAACCAGACGACGATTGACATTGGCTCCAATAGCTCGATTTCCCAGGTCGCTATGGATGGCATAAGCAAAATCTAGCACAGTAGCACCAACAGGCATGGTATACATCTCTCCTTTTGGAGAAAAAACATAAATCTCTTCAGCAAAGAGATTTTGCTTAAAAACATCGATAAAACTGATGGATTCATCATCGTCATCCATCATTAAAAGCTCCTTTGTTTTATTGAGCCAAACATCCAAACTGCCATCTACTGATTTATTGGTTTTGTATTTCAGATGTGCAGCATAACCCTTTTGGGCAATGTCCTGCATACGACGACTTCGAATGTGTACATCGATCCATCTGCCATTTGAACCCATTACGGTGGTATGAATGGCTTCATATCCATTGGCCTTGGGTGTACTCATCCAATCGCGCAGCTTGCTATTATTTGGTTTATAGATTCTTGCAATAGCTGTATAAACAGCCCAACATTGTAAACTTTCGTTTTCCTTCTCGGTATCTACGATGACCTCCAAACTAAAAATGTTATAGATTTCTTCAAATGGAAGTTCCGTACGTTGCATCTTTTTCCAAACCGAATAAGTGGCTTTTTCGTTGATAAGCAATTCAAAATTCATGTTTTGCTCCAGAAGAACTGCCTGAATCGGTTTCATAAATTGTTGAAGATATTCTGCTCGCTCAGCTCTTACAGCATCCATCTTTTCCTTGATGTTTGTATAGATATCCTGCTGTGAATATTTAAAGGAGAGCTCTTCCAACTCTCTTTTTATAGCAAAAAACCCCAGTCGGTAAGCCAAAGGGGCATAAATAAAGAGTGTTTCGGAAGCTATTCTTAATTGATTTTCTCTGGGCATCACCTCCAGGGTTCGCATGTTGTGAAGCCGGTCGGCCATTTTAACTAATATTACCCTAACATCATCCGACAGGGTGAGGATGATTTTTTTTAAGGTAGCAGATTGAGCAGTGGTGTTATTTGCCGAAATTTTATCAATTTTTGTAAGCCCATCAATGATGCGGGAGACTTTTTTGCCAAACATGTTTTCAACATCTTCCACGGAGATTTCGGTATCTTCCACCGTATCATGAAGCAGTGCCGCAATTATCGAAGTCCGTCCAAGGCCCATCTCGCGGGCAGCGATCGTGGCGACTGCCAGTGGGTGCTGAATATATGGCTCACCCGATTTTCGTCGATCATCTTTATGGGCATCTGCAGCCATACGAAAGGCTCTCCGAACGTCCCACAGATCCTTAGTCTGTTTGCGGGTCGTCCATACCTCTATCAGATGCCTGTATTGGCGTAGAATTTCCTGTTTTTCCTTTTTTGCTGCAAGTTGATCCATCGTATGCTAAATCGGGATAACAAAATTAATGCTTTTTAGCAGAGTATTATGAATTGTTCCTTTCTTTCTCCCTGAAATGGATTAGCATAGAATTGCCCTAATTCAAAATTAAGTTTCGTTTGTAACTTTCTATTATGGGGAGCCGTCATACATTAAACAATAAATCAATCGCTCTATGAAAAAGTTTCAAATGTTATACGGTTGCTTGTTCTTGGCATTTCTCTTGATGGCCGCGCCGGCTGTTGGTCAACGCAATTTCAAGCGAATCAAAGGTAATGGCCATGTAATCAGGTCGAGCCAAAGCCTGCCTGAGTTCACTAAAATCAAAGCAAGTGGGATTGACAGGATCTATATCCTTACAAAAGGCAATGATCCATATACCTTGGTTATCGAAACCGACGATAATTTAGTAAAGGAAATACAAGCTAAGGTTGTAGACAATACCCTGAGTTTTACACATAGAAACCTTAACCCCACTAAGTTGAAGTTCTATGTTACTGTTCCTACACTGGCTGGCATAACTGCATCAGGTGCATCAGAGGTTAGGTCGGTGGACACTTTGCAAGGAAAACAGTTGGTGCTAAACACAAGCGGTGCAGCAGATGTAAACCTCATGCTGAATTATAAAAAAGTTCAGCTTACCTCTTCCGGAGCTGCTGATATGTTACTCAGCGGAAAAAGCAAAAGCTTAAATGTTGTGGCCAGTGGTGCCGCAGACGTAAAAGCAGGGAAACTGGAAGTAGATTCAGTTTTTGCCAAAGCCAGTGGTGCCTCTAACATACGTATAAATGCCTTGAAATATTTAAATAAGAATATTTCGGGTGTAGCCAATATTAAATTGGCCAGCCTGTATTTAAAAACCGTTAGTATCAAGACAAATAATAATGCCGCTAATGTTGTCGTAATTGGTGATAATGGCAGATTCGGGCGTAGGAATGATACTACTCGTGTTGTGGTGGGATCATTAAATTTGGAAGTCGTGGATGGGGATACCACCAAGGTAAGTGTCGGCGGGCATACCTTAACAGTAGACGATCATGGTAATGTGAAATGGAAAAACCGACGGAGCACAAAATTTAACGGACATTGGGGAGGTGTTGAATTGGGGATCAACGGATTCGTAAACCATAAGGGAAACGCTGATCTGGGAAGCCAATATGATTTTCTTAACCTCCAATATGAAAAGTCAATCAATGTAAATATAAACCTTTTTGAAAAAAATATCGCCCTGAATAAAGCCAAAACCATTGGACTGGTTAGTGGTATCGGCTTTAGTTTTAATAACTATCGTTTTGCCAACCCCACTTATTTGTCTACTGACCAGAATATGCTTTCAGGATTTTATATGCGTAATGTTTCCATTAATAAATCAAAACTTTCAGTCTATTATCTCAATGTGCCGCTTATCCTGGAATTCCAAACCAATAACCCCAGGCGAAACCATCGTTTTCACTTTGGGATGGGAGTCATTGTAAATGCCAGGATTAGAAGTCACAGCAAAATCTATTTTAATGAAGCCAATAAGCAGTATTTTTTGGAAAACCCGGCCACAGGAGAATTGGAACCCGGCTATTTTACTACTCCTAACCGCTCAAATCGTAACATTGTTAAGAGCATCAATAGTTTTAATTTGAATCCTTTCCTCGTCAGTGTTACCTTGCGCGCGGGTTACGGAAATATTTCACTTTTTGCCAATATGGGCATTACGCCTATGTTTCAAAAAGCCCAGGGCCCAGAATTGTATCAATGGTCAGCCGGAATTAGTCTGGTTGGTTGGTAATGAACTCAATTTCATTGATGATTAAATTGTAATATCTGTCTGCTTGTTCAATTGACCATTTATGAAGGGTATAAGTCCAAATATTTTCGAGGTCTTCAATAGCTTTTTCACTTATTCTGTATGATTGAGTTTTCATACATTTTTTCTGTGAAGCCCGTTTAAATGGTCTTTTGGATTAAAGTCTTCAATAATCTTACTATTTTCCCCAAGTACAAGTGCTTTTCTCAACTCTATTGTTTTCTGTTCTTCAGTTTCTAATAGTCTGAGTGCTGTTCTAATGACCTCACTTGCTGAATTGTATCTTCCTGAGGAAATTACTCCATTTATGAAATTTTCAAAATGGTTGCCCAATAATATTGATGTGTTTTTTCCCATGGTCTTATTATTTTTACAAATATACCAATTATTGGTATATTTGTAAATTTAAATTACCCACAACTTTAAGATATAAGAAATAAGAGTATAATGAAGTGTTTTAATAGCTTCCGTTTGCAGGGCTTCCTGTAACAATGGCCACACTTCCTCCGGCACCAATACGGCTTGCTCCGGCACGGATCATCGCAACAGCGGTTTCATAATCGCGGATGCCTCCACTTGCCTTAACGCCTATTTTGGGACCAACAACTTGTCGCATTAGAGCTATATCTTCCACGGTTGCACCATCACCTGTGAAGCCGGTACTGGTTTTCACAAAATCGGCACCTGCTTTTTTAGAAATTTCACATGCCAATATTTTCTCTGACTCATTTAATAAAGACGTTTCAATAATAACTTTCAAAATTGTAGTCCTTCGGCAAACTCGTTTAATAGCACGAATGTCTTCTTCAACCAATTTTAAATTTCCTGATTTAAGCGCACCGATATTGATGACCATATCCAATTCGTGGGCACCGTTGGCAAGGGCATTCCTGGCTTCAAAAGCTTTACTTCTGGTATCCATTTCCCCCAAAGGAAAACCAATAACCGAGCATACTTTTACAGATGATCCTCTCAGTTTCTTTGCCACATAAGGAATCCATGATGAATTGACACATACCGACTTGAATTTATAGTGCAAAGCCTCTTCACATAATTGAGCAAATTGGTCCTCAGTAGCTCCGGGTTTTAACAAAGTATGGTCAATATAAGCTGCTAATTCCTGGGCTGTAATTGATGCTGGTGAGGTGTTTTTCTCAGACGTACTACCTTTTGCCGTCCCCTCAGCTTTGTTCATTTTCTCAAGTTTCGAAAGAATTTCTTTCGTAATTTTTTCAATCAACTCGTTTTCTTCCATGTTTATTTACATTCTTTCAATTGACATCATTTTATTTATTCTCGGCCAATGCTTTCCTCCCTCAAAACGTGTTTCAAGCCATAATTTGACCATCGAAGCCATGTCGGAAATGGAATGTTGCAGTGTGCCCATCGTTAAAACATTGGCATTGTTGTGCGCCCGGCTGTTAACTATTGTTTCCGGACTCCAACACAATGCGGCCCGAACACCTTTTACCTTATTGCAAGCCATAGAAGATCCAATTCCTGCAGCATCGAGCATAATACCGCGATCGCATGCTCCACTAACTACCTTTTTGGAAACGGCCAGTGCAAAATCGGGATAATCCACTTTGGTGCTGCTATTGGTGGTTCCTACGTCAAATACTTTATATCCCAAGGCTTCAAGGTATTTTTTGAGTGCCTCTTTTGCATCAAAAGCACCATGGTCAGCACCTATGGCAATGCGTTTTACACGATCTTTAAACATATTATTTTGGTGAATTTCCATATTCTTTTCTGTGCTGCTTAGAGCCCTTCTGTTATGCATCTGCAAATTTGCAGCTTTTATTCTTCTGTTTTTACTTTTTATCATTTTATCAATACGAAATTTCGTCGACAATGGCGGCAACAACAGTTTTTACGGTTAGGGCATCGTCGTTTTGAATAACCTGCCTGGCTGAATTTCCTTCTTCTATGGTTAAAACAATATCTCCCAAACCGGCCTGTACAGCGTCTATAGCCAAAAATGAAGTGCCTGCTTGAATTCCGGCAGGATCAACAGGCTGAATAAGAAGTATTTTTCTCGATTCATAGCCTTTGGCTTTAATGGTTGAAACCACGGTTCCGATAACTTTTCCTAACCTCATTTGCTATTCCTAATATTAATTTCATCTACTATTCCCATCACTGCGGCATCACAAGGGTTCATTTCCGTTTCAATTACGCGACTGGCTTCTCTGCTTGTTTCGTAATATATAATTTGCCCGACATCAGATTGAAGCGTATCGACAGCAACAAGTGCATCGCCGACAGCTTCCAACTTTTCATTAAGGGGTTGAACTAAAACGAGCTTTAAACCTTCAAAGGATTCAACTTTCTGGGTGCTTACTACTCTTCCTATGATTTTGCCAAATTTCATAAATCAATTCAATATTAAATGATTCTAAAATAATCCACTAAGGTACAGCGTCTTTCGCGTGTAAAAGTCCTTGCGCGTGTAACTCCTTCCCCGGTAGGGCTGGCAATGGTAAATGAGGCAAAGCCGGCACCACCCTCACCTAATCCGGCATAGCTGGGGCCATTTTTTATGAAAATGGAACAGTTCATAGCCTTGGCCATTTTACTGAGCTTGGCAATATTGAGTGAATGCATGATAGCGGTATGCCTGAATCCATGCTCGCACCTAACGGCCAGGTCAATGGCATCATCCACATTTGGTACACGAACCAAAGGCATTACCGGCATGAGTTGCTCTGTCCATACCAATGGATGATTCGCATCTACTTCGCAGAGTAACAAGCGCGTAGAATCAGGGACATCTAATCCAATTGCTTTGGCAATTTTGGCTGCATTTTGACCCACATATGTTTTATTTGCAGCCCCTTCATGTCCAGGCCTTCCCGCGTCGGCAATGACCAATTCGGTGATCTTACGAACCTGATCTGCAGTTAATAAATAAGCACCGTTTTTTTGCATTTCGGATATTAATGCATCCGCAACAGCATCCACAACGATGGTTTCTTTTTCGCAAATACAGATCACATTGTTGTCAAAACCGGCTCCGGCAACAATGTCTTTTCCTGCTTTGACAATATCGGCTGTTTCATCCACCACGCAAGGGGGATTTCCAGGGCCGGCTGCAATGGTTTTTTTCTCCATCTTCATGGCTGCTTTCACCACGCCAGGCCCACCGGTTACAACCAAAATGGATACTTTTGGATGACTCATCATCTCCTGGGCAGATTCAATGGTGGGCGTTTCAACGGTCGTAATTAAGTTTTTTGGCCCCCCTGCATCCACAATGCCTTTGTTTAGGATACTGATCAAAAGAGCGGAGACTTTTTTGGCCGACGGATGCGTGTTGAACACGACTGAATTTCCGGCTGCAATCATTCCAATGCAATTGCTAATGATGGAAGCCGTAGGGTTGGTGCTTGGCGAAATAGAACCGATGGCACCATAGGGTGCATGTTCAACCAGAGTTAGACCATGATCGTCTGAAAATGTTTCGGGTACAATATCTTCAACGCCCGGAGTTTTTTTGATGGCCAATTCGTTTTTAACAACTTTGTCTTCCCAACGGCCCATCCCGGTTTCCTCACTTGCCATTTTCGAAAGCATAACGATATTGTCTCTCGATACTTTGCGAATATTAGCAATAATGTCTTTGCGTGTTTCTAAACTTAGTTTCTCTAAATCATGAAACGCCACTTCGGCAGCCAGAACAGCTTGGTTGATCGTGGGGAAAACGCCCATTTTATCTGTCGGGCCGGTTTCATCTCGATTCAATTTAAGGTCTTGCAATGCCTCACGGACCAATTGACGTATATTTTCTTCTAAATGATTCATTTATAATATTCTTATTACATAAAGAAGGGTCTGATTTCTTTATGCGGTTGGGGAATAATGGTGTCCATCCCCAAGAGGTTTTTCTCTTTGGCTTTTACAGTTCCGGCTTTCACAGCAGCCTGTACTGCATCAAGACTGCCCATCATTTTAACATAAGATTTTCCGCCGTAACCATCAGCCAAACGGATTTCGATAATTTTAACACCACCTTCCTTTGCGGCACTATCAGCCGATTCAATCCCTGAAACGATGGATAAAGTTTCAATAATTCCAATGGTATCCCATTCGCCAATATTGATGGTGTTTCCAATGGCAGGAATAACGTCGGGATGTACCTGAGGCAGAAAAAGTTTATCAACAATATAATCTCTCCCGGTATCGGAACCCGCCTTATAAGCGTATTCTACAGAGGCCACATCTCCACTAAAGATAATCAGGTATTTTCCTGAACTGATGGTTCGTGCATCGATAATTTGAATCTGTGCCACTTTGACCATTTGATCAAGGGCTTTAAAACCAATCACAATACTGCTAAACTCTAAAGCACCAAGAACAATTATATTTTGTTTATCTATCATTTTTTGTAAACCACTTTTTCGTTTTCATCAATAGTATCCACAATTCCGACAATGACAGCATCAATGGCTTTATTGCGAGTTGTTGGGGTTTCGCGTGCGGAAGTGCTTTCCGAAATCATAACCAACTCATCATTTCCGGCACTTACCAAATCAAGGGCAACTAAAAAATCGTTTTTAAGTTTTCCCTTCTGATTGCATTTATTGACCAGTAAATACCGGCCTCCCGGGATCTCAAAGCTATTTGAACTGCTTGTAATAGTGCCTATAACTTTTCCTAAAACCATTTAAGTCCTTATTTTTTTTGATAGGAAATGCTTCCATTTTGCTCAATAACATCTACTATGGCTGTCACAGTGGCATCGGTAGGTAAACCTTTGGTGGCTTCTGCCATACGAGCACCGCTTCCGGAAACATAAAAGACGATTTCACCAATGCCGGCTCCAACGCTATCCATAGCAACGACGAAGTCATTTTTACCTTCCATGCTGATGGGATCGATTTTCTCAAGCAATAATAACCTGAGCCCTTCCATTTTTGTGGCTTTCTGACTTGATACAACAGTCCCTTTTACCCTTGCTAAAATCATATTTCTTATTTTTGCTTTGCGCGACCTAGGGGCAAGGCACTGTCAACATTGGCATGAGGACGAGGAATGATATGGCTCGAAACAATTTCACCAACTTTTTCAGCAGCGACAAGTCCGGCATCAACGGCAGCTCTTACGGAGGCTACATCGCCACGAACAATAGCGGTAACGTATCCGCCACCTGTTTTTTCATAACCAACTAATTCTACTTTGGCAGCTTTTACCATGGCGTCAGAAGCCTCTACCATTGCAGCAAAGCCGCGTGTTTCAATCATTCCCAATGCATCTGCATTAAAATCAGACATAATTTTATCTCCTATTATTTAATATGATTAATAATCTACTCTTCCTGTAATTTCAGCTAAACGCTTTTCGACAATCGTTTTACATTCAAGCACTTCAGCTTCGTCACCACCGATATAAACCCGGCCAAATTTCCCAAACCCAATAACATCGATGATTTTGATGTTCGATGCTTTTTCTGCTTCATTGGCAGCATAATAAGCGTAACCTGCCGGTTCAATTTCTAAAACATAGAGCGTTTCGCCGCGCAATAACATCATCCCACGGCGGCTTCTGTTGATTAATTGAGCATGATGATCGTCCACGTTTTTGATCAGTTGGCTGGTCAAAATCCTGGGTTTCATTCTGTTGTCTTTCGTTTGGTCGATGGCTGATAAAACAGCTTCACCAGCCATGCGCGTATCGCCTTGATTGTCGGAGTGAATTTCAAGCATTCCGAAGGCGCGTTCAACAATTTGCATCCCGGGCAGTACATTGGTTGCTTTAATGGCGATATCGGTCAACGCGTTGATTTCGATACCCGGAGCAATTTCGATAATGCATCCCGATTGTCCACCCACCGGAAGGAAACCCCTGGAGACTGTGGAGATATAAGAAGCCATCTGCAATTGCAGGGAATCTAAGAAAATATAAGTTCTTAAATCAATATGTGATTTGGAATCATTCATCTTTGTGTCTATTTAGTTGTATTTCTTCCTAAGGGAAGTGCAGAATCGACATTTTGATGTGGTCGTGGAATAATATGTGAAGAAACAATTTCCCCAATTTTTTCGGCAGCACGCAAGCCTGCATCAACAGCAGCACGTACTGACGCTACATCTCCACGAACAATTGCAGTAACATATCCGCCACCTGTTTTTTCATAGCTTACCAGTTCAACCTTGGCTGCTTTTAACATAGCATCAGAGGCTTCAACCATGGCTGCAAAGCCCCGGGTTTCAATCATTCCCAAGGCCATCATTTCATTCTTTTCCATATTGTCATTTATTAAAATTTACACTTTATCAATTCAAAATTTAGGTGTTATTTCCAATACAAAATTAGAAATAATTCGAGTTTGACAAACATGCCTTTAGTGTGCGAATATAACGCAATTTATTGGATCAAACAAAAGCATGCAAAGGTACCAAGGGGCAATGCAGCATAAAAATTCCAGATTAAAGAAGATCGTTTTTAAACCTGCTCAAGAACGAGAAAACGCTTAAAGGAGGAGTCATGAGGATAGAACCAAAAATGGACTGGGAAGACAAAATCCTTTGAAAATATTATGTTTTTATGCGTTTCTCATGATGTCAAACAGGCAGGGCAAACGCATAATAATAATAATATTTGTATATAAATTCCTAAAATTAATTTATCAATTAAATGAAATGCAATACGTTAAACTTTAGACTAAACTAAATTTAGAGGACTATGAATTTTTACCGCAAGGGTCGCTATGGTCTCGCTAAGTGCGCTATTTTTGTCATTGATTCATAGCATCTTGCGTTCTTTGCGTTTCTCTTTGCGTTCCTTGCGGTTAAATTGGATACGTTTGCCCTGGACAAACTGGGTTTACGCTTCCAAATTCGATGTTTTTTTCTTAATTTTGCCAAGCATTTTTTGAAGAATTAAAAAAACGTATACCATGTCTGGACATAGTAAATGGTCAACCATTAAACGAAAAAAGGGAGCTTTAGACGCCAAGCGATCGAAGATTTTCTCTAAAATGATTAAAGAAATCACTGTCGCTGTAAAAGAAGGTGGAGCTGATCCGGATGGTAATCCTCGCTTGCGCATGGCCATTGCCAATGCAAAAGGTCAGAGTATGCCCAAAGACAATATAGAAAGGGCCATTAATAAAGGAAAAGATAAAAATGCTGCCAGTTTTACGGAGTTAACTTACGAGGGTTATCTCGCCCACGGAATCGCTGTTTATTTAGAGTGTACGACGGATAATACACAGCGTACAGTGTCGGATATTAGAGCTATTTTTAACAAATATAGCGGTAGCCTTAGCACCAACGGCTCACTGAAATTCTTATTTGACCGCAAGGGTATCTTTGTGGTTCCAAAAGGGGATCTTGATCAGGATGAATTTGAAATGGAATTAATTGATGCAGGAGCTGAAGACCTTGAGTTGGATGAGGAAGGATTTTTTAATATCACTACATCTATGGAAGATTTTGGCAGCATGATGAAAAAATTGGAGGAATTAGAAATTGAGCCTGAAAGTGCCGAATTACAACGAATCCCAAATGATAGTAAAACCCTTGAACTGGAAGATGCTCAGAAAATAATGAGGGTCATCGATTTGTTTGAAGACAATGATGATGTTCAAAAGGTCTTCCATAATCTCGAATTAACGGATGAGATGATGGAAGAAATGGCGTAAAGGCTTTTTGGAAATATAAAAAAACCTACTGTTTCTTGCAGTAGGTTTTTTTATGTACTCATCTTTTGTGCTTATTTCACAAGGTTGAAGGTGTCAACGGCTATCATAAGTTCCTCTTGAGTGGGAACTACAATTACTTTGACTTTAGAATCACCGGTAGACAAAATCACCTCTTTGCCCCGTTCGTTCATAACTGCCGTGTTGATGTTGATGCCAAGAAATTCCAGCCCTGAAAGAATGTTGTTTCTTGTTTCCGTATCGTTCTCGCCGATACCACCGGTGAAAATTAATACATCCACACCGCCCAGTGCAGCGGCATAAGAACCGATATATTTTTTAACGTGATAGGCATACATGTCTAGGGCTACTTTAGCACGATGGTTACCCGCGTTGGCTGCTTCTTCAATATCTCTCATATCGGAGGAAACTCCTGAAACACCCAGCATCCCTGAGAATTTATTAATCAGCGTGCGGGTATAGCTGATGCTGGTATTTTCTTTCTCAGCAATAAACAGCAGTGCACCGGGGTCAATGTCTCCGGTACGGGTTCCCATACTCAATCCTGCAGTAGGTGTCATCCCCATGGATGTGTCATATGATTTTCCGTCTTTTATGGCGGTCACGGAAGCTCCGTTCCCTAAATGGCAGCTGATAATTCGCTGTTTGGGATAGTCCAGACCCAAGATGTCACAGGCTCGTTGGGCTACATATTTGTGGCTGGTGCCATGAAAGCCGTAACGGCGAACTTTATATTTTTCATATAAAATATAAGGGATTCCATAAAGGTAGACATGCTCAGGCATACTTTGGTGAAAGGCAGTATCGAAAACGCCCACTTGCGGAATTTGAGGAAGCAACAGCTTCATGGCATAAATACCTTTTAAGTTGGGCGGGTTATGAAGTGGGGCTAATTCAGAAGAACGTTCCAACGCACCAATTACTGCGTCGTCAATGATCACGCTGCCACTAAATTCTTCTGCACCATGCACTACCCTGTGTCCCACGGCGTATATTTCCTCTAGCCTCTTCAAGCTACCGTATTCTTCACTGGTCAATATGCCCAAAAGGTATTCGATACCTTGATTATGGTCAAGTATTTCTCCTTCGATGGTGACCTCAGCTTCTTTTCCTCTTTTGTGTTTGATGGCACTTCCTGTTAAACCGATTTTTTCTACCAGCCCTTTGGCTAATCCTTCTTTTGAAGGCATATCGAACAATTCGTATTTTATAGAAGAGCTACCACAATTTAATACAATGATTTTCATTTGTTATCGTACGTTTAGCTTTATTTGATGATTGTACATGTAATGGTGTTTCCAATGGGTTTTCCGCTTGATTTGTAAGTGTAAAAACCTTTTTTTGTTTGCCTGCCGAGTAAATTAGCACGCACTAATCGCTTGATAATTGGTGATGCCTTATATTTTTTGTCTCCATATTCCATATACAGATTATCCATGTATTTAAGAATTTTATCCAGCCCGATTTTGTCTGCAATTTCAAAAGGACCATAAATATATCCGGTTGTTTCTTTCATGGTATCGTCAATATCTGAAACAGAAGCAACGCCTTCCATTAAAATCTCGCAGGCTTCGTTGATTAATGGAATAAGCATACGAGTGGAAATATTGCCGGGAGACTCGTTAATTAAAATTGCCCTTTTGTTGATCAAGCTAACAAATCGGCGAACTGTCTCATAAACTTCGTCGGAAGTATCACGGCCTTTTACCACTTCAACAATATTGGTTTTGTCGATTGGATCGATAAAATGGAGACCAATGGCTCTTTCGGGATGCTTTAATACCCTGGCCAGATCGGAAATTATCAGCGTCGAAAGGTCGGATGACATGATACAATCTTCACGTACTACAGTCTCCACCTTTTGAAATAACTCCTGGCGCAGACTTAGAAGCGTTCCCTTTTGACGCGAACTAATGGTCTCGATTACCAAATCGCAATTTTTCAAATCTTCATATCGAGTGGTGCCTTTAATGCGAGACATGATCAATTTTTTCTCACTGGGAGTAATTCCCCAGTGAGCGATTACATCATCAAGTTGCGCTTCAATATCGACCATGATTTCTTTGTTTCTTTCTTCGGAGATATCCAAAAAAGTAACATCTAAGCCATATTGTGAAACTATTCGTGTCACCACTTGTCCTACCGATCCACATCCAATGATGCCGATAAATTGGATATTTCCTTTAGGTATTAACCTGTCACCCAGGCTAAACTGAACTAATTCACTCATCGTTTTTTATACGTATTTATAATTATATTTTTTAATCGGAGTATAATCCATTGGCCTGGTTCGCGGTGATTGCAATCATATTAATGATATCATCAACCGAACAACCTCGTGAAAGGTCATTAATAGGTGCCGCCATCCCTTGCAAAACAGGGCCTATTGCTTCAGCCCCAGCGAGACGTTGAACCAATTTGTAAGCAATATTGCCTGACTCAAGTGAAGGAAATACCAGAACATTCGCTTTGCCTGCAATTTCTGAGCCGGGTGCTTTTTGTTGTCCAATGGCCTCAATTATAGCTGCATCCGCTTGTAATTCTCCGTCGATTTTCAGCTGAGGATCCATTTCACGTGCCAATTTTGTGGCTTCCACCACCTTGACTGCTTTCTCGTGTTTGGCACTGCCTTTGGTCGAAAAACTTAACATGGCCACCCGGGGTTCGATGCCGGCAATATTTTTTGCTGTTCGGGCCGATTCTACAGCTATCTCAGCCAACTCACGAACACTTGGGTCAGGATTTACAGCACAATCGGCAAACACCAACATGCCGTCCTCACCAAACGATTTATCTTTTAAAATCATGATAAAAGCACCCGAAACAGCACTCACCCCGGGTAAAGTTTTGATAACTTGAAATGCAGGGCGCAACACATCGCCGGTAGCATGTTCAGCTCCACTCACTTCTCCATCAGCTTTACCATCTTTAATGAGTAAAGTGGCTAAGTATAAAGGATCTTCTACCAATTGCATGGCTTCATCCAGTGTCATTCCTTTTTTCTTACGAAGTTCGGCCAGCATTAGTGCATAATATTCTTTTTGCGGATGGTCTTTGGGATCAATGATGGTGGCTTTTTCAATATTTTTAAGTTCGAAAGACTTACTTTTTTCAAGGATAAGTTGTTTTTCCCCCAGCAAGATAATTGAAGCCAATCTATGTTCAATGGCATAGTCGGCAGCACGCATATTACGCTCTTCTGCACCTTCAGGTAAAACGATAGTTTTGCCTGCCTGACGAGCCATTTCGTGAATTTTATCGATCAAGTTCATGAATGAATTTCTTTAAACAGATTTTTTGCAAAAGTATCACTAATTTTGTTGCCGAAAAGCTTATTGTGATATTTTTAACACCCTACACGATAAATAATTAAATACGTCATTGTCAAATAGATAGTATGTTGTTCCTGGAAACGTTTTCGAAACTTATTTTGCTGCAATTAAACGCTTTGACAAACTTGGCCTGGCCTTGGGAAATACAAACCGCTGATAGCTTGCAAAACTTGCCTTCCGGCGAGTCCTTTTTGCAGCAGAAGGATGTTCTGATAAAAATAAGAGAACTGATTCCGGAAAAGGATCATTGGATTTATTATTTACTTTTTATCATGCTGGGAATCCTGGCCATCATTCGTTATTATTTTCCGGGAACATTGGCGAATTTGATTTCACTGTCGTCACGTGCAAAAGTAATTCGTGGCAAAGAGGATGATAAGGGTCCCTCGGGATTGATAGCTCCTCTTTTCCTTTTCGTAAATTTTCTGGTGGGGATGGGACTATTAGGCTATGCATTCGCGAAAGTCTATTCAGAAGGGCTCGTTCAGTTGATGTCCTATCGCCTCTTTATAGTCCTTTTTTTTATGGTTTTGTTTTATTATACTTTCACTCAACTGCTGGTGCTGCTTGCCGGTTTTTTGTTCGAAACAAGAAACTATGCCTTTCAGCATATTCAAATGGCAACCCATACGGCATTTGACGCCGGATTGTTTCTAAACCCGCTCATGTTGTTTTATTTCTATACACGACTGAACCTTTTTATTTATCTGGCGTTGGTAAGCTTGATGTTATTGTGGGGATTTAAAATCTTGCAATTGATCAAAATAGGCTTATCTGTAAGAAAAATCAGACCTTTTCACATATTTTTGTATCTTTGCGCCATCGAATTTTTACCTTTAGTACTATTAATTAAAATGGGGATGGATCAATTGATGAGAGGTTGAAAATGCAATAGTAGTAAGGGTTTTATCATATTTGGGGATTCTAAAACACGGGACAGTGAAGGTAAAAAACATTCTAATTTCACAGCCAAGACCGGCCGATATCAGTAAATCTCCCTATGGTGAACTGGGTCGACAATTTAGCTTATCTATTGATTTTGAAAAATTTATCAGCATTGAAGGTATTTCTGCCAAGGAATTCCGGTTGAATAAAAATTCTCTCAACGGCCATACCGCTGTGATTATGACCAGCCGACATGCTGTTGATCATTTTTTCAGAATTGCGAAAGAATTGCGTAAAGAAATACCTGATTCGCTGAAATATTTTTGTATTTCTGAATCCACAGCCTATTATCTTCAAAAGTATGTTCAATACAGGAAAAGAAAAATATTTTTCGGTAAACAAAATTTCAACGATCTACTTGAGGTGATCAAAAAACATGGCGACGAAAATTTTCTGGTTCCTTCATCGGATATTCCCAATCAAAAAATGTTCACCATCCTTGATCAGGAAGGAATTGACTACCAAAGAGGAATCATCTACCGTACCGTTCCCAGCGATTTATCTAAACTTGATATTAATAAATACGACATGCTTGTATTTTTTAGTCCTACAGGGATTCAATCGCTGATGTACAATTTCCCTGATTATGAACAAGGAGAACAATTGATAGCCGCTTTTGGCCCTGCAACTAATAAAGCGTTAAAAGAGGCCGGACTTAAACTAAACATTGGGGCTCCTACCCAAACAGCTCCATCTATGGCTATGGCCATCGACGAGTTTATCACTAAATTAGAAAAAGAGAATAGGAAACGTAGCCGAAAATAAGGGTTTCCATCTTATAGGCTAAAACACCATTGTTTGTTTGCGGAACCTTTTTGCAGGATAGGTTTATGCTTAAATAAGCCAAAAACTGCAGATCCACTTCCACTCAAAGAGGCATAAATTGCCCCTGCTTTAATAAGCTCATTTTTCAATAGTAACAATGCTGGAAAATGACTAAAAACTAAACTTTCAAAATCATTGAATAGGATATTTTGCCATTGAGAAAGCTTAATATGTTGCAATTCTTCTCCCGGGAAAGGCCTTTCTTGCAGATGAACATGTGCATAGGCCCAGGCTGTTGAAATGGGTTGTTGTGCATAAATAATATGGACAAAATAGCCTTTTAGATTAATTGGAATTTCCTTCAGAACATTTCCTCTTCCTGTAACCAAAGCCGGACGCGAGCGGATGAAAAACGGACAATCGCTACCGATCTGAGCAGATAAATCAAGGCGATCTTTTAGTGAAAGCCCCAGTTTAAAATAAGAATTGATGCCTTGTATGAATGTAGACGCATTGGAAGAGGCACCGCCTAAACCGGAGCCGGGGGGTATGTTTTTCAATAGTTGGACTTTTAAGCCAGGCAAGCCAAAACAGGACTTCATTAAATGATACGTTTTCCAGATGCTGTTTTCTTGAATGGATCCTGGGATAGGAATCCCATGTATATTCAAACTAAATTCAGATGCTGGCAAAAACTCCACCACATCATGCAAAGGAATAGGGTATAGGATACTTTCAATGTTATGATACCCATCCGCTCGTTTTTCTTTGATGTGCAATCCGAAATTGATTTTTGCGGGAGAAAATAAAATCACTTTGCCTTTTTAGTAAAAAAAGCGAAAATAAGCATTTCGGCTAATATTATTCTGGCAAACCATATGTGGGTATTCTCTAAAACTTATTCCTGCCATGAAGATGAATGGTACACTGCATTCGTTCGAAAAGTATTGTGCCATCATTATTTATATGCAAAATCTTTTTAAATTTGGCTTCACTTTAGGCTATCATAAGATACATCCATGGCTATTATTCATTCTGTACTGAGTTGGTTGATTAAGAAGCGCATGCATCAAATCGACCTGTTTATCAAGTACCCCCACGATGTGCAAAGGGAATGGCTGAGTCGACTGCTTGCCACTGCCTCTTCCACCGAATGGGGAAAAAAATATGATTATAGAACCATAAAAAGTGCGGAAACTTATCGCGAACGGGTTCCGGTTAGTACATACGAGGAATTTAAACCCATGATTGACCGATTACGTCGGGGAGAGCAAAATGTCCTATGGCCTGAGGAAATTAAATGGTTTGCCAAATCGTCTGGAACTACCGACAGTAAAAGTAAATTTATTCCAATAAGTCAGTCAACAATTGAAGAGTGTCATTTTAAGGCAGGTAAAGATGTCCTTACACTTTATTTGAATAATTTTCCTGACTCCGGGCTTTTTCAGGGAAAAGGTTTACTGATGGGTGGCAGCCAGAATATCCAGGAAGTGAATAACCGCTCATATTTTGAGGGTGATTTGTCAGCTATTTTAATCCATAATATGCCCTATTGGGCGCAAATTATGCGAACGCCCTCTTTGGCCATTGCACTAATGGATGAATGGGAAAGCAAGCTGACACTGATGGCAGAATCCACCATGGATCATGATGTAACGAGCATTTCAGGAGTCCCTTCATGGACCTTGGTATTATTACGCAAAATCCTCAAGCTGTCGGGGAAACAAAATATCTTGGAGGTTTGGCCAAATTTGGAGGTGTTTTTTCATGGTGGGGTGAGTTTTGATCCTTATCGGAATCAGTTTGATGGTTTGATCGCTGGAAGTCAGATGAATTATTTTGAAACGTACAATGCTTCGGAAGGATTCTTTGGAATTCAAGATCAGCCCAAGTCAAATGAGCTGTTGCTTATGCTGGATTATGGGATATATTATGAGTTTGTTCCCCTAAACCAGGTTGGTCTCCATTTTCCCAAATCACTTACCTTAGATCAAGTAGAGACCGGGGAAACCTATGCATTGGTGATCACTACCGAATCGGGACTATGGAGGTATATGATTGGTGATACGGTTCAATTTACATCCCTTTCCCCATATCGCATAATAATTGTCGGCCGCACTAAAAACTTTATTAACGTGGTGGGTGAGGAGTTAATGGTGGATAATGCCGAAAAAGCACTTGCTATTGCTTGTGAGAAAACGGCTGCCGGTATTCTCGATTATACCGCGGCTCCTTTATATGAAGAAGGTAACATTCGGCATGAATGGCTGATTGAATTCGAAAAATTACCTGATCATTTAGGCTATTTTGCTGAATGTTTAGATCAGGCACTTCAAAATCTGAATTCAGATTACGAAGCAAAAAGATATCACAATATGGTATTGAGCCCTCCTTTATTGACCGTCATTGAGAAGGGTGCTTTTTATCGTTGGATGAAGCAACATAACAAACTGGGAGGGCAACATAAAGTGCCAAGACTTTACAACAACAGAGATTTTGTGGATGAGATTCTAAATGATAGTCACCATACAAACAGGGCGAAACAAACAGTTTAATTAATAATATACTCGAAAATGCACATTGCAATTGCAGGAAATATCGGATCGGGAAAAACGACATTGACCCGAAAATTATCTAAACATTATGGTTGGAAGGCTCATTATGAGGATGTAGACCATAATCCCTATCTTCAAAGTTTTTATGAGGATATGCAACGTTGGTCATTTAATCTTCAGGTTTATTTTTTGAACAGTCGATTCCGGCAGGTAGTTGAAATCAGGCGCAGCGGCAAAAAAGTGATTCAGGACCGGACAATTTATGAAGATGCCTATATCTTTGCGCCGAACCTCCATGCCATGAACCTCATGTCGACACGCGATTTCGAGAATTATATTTCTCTGTTCGAGTTGATGAGTTCATTTATTCAACCCCCCGACTTGTTAATATATTTACGTGCTTCTGTCCCGACACTTGTTGATCAAATCCAAAAAAGAGGAAGAGAATATGAAGAATCCATCCGTTTGGATTATCTTAAATTACTGAACGATAGATATGAATCGTGGGTTACCAACTATAAATCGGGGAACTTACTGATTATGAATGTGGATACACTCGATTTTACCAAGCCTGAAGACATTAGTTTGGTAATTGAGAAAATTGATGCGGAACTACACGGGTTATTTTAAATTGGGATGCTATGAAGATCTTGGGAGTGATTCCTTCTCGTTATGCTTCCACTCGCTTTCCCGGAAAGCCACTGGCCGTAATTTGTGGGAAAAGTATGATTCAGCGGGTGTACGAGCAAAGTGCTTCTTCTTCTCTCCTGGATAAGTTGGTTGTAGCGACTGATGATAAGCGGATCGAACAACATGTCAACAGTTTCGGGGGTAATTGTATGCTTACTTCCCAACAGCATCCCAATGGTACTTCCCGTTGCCTTGAAGTAGTAAAGGCGTTAGAAAAGCACAATGAATATTTCGATGTGGTGGTGAATATTCAAGGAGATGAACCTTTTATTCAGCCGGCTCAAATCGAACAGCTGATTGCTTTATTCAGTGACGAAAATACTGAGATCTCTAGTTTGATAAACCTCCTGACCGACCCTGAGGATTTATGGAGCCCTCATGTGGTAAAAGTGGTTCGTGACCTGAATGGACTGGCCTTGTATTTTAGCCGACAACCCATCCCTTACTTGCGAGATGTGCCCAAAGAAGATTGGTTGAATAAGTCAAGCTTTTTTAAACATTTGGGATTGTATGCATATCGAACCGATATTCTTGAGCAGATCGTTAAGTTGGAGCCTTCGCCACTTGAACAATTCGAGAAACTGGAGCAGTTGCGTTGGCTCGAAAATGGTTTCAAAATAAGACTCAATCTTACTGATTACAAGGGTGTTGGTGTGGATACTCCTGATGATTTAGCAAAACTTATTAACAATCCTTGCGAATAAGAAATTGAGTGTATACCTTAGCATGCTTAAAATATTTTTTAGGATTATTAATCTAAAATGAAGATAGCCAGATACATCGGTGATTTATTGTACGACTACGAATGTGTAGTTATACCTGGTTTAGGTGGTTTTCTCACCAGCAATAAGCCCGCATCCATCCATCCGATTACCCATTATTTTCGTCCTCCTCATAAACAAGTGCTGTTTAATGCATTTCTGAAAACTAACGATGGGCTCTTGCTTAATTATATCGCCAAGGAAATGGGGGTGAGTTATAAAGAGGCCAAAGAACAACTGGATCATTTTGTTTTGCTCTGCACCAATGCCTTAAAGGAAGGTAAGCGAATCAATTTCCAAAAAGTCGGGTATCTGTATTTGAATAAGCATGAACAAATTACCTTTGAACAGGATAGTAATGTAAATTATAATGCTGATGCTTTTGGCCTAGGCACTTTTGTATCACCGGCAGTTCGTAGACCCTCTGCTGAAGAAAAATTACGGGATTTAGTGAGCAAAGAACCGGCAAAAGCAGTTTCAAAAAAGGAGTCTAAGAAACCACAGCCTGTTCAGCAAACTGACAACACAAGCGAAGCACACACAAAGAAAAAGTTGATGGCGAGTAAGCGGAAATCGCCTTACCGTTCGCAACTTACTTTTCTGAGTCTGTTAATATTGGCAATGCTTGTTGGTTGGGGCTTTATGAATAAAGAAACGCTGGGAAGTTATTACAATAATTATGCTTCAGTTATTCCTTTCTTTTATTCTAATCCCAATACTTATTTGATTAACAATATCGACCATGTTCCACTTTCGAAAATTAGTAAGAGTAAGACGGGATTGTGGATAGTGAATCTGTTGGAAAATACGGATAAACAGCCTTCTAACATTCATCCACTTCCTGCGACTAAGGCTGTCAATCGTGATAAGCGCATTGCGGAAAAGGCGAACAATAAATCAAACAAGGATGCTCCCGTAAAGCTTGAAAATAAACTTACAACACAACAACAGCCTGCTGTTTCTGTCCCGGTTCTTAAAGTCCCTGCCAAAGTTCAGCCAAGCCTTGCTGTTTCACCCACTAAGCAATATTATATTATGGCCGGAGCTTTTAAGGATAGCCAAAATGCACTTCGCCTGGTGAATGAGCTTAAAGAAAAAGGTTTCCAGGCTACACAAGCGGGTTTAACATCTTACGGATTGTATCGCGTGGCTTTTGCCGTTTTTAAAAGCCGAAAACCTGCTGAGCAACAATTGCTGGCCATTCGTCAAAGTGAAAACCCATCTGCCTGGATACTCGAAAAATAATGTTAAAATAGTTGTGGATTGGGAAATAAGAACAAATTACAGCGCTTCGCCGAGAACCTTTCTTTTCAAAACCTTTTTCAATATAGCTATGAGGAATTAGTCCATGGTTTTCCCATGAAAGGGAGATGGCATGAGGGTTTCTTTAAAAATAAAGGAGATATCGTGGTGGAGATGGGCTGTGGTAAAGGTGAATATACACTGGGTCTGGCCAGAAAATACCCGGAGAAAAATTTTATCGGAGTTGACATTAAAGGAGCACGCATGTGGCGTGGATTGAAGATCGCCGATGCTGAAAAACTGAAAAACGTAGCCTTCCTTAGGACACGCATTGAGTTGATTCCGTTTTTCTTTGCAAACAATGAAGTGAGTGAGATTTGGATTACGTTTCCTGATCCGCAAATCAAAGCCATCAAAGAAAAAAAGAGATTGACTTCCCCACGTTTCCTGGCTCGCTACAGCCAGTTTTTGCGTCCTGATGGCATTATCCATTTAAAAACAGATGCCCTTTTACTTTATGATTATACCCTTGAGGTGATAGCGGAAGGAGGGCATGATCTTCTGCTTTCTAACGAAGATATTTATGGTACAGAATTGGATGATGAGGTGACGCAAATACAGACCTTTTATGAAAAAAAATGGTTAAGCTACGATACCAATATTAAATACCTCAAATTTAGGCTAAACCCTGATTTCGTTCATGAACAATTGGTGGATGAGCAAACAAGATAATTTTTTTCAACGTGTATATTCCGTGGTGCGCATGATACCTTATGGCCGGGTAACTACCTACGGAACCATTGCAGAGTACCTGGGAAGTAAAGGTTCGGCGCGCATGGTGGGGTGGGCCCTGAATAGCACAAAATATAAATTGGAAGAGTTCCCTGCCCATCGGGTGGTGAATCAGCAAGGGCTGCTTAGTGGCAAACGACATTTTGGTGGTAGCAATACCATGGCTGATTTATTAAAAAGCGAAGGGATAGATATTGTTGATGACTGCATTCAAAATATGGAAGATGTGCTATGGATTCCCGGAACGAATAAAGAATAGATCTCTTTCATTACGTAAATATCAGGGTAGATATAGACTTTTCCCTCTTTTGCGAATAAATACGGCTAAGGAGCCGTTCAAACTTAGATAAGGAAATCCCGGCAGTTCGCTGATTTGCTATTTAGCGAACTTCTTTAATTAATACCACATAAGCAGGGAAGTGATCGCTAAAGCCGCCTTGCCAGGTTCCTCCGGCAAAGGTACGGTAAGGGTAGCCTTTATATTTGCCATCCTTTTGCTTCATAAAAGGTTTATTGAAAATATAAGATTTATAAAATTTCAAGCCGTTGGTAAGCTTAGCCTTTCCAACTAAGCCTTGAGAAATAAGAATCTGATCAAATAAACTCCAGCTGTCCCGCCAGGCTGTAGAACCAATACCTTCTTTGTATAATTTATTCATGGGATTGAAAAAATCACCCCCTTTCAGTTTGTTAATATTTCCTTTGGCTCTCATGTCGACCAAAACGCTTTGGTTGGTGGGATTGTCATTCAAGTCGCCCATAACCATAATTTTAGCTCCCTTATTAATGCGGAGAAGCGAATCGCAGATGTGGCGGCTTAGATTTGCTGCTGCAATGCGCAGTGGTCGAGAACGTTTTTCGCCTCCATAGCGAGATGGCCAGTGGTTCACGATGATATATACTTTTTCACCCAATAATAATCCTGAAACCAGCATTTGGTCACGAGTACGAAAATGAGGTCTGTCCTTGATGTGGAGGCGACACATTTTAACAGCCTCGACCTTAAAATACTTCGGGTTGTAAAGAAGACCCACATCAATACCTCTACGATCAGGGGAATCACGATGAACAATTCCCAGATGCCGGGTCTTAAGTAAAGCTTGATTGACTAAGTCTTCCATCACGCCTTTATTCTCTATCTCAGAAACACCCAATATAGCAAAACCATCAGGGTTGATATCGGTTCCAATTTTTGAAATCACCTTCGACATATTTACCAGCTTGTGAAGATATTTCTCGGTATTCCAGTGGCTGGCACTTTTGGGTAGAAATTCTTCGTCATCAATTGTTGGATCATTGATCGTGTCGAACAGGTTTTCAAGATTGTAAAAGCCAACAATGGCTATGGAATAATGCTTATTATTCTGCGCTTGCGTGGCCAGCGAACAGACAAAGATGGCCGAAATAAAAATAGCAGCCAGAAGAATGTGATGGGTTTTATTTTTCATAACGTGTATAAATAAAGGTTTTTAGGTATGCAAATGTAAATCATATTAGTTTAACTTTTATATTTGAGAAACCTTTTGAAACCCAATTAAACCTATGAAAAATTTTTTAAGTATTTTCATTGCGCTACTTTCCTTTTATCAATTACAAGCTCAGCCCGATACCACAAGCGTTATTAACGAAGAAGGAAATATTCCCACTTTTACCTTAAGCGAATCGGAGCTGGACAATGAAGGGGGATCGCAGGATGTGTCGGGATTGCTACAGGCTTCGCGCGATATTTTCGTATCTACAGCTGGCTACACTTTCGGACCGACACGTTTCCGTATCAGAGGCTACGATTCACAGAATTTGTCAGTTTTGATGGATGGCGTTCCATTGAATGATCCTGAATCAGGCCGTGCTTACTGGTCGAGCTGGGGTGGTTTGAATGATGCCACCCGCAATAAAATTGTGCAAAACGGCATTGTTTCTTCTGACTATGGTTTTGGCGGCATCGGTGGCCTTACGCAAATCATTACGCGCCCTTCTACTTTTCGGAAACAGGAAAAATTTTCGTATTCGCTTTCCAATCGAAGCTATAGCAATAGACTGATGCTGACCTGGTCAACTGGCGAAATGTCCAACGGTTGGTCTTTAGTGGCTTCAGCATCTCGACGCTGGGCTCAGCAGGGGTATGTAAAAGGCACTTTTTATGATGCCTGGGCTTATTTTTTTGGAGTAGAAAAGAAAATCAACAAACGACAAAGCCTGGCATTCACTGTTTTCGGAGCCCCTTCCAAAAGAGGTAAAGGGGGTCTTTCCACTCAGGAAGCCTATGATTTGAGCGGATCTAATTATTACAATCCTTATTGGGGTTATCAAAACGGGAAGGTGCGAAATTCCCGCGTAAGCAATTATCATCAACCCATGATGATTTTAAGCCATTATCTACAGCTCTCAGCAAAAACCAAATCGCATGCTTCCCTTTCTTATTGGTTTGGCCGTGGGGGTTCCAGCGCGCTAAACTGGGTAGAAGCCAGTGACCCACGCCCTGATTATTACAGATATTTACCGAGTTATTTCCGCAGTATCGGTGATGCTGCTTCTGCCGATTATTATACCAAACAATGGCAAACCAATGATGCTTTCAGGCAAATTAATTGGGATGGATTTTATTTTGCCAATAGTAAATTTCTTTATTCGGTAAATGATGTGGGTGGCATTAGTGGAAATAACGTCACCGGCTTACGATCGAAATATATTATTGAAGATCGCCGCAACGATAAAAGCCAATTTCAGTTTAATTGGAAGCTGATCTCTTTTGTAAATGATCATCTGACGGTGAGTGGCGGTCTGAATATGAACTATTACAAGGGGCATCAGTATAAAACCATAAATGACCTATTAGGGGGTCAATTTTGGCTGGATATTGATAAGTATGCCAACGGCGATCCTTTTATGGTAACCGATGAAGCCCAAAGCGATTTGAACCATCCAAATCGTATAGTAAAACAGGGAGATATTTTTGGTTATGATTATACCGCCAACATTAATTCACAAACTGTTTTCGGACAAGCTGCTTTTACATACAGCAGGTTTGATTTTTATTTGGGACTTAACCTCTCACATACAAATTTCTGGCGTACCGGTCATATGCGCAATGGACATTTCCCTGATAATTCCTATGGCGATGGACATACAAATAATTTCTTTAACTATGGTATTAAGGGAGGCCTTACCTATAAAATAAATGGCAGAAACTACTTTACTGCCAATGCGTTGTACATGACACGGGCACCTTATTTTAGAAATTCTTATATTTCTGTTCGTACCCGCGATTTCACCGTTGATAATCTGAAAAATGAATCCATCTATTCGGGTGATGTCAGTTATCTATTGAGAACACCGACAATAAAAGGACGAATCACCATGTATTATACGCAATTTAAAAATCAAACATGGTCGAGGAGTTTTTATCACGATCTGCTCAACTCCTTTGTAAATTACATCATGACTGGTGTGGACAAAAGGGATGCCGGTATGGAATTGGGTGTTGAGGCTAATGTGTCTCCTACTATTTCGGTTTCAACTGTACTGGGCTTTGGCCAAAATATTTATAATTCAAGGCCATTGGCTACCATCACTCAGGACAATGATGCCGCATTACTCGCTAAAGACCGGAAGGTGTATTTAAAGAATTATTATGTGGGTGGTATGCCGCAAACCGTGGCTTCTATCGGCATTCGATACAACTCACCCAAGTATTGGTTTTTAGGGATAAAGGGTAACTATTTCGGAGATGCTTATCTCGATCCAAATCCTGATCGACATACCCAAGAGGCCCTGGCTGCATTTGCAAGCGATGATACCCGGATTCCGGGAGTGCTTGCACAGGAAAAATTGGATTCGGGCATGACACTTGATCTATTCGGAGGTAAATCTTGGCGTGTAAATCATAAATATTATATTGGATTTACATTGAGTTTAAGCAATTTGTTAAACAATACTTCCTATGTGATGTCTGGTTATGAACAATTGCGTTACGACCCAACAGATATAGGGAAATTCCCTCCCAAACTGGCTTATCTGTATGGCCGGACATTTTTCCTCAATATTTATCTAAGAAAGTAAACCCAATAAATGAACAATTATAAAATAAACAATATGAAAAAGTTAGCCTTATTTTTTGTGTCAGCCATGCTTCTTTATCTCTCCTCTTGTGTGAAGCAGAATTTCGATACCCCTCCCATAAAGGATATTCCCGTAGGTACGGTATATACCATTACTCAGTTGAGACAAATGTATGCCGATTCAGGTGCATATCAGATTAAAACAGATGCTTCTGTATATGCCGTGGTTACCATGGATGAAGCCTCAGGGAATATCTACAAAAGTGCCTATGTTCAAGATGCCGGAGATGCAGTTAATTTGCATTTACAGCAAAGTGGCGGTTTAAGTGTTGGTGACTCTATCCGTATCTATTTAAAAAATGTTATCCTTTCCGATTATGGCGGAATGTTTCAGCTCGATAATGTGAACAACGATTCAAGTCTGGTGATTTTGGATACGCAAAAGTATAAAACCCCCAAAGAGGTTAGTTTACAGGATTTGCTGGCCAATAAATATCAGGCACAATTGATCAAACTGAGCGATGTACAATTTGCTGAATCGGATACCGGAAAAATGTATTCGGATCCTGCAGCAGCCACCAATCGCGCCTTGGAAAATTGTGATGGGGATCAAGTGGATGTACGCACAAGTAATTATGCCAACTTTGCCACAGCCAAAGTCCCATCGGGTCGTGGTTCATTCATAGGTGTCGTGGGGACATTTAACGGTAGCCCTCAGCTTTTTATTCGTTCTCTTTCGGAAGTCGTAATGGACAGTGCCCGTTGCACATCTGGTGGTGGTGGCTCGGCTGTGACCCCAGTTGAAAGCGTGAACGAAGCTTTCGACAATGCTGCAAATTATACAGATATTGCCATTAATGGTTGGACCAATTTTATGGTTGTCGGCAACAGGGCATGGCAAGGCAAGGTTTTTAATACCGATAAATATGCCCAAACCACCGGTTATAATTCCGGTTTAAGTGACATGGAAACCTGGCTGATTACGCCTCCTGTTATTAATACGGGTGGCGATAAAGTATTAAGTTTCCGATCAGCCATGGCATACTGGACACATGCTGCCGGTAACGAGCCACTAAGCGTGCTGGCTTCTACCGATTTTAACGGAAGTAATTTTGCATCAGCTACATGGACGGTACTTCATCCGGCTTTACCAGATGCCAATGCCACCAATTATGCATGGATGTCCTCAGGAGATATTTCTCTGGCAAATTTTGTGGGTAATGTGTCCATTGCTTTCAAATACAAAGGGAGTAATACGGAATCCACAACTATTGCAATTGATGATGTAGTGATCAGCTCCAATGGAAGCGGCGGTGGAGGAGGCGGTGGTGGAACCACTGGAATTACTTCATTGGATGAAAACTTTTCCAGCCAAACCGACTATACAGATATTTCGCTCAATGGATGGTTGAATGAGGCGACAATTGGGTCAAGAAAATGGCAGGGGAAATTTTTTGCTACTAATAGTAATACCTATGCTCAAGCCACTTCTTATAAGTCCACTGAGGAAAATGAAATGTGGCTGATTACGCCCAAAATTGATTTGGATGGCATGACGAATCCCACCCTGAATTTTGATAATGAAATGGCCTATTGGAACTTTGATGGTCTCACCGTGTTGATTTCCACGGATTTTGATGGCTCAAATATTGCTTCTGCTACCTGGACAACGCTGAGTCCTACCCTTGCCGGCCAGAATGATGCGAACTACGAATGGGTAAACTCGGGTGATGTGGATTTGTCTTCATATTCCGGGCAGGCCTATATTGCCTTTAAATATAATGGCGATGATACCAAGGGGGAAACAACGTCCTACATCATTGATAATGTAAAAATATTTAGTAAATAAGATCACGACTTTACATTGGAGGATGTGGTAAGACTCAGCTGCCGGATGTTGTTATTTTCTATCCGGCAGCTGACTATTTGATACAAGGGATCTATTTTTTTCCCATTTAACAAATTTTATACCTTGCATCAGATTTAATATCCCAAAGTTTCAATTATTTTAGCGAAAAATTTTGTGAATGAACAAGGCTTTAGTCATTATCCCCACCTACAACGAAAAGGAAAATATTGAAAATATTATCCGTTTTGTTTTTAAATTGGAAACTCCGTTTGATATCCTTGTAGTGGATGACAATAGTCCTGATGGAACTGCCATCATCGTAAAAAACTTAATAAATGAGTTTCCTAAACGTTTGAATATACTTGAAAGACAAGGAAAACAGGGACTCGGAACAGCTTATATTGCTGGGTTTAAATGGGCATTGGAACATAAGTATGATTATATTTTTGAGATGGATGCCGACTTTTCACATAACCCGTCTGACTTGGAAAAACTCTTAGTTGCCATCAAAAGAGAGGGAACTGATGTGGTAATTGGTTCGCGATATATTACTGGTGTGAATGTGGTAAATTGGCCTATGGGTAGGGTTTTAATGTCATATTTTGCCTCGGCTTATGTGCGAATGGTTACCGGTTTGAACATCCGCGACACAACAGCAGGTTTTATCTGTTGGAAAAGAGAAGTGCTTGAGACCATCGATTTGGATCGGATCAAATTTGTGGGTTATGCCTTTCAAATTGAGATGAAATATACAGCGGTAAAATTGGGCTTCAATGTGGTTGAAGAAGCCATTATTTTTACTGATCGTACGCTTGGAGAGTCCAAAATGAATAAGAGTATCTTCCGCGAAGCAGTGTTTGGAGTAATGGCTTTAAGAAAGAGGAGCATGATGGGACGGATAAGAGCCAGAAAAACCTAAAATTACAAGCATGTCAAAAGCCTACCTTATTCGGGGTGCCACTATTGTAAACGAGGGGCACACTTTCAACGCTGATGTTTATTTGCGCAATGGCTTCATTGAAAAGGTAGTTACAACCAATGATTTAAAACCATCCGCCGGCTATACCCTGATCAATGCCAATGGTTTGTATTTGCTTCCGGGAGTAATAGATGATCAGGTGCACTTCCGTGAGCCGGGATTGGAATACAAAGCCGATATTTTTTCAGAAAGCAGAGCAGCAGTAGCTGGTGGAACCACCAGTTTTATGGAAATGCCCAATACTGATCCCCCTGCGTTGACGCAAGAGATTTTGGAAGAAAAATATGCATTGGCTGCCCGTAAATCATTGGCAAATTATTCTTTTTATATGGGTGCTTCCAACGATAATTTGGAGGAAGTACTCAAGACTGATCCTGAAAAAGTATGTGGCATAAAAGTTTTCATGGGCTCTTCAACAGGAAATATGTTGGTTGATGACGAGCAGGCGTTGGATGCTATTTTTTCTCAGGTTCACATGCTCATTGCTACGCATTGTGAAGACGAAGATACTGTGCAAGCCAATAATGCTAAATATTTTAAAGAATTAGGTTTAAAAGCACCTACCGCTATTCATCCTCTGATTCGTACTTCAGAAGCTTGTTTCCTTTCTTCTTCCAAAGCTGTTGGGCTAGCCAAAAAGTACGGAAGCCGTTTGCATATACTCCATCTGTCCACTGCCATCGAGATGTCCTTATTCGTGGCTAATATCCCGCTTAAAGACAAAAAAATTACGGCTGAAGTATGCGTACACCATTTGTGGTTTTCTGATGACGATTATGAGTCTAAAGGGAATTTTATAAAATGGAATCCGGCAATAAAATCGGCACACGACCGGCAAGCATTACTTAATGCTTTAACAGAAGGCCGTATAGATGTGGTGGCCACCGACCATGCCCCTCATACACTTGAAGAAAAACAGCGGCCTTATTTTAAAGCTCCCTCAGGTGGCCCGATGGTTCAGCATGCATTGACTGTCATGCTTGAATTGGTTCATCAAAAGAAATTGAGCCTGGAACAAGTGGTAGAGAAAATGTGTCACAACCCTGCCATCTTATTCCGTGTTCATAAACGGGGTTTTATCCGCCCCGGATACCATGCTGACCTGGTATTGGTCGATCTTAGGCAAAATTGGAAGGTGGATACATCCAATATTTTATACAAATGTGGCTGGTCTCCCATGGAAGGCATTACTTTTCATTCCAAGGTTTTAAAAACATTTGTGAATGGAAATTTGGTATACGACCAGGGTATTATTAATGAGAACTTTAAAGGGCAGCGGTTGAAATTTCGTCAGATGGTATAATATATTTTCATACTGTTTATGTTTCGCAGCATACCAGTTGAGCTTCCCCAGCCCTCGCCTGTCCTCTCGAGACCCAACACCCCCCGGAAAAAGGGGCGCACATAGTGATATGACAAGAAAATCCAATATTCAAATCACAAATCTCAAATAAATTCCAAATCTTAAAATCCAACTTCGAAAATGAAGTATTAGGCGCTTTGGAATTTCGAGTTTGTAATTTGGTCATTATTTGTAATTTGTTTATTGTTTTTTAGAATTTTATAAAAGCCAATTTTACAACCTGTTACAAATAGTTGTCATTGGTAGAAGGCACGACTGAGAGATCTCCTCAGTACCCTACTGTTATTCCGACGAACACGCCAGAGGTACGAAGGCGCATGAGGAGACCTGCTTGCCGCAGGCAAGAATCCCCTGAGAACAAGATCTCATACAAGGAGATGTCTCTCTACGTTCGACATGACAAAATGGTTTAATGGTAAAATTAAGCTGAAGAATTAACTCATTACTTTTTTGTCCTCCTGAGTAAAGCGAAGGAACCGGGCGTTGGGGCGAATGAAAGAACGTATACGAATTTAGATACTTCGCTGCGTTACTAATGACGTATTTTGGTAATATGTTTTAAATCAGACACTTCAAAAATTCTCAAATCGTTAATCCTTGTTCGATATTTATTTGATTTAAGAACAAGGAATACCGATTTATGAATGAAGAAATGCCCTACCATACGTCATTATTTGTTAGTTATCCCATTTCTCCGGGTTTTGTGGTTCAGCATGACAAAATGATTGATAGGAAAATTATCAAAATAAACTTACTTTTTAACACAGTTCATACTGAGCGAAACGTCCGAAGTACTCCTATGGAGAAGTATTTCATAAATGGTAGATAAAACCCTTACCTGCCTTTTAGCTTCAACTGAGTATCGCTTAATTTCTTTTTAGTATCAAAGCACTTAAAGGCTCAAGGTTTAGCATTTGACTATTAACAGATTGCCCATTTATCAAGTTGATGTAAGTGCCTGTTTCCGGTATTTGAAAGCGATGGGTTTTATTATCAAGATTAAAAAGGACAATGATTTCACTATTGGCATCATATCTTTTGTAAGCCAGCACTTTTCCTTCTGCTTTTATAAACTTGATGTCACCGGTGCTGAGCACAGGATTTTCTTTCCTAATGCGAATGAGCTTTTTATAAAACAGAAATTGGGTCTTGTTGAACCTTACGGGGTCATATTTCTTAGGTCCTGCCTGGATGTTGGTTCTGGTTTCATCTTGAAAATGATATTCAGGCCACCAGAGTGGTTTTCGACAATCGGGATCATCAGCGCCCCACATGCCCATTTCATCACCATTCCAAATTTGAGGGGCACCTATGTCAGTAAATTGATGTATCAAATACAAGCGAACCCTTTTGTATGTTTCCTCATCTGGTTGCCCGGTTAGGTAATTGGGATCTTCATTGGGCTTGGCATTGTATTTATACTTTCCACGGTTGTAGAAACTGCTTAACAGTCGTGGACTGTCATGTGTTGCAGACACATCCATCATAGCATACCGAAAAGGTTTCGCCAGTCGGTTCCATTGAAATTGCAGGCTGTCTACAAATTGCTGTGCATCAATGGGATTATTGGTTTTTGCAAAGAAGGATCTGGCGGGACGATATAGTTGATAGAACATCACGGCATCAAAAATATCTCCTTTTACATATGGAACAGGATCCATCAGTACATCGGGCCAGCGGGTCCACCATATTTCGCCGACCAAATAAGCAGATGGTTTTACTGATTTGACGAATTTGCGGTAGTCACGCCAGAAACCCATGGGAATCTGATCGGCAACATCCAACCGATAGCCGTCAATACCATTTGCCGGATTTCCATTGGGGGCCAACCAGCGTTTTGTAACGGCAAAAATCTGTTTTTTTGCACCTGCATTTATGTTTCCTTCGTATGGATAACCGTATTCGTGCTTCCCCTTAATATTTATTTTTTTAATTTCAGGAAGGCTCATAATGTTTAGCCAGCCCTTATATTTAAACTCATTTTGTGAGGTCTTCGGATTATCAAAAGAAGTAATGTTGTACCAATTTTTGTAAGGAGAAGCTTGTTGGTTTTTCTGAATATCTTTAAATGCCCAGAATTCAACGCCTGTATGGTTCCACGAATAGTCGAGAATAATTTTCATCCCTCGTTTGTGAACTGCCTTGATAAGTTTTAGAAATAATTTATCGGCAGCAGTCCATTTCCATGTTTTAGGATCAGCAGGGTTTTCAGAAGCCATAATTTTATTGTCGCCTGCAGGATCGGGGCCAAAATTCACATCCACGTGGCGGTAGTTACGCGCATCATATTTATGCAGCGATGGCGCATCGTTAATGGGGTTTAGATAAATGGCTGTAATACCCAAATTGCTTAGATAATCCAATTTATCAAGCACTCCTTGGAGGTCTCCCCCGTAACGGCGGTATTGCAGGTTGGGATAGAATGACTTGCCATCATTTTTGGCCCAGGCATCCTCGGTATACCAATCTTGTGTCCACGGAGTTATTTTCCAATGCGCTGGTACCGGGTCAGCAGAACCGGAATACATATTCACAGGTTTGGGGTCATTGGTGGTGTCACCGTTATAAAAACGCTCCACAAATATTTGATACCAGATTACTTTTTTAGCCCATTTTGGTGGTTGGTTTGTGGGTGTTTTTGTGGTTTGAGAAAATACATTCAATGTAAATATTAGAATGATAAACAGGCTGATAATCTTTTTCATAAGACGATGTGTTTTAGGTAAGAACCTGAGTTCTATATCAAAATTAATCATTTTGAGTCACTTTTTAATAGGCATCAAATCACCATGCCCGACATACAAAAAAGCCCACCTACAAGAAGTAGGTGGGCTTTTGGTAAATTTAAATTTATTAATTTTTAGTAACAGTTCCTTTCAAACCCCAAGGATCAAAAGTAATGGTATAGTTTCCATCTGAGGCAATAGAAATATTATCTCCACCTGCTGAAAGAGCATTTAAATCTCCACCATAATTTATATCCCATCCATCATTAGCCCTGAATTTGAAAGTTCCAGCAACCAAGTCAAGAGTAACTGTGAATACATTATTTGTTGCATCCCAAGTCATATTAGTATCATCGCCCCAGCCACCAGGAGTAGCATCACCAATTACGCCCCATCTGTTTGCACTATAGGTATAAGCATTTGGATGGCTTAAATCCAGAGTAATAGCGTAATCAGATTCTACGGTTACAGGGATATTTGCAGCTCCGGCACCTAAAGTACCATCGGCGGCATCACTACCATAATTGTAATCCCAATTATGATTAGCTCTGAATTTCATCGAAGCTGCAGTTAAATGCATCACGCCTCTCCATGTACTTGAATTGGGATCATATGTCAATGGAGTTTCATCACCCCATCCTCCTGGAGTGGCATCACCAATAACACCCCAAACGGTGGCAACGGCAGTGTAGGTCATTGCTGTAGCATCAGCATTTATTTTATAATAACCGGCAGGTGAGCTGATATTATCAGCATTAGGATCCAATGTTCCTCCTCCAGCATCGCCATAATTAGGACCGTTCCAATTAGCTTGAGTTGCAAATTTCCAATTATTTGAACTATTGGCCATATAAACATAACCTTCCAGATTATTAGGTGAAGCAATGGTGCTTATTACCTGTGGTGAATTATCCGGAGCCCAATTTGTCATTCCTGAACCAGGATAACTTGCTTCTACATAATCGCCTGGAATATTCCAGGTAAGAATGTCGGCTAAGGTTGTAAATTGGACATCGTCACCGTAAGCCGTTCCGGCACTGTTTGTTGCGTAGGCACGAACATGATAAGTAGTAAATTTTTCCAATGCGGTAATATTGCTAACAAATACTCCTGTGTCTGCATCGGCACCACCATCAATTATATTGTCGCTAATGGTAGGGTCAGAATTTAAGCTCCATACTAAACCTCTTGCTGTAATTACATCACCCCCAGTGTATGTTACTTCTCCACCCGAAACAGCCGATGTTTTGGTGATTCCGGTAACAGCAGTTGTGGTAATTCCTGGCAAATCGACCAGGGTTGTAAAAGATACTTCTGGTCCGTAAGCAGTCCCGGCAGCGTTTGTAGCATAGGAGCGCACATAATAGGTCATATTGCCTTTTAGATTAGCCAGCTTACTGACAAAAGCACCTGTCCCCAAGCTGTCTACGGTTTTCGAATCAGAAAGTGATGGATTATGATCCAGGCCAAAACAAATACCACGGGCAGTAACATCAGCACCACCAGAAACGGTCACATTACCCCCGCCTAATGCTGAATTACCTGTAATGCTGGTAATTGCAGCTGTTGTAAGAGTTGGAATAACCGGTAAAGTAGTAAAAGTTACTTCTTTGCCATAAACCGTTCCCTTATCACCTGTTGCGTATGCTCGGGCATAATATTTAGTGGCATAATCGAGTCCGCTTAATATTACATTATAAGTTGCTGTTGGGGTATCTCCAGTATAAGCAACTTTGCTGTTTTCAATGGTAGGAGTGGCTGCTGTATCATAGCAAACCCCCTTTTCAGAAAAACCAGCTCCTTCGGCAACCACAAAGCCAACAACGGTTGCAGAGTCTGATGTAACATTTAAAGTTTGTGAAGTAGATAGTGTTGGTTCTAATCTAACTTCCGACATCTCCTTTGTGCAGGATGCAAAAATAATAGATGCAGTGACAAGGAAAGCCATAAACCTGTATATATTTATTTTTTTCATTCTTAATTTTTTAAATCGTTTCATACCAATTAGTTTTTAACAATTGTATAAGTTCCGGTTTTGCCAGTGTCGCTGGTAATTGTTAATGTTATGGTATAATTACCGGCACTAACAGTTATATTGGCTCCGTCTCCTACTAAATTGTCAGGAGTACCACCTAAGTTCCACGCCCAGCCATCGTTTTTCCTGAATTTGATGTCACCATCAATTAAGTCAAGGGTTATCGACCATGTTCCGGTTTTGGCATCATAATCCATTTTTTGGTCTGGTGAATCCCAACCATTAGGAGTAGCAGAACCAACAAGGCCAATCATATAGGCTTCAGTAGAATAGGTAAGGTCTTTGGTATTAGCAGACAAAATATACCATCCGTTTGCATCAACTGAAATACCTGAACCGCCAACTTCGAGAGCCGAACCGTTTGCACCATATATAGTATCAGTGTCAGGATCTTTAAGCGTAAAAGGCTTAGTTGCATCAAGTTTTACAAACCCCTTATAATCGCCATTACCTAAAGCAGATTCAATTTTCTGGTTGACGCCAGAGTTTAATAGATCCAATCTTGGTAACCCGTATAAAGTAACATCAGCAGGAGTAGTTGCAGAAATATATTCATAAGTTTTTGCACCTGTTCCCGCATCCGTAACAAGAGACGCCCTAACTCGAAAATCAACAGATGAGACTGTATCGGCGGGGAATTTTTTAAGTAACATTCCGTTTAAATCGCTAGCCGTAATTTTAAATGATCCAGCCTGTGTTTTAGAAAGGATAACGATTTTATCAACGAAATTATTACCCGCTGCACAAGCTTCTAGAAAGTAGTTTGCAGAGGCACTAAACCCGGGATCAACCGGAGTGACTTTAAAGTCAAGCGTATCTGTACCAGTACTTCTCGTCAAGGTTAAATTGGGTGTTGAAGTAATAGTGGGTGCAATTGGGTTGTCAAGCATGACCACCTGTGTGCCATCCTTTTTGCAAGAAGACAAAAGCCCAAATAATCCAATGAATATTATATAAATTAATTTTTTCATTTTTCTATAATTTTAAAGATTAATAACCGGGGTTTTGTTTAATGTTCGGATTTGCCGAAACCTCATCTCCCGGAATAGGATAGAGATCCAGATGCTTATCTGTTGCAATACCATTCTGAGTACCACCTTTCCATACCCAATTGTAAGTACCATTGGTAAACTGTCCGAAACGGATCAGATCCGTACGTCTGTGTCCTTCATAATAAAATTCACGTCCAAGTTCATTTAGCAGGAAGTTATCGTTAAGCTGGGCAGCCGTAATATCGCCATCAGTGCCACCAAATGCACGTTCGCGGACCATATTGATGTCATTAACAGCATCTCCCATGTCCCCTAAACGATACTCGGCTTCTGCTCTCATCATATAGGCATCCGCCAATCTGAAAATAGGAAAGTCTGTGGAAGCATAAGCCGAATTGTAATCCGCAGCCTGTGTACTGTCACTATTTTTGGCCCAGAATTTATATACTCCAATACCATAGTCACCACTTGAAGAAGGGCTCGGAATATCGGGGCTTTTTTTAACCCTGAGAAAGACTCTTGAGTCCTTACTCTGTTTAAAGTAGGGATCGGTAGCATAAGGAACCGGATTATTACCGTAAACGGCAAGCGTGTCGATCATCACATTCAGGAAATTCTTTCTGGCTCTGTTTCCATTCCAGTTTGTATTAGTAGTTAAACCAAGATTTTCGGCTCTGAGATAGGTAGGGTCGGAGCTTGACTCAATAATGAAAGTAGTACCGACATAACCCTGCGTATGAATACCATCCTGCGACCATGCAAAAATCATTTCCGGATTTTCAGGATAACCATTATTTGCGCTGAAATTCTGACGATAATCTGTTGCCAGTGAATAGGCTCCGCTGGAAATAACCTTAGTTGCATAATAACTGCAACTGTCCCAATGGGCAGTTCCGGTATAAACTTTGGCATTCTGATATACCTTAGCAAGTAACATCCAGGCTGCACCTTTGTCAGCTCTGGGATAAGAAAATCCTGGATCGCCAAGGTCAGGTTCGATGGCTTTCAATTCTGAAACAATGTAGCTGAAAAGTTTTTTGCGGGCTACAGTAACATCCGGATCAAGCTGTTTAGGGAAAAAGTTACCAACCTGATCTTTTTCCGTAGTAAAAGGCGGGTTCCCAAACATATCCATATCCCAGTAATAAGCTAAAGCCCTAAGGAAACGTGCTTCAGCCCTGTATTTAACAGCATCAGGATCGGTGTTTCCTTCCGTGTTTCTGATAAACTCATTGGCATAGGTAATGCTCAATCCTAACCGCTGATATACAGCAGTAAGGAATGGGTTGGTAGGGCTCCATGTCTGAGTGTTCAGATCGGCGATACCTATGTCACCCCATGCGCAGATAGCTTCATCAGTAGTAATTTCCTGAAGATTCCACCATGCTCTCATGGTAGTAAAAAAGTTGGGGTCAGCAGCACTAATGTCGGGATGATCATTATCCTGCCCTGAAATTATGAAGCTGGCATAGATTTTTGCCAGGTCTTGTTTCAAATATGCCGGGTTACTTCCCAGGTTTGCTGACATAATTGTGGTAGGATCATTGGGAGTAACATTTAAGTCTTTCACACACGAGGTGAACATCACGGTGGAAAGAAGGAATATTCCTATTAATATTATTTTTTTCATGTCTATTCTGTTTTAATTTATTAGTATGATATTCTTACGCCTAACACAAATGAACGTGCCCTGGGATAGAAATTGTTGTCAATTCCATTTGGAACTTCAGGATCTAAGCCGGGGTATTTCGTTATGGTAAACACGTTCTGAATGGTAAAACCGATATGAGCACTTATTTTATTGGGCAGATCCTTAAATTCATACCCGATGCTCAGGTTGTCCATCTTGAAGAAGGAAGCGTTTTGAACAAAATAGTCGCTGGAGAATTGACGTTTTACAAAATTAGTTTTGCTAAGTTGTGTAGGCATATTCTTCCAGTATCCAATCTGGTACATCTGGTCATATGAGGCTCCGGCAGCAACCATGTTATAGACATAGTTTCCAAGACTGACACGATTAGAAGTAGAAGCATCCCAATTCTTATAAGAAAGACGGAATGATAATCCCATCAGAACAACAGGCGCAGGATTATGGTTGATATACTTATCGGCATTGTTACCGCTTACAGTACCACCGTTTCCGGATAGATCAACATACATGCCCTCAATCGGGTTGCCATTGGCATCATAAACTTGTTTGTTTACAAAGAAGGAGTGCCCCGCATATCCAACGCGGCTCACCTGGTTCATACCTGTCATTCCACTTCCATAAAGAATCCCAATATAGCTGGGGTCATTTGTAGATAAAAGTTTGGTAATCTTGTTTTCGTTGTACGATGCGTTAAAGCCGATGTTCAGGGAGATATCTTTCTTTGCAACAGCTACGACGTTAAGTCCTAGCTCAACTCCCTGGTTCTGAAGGCTACCCACATTGGTGTATAAGTGGTTAGAAAAGTTACTACCCGTTGGAATAGTAATGTCTTCCAATAAGTCTTTGGTAACACGGAAGTAATAATCCAAAGACCCGGAAATCCGGCCATTCATGAAACCAAAGTCCAAACCAATATTCTTTGTGGTTGTTTGCTCCCATTTGATATTAGGATCGTAAGGTTCCGGGCGGAGGGTTGGAATATATTGACCATTGAAAAGGTAATAATATCCATCTTGTGAAATGGTATAATTTGCCATATAAGGATAATAGTTATCACCGATATCCTGTTGACCGGTAACACCCCAACCCAAACGAAGTTTCAATTGACTGAGCCAATTAACATTCTTCAGGAAATTTTCATCTTTGATTTTCCAGGCAAATGCAGCTGACGGGAACAATCCCCAGCGATTGGCTGGTGAGAATCTGGAGGATCCGTCATCACGAACAGTAAAGGTCAATAAGTATTTGTCGTTCAAGGTATAATTAAAACGGCCAAAGAATGAAATGAGTTGCAACTTGTTGGCATGAGAAATACTGTCAGGGGTAATCGTAGGATCTACAGCATCTCTTGTATAGTTGTAATTTTCAAGTTCAAAGCGTTGCCATGAATAACCGGCAGTCACATCAAACTTACTTTTGATAGATTTTACTTCTTTTACATAATTCAAGTAAAAATCTAACAAGTTATTTGTGTTTTTTGCATTATAGTTGTTCAGTTGACCATTAGTATAGGTACCAAGAATATTGGGATTGGCAGTAACAGGTTTGTTATTATAACCTTCACTTTTCGTAACATCTGTTGCCAAGTTCAAGTGAACATGCAAATCTTTAAGGAATGGCAAAGTATAGTTCAGCTCAATGTTCCCGATAAAGCGATTTACAACAGATCTGTTATTAACGAGTAATGCTTGAGACAGTGGGTTAGCGGTACCAAGGTTTGCTCCATAGTTACTCCACTGATAATACCCGTCAGACATAGAATTTCCGTCTCTTACCGGCTGACTGGGGTCCATGGACATTGCGTTGCCAACTGCTCCATTGTCACCGAAATTATTATTGGTATGCATGCCTTTTGCATTTACATTCACTTTTAGTGAATTATTGAAGAATGTTGGGTTCAAATTGATTGAACCGGTGAAACGTTTCAGACCTGTATTTTTAAGAATACCATTCTGATCGGTATATCCTAAAGTAACCCTATAAGGAAGGGTTTTGTAGGAACCGGTAATGCCGATATTATGATTCTGAGAAAATGCTACCTGATAAATTTGGTCCTGCCAATTGGTGTTATAAGATCCCAAAGAATTGTAAGTAGCAGGATCATAAAGAACCGGGTGGTCGTAAGCAATTTGTCTCATCTGATCCCCCGAATAAACATCAAGTAATTTCTGAGGAGCTGAAATTGTGGCATTGCCATCATAGGTCACTTTGAATTCCGAACCTACATGAGCTTTTTTGGTGGTGATGATAATAACGCCGTTAGAAGCTCTTGAACCATAAATAGCTGTTGCAGATGCGTCCTTCAAAACAGTAAATGATGCAATGTCATTTGGATTGATAATGGACAGGATATTTGAACTTCCTGAGATTGCACTGTTGTCAATCGGAACTCCATCCACAATGATAAGCGGGTCATTTGAAGCATTTAATGATGAACCGCCACGAATACGAATGGTAGCACCATCTCCAGGAGCGCCACTGTTTTCATTGATAACAACACCAGCGCTTTTACCAATAAGTAACTGCTGCGCAGTGGTAATATCACCTTTGTTAAAATCTTTGGATGACACCACCGCCACAGAACCAGTGGCGTCACTTTTTTTAACGGCACCATAACCGATAACTACCAACTCATCCAAATTGGCGGCCGAGGGTTTTAATTGAATGTTTAGGGTAGTGTTTGGCTGAACCTGTTTTTCCTGGGCTTCGTAACCAATGAATGAAAAGACCAAGGTAGAGGCTTTGTTTAGTTGTATGGAGTATTTTCCATCCAAATCTGTAACGGTTCCATTTGTGGTTCCTTTTACCAGAACTGTTGCTCCCGGTAAAGGAGAGCCGTCCGATGCGTCTACAATGGTACCCTTAACGAGTCCACTTTGCGCAAAGATGCTCGAAACCCCTAGTAGTAATAGGAATGTCAGCATAAAATGTTTAGTAAACAATTTTCTCATCATAAGATAATTTAATTAATTATAGATTTATTAATTTTCTAAAATAAATGTGGTTTTCTGCTATGCGAAGATAGCTAATTTTGTGAGAATTTAAAATTATTTAACATTTCATGCTTTTGAATTTTGTGAAAGTGTAATCCGTACACTACTAATTTACACGATCGTATGTTATTGATAATCAGTAACTAAAACGAACACGAATTTGTCGTCTAAAAACGTCTAATTCTAGCTTTTTTTTGTGTGAAATCTGCTGCAAACGATTGAAATAGGTAAATGTTTAATATTTTTTTTAAAATTTAACTGTTGTTAATATAAAATGAATAGAACTGCTTAAAGCATACAATCGTTTGAAATTATTCGAGCAACAATTAAGACTATTTTTAAATAATACTGGATTTCTGTAAATATTTATCGATATGAATTAAATTTTCTGTAATGGAAAAGTCCTCCTATTAATATTAGGTGAAGAGCATCGTCTTTCATAGTCAATTCAGGTTTATAGATACGGATGACGATAGATTTGCAAACGTTTGCAAACTCGGAGCGCCTGGTTTCTGTTGAATTTGAATCATCCTATTATCTTATATTTCAGCATTTTTAACAACTTTAATCTCCTATTTAGTGTATTTTTGTCCTATATTTATAACATTAAACAATGCTCACTTATGATAAAAAAATTTACCCTTAGTTTCTCATTGTTGTTGTTTGCCGTTGGCTTCCTTCATGCACAACTACTCACTACTAATCCTGCTTTCCCAACAGCAAGTGATTCTGTGATTATAACATTTAACGCTGCTTTAGGAGATGCAGGGCTTAAAGGTTTCACCGGGGACGTATATGCGCATACCGGAGTAATAACTGATAAGAGCACTTCAGGTTCTGACTGGAAATATGTTATAGCAGGATGGACACAAAATATTCCGGCTTGTAAAATGGCACGCGTGGGAACCGACTTATACCAATTACGAATTACTCCCAGTATCCGGGATTACTATGGAGTACCTACCAATGAACAAATTCAAAAGCTGGCCTTTGTCTTTCGAAGTGCCGACCAGTCTAAAACAGGCCGTATGCCAGATGGTTCAGATATCTTTTATGAGGTCTACAGTGTGGGTCTCAATGTTAACATTACAACACCCAATAATAGTCCTGATATTGTAGCGTTGAATGATACCATTCATGTGGCATGGAACAGTTCACATGCAGATTCTACTTTTTTGTATTTAGATAATGTCCGACAGTTTGCTGATACGGGAAGTGTTTTTTCAATGAACATCCTGGCGTCTACTTATGGGAAACATTGGCTGGTAGCTAAAGCAGACAGTAACTCCGTAGTGGCTTACGATTCTACGTCCTTTTACGTGCGTCGTCCCAATGAAATGGCTGCACTGCCTGTGGGCATTAAAGATGGAATAAATTACATTAATGACAGTACGGTTACCTTGTGCCTTTATGCGCCACATAAGAATAACGTTTTTGCCATCGGTGGTTTTAATAATTGGGAAATAGGAGATCAGTGGTTGATGAAAGAAACGCCTGATAGTTCCCGTTACTGGTTGACCATTAGCGGGCTGACGCCAAAAAAGCAATACGTGTTTCAATATCTGATTGATGGTTCTATTCGCATTGGCGATCCCTATGCCGATCAGGTAAGCGATCCGTGGAATGATCAATATATAAGTAGTGCCACTTATCCTAATTTAATTGCTTATCCCAAAGGTAAAACTACCGGAATTGCTACGGTTTTACAAACTGCACAAACTCCTTATTCCTGGAAAGTTACAGATTTTACTCCTCCTAAAAAGGAAAATTTGGTTATTTATGAATTGTGGGTAAGCGACTTTGTTAAGGGACATACGTTTAATGACCTTACCGATTCCTTGAATTATTTAAAGCGATTGGGCGTAAATGCCATTGAGCTAATGCCGGTGAATGAATTTGAAGGGAATATAAGCTGGGGTTATAATCCAAACTATTATTTCGCGGTGGATAAATATTATGGCCCCAAAGATACGTACAAAGCGTTTATTGATGCCTGTCATGCCAATGGGATTGCGGTAATTATGGATATCGTGTTAAATCATTCTTATAATACCAGTCCTTTTGCTATGATGTATTGGAATGCAGCTAAAAACCGTCCTGCTGCCAATAATCCATGGTTTAATGAAGTTTCTCCCAACTCTTCTTACAGCTGGGGAAATGATTTCAATTATGACAGCCCTCAAACGGTTCGTTTTGTGGATAGTGTAACTAACTATTGGTTGGCGCAATATAAAATTGACGGATATCGCTTCGATTTTGCCAAAGGGTTTACCAATACTGCTGGTGATGGTGGTGCCTATGATCAGTATAGGATTAATCATCTGGAGCATATTTATGACCATATCCACTCAGCTTTTCCTAAAGCCTATGATATTTTAGAGCTTTTTACGGCCAATTCAGAGGAAAAAGTACTGACAAGCTATGGGATGTCTGTTTGGGGAAATTCAAATTATAATTACAATCAGGCTACAATGGGCTTCGCCAGTGGTTCTAACTTTTCGGGTATCTCATATAAGCAAAATGGATTCACTAATCAGGGAGCTTTGGTAGGTTACATGGAAAGCCATGATGAAGAGCGCTTGATGTATAAGAATGAAACCTATGGCAATTCTTCAGGGAGCTATAATGTGAAGGATATTCCGACAGGGCTGAAACGAATGGAACAGGCTGGCGCTTTCTTTTTCACTATTCCCGGCCCAAAAATGATATGGCAATTTGGAGAACTTGGGTATGATTATAGTATCAACCGTTGCGAAGATGGAAGTAATAGCAGCAATTGCAGGACCGCTTTGAAACCCATCCGTTGGGATTATTATAACGATCTAAATCGTAAACATTTATATGGCGTATGGGCTGCCCTGATAAAACTCAAAGAAACTCAAGCTGTTTTCCAAACTACTGATTATACCTTGTCACTGGCCGGGGTTGTGAAAACCATTCATCTGAATAGTTCGGATATGGATGTTGCCATAGTTGGAAATTTTGATGTCAAACCCCAAAGTACTTCTCTTAGCTTTCAAAAAAACGGAACTTGGTACGAATACTTCAGTGGTGATTCTCTATCAGTAACAAATAATGCAGCCAGTCTTAACCTTCAGCCCGGCGAATACAGACTTTACACCAATAAACGCTTGCAAAAGCCGGATTTTATCCTGGGCGTTAAGGAGAATAAGCCGGCTGTGGTGGATGAATATTCTCTGCAAGTATATCCTAATCCTGTGAGCAGTACATTTGATATTAAGCTTAATCTAAGTACATCACAAACGGGAGAAATTAGTTTGTTTGATTTAACAGGAAGGAAAGTAAGAACTTTCTATAGCGGGAAATTCCATCAAGGGCTCAATACTATGAATTTTGATGCCTCCGGTCTCAATCGGGGCTTGTATTTGCTTGTGGCCGAAACTGGTGGACAGAGGCAAGTAACAAAGCTCATCGTTAAATAATACCAATTGTATTTCAAAATGCCAGTAAAGCATTTTAAAATATACAATGGTAAATGCCGATATACAATCAAAGCGGCTTTAGGAGGATAACGAACTAAAGGTGCATTTTGATTGATAATCGGTATAACAAGAACTTCTATTCGCTATAACACAAGAAACCCGGATGCATAATCCGGGTTTCTTTTATTCGTGAAACTCAAAGTTCAAAAGCGAAGCGAATTGAACTTTGTAAGTTGAACGAATCCCGATAGCGGAGCGTATCGGGATGAATGAGTTTAAAACTCCGATGCTTGCATCGAGAAAAAATAAATTTCATTTTGATACCTCGATAGCTCTGCTTCGAGGTAGTTCATTCGAGGTAGTTCATTGTTTGAAAAAACAAAAAGCCCTGAATTATTCAGGGCTTTTTGAATGGACAATTACAGCTTATCTCTCAACAAAGGCAATAAAATTTTATCGCCTTTTGCGAGTGATGAAATCTTAAAGTCTCCACCTCAAGAATTCAAAGTAAAAATAGTTAGGAATAAGGCGGATTCTACGTTAAACCCTTATTATTTGTCTAAGTGAAACCCTTAGGACATCTCCAGTGGTATTCTTTCCTTATTTAAAACGTTTGCAAAACGAAAATGCTATGCAAGATATAATCCGAAAGGATAGGGCATAAGACGACTAAATTAAATGATTGTTGCGCGATTCAGAAAGAAATCACAGATCAGCGCATGATTTTTTGGATGTGAAGTATTCCTCCAAGCGTAAATTTTATGAAGTTCCCCTTTGGATGAGTTGGGTTTTTATTAAAACATGCTCCGGACTATAATCGAATACATCGTTTTCAATCCTTTTTAATAAAATTTTGGTCGCTGTTTTCCCCATTTCAAAACCAAACTGATCCACCGTAGTTAACTCCGGATCACAGATGGAAGAACTTAAACTGTTTTCGAATCCAACAACCTTCAAGTCTTCAGGAATTTTAATCTTAAGCTGTAGTGCGATCTTCATAGCACCCAGAGCCGTCATATCATTTACCGTAAATATTCCATCAGGACGGTCTTTTTTCTTAAGTACACTTCTTGAAATTTTTATGGAATCCTGATAAGTATCACAGGAATAAACCAAGTCGTTGGTAAAAGGAATATTGTATTTCTCAAGGGCGTCACGATATCCTTTTAAGCGGTGCTTGCCCAACCGCAGATGTTGTGGAGCAGAGTATATGGCAATTCGACGACATCCACGTTCAAGCAAATGATTTACTGCGCTGAAGGCACCATGATAATCATCTACACACACTGTGTCTGCATGCAGGCCTTTATTGATTCGATCGTAAAAAACTAAAGGAATCTCATTGTCGATAATCTGTTGAAAATGAGAAAAGTCGTGTGTTTCCTTTGAGAAAGACGCCAATACACCATCCACGCGATTAGATAGCAGCGCTTGTGAATTAAGTACTTCCCGCATATAGGATTCATTGGATTGAAACACCATGACGTTATAATTATTTTCATAGGCAACTTCCTCAATACCGTTGAGGATGGTTGAAAAGAAATAATGTTGTGTTTCAGGAACCAGTAGTCCGATCGTATTTGTTTTACTATTTTTTAGGTTGAGGGCGATAAGATTGGGTTTATAACCCAAGAGTTGCGACAACTCTTTCACAGCCTGACGAGTTTTTAAACTGATATCCGGATGGTCTTTCAATGCCCTGGAAACAGTAGATACCGAGAGTCCTAATTTTTCGGCAATGTCTTTTATGGTTACTTGTTTTTTCATAGTAGTAATTACCCTACGAAAGTAAGGTAATTTTCCAAACCTCAATCTAAACTGCTCAAATTAAAAGGTTCTTGCAAACGATTGAAAATTAAGACTATGCAATGTGTCACTCAGATACTGTCGATACAAAGTCAATTCAGGGGAGGTCTCAAAATGGGACAATCCTTCCATGATGGGTTGACATTGAAAACCAAACGCTTCAAATACAAATATTTATTTTACCAAAACCACGTATTGCCATGGCTGGAGTTTAAAAATCCAGCCCGTTTCAATATTGATTTCTTTCTGACTAAAATAGCTCGTATAGTGGCCTTTCACAGCTGCTGAGTCCAGCTTAAATTCCTGTGGATCTTTACTTAAATTCAGAATGACCACCACCTGATGATCATCGGCATGACGATAAAAAGCAAAAACAGCTTGATGCGCATTGGAAAGGGGTATTAGTTCCCCACCGTAGCTCCCATTCCATAATGCCTTATATTGGTGTTTCAGCTTATTTAATGCAGTATAAAAAGCTTCGTAAGGTAATGAATGCCAATCGATAGTGTCTTTATCAAAAAAACGTAATCGTTTGGTATTTCCCGCTTCTTGGCCGTTATAGGTCAATGGCATCCCGGGAATGGTATAATCGAAAACCGTAAATGCTTTGAAAGCGTCTCCCAAACGTTCCAAAGCGGTACCATTCCACGAATTTTCATCATGGTTTGAGGTAAAATACATGCGGTATTTATCAGCAGGAAAAGTTTTTTTGTTCCATGCCAGGTAGGACCAAATGTCGGATGTGTGTTGCTTACCTACAGCGATCTCGTTCATTATATGTAGCATTTTCCACGTGTAATTCATATCGAAAGCCTGTTTCATCAAGTTCACACTATCTTCATTTTCGGCCAACATAAATACCGGTTTTACTGCATCCAGTTGCTTGCGTGCTTCATCCCAAAAATCAACGGGGACCAAACCTGCCACATCACAACGAAACCCATCTATATTGGCATTGATAAGCCAGTATTTCATTGCGGATATCATGGCTTTGCGCATTTGTTGATTATGATAATCCAACGAAATAACATCTGTCCAATCGTAGGGCGATTTAAAGTTCCCTTTAGGATCCTTTTGATACCAATCGGGATGGCTTTTGACCCAAACATTATCCCAGGCGGTATGATTGGCTACCCAGTCGATAATGACATGCATTCCACGCTGATGAGCCTCTTTCACCAGGGCTTGTAAGTCACCCAGTGTGCCGAATTCCGGGTTCACAGCTTCATAATCGCGTACGGCATAATAACTTCCCAGGCTGCCTTTCCGGTTTTCCTTTCCAATGGGGTTTATGGGCATTAGCCATAGAATATTCACTCCCATTTTTTCAAGTCTGGGGAGCTGTTTTGCAAAGGCATTAAATGTTCCCTCCGGCGTGTATTGTCTAATGTTGACTTCGTAAATATTGGCATTTTTGCTCCATGCTACCGGCTTTTCCGGTGTTTTATTCGTCTGCTCCATAGTGTTTTTATCGTTTCTCTTAAGTTGGCATGAGCTGGTCGCGGCCAACAATATCAACAGCATTAAAGCCTGCGAAAGTATGGAAAAAAGTTTGTTTCTCATTGTGTATGGTATAAATGGATTTACAAATTAAGCTTCTGAAGTGAATTAACAATTATTTCTTTACCAATGAACCATGAATTGATGATTAGTTAAAGGCAAATTTACAACGAAAACCCTTCCAGACTGATAGTTGTGAAGAAATAGTCTTGATGAACCTTTGTTTATGTCGTAATGTTTTCCATTTAATGACACTTTGGTGATTGGAGTTTTCTCAAAACCATGAAATACCAGTCTGATATCTTTAAACTTCGATAGATAATCGCCCTTTACTTTTTGAAAATTCAATGTCGCTTTTTGGCCATCATAGGTGATTGTCCTTTCATAAAATGCGCCTTTTTCGTAATTGTAAGTCGTTCCATCATCTTCATAGTAATCGAAATGGCTTATTCCATTTCCCTGATAGATGTGAATTTCCAGGGTGTCGCCTGGATTTTCTCCCGTATTTTGTATCAGTTTCTGAATCGGAATGATGGCTCCTGCCTTGACAAAAACCGGAAGTTTTGCCAACGGACTTTCGGTAAGTATCGCTTGTCCACCTTTTTCTAAATGATCGTCGTAGAAGGAATACCAATTTCCTTTTGGCAAATAGGCTTTCAGAGTATATTGTTGGCTACGCGCAGGAATGACCAACAGTGAAGGCCCAAACAGATATTCGTTTTCGTAGGCCGGTTTATAAATATTCTCATCATTGGTATATTCGATGCTTAAGCTTCTTTGTACGGGCATGCCGCTAAGGGTAGCCTGATGAAAAGCAGCGTAAATGTATGGCAGCATATGGTAGCGCAAGTCAATGTATCGCCGGGCAAGGACTTCGGTATTTTCGCCATAGGACCATGGTTCGGAACGCTCGGTGTTTTTGGCGGAATGCACCCTGAAGAAGGGAGAAAAGGCACCCAGACTAAGCCAGCGGGCATAAAGTGCTGGGCTGGCATTTCCACCAAAACCTCCCACATCATAACCGGCAAAAGCTACTCCGGACAATCCGAAGCTGTTGACCAGCCTGATACCCAGTAGCATGTGGTCATCAGTGGCCTGATTATCGCCTGTCCAGATGGCGGAGTATCGTTGGAGGCCGGCATAGCCCGAACGAGTTAGAACCATCGGTCGGCGACCATGCATTAGTGCTTTGGTTCCTTCAAAGGTAGCCCGGGCCATCTGCATTCCGTACACATTTTTTCCGCGTAAATAAGATTGCCCTTTTCCTTCCCAATTTAGTTGAATAATGGGAGGTACCTCTTTGCCCCAGGTGGCAATTTCATTCATGTCGTTCCAGAAACCACTAACCCCTGAATCTACCAGTACTTTAAATTGTTTACCCCACCATATTCGGGTTTTGGCTTGGGTAAAATCGGGAAAATGGCACCAACCCGGCCACACTTGTCCGGTGTAATAACTGCCATCGGGATATTTGATGAAATAGTCATTTTTAACGCCTTCCTCATACACTTTATATCCTTTCTCCACTTTAATACCAGGATCGATGATAACCATGGTATGTATTCCCATAGACTTCAATTTGCTTACCAGCCGTTGAGGATGGGGAAAAGTTTTCGGGTTCCAGGTGAAGACTTTGTAGGCATTCATATAGTCAATATCCAGGTAAAGGATGTCCAGTGGGATATTTTTATCGCGGAAAGTGGAGGCTACTTCCATCACCTCTTTATCGGGCGTATAGCTCCATCGGCATTGCTGAAAACCGGTTCCCCAGGCTGGTGGCATCTTCATATGCCCGGTCAAAAGGGCGTAATCAGAAAGAATGTTCTTGATTTTATTATGGAAAATGAAATAGTAATCCATTTGGTCGTCTTCCGCCGAGAAATAGGAAAACCTTTTGTTGCCGGCACCAAAATTAAAAGTTGTGCGGCTGGTATTGTCTAAAAAGATCCCGTAAGGCAGCCCCTGATGCATGCCCATATAAAAAGGGATACTAGAATATAATGGATCATCCCAGCCCTCGTAATGCGGATTGTCGGTATTCCAATTTGAATAGGCGTTTCCCCTCCTGTTTAAAGGGCCTGTTTTTTCACCCAGACCAATAAATTTCTCCTTTGGAAACAATTTTTTAAAACTGAAAATCTGACCCTCCATCCAATAGGTGCCAAAAGTGCCATCTTCATTGATGATCCTGCCATCGGTGGTTTTGAAAATAAAACGCAAAGGGTTTTTGTTTATTTGCAACCACAAGGAGTCTGTTTTAATGTTAATGCTGGTCGCCGAGGTTTCAACGCTCATCCTGGTTTTGAGAGCCTTGCTAACTACAGCATAGGAAAAACGTTCTTCAAGGTGGGTTTTGGCCACGGATATTTTAATGATTGATGGTGAAAAAAGATTAATTTCAGCTTCCCCATATGTGGTGTTGATGCGAATGCGCTGCCCTGTTTTTTGCATGCTGACAAAGTTTCCAAGGCTTTTCCCTTTCTGCTGTTGTGCTACCAACGGTTGGAGAAAAATAAATAAAATAAAGACGAATAGATATTTTTTCATGAAATGGGATTTTTTTTGCTTCGAAAATAAAGGAAATTTTCATACTTTTAGGGATGACGCCCTATTTTAGAATGAATTTAATCCCATTGGGCTAAGAAGCCTGGCCAACGGGCAGGAAGATATACTGTGTTTCTTCTGATTTAAAAGAAGTTTATTCCCTCTTTAATTAGAAGCATCCAGTCGTTTAAGCAAAGACTGGAGCTTGTGTCCGTAATGTCTGTCAGTAGCCCATTTCCCGGCAAGGCCATCAATGCTTTTGATGCTTCCGCGATGGACGAAACGAAAGCGGGAATCCACCAATTTTCGGCGTAATCCAGCTGTAGATGCATAAGCTTTTAGATGCTGGATATGTGCCCTTATGCCAATGCGTTCCGATGGAAAAGTTAATCCTTGTGTTCGATGCCCCACCACTCCGAGGCCACAAAAATTAAATTGGTTGGGATGAACTTGTCCATCATAACGTAAAAAACCTGTTTCAAGGCACATTTGGCTAAAAGCAATTTCATAATTTACGCCTTCGGCAGTGGCTTCCTCAATGTAGAGGCCAGCGATTTTTTTTGCCTCTTTAAAAGGGACTTTAGGGTTGTTTTCTTTTAAAAAATCTGCCAAAGCAATAGCATTCAGCTGTCCTTTACCCATGATAGCTGTCCTGTTTATTGGTGGCCTAAGCGTTTTGAGATGGAGGGAAGGAGTTGATTTGCGATAGTCGATGGGTTGAAATATAATAAAATCTTTGTGCTGAATACGTACCATCAACCGTTGGGTTTGAAAAATGACAGAGACCGGACTTATATGATGACTGTTGTTTTCTTCCGAAAAGATGCCTCCTCCTCCCACTACAAGTAGTATTGAAATTAAGATAAACCTTAGCATAAAGGTCTTTCCTGGTATATAGGCAGCGCGCTTAATTTCCATAAGATAAAATTCCATTTTATTATGATAAAAAATGTCCATATTAATAGCCTTTTTTACACATAGTTTTGTTAATATTGTAAAAACAAATTGAAACTTTTAAATTTGAGAAGATGAAACAATTTTTTAAATTTATGTTCGCCTCATTTTCAGGCACGTTGCTGCTGCTTATTTTAGTAGTGCTCATATTCGCCGGAATGATGGCTTCCTTGGCAAAAATGGCTGAAAAGGAAAGTGTAAAAATTAAACCTCATACCGTTTTACATATAAAGTGGACCAAGCAGATTAAGGATCGTAGCTCCCAAAACCCTTTTGAGAATTTCGATTTTAGCACCATGAAATCAAAAAGACCCATTGGGCTTAATGATATTTTGAAGAATATCGACAAAGCTGCTGCCGATCCCAATATTGCCGGTATCTTTCTGGATATGCAGCATATTCCCGCCGGTATTGCTACCACCGAGGAGATCCGGAACAAATTATTGGATTTTAAGAAATCGGGGAAATTCATTGTGAGTTATGCCAACAATTATGATCAGAAAGCTTATTATTTGGCAAGCGTCGCCAATAAAATTTATCTAAACCCGGAAGGCTTGTTGTTGTTTAAAGGGCTTAGCGCACAAATCATGTTTTTGAAAAATATGCTCGATAAGCTGGACGTAAAAATGCAGATTATTCGTGGGCCCAACAATAAGTTCAAGAGTGCCGTAGAACCCCTTATGCTTGACAAAATGAGTGCAGCCAACCGTGAACAAACCACCGTCTTGCTTGGCTCAATTTGGGCAAAGTTGCTGAACGGCATTTCTAATACAAGGAAGATTCCGGTGGCCGAACTTAATCAACTGGCTGATAAACTGGCTATTTCAGATGCTCAACAAGCCTTAAAATATCATTTTATTGATGCTGTGGGCTATCGCGATGAAGTGATGGACCAGTTGAAAAAGGATGCAGGCGTCAAAGCGGATGACAAATTGGCCATGATTAATTTTGGGAAATATGTTAACGTGAAGCCTCAATCCAAGGGAAAAGTGAAAAAAATTAGCAGGAATCGTATTGCAGTTATTTATGCCTCGGGTGAGATCAGCCAAGGTAAGGGGACTGACAAAAACATTGGTTCGGCTTCATTGGCTGAGGCCATCCGCGAGGCACGTACCAACAAGCATGTAAAAGCCATTGTTATGCGTGTAAATTCACCGGGTGGTGATGCACAAGCCAGCGATATTATTCGTCGTGAAGTGGAGTTGGCAAAAAAGGCCAAGCCTTTTATTGTATCTATGGGCAATCTGGCTGCATCGGGCGGTTACTGGATTTCAACCGAAGCCCAGACCATATTTGCCCAGCCTACAACCATTACCGGTTCCATAGGTGTATTCGGTATCATTCCTAATTTTAAAGGTTTGATGAACAAGAAATTAGGTATTACTTTCGATAAGGTAATGACAAATAAAAATGCAGATTTTATTGATGTAATGGCTCCGATGAACGACTTGCAGCAGGCAAAATTGAATGATGGAATTAAGCGCATTTATAACCAATTTACTTCCCTGGTTGCCCGCACCCGTCATTTAAGGAAATCCTATGTGGACAGCATAGCCCGTGGCCGTGTTTGGTCAGGACAAGATGCCTTAAAGTTAGGATTGGTTGACACCATTGGTGGCCTTCAGAATGCCATTGCCTTTGCGGCGAAGAAAGCCGGTGTCGGCAAAAATTATCGTCTTAAAGATTACCCAGAGCGTAAAGAATTTTTCAGACAGCTAATGGAGGAACTCAGCGGTCAGGCTCAATCGCGTATCATTAGCAGTGAGCTAGGTGATTACAAAATTTATTTTGATGATATAAAAACCTTAAAAACGATGAAGGGAGTACAGGCTCGACTACCTTTCTTCATGCAAATTCAGTAATAAATCATCAATATTATCAAACCGGATTTCCGTAACGCTTGTTATCAGGTAATTTTTAAATTACCTGATAACAAGCGTTTATATGCTTAACCTTAGATTTAAATTTATCGACATTCTAAATTAAAATTCATTTCATGAAAGCACATACAACAAACTTAATTAATGCCGCCATTCTTATTATACTGGGATCATGGGGCTATTTTGGTTCAGAAACGCCTTCATTAACGGCTCTTATTCCTGTGGCAGTCGGCGTCATCCTCCTAATCCTTTCTAAGGGTGTAAAAAAAGAAAACAAAGTCATTGCTCACATTGCAGTGTTGCTAAGCCTGTTGGTTATTTTGGGATTAATAAAACCGTTGGCAGGAGCCATTGGGCGAGTTGATACTGCTGCCTTGGTTCGGGTAATTATCATGATACTTTCAGGGATATTGGCCATGGTTTATTTTATAAAAAGCTTCATAGATGCCCGTAAAAATCGTGAGTTAAACTCATAAGAAATCAGAAAATCTACTCTTTGGAGTACTTCGGATTGGAGTCAAACAAATGAAACAAACAGAACAAAACATCATCTTGTTCGATGGAGTTTGCAACCTCTGTCATGTCTCTGTGCGTTTTGTGATTAGGAAGGATCATCACGCTAAGTTCCGGTTTGCCTCTCTCCAATCCGACCAGGGGATAATTTTGCTCAAACAGTTTGGCTTGCCTACCAACAATCATGATTCCATAGTTTATTTAAGAGGATCTGACTATTTTTTTAAATCAACGGCAATCCTAACGATACTTAATGAGTTAGGTGGTATTTGGAAGTGGTTTTATGTCTTTAAGATCATCCCCAAAGGGCTTCGCGACAGGATTTATGATTTCATTGCAAAAATAAGATACCGGGTTTTTGGAAAATATGCCAGTTGTCCTGCTCCGCTTAAAGAATTTACTGCTCGTTTTCTTGAGTAAAGGATGGATAAAATCTCCCAAAAAGAGCTCATTTGAATTTGTACATCACCGGACAAGTTTGAGTAATTGAGGCTGGGTTATTTTACCATTTCAGCCACAGCTTGAACCCATAAATCATCATCATTCAAGCTTTCTACCATAACCAATGTCTCACCTCCATGTTTCTTAAACAGGCGGGCATAGTCAATTCCTAATTCGACGGTGGTTTCCAAACAATCAGCCACAAAAGAAGGAGCAATCACGAGAAGTTTTTTCACTCCTTTTTTTGCCAGGGCAATGATGGTTTCATCCGTAAAAGGAGTCAACCAGTTTTTTGATAAACGCGATTGAAAAGCAATAGAATACCCATCAGTTTTCATTCCGATTTCATGAGCCAACAGTCGGGATGTATGATAGCAAGAGGCCTTGTAACAATTTTTTCCGTGTACAGGCATTTCTTTGGTGCAAGCGCATTGGGCATTTGAAACCAGTGGATGAACACGGTCTATATGCTGAAGCGGCAATCCATGGTAAGAAAAAATAACATGCTCAAAATCTTCAGGTCTATAGGTCTTGATGCGTCGGGAAAAAGCTTTCAGAAAAGCCGGATGGTCATAAAATTGCCCCATAAAAAGAACCTCAGGAATTACAGGCCATTTCCGCATACTTCTCATGACGTACGCTGCAATAGTGCCGGTGGTTGAGGAAGCATACTGCGGAAATAAAGGAAAAACTACAAGCGCTGTAAAACTTTCGTCTTGAATTTCTTCTAACACCTTTTTTAAAGAAGGATTGCCATAACGCATCGCCGGAAATACCTGATATTGACTCCCTAAAAGTGTTTGTAATTTCGAGGAAAGACTGTTAAGGTGCAAAAGAATTGGAGAACCCTCCGAAGTCCATAGTTGTTTGTATAAACGGGTGGAATTTTTGGCGCGAAAAGGAATGATGATGAGGTTTACCAATAGTTTTTGAGCCAACCAGGGAAGGTCAATAACCCTTCGGTCATTTAAAAACCGAGTCAAAAACTTTCTAACACTTTTAACTTCAGGTTTATCCGGGGTGCCAACGTTAACGAGAATGATTGCCTTTTTTTTGCTTTCCATAAAACTAATAAGTTAAAAGTTAATCCAGTCAATATCCTTTTTTAGCAAGCCTAATGTATTTTGTTCCCGGCTTCCAGGTTCGGGAACATGCTGGTAGCTCCAACGGGCATTAGGAGGCATACTCACCAATATCGATTCTGTATTTCCTCCTGAAGCCAGACCAAATTTCGTTCCCCGGTCGTGCAATAAATTAAACTCTACATAGCGTCCTCTCCGGAGGTATTGCCATTGTTTTTCTTTTTCGGAATAGGCTGAATAATGTTTCTTTTCAAGGATTTCAGCATACAAAATTGGATAGAGTTTCCCCAGAGCCACGGTAAACGCGAAAAGTTTCTCATATTTATTCGCATCTGTAGGCTCCAGATGATCAAAAAATATCCCTCCCACACCTCGGGTTTCATTGCGGTGAGGAAGGAAAAAATATTCATCAGCTTGTTTTTTAAAATCAGGGTAAAATGATGCGTCGAATAAATCGCATGTATTTTTGAGCTTTCTATGAAACCAAGCGGCCTCTTCTTCATCCACATAGTGAGGGCTAAGATCTATTCCCCCGCCAAACCATGATTCACCGGTATTGAGTTCAAAATAACGAATGTTCATGTGAATGATGGGAACAAAAGGATTTACCGGGTGAATAATAGACGACACTCCCGTGGCAGAAAAATGTTGGGCTGACTTGCCATCCATTTGAGCCAGCTGTGGATTGTAGTCGCCGCTAACATGTGAAAAGTTAACAGCTGCTTTTTCAATTTTAAGGCCACCTTCCATCACCCTGGTAATGCCCTTTCCTATTTTTTTCTCCCATGGATTGAAAGAAAATTTGGCTTTCTCATCCGCGCTCTCCAGCATTGAACACGCTTGTTCCTGTATTTTGCGGAATTGCTCTGCAACTTCTATGAGTAGGTCGTTATTCATCGTTTATAATGGCTGGATATTTTTTTCTAAGCTGCTTGAGCGTTGATTTCGCTGTAAATTTGAAATTTCCACAAAAATATAAAATTAGGGCATTGCTTCCTGAAGTTTTGTTCTGGCTCCCTTTATGTTCGTTTGTCAGCTTGAAAAATATGTTTGTTTATACTTATTTCTCAATGTGATTGTAATTGTTTTTATTAGTTTTGAACTTTAAAAGGATAGTTGGAAACTGGAAATTCTCATCCTGCACATAAAATGAATTCAAAATGAAAACAAATTTCAGAACCAAACTGAGCCTGATGGTAGCTGTGGTGGTATTAATTACTTCATCCTGCCAACAAAACAAACAAGCGCAAAAGAAAACGCTGGTAATTGTTCCACTTGAGGAAATGAGTATTCCCCAACTTGAGGACGCTTACAAAACGCATCGCTTTACGGTTCGTCAAGTGGTGGAGACTTACCTGCAACGTATCCATAATTTGGATGAAAAGGGACCGCATTTGAATTCTATCATCGTAATCAATCCGGATGCCCTGGCAATAGCCGATTCGCTGGATAATCTATTGGCGAAAGGTCAGGCGAAGGGAGCCTTGTTTGGTGTCCCGGTGGTACTGAAGGATAATATTGATACCCATGATAAAATGAGTACAACGGCCGGGTCGAGAGCCTTGGCGGGATCTCATCCCTTAAAAGACAGTTGGGTGGCTGCCAAACTTCGCACTGCAGGAGCAGTGATTTTGGCTAAAGCCAATTTGAGTGAATGGGCTAACTTTCGTAGTAGCTTTTCCTCCAGCGGATGGAGTGGTGTAGGTGGACAAACCAATAATCCTTATATACTTGATCGGAACCCATGTGGGTCAAGCTCGGGTCCCGGGGTGGCGGTTTCGGCTAATTTGTGTATGTTCGGTATTGGCACGGAAACCAATGGCTCTATCATGTGTCCTTCCAACGCAAATGGCCTGGTGGGACTTAAACCCACGGTGGGGCTTATAAGTCGTAGTGGGGTAGTCCCGATTTCCTTTACTCAGGATACTCCCGGGCCTATGACTAGAAGTGTAACGGATGCTGCCATCGCCTTGGGCGCATTAACGGGTGTAGATTCCGCTGATAGTAAAACCCTGGCTTCACAAGGCCATTATTATACTGATTACACTCAGTTTCTGAAAAAAGGCAGTTTGAAAGGTAAGCGTATCGGCTTATATACCCATGCATTAGGCCGGAATTATAAAGTTGATAGTTTGATGTATCGCGCAGTGAGGTTTTTGAAAAGCCAAGGCGCTATTATTGTAAATATTAAGCAGATTCTTCAGCCCAAAGTGGAAAGTGAGTCGATGCAGGTTTTGCTGTATGAATTCAAAGATGGATTGAACAAATATTTCCGCTCCCTGGGCCCTGATACCAGGGTTAAAAACATGAAAGAACTGATTGCCTTTGACAAAGTTGATTCCGTAGAATTGAAATATTTTGACCAAAAATTAGTTGTTGAATCCCAGGCCAAAGGCGACTTAAGCAGCCCGGAATACAAAAAAGCCTTGGCTGCCATGTTGAAAGGAAGCCGCCAGGATGGAATGGATCGAGTGATGGATGAAAATCATCTGGATGCCCTCATTGGCCCTACCGGAGGGCCGGCATGGAAAACAGATTTGGTGGACGGAGATCATTTTGGGCTTGGCAGTTCATCTCCCGCTGCTATATCAGGCTATCCTGACATTACCGTTCCCATGGGGTTCATACAAGGCTTACCGGTGGGAATTTCTTTCTTCGGTAGGGCTTGGAGTGAACCGCTGTTAATTGGCATGGCCTATTCGTACGAACAAGGAACGCATTACCGCAGGCCTCCCCATTTTTTAAAAACTGATATCCAGTAAGATAAAAGACGAAAGTAAAACGATAAAAGAATTGATATGATTCAAACTGCAAAGAATGCAATGAAAATAGCGAGCTTTGCATAAACAGTTGCGTACCTTGCGGTTAAATTTGAAATATCTTAATTGTTAAACAATTTGGAAATTTGAAACAACAGTTAAAAGTTATTGGTTTTGATGCCGATGACACCTTATGGGTAAATGAAACTTATTACCGCGAGACGGAGCAGGACTTTATAAAACTCATGCATTCTTTTGGTGATGAAAAAGTGGTGATGGACACCCTCACGGCTACGGAAGTAAGAAATATCCATTTGTATGGATATGGGGTCAAGGGCTTTATGCTCTCGATGATGGAAACAGCCCTGCTTGTTTCGGATCATAAAGCCGGTGCAGAAATTACCAATGGAATTCTTGCCCTTGGTAAAGAATTGTTGAATAAACCAGTTGTTTTGCTGGACGGAGCTCAGGCAATGCTAAAGCAAATCAAAGGCCATTATCATGTGATTCTTGCCACCAAAGGCGATTTATTAGATCAGGAACGAAAGCTCAGAAAATCGGGATTGGACGCTTGTTTTCATTACATAGAGATCATGAGTGATAAAAAGGAGGAAAACTACCGTAAACTCCTCAGCCATCTGGATGTAAAGCCTGATGAATTTATGATGGTGGGAAATTCTTTGAAATCGGATGTACTTCCTGTACTAAAATTGGGCGGCTGGGGTGTGCACATTCCCTTCCATACCACTTGGGTACACGAAAAAACCAATGAAGATCCACATCAATGGGAACGCTTTTTGATTTTGGATCATCTCTCCGAATTATTTACTATTTTGGATTATGAAACGAGTCTTTGATATTGAACACTGGAGCCGAAAAGAACACTTTGAACTTTTTAGGCATTATGATGAACCCTTTTGGGGATTGGTGGCCGAAGTGGAGTGTTCCCATGCATATACCAAAGCGAAGAGGCTCGGGGTTTCTTTTTTTGTTTATTACCTTTATCAATCCCTTCGGGCAGTGAATGTCCTCGAGTATTTTCGCCTCAGGATAGAAGGAGAGCAGGTGGTATGTTACGACAAAATCCATGCTTCGGCAACCATTGGGCGCGCAGATGAAAGTTTTGCATTTTCCTTTATTGAGTTCGCTGATAAGCTTGAAACTTTCAATATTGCCGCAAAAAAGGAAATGGATTTGGTGAAAAACTCTGTGGGTATTCGACTGGAAGGTAATAACCGCCTAAATAATGTGATTCATTATTCGGCCATTCCATGGATACATTTTACCGGACTAAGTCATGCCAGGAATTTTGATGGTAAAGATAGCGTTCCAAAGATTTCCTTTGGAAAACTTGCTGAGAAGGGTAATGGACTTTTTATGCCGGTTTCTTTGCATGCACACCATGCATTAATGGACGGTTATCATGCCGGTAAATTCTTCGAATTATTCCAGCGATATCTGGATGAGTAGGAAGGATGTAACCCACTGGTCTTCCCAAAGCCTGTTCGCTATTTCCATTTCCTATGTGACATTTTCATAGCCCATGAACCATTACCATAGCCTACGAGTTAACTCGTAGGCTAAATAATGACCGTCCCTACGGGACTATATCCTGCTTGGAATGTTTTGGCCGGGATTCCAAGCTTCCGTCAGGCAAGTTATTCCAGGGAATGATAAATTTATTCTTAAGTGGTTTAATTCCCCGACCCTCTGGTCGGAAATAAATATGTTTGCAAAGCAAACTCCATTTAATACCTCGATGGCTCTGCCTCGGGGTAGTTTATTTAAATTGAAATCGCAAAATGCGACATCAAATATAGTTGGTCGTCGAACATTACCCTTTGCATTTACAGAACATTACGTTTTAATGTTGACAGGTGGATCTCACAATATGCTACACACTCTTTCAGCCCTGGTTTGTAAGCGGGTGTAGCTTGTACTTCACCTACAGGCTCAGATACATGAGCCAAACTTATATATGTTAAAAAATGTTAAAATAATGAATCAATTTTGGTTTTGTAGTTTATATTTATATAAATTTGAATTGAAAATCAACAACGCCCTAACCACGCTGCTGATAGCAACTGAGACCAAAACTTTTATTGATTTCATTTATATCTATAAAGGGATAATTTTAGATTCTTTAAATGAAAGAAAAGGAAATTATTTATATTATATTTAATAGTTTGGTAGATATTATTAATGTCTATGGAAATGAAAATTGGGATTTCCCTAATCCAAGATGTTCCAATGTCCTACACACCTAAAATATTTTTTATGTGGAATAGAAATTAGAAGAAATGAACAATGCCAAAACATTTCTGCTGCTCCGTGTATTGAGTTTTATATTAGAAAAGTAGAAAGAGTATTAAATGACTAAATTCAAATTATCAAAATATATTGTTTTCACAAAAAAGATAAATGACAGAAATGAGCGAATTGCCTATTCTATTAGAAGTAGCAAACCTTTTTTATTATCTCCAAATGTATATAATGCGTTAAAAACTGAGAATTACAAGCAAATACCACAAGAAGTATCACAAATTCTTTATAGAAACAAAATTTTAGTTAATAATGATGAAAATGAACTGATTACTATAATAAACGAAAACAAAAATATAGCTTCTACATTTACTAAACATTTATATGAAGTCATACAGCCAACTGCAAATTGTCAATTAGACTGTAGCTATTGTGGTCAGACACATTCAGAGCTGAGTATGTCTAGAGAAATTATTGAAAAAACAACTCAAAAAATTATTGGTAAATTCAAAAAAAATAAATATAAAGAGTTGACAATTGGCTGGTTTGGTGGAGAGCCATTATTGGCAATAAATGAAATGCGAGTTATCACAAAAATAATTAAAAAGTTCTGCAACTCTAATTCTATAAAATATTCAGCAAAGGTCGTTACAAATGGAGTGTTATTAAACAAAGACTGTTTTAAAACCTTAATAAATGAATTAAATGTGCAATATATAGAAATCACTTTAGATGGTAACAAAATCTATCATGATAAATATAGAAGTACAAAGGAAAAACAAGGAAGTTTTGATACAATAATATCAAACTTAATAGAGATTGTTAAAATAAAAGAATTCCATAAATTAAACTGTGAGATTTCTATTAGATGTAATGTTAACAAGTATAATGAAGAGGGAGTATTCCCGTTGTTAAAAATTCTCAAAAGACTTAATTTACACCAATATGTACAGTTTTATGTTAAAAGCATATATTCATGGGGGCAAAACAATGCTGATGAACATTCTCTAGAACCAATATTATTTGCAAAAAAGGAGATCAATTGGATAAAAGAAATGATTAAACTATCCTTTCCTGTTGTTATCAATATCCCAAAAAGAAAAAGTATAATATGTATTGCGACTTCACCATTTTCTGAAATGTATGATGCCGGAGGAAATGTCTTTGTATGTTCGGAGACTTCATATTCCAAAATATATGAAAACAGTATTTACCACATTGGCAATCTGAAAAATTCTCTAGATACTGCAGAGAACAGAATATTTACTAGTTGGCAAGATGAAATTCGTTACAACAAAAAAATTCCTTGTAAAACATGCAAATTCTTGCCAGTATGTGGAGGGGCATGTCCAAAAGCGTGGAAAGAGGGGAAAGTACCTTGTCCTTCTTTTAAATATAATTTGGGGGATAAGCTTTTATTAAAATATTCATTGAGTCATTAAATTCAGGGCTTAGTAATTGATAGAAAAGAAAAAATGAAAATACTCGAAAATAAATTGTTAGCAATACGAAAAAATAAATTTTGTGTTTACTTGGATAGTATTTTTATTAATGATGCTTGGAAAAAACAATTAACTGACCAGAAATTGCTTGGTACACAAACACAAGTTTACATTTATTATCCTGAATTGTTTTGGGTTGTATTCAACGGCTATGGTTATGAACCTGAAATTTTGGATAAATTGTGTATTGCTGCGTATTTATATTTTATTTCAATAATCTTACAGGACAAATTATTAGACGAAGACAATAATAAAAACATACAAAGCTTACCATTAATATCATTCCTTCAAGAAGAAACTATAAAAATACTATTGGAAATTTTTCCAAAACAGCATAAATTTTGGGAAAATTGGCATTACATCAGAGAGAAATATATTGAATCAATAAATTTTGATAAAAAAACAAACACTCCACTTGCTTTCTCGGATTATGAGTCTTTTGCAATAAATAAGTCTATCTATGCTTTAGCTGCAATAGATTGCTGTTATTTTGTTTCAGATCATCAAATCAACAACAAAATCATTTATAAAAAATTAATTAAATCGCACAAATTATTTTCAGTTGCTTTTCAAATTTTAGATGATTTTTATGACTTAGCAGAAGATTTTGAGAATAAGCAAGTTAATATCATTATTCAAAATTGCTTTGAGGAGGCTATCAAATCCAATATAATATTAGATACTATAGACAAATTAAAAAAATTCTTCTACTTATCAGGATATGCCCGAGATATACTGAATAAATGCGAAACGTATTTTAATAATGCTGTGCAAGAAATAGAATCAATCCCAAATATGGAAATGTGGAAATCTTTAATTGATTCTCAAAGATTAAAGGTGCTTCGTATGCTTACAAATATTAATATCTATTCAAAAGAAGTTTATGCAAAAACATATTTCTCAAACAAAAAGATTCAAAATGTAATTTCATTGGATGATAGAATAAAAAAAATAGAGTATTTTATTATCAAACAACAAAATTCAAATGGAAGTTGGAGTGATATGGTGACAAATCAAGGTATTAGTGAAGTTTGGACAACTGGTTTTATTACATGGAACCTAAGTCAAAATAACACGAATAGAAATTCTTATGTTGATTTGGCAATAGAATATTTGTTTGAGAATAGAAGTCTTAATTTATGGGGATATAATCCTAATATGATTTGGGACATTGATAGTTCATTCAATGTATTGTTTGCAATTGACCAAAATAATGCCATCAAAAAAAGAGATATTGATCTACTCATTGGATCGCAAAAACCTAATGGTGCTTTTTGTACATATGTCGATGACAAAGATTTAAAGAAATATTTGGGACATAAATTCCAAGATTTTTCAGGTTGGACTCATGAGCATATATGCGTAAGTGCCTTAGCTCTATATTTTTTATGCGTTTCCAAAAAGAATAACAATGCTAAAAATAAATTGTTAAATTATTTACTGCCGAAGCAAAATAACGATGGTTTGTGGGAATCCTACTGGTGGACTTCCCCATTATATTCAACTGCGTTTATAGTTAAAAGCCTGATTATAGAAAATTATGAAAAATACAATCGAATCATAACATCTGCAATTAATTCAATACTCCAACTCAGGAATAGCAATTATAGCTTTGGGGATTCACATGACAATGAGTCGGCATTTTTCACACTACTTGTCTTGGACATGCTTTGCTCATCGAACATAACCTTTAATAAATACAAGGAATATGTATCACTAATTATGAATTGGGTATTAAACAACCAATTAGAAGATGGGTCGTTTCATTCATCATACATTTTAAGGATACCATCACCAGAAATTAAAAATCCAAACAAAATTAAAATGTGGGTTACTAATAATAGTAAAGGAGTAAATGTTGTAAAAAGTGATTTTATGAGATTATTTACAACTTCTTTAGCATTTCAGGCTTTAAACAAATACAATAAATACAACAAATAAATAATAATATCTTCTCATTATGAAAAAAATCATTTCGGCACTCATTATTTTACTTTTGCCTTTCACATTAAGTGCACAAATAATTTTATCTGGCTTAATCAAAGATAGTGTTACCAATGAGGTATTACCCTATACAAATATTGAAATTGCTAATAAAAACATTGGCACTATTTCAAATGATCATGGTATATATTCTCTTGATATACCCTATAGTCTAAAATATGACAGTTTAACAATTAGTTATATGGGCTATCATTCAAAAAGGATTAGAATAAACACATTAAAACATGGAGGTACAATATGGCTGGCAAAGAAAAGTATTCTTTTAAAACCTGTTATCGTAAAATCTGGGATTATTAAAACACAAGGTAACAAAAAAGAAGGCATTGTAACTTTAATTTTTCGTAACAAGGATAAAAACAAAGGCCTTTCTGGTGCAGAAATAGGAATGCTTTTCAAGAACAAGAACAAAATAAAAATTAATAAGATTGGATTCTTTTTAGCTCAAAACGGTTATGACACTTTAAAAATTCGTGTACATGTTTATAATGCAAATAATATAAAAGTTGAAGACAGACTAAATATCCCTAATAATTATTTAACAATTACAAATAAGAAAACAGGTTGGTTTACTTTCAATGTTGATGATAATAATGTTATTATAGATGGCGATTACTTAGTTACGCTTGAAATAGTAAAAATAACCCCGGCAATAGGTTTGTTTGCCTTAAAAGGAATGTTTACACCATTGCATAAAAGAGCTTATGTTCGTGAGCATGGCAAGTGGAGAAAGAGCTTTCTTAATATAAGTCTATATACTGAAATAACTTCTTATTAACGTATATCGGCCTATTTTTTATTTATTAATTTAAACTTTTGTATTATGGAAAAAAAAGTAAAAAAAACAGATGAATTAGTAAATTCTATAGAATTTACTGAAAACTTTTACATTGAAGAGCTAGAAGAACGCTTGGAAATGACTGCAGCTGCTCCCGGCTCGGGGGGTATGACAAACAAAATTTGTTGGGTAACACCTATTAATTTATAATTTTTAAAATTTCGAAAAAATGGAAAATGAAGTTTTAAATTCTGATGAAATTCAAGGTAATTTCTATGTCGAAGAACTGGAAGAACGTCTTGAGATGACAACTGCAAATCCACCTTCCGGACTTATCCCAAACGATATATGTTGGGCGGTGGTTATTAGTATCTAATATTAAAATTAGAGCCTTCTACAGGCTCTAATTTTTTATATAACAGCAACTTAAATACTATAGATGTTGATGAAATTAATTCCAAATTTATCTCCTCATATAACAATTGAAAAAATTGAATCTAATGACAATTTTTTTATTGTTTACAATAGCTTTCTCGATAAGAGGATCAAAATCAACCTAATAACCAAACAGCTGTTGGATTTGATTAATAATAAAAGGAGTATTCAGGAAATTACAAACAAAATAAATAATATAAATTCAGCAAGTGTTGACATTCAAACAATTCACTCAATAATTACAAATCTTCAAAATCAAGGTATTATTCAAACAGAAAAGGAAATCACAAAAACAAAATTTTCTTATATATGGTTTAAAATTACATTAATTCCTCAAAAAAAAGTTAATCAAATAAGTTCAGTCTTTTTATTCCTATTTGTAAAACATATTTATCCAATTATTATTGTCTCTTCGTTCTTTTTGATTGCTATGTATTATCTAAACTTATCAGAATCAGTTGTTTATGCCTTTTTCACTCCTGTGAATATATTATTATACATACCAATTGCTTATTTAAGTAAATTCTTACATGAATTCGGACATGCGAGTGCCGTTAAAAAATTTGGTCTAATACCTGGTTCAATTGGTTTTGGTTTTTACCTTTTGTCCCCAGTTTTTTATGCCAATGTAAGCTGTGCCTGGAGTTTACCATCATTCAAAAGGATAATTATTAATATAGCAGGCATGTATTTTCAGCTTCTTTTTAGTCTTCTTTTAGCCACTATTTTCATACTAACTTCAAATAAATGGTTTCTTATTATAAGCTTTTTTAACTCATTAAGTATAATTCCAAATTTAAATCCATTTATTAGATATGATGGCTACTGGATCTTATCTGATGCTTTAAATATTAACTACTTAATTAGAAAAGCTGAGAATAAATTCAGTGAGGCATTTAACTTTCTTATAAAGTCTAATAATGCATCCCCTTTTAAGTCAAAACAAGATTATTTTCTATTGATTTACTTCTTACTGAATAAGTCAATTGTCATCATCTTTTTAATTTTTATTTTGTTAATTAAACGAAATTCATTGATTGAATTTCCAGTAAATTTTTATAAATTTATAATTAGTCTGGTTGATGGTAGTGAAGTCTATTCTTTTACATTGATTAAAAATTTTCTTTTCGAAAACATATATTCAATTATTTTTTATACTTTGTGTGTTGCTTTTATACGTCAGGTTATACATTTGGTAAAAACCTATATCTTCAAATTTAAACTAACCTATGCTGATAAATAACAGATGGCAATAAACGACCTCAAAGCCGTGCTTTTTAGGTGGATGTGAACGTAAGTAACTTGCTTGGATTAATTCAAGATGTTCCGTTTCATCTGAAGCCAATCTAAAACTCCAAACCTTACCTACTTCAAACTCCCCAGCTGTTCCTCCAGCACCTTAATCCTTGCTTCGGCATCAGCTTGTTTCTGACGTTCTTTAGCTACAACATCATCTGGGGCATTGTCCACAAAACGTGCGTTGGAAAGTTTCTTCTCTACCGATTTCATAAAACCTTGAGTATATTTCAGTTCTTCCTCAATCTTTATTATCTCAGCTTCAACATCCACACTTTCCGTAAGCGGAACATAATATTCTTGTGAACCAACCGTGAAAGTGATAACGCCCTCGGGTTTTTCCGTAACAATTTCAATACTTGAAATATTGCCTAATTTCGATACCACAGGATAGAAATGGCATTCAGCCTCTTTGCCTTCCCGGACTTTCAGAGTGATGACTTCTTTATTGGGAATATTTTTCTCTTTTCGCAAGTTTCTGATGCCGATAATGAGTTGCTGGGCACGCTCAAATGCGCTGAGTATTTTTGTGTCGACAGCTTTCGCCACCGGTATGGAAGCAACAATAATGTCTTCACCGGCTTCACGCTCTCGCAATAAATGCCATATTTCCTCGGTAATAAATGGCATAAATGGATGCAAAATCTTCATCAACGACTCAAACAATTTTATGGTCTTTTCATAGGTCGAGGCATCTATGGGTTGTTGGTAGGCAGGTTTAATCATTTCCAGATACCAGCTACAAAACTCATCCCAAATTAGTTTGTAAGTAGCCATCAAGGCTTCAGAGATGCGGTAATTGCTAAAATTTTTCTCAATAGAGGCTATATTTTCATTCAGTTTGGCTTCAAACCAGGCCAGAGCCAAACGGTTACTCTCAGGCATTTCCAATGTTGAGTCTATTTGCCAGCCTTTTACCAAACGCAGCGCATTCCATATTTTATTGCTGAAATTCCTTCCCTGTTCGCATAAGCCCTCATCAAAAGGTAAGTCGTTGCCGGCAGGAGCAGTAAGCAACATACCAACCCTGACGCCATCGGCACCGTATTGTTTTATTAAGTCTAAGGGGTCAGGTGAATTTCCCAATGTCTTCGACATCTTCCGCCCGATTTTATCACGGACGATTCCCGTAAAATAGACATTCTTAAAAGGGATTTCCTTGCGATATTCCAATCCTGCCATAACCATCCTGGCGACCCAGAAAAAGATAATGTCCGGCCCGGTAACCAGGTCATTGGTGGGATAGTAGTAGTTTATTTCCGGGTTCTCAGGCTTGCGAATACCGTCAAAAACCGAAATAGGCCATAGCCACGATGAAAACCAGGTGTCCATTACATCCTCATCTTGTTTCAAATCAATCGCTTGTAATTCAGGCATTCCAAACTGTTCCCGGGCTTTTTCAAGAGCTTCTTTTGGTGATTTAGCCACCACAAATTCACCATTGGAAAGATAATAAACCGGGATTTGCTGTCCCCACCAAAGTTGACGCGAGATATTCCAATCGCGCACATTTTCCATCCAGTGGCGATAAGTATTTTTGAATTTCGCCGGATGAAATTGAATTTCATCATTCTCCACCACTTCCAAAGCCGATTTGGCCATTTCTTTCATTTTCAGGAACCACTGCATCGAGAGTTTAGGTTCAATCACGGCATCGGTGCGCTCCGAAAAACCCACGCTGTTTACGTAATCTTCAACCTTAACCAGATTGCCGACAGCTTTCAAATCCACCACAATCTCGTCACGAACATCAAATCGGTCTTTGCCCACGTAAAGCTGGGCGCGCTCGTTCAGTGTGCCGTCATCGTTAAAAATATCGATGCTTTCCAAATGGTGTTTTATTCCGATTTCATAGTCGTGGATATCGTGGGCAGGCGTAATTTTCAACGCACCGGTACCGAATTCACGGTCAACATATTCATCGGCAATAACCGGAATAGCCCGCTCAATGAGCGGAACGATTACTTTCTTACCGACAAATTCCCTAAAGCGCTCGTCTTCAGGATGCACACAAACGGCGGTATCTCCAAGAATTGTCTCCGGGCGTGTGGTAGCTATGGTTAGAAAATTGTCTTCTCCTTCAAGCTGATAGCGTAAATAATATAATTTCGATTGAACTTCTTTATGGATTACTTCCTCATCCGAAACAGCCGTCTGGGCTGATGGATCCCAGTTTACCATACGAATGCCACGGTATACTAAGCCTTTGTTGTATAAATCAATAAAAGCGTCGATCACCGATTCGTAAAGAGCCCCATCCATGGTAAAACGCGTACGTTCCCAGTCGCAGGAAGCGCCTATTTTCTTGAGTTGTTCCAGGATGATTCCCCCATGTTTCTCTTTCCATTCCCATGCATGGCGCATAAATTCGTCGCGACTAATGTCGGTTTTCTTAATGCCTTCTTGCTTGAGTTTATTCACAACCTTGGCTTCGGTAGCAATGGAAGCATGGTCGGTGCCTGGTACCCAACAAGCGTTTTTGCCCTGCATACGGGCTCTTCTGATGAGCACATCCTGCAACGTATTGTTCAGCATATGACCCATATGCAACACTCCGGTAACGTTCGGAGGAGGAATCACGATCGTATAAGCTTCTCTTTCGTCGGGTTCAGAATGAAAATAGTTCTTTTCCATCCAATAGCTATACCACTTATTTTCAGTTGTTGCCGGATCGTATTTGCTGGGAATTTCCATTTGCTTCGATATCATTTTTTGAGGGCTCAAAACTACGAAATATTATGAATCTGAGGGCTTGTTTTTGGGCAGCTTAACGGGCTATCCGCTTTAGCGTTGTTGCCGTGGGCAGGTTTTGCAAGGCACTTCGGGGTCTTCGTGCCTCAGCCTCCGCCCGCCGGCAAAAACCAAGCCCCCGGCTTCCATCGGCTGCCGCTTCTATCTCCCAAAGGGACTCCTTTGGAGTCGGCTGCGGGGGAATGGTGAATGATGAATGATGAGTGTAGAACGAAAGACAATCATTTGACAATTCACAAATTTATCTTTTTCCTTTTATCTTTTTCCTTTTGTCTTTTATCTTTTATCTTGTTTTTCCCTTCCCGCTTTGGGCGTCCAAGCTCGAAGATATTAAATGAAGATGTTTACTGTTTCAAGCGAAAGACGCATGAAACGGTTTAAGGTGGCTTGTAAGTTTCTGTTTTCTCAACCTTTCAGTGGGGGCCACCTGAAAGGTTAACTCTGCCCCTGAATAAATTCCCGGGCAAAAATCAATCGTCCCTACTGGACTGGGACAGAGTCCCGTAGGGACGATCCAACAAACAGGCCGGGAATTTATTCCCGGCCATAATTCTCTCTCCCGCTTCGGGCGTCCACGATCGAAGATTATAAATGAATTGGTAAAATGTTTCAAGCGAAGGACGCTTGACACGATGATATGAATGCGACTTCTGACGTAATTCGTAATTTTTAATTCCTAATTGAATGGTCATTTAAAAGTAACCATAGTAATGCCTGCTCCACCCATTTCGATGGGGGCATCTCCATAGCGTTCAATTTCTTTTACCGATCCCAGGTATTCGCGGATAATTTCACGAAGAATCCCATAACCTTTTCCATGTAAAATGCTCACGTTTTTAGTGCTCAGCAGTAAAGCATCATCAATATATTTTGTCAACTCTTCCATAGCTTCTTCGGCTCTTTTGCCACGCAGGTCGATGGAAAGCTTAAATTGAGCCGCTTTTTTGTTGATATCCTGCATGATGCCCGAATAATTGGTTTTACGCAAGACTTGTTTGGGCTTATTATTGGTTTTTAATATTTTGGAGGTGGCAATTTTCAGTCGAACATCATTCACATTAACAAAACTGTTCTCCCCTTCCACGGCGAGCAATTTTCCGATAATGTCACTGTCTTTTAGCTGAACCATATCCCCGGGCAATATGTCTCCGGGTAGAAGATCTTCCACCAATTCCGGCTCGGTAGTTTTGGGCTTCGGCACTTCTTTCTTTTCTGTTTTTGGCTTTTGTCTTTTCGGGATTGGTTTCAATTCTTGTTCCAGTTGTAATTTATTCGTTTCCAGCTGTTTACGGATGTGTTTGGTGACTTCTTTATTGGCTTGTGCTTCCCTAATTTCGCGAATTGTTTTCTCGATATCACGGTTAGAATTATTGATGATTTCAAGTGCCTCTTCTCTGGCTTCCCGGATAATTTGTTTCTTTTGCTTCTCCAGATCCTCTTTCAATTGGCGATATTGAGTCGTCATGGTGAGCAGTCTATCTTCAGACTCCCGAATTTCCTTTTCCTTTTTCGTTGCGGAGAGTTTATCAGCTTCCAATTGTTGCAACTGCGAATCGAAGCGAAGATGTTTCCCCCCGGTTTTTTTTCGGGCACGGTTGAGCACTTCATTTGGAAAACCGATTTTCCGTGCAATTTCAAAAGCAAAAGAACTGCCGGGTTTACCGATCTTTAGCTGATAAAGTGGCTTTAGCTCTTTCACATCAAACAACATGGCGCCGTTTATAAGTCCGGACATGCGCTCGGCGGCTAGCTTCAGATTGGTGTAATGTGTTGTGATGACCCCAAAGGTGCCTTTTTGTACGAGATGCTCCAGCGTTGCCTCAGCGATGGCACCTCCCAATTGCGGTTCAGTGCCAGTGCCGAACTCATCAATGAGCACCAGACTCTTGGTATTAGAATGCCTCAGGAAATATTTCATATTGAGCAGATGGGAACTGTATGTGCTCAAATCGTTTTCCAGGGATTGTTCATCTCCTATATCAATAAAAAGATGTTCAAAAATTCTAAATTCACTATCTGGAGAAGCAGGAATCGGCATGCCGCATTGCAACATATATTGCAGCATGCCCGCGGTTTTCAAACAAACGGATTTACCGCCGGCATTGGGTCCTGAAATGATAAGTATCCGGTTGTTTTCGTCCAGCTCTAAATCCAGCGGAACTATTTCTTTTCCTGCATGTGAATGTGAAAGGAAGAGCAGGGGATGGAAAGCCTTTTTTAAGCGATACACTTTTTCATGTCTGATGAAAGGTTGATTCGCATGAATTTTTATTGAAAAAAGCGCTTTTGCCCGTATAAAATCAATGATGCCCAGATAACGATATGCAGCCAGTAACTCCTCCAAATATGGGCGTAATAGTTCCGTAAAATTGCTAAGAATTTTGATGATTTCACGTCTTTCCTTATTTTCCAGCTCTACAATTTCATTATTTACCTCGGCTGATGCCATCGGCTCAATGAAAACCGTTTGGCCCGTTGCAGATTCATCATGAATAAAACCCTGGAGGGCTCTTTTGTCTGACGCTTTCACAGGAATGACGGCTCTTCCGTTACGGATGGTAATTTCGGCCTGATCAGGTAGCCATCCCGATTGTTTGGCTGTATTAAAAGCCTTTCGGACTTCACGCATCACCTGGCGTTGTTTACTGACAATCATTTGCCTGATTTCCATCAACTGACTGGAGGCATTGTCGCGGATATTGCCTTTCTCATCAATGATGGCTGTGGCTGCACGTAGAATTTCCCCTGGAAACCTTAGCTCTGCTGTAAGTGCCTTTAGTCGTGGATATTGTTTGTCTTCCGATGCATGAAAAAAGGCAATGATGAGTTCCAGGGTACTCAGAGAACTTTTTAAATCGAAAAGAGCTTGCTGTTCGATGTAAGACCCCTGTGTTTTGAGTCGGGAGAGTTCTGAGCGACAGTCAATAAAATGCTGGGTTGGAAAGGTTTTTCCCGTTTCAAGAAGTTGAACAAATTCCATGCTCTGTTCCAGCATTTTCTTTATGACCACCGCATTGGAGCTGAACCGCATGCTGCTCACATATTGCCTGCCCATTTCACTAAGGCATGCCTGTGTTACAGCATCTCTGATTTGGTCGAAATCAATTTTTTCTTCAAAATTGGCGGGATACATCATCGGCACAAAAATAATGAAAAGAAAGCATGCATGATTGGCTTGGTTTCAACACAAATTAATTTTGTCCTGAGGTTTTTATGAATAGTTGTTGAAGATAATAAGTGAAAATTATGCTATTTCAAGCGAAGGACGCTTGAAACGGTTTAGAGAATTACCATCCCCACCCTTGTCATATCGAGACCCAACATCCTCCGGAAAAAGGGGTGCACATATTGATATGACAAGTAAATCAGATACTCAAATCACAAATCTCAAATAAATTCCAAATCTTAAATTCCAACTTCCAAAATGAAGTATTAGGTATTAATAAAGATTTTTCTGAGTACTTCATTACAGTTCCTTCTCCATAGGAGTCTTCCGTAGGAATCACTGCGTGACTTCGGACGCTACGTTACTAATGACGTATTTTGGTAATAGCCATCCAACCAGACACTCCAAAAATTCTCAAATCGTTTGCCGAAGGCATTCCTACGGAAAATCCTTGTTCGATATTCATTTGATTTAAGAACCCCGTTACGCTTCGCTACGAGGGCAAGCAAGGATCACCGATTTATGAGTGAAGAAATGCCCTACTCCTTGTTTTTTTTGAAGTTAATTGCCGCCTTGACAAAGTTTACAAACAAGGGATGAGGCTCCTTAACCGTGCTGCTGTATTCGGGGTGGAATTGCACGCCCACAAACCAGGGGTGATCTTTGAGTTCTATGATTTCGACCAAATCCTCTTCCGGATTAATACCGGCCAGACGGATACCATTATCTTCAAAGCGTTGCCGATATGAATTGTTGAATTCGTAACGATGGCGATGGCGCTCTCGAACCATCTCCTTTCCATAAGCTTCATAGCATTTTGACGCCGGATCCAATCGACAGTTATAGGCACCTAGGCGCATAGTTCCACCTAAAATCTTGATATTTTTTTGCGTATCCATGAGGTCGATTACAGGAAAGGATGTTTTAGGATCCATTTCGGTAGAATGAGCGCCTTCCAAATGCAGGACGTTGCGTGAAAATTCAATGGCTGCACACTGCATGCCTAAACAGATTCCCAAAAAAGGGATTTTGTTTTCACGGGCAAACCGAATAGCGTCTATCTTGCCTTCTATACCACGGTTTCCAAAACCGGGTGCTACCAGTATTCCATCAAGCCCTTTCAGTTTTTCAGCTACATTTTCGGCGGTGACGTTTTCGGACTGAATACTGCGAATGTTTACTTTGGTTTGATTAACAGCTCCACCGTGTACAAATGCTTCATTAATAGATTTATAGGCGTCTTTAAGTTCCACATATTTACCCACCAAACCTATATTTACTTCTCCTTTGGGGTGCTTTAAATTATTTACAAAATTTTCCCAATTTGCTAAGTCAAGTTGATCAGGAACAGGGGTTTCCGTTTTCTTTAATACCTCAATATCCAATTTCTCATCCCGCATCAACAATGGAACATCGTAAATGGTTTCGGCATCGCGCGACTCGATAACGGCTGAAGGCACAACATTACAAAACTGTGCAATTTTCTGTTTGATACCTTGATAAAGCGGATGTTCGGTACGGCAAACGATAATATCAGGTTGTACGCCTTGTTCTAAAAGACTTTTAACAGAGTGTTGGGTGGGTTTGGTTTTTAGCTCGCCTGCTGCTTTCAGGTAGGGCACTAAGGTTAAATGAATTACCGCACAACGCTTCCCCAGTTCCCATTTCATCTGTCTGACCGTTTCAATAAAAGGAAAGGACTCGATATCCCCAACGGTTCCTCCGATCTCGGTAATTACAAAGTCATACTTACCGGTCTGGCCCAAAATGCGGACTCTTCGTTTTATTTCATTGGTAATATGTGGAACGACCTGAACGGTGGTTCCCAAATATTCACCCCTTCTTTCTTTGTTAATGACGGTTTGATAAATCCGGCCGGTGGTTACATTATTGGCTTGAGAGGTTCGTATGTTTGAAAATCGTTCATAATGACCCAAGTCGAGATCAGTTTCAGCGCCATCTTCAGTTACATAACATTCGCCATGTTCGTAAGGATTCAAAGTTCCTGGATCGACATTGATGTAAGGGTCAAGTTTTTGAATTGTCACAGAAAAACCCCTTGCTTGAAGTAGTTTTGCCAGTGATGCAGAAATAATACCTTTACCCAATGAGGACGAGACACCTCCGGTAACGAAGATGTATTTAACTTTTTTATCCATGGTAGCGAGCTGATTTTGAAAGTGCAAAGAAACAATTTTTTCCGGCATGAAGCTTTGGTGGGAAAGAAAAATTCTTAACTATGCAATTGGCAAGAGGGTAAAAAGGTAAGAAAGTTGGAGGGTAGGAGGGTAGGAAGTCTGTGGGAAAAACTTTCCTACCATTCAGCCTTCCAAGCCTCCAAGTAGTATTAGTAATAGGTAGGTCGCAGTACTTTGGCGATCATTTTGGCAACCCGGATTACCTGAATTGCATAACCAAATTCGTTGTCGTACCACACATATATAACAATACTTTTTTTGTCCGTTGATATTTTGGTAGCAGGACTATCAAAAATAGAAGTGGCCGGTTCTCCGGTAAAATCGGAAGATACAGCATCATTAGAGGTTGAATATTTGATTTGCTGCACCATGTTTCCTTCCAAAGAGGATTTGAGCATGAGCTCATTTACTTCTTCCACTGAGGTTTCCTTTTTAAGTGTTAACGACATGATAACAAGAGAAACATTGGGAGTGGGAACCCGAATGGCATTTCCCGTTAATTTCCCTTCGAGACTGGGAATTGCTTTGGCAATAGCCTGTGCAGCACCTGTTTCGGTGATTACAAGGTTAAGTGGTGCCGAACGTCCCCGGCGGTATTTGCTATGATAATTGTCTAGCAGGTTTTGGTCGTTAGTATAGGAATGGACGGTTTCCAGATGTCCTTTCTCGATTCCAAATTCCTTTTCGATGAGGTACAATATTGGCGAAGAAGCATTAGTAGTACAGGAAGCAGCAGAGAAAATATTCTCATTATCCACCTCAATACCAGCCTCGTTGACTCCATATACAATATTTGGTATGTCACCCTTACCGGGAGCTGTGAGCAATATCTTGTCTACACCTTTAGCTTTGAGGTGTCGGCTCAATCCTTCCCGGTCACGAAAAAGTCCGGTATTATCGATTAATATGGCATTTTCAATTCCATATTCTGTGTAGTCGAGATCTTCCGGCTTTTGAGCTGCCAACATTAAAACCTTATGGCCGTTGATATAAATGGTTTTGTCTTCGAGGTTTTCTATGGCCACCCCTCTGAAAGGGCCATGAACAGAATCGTGGCGGAAAAGTGATGCCCTTTTGATGATGTTTAAATCATCATTTCCACGCGTTACAATGGCACGTACGCGGAGCTGAGACCCGTTTCCCTGAACAATTAACTGACGTGCCAGCAGACGTCCGATGCGACCAAAACCATATAATATGACATCGCGGGGTTTGCAGGAAGCTGTTTTGCCGTTATGAAGATGTTTCAACTTCGTGTTGATAAAATCATCTTCGTCCACAAAGTTTTTGTTTTCTTGTATCCATTCCTGATTAAGCCGCCCAATGTCGACACGTGAGGGGCCAACATTAGAATGGAGGATGGCTTTTGCCAATTTCAACGAATCCTTAATGCGTAAGGGTTTGTCGATAATGTTTTCAGCATACGAATGCCGATACAAAATAACGTTAGCACTTCTGTCGATCAATTGGCTTCGAAAAAGTACCAATTCGATGGACTTGTCATAAAATAATTTGTAAATGACACTAGTGAATTCGTTGGCCAATTTTTCGTTGATGGCCCAATCTTTCAGGGAGTCTTCATAATTTCCATTGAGGGTTTTTTTTGCCGTCATTGTCCACTGATTTTGATAAAACAATTAATAATAACTTGAGTGATAAGCTGTGGAACAAATGTATAAAAAAAAAGAGGCAGATATTATGCATATCCGCCTCCTTTATTAAGATAAAATCTTATTATTGACCCAAATAAGCCTTTAACAAGCGGCTACGCGAAGTGTGGCGCAGACGTCGAATAGCTTTTTCCTTAATTTGGCGTACCCTTTCGCGTGTTAAATCGAATTTGGCACCAATTTCCTCTAAGGTGAATCCGTGATTCAGTCCAATGCCATAATATAAGTTTATGACATCGCGTTCCTTTTCGCTCAGGGTAGCCAGCGATCGTTGAATTTCCTTTCCCAGAGATTCGCGCATGAGGTCTTCATCAGTGCTGGGCGCATCAACAGGAATCATGATATCAATCATTTTAGTGTCTTCATCTGACAGGAGAGGGGCATCTACTGATACATATCGGGTAGTAATTCTCATGGCCGAGTCGATTTTTTGTACAGACACTTCCATCTCATTTGCAATCTCGGTGGGCGAGGGAGGGCGTTCATATTCCTGTTCCAGCTTAGAGGTCACTTTCTTAATTTTATTGAGCGAACCTACCTGGTTGAGCGGAAGCCTTACAATACGCGATTGCTCTGCAAGGGCTTGTAAAATAGACTGCCTGATCCACCATACTGCATAAGAAATGAATTTAAACCCCCGGGTTTCATCAAATCGACTGGCAGCTTTTATTAGCCCAACGTTTCCTTCGTTAATCAAATCAGGCAAACTGAGCCCTTGATTTTGATATTGTTTTGCTACAGAAACCACAAAGCGAAGGTTGGCTTTGGTGAGTTGCTCAAGTGCCTCTTTATCGCCAGCCTTGATACGGCGGGCGAGTTGAACCTCGTCTTCAGCAGTAATTAAATTTTCTTTTCCAATTTCCTGAAGATATTTATCGAGGGAGGCTGTGTTTCTGTTTGTTATTGACTTAGTGATTTTCAACTGTCTCATAGCTGACGGATTAAATAGTTTTTATTATAGATTTTAAAAAAGTCATGCAAGTTATTTAAAATAATTCTAAACTGCAAATTTTTAACGCATAAATTCAAAAGAAATTTTCATGCCATTACGATACATCCCTCTAATTGATACTGTTTTACTGTTGGAAAGTTTCAATGCCTTGTTGAGGTCTCTCTCAGTGTTTACACCCTGATGGTTCACTGCCGTAATGATGAATCCGGCCGAGATGCCGCCATTCTGTAGCAATCCCTTGTGGATATCAACAACTTTTAATCCATGTGTGATACCCAGTGCATCTAACTCATCTATGGTGGCGGTCTGTAAGTTTACCCCCAACTGATTGTTAAAAAATACTTTAGAAGATTTTATCAATCCGGTTGTGCCGTTTTTGTTTTTCAAGATTACTTTGAGCACCTTTTCCTTATTGTCTCTCCTAAGGCTTATCTCAACAATGTTTCCAGGATTATATTGGCCAATGGTTCCTATTAGAGATGACATGCTTGCAATAGGCTTGTTATTCACCCCAGTGATGATATCCCCCTCCTTGATTCCTGCCTTTTCGGCACCACCTCCCGGTATTAGTCCTGCCACATAAACCCCCTGCAGGTCAGTAATGTTCATTTTTTTTGCAAAACCGGCATCAATATCACGTATTTGAACGCCCAAATAGGCCCGTTGGAGTTGGCCGTATTTCATCAGGTCATTGACCACTTTATGTACAAGATTTGCCGGGATGGCAAAGGAGTAGCCTTCATAAGCTCCTGTTTGGGAGGCGATGGCAGCATTAATCCCGATGAGTTGACCTTGAGTATTCACCAACGCACCACCACTATTTCCCGGGTTAACCGCTGCATCGGTTTGAAGGAAAGATTCAATAGAAGATGCTTTACCCAAAATGTGAATATTTCGGGCTTTGGCACTTATTATACCTGCGGTAACCGTGGAGGTAAGATTGAACGGATTCCCAACCGCCAACACCCATTGACCTACCTTTACCTTATCAGAGTTCCCATATGTGAGATAGGGTAGATTCTTTAAGGGCACCTTTATTAGGGCAAGGTCGGTGCTGGGGGAAGTCCCGATTATTTTTGCCTCCACTGTCCTTTTGTCATTAAAGGTAACCGTTATTTTATCTGCCCCATTGACAACATGGTTATTGGTAACGATATAACCATCAGGCGAAATGATGACTCCTGAGCCAAAGGCAACAAGGGCTTTTTGATGTTGAGGATAGCCATGCAGGTAATAACGTAAGGATCCAAAAAAGTCATCATAATACATGGGTTTTATTCCAATGATAGTTTTAATATGAACTACCGCGTCCACAGATTTATGAGCCGCCTGTGTGAAGTCGGTTTGCCGGGCAGCCGAGAAAGCGGTTTGTACAACCGGAGTAGTAGGTTTATTCAAAGTTATCGTTGGGTGGATATCGTTTTGATTGGATCGGGTAATAAAAAATGCAACAAGAAGCACAAGTATTGTTCCGGCCATAGCTCCTACGAAACTCTTGGTGAATGTTTTCATATTCCTTTTTCTTTTAATGTTTTATTGGCTCAAATAAATTCATATTCAGCGAATATTTTACCTTTGATTTTTTAAACGTGAAATCTTTATTTTAGTTATATCAAAATTGTTAATCTTTGTTAATCAGTTATATTTGCATAAATATACCTACTCAAAAATTGAACCAAAAGTGATCGTGACCATATAAATTTAACAAACCTTATCATATGAATATTACATTTCAGAAATATCATGGCAATGGAAACGATTTTGTTATGATATTGGATTTGCAGAACACAATAGGACTTTCGGCTGAGCAAATTTCCCTGCTTTGTAATCGTCATTTTGGAATAGGTGCTGATGGATTGATGCTCTTGCGTCCTTCAAATGATTATGATTTCGAAATGTTGTATTATAATTCGGATGGCATTCCGGCCAGTATGTGTGGTAATGGCGGCAGATGTATCGCAGCATTGGCCTATGACAATGGGCTTGCCGACAAAAAATTGACTTTTTTGGCTTCTGATGGTGTTCATGAGGCGCTGATAAATAAGGAAATAGTCAAAGGAAAGCATTTTGATGTTTCTTTGAAGATGATTGATGTAGAGGGTGTTGATAGACGATTGGATGGGTATTTTTTGAATACGGGAGTGCCCCATTTTGTAAAGTTTGTTGAGCGTCTGGAAAGTCTGGACGTGTTCAATGAGGGAAGGAAAATTCGAAATGATCCCGCTTTTTTTCCGGAAGGTGCCAACGTAAATTTTGTTCAATTGAAGCCCGACCAACTTCATGTCAGAACTTATGAAAGAGGTGTTGAGGACGAAACGCTTTCTTGCGGCACCGGGGTTACAGCTGCGGCCATCGTTGCTTTTCTTGCCTCCGGTGTCCAGGAGCTTCCTATTCACACCAAGGGGGGAAATTTTGCCGTTAAGTTTGAAAAAAAAGGAAAGCAATTTGTCAATATCTGGCTGAGCGGATCTGCCGAAAAGGTTTTCGAAGGAGAAATTGCCATTTAGGTAAAGGTAAATCAGATTTTTTCTTTGGAATGCTTTAAGATGTTGTATAAAAATTCTCGTGCCCTGAAAAGTTGAGCCTTGACGGTTCCAAGTGGGATATCCAATTCGTTTACAATTTCTTCATAACTGAATTCATTGAAATAACGTAATTCGATGAGCTTTTTATAATGTGGTTTTAGCTTGTCAACCACTTCGTGCATCAATTCAATTTTCTGGGATCGAATAAACTGTTCTTCCGGATCCGGAGCCGTTGCCGGCACGCGTGAAGGTTGGTCATCGCCTTCATAAACCAAATCTCCGCTGATTACCTGAGCCGACTTACTTTTGGTTCTCAAAAAGTCGATACAATTGTTGGTGGCAATTTTAAAAAGCCAGGTGCTAAAAGCAAATTCGGGGGTGTATTGATGCAGGTTCTTAAAGGCTTTTCCAAAAGCTTCAATGGTAAGATCTTCAGCATCATGTGGGTTCTGGGTCATTTTAAGCATCATAAAATACAAGGTGTCACGGTAGTATTTTAACAGTTGGGCATAGGCATTTTGGTTACCTTCCCCAAGCGCTTTTTGAATGAGTAAATAGTCTCGTTCTCCCTTTTCAGTAAGTTGACCTTTTATTTCCATTTAACCGATTTGCTCCAAAGGCCGACGATTCCCATAAAGGAAAACATCAGCAAATAAACAGGTTCCCATAACAGCGAAAATAATAATAATTGTTGGTCTTGCAGACGTTTAAGAATTTTACTGTGGATAATAATTTGAGAGATCAGCCGAAGGGAGATGGCTCCTATGGGTATATAAATAAGGCTCTTACTAGTGAGTAACAGCACAATTGTGAGGTAGAAAATGCCTAAGCTAAAGCTATAAGCTCCCAAAAGGAGTTTGAATCGTGTTTTGTATTTATTCCCTGCGGATAGATGTCTTCGCTTCTGGGTGAACCATTCATGCCAACTGTGTTTAGGCTCGGAATAAACAAAAGATTCCGGCGAGATTTCGATCTGCGTATTCCCGGATTGTGCTGCCTGATTGATGAACAAATCATCGTCCCCGGAAGCTACCTTATAATGTGAAATAAATCCTTTGTATTTGAAAAATAGTTCTTTACGGTAGGATAAGTTGCGCCCAACGCCCATGTATGGAAGCCCAGCCAGTGCATACGATAGATATTGCATGGCCGTAAAAAAAGTGTCGTAGCGAACAGCACCATTTAAAAATCCCTTTTCTTTTTGGTAAGGCCCGACTCCCAACACTATTTCGGTGGACACTCCGTAGTGGGATGCCATTGTTTTTACCCATTGGTTAGAAGCAGGCATGCAGTCGGCATCGGTAAGCAGAAGAATATCATGTGCCGCCGATTTAATGCCAATGGACAAGGGGAATTTCTTCCCGTGAAAGAAATTCAGATCACGTTCGATGTTCACAACCTTCAGGCGAGGGTGGGTTTGCTGCATTTCTTTAAGATAATCTGCAGTTTCATCCTCAGAAACATGGTTAACCACTATTACTTCGTATTCAGGATAATCCTGAGTCAACAAAACGGGTAAACTTTTCTTAAGATGGTGATATTCGTTTCGAGCTGCTATCACCACTGAAACAGGAGGTAAATTGTGGCTGGCAGGCTCCTTTTCTTTGTAGAATGCTAAACGGGCAAAAATACCCCAATAGTACGCCAGCTGCGCCAGTAAGGATGTTACCAACAGTCCAATTAATGTGATTTGAAGCGGATTTAAGTCCATAGGGAATTCTTGGGTCAAGAAAATACAAAATTATGTTTTTAACATTTCCCTATCGGGTTTAAATGGCAATTTATTTTGAATTTTATGAACATATTGATTTTTCCATTTTTAGGATAATATTATTTAACTCTTCTTTGGGCTAAGCCACCTTCTCATCCTACTCAATTCCCTATCTTTGCCGAAATTTTTTTGACTGCCCTATGCAATATGAATTACTGAAAACGGATGATAAAACCTCAGCACGTGCGGGTGAAATCACAAGTGCTCACGGAAAGATACAAACGCCTATTTTTATGCCTGTAGGCACTGTAGGGTCAGTGAAAGGCGTCCACATGACTGATATAAAAGAAGATGTTAAGGCACAGATTATCCTGGGGAACACTTACCATTTGTATCTGCGACCCGGAACACAAATCATTGAACAGGCCGGTGGCTTGCACCGCTTCAACAGCTGGTCTGGTCCCATTCTGACAGATAGTGGTGGATATCAGGTGTATTCCTTGTCTGGAACACGCAAGCTTGACGAAAAAGGAGTGCTTTTTCGTTCACATATCGATGGTTCAAAACATCAGTTTACACCTGAAAATGTGATAGATACACAGCGTAGCATTGGTGCAGATATTATGATGGCTTTCGATGAATGCACGCCCTATCCTTGTGATTATGAGTATGCTAAAAACTCCCTGGAAATCACCCATCAATGGTTGGGACGATGCGTACAAAGACTTCATGAAACCGAGCCTAAATATGGCTATGAACAAAGTTTGTTTCCCATTGTTCAGGGGAGTACTTTTCGTGATTTGCGCACCAGGTCGGCTGAGGTAATTGCATCCCATCAAGCGGATGGAAATGCTATTGGTGGCCTATCGGTTGGTGAGCCACACGAAATGATGTACGAAATGACCGAATTGGTATGCGGAATTCTTCCAAAAGATAAACCCAGGTATCTAATGGGTGTTGGAACACCTGAAAATATACTTGAAAGTATTGCGCTGGGTGTTGATATGTTCGACTGCGTGATGCCGACCCGTAATGGCCGCAATGGAATGTTATTTACTAAAAATGGGATTATTAACATCAAAAACAAAAAATGGGAAAATGATTTCAGCCCGGTAGATGCAGAGGGTGAGTCGTTTGTCGATTTACAATATAGCCGTGCTTATCTTCGGCATCTGTTTTCGGCGCGAGAATTGCTTGGCGGAATAATTGCCAGCACGCATAACCTGGCTTTTTATCTTTGGTTAGTTCGTGAAGCCCGTAAACATATTCTTGCCGGTGACTTCAGTAGCTGGAAAGAAATGATGGTAGCGCGTGTAAAACAAAGATTGTAGTGATGCAGGAAATGAAGAAAAATGCTGTATCTTTCCAGCCCTTATTGTTGAATCAAAGCAAATATATTGCGCTTCCTTAGCATGAAGATACTCGACTGGTATATAATCAAAAAATTCCTTGGGACGTTTTTCTATTCCATTGCCCTGTTGATTCTCATTGTCATTGTTTTTGATATATCTGAAAAAATCGAGACTTTCATCAGTCATCATGCCCCTTTGCATGCCATTATTTTTGATTATTATTTAAACTTTATTCCCTACTTCCTAAATTTATTTATCTATCTCTTTACCTTTATTTCTGTCATCTTCTTCACTTCACGATTAGCCGAAAATACCGAAATTATTGCCATTTTAAGTAGTGGAATTAGCTTTAGGCGCATGCTTCGGCCGTATATGATAGCAGCTGTTTTTTTGGCCATTCTTTCATTTTATATGGGGAATTTCTTGATTCCGAAAACCAATCATCAACTCCGCATTTTTATGAATGCCTATGTGGAGAACCTGACACATGATTCTCAAAGAAATATCCATGTACAGATTAGTCCCGGGACTTTTGCTTATGTGGAATCGTATAACGTTGATCGTAATACCGGATATCGTTTTTCATTGGAAAAGTTCGATGGGATAAAATTGGTGTATGAATTGAATTCACAAAAGATAGTGATGGATACTGTGAAACATAAGTGGGTAATTTATGATTATTATATCCGAACTTTCGATTCCACCGGACATCAACAACTACAGAAAGGTAATTCGAAGGATACGACACTTGCGCTAAAACCTACTGATTTATATAAAATTAAGCAACACTACGAAGAGATGAATTACTTCGAATTGAATGCATATATTCAAAAGGAAAAGGAAAAAGGCTCCCTGGCTTATAAGCGATATGAGATCGAAAAATACAAGCGTATTGCGGGGCCTGCGGCGATTATTATTCTTACTTTAATGGGTGTTGCCCTTACCAGCCGAAAAGTGAGGGGAGGAATTGGTTTGCATCTGGGGCTTGGAATTACACTTGCCTTTAGCTATATCCTACTCATGCAAATTTCTACCGTATTCTCAACATCCGGAAATTTGTCACCTCTATTGGGGACTTGGATTCCCAATATTATTTTTTTTATTATTACGATTTATTTGCTAAGAAAAGCACCTAAATAGCTTATGCGAACAAAATGGACGATAAATATTATTTTCATGTGCTGGAGATTGGTTTTCAGAAACGGGATTTCTTTTCTCTTTGTGCAACTCTGTGGCTTCTTTGAGTAACTTTGTGAATAGCTATTACACAGAGAGCCACGGAGAAAACTCAAAGTTCCACAAAGAAAACCGATGCCAATCGTTTATAAAGATGTATGCCCCGCCATGAGTGTAGAATTGATTTCAGCACATGAAAATAATATTTAGCCAAAAAGGACGACATGAACTGAAAAAGATTGTCAAATTTATACCTTTACGCCCTGATTTAAATTGAAATAAAAAGAGCAGAGAAAATGGCACAGAAACCTTCCATACCTAAAGGAACACGCGACTTTGGCCCCCTTGAAATGAGTCGTCGAAATTATATTTTTTCTACTATCCGGGAAGTATTTGAAAAGTATGGCTATCAACCCATCGAAACCCCCGCAATGGAAAACCTGTCAACGCTCATGGGAAAATATGGTGAAGAAGGGGATAAGTTGCTGTTTAAAATTCTTAACTCAGGTGATTTTCTTTCAAAGGTAGATAATGCCAATTTGCGAGAAGAAGATTCGTTGAAGTTGAGTGCTAAGATCAGCGAAAAAGGCTTGCGTTATGACTTGACAGTCCCCTTTGCCCGATTTGTTGTTCAGCATCGAAATGAAATTAACTTTCCGTTCAAAAGATACCAAATGCAGCCTGTTTGGCGTGCAGACAGGCCTCAAAAAGGGCGTTATCGTGAGTTCTTTCAATGCGATGTAGATGTGATCGGTTCCGATTCCCTACTCAATGAAGTGGATTTAATTAGAATGATTGATGAGGTTTTTAGTTGCTTGAATATAAAGGTAATAATCAAATTAAACAATCGGAAACTGCTGAGTGGGATCGCGCAAACTATCCATCAACCAGAGCGACTCATAGACATTACTGTGGCTATGGATAAGCTTGATAAAATCGGGGAGGAAAAAGTGTATGAAGAATTGCGTGAAAAAGGACTTTCGCAGGAAGCAATTGATCAGTTGGCACCTATATTGAATTTAAAGGGGAATAATACCTCTAAACTCGATAGTCTAAAAGAATTGATTGGTCATACGGCTGATGGATCACGTGGGTTGCAAGAACTGGACGAAATACTCGAATACCTGAAAACATTTGAGTTGAATGCTCAAATAGAATTGGATCAGTCGTTGGCTCGTGGCTTGAATTATTATACAGGTGCTATTATCGAAGTGAAAGCCGCAGAGGTAAACATTGGTAGTATTTGTGGAGGTGGTCGTTACGACAATTTGACCGGTGTTTTTGGTTTGCCGGATGTTTCGGGAGTAGGTGTCTCATTTGGTGCCGACCGTATTTATGATTCCTTAATCGACTTAAAGGGATTTCCCGAAGATGCCGTTTCCACCAGCCGTGTTTTGCTGGTAAATTTTGGTGAGAAAGAAATTCCCTTTGCTTTGCAGGTCTTGCAGCAACTTCAGGCAGCGGACATTCCATCTGAATTATATCCTGACGAGGCCAAAATGAAAAAACAAATGAAATATGCTGATCAGAAACAAATTCCGTTTGTGGTGCTAATCGGTGAAGAAGAAAGGACTACAGGAAATCTCAGCCTGAAAAACATGAAAACCGGAGAGCAGCAAAAAGTTACGCTTCAGCAGCTGATACAAACACTTAATCAATAGATAAATAGATAGAAATGGACAATTATCACTTTATCAGTAACGAGAAACTAACGTTCAAAGGTATTTTCAATATTATAAAAACCAGCAAACGATTAAAGCTTTCCGAAAGTGCCATTGACAGCATCAACAGATGCAGGGCTTATTTGGATGAGCGGATGGCAAAAAGTGACGAACCAATCTATGGCGTGAATACCGGTTTTGGAGCATTGTACGGCAAAAAAATTTCTCAGGAAGATCTGGGGCATTTGCAGGAAAATCTAGTTATGTCACATGCCAGTGGCACGGGTGAAGAGGTGCCTGCCGAGATAGTGAAGTTGATGTTGCTGTTAAAGATTCAGTCCCTTTCGTATGGATATTCCGGTGTGCAACTGCAAACCGTTCAGCGGCTAATCGATTTTTATAATTACGATATCATTCCGGTGGTTTATCAGTTGGGCTCCTTGGGCGCATCAGGCGACCTGGCTCCTTTGGCTCATATGTCGCTAGCTTTGTTGGGGAAAGGAGAGGTTTATTATAAAGGAAAAAAGATGAATGCTTCCGAAGTGCATCTTGAAATGGGCTGGGAAAGTATATGCTTGCAATCAAAAGAAGGCCTGGCACTGCTCAACGGTACACAATTTATGACTGCTTATGGCGTACATACGGTTTTAAAAGTATTCCGCCTTTCTGATATGGCAGACATTATCGGAGCGATTTCGTTGGATGCTTTTGATGGACGTATTGAACCCTTTTATGAGGGTTTACATAAGTTACGGCATCACTTGGGGCAGATACAAACAGCCGAACGGTATCGGATGATGTTAGAAGGTAGTGAACTTATCCAACGACAAAAAGAACATGTTCAGGATCCATATTCCTTCAGGTGTATTCCTCAGGTGCATGGAGCAACCAAAGATGTTGTAAATCACGTGGCTTCTGTACTTTCTGAAGAAATGAATGCCGTCACTGATAATCCCACCATCTTCCCCGAAGAAGATATGGTCGTTTCAGGAGGTAATTTTCATGGTCAGCCGTTGGCGCTGGCGCTTGATTATTTGGCCATTGCAATAGCTGAATTAGGAAGTATTTCAGAGCGAAGAACTTACCAGCTCATTAGTGGTAGCCGCGGGTTACCTTCATTTTTAGTGGCTAATCCTGGATTGAACTCGGGTTTCATGATTCCACAATACACTGCAGCCTCCATTGTTAGCCAAAACAAACAATTGTGTACGCCGGCATCCGTCGATTCCATTGTCTCTTCACAGGGTCAGGAAGATCATGTGAGCATGGGAGCCAATGCAGCTACCAAAGCCTGGAAAATAGCTCAAAATCTGGAACGTATTCTGGCCATCGAATTGATGAATGCCGCACAGGCGTTGGAGTTTCGTCTACCCTTGAAATCATCAGCTTACCTCGTTGATTTTGTCGTCCTGTATCGCAAGCGTGTAGCTTTTATTAAACAGGATACAATTATGCATAACGAAATTGAGAAAAGTATAGCGTTTTTGCAGACGGTTAATTATAATCTTCCCGATGCCTTATTGCCAGGATTGTAGGGTTAGAAGGTGAAAGGGTTGGAAGGTTGTGGGGTGAGATGGTAATTCATAATTTGTTTTATGTGAATGCCTGAAATACGTTGACAAACTAGGAAAATAGCAATTCGTAATAGGTTAAGACCCTCACCGTTTCAGGCGTCCACCTGAAAAATATTAAGATTTGTTTGCTTTGAGTGGACGCTCAAAGCGGCCGGAACTTTTTCCTTTCAGGTCGAAAAAGACCTGAAAGGTAGCGAACTGTATTCTGATTTTCGGTGATTGCAAATTTCAGGTGCAAGGTCACCTAAAAGGTTAAGGCTTTGATAAATATACATTTTTTATCTTTTTCCTTTTGTCTTTTATCTGGATATACTAATTCTCAAAAATCAGCTGGTAAGGTCTATCAATTTCAGCGGCCAACTCTTGAATGGAAACATATTTGCTTTTGCGACGATATTCCTTTCCATCGAAAAAAATAATAAGCGTTGGGTTGGCAAAGACTTGTAATCCGGCAGGAAGATCTGGAAATTTCTCTGAGTTGACAAAGGTAAGTTTCATTTTAGGAAAACTTTTCTCAATCAGATTAACCACCTTGGGGCGTAAACTTAAACAAGGCGCACAATGATCGTTGTAAAAATATACCATGCTGGCTTCATTGTCTGCTATATGCGCATTCATTTGCTCAATGGTTTCTATTTCATTTTTCATTTTAATGACGCTTATACGTAGATAACGGCGGCAAAAGTAATTTATCTCGCTGGATTGACAATGTTTTTCGTTATTTTCGCCCGGTTAAAATTTAAGGTGAACTGAAAGTGGAAAGGCGTCTGGTATTGCCTATTCCTCCACACTTTAGGCACTTTAACTCACTTTAGGAACTATAAATTATGGATCAACAAATCGAACGGCCACGCTTATTAGCGGTTTTGTGTATACTTACTTTTATTGGCAGCGGAATGACTTTGTTCTCCGATGCCACTGTTTATGTTTTTTTTGATAATTTTCAATCCATATTTGCTTCCCAACCGAATCTTAACTTTTTGGGCAACACAATAAACATGGGTTCGCTATTAAATATCAACCCTCTATTTTTTCTGTTTCAGGCCTTGCTGGCTGCTATGGCATTGACCGGTGCCAGGCTGATGTGGAACTTCAGAAAAATTGGTTTCCATATTTATGCAATGGCTCAAATTCTTATACTTATTATTCCCAAGTTTTTTATTACTGGGCTTCCGTTTCCTGCTTTTGAGCTGAGTCTTTCTGCCCTCTTTACCTATCTTTATTTTAAGCATCTCAGCTTGATGCATTAAGACGATGGAGCCTCAAAAATCAGACACCTTAGCAAGAAAAACGCCACTGTCGCTCATGGCTTCGTTCTTTCAGCAAATGATAGGCGTATGGACTTTGTTGTATGGAGTGATGGGTTTTCTCTTCTATTTATTTGTAATAATACCTCGTCAATTATTATTGAAACAAGCCGTAGGCCTTCCCTTTAAATCAATAGATGCCAATCACATCGTCGGCATACTTTTCTCTTACCTGATTTTGTATTTTATACTTGGTTTAAGCGGTGTTTTATTGCTCAGGAACAGGGTGAAGAAAGCCTTATTTGTTTTTATTCCTTCAATGATGACCTTGCTGGTGCTTAATGATTTATTGGAAGGGGCAATAAATGATTATTCCTGGATTGCCTTTATTCTGATTTGCGGTTTATTCGTGAAACTCAAATTTTAAAAGCGAAGCGCATTAAAATTTGTAAGTTGAACGAATCCCGATAGCGCAGCGTATCGGGATAAATGAGCATAACCTGCCAGCCGGGCAGGCTGGTGCTCCGCCCCTTGGGGCGAAATAAAATAAATTCTAATCTTGATACTCCGTCCACTTGCGGCGGGGTAGTTTATTGAATAGGTGATCATGGTGGATTGTTTTATGTATTTCATATATTTGCAGAAGGCCGACAACATTTTTTTCATTTTAACCTAAGAATTATGAAATACGTATTATTTGTTTTGCTGCAATTATTTGCGATAAATATTTTCGCACAGGCTCCGATGACAACAAGATCATACACTGAATTTCAACTGCTTGAGCATGTTTTTCAACAGAAAAGTACAGGGGACTTATCAGAAGATAATATTGAAGGTTCACCTTATTTGAATAAAGAGTATGAAATTGGGGAAGTGTTGACGGAAAAGCATGTTCGTTATGTGAACGTACCATTACGGTACAATATTTATTCGAATGAAATTGAGTTTAAAAACGCCAAAGGACAGACCTTGTCCATAGATTTCCCCGGAAATATTAAAGAGGTAAAAATTGGACATGCCGTTTTTGTGTACCGTCTTTATTCTTTTTCTCATAAAAAGTTGTCAGCAGGTTATTTTCAACTCATGAACCGCGGAAAGGTGGAGGGACTCATTCACTACAGGGTGATTTTTAAGGCGGCTGAACCTGCACTGGCATACAAGGAAGCACGGCCTCCAACATTTGAACAAAAACCAGCATACTATTTTGTAAGCATTCAAAAAAAACCGGCTGTGCAGGTAAAAAATTTAAAAGCTTTAATTACCTTATTAGGTAATCACAAAAAGGAACTGGAGGCTTTTGCCCGTAAAGAAAAAATTAAAGTTCGACGAAAAAATGATCTGATGCGACTGCTCCAATATTATAATTCCATACAATAGCCTGGCTTTTAGGATAAAGAATAAGCAAGCGCTAATGGACTCCATAGAACCATAAAAAAGATTAGAATACGTTATTTTAAGGAAAAGATTGGGGTTAGAAACGTTGAATACTAGGCTAGAATTCTAAATTATTCATATTTTTTTCGTTAAGCTTTCCCTTAGATCGATAGTTAAAAACGGATTAATAAACAGGCCCAGATTGCTTTTTAGGTGTCTTCCATGTTTTTATTAAAATATCAGTTCGTCGTAAATAACATATTTACAGTGTGTTACAATTATATTAATAGAAAAATCACATATGTTAACGAAAGTTAATATTTTTTTCTTAAATTTGATGTTGTTTTAAACCCAATATATATAAATAAATTTCTTAATTCATTTATCATTAACCAAAATTTATCATTATGAGAAAAATTACAATTATGTTAGCGTTTTTGTTTTTTGCAGGGTTAAATTTTGCCTTTGCCCAAACAAGGACGATTAACGGGACAGTAAAAAGTGCTGATGATGGCACCGCCCTTCCAGGCGTTACTGTTCGGGTGAAAGGAACCACCGTTGGAACAACCACCAACCTTGACGGGAAGTATTCTCTTCAAGTAAAGCCCGATTATCGCACATTGGTCTTTTCATTTGTAGGGATGAAAACCCAAATTTTCACCATTGGGAAATCCAATATAATTGATGTTGAAATGCAAGCCTCAGCATTGGCTATTGACGAAGTGGTTGTGACGGCTATTGGTATTTCAAGACAAACCAAGGCTCTTGGTTATGCCGTTACTACTGTAAGACCAGACAAGTTAGATCAAGAAGCCCAGCCGGATATGATAAGAAGTCTTGCCGGTAAGGTGGCTGGTGTTGATATTACATCTTCAAGTGGAGCTCCCGGTTCATCTACCAGGATCACAATTCGTGGTAATTCTTCCTTCTATGGAAATAATCAGCCATTGTTTATTGTTGATGGTGTTCCTTATAGTAATAATAACTTCACAACATCAGATCTTAATTCCGGTGGAGGCGCATACGCAAGTGGTATTTCAACTTTGGATCCTAACGATATTAAGTCGATGACCATATTGAAAGGAGCCGCTGCTGCAGCTTTATACGGCTCACGTGCGTCTAATGGCGTTGTTGTAATTGAAACCAAATCAGGCAATGCCGAAGTTAAAAAAGGTATTGAAATAACAATTTCTTCTGGATTTGCTGCTGAAAAAATTTCAAATCTGCCAGATTACCAAAATACTTATGGTGCCGGTTCGAACTTTGTATACAATAACTACAACGGTTCATGGGGCCCGCGTTTTGATTCAAGAGATTCGATTCCAACCTGGCCAATGTATCGTGCGGCCTTCCCCGAAATGGGAGATTCGGTTCCTTATGTTGCACAACCCAATAATGTTTCTGGTTTGTTTCAAACAGGTCACGTGGCTGAAAATTCGATTACTATTACCGGTGGTAATAAAAATACAAACGTTAGCATGACCGCCTCTTTACTTGGTAATGACGGATACATTCCAAATTCTTCTTTCAAAAGAAAAAGTGTAAATTTTGGTGGCAATACTATTTTGTCAGATGGTTTAGTCCTTAACGGCTCATTCGGTTACACAACAAGCACTCAAATTGGAGGTCGATTTGGAAATAACCAATCGAGTGCTGCGGGCACTGCCTCTTCGTTTGCCAGAACTTTATGGTTAGCTCGAAATTGGAATATGAGTTTGCCTTATACGGATCCGGTCACAGGTGAAAGTTTAACTCCAAATGGTCCTGGACAATTCGATAATCCTCTATGGTCATGGCAACACAACACTATTACAACAAATGTCGACCGCATGGTTTTTAATGTTGGTTTACACTATAAGATAACTGATTTCTTAAATGCTAAAGCATTGTTTGGCTCCAATACCTTTTTTCAAAGAAGGCAAGAAATTATTGATATTGGGTCAAGAGCGGAAGACGGAAAAGGTTCACTTACTGATGATGATGTCAGGACAAACGAAATTGAAGGCACTTTCTTGTTGGCGTTCAATAAAGATTTATTCAAAGGTATTCATTTAGATGCCAGAGCAGGTTACAGTTTGAATCAACGTACAGTAAACAGAAAATCAATTTTTGGTAAAGTACTTATTGCTCCAGATATTTTTACTATGGATAACACTAATAGTGTTACACCTAATGGTAGTACCAATTCAGAAAGAAGATTATATGGTCTTTTCTATGATATGTCGTTCAGCTTTAAGCATTATTTGTATCTTAACCTTACCGGTAGAAATGATGTGTCATCAACACTCCCTGTAAAAAACAGAAGCTATTTTTATCCTGGATTTTCTACTTCATTTATTTTATCACAAGCATTAGGAATTGAAAATGATGTGCTTAACTTTTTAAAGTTAAGAGCATCATGGGCTAAAGTTGGTAGTGATGCGGGTCCGTATCTTATTAATACTATTTATCCATTAAGAACTGTTTCTTTCCCATTTATGGGTATTCCCGGACAAACTGTATCTAATACTTTATTAGATCCTAACCTTACTCCAGAGTTTACTAAGGAGTTAGAATTTGGTACAGATATTGCGCTATTTAATAACAGAGTAAGATTAGATGTTACTTGGTATAATAAAGTTACATCTGATCAAATTGTTACGATTCAAATTCCTGCCTCTTCTGGTTACAATTTCTTTCATACCAACGCGGGTGCCATTCAGAATAGAGGATGGGAAATAGGCCTGGACCTTGTACCGCTTCAGTTTGATAATGGATTTAAGTGGAATATTTATGCCACTTTCACTAAGAACGTCAGTAAAGTTACCCAATTACCAGCAGGCAATAAAAGAGTTGTCCTCGCTGGATTATTTGGTGATCCTGAACCGGTATTTGAAGTTGGACAACCTTATGGTATATTAAGAGGTTCTGTTAACTATAGAGATGATAATGGCAATTTGCTTATAGACCCTAGCACAGGATTATTAATTTTATCGACTGAGTTGCAAACCATTGGAGATCCAAATCCTGATTATCTAATGGGGATGACAAATACGTTCTCTTATAAAGGTTTTGCTTTAAATTTCGTAATTAATTATACACACGGCGGTGACTTTTATTCAAACTCTATTGTTAGTTTATTAGGTCGTGGAGTTACCAAGGATACGAAAGACAGAGAAAGTAATTATGTTATTCCCGGTTTTTACGGTGATCCAAATACTGGTAAGCCGCTTTTGGACGCAAATGGTAAAGAAATCCCAAATATTACTCAAGTTTCTGAAAATGATTTATACTTTGGTAATTCATTTGCAATAAATGCAGCTTCGGAATGGGGAGTTTATGATGCTACAGTTTTAAGATTATCTAATCTGTCGATTTCTTATGAAATCCCAAAGAAGCTTTTAACTAAAATCCCAATTACAGGCCTTACAATTACCTTTACAGGCAATAACTTATGGTTTTTTGCACCACATATTCCTAAGTATACCAATTTCGATCCTGAAATTAACGGATACGGTAATAGCAACGTACAGGGGATTGAATACTCAAACGCCCCTTCAGTGAGACGATATGGTGTTAATTTAAGAATCACTTTGTAATAAATATAAAATATAATTATGATGAAAAATATTAAATTTATAAGCTTTCTAGCAATAGTTTTACTATTTGCCGGATGCCAAAAGGGGTGGTTGGATATTAACAACGACCCGGATCAACCTACTGTTGCAAAAGTAGATTTACTTTTGCCTAGTGCAGAACAACGTATGGCTAATGATCTTTCAATAGGATACCAAAATCTTGGTTATAAAGCGGGTGTATATATCCACCAGATTGTAACAAGAGAAAGTTTGGATAAATATGGAATCAGTGGTGGTGATATTACTTTTTGGGATGATCTCTATGCTCGACCAATTCCGGATCTGGATAAAATCATTGAAATAGGCAAGGAGAAAGACTATATGCAATATGTAGGTGTAGCTAAAATATTAAAAGCCTATGTTTATAGTCAAATGGTTGATCTTTGGGGAAGCATTCCTTTCTCGCAAGCCGATTCAATAGGTATAGAATCACCGGTATTTGACCCGGGTGCAGCAATATATCCTTCTTTACTAAAGATGATTGACGAAGGAATCGCTGACATTACCAATTCGACTGCAGTTAATGAATTTAAACCATCAGATAATGACCTGATTTATAAAGGTGATATGGATAAGTGGGTAAGGGCAGCGAATACGTTAAAGCTAAAATTATATGATCAGGTAAGGTTGACCCCTATGTTTGATCCGACTGCCGTAAATGCTTTATTAGCTGGAAAATTAATAGAAGAAGGTGGTGACTTCATGATGTGGTTTGGTACGAGCACGAATCCTGATGACAGAAATCCCGGTATGGCCGATGAATATTCTGGTTCACAAATCAGCACCTATATTAGCCCTTGGTTCTTCGAAATTCTAAAAGGGATGAACCCGAATATTTTGACAGGTATAAATGATCCCCGTATCCCTTACTATTGGTGCAACCAGTCAGGCGGTGTAACCGAGGCATCACCTGAATATATGGACGGTGATTTCGTTTCGATTTACTTTGGGAGCGATGGTATTCACAGAGATGCTGGCGGCAGAAGCACATTTACCATGGTTGGTTTCTATCCCTGTGGCGGTCGCTATGATGACGGTAAATTTACTGGTACTCTTGGAGCAGCAGATGCTACTGGTGACGCTCCTATGCGCTTTATTACTTATCCTGACAGATTGTTTATTGAAGCTGAATTAGCTCTTGAGCAAGGAATTGGTAGCGATGCAAGAACTCATTTTGAAGACGCTTTAACTGCTTCGTTCAAATTAATTGATAATATTATTGATGGTTCCGCTACTACTCAGACAATTCCGCATTTATCTGGAACTACTGCAGTAACTGATTACATTACTGCTGTAATGGCGGATTATGATGCGGCTACTAAAGATAAGCAATTCGAATTAATTATGACCGAGAAATGGATACAACACTGGGGCTCTAGCATTGACTCATATACTGATTATAGAAGAACCGGTTACCCAATAATGTTTGATGCAAATTCTAACAATGGATTGCAAAGTGGAGGACCTAATGGATCTGGTCCCGTTCCAACATCCTGCTCAAGAGGTTATGTTGTGGCATTCCCATATCCTAATACCGAGTTGGATCTTAATGTTAATGCGCCGAAACAACGAAGCATAACGACGGATAAAGTATTTTGGGATGTTAATAACTAAAAAAATAAAAATTATGAAAAATATTAAATATTTCCTACTTATAATAATGAGTTTATTCTTAATAAACTCTTGTAAGAAAGGTACGGATCTGCGTATGCCAGAAATGCAAAAGGCAAATAGTGCTGTACTTAAGGTAACCGCTTCAAGCCCTTTTATTAACGTCGCAGACGTTAACGCCTATTCTCTATCCGTAGATGTAGATTTGTTATATAACGATCCTTTCAAAAAGATTGATCTCATGGTAGTGATGGCTCGTGATTTCTCAAAACAATATCTATTGCAATCAATTACTTCTGTTCCATCGTCTATAACTATAAGTGGTGCTGATATTGTCGCCGCAATTCCTGAACTTGCAAGTAGTGCTGATATTAGTGCGGGCGATGAGTTCTACGTATTTGGTAATGTTGAATTGACAGATGGAACGTATTTGCCAGGAATGTTAGCGGATGGTACAATTGCCTTGTCTTCTGCTAACAAAAACATCGTTGGAATTTTAAAAGATGGTGCTGTGCCTGATGTTCGCATTGCTGTTCCTTGTGCATTTGACCCTGCATTAGCAGTTGGTAGTTATCACGCGGTAAGTGCCGATTGGGGTGCCGCAGGTGATGTAACTGTTACTGCTGATCCTAACGATGCATTTAAGGTTTATGTTTCGGGATTTGAAACGATGGAAGGGCTTGTCGAAGATAAAGGCCCATTACCGATGTTTATTAAAAGTAATTATTCAGTTGATGTCCCAAAGTATGTGTTTGTATCATCACTTGCTCCATGGGGCTTACCGTATACCAATCTGTCTTATGGAGGTGGGGGAACCTATAACACGTGTGACGGATCTTATATATTGACCATGGAGGTTAGAGTAGATCAGGGCGGATTTGGTTCGTATACTTGGACACTTACCAGAAATTAGTCTAAGAGAATTATAATATTTATTTATAATTGTATCCCGAAAAAAAAGGCCGCTTAATAGTGGCCTTTTTTTCGTCTCTCTCTAAAGCTTAATTGATGTCGACTAGGGCAGTCTACAAGCACAATCAGTCAATGAATTTACAATGGTGAAGAGAACTAGCATTTCACACCTCATACCTTTGCAACCATTTGGTTCATTAAACCGAAAAATCTGTTATTTTCAAGTTCAAAAGAATGCTTCTAAACAATACACTGAGATTCATTATTAAAATGTTATTATTTTAACAGGAAGCCTAAAAAGGTTAAAAAAATCTAAAAAAAGCTGGTTTTTAAATTGATTAAGGCGTGATGATGTGTTGTAAATAGCATAAAACCAATGAGTAATGATCTTAATTATGCTTTCTTAGAAAATATTAACATCTTTTGTGCCATCTAATATGGAATTTGGTAATTTTACCCTTTAAAATTTTAACCAAATAATATCGTTATGAGAAAAATTACAATGATGCTAGCATTCTTGTTCTTTGTAGGGCTTAATTTTGCCTCTGCTCAAACAAGAATGATCAGCGGAACAGTAACGAGTGCGGATGATGGCACGGCCCTTCCAGGGGTTACTGTTCAGGTAAAAGGTACTACAGTGGGTACCACGACTGATTTAAATGGAAAGTATTCTATTAATGTGGATGCTAAGGCTGGAAACACTCTTATCTTTTCATTTGTGGGAATGGGAACTCAGGAAATAGCCCTGGGTAGTTCCAACATCATTAATGTAGTGTTGAAATCTTCCGCTATGGCAATTAATGAAGTGGTGGTGACCGCTTTGGGTATTTCTCGTGAGAAAAAATCCCTGGGTTATGCCACACAGGAAATTAGTGGAAATTCGATTAATGCTGTGAAATCGGATAACATTATTAATTCTCTTTCCGGCCGGGTTTCCGGTGTTCAAGTTAAAACCAGTGGTAATATGGGGGGGTCAACCAACATCATTATCAGGGGTTCCAAATCTCTTACTGGTAACAACCAGGCTTTGTTCGTTGTTGATGGGGTACCTATTTCCAACCAAACTGATAACTCAGTCAACTCTCGCTACCAAAAAAGAGGCGGTGCAGGATATGACTTCGGAAGTGCCGCTTCCGATATCAATGCCAATGACATAAAATCCATTAGCGTCCTTAAGGGTGCTGCCGCAACGGCTTTGTACGGTTCACGTGCTGCCAATGGTGTGATTCTCATTACAACCAAAACCGGACGTGATGATAAATATCTGGGTTCCAATGGACTAGGCGTTAGCTTTAGTACCAATGTAACTGCCGGAGTAATCGACAAAAGTACATTCCCTACCTACCAAACACAATATGGTGGCGGTTATGGTCCCTATTACAGTGGTGGTGCTCACCCAGGATTGTACAACGGACCATTACCATGGACAGGTGGCCAGGATGCATTATATGTTCCTACTACGGAAGATGCTTCATATGGAGCCAAATTTGATCCGAACCTAATGGTTTACCAATGGAATTCTTTTGTTCCTGAGTCAAAAAATTATCAAAAGGCAACACCATGGGTTAATGCTGCCAACGGCCCGATTACCTTTTTTAATACAGCCGTATCTACTTCAAATACACTTGCTGTAAACGGAGCCTCTAAAAGTACTTCTTTCCGTTTCTCTTATACTAATTTTCAGCAAACAGGTATTTTGCCGAATAGTAAGCTTGCGAAAAATTCTTTCTCCTTATCGGGGAGTCACCAAGTGACTAAAAATTTTACTGTTAGTTCAACTGCCAATTTTGTTCATCAGGCAACTACCGGCCGTAACAATACAGGTTATAATGACAACGTTCTTACCAGCTTCCGCCAATGGTGGGAAATGAACGTGGACGTTCAGGAACTTAAATCAATGTATGATTTGACAGGAAATAACGTTACCTGGAATATGAGCCAGCCTGAAAAGGGTAATTTGAAGCCAATTTATTGGAATAACTTTTATTGGGAACGTTTCAACAATTATGAGACTGACTCACGTGACCACCTTTTTGGTAATGTACAGGCTAAATGGGATATTACCGATTATTTGAGTGTTACCGGCCGTGCGACATTGGATACATACAATAGTTTATGGGAAGTACGTAAAGCTTCTGGTAGTGTGGCAGGTGCTTTTGGTATTGGTTTAGGAGATGTTACTTCCGGTTATGCAAGAACCAACCGGAGTTTTATGGAGGCCAACTATGATTTGATGATTAATTTCAAAAAAAATATAACTGAAAAGTTGAACCTTTCAGCTTTGTTGGGTAGTAATATCAGGAGGACGTACAGTAGCTCCATCTTTGCCTCAACCAATGGCGGATTGATTGTACCGGGTCTTTATTCCGTTGCAAACTCTGCAAGCCCACCGCTGGCATCCCTTGAAACTCAACAAACTATCGGCGTAAATGGGGTTTTTGGTAGTGTTTCTCTGGGATACAATAACTTATTGTATTTAGATGCAACTTTGAGAAGAGACCAGTCTTCTACCTTACCTGTTGATAACAGCATATACTACTATCCTTCTATTTCAGGAAGTTTTATATTTTCAAATCTTCTGAAAGCTGATTGGCTGCCTTTTGCTAAGGTTAGATTGAACTATGCCGAAGTGGGTAACGATGCTCCTTTTGCAAGTCTTTATGACACCTATGCACAGCCCAGTCCTTTTGGTAACGTTACATTATTTTCAGTTCCCAACATTAAGAACAATTCTGAGCTGAAACCTGAAAAGACAAAGAGTATGGAAGCCGGTTTGGAGATGACATTCCTTCATAAACGCTTAGGCTTTGATGCAGCCGTTTACAGAACCAATACCATTAACCAAATTATGCCGGTTGCTGTTTCTTATGCTACGGGTTACTCTACTAAATATGTTAATGCCGGCGTGGTTCAAAATAAAGGAGTTGAATTAAATGTGTACGGAATTCCTTTACAGACGAAGGACTTCAGTTGGAATGTCAATATAAACTTTAGTGCAAACCGGAACAAGGTTGTCTCTTTGTTCGATAGCGTTAAAAACTTGCAGTTACAGTCATTCCAAGGTGGTGTCACCGTGAACGCGACAATCGGCCATCCTTATGGTACGATCCAGGGTAAAGATTATGTTTACCTGAATGGTGAAAAGGTGGTTGGCTCCAACGGATATTATGAGAGAACTTCAACGACCAATAATGTATTGGGTAATGTGAACCCCGATTGGCATGCTGGGATAACCAACTCCTTTACTTATAAAAGTTGGACTGCCAGCTTCCTCATTGATATTCAAAAAGGCGGCAGTGTTTTCTCCTTAGACCAGTATTACGGTCAGGGAACCGGATTGTATCCTAATACTGTCGGTACTAACGACCTGGGTAATCCAATGAGGTCTGCCATTTCCGATGGAGGTGGTGTTGTTCTTAAAGGTGTAACCGAAGATGGTAAACCAAACATGAAACGTGTAAATGCTGACAGGTATAGCGGCCCTTTTGGATGGGCAAGAAATCCCAATGCAGCATTCGTTTATGATGCTTCTTACGTGAAACTAAGAGAAGCTCAGATTTCCTATAATTTCTCTTCCAAATTGTTGAAGAATACAGGAATTCGTTCACTTTCATTAGGTCTTGTAGGCTCAAACCTCTGGATCATTTTTAAGAATCTTCCTTATGCAGATCCTGAAGCAAACCTGGGAGCAGGTAGTAACACCCAAGGATGGCAAAGTGGAGTTATGCCTACAACGCGTAACTTTGGATTCAACCTTAAAGTTCAATTTTAAATATTACTCAAGATGAAAAAGATACTATTTATATTACTAGCCTTTTTAGCAATTTCTTGCTCTAAGCAAAAATTGGCTGATTTGAACAAGGATGTTAAGCACCCTACTGATGTTCCCGGTAATTCCCTCTTTTCCAACGCGGAAAAGAATCTTTCTGACCAGACGGTCACTTTAAACGTGAATGATAATAATTTTGACCTCTGGTCTCAATATTTGACCGAAACGACTTATACCGATGAAAGTAACTATGACATCTTTACCAGGAATGTCCCGGATCGTGCATGGAGAACTTATTATCGTGACATTTTAGAAGACCTGAACCGTGCAGATTCATTGATTAAAGGTGAAAATCTTACAGCAGCTGAAGATATTGCTGCCCAAAAGAACAGTCGTGCAATTATTGATATCGTAGCTGTTTATACCTGGGATCGAATGGTTACCCTTTGGGGAAATATTCCCTACACCCAGGCTTTGAATATCAACAATGTGTTACCGGCCTATGATGATGCTTTATCTATTCATAAGGATTTGATTTCACGTGTTACTGCCGATATTGCTGCCCTGGATGCGAGCAATGGTAGTTTTGGTGATGCTGATATCATTTATGGTGGTGATGTAACCAATTGGAAAGCTTTTGCCAATGGATTATTGGTTAAACTTGCCATTCAAATTGCTGATGTTAGTTCAGAGAGTGCGTTGGTAACTTCGAGTATTACCGCTGCCAAAGACGGAACTTTTGCTTCTCCTGCCGAGAATGCTATTTTTAAATATCTGGGTGGTACGCCAAATACAAATCCGTTATATGTTGACCTGACCTTAAGCGGCCGTTTGGATTATGTAGCGGCTAATACATTGGTTGATGAGATGAACGCTGCGAATGACCCCAGGTTGCCCTTTTACTTTGACCAAAACCTGGGCACTAACACTTATAAGGGTGGTGCATACGGTCACAGCGCTGCTTATGGCAACTTCTCTCATATTTCTCCGGTTATCAGCGAGGATCCGACATTTGGAAATCCATTGATGACTTATTCTGAGATTCAGTTCTATTTGGCTGAAGCTGCAGCACGCGGAATAATTCCAACTGCAGACGCTCCGACCTATTATGATAATGCTGTTAAAGCTTCCATTGAATACTGGGGCGGTACAGCTGCTCAGGCAGCCATCTATCTGGCTCAATCCAGTGTAGCTTATGACCAGGCTACTTGGAAAAGCAAGATTGGAACCCAGGCATGGATATCTTTCTATCTTCGTGGATATGAAGGATGGACAGAGTGGAGAAGATTAGATGCTCCTGCCATGAATATGCCCCCTTCACCTTCACAAGACGGTTTCCCTTATCGGTATACTTACCCCAGTAACGAACAGACATTGAACGGTGCTAATTATACACAAGCTGCTTCAGCTATTGGTGGTGATAAGTTGACGACTAAATTATACTGGGACGTTAACTAAATATTAATGATTAAAAACACTAACATGAAAAAAATTCAATTTTATATTTTAATGTCATTCGTCTTTGTTTTGGCATCTTCTTGCCAAAAACAAAAGGGGGTCGAATTCACCGATCTAGGATCTGAATTCTTCATCTCATCTAGTGGATATACCAGCTTGGATAATACAACTACTATTTCGATAGATAATCAACAAAAAAATCTGTCAACCATAGCTGTAACTAATTTGGGTGGTACTACCGCAAATGATAGCACAATTACCTCTACTTATACGGGTTCAATAGCCTTGACTGGTGGAAAAGGATCCATTGCACTTTCAGATGCTGATTTAGGGATGGACACAATAGGTTCGAGTGTCAAACTTCAGTTTGATGCTAACTTTGGTGGAAAACCATTTTCCAGATTTTATACTTTAACAGTAAAGGATCCGATAAGTGTTGATTTTCCTGCCGTAGATCATAGGTTGGATACTACTTATTATTTTCATTTTGACATCGCACCCAAGACTGCCACGGTGGAGACTGTTAAGGTGCAAACCAAAGTGTCTGAGTTAGGGACTTATGCCGATGTAAGCGGTTCGTTTAATGCTGCCGATTCAATTCCTATTAAGGGCTCCGATTATAATGTTGGGGACACCTTATTTGTTAATGTAATAGGGACTGTTGGCACGAAAACAGCTTCAACTGAAACTGCAGTCGTAATTAAACCGAATAGTTTCTCACATCAGTCCTCTTTTGAGCTTTCCACTGCAAACCAGGCCTATGATTTTGTTGGTGATAGCGTAGTTCCTACCGGAAATGAAAGCGCAGATATTGAACGTACCGGTAGCTATACACCAACTGGTTTATTAGTAGGTTTTGCTTCTATGCAAAATGCTGAATTTGTTTTAGCAACAGACGCCGATTTTGCAAACGCCGATAAAGTTGCGATAGCTGCAACAGATTTCAGTTCTGCCGTTAAATCAGTGGATAATGTAGCTGGTGGCGAAGTGTATATCTTCAGAACAAAGAGAGGTACCGGCTCATATTTTTATGGTATTATGAAAATAACAAAAGTTGATAAGCCGCAAGGTGTTTTAGCTGATTCTTATATTGATATTGAATATAAGTATTAGATTATTAACTTATTAATTAATTATTGAGAAGGGAGCTCTTTTTTGAGCTCCCTTTTTTGGTTTGTGGGTTTTGGTGTGAACATAATGAAGAACAAGGGAAATAATTAAAATTAATAACTCAAACTCAAACATATTTTATTCAATTGAATATCATAGCTTGTCATAGGAATGTCTCGAATCCAGCTTGTCTTTCCTGCGTATATTTTTTTTCAGGAGTTAAGATTCTTTAGCCATTATTTTGTATATATTTGGGGGTGAAATGATCCTTTCTCCCCAACGAAACAAAGTAATTATTATGAAAACTTTTGACAAAGCAATCTATCTTATCATTATCGCTCTTTTCGTTACACTTTCTATGCAGGCTCAAAGTGTTGATCCTAACGCTATTGATGGCCAAATCTATTTTCAAATCAAAGCACAAACCCCAATTTCATACCCCGGAGTAAAAGGGGTCTTAGCCGTTAATCAAGTTGCCTTTCTGGATGCACTTAAAGATATTTACCAAATTACTGCTGTAGCCAGACCTTTTTATCAGGCTGATGATCCCAACCTTCAACGCACCTACTTGCTTAAGTTTAAAAATATTCATGCGATAGATAGTTTAATCCGGGATTTGAAAAAGGACAAGAATATTGCGTATGCGGAGAAAGCGCCATTATTTAAAATATTATATATTCCCAATGATGCTGATTTCAATTCACTTACATCCTATAAATGGTATTTAAATGTTATTCATGCAGAGCAGGCCTGGGATATTCAGAAAGGAAATCCAAATATAATAATTGCTATTGTCGATAATGCAATTTATGTTGATCAGCCCGATTTAAAAAATAAAATCGTCGGCCACATTGATTTGGCTGATGGAGATACCAATACAGCTCCCCCCAAGCAAACCCTTGAATGGTCGCATGGGACACATACATCCGGATTGGCAGGTGCAGAAACCGATAATGGTATCGGCATTGCTTCCATAGGCTTTAATGTAAGCCTTCTTGCCATAAAGGTTTCCAGTGACTCCACGGATGGAAGTACCATGACCTATGGTTATCAGGGAATAGTTTGGGCTGCTGACCATGACGCCAATGTAATGAATCTTTCATGGGGTGGGCCCGGATATTATCAAACCGGACAGAATGTTATCAATTATGCCTATAATAAAGGATGTGTAATTGTGGCTTCAGCAGGAAATGATGGGAATTTAACGGTTACTTATCCGGCGGGTTACCATCATGTTATTTCGGTCGCGTCTACCGATGCAGATGATTCTAAATCTTCCTTTTCACAATATGGCAGTTCTGTAGATGTTTGTGCGCCGGGAGGGAAAGATGTACAGGGGTATGGAATTTATAGTACGGTGGATTTGGCTACTAAGAAATATTGGTATATGCAGGGAACATCAATGGCAAGCCCAATTGTAGCAGGTTTATGCGGACTAATGTTGTCCGAGGACTCTACTTTGACCCCTGACAAACTGGAGGCTATCCTAAAAGTTACCTGTGATAATATAGATACTTTAAATCCGAATTATTCCGGAGAATTAGGTGCAGGACGAATTAATGCCTATGCTGCCCTTTTAGCAGTGGCTGACAGTATGGCTAAACACACAATAGTGGCAAGTTTTCAGGCCAGTTCAGTTTCTATTCCCGAAGGAGGTGCTGTTAATTTTTCCGATTCATCCAGTGGGCATCCAATCTCTTGGAAATGGGTTTTTGAAGGTGGAAATCCCTCTTCTTCAACATTGCAGAATCCTATCGACATAAAATATGATAAGGCGGGATCTTATTCAGTAAGCCTTACCGTTGCTGATGGGACGAATACAAATACGGAAGCTAAAACTAATTATGTAATTGTTTATCCGCTGGTTTCAGGAGCCTGGCTGCCACAAGCTACCGGATTTTCAGCCCAAAGCCGTGGTGTCAATTATGTTTCTATCGTAAATCCTGATGTTGTTTGGGCTAATGCTTATGACGGCTCTGGTAAAGGTGCCAACATCCAGGAGTTTACCAAAACCACCGACGGAGGCAATACCTGGAAAGCGGGTACTTATAATGGTGTGCCCTCTTCCTATAAAGTTTCTACCATTTCCGCTATAAATGCCGATAGTGCTTGGGTTGCCATGTATGCTAATACAGCCGGTGATGGTTACGGGGGAATATATGCCACCAGTGATGGAGGGCTGACATGGTCAAAACAAGTTACAGCTACCTATAATGATCCAAGCTCATTTCCTAATATTGTGTATTTCTGGGATGCCCGAAATGGCTTTTGTCAGGGAGATCCCACAAGTGGCTATTTTGAAGTATACACAACTACTGATGGTGGTGCAAACTGGAAAAGAATTCCGACTCACAATATTCCTGTGCCTCTGAACGGTGAATATGGCTACACAGATTTGTATTCGGTATATGGAAATACTGTTTGGTTTGGAACTAATAAAGGAAGAGTTTTCAAATCTTATGATCATGGAAATCATTGGATGGCCTTTTCTACTGGCATGCCACAAGTAACTACACTGGGTTTTCATAATGATAGTATTGGTATTGCAACCTATGTTGCATATAATTCAACGACCGATGCAATTACAGATTTTAAAATGAAAAAAAGTGAAGATGGAGGTGCCACATGGACTGCTGTGAACCCTACGGGTGATTATTATAAATCTGATATGTCGGTAGTTCCTAATGCCCAGGGATTGTTGGTGTCTACCGGCATTTCTCAGACTCTTGCAAAAAGTGGTTCTTCTTATTCACTTGATGAAGGAAACACATGGATCCAATTGGATGATTCCATTCAATATACAACAGTGAAGTTTTATAGTAGCTCTGTCGGATGGGCCGGTGGATTTAACGAAAATTCCTCTTCCAGGGGGATTTGGAAATGGATGGGAATCCCCACTACGGCAGTAAAAGAAAACCCTGGCATTAATATCAAGCTTAAGGTATACCCTAATCCTTCGTCGGGTATTGTCAACCTTTCTTTTCCGGTAACTACGAAAATACAGGGAATTTCTATTTATGATATACAAGGGAAGTTAGTTAGGAAGATAAGTCCTGGCTTGGGCGAGGGCTCTCGCGTAAAAACAATTGACTTAAACAACCTGAAGAAAGGTGTATATATTGCAATTGTTAGTGGGGATAAAGGTGTCCTCCTTAAGCAGAAATTTATATTAAAATAGAAATAAAGGATTTTGAAAATTTTCCTCATTCCCGCCCGACGGTACCTGCCATATAGTTTAGCTCCGAACCGGCATAGTGGAAAAGTGAATTCAAAACGTTAATTATAATGCCGGTGTGGGAGTCCGGATTAATGGAACAATATTGTTGTACCGGATTCTCATGGCATGCTGCCCACAGTCCCACGCGACGATGCCTCAGAATTGAACTGTATATTTTATTGTTTAGCTCGGTTTACAGAGAATCCAGCATGGGTTTATAGTGATTGACCAGCGAATCAAAAGCCTGACGATAAGCCCTGGCAACAGGTTTGGCTGAAGGTGATTCAACTTTTAGCGGATTAATGGCTATACCATATTTAAAAAAACGAAAATCCAGGTGGGGGCCTGTGGCTAGTCCTGTATGGCCAACATAGCCAATGAGTTGACCCTGTTTTACATGAACACCAGCCCTTATGCCACGGGCAAAACGGCTCAAATGCGCATATTGAGTTGTATAGATGCTGTTGTGTTTAATTTTTATATAATTGCCTGCCCCATTTCTCTGATAGCCACGTTTTAGGACAACACCATCACCGAGGGAATGCACGGGTGTTCCTTCTGCTGCTGCATAATCAACACCATGGTGTGGCCGATATATCTTTAAAATAGGATGCCAGCGGTGGTTGGAAAAACGAGAACTTATACGTCGGAATTTTAAGGGAGCTTTCAAAAAAGTACGTTCCAGGCTATGCCCTTTTTCATCAAAATATTCGCCTTTTCCATTTTGCACGAAATAAAATGCATAATAGTTTTCTCCTTTATGAATAAAGTCAGCGGCTTTTAATTCACCGAAACCATCATATTTACCATCAATATACAATTTTGGGTAGATTATTTTATATTGATCTCCTTTTCGAAGCTCAAAAAAGTCAATAGTCCAGGCATAAACCTCCGAAAGTTTTATTGCAAGCTTGGGGTCGTCATTGTTGGCAATGAGCGTCTCCCATAGGGAAGCCTTAATTTTGCCCTTGCTGGTTTGGACTTTTTGGATAATTGGTTTTTTGCCTCGCCAGGCAAATAACGAATCTTTTAAACTATACACAACATAAGTTGAAGGCGTAATTTCATAAGCAAAATAAAGGGGCTTATGCAATGAGTCTCTTGTGGAAAGTAGGGCATAAGGATGCCTTCTTCTCATATCTCTCACGTCAAATATTTGTCGTGTATTCTTGGCAAGATAGTCGATAGTGGCATAGCTGACGCCATGTTTAAGTAATATATCTGCCAGAAATTGATTTCTCTTTACCTTCCCTTTCGTAATATTTAGGCTGTCGACTATTATTCCATACAGTCTCTTGGGCGCAGTTTTGGTGATGATGGCCTGGGTAGCTGTTATTTTGCCTTTGTGCTTCGGTGCAGAACCTTGACACGAAAACAATGTGAAGCTAATAATAATTAGCGCAAAATTTAGAAGGACGTGTTTATTTTTAATCATTCTCTTTTCCGATATTTAGAAGTGGCAAAAATAGGTTAAACAAGGGATTGGGAATGATAAATAAACATAAAATATACTGTCTAGATTAAGATATATAAATGACTAAGAAACAGTATGTTAAACAATTTAATTTTTTGAAAATAAACCACATACTAAAGTAGTGGTTATTGTGATATTTCTATGGCTTTGTTAGCGATGCAAGATCAGCCAGAAGCTCATTCGGATTTGCAATCCGAAGTTAAAGGCTCAAAGATTTGAAATCTGTTATGAAGAAAAAAAATGATTGATCGGTTAATAATTTGCAGGATTAAAAATCCTTAGTCTCTTTAACTTCCTGATTACAAATCAGGAAGAGCGTAGGATGGCTTTCACAAGCATGCTGATGAGTCCTGAATTCACACCTTTCCTTCGGCAAACGTTCGACCTGCATTTAATGCATTCAGGTTTAGCTGTACCATGTCAGAACCTTTTTTACTAAAAAGCTGCTCAATGGCCTTTTCCAAGGAGTTATATTGCAAACCGAGATAGGGTGACGCGGCTCCAAGCACTACAATATTGGCTGCTTTTACTGATCCCTGTTCTTTGGCAATTTTATCAGCATCAAGCGTTACATAACGGGGTAACTTCCATATTTCTGCTAATATACTCTCCAAATCAGGATAATTTGAGATGTTATTGAAGGGATTCATGCTCGAAATAAGCCAACCACTTTTTTTATTGAGCATATTGAAATATCGAAGGGCTTCCATGGGCTCCACCGAAAGTATCATGTCTGCTTTGCCTTCTGGTATTAAATCAGAGGCGATGGGATCTGAAGAAAGCCGCAAATGCGATTGTACATCTCCGCCTCGCTGACTCATGCCGTGTACTTCTGCTTGCTTCAATTGAAGGCCTTCGGATAGTGCAGCTAATCCTATGGCAGTGGCAATGGTAAGGATGCCTTGTCCTCCAACCCCGCCTATAATGATGTCTTTTGTCATTTTAATCTATTTTTATTGTTCGTTAGAGGTGGATTTTTCTCTTTTTAAGCTGTGTTTTAACTTCATCCGGCGCGCTAAAGTCTGTACGCATTCGCGTCGAGCAATGACGACAGAAACGCCTTCGTAAGCAAGTTCTTCTTTAAAAACTTGTAAGTTTTGCTTATGCAAGCTGCTCAGCGGTTTGATAATCCGAATGTGATCTTCGGCAACGCCGAGGCCTTTGACAATATTATCTAGTCTGCCAAAACCGGCCGAATCTTGCCCGCCTGTCATTCCTGTGGTAGAATTATCCAGCAATAAAACGGTGATGGGAACATTTCTGTTAACCGCATCTAATAAACCGGTCATGCCCGAATGGGTAAAAGTAGAATCCCCAATAGCCGCTACTGCCGGTATTAGTCCTGCTTCGGCAGCTCCGATGGCCATGGTGATGGAAGCACCCATGTCGACACAGCTGTTGATGGACTCCAGTGGGGGCAAGGCACTCAGCGTATAACAACCAATGTCGGCCAACACCCGACCTTTGGAATAGTCGGCCATGGCTTCATTCAAAGCCTCAAAGGAATCCCAATGTGAACAACCATCACAAAGCAAGGGAGGTCTTCCTTGCAGGATACTTGGAATTTCGTATCCTTCTGACGTTTCCATCCCCAGTGCTTTGCCGACAATATTGGGATTAAGTTCACCGGCACGTGGAATACTGCCGTCCATTCTTCCCCTGATGGGTTTGCCATTATCCAAAAGCCCTCTTACTAACTCTTCCAGTATTGGATAGCCTTCTTCCAGCATAAGCACACTATCCACCTGCTCATATAATTGTGCGATGAGCTGCTTAGAAACGGGATACTGACAAATTTTTAAAACGGGATAAGGAATTTGCGAGCTTTGATAGTTTTCCTGTAGATAGTTGTATGCCAGACCACAAGCTATTATGCCCAGGCTTTTGTCCTTCCCATCGAAATACTGGTTAAATCCAGATTTTTCAGCCTCTTCTTCAAAAGCCGTTTGTTTGTCCAGTAAGCGATTGTACTGTTTGCGTGCAATAGCCGGCAGCAGTACAAATTGTTTTAGGTCGGAAGGAAGACTCATCTCGTTTTCCTGTCTGGGTGGTTGGCAAACTACCCCTGATCGAGAATGTGCTAAGCGGGTTGTCGGTCGGAGCAAAACGGGAGTTCCAAGATTTTCTGAGAGTTCGAAAGCATAAATTGTCATGTCATAAGCTTCCTGTTGGTTGGAAGGTTCCAGGACAGGAATCTGGGCAAACTTACCATAAAACCGTGAATCTTGTTCGTTTTGTGAAGAGTGCATGGAAGGATCATCGGCCGAGACCACCACCAACCCACCGTGAGCTCCTGTTATTGCAGCGTTTATAAAAGCATCGGCAGCCACGTTTAGGCCAACGTGTTTCATGCAAACCAGTGCTCTTTTACCAGCATACGACATGCCAATGGCTGTTTCCATGGCGGTTTTTTCATTTGACGACCAGGCTGAGGCGATATGACGCTCTTTGGCCGCATTGGAGGCTTGTATATATTCGGTTATTTCTGTGGACGGTGTTCCCGGATAAGCAAAGACGCCGGATATTCCGGCATCTATAGCTCCCTGTGCAATGGATTCGTCTCCTAAAAGCAGTAATTTATCCATGACTATTTGAGTTTTTTTGTTTTATTCAATCGTTTGCAAAATTACCAAAATTAGTCTCGCTGTTAAGCGTGAAGGACATATCTATAATTAATTTAAATTGCCATATTTCACGTATTTTTGTAAAAAACATTATATGAATTTTCTGGCTCATGCTCATCTTTCTGCCAATACTGAAAACCTTTTGTTGGGAAATATGATTGCCGATGCTGTTAAAGGAAAAGTCTTTTATAATTTTCCCTTTGGCGTTCAGCAAGGGATACTGGAGCATCGCAAAATAGATACCTTTACGGATAACCACCCTCGTGTTCTTCATAGCAAACAATTGGTAAAGGAAACGCTTGGACGCTATTCAGGTGTGGCGGTGGATATTTATTATGATCATTTTCTGGCTGCCAGGTGGAATGATTTCTCCCTCATTGATTTAGCAGATTTCACCACTGATGTTTATCAGTTATTGGGAAATTCATGGGCTATACTTCCTGCCCGAACACGGCGGATGTTTCCTTATATGGTAGCTCAAAACTGGCTTAATTCGTATGCGAATCCCAATGAGCTGGAACGGGTTTTTTATGGTATGGATAGGCGCACAGCACATAAGTCTGGTTTGAGAATTGCGATGACGCCACTGATGAAAAATTATGATGCCTTACAAGATGATTTTCTGGATTTTTACCCTCATTTGCAAGAATATGTGAATGACGAAAGAGAAAATATACAGGACTCAATTCCATCCTCTGCCATGCTTTTGACAAGACTTATGCCATCTGAAAAAATGAAAGGAACAATAGTCAGTAGGAGTGATTAGCTAAATTATTAATGGTTCAATTATAAAGGATGCCGGGAAACTCTAAAGATATAATTGTTCGTACAACGATAGAAACCCCATTGGGGAACATGGTGGCTTGTGCTACACAATCGGCTGTTTGTTTGCTTGAATTTGAGGATAGGATTCGATACGATCGACAAATGTCAAGTCTTAGAAAGCTATTAAAGTCAAGCATTGTTGAAGGAGAAAGTGAGTATTTTGATGTCCTTGCCAAACAATTACAGGAGTACTTTGACAAAAAAAGAAAACAATTCGAGCTTCCTTTACAATTGGTCGGGACGGATTTTCAGCAGATTGTGTGGTCTGGACTTTTGGAAATCCCGCACGGAAAGACATTAAGTTACCTGGAACTCTCAAAAAAGCTGGGCAATTCTCTTGCTATCAGGGCTGTAGCATCTGCGAATGCAGCCAATAAAATTGCCATTCTTATTCCCTGTCATCGAGTAATTGGTTCTCAAGGTGAATTGACGGGTTATGCAGGGGGTATTTGGCGGAAAAAGTATTTATTGGAATTGGAAGGATATCTTCCGAATGGTCAAACTTCCTTAGCCTTTGTTTAGGAATATTCAGGCTCACCTAAATCATTCATCTACTCAAGAAAGCCTGCTAGAACGATACTCTTTATGGCTCTACCATTCTATATGTTATTTCGTACTTAATTGCTTTCCCGACTTCCGTCTTCTGGCTTCTGACTTCCGGCTATTAAAAACAAATTCATTAAATCCGCGGTAGTACTCTCTTTATAAAAACAGCTAGCTATAAAGTGTGATAACAAGTTTTCGACGCCCCCCATGATTTCTGAATTCACAAAGATAAATTCCCTGCCAGGTTCCGGTATTCAAGTGGTGCTTGCTGATGGGGAGAGTGAGCGAATTGCCGAGGATGGCTGTTTTAAAATGTGCAGGCATATCATCCGGTCCTTCCAAGGTATGGGTGTAAAAGGGAGCTCCTTCAGGGGCTATTTTTTCAAATAGCGTATTCATATCGGTTCGAACATCAGGATCGGCATTCTCGTTAAGCATAAGGGCGGCTGAAGTATGCTTAAGAAAAAGATGTAATAATCCGGTTTCCGGCATTTCACTCAAGGTTTCCAAAACCAGATGGTCAATCAAGTGAAAGCCCCTTGTCATTGGCGGTAGGAGAATTTCTTTTTGAGTAATCATAGAGGTATGATGTAATTGTACTACATAAAGTTAAAGCCCTGCAAATTTACAGGGCTTTAACCAATATTGTTACAATCGGTAATATTATTTTATGCCGGCAATTGCTTCCAGCATTTCGGTAGTTAAGGATTTAGGCCTCTCAATGGCATAACCCAAAGCCCTGTCCCAGGTAATGTTAGCAAGCACGCCCATGGCTCTGCCTACACCAAACAAAACAGTGTAGAAGTCGTATTCACGCAATCCATAATGCCATTGAATAACACCTGATTGAGCATCCACATTCGGCCATGGATTCTTGGCTTTGCCTTGTTCCACCAGAATATCGGGAACCACATCGTACAGACGCGAGACAAAAGCAAAAATCGGGTCATCGGGCAGGTGTTTCAAACAGAATTCACGTTGTGACATATAACGCGGGTCTGTTTTACGCAGAACGGCATGACCGTATCCGGGAATTACCTGTCCACTGTTAAGCGTTTCCCAAACAAATGCCTTCATTTCTTCTTCCGAAGGCAATTTCCCATCCATCTTTTCCATCACATGCTGAATCCATTTCAACACTTCCTGGTTGGCCAGTCCGTGTAAAGGGCCTGCCAGGCCATTAAGTCCGGCTGACAGGGAATAATAAGCATCTGAAAGCGCTGAAGCAACCAAATGAGTGGTATGCGCTGAAACATTTCCCGATTCGTGATCGGAGTGGATAATAAAATACATACGGGCCACATCATCATAAGGTTCAGCAAGTCCCATCATGTGGGCAAAGTTTCCACCAAGATCCAAAGTAGAATCGGGAGCAATAGGTGTATCACCTTTGTATTTCATCCGGTAAATGTAGGCAGCAATGGCCGGCAATTTAGCAATGATGTCCGTAGCGTCTTCAAACATTGATTCCCATGCGGTCATCTTGTTAAAGCCTTCTGCATAGAATTTAGCAAATTTAGATTCTCTCTGCATGGACAAAACAGCCGTAGAGAACATGGTCATGGGATGGGTGTCGCGGGGCATGGTCCTCAAGATATCCAAAACATATTGGGGAACAGCGTTCCGTTTTTTGAAATCTTCAACCACTTCAAGGGTTTCTTCCATTGTTGGAACGTCCCCGGTAAGCAGATAATACCAAAACCCTTCCACATAAGGATAATCCTTTCCTTCCGGTTTTGGCATGACAGCCATCACTTCAGGAATGGTTCTCCCCCTGAAACGAATCCCTTCCATGGGATCCAGGTATGAGATATCGGTCGAAAGACCTTTCACTCCTCTCATGCCATTGATGGTTTGAGAAATATTTACTTCCCCGACCTTAACGTCGCCAAATTCTTTTAGCAAGCGGCTGGTTCTTGGTCGTTGGATTTCAATTTTCTCTTTCAGTTTTTGTTTTAATGTTGACATAATACAAATCTTTAAGGTTAATGTTTTTATTGGGTAACATTACATTACTTTCTTTTGGAGATTTTCGTCAAGTGCAGCCAAAAACTGTTCTGTCGTCAAATAATCTTGATCGGTCATTTCTTTTCCTTTAACAAGAAGTGCCAGGTCTTTGGTCATTTTCCCCGATTCGACCGTTTCGATACATACCTGTTCAATATTGTGGGCAAAATCGATGAGGGCTTGGTTGCCATCAAATTTTCCACGATAGGCCAAGCCACGTGTCCATGCAAAAATGGAAGCAATCGGGTTGGTAGAAGTTGCTTTGCCTTGCTGATGTTGGCGATAATGACGGGTAACTGTTCCGTGGGCGGCTTCCGCTTCAACAGTTTTGCCATCAGGGGTTAAGAGTACAGAGGTCATAAGTCCCAACGAACCAAATCCTTGAGCCAGGATGTCAGACTGTACGTCCCCGTCATAGTTTTTGGTAGCCCAAACAAATCCACCTTCTTTTTTCATGACCTGTGCTACCATATCATCAATGAGACGATGCTCATAATAAATATCTTTTTCTTCGAATTTACTTTTGAAATCGTTTTCATAGATTTCTTGAAAGATGTCTTTGAATCGACCATCATATTTTTTCAAAATGGTATTTTTGGTTGACAGGAAAAGGTTTTGCCCTTTTTCTAAAGCCATATTGAAACAGGAGGCAGCAAAGCCATAAATAGATTCGTCGGTATTGTACATCGACATGGCAACGCCATCGCCCTCAAAGTGATAAACTTTTTCCTCACGAGCTTCACTTCCATCGTCGGGAGTGAAAGTAAGGGTGAGGGTTCCTTTTCCTTTGGTAACAAAGTCAGTGGCTCTGTACTGATCGCCAAAAGCATGACGGCCAATGATAATCGGTTTCTTCCAGCCGGGAACCAGGCGAGGTACGTTTTTAATTATAATTGGTTCGCGAAAAACCGTCCCCCCCAAAATATTACGAATAGTTCCATTGGGCGATTTCCACATCTTTTTTAATCCAAACTCTTCAACCCTTTCTTCGTCGGGGGTAATGGTTGCACATTTAACGCCTACGCCATATTTTTTTATGGCTTCGGCAGCATCCACTGTAATTTGGTCATTAGTTTCGTCCCTTTTTTCAATACCTAAGTCGTAGTATTTTAAATCAATATCCAAATAAGGTAAAATAAGTTTGTCTTTAATCATTGCCCAAATAATCCGGGTCATCTCATCACCATCCAGCTCAACAACCGGATTTGCTACTTTAATTTTTTCCATTTCTTCTGCTAATATTAAAGTTTCTTACATATTTAATTAACTGAATGTAAAATTACATAATTCAAAGGGATTAGGACACTTAAAAATTCGTAAAGTTGCTAATTTAAACCCTGTACAAATTATGCATGCGTACTAAATAAACCGGAAATGATAGTGATCTGCTTTAGCATCAGTTCGGCGAGGATTAATAGGTGCTTTCGTCCACATCTGTCTCCATTCACCGATTAAAAACCCCTTATCACCGAAATCTTATTTTATAGACAGTCTACTGCCTTTATTTTTGCCACTGAAACGAATCAAAATCTAAAAAAATGGGAAACTCAAAAAAACTTTACAGATCACAAAAAGACAAAATGATTGCCGGGGTCGCGGGCGGCCTGGCAGATTATTTTGAAATAGATGTGGTATTATTGCGAATTATGTTTTTGCTGTTGCTATTGTTTGGCGGCGGCGGCATTCTTGCCTATGTGATCTTATGGATCGTAGCACCTAAAGAACCATGGGGAAGTTCATACGCCTCAACAGAAAATCCGAATAGTCAACAAAAGGCTGAATTTGGCGAGGAGTTAAGGCCTGAAGAAGAAAAGCCAAAGACCCGAAGCCAGGTGTCCAATACTAGCCTGTTCACAGGAATTGCTTTAATAGTTATTGGACTGTTCTTTTTGGTGAATCGGATGTTTCCTTGGTTTCGCCTGGAGGAATTCTGGCCTTTGTTACTGATTATTGGAGGTGCTTTCATTATTGACCCGAATTTGTTAAAATCTAAAACTACTAAAGATGAAATTTAAAAATGTATTTTGGGGCCTTATCCTTATCCTTATGGGGAGCTTGTTGATAGCCAAGAACATGGATATTGTGTATTTCGACTGGATCCACTTTTTCAAATTGTGGCCGGTATTGTTTATCCTTTGGGGAATTTCCGTTTTACCTGTGCGCGATTTCATAAAGGTAATATTGTTGGTAATTGTATTGGGAGGAGCTACATGGTTTGTAGTTGATTCATCAGCCGGTTGCAATGATGATGAATTTGGTTTTGTTTTTGATGACTGGAAAAATAACAATCAGAGCATGTCTAAGTTTCAACAGTCTTTTACCGTTCCCTGGTCTGATACCATAAAGAATGCCAAGCTGGATCTGGAAGCAGCAGCCGGAAGTTTCCAAATTTCTGACACCTCCTCTCAATTGATTGACTTTAACCAAACGGGTTCTAAATATTCTTATGCATACACGGTAAAAAGAACTGAAGGTTTTACTAAAGTCGAAATAAGTGAGAATAATCATTCTGTGTTTTACAGAAAACACAGTAAGCGTGTTAATATTAAACTAAATCCGGAGCCGGTATGGGATATCAATCTGGAAGCCGGGGCCAGTGCAGTGAGATACGACCTAAGCCCATTTAAAATTCGTGAACTGAGTATTGATGGCGGTGCAGGTTCCTTTAAAATAACCCTGGGAGACCGTTACGCAAATACGAATTTAAATATTGATGCCGGAGCCTCTTCTATTGTGATTAGAATTCCGGAAACCTCCGCTTGTGATTTAGTCATAAGCTCAGTATTATCAGGAAAAAGCTTTAGCGGTTTTGAAAAGCTAGGAGATGGTCATTATCAAACGCTTAACTATGACTCGGCTCCCAATAAAATCCATTTAGATATTGAGACGGCTGTTTCCAGCTTTACCATTTTACGCTATTAGCTGGTTTACCTTCCGTGCCAGATAAGAAATTCTGGTTTTTCTACTATTTTTTGAATCGCCATTTCCTGATGTAATCAGGAAATGGCGATTGCTTTTGGAATTTTTCTTTCCTTTGTAAACGAAAGGATATTCTATAATTTCTAAGGGAAGTCTAGTGGATATTTATTCGTTGGCGTTCATTTTAAGGCGCAACAAATTGACAATTACAAGACAAAGAAAATAGTATCTTTGTTTAGTAAATTTAATAGAACAGATAATGACCGGTTTAAATGATATAAATAGTTGGAAAAGACAGTTAGGTTTATTGCCTATAAATTTATTTTCCTCCGAATCTAAGAATAAATTCATTCTATTGAATGGTGGATATGGTGATTTTTGTATTGACTTTAATTCTGATAAAAATCAAACCGATTACTTTTCATATGCTTGGTCAAGTAATACAAAAAACTACCTTACTCTTAATGATGATAATGTAAGTTTATATAATTGGTTAAAAGACAAAAAAGAATCTTACAAATTAAATTTAATTCAAAATAATCTTCCGAAATTCTATGATTATCTATTAAAAGATTCATATAAAACTGAATATGACATCGTGCCTTATATCATTGATATTTATAGAAGTTTAAGGAATTTAACAGGCGAAGCCAAAGAAGGTATCCAAGCAATAAATCAACTGTTATTGCTTTTAATTGCTTATCAGGAGAATAAAAACTTTGAAGAGATAGATTATACCAAATGGAATATTTCAAATTTTGAAAGAGTTCCTGGTCTAGAAAATTATCTAGAAAGGCTGAAAAATGTTAATTACAAAAATTTAGAATTAAATGTTGATTTATTATTAAGACATACTGCAGGGCAATTATTCCAAGAAGCACAAAAAGAGGCTATTTTTTATAATCGGAATCAAGATTTATTTGGGTTTTATGATTCTAAGTATGATTCCAATTATCAACTTTATTCAAGTTTTCATTATACACCTTCTTTCCTTGCCAGAAGTGTTGTTGAATATTCTATTTCAAAGTTAAATATTTCAGAAAAACAAGTAATCAAAATACTTGACCCTGCCTGTGGAAGTTCTGAGTTTCTTTTAGAATTTCTTAAACAATTAAAATCATTAGACTATACTGGAAATGTTATAATAAATGGACTTGACAAATCAGAATCTGCAATTAACATTTCAAATTTTTTATTATCCTACGAAAAAAGAGAATGGGGAAATAGTCTCTCTATAAATTTACAAAAAGTAAATAATTCTCTTACAGAAGACTGGGATGATGATTACGACTTGATTCTAATGAATCCTCCATTTTTATCGTGGGAATTAATGAGTAAAGACGACAGAGAGATAGTTTCAACAGTCCTTGGTAATGAATCAAAGAGAAAGCCCAATATAGCAAGTGCTTTCATTATTAAGAGTATCCAGTCATTAAAAACAACTGGAATTATTGGAACAGTAATGCCGTCCTCAATACTATTAATGGATTCATACCAGAAATTGAGAAATGAGTTAAATGATACAATATCCCTATTACTCGTTGGCAAACTTGGTAATTTTGTTTTTGAACATGCACTAACAGATGTTAGTATATTAATTGGGCAAAAACTAAAATCAGAAATTAATCCATTGATTTTATGGACTAAAAATGAAAAAGGTGTAGTAACTGATGCTTTTAGAGATTTAAGGAAGGTCAATTATGGACTGTTGCCATATTTGAAAGAAAATAAGACTCATAATATTTACGTTCCTGATAAATATCCTGAAAAAGAAAATTGGAAAATTAATTCTTATGCTGAATTAGAATTAATGAAACATTTAAATGAATTAGTCGAGTTAGATAAACTTACTACTATTCAAAAAGTATTTAATGTACATCAAGGAATTAGAACAGGGAGCAAAGTATTTAATATTTCTAAAGAAGTTTTTTCCAAATTACCCAAAAATGAGCAATTATATTTTAGACCTGTAATAGTTAATTCTTCAATTAAAAACGGAAATATTATTGACTATGATTACCTGTGGTATCCTTACAATGAATCACAACTGGTTATTTCTGATGAAATTGAATTAAGCCAAAAAGCTAATTATTTTTATACAAACTATTTACTTCCGAATAAAGAAAAACTAATTTCACTAGCTAGGAAGGACATTAATAATTGGTGGACATTAAGTGAACACCGTGCTTGGTTAAGAGAAAAATATCCAAAACTTATTTCTAAAGAATTTGGTTCAAGCGGGTCTTTCATCTTTGATGAAATAGGAGAAATGGTTGTCGAAAGGGGTAACGGTTGGATTCCAAAAAAGGACTTTGAAAATAATGATTATTACTACTTTTATCTTTCAATTTTCAATAGCTCGTTTTTTGAAGAACTTCTTTCAATTTATTCAAAACAATTAGCTGGTGGTAAGTGGTATGATTTAGGAAAAAAGCACACTTCAAAAATTCCGATTCCCGAAATTACCGAAGAGTTAAAAATTCGTCCGATTTTTGAAAAATTAGTTCATTTAGGCAAACAAATTAGTGAAGGAAATCTGAATTATTTTGGAGTGATTGATGAATATATAAAACAATCCATTTACGAATTGTAGCATAATTATGAAAGAGATTATTGATAAGCTAAATAATGTTGGACAAAATTATGTTGATACTACTTTCAATCTTTTACCAAAAGGAGTTTTTACCTATGTGATAAACGGGAAAAATATTTCACATGCAATAAATCAAAAGAAAAATAATAGTCTTACAGTAAATGTCCTTAATTGGTTTAATGATTTTTGGCTTTATGTTGAAATCAGATTTGTTTTAAACAAAAGTATTAGTAAAAGAAGAAAAACTTTGCCAAATATCTTTTTTACGTTGTCTGTTTTTCAAGGGAAAGTTGATAAAAGTAAAACTCAATTATTTAGAGCGGAATGGGATAATTACGATGGCAATTCTGATACTCACCCTCAACCTCATTGGCATATTTACACTCAAAGAGAGATTGAAGAACAAGATAAAAGCTTTGATGAGATAGTATCAACTACGGATAAAAGTTTCATTGAATACATTGATAAGGAAACTGAAGTGGTTAATATTGACAAATTTCATTTTGCAATGAATGGCCAGTGGTCAAATAAAAACTCTGACGTCCATAAAGTTGAGATTGAAAGCGACATAACAAATTGGTTCGAAGGTGTATTAAATCATATAAAAAAGGAATTAGAATACATTCAGTAAAAAAACGAAACGCCAACAAAAGCTATATGTAATGATGGATTCAGCGAGTAATCCAACCGCAGTGCTTCGTTTCAACAGCGCCAATTCGTCTTTGACGATTGGCATAAAACACAAAAATTGAATAAACGAATTGGCTCAGTGCAGATTTGAAAGTGAATTTCTTCGAAATCCCGCACTACACATAGTGTGCCATTAAACTCAAATTTTAGAAGCGAAGCGCATTAAAATTTGTAAGTTGAATCCCGATTTATCGGGAATAGCGCAGCGGATCGGGATAAATGGGTATAATACTCCGTCTTCTTGCAGCGGGGTAGTTCATTTCAAATTCTTCCTTTTGTCAGCTTACTACCAATAAAATATGAAAGAAAAAAAAGCACCTGTCGCAAAAAAGATCAGCAAAGAGCTGACTTGGCACGGTCATACACGAATTGATAATTATTACTGGCTTAATCAGCGTGAGGATCCTGAAGTAATCAACTATCTGAAGGAAGAAAATGAGTATGCTAACCGGCTTTTTAACGAACCTACCAAAGCCTTGCAGGAAAGTCTCTTCCTGGAAATGCGTAGCAGAATTCCTCAGCAAGACCGAAGTGTTCCGTATGCACTAAAAGGATATTCTTATTACACCAGATATGAAGAAGGGCTGGAATATCCTGTTTATTGCAGGAGGCTTCTCCAAAAGGAATCCCCCGAAGAAGTGATGCTTGATGGGAATATGATGGCCAAGGGGCATCATTATTTTTATATCAGCAATTGGAAAGTGAGTCCCAATAATAAACTGCTGGCTTATAGCGTGGATACTGTAAGCCGTCGCAAATATACCCTGCGTTTTAAAGACTTGTCAACAGGAGAAGAATTAAGCGAAACCATTCCCAATACCACTGGCGATTTGGCGTGGGCCAATGATAATAAAAGCCTGTTTTATTCAGTTAAAGATGACGCTTTACGTCCTTATAAAGTGTTGAAGCATGTGTTGGGGACGTCGGTAGATCAGGACAAAGAGGTTTATCACGAAAAGGATTCCACTTTTGAAATCAGTGTATATAAAAGTAAATCAGAAAGATATATAATAATAGTTTCTGAATCAACCCTTTCATCAGAGTATCGGATACTGAAGGCTGATTGTCCCGAAGGAGAATTTAAGGTCTTCCAGGCTCGCTTGAAAAATGTAGAATATCAAATAATGCATCAGGGGGATCGTTTTTTAATCCGGACTAATTATCAGGCTGAAAATTTCAGGTTGATGGAGGCATCAGAGACGGCTACCCATATACGGGATTGGAATGAAATTATTCCTCATCGTAAGGATGTCTTCCTGGAAGATGTGGAGGTTTTTAATAATTATTACAGTGTCTCAGAGCGAAAAAACGGGCTGATTCGCTTTCGTATTTTTGATTTGAAAACCGGAGTAGATCACTATATGAATTTTGACGAGCAGGATTATTATGCGGTTCCGAATGATAATTATGACTATTTCAGCCCTGTTTTGCGTTATGCTTTTTCTTCGCTTAAAACCCCGAACACCATTTATGACTACGATATGCCTACCGCTGTCCGGAGCTTGAAAAAGCGACAGGAAGTTGTGGGAGGCTATGAACCGGATGATTATGTAAGCGAGCGTTGCTATGCCACCGGCCGCGATGGGGCGACAGTTCCCATAAGCATTGTGTACAAAAAAGGTTTTAAAAGGAATGGGGAGCAGCCCATCTTATTATATGCCTATGGTTCCTATGGCATTAGCATGGAGTCTACTTTTCGTTCTTCAAGGTTGAGTTTGCTTGATCGGGGTTTTGCTTTCGCGGTAGCTCATGTCAGGGGCGGTCAGGAAATGGGTCGTCATTGGTATGAAGAGGGGAAGTTACTCAAAAAGAAAAACACATTTTTTGACTTTATTGATTGTGCTCAATTTCTTATAGATCAAAAATATACGAATTCAAATAGGCTTTTCGCGATGGGGGGCAGTGCCGGTGGCCTTTTGATGGGCGTAGTGATAAATGAAGCCCCTGGTCTTTTTAAAGGTGTAATTGCCAATGTGCCTTTCGTGGATGTGGTAACCACCATGCTTGATGAGGATATTCCGCTAACAACGGGTGAATATGACGAGTGGGGCAATCCAAACCAAAAGAGATATTATGATTATATGCTGTCCTATTCTCCATACGAAAACGTGGGAGCCCATGCTTATCCCGCGCTCTTGGTCACTACGGGTTTGCACGATAGTCAGGTGCAATATTGGGAGCCGGCAAAATGGGTGGCCAAATTACGAACCATGAAGACAGACAGAAATTTACTCCTTTTGTGGACCAATATGGATTTTGGTCATGGAGGGGCTTCCGGGCGCTTTGAAGCTTTGAAGGAAATGGCGATGAAAGATGCTTTTATGCTCGACTTATTGAAGAAATAAACGAGATTAATAAGCTGATTCATTTCAATCATCCAACCACAGCCGTCAACGGTGCGGGGTCTCCATAATTCAATATAAGACTCACCGCTCTCTGACTTTTCCCTTGGCCACCCTTCAACCAGCGGGGATTTTTCCTCAACCCTTTTTCATCTAAGCATCTTTTCCAAAGCACCTGATTGTCATTTCGAGACCCAAGACCCCCAGGAAAAAGGGGCGCACATTGTGATATGACAAGAAAATCCAATATTCAAATCACAAATCTCAAATAAATTCCAAATCTTAAAATCCAACTTCCAAAATGAAGTATTAGGCGCTTTGGAATTTCGAGCTTGTAATTTGGTCATTATTTGTAATTTGTTTATTGTTTTTTGGAATTTTATAAAAGTCAATTTTACAACCTGTTACAAATAGTTGTCATTTCGAGACCCAAGACCCCCAGGAAAAAGGGGCGCACATTGTGATATGACAAGAAAATCCAATATTCAAATCACAAATCTCAAATAAATTCCAAATCTTAAAATCCAACTTCCAAAATGAAGTATTAGGCGCTTTGGAATTTTATAAAAGTCAATTTTACAAGCTGTTACAAATAGTTGTCATTGGTACCATAGGGAGAAATCTCCTATGACATCAACCTCTTTCTTAGGGGGATTGCAAATTCCCAATTTTTTACTTTCGTTTGGCAAATCCGAAAGAGCCGGTTAAAACCAGTATCAATCCGTAATAATGACCGTTTTAACATACACTTTGTTTCCTTTGATTACTTGTAAATAATAGATGCCTGCCCGGTACTTGCTTACGTTTATGGTGAAGCGTTTTGATTTTACTTTCTTTTGATAAACAGGTTTATTGTATGAATTGAGCAACTTAATGGTAAACGCTGCACCCGCAATTTCTGCCGTTGTCGTTGCCGGGGTGTCTTTTAGTTCTACGGTTATCGTTTGGCTCGCGGGGTTTGGGCTTACGCTTAACGGGTTAACTCCCCCCGAACAATCGAATGGGACTGATTTCATCGTCTGTGCCGAACTGCCGCATGAATTACTTGTAGTGAGCCTTATGGTTAAATCATACAAACAATGACTGCTTGTCATAATCCATATGTCAGAAGTGCCTTGTCCCGATGTAATTGTGCCTCCGCCCACTGACCATGAATAATTATCTGCCCCTGGCGAAGCAGCCAGCACCTCTATAAGGGAATTCAAACCCACTATATTAAATGGACAAATAATTATGGGAGTTATAGGTTTGCCCACCCAAACGGTTTTTTCAAGGGTATTGTTACCACAAGAATTACTCACAATGGCCTTTACCCAACCCACTCCAATTGCTGTGCTGCTTGCAGCCCTAACAGTATAATTGTCTGTTCCCTGCCCACTGACATAAGTCAGGTTGCTGCTGTTTGTCCAGCTTACTGTGGTGCCGGACGGGCGGTTTTGCAAAGTAAACATACTGTTTGATGTACAAATAATATCAGTCCCAGAGATTGGCCCGGCTGTTGCCGCTAAGTTTGGGACACCAACAGCTGTATATTCAATTTTAGTTGAACCAGGCGATGCAGGGACCCACATATTTATCGTTTGACCTAAAGAATTGTATCTGACATAATAAGCCGCATATCTCACATCAAAACCTGTTGTAGTTACATTGGTTATTTCAGCCCATGGGAAACCATCGTTTGGATTTGCAAAACTAAGACTAATACACTCTCTGTCTCTTAGCCAAACTTTTGGAACAGAACAAAAAGGCACATCAAAGTCAATATGTTTGGATACTTCATAACGATCCACATTCAGATAGGTACCAGAAGAGAGTCCCCATCTACTAATACTCCCAGTATAAATCCACTGGTCAAGATTTGTCACCGCTGTGTTTCCTCCATAGGATGTTCCATGATACAAAACATTAGGTTCATCAAGTAATTTCAATGCTTCATAAGCATTAACTTTACCATAACCGGTATTCTCATCAAAACCCGCCGGACTGATATCATCTGCTGTTATTTCTAATATATGCCGAACATCATCATTAGTCAGATTAAAATTTCGATCTAATCCCTGAGAAAGGATCAAGCCTGCAACACCTGAAACAATGGGAGTTGAAAAGGACGTACCTGATGGATTGTATGGAGGCAAATTTCCACGTACCGTAGTATAAATTCCAACACCAGGGGCAGAGACATTAATGTGTGGCCCCGTATTTGAAAAATCTGCTCTAACGGGATTTTGGTTTGTTGCTCCTACAGCAATAACCTCGTGTGAAAATGCAGCAGGATATTCTGTAGGATTACCATCATTATATTCGTTGCCCATCGCCGCAACAACAACTACATTATTGTTATACGCATTTAAAATTGCATCATATAATAATGGTGTTCTATAAATTATCTCATTAATTGTCTGCCCGCCATCTCTAAAACCATAACTTAAATTGATAACATTGGCTCCATTATTTACTGCATAATCTATAGCATCGGCAACATCTGATGGAAATGCGGTAGTTGAAAAATCCCATATAATTCCTGCAAATGGGAATCTGACAGTTCCTTCTCGAACCATTTTTACGGGCATAATCTTGCAATTCCACATCACACCGGCAACCTGATAATCATTATTCGGAATTGCTCCAATAACTCCAGCAACCATTGTTCCATGACCTGCATAACTTCCTGAAGTAAGATCGGGTAAATCATCCATTGGATCATAATCATCTTCCCCGGAATCATAACCAGCAATTACCCTACTTCTATCCCCGGGATCTAAATCAGGATGGGTATAATCAACTCCGCCGTCACACACCGCAACGATTACATCATTCCTACCTCGATTAATATCCCAAGCTTGTTCTGCATTGATATCAGCATTAGGATGGTCTATTGAATTAAGATGCCATTGAAATTGGAATGTTGGATCGTCAGGAGCAATAAATGACTTAAGGAAAATAGGTTTTTCAATATAAGTTTTTATAATACCTTTTTCTTTTTTTAGTAATTCAACAAATTCATTGGCATTTTTATTACCTGAAAGTAATACTTCCTGCCAGGTATTAAGGCCACCTTTGTTACTATTTTTATTAGTTACGGATTTTAATTTTCCCCTCTCATTATATCGATTTCTGAAAACAGCATGGAGCTCTTTGACATTGTATTTTTTAAAAAGTTCACGCAAGCTTTTGGATTGGATGCTTTTAGTTTTTGTTATCAAGGTTGTCCCCGAAATGATGTTCTCACTAAACTTGGCTATGACTCTCAAATTTTCATTTGAATTGTCATTTTCTATTATCTTCTGATGTAAAGATATATATAACAACAAAGACAAACCTGCTAAAATTGAGAATGTTAAAAAAATAAAAGTTCTTTTCATGTTATTTGGTTTCAATAAGTTAGTTGTTTTCTGTTTTTACCATCAGTATCAATTATATATAGTACTTCTTCTGAAAAAATCATCATCAGCATTACAATAAATAATATATTTAGAATCATTCGTCCATGTAGGAAATCGCCCATAATCTAACCGTTGTTGATTACTGCCATCGTTTTGGACTATAATTTCTGTGTAACTCAATACCCATGCTGAATTATAGCCTGCGTTGTGCACTGATTTTTTATTCAATCGTATATCCGATATAAAAATCTATCTGTGTTTTTGTATTTTTGTTTAAATCAACTTTCATTTCTTCGATCAATCTTTCCCAAGTGTTTGATGCACTTTGACACTTGATTGTATAGGTCCCTGGTTTTGTCTTTATGGAATAATACCCATTTATATCATTTGTTGTTCTCAAGTCTGTATTTTCTAACCATATTTCAAACTCATTTTCCAAATAATGATAATCACCTTCTAAATTAAGGCGATAAATATGTCCATAAATCAAAGAAGAATCATTGAGTATTGTATCTGTAGTTGAGATAAATTCTGCTCGGCCTTCAATAAATTGTCGTTTAAGACAAGAAACATTAACTATTAAAATCATAATGATTAGGATAAAGCTAAATTTTTTCATCTATCTTAATTTTTTGTTTTTTAACTTTTGTACACAATGTCAATATATAATTATGATAATCTTGCAGATTCTTTAAGTCTCCCATTAGGTTACATGCAGAGAGCATATTTTTTGAAGAAAGCCTGCCCTAGGGAGGATGTGTGGGTATAATAATTGCTGAATTCATTTTGGGTTTTCAGATTAACATACTGGTGCTAAGTTAGTAAAAGTTTTATTTAAATGCAAGCTTTTTCCAAAATGTTTGCCTATTGGGATTCTTCTCACAAGTTTGATAGTATTATTTGTAAAGTCAGTCCCCGCAACTTGGCAAAGGCTGCCTTTGTCGGGCAATGATCAACTTATTTGGTAATAACAACCTTTTTCGTATATAGCTTATTTCCTTTGATAACCCGGAGATAATAGATGCCTGCCCGGTACCGGCTTACATTTATAGTGAAGCGTTTTGATTTTACTTTCTTTTGATAAACAGGTTTATTGTATGAATTGAGCAACTTAACGGTAAATCCTTCATTGGCTTTTTCGGTTGTTGCCGTTGCCGGGGTGTCTTTTAGTTCTACGGTAATTGTTTGGCTCGCGGGGTTTGGGCTTACGCTTAACGGGTTAACTCCCCCCGAACAATCGAATGGGACTGATTTCATCGTCTGTGCCGAACTGCCGCATGAATTACTTGTAGTGAGCCTTATGGTTAAATCATACAAACAATGACTGCTTGTCATAATCCATATGTCAGAAGTGCCTTGTCCCGATGTAATTGTGCCTCCGCCCACTGACCATGAATAATTATCTGCCCCTGGCGAAGCAGCCAGCACCTCTATAAGGGAATTCAAACCCACTATATTAAATGGACAAATAATTATGGGAGTTATAGGTTTGCCCACCCAAACGGTTTTTTCAAGGGTATTGTTACCACAAGAATTACTCACAATGGCCTTTACCCAACCCACTCCAATTGCTGTGCTGCTTGCAGCCCTAACAGTA
>Ga0316204_10000224_pt1 | contig 231851 bp, 209 predicted proteins | sample 6monrhotite_MG_2_FD_205661 | JGI IMG/M metagenome (GOLD analysis project Ga0316204, IMG submission 205661) | Microbial mat bacterial communities from mineral coupon in-situ incubated in ocean water Damariscotta River, Maine, United States -... | ecosystem: Environmental > Aquatic > Marine >...
CCTGGGCGGCGGAAATATCAGCCTTCGCCGCCTGGGTCAGATTATGGGTGTTGAGAAATTCCGGCAGTAAATCCGAAAGCGGCTCGGCCGCTAAACGGGCAACGGGAAAAGCAACCATAACGGCGACCAGCACTCCCAAGCCAGTCCATCGCCAGTTCGATTGGAAATTATCCATTAGTCTATTTAACCATCCCAAAAACCCTGAACCGCACTATATAGTGCAACGAAAGGTATTCCAACACTAAATCGTGGCGGGAATTACCCTACCCAAGACAGTGTTGTTCCTCATCGCACATCGCATTATCCTGAACCTATAATGAGCAACAAGAATCGTCGAAGAGGCGGGCCAGCGAAGACCCTGTCCGAGCACGTCGGCAAGATCACCAAACCTATTTTCGGGGTACGTGGTTTCGCCGATGCGGCCATCGTCAACGACTGGTCGGTGATCGTCGGCAAACATCTGGCGGGTCACAGCGCGCCGGAAAAAATCCACTACTCCCAAGGTCGCAAAGACAAGGGAACCCTGCATTTGCGCATCGATAATGGTGGACTGGCGACATATGTGCAGCATCAGGGGGAGATTTTGATTGATAAGATCAACGCCTATTTCGGCTATGCGGCTCTGGAGCGCATTCATATAAATCAAGGCCCCCTGCCAGAACGACCGGCCCGGGGCCTGCCCGACATCCCGCCCTTGCCTGAAAGCGCAGAGCGGGAATTGTCAGAATATTTGAGCGCTGTCAAAGACGATGACCTGCATCAGGCACTACAAGGTCTGGGACGGGCCGTACTGGGGAAAACGCACAAGCATTAACCCCAAACGTTAAATTAAGGAGTCGACTCTGTGCCGGGGGCGATTCTATAGTCTGGCTATATGTTGTGTAAATGGAGGGTATTTTGGCTCGTTACCTACTAGGGATAGCAGTATCTATTTTCGTCTTTGCGGCCACTTCAGGCTTTGCCGCAAACGCCCCGTTGGCTGAAGCGATGGCTGAAAAGTCCATCGGTAGCGCCGACGCACCGGTCACCATGGTGGAATATTCGTCTTTGACCTGCCCGCATTGCGCGGCGTTTCACCGTGACGCCCTGCCACTTATCAAAAAGAATTTTATCGACACCGGTAAAGTACGGATCGTGTTCTGGGATTTCCCGCTTGGCAATCTGGCCATGGCGGCGGCGATGGTGGCGCGCTGTTCAGGCGAGAAAAACTATGTTCCGATGATCGGCGCCTTGTTCCAGTCGCAGGAAACTTGGTCCCGTAGTGACACGCCTTTCGACGCCATTGCCGGCATTGCCCGTTTGAGCGGTATGAGCGTCGATGACCTGGAGAACTGCCTAGATGACGAAGGGCTGCTTAAGGCCCTGCAGGCGAAGAAGCAGTATGCCAGTGAGGTGCTTGGTGTTGAATCGACACCGACGTTTTTCATTGAGGGTGCCAAAGTTCCCGGCAATTTGCCGTACGAAGATTTCGAGGATTTGCTGAACAAGGCGCTGGCTAAAAAGCAATAGAAGCCACCCTATTCGAATTTCAGGAAAATAAGCATTGCTCCGTTTCTCAAAACTCAGGCTTACCGGTTTTAAGTCATTTGTCGACCCGACCGAACTTCTGATCGAGCCGGGCCTGACTGGCGTTGTCGGGCCGAACGGTTGTGGTAAATCCAATCTGGTCGAAGCACTGCGTTGGGTCATGGGGGAGACATCGGCCAAGCAAATGCGTGGCAAGGGTATGGAAGATGTCATCTTCGGCGGCACCGCCCAGCGTCCAGCCCGCAACATTGCGGAAGTGGTGCTTAACCTGGGAAACGCTGAGCGCACGGCCCCGGCCCAATTCAACGAGTTTGAAGAAATCGACGTCAGCCGCCGTATCGAGCGCGAGAAAGGCTCGACCTACCGGGTCAACGGCAAGGAAACACGGGCCAAGGACGTGCAGCTTCTGTTCGCCGATTCGGCGACCGGGGCGCGTTCCACGGCGATGGTCAGCCAAGGCCGTATCGGTGCTGTCATCGCCGCCAAACCGGAACAGCGGCGCTCGCTTTTGGAAGAGGCCGCCGGCATCACCGGCCTGCATTCCCGTCGCCACGAAGCCGAACTGCGCCTGCGCGGGGCGGAAACCAACCTGGAGCGGCTGGAAGATATCCTCGGCGCATTGGACGCACAGATGCAGGGCCTTAAGAAACAAGCCCGGCAGGCCAACCGTTACCGTAATTTGTCCGAACACATTCGCAAGGCCGAAGCGACCCTCTATCACTTACGCTGGAGCCAGAGCACCGAAGAATTGGAGACCCACCGTCAAGAGCTTCTGGCAGCATCGGCCAAAGTCGAGGAACTGACCAGGTTAGCTGCCAGCAATACCACCGCTCAAGCGGCAGCGGCCAGCGACTTGCCCGACCTGCGCCGCCTGGAAGCCGAAGCGGCGGCGGAACTGCACCGCCTGAGCGTCGCCCGCGACGGCCTGGAAGCAGAAGAGAGGCGCATCGCCGAGGCGAACGCCGAGGGCGCGCGGCGACTGGAGCAAATTTCCGCCGACATTGAGCGCGAAAAATCTTTGGCCAATGACGCCGCCCAGGCCATTCGCACCCTTAATGAAGAACGCCAAGGCATTGAAGCAGCGCAACAAGGTGAAGAAGTCAGCGGCCAGCAAGCCGAAGAACAATTGATTGAGGCCAACGCGAATGTCGGTGAGCTTGACGCCGTGTTGACCGAATTGACTGAACTGCTCGCCGGTGACGAGGCCAGACGCCACAGTTTGCACCAGACCATGGATGACCTGACCCACCGAAGCGAACGCCTGAAGGCCCGTGCCGGGGAAACCGAAGACCAGCGCGCCCGCCTTGAAGCCGAAGCCATCGACGACGCTGTTCTGGCCGCAGCCGAAGCCGCGCTCGAAAGCCAGCAAGCGGCCCGTGAGAACGCCAGAGGCCGCGCCGAAAGCGCCGAGCAGGCCCGCGCACAGATGAGCGAAGAGATTTCCCGCACCGTTTCCCAACAACACGCCGCCCAATCCACGCTAACCCGGCTTCTGGCCGAGGAACAAGCCCTTGACGATGTGCTCAAGGCAGGCGATTCCGGGGATTGGCCTGCGATGATTGATCAAGTCAGCGTCAACCCGGGCTTCGAGGCCGCGCTGGGCGCGGCATTGGGTGAAGACTTGTCCGCATCCAGCGATGAACCGGCTCCGGTGCGCTGGCGCACCCTGCTTCCCTTCAGCCAGCCATCGGTTCTGCCACCAGAGAGCGAACCCTTAAGCCGATTTGTCTCCGGCCCACCGGCCCTCACCCGTTGTCTCAGCCAGATCGGCATTGTCGATGACGAAGATAGTGGAAACCGCCTCGCCGAAGATCTGAAACAGGGCCAGTCCCTGGTCAGTCGCACCGGCGCATTATGGCGCTGGGACGGTTTCACCATGTCCGCCGGGGCGCAAACCGCCGCCGCCGCCCGCCTGGAACAACGCAATCGCCTGAAGACAATCCGTGACACCTTAGCTGACGCCCGCGCCGATGTTGCCGCCGCCGAAACCGCAACAAGCGCCGCCCGCGAAAAAGCAGAACAGGCCGCAAGCACGGAGCGCGAAGCCCGCGCCGACGCCAACAGCGCCGACACCGCTTACGGACAGGCCCGCGACAGCCTGACCGATATCAAGGAAAAGGCGGCCCATCATTCCTCTAAACTCTCGGCGATGATTGACTTGGCGGTTTCCATCAAGACCGATCTGGAAGAAACCGATGCCCGGGCGCTGGAGACTCGCCAGGCCCTTGCGGCCCTGCCCGATGCCGATGCGGCGCGTGCCAAGATCACGGCCTTACGTGCCGACATGGCCGAACGACGCACCGTCCAGGTCGCCTGCCAAAGCGCCTTCGATCAGCTGGTGCGCGCCGCCGAAGATCGCCGCCGCCGCCTCGGCGACATTAATCGGGAATTGAACAACTGGCAGCAGCGCAGCGAAGGCGCCACCCAGCAAATTGAACAGTTAAGCGAGCGCCATGGCGCAGAATCCGCCCAAAGGGACCGCCTTGCCGCCCTGCCCCAGGAAATAGAAAGCAAACGCAGCGTCCTGATGGCCAGTATCGAAAAATCGGAGGCAACCCGCAAACAGGCCGCCGACAATCTGGCGCTGGCCGAAACCCTGCTCGCCGATGCCGACAAGGCCCTGCGCAGCGCCGAAGCCGATCTGGCCCAGGCGCGGGAAAACAGGGTCCGCTTGCAGGGTTTTGTCGAACAATCCGAACAGGCCGTGCAGGGCATTGTCGAGCGAGTCCTCGACAAACTTGACGCCAGCCCGGAACAGTTGTTCGAAATTGCCGAACTGTCCGAAGACAAAGACCTGCCCGACATGGAACACAGTGAGCGCAAGGCCGAACGCCTGATCCGCGAGCGCGACACAATGGGCCCGGTCAACTTGCGCGCCGAACAGGAAACCCAGGAATTGAGCGAACAGGTCGAAACCCTGGTCAGCGAGCGCGACGATTTGACCGAAGCCATCGCCAAGCTACGCAAGGGTATTGCCGAACTGAACCGGGAAGGCCGTCAGCGGCTTCTGGACTCCTTCCATGAAGTCGATAAACATTTTCAGGAACTGTTCGTTCGCCTGTTCGGTGGTGGCCGCGCCCACCTGACCCTGACCGATTCGGACGACCCCCTGGAAGCCGGGCTGGAAATCATGGCCAGCCCGCCGGGCAAACGCCTGCAGGTGTTGTCCCTGCTGTCGGGCGGCGAGCAGGCATTGACGGCGCTGGCCCTGTTATTCGGGGTGTTCCTGACCAATCCGGCGCCGATTTGCGTGCTCGACGAAGTCGATGCCCCGCTGGATGACGCCAACGTCGACAGATTCTGCACCATGCTGACCGAAATGGCCGCCGCCGGCCACACCCGCTTCCTGGTCATCACCCATCACCGCCTGACCATGGCCCGTATGGATCGGCTGTTCGGCGTCACCATGTCCGAACGCGGCGTCTCCCAGCTTGTTTCCGTCGACCTGAAAAAGGCCGATGAGCTACGCTTGACGGCTTAAGGTACTAACCCCTCAAGCACCGGGCGAGGCCTGTGGCCTCTTGGCTCGCCGCATAAGCGGCGGCCCGCAGGCGCGGGCTTGGGGACGGATTCTAAAGGCGCGTAATTTATCCCCCCTTCCCGTCATTCCCGCGCAGGCGGGAATCCAGTTCTTTCTCGACGTGGATACAAAAACATAATTGAAGGTTATTCAGTCAATTAAAACCAAACCACCACCACCCCAACCTTTCTTAAAGAACTGGACCCCGGATCAAGTCCGGGGTGACGAATGAGGTTTAATGGTTTTTCGCAGGCATAACGCAGACATAACAAAAACAGCACCCCAAGCCCCCACGTCATTCCGGCGAAAGCCGGAATCCAGTTCTTATACTTTTCTGGCTTCCGGGTTCTTACTTGAAGCAATGATCAACCGCTCCTTATTCGGGAACAAGGATGGAGCATTTACTGCTAACTTGATATAAGTAAATCCATATCCCTCAGGATGCCAGGAAGGTAACGGTAGGAATTAAGTGTTTTGTCCGTAGGACAATGCCGGAACTCCAGCAAATCTAATAAGTAAACAGACAGCGTAATTGCATGGGAGAGGTTAAACGATCGACCAAACGGCTGACGGCATAGGGAGACGGCAAAAAAATGAAACATTTTTTAAAAAACCAAGGGGTTTAAATAAGATGTTCCAAAAACAACCAAGCACAAAAATACTTCACAAAATCGGCACACTTGTAGCAACGCATCCTCGGGGTTCAATAGTCATCTGGGGGCTTCTGTTATTTGCAAATTCATCCACATTGATTTTTTTATTTAATTTCAATGATATTTTTCAAAATCAGGCGCTCGTTAGTATTGGTCAATTTCTTCACAGCAAAAACATAGAAAATATATTTATTGATACGACAATTTTCCCTGCTGATATAAACAAGTTAATATTAAACAAGATTGGAGCAATTTTTTTATTGTCCACGCTGTACTACTTAATAATCCCACTATATTTGAGATTGGGGATATTTGAATTCAGGATTAGCAGCAACTACTTGTATAGAAATTATCGTAAAATCGTTGTGCTGCTAATTTTTTCTACGATTTTTATTTGCAGACCTCTTATTCAGGACACAAGAATAGTTCTTATTTATATAATGATGCTCAATTTTTTACATTATTCTTTTATTGGGTTTTTCTTTAAGTTTAGAGAAATAGCTTCATACGACAGTTACATTTCAGGAAAGAAAAAAAGGTTACGGTGACAGTTCATTAACAACATAGACCAGACCCGCAGCACGTTTTGCAAAGATCATCACCGGAAGCGGCGTGTTTGGAATTAGGGGGTTATTCAGACACAAATTAAAGTCAAACCAGCCCCCCCCCCTCGCCTTTCTTGAAGAACTGGACCCCGAATCAAGTCCGGGGTGACGAATGGGGTTTGATGGTTTTTCGCCGACCTGAAAACGACCGATGCGGTGCGAAAGATCACCTGATCCCATTTTTCCCAAACACCGCAGCAGATTTTTCTAATATTATCAAACGGTTATGTAGCCTCCTTTGGTCCTTGACAGGGCAACAGCGGGGCTTTAATTTTCGCTCAAATTTGAGGCAATGCTGATGAGCGATGATGAGCCTTCCGGGGCATTGGATGACCTTGATGCGCGTCTGAAATCGGCACGCGAAAAAAGCATTGCCAGCAAGACTCCAGGCTTTTCTTCTGGTAATAAGGAAATGTCTGGTTACAGCATGGCCATTCGCATTGGCACCGAATTGGTAGCGGCCTTGATCGTTGGGGCGGGAATCGGGTATTTACTTGATTACTGGCTGGATACGAAGCCGTGGTTTTTGGTAGTATTCTTTTTCCTCGGCTCCGCTGCCGGGGTTTTGAATGTTTACCGTGCGGCAAGTGGCCTTGGTATGGCCGTCGGGTACAACCAAGACAGTGAGCCGTCCGGGGGGGTCACCTCGCATATGAAAAGAAATGATGCGCCGGGTGGCGCGGATGGAAACAACAAGATAACGGGCGACAAATAAAGTGGCGAACCCCTTAGAGCAGTTTCAAATAAAGACCCTGGTGCCGATACAATTAGGCACCGTCGATGCGTCGCTGACCAATGCCGGCCTTTTTATGGTCATCACGGTCGCCGCCATCTCGCTTTTCCTGGGCCTTGGCATGCGCCAGCGCGCGCTGATCCCGGGGCGCTGGCAATCCATGGCCGAGCTCAGTTACGAATTTATCGCCGGAATGATACGCGAAAACGTCGGCAGTGAGGGGCGCAAGTATTTCCCGTTTGTCTTCTCGCTTTTCATGTTCATCCTGTTTGCCAATTTGATTGGCCTGATCCCCTACGCCTTTACCTTCACCAGCCATATCGCCGTTACCTTTGCTATGGCCTTGTTCGTGTTTTTAGGGGTTACGGTGATCGCCATCATTCGCCACGGTTTTCACTTCTTTACCCTTTTCTTGCCCAGCGGCGTACCCATGGTGATGGCCCCGATATTGATCCCCATCGAGGTTCTTTCCTATCTGTCACGTCCGGTCAGCCTTTCCATCCGCCTGTTCGCCAACATGATGGCCGGACATACGATGATGAAGGTGTTTGCGGGCTTTATCATACCGTTGGGATTTTTTGGTGGCTGGGCGCCGCTGGGCGTCGATGTCGCGCTGACCGCTTTTGAGTTTCTGGTGGCGTTCCTGCAGGCTTATGTCTTCACCATATTGACGTGCCTGTATCTGAACGACGCCATTCACTTGCATTAGACTTTGAAACTTAATCGCTTACGACAATTTTGATTAATCTTGGAAACTAAGGAATTTGGACTATGGAACTTGATGCCGCAAAAATGATTGGCGCTGGTCTTGCCGTTATCGGACTGGGTGGAGTTGGCGCCGGTATCGGTAACATCTTCGCATCCCTGATCAGCTCCATCGCTCGCAACCCGGCCTCGCGCGGTCAGGTTTTTGGCCTTGCCATGCTTGGCTTCGCCCTGGTTGAGGCGGTTGCGCTTTACGCGCTGCTGATCTCTTTCCTGATCTTGTTCACATAAAATCAGGAGCATTTCATGCGGCTCTTGAAAACCGCGGCGACGTCGTTTTCCGGCTTGGCAGTTCTGATTGCCATGGGCAGCATCATGGGCAGTCGTCCTGCCCAGGGTGCAGGCTTACCACAGCTTGATATAGCGACCTTTCCGCCGCAGTTAATCTGGCTGGGCCTTACCTTTGTCGTGCTCTACGTCACGATGTCGCGTATTGCCCTTCCCAAAATCTCTCAGGTTTTGGAAGAACGCCAGCACAAGATCGATGATAACCTGAAAAAGGCGGAAACCTTTAGAGAGGAAGCCGCCGCCGCAGCCCAGGCTTACGAGCAGGCCTTGAACGAGGCCCGCACCGAAGCCCATGGCGTTATGTTGGAAACCTACAACGCCATCGCCGAACGGGCGACCAAAACCCAGGCGGAAGTAAGCGCAAAACTTGAGGCTGAAATCAAGGCTGGCGAGGCGCGCATTCATGAAGCCAAGGAAAGCGCCATGGCGGGTTTAAGCGACGTTGCCGCCGAAGTCGCATTGAGCGCGGCCGAAAAGGTATCCGGTGAGACTTTAAGCGAAAAAGATGTCGCCAAGGTTGTCAACACCGTGATGGAGGAACGCCAATGATTAGCGTCGCCTACGCTGCCGCCGAAGCAGGTGCCGAAGCACATGGTGCTTTTTATGAAGACCCGCATTTCCTGGTCCTGATTGCTTTTGTCATTACCATCGCGCTTGCCGGTAAAGCCGTTTATCAAAAAATCTCAGCATCACTGGACGCGCGTTCCGAATCTATTCGTAGCGAGATCGAGGAAGCGACCCGCCTGCGCGAAGAAGCCCAGGACCTGCTGGCGTCTTTCGAGCGCAAACAGCGCGACGCTGCCGGCGAAGCCAAGGATATCGCCGAGCGGGCTAAGAAAGAGGCCGCGTATCTGACGGAAAAAGCGGCCAAGGATCTGGAAGACATGGTTTCCCGCCGTGAACGTCAGGCGTCCGAACGCATCGCCCAGGCCGAAATATCGGCCCGCGACGAAATCCGCGCCGCCGCCATCGACGTCGCCCTGGAAGCAAGCCGCCGCATTCTCGCCGACAATATCTCCGGCAAAAAAGGCGACGCCCTGATCGACGCCGCCATCGACGAACTGCCATCGAAATTACACTAGGATTTTAGGCGCATTAACAATTAAAGGAGACCTATTGGGTCTCTTTTTTTTGACTACCTGGAGGTTCTGAAACTTGTACCAAATTAGAACCAAGAACTATTCAAAACAGAACCCGGAAATGCGTTGGGCGCTTCCTGAGCGCGTATTTTTTGCGTGCGGCGCGTGCCATATCCTTGCCTATGCTTTCCTGGAAAGGCATGGTGCACCGGGAATGAAAGTTCAATGGTTCAAACCTGAAAAAGGGTTCACCGGCAACCATATTATTGTAGCAACCGATGAATGGGTCTTTGACTATCACGGTTACAGCGAACCTGAATTCTATTTGGCCCATACCTATAAGCGTGCCAATCAATGGTGGCCTGGATGGACCGCAACGCTTGTAGAGTTACCACCTGAGGTTCTTATTTCAGAAAATAAATCACGCGAAATTGACGGCCTTTGGTTGCGAGGCCCATCTCAATTTCTCCACGATGCCATGCCCCGCGCCAACAAGTACCTCGACCGGTTTCCCGCCCCCACGGAACATACTTAGCGAATTCGATAGCTGCTATGACAGGCATTGCAGGTGGCCACCACATCACCTAAGGCGGCGAAGACGGCCTGTTGCGATTTGAAGGTCTGTTCTGTATCGGCATTTTGCACGGCGATGACGAACCGGCTGGCGGCGTGATGCAGTTCAGTTCCCATGGCCTGCATGGGTGGCGGCATGAATTCAGCCAATTGTGCGGCCCCATGCATTTCCAATGACGACATGCCGATACGGGCTTCGGCAATCTCAACGGCTTTATCGGACTTACCATCTGCCAAGGCGGACATAATCTCTTCAAGTGTACGCAAATGATCGCGCATATTTGACAGCATGTGTTGCTGCATCATTTCGGGAAACTGGACCATTTCCCTGTTATCTTCCTGGGCCTGCACGTTGAACCCGGCACCCACCAGCAGCACCACTATCAGACCCGATCTTATCATCGCTTTTTCCTCTTTCGTTTGTTGGAAAATGAGAGTGTGACAGCAGGACCGTCTTTAACTTATGATCGAAATCATACTGAAATTTATGAGACGAATAATGAGTAGCCTTGAGCGTTGGGTTGAAGGTGTTGGCCGCAGGCAAACATTGACCAAGGGTGAGACCCTGTTTCTGCGCGGCGACGCTAGCCGCGGCCCCTATATCCTTCGAACCGGTCAAGTTAGATTGTACCGTCAGGATGAAACCGGCAGCGAAGTCATCCTGCACAGGGCCTGGCCGGGCGAGCATTTTGCCGAAGCCTCGGTCTTTTCCGACCTATATCATTGCGATTGCGTGGCCGAAGAGCAAAGCACCGTCATAGCCATTCCCAAGGCCGCCATCCTGCACGCCTTAAAGAACGATCCAGAATTTTCCTTCCGTTTTACTGAAAGTCTGGCCCGCCAAGTGATGCATTTGCGCACCGGGCTGGAGCTGAGAAACATCCGCTCCGCCGAACAGCGCGTCCTCGCCGCATGCCGCTTACGGGCTGGGGACAAAGGTCAACCATTTGAAATTGCGGGCACCCTTAAGGCCTTTGCCGCCGAAATCGGCCTGACCCATGAAGCCCTGTACCGGGCACTTAGAAAACTCGAAGACGGGGGAGCCCTTCGCAGGGACGGCCAAAGCTTTGAAATTCTTTAGGAAGTCGCCATATCCTGCCATTCCTGCTCACTTAAACAGGTCAGGCCCAGTTCCTGCGCCCGGCGCGCTTTCGACCCGGCGTCGGCACCGATGACCACGTAGTCTGTTTTTTTCGACACCGAACCCGCGACCTTGGCCCCCAGACTTTCCGCCCTGGCCTTGGCCTCGCCCCGGCTCATGGTTTCAAGGGAGCCTGTAAAGACCACCGTCTTGCCGACAAGTGGCGAAGAGCTTGTATCCGGGGCGATAAAATCCTCGATGCTCAGTTGCTCTTCCAAATCGGCGACCACATCGCGGTTGTGTTCCTCATCAAAAAACGCGATCAGGTCTTTGGCCACAAGCGGGCCGATTCCGTCGATATTGGTCAAATCGCCGAAGGCTTCCGATCCGTGGATTTTCGCCGCCATCATGGCCTCGCGCCAAGTGTTTAAAGAACCATACTGCCTGGCCAAAAGTTTCGCCGTTGCCTGGCCGATCTGGGGGATTCCAAGGGCATAGATGAAACGCTCCAAAGGAATGGAACGTCTGTCTTCTATTGCCGCCAACAGGTTCTCTACGGATTTTTCGCCCCAACCTTCCTTTTTGGAAAATCCCTCAACATGCCCGGAAAGCCTGAAGATATCCGCTGGCGTTTTAATCAATCCGTCGGCAATAAAGCTTTCCACATGCTTGCCACCAAGTCCTTCAATATCGAAGGCATTGCGCGAGACGAAATGCTTCAGGCGCTCAACCGCCTGGGCCGGGCAGATCAGACCACCGCTGCACCGCCATGCGACCTCGCCCTCCTCGCGTATCGCATGACTGCCGCATTCGGGGCATGTTTTTGGAAATTCATAAGGCTCACTTGTTACTAGACGTTTTTCCGCCACCACTTCAACAACCTGCGGGATCACGTCCCCGGCCCGCTGAATGACGACGGTATCCCCAATACGGACATCCTTACGGGCAATTTCATCTTCGTTATGCAGGGTGGCGTTGGAAACGACAACACCGCCGACGGTCACCGGCGCGAGCCGCGCCACCGGTGTCAACGCACCGGTTCGACCAACCTGAATGTCAATAGCATTAACGATGGTCATCGCTCGTTCCGCCGGGAATTTATGAGCGATAGCCCAACGTGGGGCGCGCGAGACGAAGCCGAGCCGTTGTTGGTAATCCAGGCGGTTAACCTTGTAGACGATGCCGTCGATATCGTAGCCCAATGCCGCCCGTTGCGCGTTCAGTCGATCATAAAAGCCCATCACGCTTGCCGTATCGGCGCAAAGCGTTGTCTCTTCATTGACCGGAAAGCCCCAGCCTTTCAGTTTCTCGAGTATACCCCAATGGGTATCGGCGATGGGGGCGGAGACTTGCCCCAGGGCGTAGGCGAAAAACGACAACGGGCGTTTCGTTGTGATGGCACTGTCAAGTTGGCGCAGGCTACCAGCGGCAGCATTGCGTGGATTGGCGAAAACCTTGTCCCCGGCCTTTTCCTGAGCCGCGTTCAAAGCGAGGAAATCAGCACCGGACATAAACACTTCGCCGCGCACTTCCAGCACAGCGGGAACATCGCCCGGTAGTGTTTCCGGGAAATTCTTCAAGGTGCGGACATTGGCCGTGACATCCTCGCCGGTCGTGCCATCCCCACGCGTTGCGCCCTGAACAAAAATGCCGTTCACGAAACGCAACGAAATGGACAGGCCGTCGATCTTCGGCTCGGCGACGATGTCCAGCGGGGCCGTTGGATCGTCGTTCAATTCTTTCAGGAAGCGCCGCACCCCATCGATGAAATCCTGATAATCGGCAGCGCTGAAAACATTTCCCAGCGACAACATCGGCAAGGCATGGGTGACCTTTGAAAACCCGGAGGCCACGGCTGCGCCGACCTGTTTCGACGGACTGTCGGGACGAACATAATCAGGGAACAAATCCTCTATGGCCGCGTTGCGCTTTCTTAAAGCATCGTATTCGGCGTCAGGAATCGTCGGGGCGTCTTTCTGGTGGTAGGCGGTATCATGTTTGGATATTTCCTTGGCCAAAACTTCCAGTTCGGCAATGGCTTCCAACGGCATCAGGTCTTCAGGCGCGGTTTTCCCACTCACCGCACCGCCCCTTTGAGCAGGCTGTCGGCGGCGGCGCGGGCTTCCTCCGTCACTTCGGCACCGGCTAGCATGCGGGCCAGTTCTTCTTTCCGGGCATCGCCCAACAAGGTCTCGATTTCTGTTCGAACCGAATCATCCTCACCTGATTTTGAAACCTGCCAGTGATAGGCGCCGCGCGAGGCCACTTGCGGTGAATGGGTGACGACCAGCACTTGCGCGGTGCTAGCCAATGTTTCCAACCGCTGCCCGACGGCGGCGGCGACAGCACCACCAATGCCGGCGTCCACTTCATCGAAGATCAGCGTCGGGATGGAATCCGAACTGGCCAGTACAGCCTTCAGGGCGAGCATGAAACGGGACAATTCCCCGCCCGAGGCGATCCGGTTCAGCGGCCCCGCCGGAGCGCCGGGATTTGTCGAAACCTCGAAGGTCACTTTATCGCAGCCATGTTCGCCCCAGGACGCCTCGTCAAGTTCAAGCAGCGCGGTAACGAAGGTCGCTTTTTCCATTTTCAAGGGCGCCAGTTCCCCACCGACCGCCAGATCCAGCGCGGCGGCTGCCTTGCGCCGGGCCTGCGAGAGCGCTGTGGCCGCGTCAACATAAGCGATTCGCGCATCTTGCTGGGCTTTAAGAAGATGCTTCAGGCGCGCCCCACCGTCTTCCACGTCGGACAATTTCCCCTGCATCCGCGCCAACAGGCCTGAAAGATCATCGACATCGACGTTATGCTTGCGGGCCTGAGCACGCAGCGCGAACAGGCGCTCTTCGACTGATTCCAGTTTTTGCGGATCAAGGTCTATTTCGGTGTTGGCTTTTTCCAGCAATGCCTGGCCTTCGGCAGCTTCGATGGCGGCCCTGTTCAGGGCGGCGATGGCTTCATCCAACTTGCCGTCTGCCTTATCGGCGACCAGTTCAAGTCTATGTGATGCCGAGCGCAGACTTTCTTCCGCCCCGTCTGCACGGGTCAAGTCGCCTAAAGCCTTATTCATTGCGTCAATCAAATGCTCGCCGTGCATCATCATGGTGCGCTTGGCCGCAAGGGCCTGGTCTTCCCCAGCTTGCGGGTCAAGAGTTTCCAGTTCGCCGACGGCATGGACAAGGAAGTCCTGATCACGGCGCGCAGCCGCCATCCCATTTTCGGCCTCAGTGTGCGCCGTTATCGCCGCCTGCCAGTTCTTCCACACGCTTGAAACCTTATCGATAGAACCTTTCAGTCCGGCGTATGAATCCAGCAAGCCACGATGATTGGCGGGGCTGAGCAGGCGTTGGCTTTCAAATTGGCCGTGGATCTCGACCAGCCCCTCGCCCAGTCGTTTCAAAAGCGCGACGCTAACAGGCTGGTCATTGACGAAGGCGCGTCCACGACCGTCAGCGCCCAGTGTCCGGCGCAAGATCAGCAGTCCCTCGTCAAGGGCCAGACCATGTTCCTCAAGAATGCGGTTAATATTCACATTCGCGCCCGGCTCGAAAGTGGCGCTAACCATTGCCTGCTTGGCCCCATGGCGGACGAGGCGCGTTTCGGCGCGCACACCCAGAGCCAGCCCAAGGGCATCGAGCAGAATTGATTTTCCGGCCCCGGTTTCGCCGGTCAAAACGCCGAGTCCCGCCTCGAAGGACAATTCAAGACGTTCGATCAGGACGACATCTCGGATGGAAAGGGATTGCAGCATTGATTATAAAATCACCACAGCCTGTACCAGGGATCGTCTTTTTTCGGTATGAGAATCTTGCCCTCCACCAGGGCATAGGCGTCCGCATACCACTGATTGCCGGGGAAATTATGACCCAGTACAGCGGCGACCTTTTGCGCTTCCTGGGTAAGGCCCAGCGCGACATAAGATTCTGCCAGCCGGTGCAGGGCCTCGGGCACATGTGTTGTACTTTGATAGTTGTCGATAACAGTTTTAAAACGGTTTATTGAAGCCAGATATTGCCTCTGAGTCAGGTAATAACGACCGATCTCCATCTCTTTACCCGCTAGGTGATCTCGAGTTAGGTCCAGCTTCAGCTTGGCATCCTTAGCGTATTTCGATCCAGGAAAGCGTTTTACCAGTTCGTCCAGGGTGCTCAGCGCCAACTTGGTCATCTTCTGATCACGGGAAATATTGGAAATTTGCTCGTAATAGCAAAGTGCCTTCAAATAATAGGCGTAGGGAACATCCTCGTTCGAGGGGTGCAACTGGATAAAACGGTCAAGCGCGACAACGGCGCTGTCGTATGAATCGTCCTGATAATAACTGTAGGCAGACATAAGCTGGGCCTTCGTCGCCCAGGATGAATAGGGATGCTGACGCTCGACCTCGTCAAACATGATGGCGGCATCAGCATAGGCTCCGTCCTGTAGCACATTAAGCGCATCATTGTAGATTTCATTGACCGGTCGTTCGACATATTCCGGCACCGCATCTTCGCTTGTGCAAGCGCCAAGAAGAAACAGAGCCAAAAGGGCGCACAGTCCCCCGAAACGGTAAATTTTATGGTGACGATTCATTCTTGTTTATGCCCTTAACTTGCCCCAGTACCCACTATCACAAAAGGCCGACACGTATGATCGTCTATCCGACCTTCCGGGTAGGAGGTGGCGTGAAGACGATGTAGGCACATCGTTGAGCGCTACCGACGCCCTCCGGAAGGCCGGATAGACGACCCATCGGGCGACCTTACAAGCCCATCGAGCGGCGTCGCAATGGCCTTGTGATGCACCAGCATCACGGCGGACACTGCTCCTTGTCGAATGGGCTTGTAACGTCGTCATACGTATCGTCCTTTTGTGATAGTGGGTACTAGCTTCAATAACCGGCGAACTATATCACGGCAGGGCCAGAAAAAGCATCGGGAAAGGGGCAGAAAGCGGGCAAAAATAAAGGCAGGAAAACCCTGCCTTTACGCCGACCACAGTCAGTGGTAATGAAATTCTGGTTCAGGCCGTCGCGGCAATGGCGGGGGCCGCCACATCGGATGACCAGACACTTGGACGTTTCCTGGACGTGCGTGCGTTAGAAGGCATCTGTTCGTAGCACCACGCCTCATTATCGGCAAAAAGCGCCATAAGAAGCTTGTTATTGGCGGCATGACCAGAACAAACACCGTGGAAATGCCCCAGTAATCCGCCACCGGCAAGATAAAGATCACCAACCGCATCAAGCGCCTTGTGACGGACAAATTCATCTACATAACGCAGACCGTCTTCGTTAATAACCTTGTCGCCGCTGACGACAACAACGTTATCCAATGAACCGCCCTTGCCCAATCCTGCCGCGCGCAAGGCCTCGACCTCGTGCAGGAACCCAAAGGTACGAGCCCGCGAGACTTCGTTTTTGAAGGTTTCACCGGCCATACTGATAGAGATTGACTGGTGGGAAATGGCGGCACTTTCAAAATCAATTTCGAAATCGACGCTAAAGTTATCTGCGGGAACAAGACTGGCTACCGAATCACCATCTTGCACCGAGACCGCCTTGAGAACCCGAATGAAACGACGCGGCTTGTCCTGTTCAACGATGCCGGCGCATTCGATCAGGAAAACGAAAGGTGCGGCGCTGCCGTCCATGACGGGGACTTCCGGGCCATTGACTTCAATCACCGCATTATCGATGCCCGATCCACCCAATGCCGCCATCAGGTGTTCAACAGTAGCAATCGAGACACCATCTTTATTACCCAATGTCGTACACATGGTCGTCTCGACAACATTGTCCCAGGTCGCCTTGATACTGGCACCACCGCCGGGAATGTCTGTGCGTTTGAAAACGATACCGCTATCGGGCTTGCCGGGCATAAGGGTCATGGAAACCTTGTCGCCCGAATGCAGGGCGACGCCGGTGCAACTGATGGAACTTTTGAAGGTCTTCTGCTTGATCATTCTTAAGTTCTTCGCCTTACATACCCGAATTTCTGCTTGAGAAATTTTGCCCTGAACTCGTTAAGATTAAGTAAGGAGCGATTGAGTATCTGGACCGATGTCCTGGTTAAAAAAAGAAAGCTTCAAGGATGTTTTAACAACGCTCCTTGAAGCTTTCAAATCACTCTTTGTTACCAAATGTTACGTTAGATCAGTGGCATAACCCTTTTGTGATTCAACAAGTTAGCGGCCTACTTACCCCAGGAATTCATGACATGAGTTTCTGGGGTAAGACACTAGTTTGCCTGGCGACGCAGAAAGGCTGGAATATCCAGCATATCCTCATCGGGTTGTGAGGATTCCAGGCGATCCGATTGATCAAGGCCACCCAGAGAGTTTTGCTCTTCCGCAGGTTTCGGTGCGGGTTCCAGCGTGGCTTTCTGCACGGGTGCCGGAACAGGGGCAGGTGTTGGCATCGCCGCTTTAGGCATAAACGATATGGGCTCCACTGGCGCGCTGGTGGCGGTATTGCCACCAGCCAGTCCGGTAACCCGTGCGAACAAACCCTTGCCCTTGCCTTTAACTTTGGCTGCGCTGGTCACCGGGCTTTCTTCCTGGCTCTTTGCACCGTTGGCCATCGCCGCGGCTGCGAACGGATCAGCGGGCCTGACCGCTTCCTCGCCAGTTGCGCTCATGGGAGATTCAGGAATAAACACATCCTGCTCATTTTGTCCCGGAGTCGCTGGCGCTGGTTGACCTTGATCAATAGCCTTGACCTCTATGGCTTCCTGAACTTCAGGTGCGCTTGCCGGTTCGCCCTGGATTTCGGTTTCCATTTCCGCAACGGCTTCCTCGGCTTCGCCCTGATCAAGGACCGCCCGTGTCGCCTCTGCGGTTGGGATGTCGAGATCACTTTCTTCCTCGACAGCCATACTTTGGGTCGAAGCAACGGTAATATCGGCAAGATCGATGATTGCCTCTTCCTCTACGGATTCATCAATAGCAACCTCAGCCACAGCAGGCAGGGCCGGTTCAGGAATTTTTTCTTCCCCAGCCTCAGGAACGCTTTGTTTCAGGGTCTCGCGGGCAATCGGAGAGGAAACAGACAGGAAGGTCTGAGCCGGTGCCGCCATCGCTTCACGGTCCATGCCGGTGGCTACGACGGAAACCCTGATGCGCCCTTCCAGGCTTTCATCGAAGGTCGAGCCGAAGATGATATAGGCATCGGCATCAACTTCCGATCTGATCCTGTTGGCAGCTTCATCGGCTTCGAACAATGTCATGTCGTGGCCGCCGGTGATGTTGATCAGAACGCCCTTGGCCCCGGCCATCGAGCAATCATCTAACAACGGATTGGCAATCGCCGCTTCGGCGGCGTCAAGGGCACGACGTTCGCCCTCGGCCTCGCCTGTTCCCATCATCGCCTTGCCCATTTCACTCATCACCGAGCGAATATCGGCGAAGTCGAGATTAATAAGGCCCGGCATGACCATCAGGTCGGTGACCCCGCGAACGCCTGAATACAGAACTTCGTCGGCCATGTTGAAGGCGTCGGCGAAGGTTGTCTGTTCGTTGGCAACCCTGAACAGATTTTGATTTGGAATGACGATCAAGGTATCGACAAACTGTTCCAGATCTTCAATTCCGGATTCCGCCAGTTTGAAGCGGTGCATGCCTTCGAACTGGAACGGCTTGGTGACGACACCGACGGTCAGGATTCCTCTTTCCTTGGCCGCCCTGGCAACCACAGGGGCCGCCCCGGTTCCTGTTCCCCCGCCCATACCGGCGGCGATGAAGACCATGTGGGAATCCTTGATCATCTCCTCCAACTCGGCCAAAGATTCTTCAGCCGCGGCGCGCCCGACTTCCGGTTTGGAACCGGCGCCAAGCCCCTGGGTAATGGTTGCGCCCAGTTGGATACGACGATCAGATTTCGACTGGGACAATGCCTGGGCATCGGTGTTGGCGACGACAAAATCGACACCTTCCAGTTGTTTTTCGATCATGTTGTTGACCGCATTACCACCGGCACCGCCGACACCAAAAACGGTGATCCGTGGTTTCAGTAGCGGTGTATTACTGTTCGGAATTGTCAGATTGATGCTCATGTCATCCTCCGTTTCTAATTGAAAGCAAATGCGTGTTTGTGAATGTCCTGTAATGCGTCGTTTTTTGATTTTTAAAAGTCATTAAAAATTCTCCCTTAACCATTGGCCAAAACGGGCAAGCCGACCGCTCGGTTCTTCCATAGGCCGGTAAGCGCTTTTTGCTTCTTCGGCCGGGTTGTTGAAAGCAAAATGGAGCAACCCCGCAGAGGTCGCGAAAGCCGGACCGGAAACCGACTCGGCTAATCCTGGAATAGGTCGAGGCCTGCCATGACGAACCTGTTTATCGAGAATGCTTGCGGCCATTTCGCGCACGCCGGGAAGCTGCGAAGCGCCACCGGTCAGGACAATGCGGCGACCTGCAACCTTGTCAAACCCGGCGGCCTGGAGGCGTCCCCGGATCATTTCGAATGTCTCTTCAATGCGCGGGCGAATGATGCCGATCAGGACAGACCTTGGAACCTGGTTGGTCTCGCCGCTTTCCTCTTCACCGATCAACGGAACCTTGATAATTTCGTGATCGTCGGACGGTGTCGGAATGGCGCTGCCGTAAAGAGTTTTCATGCGTTCGGCATGAACAAGCGGCGTCGACAAGCCCCGTGCGATATCGTTGGTCACATGCACCCCGCCAACCGGGATAGAATCGATGTGTACCAGTTCGCCGTCAAAGAAAACCGATATGGAAGTCGACCCCCCACCCATGTCGATACAGGTGACGCCAAGATTGGCCTCGTCTTCGGCGATACACGAAAGCGCCGAGGCATAAGGCGTCACGACCTTACCGCAGATATCCAGATGACAGCGCGCGATGGCCTGTTCAAGATTGCGTAATGGGCCAATGGCGGCGCTGATGATATGCATGTTGACGCCCAAACGCTCGCCGTGCAGGCCGCGAGGGTCGCGCACGCCCTTGTTGCCATCAACACTGTAGCCCACCGGGATCAAGTGGATCAGTTCGCGTTCATTCTTTTCCGCCTCCGGCAGGCCAGCCGGATCAAGCAAGCGCCTGAGATCGTTATCGCCGATTTCATGCCCAGCGATAGAAACTTCATAGGCGATCAGCCTTGAGAACGGCTCTCCACACGATACGTTGACGATGACATTGCGAATGTTCTCCCCGGCCATCTGTTCAGCCGCCTCGACGGTCGCACGAATGGTTGCTTCAGTGCGTTCCATGTCGACAATGGTTCCCGAACGCAGACCGTGAGAAACTTGATGGCCGATACCAACAACTTCAAAACCGCCTTCGTTGCGGGGCTTGGCGATAAGGCAACAAGCCTTTGTCGTTCCCAGATCAATAGCCGCGACAAGGCCCGAACGGACCTTGTTCTGATCAACACCATTGATGATCTTTTTTGGCTCTTTACTGACCATGCTCAGGTTTCCCTTTCCGGGGGTATTTTTACTTCCGGGCCGTTCGGGGTTTTCCTGACGATCAACCGATCAGGCAATCTTAGGTCGAGCACCTTGACATCACGGCTCAAGATGCCGTGGCGATTTTCATATTCAGCGAGCCGCGACCAGGCGGCGGCGGCCTTTTCGGCTGGCAGACGCACATCGATATCGCCCTTCAGACGTACGTTCCAGCGTCTCTCCCCGACCCGCACAGCGGATCTCGCCAGGTCCATCAGGTGCGGTTGGGTTTGCAGGATATCGAGCAGGGCGGCAGCATTTTGTGGCGCATCCTTACCAACCACGACAAGCAGATCAGTGAACCTTTCAATGCTCTGGTCTAAAATAACCTTGCCGGAGCGGTCGATAAGACTAAAGCGTCCCTTGCTTTGCCATAACGCCATCGGCTGGCGCTCCACGACACTCAATAAAATTGTGTCCGGCAGCATCCGTTCGACCGATGCGCTGGCTACCCATGGCAGCACCTCGATGCGCGCCCGCGCCTCGTCCAGATCGTAAGCCAGGATGGGTGCCCCGCGGGCTAACCTGACCGCCTTCACCAGCTCATCGCGGGTTGTTTGCGAACGCCCCACAACAAGCACATCCTCGACCGTGAAGCCGAGCTTCCCTGAAAAGGCAATCAGGTTCCACTTGGCCTGATCGGCAGTGCGGCCAATCATTCCGTTATTCCACGTCCACACGGCACCGCCAGCCACTGCCGCCAACATCAGGAAGGTGAAAACAATCAAAGCGCCGCGTCGTCGCCACATGGGCACAACCCGACGACGCGGTTGACCACGTAAAGATGAGGCGGGTTTTTTACCCGAAAACCAGTTAAATATCATCATGGATCGCACTCCGCATTTTCAACCATCCAGGTGAGCAGTTCCTCGAATGAGATACCCACATGCGCGGCCTGTTCAGGAATCAGCGACGTCGGCGTCATACCGGGCTGGGTGTTAATTTCAAGTATGGTGAGACTGTCGCCGTCGTATCGGAAATCAGCCCTTGAAACACCCCGACAACCGAGGGTTTGATGGGCCAGCAGCGCCAGCCGCATGGCTTCGTCGTAAATTTTCTTATCCACATCAGCGGGCAACACATGCAAGGAGCCACCTTCTTCATATTTCGCCGAATAGTCGTAAAATCCGTGATTGGTGGTGATTTCAGTCACCGCCAACGGCCTGTCCCCCATCACTGTCACCGTCAATTCCCGACCGCCAATAAAAGCCTCGACCATGACTTCCTCACTGTAAGGCCAGGCGTCGTGTTCAAATGGCAGTTTGTTGTCACCTTCGTTAACGATATGAACGCCGACGCTGGAACCTTCGTTGGTCGGTTTGATGACGTACGGCCGCTCCATGACATCACCGGAAAGAACTTCGGCGCGACTGGCAATTTTATGCTCGGCAACCGGAATTCCGGCGTTGGCGAACAGCCTTTTCGACATCGGCTTGTCCATGGCCATGGCCGAGGCAAGCAGGCCGGAATGGGTATAGGGAATATTCAGGATATCAAGCAGGCCCTGCACGCAGCCGTCTTCGCCAAAGCGCCCGTGCAGGGCGTTAAACACGACGTCAGGTTTGGGGTACAGCCTTGTTAACAAGGAACCCATATCGCGCTGCACGTCGATTGAGGTAATTTGAAAACCAGCTCTTTTCAAGCCATTGGAAACGGCAGCACCGCTGACCAGCGAGACTTCCCGTTCGGCCGACCAACCGCCCATCAGAATGGCGACGTTTTTACTCATTGTCCCTGCTCCCCAAAGACGCCGATGCGGCGGATTTCCCACTCAAGGGTGATTCCGCTGTGTTCGAACACCCGCCTGCGAACTTCCTCGCCCAGGCCTTCCAGATCAGCGGCGCTGGCGGTCCCTGTGTTGATCAAAAAATTACAATGTTGCTGCGAAACCATGGCCCCGCCACGACACAGACCCCGGCATCCGGCCTGATCGATGAGTTCCCAGGCTTTTGCGCCCACAGGATTGGCGAAGGTCGAACCGCCGGTCTGGGTGCGCACCGGTTGGCTGTCTTCTCGTGAAGCTTTTATTTCGGCCATGCGGCGGGAAATATCAGTAGCCGGTTTTTTACGCCCCTTCAAAATAGCATCGATGAACATCCAGTCCTTGGGAACGTTTATTGCGCGGTAAGCGAAGCCCATGTCATCGTGGTCAAGTTGATGAAGCACACCGTCGTGATCGATGGCGCGGGCACTGACAACAATATCCTTGAATTCCGAACCATACGCGCCGCCGTTCAGGGCCAAGCCACCGCCGATGGTGCCGGGAATGCCACTAAGGAACTCCAGGCCGGAAAGACCGGCGTCCCGCGCCGCCAATGCGACAGTGCTATCGAGCGCCCCTGCCCCAGCTACGATGGTTTCCCCCTCAACCGAAACGCGGGCGAATTCTCGCCCTAAACGAATGACCACGCCGGGCACACCGCCATCGCGCACCAGCAGATTTGACGCGACACCCATAACGCTGACATCGACATCCGCTGGTAATTGCGAAAGAAAGACCATCAGGTCTTCGACGTCTGCCGGGCGGAACATGACCTCTGCCGGGCCGCCGACCCGAAACCAGGTCATCTTGTCTAACGCCGCATCGGCGCTGTAACGCCCGCGAACCGCTGGCAGCCTGTCGATCAGGCCCTGACTGGTGATATGCGCTGCCATCATTCCCCCGCCTCCTTCGCGCCATAACGGAGCATGCGCAGGTTTTCTGGCAACGCGTTGGCCCACTGGGTAATGTTGCCAGCCCCAAGGCAGACGACAAGATCGCCCGGCTGAGACAAATCATTGATAATTTCCGCCAACTGATCCGGATCAAGCAACGGCATCACGGTGCGATGGCCGCGCTCGCGCAATCCCCTGACCAAAGCGTCTCGATCAAACCCTTCGATGGGTTGCTCGCCCGCAGTGTAGACATCGGCGACCAGCACCGCGTCGGCGTCATTGAAGCAGGTGCAAAAATCCTCGAACAAATCACGCAAACGGGTGTAGCGATGTGGCTGCACGACGGCAATAACCTGACCTTCGGTGGCCGATCTGGCCGCCTTCAGAACTGCCGAAATTTCCACCGGGTGATGACCGTAATCATCGATCACCGTAATGCCGTCAATTTCCCCGGTTTGGGTGAAGCGCCGTTTAACGCCTTCGAAATTGGCCAGCGCCTTATGCAGGACCGCCTCTTCGATCCCCATTTCGCTGGCGATAGCAATGGCGGCCAGGGCATTCTGGATATTGTGATCCCCGAACATCGGAAGTTTGAGAGCCGTGATGGTTCGCGCCGCGGAGCCCTTGCGATCATTGATCACGACATCCAGCGTCACCCCGCCTTTTCGGCGTTTAACGTTAAGTGCCCGAACATCCGCCTGCGGGCTGAAACCATACGTCACGACTTTACGATCCGAAACCCTGGGGATCATCGCCTGAACCTCAACATGATCGATACACAACGCCGCGAAGCCGTAAAACGGAATATTCTGGACAAAGGCGTCGAAGGCCGCCCGAAGCGCGTCGAAGGTGCCGTAATGATCCAGATGTTCTGGATCGATGTTCGTCACCACGGCAATGGTCGCCGGAAGTTTAAGAAAGGTGCCATCGGACTCGTCGGCTTCGGCAACCATCCAGTCGCCGCCACCCAATTTGGCGTTGGAACCCCAGGCATTGATAATGCCGCCGTTAATCACCGTCGGGTCCATGTCGGCGGATTCCAACAGCGCCGCGATAAGGGAAGTCGTCGTCGTCTTGCCATGCGTGCCGCCAACGGCAATCGACCATTTAAGGCGCATCAGTTCGCCGAGCATTTCAGCTCGCCGAACAATGGGAATATGCTTGTTACGGGCGATCATGACTTCAGGATTGTCATCTTTGACGGCAGAAGAAATCACCACCACCTGGGCCTGACCGACATTGCCCTCGTTATGACCAATGGTCACCGGGATGCCCATGTCCTGAAGCCGTTTGACGTTGGCGTTATCGGACATGTCGCTGCCTTGCACGGAATAACCAAGGTTATGCAACACTTCGGCAATGCCGCTCATGCCTATGCCGCCGATGCCGACAAAATGAATGGTGCCAATGGATAAAGAGAGCGCTCTCATGCGGCCCTCCTGTCGGATTTGTTTTCGCCGTTCGAAGAGATCAATTCACAAATGACATCGGCCAGCCTGCTCGCCGCGTCTGGCCTACCGACGGTGCGCGAACAAGCTGCCGCACGGGTCAGCACCTTGGGTGTTCCAAGCAGTGAGTCAAGCCGAGCTGCCAGGATCTGGGACGTAAAGGTCTCTTGCGCCATCAACCAGCCGCCGCCCGCCTCATCAAGACCATGGGCATTAAAGCTCTGGTGATCATCGACGGCGTGGGGATAGGGAACCAGGATCGCCGGCCTGCCAACGGCCATGGCTTCGGCGACGCTGGAAGCGCCAGCCCTGCTGATGAGCAAATGGGTCGAGGCCAGACGCTGCGGAATATCATCAAAGAAACTGGCAAGTTCGGCCTTGACGGCAAGGCGCTTGTATGTGGCGCGGGCTTTATCAATATCCTCGGGACGGCACTGCTGGGTGACGCTCAGGCGCGCGCGCAGATCGGCGCTCAAAAGGCCCATGGCTTCGGGGATCACCGCGCTGAGAATGCTCGCGCCCTGAGAGCCGCCAAGAACCAGAATACGAATTTCGTTACTTTCGTTTAATTCTGAGTATGGGGTATCGCGCACCGCAGTGACCGTCGGCCTGACCGGCATGCCAGTATGAATGACCTTGCCTGTCGCCGCATCGGGGATAGAGCGCGTTTTCTCGAAAGACGTGGCGATGCGTTTGACCCTGCCCGCCAGCAGGCGATTGGCCCGGCCAAGAACGGCATTTTGTTCATGAATGACGGTTTTGTAACCGCCGAAAGCCGCCGCCAACATTGTCGGAACCGAGGCATAGCCGCCGAATCCAATGACCGCCCGTGGCCGCATTTTTTTCAACAGGAAGCGCGCCTGCAGCGTGCCGAACGCAAGTTCCGGCCCACTACGAAGCAGCGCCGTAAAGCTTTTCCCAGCAATACCACCGGCCCGAACCCGGTGGGTTTCAAGGTCGCCCAACGCACCGCCATAGGCGCCGCCGCGGCGGTCGGTAATCAAGCTTAAATGGTAGCCGCGTCCGGTCAATTCAGCAGCCAATGCTTCGGCCGGGAAGACGTGTCCACCGGTGCCCCCAGCAGCCAGAACGATCAGTTTGTTCGAAGAAGCCATCATCCTGCCCCTCCGCTCGTTACAATGCGGGAGTGGGGCCGATTGTACGCGACGACACCGGGACGCTCGCGCGTCAGCGCCAGCATCATGCCCATACCAATGGCCAGGGCCAACGTCGATGAGCCACCATAAGAAACGAACGGCAAGGTCATGCCCTTGGGCGGGATCATGTTCAAGGTAGAGGCGATATTGATGATCACCTGCAAGCCGAACTGGACCAGCAACCCGGCCACCGCCAGCAGGGTGAAAAGATTATCTTCGCGCAACACGCGGGAGAACCCACGCAACACCACGAAGGCAAACAGGGCGAGCAGCACCAGACAGGCGATCAGTCCGAATTCTTCACCGGCTACGGCGAAAATGAAATCGGCATGGGCATCGGGCAGCACTTCCTTGACCCGCCCTTCACCGGGACCGCGACCAAACAAACCACCGTTTCTAAAGGCCTCCAACGCCCGCATCACCTGATACCCCTCACCGGCGGAAGGGTCGAGAAAGCGGTCGATGCGGCCCTGCACATGAGAGAACGTGAAATAAGCCCCGACCACACCGCCCATGAACAACGCCGCCATCATCACCACCAGCACCAGCGGCAATCCGGCAAGGAAGAACTCGACACCCCAAATAGCCGCGACGACGGCCGTCATGCCGACATCCGGTTGCATCAGCAAGAGCAGGGCAACAACCACAAACAGCGCCGTCGCTACCTTGTTGCCGGGCAAACTGGAATTGATACTGCTTTCGGCGAACAACCAGGCGGCGATAACCGCGAAGGCGGGTTTAAGGAATTCGGACGGCTGCAACGACAGCCCGGCGATATAAACCCAGCGGGTTGCACCTTTTATTTCTACCCCCACGACCAACGTCGCCAGCATGCCAATAATGGCGAAGATGGCGCAACCAACAGCCAGCCTTCTGACACCCCGGGGCGTCATCAGGGAAACCACCACCATGATCACCATGGACACGGGCAGGAAAATAAACTGGCGGCGCACGAAATGATATTGATCGAAGCCGATGCGTTCGGCCACGGCAGGAGAGGCGGCCAGCGTCAACAACGCGCCAATCGCGGCGATGGCGATGATGGCGGCAAGCATCCAGCGGTCGACGGTCCACCACCAGCGCCCGAACAGGCTTTTATCAGTGCGCGCCAGTGTGCTCATGTCCCGACCTCCCGACGCTCACCCGGAAGGGCATCGACAAGATCGCGGAAGGCATCGCCGCGGGCTTCAAAATTATCGAACTGATCGAAAGAGGCACAGGCCGGGGATAACAGAACGACCGAGCCGGTTTCATTGATAGCGCCCTGCCTAGCCTGCCCAAGGGCACTGGATAGTTCGCCCGATACTGTGACCGGCACCTGAAATTCAAGCGTGCGCGCGAAATCGTTTGCCGCTTCACCAATCAGGTAGGCATGACGGACCCGATTGAGATAAGGCCTGGTCGCCTCGATGCCGCCATGCTTGGCGCGCCCGCCGGCAATCCAGAAAATATCGCCGTAACAGGCCAGCGCCCGCGCCGCCGCTTCGCCGTTTGTCGCCTTGCTGTCGTTGACATAAGCAACGCCATCGATAACCGCGAGCAATTCCTGACGATGTGCCAGACCCGGGAAAGACCACAAGGCCGAAAGGATCACCTGACGCTCGAGCCCCATAACCCTCGCCACTGCGTAAGCGGCAGCAGCATTCTGGGCGTTATGAGCACCGGGCAATCTGGGCAAGCTTTCCATGGAAATAACCGCCTGTGCCGGACCTTCGCTGGTGTCGTCATAAAGCACGCCGTCTTCAACATAGACCCCGCCGGGAATGGCGCTTTGCCCGGAAATGGCAATGAGTCTGCGCTGCCCCTTCAGTTCTTCATAAACGGCGCGGCAATGGGCGTCATCAATGCCAATAATGGCGCTCCCGGAGCTATCCTGGCCGTCAAAAATGTGCTTCTTCGCGGCGATGTATCCGGCCATACCGCCATGCCGCTCAAGATGATCTTCGCTCAGGTTAAGCAGGACGGCGACATCGAAAACTAGGGACTGGGTCAAATCAAGCTGGTAGGAAGACATCTCCAACACATAGCAGCCGTCCGCACCCAGGGGTGCCAGATCGAGCACCGGCACACCCAGATTGCCGCCCACTTGAACCGGGTTTTCAGAGGCCCCGGTAAGAATATGCCCGATCAACGCCGTTGTCGTCGATTTGCCGTTGGTGCCGGTGATGCCGATGGTTGCCGCCGGACTTGCGCTACGGGCCAGCAGTTCCATGTCACCGAAAATCTCAACGCCTGCGCCCCTGGCCAACCGGACAACTTTGTGCGGTTCCGGGAAATCAAGGGGGATGCCCGGCGACAGGATCAAGGCGCTGAAGCGGCTCCAGTCACAGGTGTTTAAATCAACAAGCTCAATACCGGCAGCGGCGGCCTGTTGACGCGACGCTTCCTTATCGTCCCAGGCGAAAACCTTTGCGCCGCTTGCTTGCAGGGCGCGGGCGCTGGACAGGCCGGAACGGCCGAGACCGAACAGCGCCAGAGAAATTCCTTTAAAAGTGGAAAGATCGATCATGGTTTAATCCCTCCCCTTACCTGAGCTTCAATGTTGAAAGGCCAACCAGGGCCAGGATAATGGCGATGATCCAAAAACGGATGACGATGGTCGCTTCCGCCCAGCCTTTCTTTTCGAAGTGATGGTGCAACGGGGCCATGGCGAAGACGCGCTTGCCGGTCAATTTAAATGACGCCACCTGAACGATGACCGAAACAGTTTCCAGAACGAACAAGCCGCCAACGATGGCCAGCACCAGTTCGTGTTTGGTGATCACGCTGACAACGCCGAGCGCCCCGCCCATGGCCAATGAGCCGGTATCGCCCATGAAGACCTTTGCCGGTGGCGCGTTAAACCACAGGAAGCCCAGGCCGCCGCCAATCAGCGCCCCACAGAACACGGCCAATTCGCCGGCCCCCGGCACATAATTAATCTGCAGGTAAGAAGAGAACCCAGCGTGACCAGTTAAATATGCGATAAGCGCGAAAACGGCGGCAGCGATCATCACCGGGCCAATGGCTAGTCCGTCCAGGCCATCTGTCAGGTTGACCGCATTGGACGCCCCAACCATGACCACGATGGCGAAAATCAGAAACCCATTTCCAAGATCGATAAGCAGGTTCTTAAAGAACGGCACCGCCAATGTGGTCGCAAGCTCCGGCGGCAGCAATTGGGATATCCACAACGCGGCGGATGCAGCCACCGCCGCTTGCAGGAACAACTTCAGGCGACCGGACAGGCCATGGCTGTCGCGCTTGGAAACTTTCAAATAATCATCGAGGAAACCAATTGTCCCGTATGCCATAGTCACACCCAGAGCAACCCAGACATAGCCGTTGTTCAAATCAGCCCACAGCAACGTGGCGACACTGAGCGCAAGCAGAATCAGGAAACCGCCCATGGTCGGCGTTCCCTGTTTGGTCAAAAGATGATCCGGGGGACCGTCTTCCCTAATCGGCTGGCCGCCTTTCTGTTTGGAACGCAACGTCCTGATCAAATACGGCCCGACCAGAAAACTGACCAGCAGGGCGGTGATCATGGCCCCGCCTGTACGGAACGTCAGATAACGAAAGACGTTAAAGAGGGCGATCTGATCGGCCAGGGGGAACAGGATATGATAAAGCATTTTCCCCTAATCCCCGTTAACTGTACGTTTTGAATGCGCGTCCAAACCAAGCAGGGCCTGAACAATGAGACCGGTCTTGCTTCCCAGCGACCCTTTGACGACAACGACATCGCCTTCGGCGAGGGTTTCAACGAGCATCGGAAGCAACAATTCACTATTGATGGCGTGACCGCCGCGCATAGCCGGGGGCAAGGCGTCCGATAAAAACGCCATATCACGACCCGCCGTAAACACCAGATCGATCCCTTCCCTGACCAGCACCTCCGCCAACGCGCCATGCAGTGAGGCCGCGCCAGAACCCAGTTCCAACATGTCGCCCAGAACCGCAATGCGCCGCCCGCGACCGGTCGGACGGGTCTGACCCAAAACTGCGATTGCCGCGCGCATGGAAACTGGACTGGCGTTGTAACTTTCATCGATCAGGGTCACTTCCCCGCAACCTGTCTGGATCAAATGGAAACGGCCCCGCCCCGTCGGCGCTTCCAGATCACTTAATGCTTCGGCCGCTTCGGCGATATTGCCTCCAGCGGCGGCGAGCGCAGCCAGCACTCCCAGGCTGTTAAGCACCCAATGAATGCCCGGAGTGGAAAGCCTGTACGTCAGGACACTGCCACCCAGATCAGCCCGAATGTGTGTGCCGCCATTATCAGGGTTCGCCTCGAGCAGCCTGAAGTCGGCTTCATCACCTGTTCCAAAACTGATAATCCGCGTTATGCCACTGGCGCGGGCGGCGGCAACAAGACGATGATAATGCCCGTTATCGCGATTAAGGACGGCGGCCCCACCGGGTTCAATACCGTTAAATATTTCGCCCTTGGCGTCTGCTATCGCCTCATCGGAATCGAAGAAGGCGCTGTGAACGGCCTCGACGGTCGTGATCAGCGCAACGTTTGGGCGCACCATCATGGACAGGGGATGGATTTCGCCGGGATGGTTCATGCCGATCTCGAAAACACCAAAAGCCGCACTTGGCGACAACCGCGCCAAACTCAGGGGCACGCCCCAATGATTGTTCAGACTTCCGACGCTGGCGCAGGTTTCCCCTTGCCCGCCAAGCGCTAATTTAAGGGCTTCCTTGGATCCTGTTTTCCCGACGCTACCGGTGACCGCGATGATGCTGGCGCGGCTGCGTGTACGTCCCGCCCGACCCAGGGCTTCGAGCGCCGTCATGGTATCCTCGACTTTCAACAAGTTCGCACCTTCGCCCCCCTTATCGACGAGCGCGGCAGCGGCGCCTCGTGCCATGGCTTCGGCGACAAAATCATGACCGTCGAAAGTTGGTCCATGCAGGGCGACAAACAGGTCGCCTTTTTTGAGCGTACGGGTATCAATGGAAACGCCGCTGGCTGACCAATCCGACGTGGCCACACCTGACGTCGCCAACGCCACCTCTTTGGATGTCCATAAGGCCTGCGTCATCGTCCAACCTCCCGCACGGCACGGAGAATTTCCTCGGCGTCGTTGAAGGGATGGACCTGACCGGCAACGGTTTGTCCTGTTTCATGGCCCTTGCCCGCGACAATCAAAACATCGCCGCCTTGTAATTCACTGACCGCCAAGTCAATAGCCCTGGCCCGGCCAGCAACTTCACGGGCGCGCGGGCACGCCGCCATCGCTTGGGCGCGAATCTTGCCGGCATCCTCGCCGCGCGGATTGTCGTCGGTGATAATGACGTCGTCGGCCATTTCGCACGTCACCCGGCCCATTTCCGGACGCTTGCCTGCGTCCCGATCCCCGCCACAACCGAACACAACAGTCAACTTACCAACAGCGTGAGGGCGCATGGCCCCCAAAACCGTGGCCAATGCATCAGGGGTGTGAGCGAAATCCACATAAATGGCCGCGCCGTTTGATAGATCCGCGATATGTTGCAGGCGTCCCGGCACGCCTTGCAGGATTTCAAGGGCCTGCAAGGCGGCGGCGGTTTCCGCACCATCTGCCAAAACAAGGCCCAGGGCGCACAAGGCATTTTCAACCTGAAACGTCCCCGCCAATGGCAGGGTAATCGTGTAGGACGCACCCATGACGATCAGGTCAAGGCGTTGCCCAGCGGCAACGGCCTTTAAATTTTCAAGTTGGATATCAGTGCCATTTCGCCCGTAGCTAAGCACGCGCCCCGGAGCTGCTTCACAGAACGACCGGTAGGCATCATCATCGGCATTGAGAACGGCAACGCCGTCATCACAAAGAACTTCGGAAAACAGGCGCAGCTTGGCCGCAAGGTAATCCTCCATGCTGCCGTGGTAATCCAGATGATCGCGGCTAATGTTGGTGAACGCTGCCAGCGATACCGTAACACCATCCAGCCGATACTGATCCAGGCCATGCGACGAGGCCTCCATGGTCAATTTTTCGACCCCGCGTGAAGCGAGCTGCGCAAGGCTTTGATGCAAATCTGACGGGTCGGGCGTGGTTAATCCTTCAGGGCGCTCGAAGCCCGGCGCGATAATCCCCAGCGTCCCCATGCTGGCCGCTTTCTTGCCCAGATGGCTCCATATCTGACGACTGAAAGAAGCCACAGACGTTTTACCGTTGGTTCCGGTCACGGCGGCGACACTTGCCGGTCCAGCGCCGTAAAGACGGGCCGCCATACGGGCGTAACTGCGGCGCGGATTGGTCGACGTCAGAACCGCAACAGACCCGTCAACGTCGGTTCCTTCGGGGGCCAAAATAGCGATCGCGCCGTGCTGGATAGCTTGATCGATAAAACCGCGCCCATCGAGGTTTGATCCGGGCAGGGCGGCGAACAGGAAGCCAGGGGCAACTTTACGTGAATCACACGTAAGCCCGGTGACCTCGATATCCTTGGTGACCGCTTCGCTCCTCACTTCGTATTGCTCTCCATCTATCAAGTCAAAAAGACGCAAGGGACTGACCCCCGGCACTCATAATGGCAGACCCAAGCGACGCCAAACGGGGTTTACCAGCTTTCAATTGAATGTCGTCCGGAAGGTCCTCGCCGCGCGGCAGGATACCCAGCAGGGCCGCTATTTTTGAAACCATATGACTGACAACAGGTGCGGCGACCCAACCACCGGTGGCGTAATTAAATGTCCGCTTTGTGCCTTTGGGTTCATCGAGCATGGCCAGAATGACAAAGCGCGGTGCATCGACCGGGAACGTGCCAACGAAAGAAGAAATCAGGGATTTTGATCCATAGCGACCATTGATTTGCTTATCCGCTGTGCCTGTCTTTCCGCCGACAAAATAACCCGGCGCGGCGGCCTTCTTGCCGGTTCCGCTGGTCACGACAAGACGCATCAGGGCGCGCATCTGTTTGGACGTCGATTGGGAAAGAACCCGTGTACCGCTAAGGGAGACCGGGCCGCGATGTTTGAGCAATGTCACCGGCATGCGGATGCCGTCATTGACCAGGGCCGCGACCCCGTCAACCAATTGCAAAGGACTAACCGAAACACCGTGACCATAAGAGATGGTCATGGTCGAGATATCGCCCCAATGGGAGGGATATTGCGGAATGCCGATTTCCGGCAATTCCACCGCCGAAGGACGCAACAATCCTAACTGGTCGAGATAAAATTTCTGCGCCTTGGCGCCAACATCCATGGCCATTTTCGCCGAGCCGATATTCGATGAATAAGCCAGAATTTCCGGCACCGAAAGCCAGCGTTTCTTGCCGTGATAGTCATTAATGGTGAAGCGCGCGATTTTGATCGGTTCACTGGCGTCGTAACCGTCTTCGATGCTGACGGTGCCACTGTCCAGGGCCATGGCGGTGTTGAACAGCTTGAAGGTCGAGCCCATTTCATAGACCCCTTTAGTGGCCCGGTTGAAGGCGACCGTGCCGATCATGGATTCTGGAATGTTTGGATCGAAATCAGGCAACGAGACCATCGAGATGACCTCCCCTGTGCGCACATCAAGAACCACACCAGCCGCACCAATAGCCTGAAATTCGCTCATCGCCGCGCTTAGTTCCTGGCGGAACATGGCCTGGATACGCAGGTCGATTGACAACTGCAGAGGTTCATCCCCTTTGTTAAGACTGGCGGCAAAATATTTTTCAACACCGGCAATGCCCCTGCCATCTATATCGGTAAGGCCGAGAATATGTGCCGCTTCGCGTCCATGAGGATAAACCCGGCGCTCGCCATGCTGAAATCTGAAGCCCGGAATACCAAGACGGTTGACCGCATATTGCTGGTTGGGGGTCAGATTGCGGTGAATCCAGACAAAACGGGATTTCGATTTCAACTTGTGCAGTAATGCGTTGCTATTGATATTGGGGAAGACACTGGCCAATTTATCGACTGCTTTCTGCGCGTCCATAATATCCCTGGGGTCGGCAAACAGGGACGCCGTGGGCAGCGATGTCGCCAACACGTTTCCATTTCGATCAAAAATATCGGCCCGCCCGGCGGTCTGGGCCACCGCGGGTATGGCATGCGCAATACGCGGCGCGACGCCCGGACCAAAAGCGGTCAAATCAACAAGACGCACAGCGATAGCAATGAAGGCGATCATGAACATGACGCCGGTCACCAGCAACCGGTTACGACCGGTCTCCAGCGCCTGCTTAAGGTTACCCTCCAGGCGAACCGTGTCGTCTACCGGCAATGCGCGCGGATTGGTCATGGCGTTTGCCGCCCTTCATTGGCAGCCGTCCTGATAGCCAGGTCAGATTGCTTTTCTGCCGTCGGGGTGGACTTCAACTCGAGCCGCTCGTACCCCTGAAAACTAACCATACGGGCCGGGTCGACCGGTTTCATGCCGAGCAAACGTTCGGCCAGACTGCTCAATCTATCGGGATCGTTGAGATGGCTCCATTCAGCCTGCAAAACGTGTAGGGACTGGCGTTCGTCAGTGATCGACTTGTTCAGACCGACCATTTCCTGCTCAAGATCCTGTACCTGATATTTAACCGAGAACAGCACAACGGAAAGGGCCCCGGCAAAAAGCAGAAACAACAATGTGGTATGGCGCATGATTATTCCTCCTTTCCTAAAGTTGGCCGGTCCAGGACGGGGAACTTGTCCGTTCCGCCGCCCTGAGCCTGGCCGATCTGGCGCGTGGATTGATTTCGCATTCGCTGCGGCTGGCTTTGATAATTCCACGCTGCAGCAAAGTGAAACTGGGGGCATGTTCCGCTGCCCCCGTATCTGGAAGATGCCGTGATGGACGCGGCCCCTGGCCCGCGCGCTCCATCAGGAATTCCTTGACCTTGCGGTCTTCCAGGGAATGAAAGGAAACAACGGCTAGACGGCCATCGGGGCCAAGAATTTCTTCCGCCGCGGCCAAACCGCGATCAAGCTCAGCCAGTTCGTCGTTAACGTAAATGCGCAGGGCCTGAAAGGTGCGGGTCGCGGGGTCGATTCCATCTTTGGACTTTTTGACGATACGCCGGATCAACCCGGCCAACTGGGCGGTGCTGGTAAAGGGCTGTTCTGCCCTGTCCTTGACGATAGCCGCGGCAATGCGGCGCGAGGCGCGCTCTTCCCCAAAACTGTAAATAATGTCGGCGAGTTGTTCTTCGCCCATCGTATTGACCACATCGGCGGCACTGGCCGTTGCGTTCATACCCATGCGCATGTCCAGCGGGCCATCGGCACGAAAGGAAAAGCCGCGTTTGGCGTCGTCGATCTGCATTGATGAAACACCGATATCCAGGGCCACACCATCAACTTTATCGATACCGATAGCGGCCAGCAATGCGGCCATGTCACCGTAACAGCCGCCCAATACCCTGAGCCTGCCGGGGTAACGCTCGGACAATATTTGACCCGCCTTCAGGGCAACGGGATCGCGATCAATGCCGAAAACCCGGCAATCGGCTGCTTCCAGAATGGCCGTCGAATACCCCCCGGCGCCGAAGGTTCCATCCACATATATGGCGCCGTCACGGGGGCCTAGGGCCTCAATCACTTCATGTAGTAAAACCGGAATATGGGGAGAATGGCTTGCCATAATTTAAATCTCTGCACCGGGATTACGACGAGGCGGCAGAGTAACGCCCCTGGTGCGCGCCTGTTCCAGGCCGCGGCGACGATGTTCCTCATGACCCTGGGGTTGCCATATCTGGAAATAATGAGCCCGCCCGACAAAACGGGCTTCGCTTGTTATGGCCGCCATTTCAAGCAATTCCGCAGGGATGACAATCCGGCCTTCGGGATCAAAGGGTGCTGAATGTGCGTTGTCGAGAATGGCGATCAGAAGATCGTCCTGTTCGGGAGAAAACATCTCCAGGCTGTCATCAAGGCGCTGGGTCAATTGACGAAAGTAGGTTTCGCCACAGGCTTCAATGGCGTTGAAACGAATGGATGGATAGATGTAAACGCCCGCGAACCCTTCGGCGACAAAACTGTCACGGAAAGGTTTAGGAACGGAAACCCGGCCCTTTTTGTCAATCTTGTTGACGTGTCTGCCTACCAACAGCGTCATATCGGCCCCCAATGCCGTTTACTCTCCCACCACGTTATGTATCGGGATTTCCGTCTAAAAAACCGTTCGGGTGCCCCAGCATCCGACGACGACAGACGTTGATCCCCCCCAAAGGTATTGACGGGATGTCATGGGATACCATGGGTATATATGGGAAGCAATGGGAGATTATGGGTTTTATAGGGTTAACAAAGCGTTTACCGGGGGTAAATTTCGAGCCAGACAGCCCCCCCCTGGAAAGCTCTATCGAGGGACAAAGCAGAATCCCCAACTATCCCCCAGCATTGCTTGCCAAAGTCTTAAATTTCAGAAATTCATATTAAATGGGAGAAAAACGGCGAGATTCTGTCCCGTTAATGGTGTTTTCTAGGCGCGGAGCTTCTGCATCAAGCAGTGCAAAGTCATGATCATTGCCCGGGTCGGCTTGTTGATAGGCTCTTAAAAAAATAAATCCCCTTCGAGGCTCTCTGATATAGGCCGAGCCTAAGGGCAGATTTGTTGTGAATGCGTTAGATTTTTAGCCGTTAGTCACGCTTCCGTCTTGCTTCAATCGTCGAACGTATAGTGTTCAACAAGTCTTCGTTTGTGGTCTGGGATTTAAGCAACACGGCGCGAATATTTTCGGAGATTTCGCGGGACACCTCCTTGGCCGAGAAAATGATAACCGGGGTCGACTGTTGGCCCGGTTTGTTGAGCAAGGGCAATAATGTTTCTCCCTCACCGTCGGGCAGCATCAGATCGAGAATGACAAGGTCAAAAGTTTGCTGCTTTAGCAGTCTTCTGGCTTTGGATAAGGTTGTGGCGGCAAAAACATCCGCGGCGCCTTCGATCAGAGTAGCGATAATTTCAACAATGTTCTCGTCATCCTCGACATGCAGAATGCGCGGCCTTGCACCCGAAGAATGCCTAAGGGCATCGCCCAACCGATTGATAAGAAATTGCGTATCAAATGGTTTTTCGATCCAGTCGATAATACCAACAGCGTCACCGTTCAGTTCTTGCTTCCCTTCCATGGCCGTCGCCGAGACGACAATGACTGGAAGGTTTTGAGTTTTCGGATCATTCCTCAATTCCTGCAGCAGAGAAATTCCACTCTGATCGGGCAGGCCAAGATCAAGGGTCATGGCGTCAAAATGACCCTCGGCAAGCAATTGCCTGGCCTGGGCAGCATTTAAAGCCTTGCGTGTTTGATATCCCGCGAGGTCGAGGATATGTCCCAGAATCGTCGCTATTTCGGCATCGTCCTCACAGATTAAAATACGATAGAGCCCCTCCTGATGCGCTTCAGGCAGCAGGGCTTCACTTTGTTCCACAAACTCGGGAAGATTGAAATAAAAGGTCGAACCCTCGCCGCTCACGCTGTCAAACCCGATGGTCCCGCCGTGTTGTTCGACAATAGCCTTGGTAATGCTGAGCCCAAGACCGGTTCCGCCTTTTTGACGGGTATCGGATGAGTCAGCCTGGGAGAACTTCTCGAAGATACTTTTTCTGAATTCTTCGGGAATGCCGGGCCCGTAATCCCTTACGGTTATATGGATCGTGCTGTCGTTGCGAACGACCGACAATTCAACCTGTCCCCCTTGCGGAGAAAATTTGGCCGCATTGGACATCAGATTGGACAGCACCTGCATCAGACGATTGCCGTCGCCCTGCACCATTATACTATCTTCGAAGCACTCACATTCAAAGGTAACGCTGTGTTCGTCTCCATAGCCTTTGTTGGCCACCATGGCATCCTTGATAAGCGAGGCAACACCCAAAGGTTTCATATTGAAGTCCATCTTGCCAGCCTGGATTTTCTCCATATCCAGGATGTCGTTGATCAACAATACCAGGCGTTCGCTGTTGTTGTAGGCAATGTCCAGCATCGAGTGGAGCTTTTCGGGAAGCACCCCAAGAGCGCCGGAACGGATCAGACCGAGCGATCCCTTAATCGAGGTCAGCGGCGTGCGTAGTTCGTGGCTGACTGTCGAGACGAATTCTGTTTTGGCCATGTCGGCTTGCTTGCGATCGGTAATATCACGGATGATACCGGTGAACATCTGCACACTACTGACATTCATGTTGCTGACGGCCAGCTCCATGGGGAAGGTCGAACCATCCTTGCGTTGACCGAAGACTTCACGACCAATACCAATAATCTTGGCCTTGCCGGTGTCATGATAGCTTTGCAAATAACCGTCGTGTTCACCGTGATAGGGCTCGGGCATCAGGCATTTCACATTCTTGCCGATTACCTCATAGCTGGCATATCCGAAAATGCTCTCCGCCGCCGGGTTGAAAGTCTCGATGGTGCCCTTTTGATCAATAGTAACGATGCCAGCGTCGACATTGTTAAGGATGGCGCTCATTCGTTGTTCACGATCACGTAATGCCTGTTCGCCTTTTTTACGGTCTAAAGCGGTATTGCGGAAAATCTCTACAGCACGCGCCATTTGGCCAATTTCGTTTGTCTGATCCTTAGCCGGGACGTCCAGGTCAAGATTACCCGCAGCCAGCCTGGTCATAATGTCGGTCATACGCGCAATCGGGCCGGTGATTTGGGTGCGGATCAACCACAGCGCGGAAAGAACCAGCAGAGACATAATGACCAGCATGAGCAGGTAAGCAATTTTTGTGGCCGAAACGACCAGTGCCAGCGCCGCGCTAACCTCAGTCGCCTCAGCATCGTGTTGAAGGGAAATTTCCCGGGTCAGAGTATCAAAACCAATTAGCGCAGGAGCATCGTCGATCTTGACGACGCGGTCGATGGCCGCTGGTGACTTGCCTTGTTCGGCAAGCTTATCGACAGTGTCCAATGCCGTTTTATAGGCGTTGACGACACCGGTGATATTACGCAGCGCCTGCTGTTCCGCATCGTTCAGGCTGCGCTCGGAATACAGCTTTATTGCGCCTATAGCGGCGAAGATGTCCTGGTAGGAACGATCCCTTGTCTTAGGATCAGGGCGCAGAACCATATTCTTGAAGTTATGGATCATGCCGCCGTAACCCATTGCCTTGCGCATACTGGCAACGGCCTGGGATTTATTGGGCCTTGTCGCGCTGAGCCCGGAATGTTTGGTGACCTCAACATCCAGCGTATCCAGTCCCTGGATCGCCGCCGTGTCATCAACCCGCACCTGAGCGTCAATTTCAGTCTGACTTTTGCCCTGGACAACCAGTTCAGAAGCAAGCGACAGCGCCTTGGTATAAGCATTCAACATTTTCTGAATATCACCAATGGCGCCCCGTTCAGCCTCGTTCAAGTCCAGCGCCCGGTAACGGGCGATGGCCGAAGCGGCACCGCCAAGTTTAGCGTTGACGATACTGATCCTTTCCGCATCATGACGCAGGACGAAGTTCTTGAACTGGTGGATCATGCCGCCGTAGCCAATTTCCTTGCGTAGCGCACTCAGGGCGGCGGCCTGGTCAGAACGGCTCTCTTCAAATTTGTCCCATGTTTCCTTAATGGTCGTCACGTTATTGATGGTGATAAGCGAGCTTACGGCGAACAAGCCGCCAGAAATCAGCAAGGCGATGACAAAAGCCCAACCAATGTTGCTGATGCGGATATTATTAAAAAAATTCATCGATCTATTACCGCTCACCGTGGTTACCGGGCATCCATGATTTCAAGGATTAAGGAAAATATAGGGCTAATTCCTTTTATTCCCAGCATTTTTTATGTAAGCGGCGCCGTCGTCAACATCTTCAAGAGTTTCCAGCAGGGCGACTTTCAGGCCGCCTTTGCGCACCTTTTCCAATGAATCGGCAAGGGTCTGCCTGCTTGACCAACGCACACCTGAAAAAAGATCAGGGATCCGGGGCGAACGCCGGGCCCCGACCAGCCAATAACCGCCGTCAACCGCCGGGCCAAAGACGACATCAACATGGCCCAAGGCTTCGAATGCAGCTTCGATATGGGTGGCACTGATTTGGGGTACATCGGTGCCGATGATAACCACCGGCCCCGGCGGCATAACCCGCATGGCCTTTTGCATACGCTGGCCGATATCCCCAGCACCTTGTTTGATCGGATGGAAGGATTTAGGCCAGAAACGGTGCCGGGCAACGGCGCTGTCGGGGCTAAGCGCCAGCCAGCAGCGCCAGCGTCCTTTTGGAGCCAGGCGGTTTAATACGGTGGTCAGGGTATGTCTGTAAAAACGCGTCGCCGGGAGAACGCCAATATCACGACCCAGGCGTGTCTTGACCCGGCCCATGATCGGCTCTCTGGCGAAAACGACAAGATGCCAGCGAGGTCTCATCGGTATATTTTCGCAATCAGGGGATTAGGCAACTTCAGAAAATAAAGCGTCAGGCAGAAAATATTTTTTAACGGCCGAAATAAATAACCGTCACGACGATATTTACCGGCCGAAGTGACGGCGCAAGTCTTGAAAACATGCAGCCGGTCGCGACCGATACGGCGGATGATCTCTACATCTTCCATAATTTTGAGCGGAGCGTAGCCGTTCAAATCGTGATAAAAAACGTTATTAATCAGCAACCCCTGGTCGCCAAAAGGCAGGGCCAGCATTTTGGTTCGCAGATTGACGATGAATTGCAAAACACTTGCCGCCGGGCTGTCGTCATCAAGGGCGAAGCCAAACACGCCAGCGTGACGAATATTGGCCTGCGCCCCCATAAACACGGCGGCTTCCTCAAACCAACCGGCTGCCAGTTGCGTGTCCGCATGCAGGAAAAGTAGCCAGACGCCCTTGGCTTTTCTGCCCCCCGCAGCCAATTGAATGCCCCGACCCGGCTCGCTCTTGATGATCGCCGCACCGCGTTGACTGGCTTCTTCCAAGGTCGCGTCGCTGGAACCGCCATCGACGACGATAATGTCATAACGACAAGTGATACCGCTTTTCTTTAAAGCGTCGATGGTCGCACCAATATTCCCCTCTTCGTTAAGGGCCGGAATAATAATGCTTAAAGTCGGGCGGTCTTTGCTGCTCATGCCCCTTCTTTAGCATATCCTATCCGTCCTAGTGTGATCGATCTAAAATTCGGCGCATTAATTGCGCTGAATTTTAGATGCTGAATCACACGAGATTTAATATGTTAGTGGCCTGCTTGTCCCAAAAATTCATGACATGAATTTCTGGGGCAGGACACTAAGTTAGCCTCCGATAAAGCTCGCCATACGGCCCCATCCCCGTTGCACGGCATTGACGGTGCGCAGTGCGCCAACGCTGATCATTTCTGAAACGCTGACTGGCGAAGGGTGAAGCGATGAACGGTCATGGAAAGAAGCATTGCCGCGTACCGTGTGGCTGATTTTTCCCGTCATTCTATCATATGTACGGGGGTCTCTTGTGAGCATTAAATAAGGGTTCATGATTAAGTTCCTCTTGTCTGTGCTGGCCTATATAATTAGGGAATATCCTATAAATATTGCTATTTAATAGGCTATACAAACGAGGAGTTTTCATCATATAGTATAGAAAATCTAAGGTATAAATTTCCATGTCCCGTCGCTTGCCACCGCTTAACGCCCTGCGCGCCTTCGAGGCCGCCGCCCGTCATTTGAGCTTCACCAAAGCGGCGGAAGAACTGAACGTCACCCCTGCCGCAATCAGCCACCAGATCAAGACACTGGAGGAAATTACCGGCGCGCCCCTGTTCAAACGCCTGACCCGGGCGCTGGCGTTAACCGAGAGAGGTCGCGATGCCCTTCCGGCACTATCGGATGGCTTCGATCTTCTTGCCGACGCGACAGCAAAGTTGACCAATACTCAACAATCCAGTGTTCTCACCCTGACCACCGCTCCGTCGTTCGCCGCCAGGTGGCTGGTTCCAAGGCTTGATGAATTTCAGGAACAGAACCCGGATATCAAGGTCCGTATCGATGCCAGCCTGACGCTTGTCGATTTGCGTCGCGACGGAGTCGATGTGGCGATCCGCTACGGGCTTGGCGATTATCCGGGCCATCACGCCGAACGTCTTTTTGAAGAAGAGGTATTTCCGGTTTGCAGCCCGAAGTTGATGGACGGGGCGCATCCGTTGCGCACCCCCGAAGACCTTGCTCACCACACTCTGCTACATTCCGGTCGTGTGGAGAGTGACTGGGCCTATCCGGAGTGGCGAATGTGGTTGAAATCAGCGGGGGCAGCGGATGTGGACTGGCGCAAAGGGCCGGAATTTTCGCTCGAGGATATGGCCGTGCAGGCGGCGCTGGCAGGCCACGGGGTGGCGCTTGTCAATACATCCCTGGTCAGCGACGATCTCGACTCGGGCGCACTGGTTCGGCCCTTCACGTTGAGACTTCAAACAGATTTCGCCTATTATCTGGTTATCCCCACACAAAGCATAAACCACCCCCCTGTCATGGCCTTCAGAAAGTGGCTGCTTGGAATTGCATGTTCTTGAATTGTTCCGGCTCTTCAGGCTACAATAACCGATGATCGACATCCTGCCCGATACAGCCAAAAAAGGCCGCGGCGCGCACGTCAATCCGACGGGGCGCTTTGAGCCCCGGCAACGCATCGCCATCGATGATGGCTGGGTCATGGGAGAAGACGATCTGCCGCCCCTGCTGACCACCGTCACAAACGAAGTTTGCCGCACCGCCATCACCTACAATAAATCGCCAGACCTTCCTTTTGATCGTTCAATTAATCCGTACCGGGGCTGCGAACATGGCTGTGCGTATTGTTATGCGCGCCCCAGCCACGCCACCATGGGGCTGTCGCCGGGTCTGGATTTTGAAAGCAAGCTGTTCGCTAAATCCAATATTGCCGAAGCCCTTGAGCGTGATTTGCGAAAACCCGGCTACCGTCCTCAGGGCATTATGCTGGGCGCAAATACCGACCCCTATCAGCCCATCGAACGCACCCATCGCCTGACCCGGCAGGTGCTGGAGGTGCTTGCCGCTTATCAGCATCCTGTTGCCATTGTCACCAAGTCCAACCTGGTGCTGCGCGATCTCGATATTTTAAGGCCCATGGCGCAAATGGGTCTGGCCAGCGTGGCCATATCGGTAACGACCCTGGACCGGCACCTGTCGCGAAAGCTGGAACCCAGGGCTCCGGCGCCGGAAAAACGATTGCAAGCCATCCGGGGCTTGAGCGAGGCCGGAATTCCGGTCAGTGTTTTTGCCTCACCGATGATCCCGTTCCTTAATGACGCAGAGCTTGAGGCCATTTTGCAGGCCGGGGTCGAAGCGGGAGCGACATCGGCCTCGTACATTCTGGTCAGGCTGTCGCTGGAACTGAAAGACCTGTTCGCTGACTGGCTGGAACTGCACGCGCCGGGCAAGAAGGATCATGTGCTCAGTTTAATCAGGCAGAACCGCGCAGGCGACCTGAACGACACCACGTTCGGCGCGCGCATGACCGGCAGCGGCCCCTTGGCGCAACTGCTTGCGAAGCGCTTCGCACTGGCCTGCAAACACCTGTCCACCCAGCCCGCCCGCGCCGCCGGACTGGCTCTGGAATGCGGCCGCTTTCGACCGCCGCCCCGATCGGGAGATCAGATGGCGTTGTTTTAATTTTCCGGTTAGATTTCAACCCATGCCTGATTTCCTGTTCGAATACGAAGCCATTGCCGAAGGCCTGTCCCCGGTTTGCGGTGTTGATGAAGCCGGGCGTGGCCCGTGGGCCGGGCCGGTGGTTGCCGGAGCGGCGATGCTTGACCCCGAAACCCTGCCGGACAGTTTGCGTGCGGGGCTGGATGATTCCAAAAAACTGAAAGCAGGGAGGCGCGAAATCCTGTTTGACTTGCTTGCGCAGCACGCCATCACCGGGCTTGGCATCGCCACCATCGAGGAAATTGACCGCCTGAATATTTTACAGGCAACCATGCTGGCCATGTCCCGCGCCGTTGCAGATTTAAAAGTTAAACCGGGTATGGCGCTGGTCGATGGCAACCGCCTGCCCGACCTACCCTGCCCGGCTTTAAGCATCGTCAAAGGCGATGGCCGCAGCCTTAGCATCGCCGGGGCCTCCATCGTCGCCAAGGTCAGCCGCGATAAAATTATGACCAAACTTGCTGAAAAATATCCAGGCTACGGCTGGGAGCACAATGCCGGCTACGGGACCAAAAAACATCAACAAGGATTAGCCGAATTTGGCGTAACCGAACATCACCGGCGCAGTTTCGCGCCCATCGCCAAGTTACTGGAAAGCTAGATATGGAGTCCGGGCGAATCCAAAGCCCCACATATAGGGTCAATAAACTTATATAACCTATTGGAATCATTAAGCCTTGACCGTGAATCCTCTCTGACTCAGACTGCGCGAAATTAACAGATATTATCTGGGCAGGGAGAGGCGGCACTTGAAAAGGCCGTCCACATAAAATTATGGCTTCTGGGAAATCCTCTGATGAGGGTCAAATACTTCTAGGAAATTGTATCGATCTGATGAACGAATTACCGGCGGCATCCGTCGATCTGGTGTTCGCCGATCCACCTTATAATCTTCAGCTCGAAGGCGACTTGCTGCGCCCCAACAACACCAAGGTCGATGGTGTCGATAATGACTGGGATCAGTTCGACAGCTTCAAGGCCTATGACGATTACACCCGCGACTGGCTAAGCGCGGCGCGGCGGGTTTTGAAACCCAACGGGGCACTATGGGTGATCGGCAGTTATCACAACATTTTCCGGGTTGGGTCAATTCTGCAAGATCTGGGCTACTGGATGCTCAACGATGTGGTCTGGCGCAAGACCAATCCCATGCCCAACTTCCGCGGTCGGCGGTTCACCAATGCCCACGAAACCCTGATCTGGTGTGCGCGGGACAAGGATTCAAAATACCTGTTCAATTACGAGGCCATGAAGAACCTTAACGATGATCTTCAGATGCGTTCCGACTGGGAACTGCCCATCTGCACGGGCCGTGAACGCCTGAAAAAAGACGGCGTCAAGGCGCACCCAACGCAGAAGCCGGAATCCTTACTGTACCGGGTTATTCTGTCTTCAACCGAGGTCGGTGACGTGGTCCTGGACCCCTTCTTCGGCACCGGCACCACGGGGGCGGTCGCCAAGAAACTGGGGCGCAAGTTCATCGGCCTGGAGCGCGAAGCCGAATACATAAAGATCGCCAAGGAGCGGATTAAAAAGGTCAGGGAAATTTCCGATGAGGAGAAAACACTGTATTCAACCCCACCCAAACGCAGCCTGCCGCGCATTCCTTTTGGCCGGCTGATTGAACGGGGCATGTTAAAACCCGGCACCATGTTGTTCGACCACCGCCGCCGTCATACAGCCAAGGTCCGTGCCGATGGCTCGGTAGCCAGCGCCGATTTCCGTGGCTCCATCCATCAGGTCGGCGCCCACGTGCAAAAGGCCCCCGCCTGTAATGGTTGGCAGTTCTGGAATGTTGAAGATGACGGCCACCTGGTCTCAATCGACACCTATCGCCAGAAGTTACGCGCAGAGTTGCATTAAGCTCCCTACTGGTGGACAATCACGCCATGAGTAAATGGGACGTACGATTCTTGCGGTTGGCCAAAGAGGTCTCGACTTGGTCGAAAGACCGCTCGACCCAGGTCGGCGCGGTTATCGTCGGCGAGGATCGCACCCCCGGCCCCTACGGCTATAACGGTTTTCCTCGCTACATCGACGATGAAAAAGAGGAACGCCACGCCCGACCGACCAAATACGACTGGACCGAGCACGCCGAACGCAACGCCATCTACAACGCAGCACGCATGGGCGTCGCCCTGAAGGGTGGCACCATCTACGTCACCCATATTCCATGTGCGGATTGTGCACGGGCGATTATCCAGGTCGGCATACTTCGGGTCGTCGCCGACCTTAATTGCATGGAAGGCGGTTTTGCCGACCGTTGGTCAGATGCCGCCCAGACCACCCGTGAAATGCTCACCGAAGCTGGCATTCCAATTGATCTGGTTGAAGTGACGGGTGAAGACGGCGTTTAATAAAAGCGTTGTTGTTGCAGGTGGGGGCATCGATGATGGGAATGTCCGCTCGTTCCATCAAAGTGGGCCTTGTCGTATCGGAAATGAATTCTCCGATTCTAACCATGAACGGACATATGACTTCGATGGTAAATGAATCCCCACTTTCCCCTATTAGATATATTATGCAAGCATTCTTACAAGAAAAATTTAATCGCAAATGGAAAAAGACTTTCTATCAGGGCCAAACGATGAGTACCGACCGAGTTGGAATTAGCTACACCTAAATAAATGATGCAACAGGTGGAAATCGAAACCTTGAGTAAAAAAGTAAAAATTTTTTATTTTTGCGGAACCGGGACAGCAGGGCTCCTGATTTATCTATTCTTTTTTTTCTGGACCACCTACTACATTGGAGAAGTCAACGGTGGTTACTATTACCGAGCCATGGAAAGGGCAATAGGATTGAGGCCTACATTAACAAAAGGAAAAAATGGTCAGTTCGTATATGTGCCAGCAACCCACAAAAGATGTAGAGACAATTCATTGAAGGATTGCATTGAAATAATAAATGACTGGCAAAAAGCAAAATGTACTCCTGCCCTTCTTCAGTACAACTGCTTCGCTTGGAAAATGAACCAGGATGTCCTCATGCATCCTGGTATGAAGGACAGGATTTCTGATGCATTGAGAAACCCTTGTAAATACCTTATCAATCCCGAGCCTATTTACCGGGGTACGGAAACAAGAGAATACAGAAAATTAAATACTTACGATTATTACCCTTGGATCGGATTGCAGTGCCCCGAATATCCAAAGAGTGTGAGGCTCAATGCGTTTGTCTCCATTCTCTCCGATTATCCATCTGTCAACGAAACAAACTATAATGACTCTAGGGAATATCTTGCTGGGTACAAGGTGGATGAAAGCCCGAGGAATTTTATGATCGATTGGGTTTCTGCTAAATTAGGGTTGAATATTACAACACCATTATCAAAAAAAGAAATCCCAGACTCATGGAGAAAATAAAAGTATTGATAATATCTAGGTCTCCTTCGACACAGAATCTGGCTTCAAATCATTGCCTCAATGAAGTCCGTTTTCGGCGCGGCACCAAACGGTGGCGTTAGCTATTGGAAACGGTGGGTCCGGCTTCGTACCAGCCCTTCGTCGTATTGACAATTTTCACCACCGACAGCATCACCGGCACTTCGATCAGAACGCCAACGACGGTGGCCAGCGCCGCGCCGGATTGAAAGCCGAACAGGCCGATGGCGACGGCGACCGCCAATTCAAAGAAATTGCTGGCCCCAATAAGGGCCGAAGGGGCGGCGACACAGTGGGCGACACCAAAATGTCGGCTAAGCAGATAAGCCAGCCCGGATGTGAAATACACCTGAATTAAAATCGGCACGGCCAGAAGCGCTATTATCACCGGATGGGCGATGATTTGTTCGCCCTGAAAACCGAACAAAAGCACCAGCGTGGTCAAAAGTGCGATCAGGGAGACCGGGCTCAATTTGTGCAGGACGGCTTGCAGTTTCCCTTCCCCGCCACTGCTCAAAATCTGCTTACGCCAGATTTGCGAGAATATCACCGGCACGACGATATACAGCACCACCGACAGCAACAAAGTTTCCCAGGGCACGACGATTGACGACAAACCCAACAGCAAGGCGACGATGGGGGCGAAGGCGAAGACCATGATAACGTCGTTCAGGGCGACCTGGCTTAAGGTAAAGTGCGGTTCGCCGTCACACAGATTGCTCCACACAAAAACCATCGCCGTACAAGGCGCAGCGGCAAGCAGGATCAACCCGGCGATGTAGGAATCGATCTGATCGGCAGGTAAGTACGGCCTGAACAAGGTGGCGATAAAAACCCACCCCAGCAGCGCCATGGAAAATGGTTTAACGGCCCAGTTGATGAACAGCGTCACACCGATGCCCCGCCAGTGTTCCTTGACCTGATGCATGGCCCCGAAATCGATCTTCAGCAGCATGGGGATAATCATCAGCCAGACCAGCACGGCAACGGGAATATTAACGCTGGCCAGTTCCAACCGCCCAAGCACATGAAAGGGCACCGGCACATAGTGACCAAGCGTGATGCCGACGATGATGCAAAGCGCCACCCAGAGCGTCAGATAGCGTTCAAAAAGGTTCATAATTGTGAGAGCTCTTCCAGGCTAATATGAGACATTCTGATCATGTTCTGGGTACTTTTAACCTGTTTTTTGGTTTAAGTAATTTTTTTTGCGTTTCACACTGAAATACGAATTAGGCACCGATGATCTTGTCTTTCTCATCCAACTTATATTCTGATATAAGAACGGATAACTTTTCTTGGAATGTCGCCGCATCAGTGTTGATTGGCAATAATCCAATTGACCCCATTGATCGTCATTATTTCAATTTTTAATCCAGGCAGACCCGCTAGATGATTTACATCCTTTCCAATATGCCCGTGTTGGCAATTTTTATGATCGGATTCCTGGTTTGGGTCGGGGTACGTGCAATCAACCCCAGGGCCATTCGTTATCGGCAACTCTACATCCTGCCCAGTACCTTTATGATCATTTCTGCCAACCAGATTTTCAATTCATATAACGTTAGCCTCGGTGGTTTCCTGGCCTGGTCGGCGGCGACTGTGGTGGCCGGTGGGATTAGCTTATGGATAGCCGAAAAGACACCCATTAACTTCGACCGGATAGCCGGAACGATCGACTTGCCGGGAACATGGGTGACACTTTCCCTAATTCTGATTTTTATCTGCGCCCGTATTTATTTTGGTCGACAGTTATACGTCACGCCGGAATTGCGCACCGATGTGAGATTCACCGCCAAAATTGTCGCCACGACAGGCCTTGTCACCGGTTATTATCTGGGTCGGTCGGGCTCATTCCTGAATCGTTATTTCCGCGCCAGGACGTAACGCCCATAAATCTATAATACCTATATTTTACAAATGGTTATTGCGTTTATATGGACGCAGTACGTTCACGAAAATGTGAGTAGAAGACATGTTGATCAACGATGAAAGTTGTCTTATTTACTATGTCAAAATTAAATATTAGGACACCCTAATGAAATACCGTCCACGCCCTGCCGTCCATTCTGGTTTTTTTGCACTCGCCGTCATGGCAACTGCATTTCTGAGCGCGCCCAATGCCGCCAGTGCGGGACAGCGGATCATCAATGGCAGTCAAATGGCTACGGTAAGCAACGAAATGTCGCGCCGCCTTGATGTCGCCGATCCTCTCAAGGGTGAAAAAATCTTCAAACGCCGCTGCCGCAGTTGCCACACCAAAGAACAAGACGGGAAGAACAAGACCGGCCCCAATCTATGGGATGTCGTCGGTCGCAAACTCGGTTCAAAGAAAGACTTCAAGTACTCAGCCGATATGCTGACCATGAACACACACTGGGGTTACCAGGAGTTGGACAAATTCCTGACCAAGCCTTTCAAATTTGTCCCCAGCACCCGCATGACCTTCCCCGGCCTGAAGAAAGAACAGGATAGAGCCAACCTGATCGCTTTTTTAAGAAGCAATAGCGGTAACCCGCTGCCCCTTCCCTCGGACTGGTAGAAGACTATTGCGTGGCGGCACCAAGGATATGTTCGATTCCCTGGGCCATTTCCTCCGATGACGTTCCAAAAGAGAACAAGGTGATAAATTTGCCGTCCGGCCCCATCAGATAGACGGCGGCAGAGTGGTTAATCGAATAATCGCCTTTGCCGCCTTTATCGTCATCTCCCGTTGACGGTCCTTGATAGACCTTGAAATAGGTCGCACCGTAATCGTCAGCGAGCCCGACGATTTGATCTTTTGGTCCGCTGAGGGCGATCATGCGGGGATGAAAGTGGCTCAGGTAGACAGTCAGTTCCGCTGGTGTATCACGCTCGGGATCGACACTGACGAAGACCGGTTGAATGTTCTGCCCCTTCTCACCGAGAGCGTCCAGAGAATCCCCTATCACTTGCATGGTCGTCGGGCAGACATCCGGGCAATAGGTATATCCGAAAAACATCAGGACATACTTCCCAAGAAAATCCCTATCAGTGACAGTTTTTCCATGCTGATCGACAAGACTGAACGGGCCACCATACTGACCATATCGGGCCAGTTTGCTGTCTTCATCCGCCGCCGAATAAGCCGGGCCAGTCACTAAAATGGCCAGCATCAAACCAATGAGCGAGCAGAGCAGGAATAATCGGGAATTTTTCATAATCTAGGCCGCGAAAAAAAGCGTTAGGCGTACGCAGAATCGATTATAGCGGCTTGCTCATTCTCTTCAAAATGATTCCGCCCCCCCAGATATCCATGCACCCTGGAGGTTGTTTCCAGCGACTGTGTCAGGCAGGTAGCGAGCGCCGGACCAGTAAAATAGTTGCCGGTCACGAACAAACCGGGATGGCGTTGTTCAGCCCCCTGTATGTGCTTCAGTCGTTGTCCGTGGCCTGTCGTCAATTGCGGCAGCCCCCTATGCCACTGACGCACACGCGACACCACCGGGTCCCCCTTAACACCCAAAAGATCGCGAAATTCTTCCCGCGCCAAAGCGGTAATATCTTCGGCGCTCATCAAGGCCATCTCGGGAGCCCGTGCCCCCCCGACATAACCCGACAAAGCGACATGTCCTTCGGGTGCCCGGTTCGAAAACATGCTTGAGGGGAACAAGGCGCCACTCAAGGGGCGTTTTTCATCAGCCGGAGCAAGGAACCCCAATCCGTCAAGCGGGTGGGCAACCTGATTGCGCTTAAAGCCGAGGAAAGCCACAGCGAGGGGCGGCGCGGCGATTTCAGAAATCGCTTCTGCTGCCGGCACGTCCAGGCCTTCCAACAAAGCCGCGGAAACATGGGGCTGCGTCGCTACAATAACGGTCCGCGCTGCCAGGGAGCCAGATGTAGCCGTTGAAATCTCAAACCCTTTGGCAGAACGCGTTAAAGCGGTAACCGTAACGCCGGTCCTGACCATGCTTCCAAGTTGCCGCGCCAACGCAGAAGGCAAAGTCCCAATACCATTGTCCCAAGAGAATAATTTGCGTCCCGGCATTTTTCCACTTGCAAGTCGTTTGCTCAGGACGGCGCGTGAAATCGAGCCATATTTCAGTTCCATCTCCACGATTGCCGGGAAGACGACGTCAACAGATAGGTTGTCGGCCTTCCCTGCATATAACCCCGCAACCAACGGGTCGATAATCTTGTCCGTAAATTCACGACCGAAGCGGCGACTCCAGAATTCCGCAACCGTTTCTTCGCCGTCAGATGCACGTCTTGGAACGAACATTTCTGCCATCAACCGCAACCGCGCCAGGGGCGACAGATATCCCGACATAAGAAGCCCTGCCGGATTGGTCGAAATGCCCTGCAAGCGCCCACCGCCAACCAGATATCGGGATTTAACCTGCATTCCCAAATCTGTTCGTAATGTTTCCAGACCAAGATCCCGAGACAATCCAACTGTATCCATAGCCTGGGCATTGACCGAACTGGGACCGTGTTCCATCAAAAATCCGCCGATGCGTTCTGACTGGGCGTTCCCGCCGGGCCTGACCTGACGTTCAAGCACAACGACCTTATAACCCCGCATGCTTAAATCGTAAGCCGCGCTTAAGCCCGATACGCCGCCGCCGATAATGGCAACATCAAAGCTCATCGTTTGACCCCCAATCGCTTCAGTAATGACCCTGCTGCACCGTCCGAAGAGAGCAAGGGCGGTTTTCCTCTGCCCTTAAATTTTTTCCGCGCCATGGTTCCCATGACCTCTGCGGTGACCTCATTTCCGCCCTGCTCGCGGACGAAGTTTTCTGCCCGCACGCGAACGAAACGCCGCACGAAGGATGGAATCCGGCCCAGCCATTCCTCCGCACCCGGCGTCCACGCCATGGTGCTTTCTTGTGCGCCCAACGGTTCAATGACCGCTCCTCCCTGAGGCTCATAACCGCACAGCAAGTCCTCACCCATCATATTGCCATCACGAGCCAACGGGCGCGCCCTACAGCCGCCGCACAATTTGGTGTATTCGCAATCGCCGCATCGTCCCTGCAAAACCGGTGCCCGCAATTGTTTGAACACCGGGGCATCCCGCCAAAGATCCGAAAACAATGTATCTCGCACGTTGCCCACAGAATTTTCCATATACGGACACGGCGTCACCTCGCCCATGGGCGTCACCCGGGCATAGCGCGTACCGGCCAGGCAGCCACCGGCCTCGTAACCGTGTGCCGTGGTCACCGGCCATGATTGATCGAGTTCCAGGGCCATGCGCTTGAAATGCGGCGCACACTTGGCACGCACGATCAGGCCGCTTTCGTCGCGTGCGGCTTTGGTTACCTGTGCCAGAACCTTCTCGTAAGTCTGCATGGAGATATTAGTGACTTTCTCGCCGCGCCCGGTACAAACAAGAAAGAACACATTGAACACAAAGGCACCGGATTCCCGGGCGAAGGCGATCATATCGTCGAGTTCATGGGCGTTGTCATCGGTTACCGAAAAATGAATCTGGAAACGCAACTTGTTATTGCGACAAGCATCAATACCAGCCATGGCTTTTTCCCACGCACCGGGTTGGCCGCGAAACGCGTCATGATAGGCTGGATTCAGTGAATCGATGCTGATGCCGACGCCCTGAACACCGGCTTCTTTCAAGGCCTTGGCCCGCGCGTCGTTGAGAAGCGTGCCGTTTGATCCGACGACGACCATCAGACCACGTTCGCTGGCATGGCTCGCCAGTTCAGCCAGATCGCGCCGCATCATCGGTTCACCGCCGGTCAGAACGATCATGGTTTCATCACTTAAAGTGGCGATGTCGTCAATCACGGATTTGACTTCCGTCGTGCTCAATTCTACCGCGTCCCCGTCGCGACGGGTTCCCGCGTCAAGATAGCAATGAGCGCATTGCAAGTTGCAACGCTGCGTCAAATTCAGGGCAACCAGGAACGGCGCTTCGGGGGTGGGCAGTGCCAACAAGGACTAATCCTCCCTATCAACAGTTTTCGTATGCCCACCATCCTGCATCGCCTCGTGCATGGCTTTAAGCGCTTCTTCCAGCCCGGCCTCGACGATTTCCAGGGTAATTTCCGTGACACCTCGCGCCCTTGCCACTTCGACGATGCGGGCCTTGGTCTTTATCCGCATGGCATCGGGGACCCGTGAAACACGCGCCAGAGCCGATGCCGCCCAGGAAAAGCTATCGTCTTTTGCCGCTTCTTTATCGAGGAAAGGCTGGACATGGACCACGCCAATTTCCATGGCACCTACGCGGTGGGCTTTCTTTTCAGCACGTAACATGACACCGGCGGCGATATCGTTGTCGCCAAGGTCGTCGACCATGGCCATTGCCTGGGGGGCCCATTTCAGCGCCGCTTCACCGGTTTCCTTTGCCCGGTGTGCCGGACAGCCCCTTGGCATCAACTGTTGGGAAACGACATCGACGATATCCTTGGTGATGAAGGTATGGCCTTGTTCCTGAGCGTGACGAATAATCGCTTTTCTGGCCATTCCTTGTGCGAATTCCGGTGCCCTTGAAAGAAGCTCCTCGGCTTCATGACTCCAGGATATCGTCTCCTCGGCGACCACATCCATCGGCGGCGTGAAGGTGGTTTGACCGAACCAGATATGGCACGGGGCCGTGCGCAAAAGGTTTTCGGCATTGCCGCCGATATCCAACCCGGCGTCCGCATGCACTCCGGTCTTGCCGATAACAAGAAGACTGGCCCCAACCTCGCCCAAATAATCGGCGATCACCTTGAAGGCCTTGCCGTCGAGCAACTTGGTGATCAGTTCCATACCTTCTTCACCAGCCGCACGCTGGGCGATCTCAAGATGTGACTGATATATCTTGGCGATGCCGTCATCGATCAGTTCTTCGTGCAGTTGTTCCTGTTCCTTGAAACGAAACACCTTGCCCGCTTCATCGCTAAGCACACCGGCAATCATGTTGAAGGCGACATAATGGTAATAGGGATCGTAAGCAGCGACGGCGTGGACTTCGACGCCCAAACGCCGACCAATATCCAGCGCCGTTTTCAAAGCCCCGTTGGAAAGTTCCGATCCGTCGATACCGACGACAATAGGACCATCACCAATGGCCCGCCCGGAATCCTTGATCACCAGCGTGTCGATAGGGCTGCGCCGCACGACACGTTCACAGACGGTACCGATCAGGCTGCCCGGCACCGCGCCCAGGCCCAAGGCGCCCAACGCCAGGACATCAAAATCGCCGCTCTGCGCGGCTTCGATCACACGGGCGTAGTTCTTGCCTTCAGGGCTCAAGCGATGAAAAGGCAATCCGGCCTTTTTACAAACTTCCTCGCCGACATCGTGATAGCTGTCGGAAATGATGGTCAGACCTTTGGTGATCAGGCTGTCATGAACGTCGCGCTGATACATCATTTCTTCTTCTTCAAGGTAGCGTTCGGGAAGACCGCCCTCCATCTGTTTGAAACGTCGGTCATGCAACAGCGCCGCGTAAGCGTGAATGCCCGTGATCTCGCCATCCGCCGTTTTCGCCAACCGCACGGATTCTTGCAACGCCCGGTCAGAATATTCCGATGCGTCGAGAGCCACCAGAACGCGACCCAGTTTGGCAGCACCGGCTTTGGCCTCGCTGTCGGTGGTGGCAATCTTCTGAGACTGGTTTTGTGGCGTCATGGGAACATCCTTTAATTTATTGTGTTAGAACAACGGGTGGCTATCGTTCTTGGACTCTTTCAGGGTTGCACCCATATGAGAGGCACCGCCGACCATCTTCCATTTGCCATCGACTCGCGTCAGCCAGTGGTTGAGATTGATCCAGCGATCAACGGCGATGAAATCCTTGCCCTTTTTTTCGATGCCCATCAGGGCACCAGTACAATTGAGGATAGCGTCGCCAGCGGTGACATGGATGTTCGAGAAAGCGTGAATGGAATACAGGTCATCATAGGTATTGAGAATTTCCAGCCACATGAAACGAAGTTGCCGTTTGGTAATGCCCTGATGCAGATAATCGTCGGCGTAAAGCGCCATAATGCGATTGATGTCTTCGGCCTTGAGGGCCGCTTCTAATTCAACATAGAAGGCGCGAAATTCTTGCATGGCCTGATAATTTGCAACGATCTGATCTTCTTCCGGCAACTGAATTTCGGCCCGCGCAGGTGTGGCAATGAGCAGAGTTGCTGCCAATGCCACCATCATGAAATTAGATTTCTTCATACTTTTTCTCCTTCATCGGATTGGCGGCGAGACGCCCCCATGGCGGCACCAAGTGCAAACAAGATGATGCCAACCATAAAAATCCCGGCATGAAACGCATTGACTTCCATTCCCCCACGCCATGACAGCATCATGTCGAGGGAACCGAGAATGATCAGAACCACGCCAAATATTCTTGTCACAACACCTTTGGGGTTTTCTGTCATGGCCTAGACTTCCTCGTTCCGTCTCGCGGTTTTCGCCCACCACATCAATCCGCCAAAGATGATGCCGGCGACGATCAGCGCCAGAATGTACGGCTTGGCGCTATCGGCGGGTTTCAACAACAGCCAGTACCATGTCGTGCGCGTATGCTTGGTTCCGCTTTCGCTGTTCGAACCGTCCCAATTGGCAAAGGCAATGGGGATGAAACGGCCTTCGATGAGTTGCAGATCACTTTCCGCATTGGGCGTGCTCAAGGGCCGCTTCATGACCACTCGCCACGTTCCGTCCTTGTAGGTGCTCTTGGCGACCAGGCCGAGATTTGCGGCGTCCCGCTCCTCGATATTTTGAGAACCGGTGGCGTTGGCCACACTGACCGACTCAGGATTTTGCGCAGTACCACTGCGCCAGGACAGCAAATTGACCGGATTTCCAACGTCGCCATTGATGAAATAAGGTTTCTGCGTGCCTTCGGGGATGGTCAACGGCAATTGCACGGAAACCATGTCTTCGAACGGCACCTTGTCGGCGATCTTGTCGATGTTGGGATCGCCCGGAATGCTCTTGGTGCGGTCATCCCATTCCAGCAACATGGCGATTTCTTTGTCGTTATAGAAAGCACTCACCGTGATGGTGTCGTTGGTATAGGTGAACACCCGCTCTTTCTCAAAAATCTGCGGCACCATCATGAATGTTGTCAGCTCGGCCGTCTCCCACACGGGATCGTTGGGATCCGATGGCACGTCGCCTTCTATGCGATTAGCCTTTACCACAGTGTTCACCGCCCGCACCGTCTTGTCGGTCTTGGCCAGGGAATTGACGTAATTGGCGACATGCCAACGTTCTTCAACGGACAGCTTGGTTTTGCTTTTCGGGTTGGCGAAAGACGGCATCTGGGTTCCAGGGATACCCGTCGAAATGCGGGTGAAGATATCCTTAGGATCGTTAGAACCACGGAAGGTCCAGGGCTTGGTTAAATTGCGCGGCCATGTGCGCTCGCCATTATCACCCTTGAGTTTCTTGATGCCGTCGCCCTTGCCTGCCTGCCCATGACATTCCGCACAACGTTCCCCGTCATGAAAAAGCGCCTGACCCTTGGCGATGCTTTCCGCAGAAGTCGCTATCTGGGTCCCATAGTCAACTGTCTTTCCGGGTTCTTCTTCGAGCTCTGCGAAAGCCTTGAGATAAGCCACCAAGTCCCAACGATCCTGTTCATTTCTCAGAACATCCTTCCAGGCTGGCATGTCGCTTCCTGGCATACCGTCAGAAATCATCCGAAAGATATCGGCGTCATTGGGGAAATCCTCGTCAAACGGCGATGTTTTAATCTTGTACATGCCGGACGTGAAGTCCCGTGGTGGTGGCACCAACCGTTCTGCGGCAGGACCGTCACCATCCCCTTCCTCGCCATGACACCAGACACAGCGCTGCATGTAGATTTTCTCGCCGTTTTTGACGTCGCCGGAGGCGGCCACCGACGGGCCACCAACCAAAACACCGGCCATTAAAACCACGAAGGCCAATCCATGAAAATATTTAAACGTCATCATTCTTTCTCCCAGGACCTGGGCCGATAGCCGGTGTAGTCATAGAGGAACAAAATGACCTTCCAGACTTCATCTTCGCTGAGGAAGTTTTCCCAGACCGGCATTGCCGAAAGCCACGGTGTCGCTTCCTTGGGCAGCCCGGGCCCGCCGGTAGTAATGCGCCAGAACAGGTAAGCTTCCTGAAGTTGGGCGATGGTGCCGATGTCCTGGAAATTTAGCGGCACGGGGTTCAGACCCTGCGCATACGGCCCCTTGCCGTCGAGTTTATCGCCATGACAGTATTGACAATTCTTGATGTAGACGGCTCCGCCTTGCTTGACCAGTTCAGCAAATTTTTCCGGATCTTCCTTTTCAAACTTGCGAAACGGGTTTTCCAAGGTCAGAAGATTGTAGCGTTTGCCATAAACCTTGACCGCAGATGGCGGCGCCGGATGAATGGTACGCAGTTCCAATGGCGCTTCGAAGCTGAGCTTCATCTGCTGATAGGTGAACCAGCCGAAGAACAGCGGCACCACCACAAAGACGACGTTGCGCATCATTTTCTTGGAAGGGTCTTCGACCAAGGCCTTGATCGGAGCGACGATTTCCTCGGTACTTTCCTCATTAAAAGTGAACACCATGTAGGTGCCGGCGGTCACGAAGAACATGTACATGTTGAGCAAGCTTGACGGAATGACCTGTTCCAGGATGATATCGAAGACTAGGACGAAGCCGCCGTAGACGCCGGCCAGAACGAGAATGGCTTGCAGTAGTCGGGGTATTTTCACCTCATTCTCCTCCTATTCAAGTCCGGCCAGATAATCGGCCATACGCTCGACTTCTACGGCAAACATCGTGTCGCCCAAATCATCAGGCATGATGTCCTCTTCAAAACCTTTAGCGATATCAGCATTGGGATACAGGATCGCCCGGCGCAGATAGTCACGATCACGGGTGGCGCCGATTTTTGTCAGATCGGGGCCAACATCGCCCTCGTCCTCGCCAATTTTGTGACAGGCCCCGCAGCCGAATTGAGCGGCAATTTCAAGCGGGTCTTCCAACGGTTCGCGCTCTTCTGCTGTCACTTCTTCGGTTACCGCATCACCGGCATCGGTCGGAATTTGAACTGTAACTTCGGCCCCGCCGGAATCCTGCAGGTAAGCGATAACAGACAGAATTTCGGCCTCAGACAGGCCGATGGAACCGCCAGTTACATTAGGCATCGGGCTTACCGTGTCATTACTGCCCGACTTTCCGAAACCGGCGACGACGAAGGCCGAAGGACTGATCATGGATTCATGGATATAGCCTTCCAGGTCGTGGGCCTCGCCCTTGTATCTGGCATCGGCCAGGCGCTTTTCAGTGTTCGGGATGATCTGCTCCAGCATCGGCGCACGACCGAGTTCGTTGTGACACAGCCTGCACGTCCCCTTTCCATTGAGAACTTTTTCACCCAAGGAGATGAACTGATCCATGGTCATGGCCGTAAGATCGATCTTTTCCTGCTTGGGAGGCGGTGCCGGTTCGATGCGCGGGATACCAAAATTGGAAAACCCGGCGAACCCGGCGATGGTCAGGAGTGAGAATATGATGACGGCAAGGAATTGTTTCACAGCCCTATTCCTTCCAGAACCCGGCGGCATCCGTCTTCTGACCGCTAATTTGCGCTAGCCAGAAAACAAAGATAACCATCGCCATGAACATGATCGTCGCCACCGAGATAACGTTCGTCGCATAACCAAGCGAGGGCGTGAAGGCGTCCAGCGAATTATCGCGGAACACGTTAACCACATGCCAGTGCTGGCGAATGCCCGACCTGATGTACCCCATCAGGCCCATCAACCAGGTGAACGATACCGCCAGCAGGAACAAGGCGTATTGCGAGCGCGGCGGCACACGTCCCCAACGCTGGGGCGCAACCTCCTTTGCATTTTTGTACATCATCGAATCGATCACAGTTGAAAGCACGATCACGCTCAACGTCGTCAACACTTGCGGAATCGATGCCGCTACCTTGTAGACAGTGTTTGTGAAGTACCCGTAGTAAATACCAAGGAAAAGAATATTACTGATGGCCATCGTAAACAGGGCAATTTGCATGGCGTTGCCGGCCTTGATCCAGTTGACCGTGGCGATCTTGTTGGCCCGCCGGTAGTAAAGGAAACTTAAGTAGGTCATCAGGATCATGATGTTCACGGCGGTGTTCTTCGCCGGCATGATACCGAGCGGCCCCAGGTACTTATGATACGGCCCGCCAAGCGCCTTCAGTTCCTCGTTTGACAGCACCAACGTGTGCGGTGTGAACCAGACCAGGAAGGCAGCGACCAGGGCGAAGCCCAGATACTTCATATACTTGTAATAACGAGCCCCACCTTCACTGCGCCCCAAGCCGCACCACAGGTAGTAGTTTGCCGACAGGAACAGGGTACCGATCAGCACCGCCTGGATAATGAACAACCAGGCGAAAATACCGCCCATCAAGGTAATGCCCATCTGTTGGCTGTAGGCGTAAATTTCGGCGACCAGATAATACCCGGCGAACGGCAAAGGCAGCAAACCGGCGATAGCGACGAAGTTGGCGTTGTAGCCCATCCAGTCGTAATGGGCCTTTTCTTGGGGTGTGCGGGCGCTTAAGAATTTGTAGGCCGCGTAAGCGCCGATGATCGAACCGCCATAAGCGATGTTAGCGACGAAGCGGTGCAGGTTGATCGGGTTCCACAGGAAATTATGCATGGCGTCCCAGACCTGGCCGTTGAAGACACCGGCACTGTCGACCCCCGCCGGGCTCATCATGAAAGTCAGCCAGGAATTGGCCAGCAGCATCAGAACCGTGCCGACAGCGTTGAGCAACAGGCCGATGGTCAAATGGACCCATTTCCTGAATGGCCCCTGCAACCAGTGCCAGCCGTAATAATAAATGTACAGGCAGGCGCTTTCGGCGAAGAACAGCAGCGCATAGAAGATCATCGTCTCTTTGAAGATCGAGGTCATATAAGCCATGACGTGCGGGTAGAAAACCAGCAAGCCCAAGGTCATCAGTCCGCCGACGATGGCGGTCAGGGAATAGGCCGTCAGACTGACCTTGATAAATTCATAAGCCATGTTGTCGTAGCGCTTGTCCCGCGTCTTCATGCCGATCGCTTCAATGATGAAGACAAAAATCGGCACGGCCAGCACGAAGGCGGCAAACCACAGGTGCAATTGGGCGGCAATCCAGACGAAAATCCGTCCGTTGAAGCCAAGGAATGTCGGGTAGTCTTTTTCGGTTAGTTGCGGCGCAGGCAGGTAAGGAGAGACTTCCACGTCGGCAGTCGTGGCGGCATCGGCGGCGGCCACTTCGGCGGCAAAGGCCACACCGGAGTCGAGCAAGGGAAGCTCCACCGGGACCATGAGCAGGCCAAACAAAAGCAGCAGTAGCGCGGCCCCCATTTTGCTTATCATTCTCGACCTCATAGACGTAATCCTTAGCCGTGGAAGAACAGTGTTAGCCCTTGGGCGCTCATCAGAGCAAAATCAAGAGTGAAGAACAGAACGCCGAAGAAGACGACGGCGGCGGCGAATGCCAGATAAAAATTGGTCACGGTTTTCCTCGCTGGTTAAAGGAGCCAGATAAAAAATGCCAGGCAGGCACAAGCCACGACGGTAAAAAGTATCGGCCCCGCCCAGGGGTATTTGTTTTCAATTTCTGCGCTCATGTGTTTCCCCCTAAATTTCTTCTCTTTTCCGGTTTCTTGCTGTTGACCAGGGCGTTATTGACCCGTAGATTTCAGGAACAATGAGTACCGATAAAAAAACCAAATTTGCCAACGGCTTCATCTTTTTCGGTATGGCGATCAATGCCGTCGTTATCGTTCTGATTTTGTATTTCTACGTCTTCTGATCACTGCCCTTATCCCTGTTTTCCTTTGCATTGGCACAAGTCGCGCAATTTCTTGATCAATGCATTGATGTCCTCATCACTTAAGGTCTTGCCCCAAGGCGGCATCATTTCTGATTTGCCGGCTATCGGTCCGCCTTCATGAATGACGTTACGAAGGTCGGCATCGGTCAGCTTGTTCATTTGGTCGGCGTTGTTAAAGGCCCTTGGCGTAACCGGGAAGTCCTCGGTCACGTTAATGCCTTTTCCGTCACCAGTTAGTCCGTGGCATTGCGCGCAATAAAACTTGAAGAGCTTCTCGACATCTTCGGCGTTAGACGGAGCCGTGCCAGCCATTACGGCGAAGACAAGAGCCATTGCGAAAATGATACTTTTCTTTGTCATGTTCTCTTGTCCTTATTTCTTAGGCTTGAAACTGGCGATGTGCCGCGACACTTTGAGCATGTCTTTATCGCTTAAGATGCCGACGAAATTAGGCATGTCCTTGACCGGCTTGAAGACAGCCGGATGTTGAAGGTAGGCAAGAATCCAGTCCGGATTCAGGCGCAGTCCCGCTTCGACCAATGAAGGGCCGCTCTGACCACCCCTGACACCTTTTTTCTTATCCGGGTATTGATGACACCCGGAGCACGGCATTTTCTTGGTGAAAATCAATTTTCCCTTGGGGTTTTTCTTGGGTTTGACGGAACCGGCCTCGACCTCTGCTGCGGTCAGGCTCATCAGGAAGTCCTTGACCGACGCGGCGTCGCCTGCCGCCAGTTTAGGATGGTTGCCGGGATTTGGCTCAGACAGGGAGTTAAAAGCGAGAATCCTGATCGGCTTCGGATCGGTAAGCCACTCCCCCAACCAGTCGGCGTTAAACTTGGAACCGGCGTACCACAGTTCCGGCCCCTTCTTGGCCCACACATCGTCGATCGTTTTTTCGTGAGCCGGGCCTTGCGTGTAATGACACTCAACGCACTTGTTAGCTTCAAACGCCGCCTTCCCAGCGGCGGCATCGGCCATGGCCGTGCCGGCCATGAAGCCTGTCAGGGCCAGCCCCGTGCATAGTGAAATAATTATTTTCATATTTCGTCTCTCCTTATATCGATTCTGATTCGGGGGCCGCTTCAACTTTTCTCGCAATCCAGAACAGCAAGCCGCAGGTGATCAGGAAGCCAAGCGCCGTAAAGATGTAAACGCTGATCGGCATAGCCGCTTCGATAAGCACGTAGTTCCATGTCGACAGGCTCATGATCAAACCGTGTTCACCGTTCGAGCCATCCCAGGCATTCAATGACACCGGGATAAATTTTCCGGCCTCGAACTGAACATCATTTTTATCCTTTGTGACCAGTGGGCGTTTGATAACCAGAGTCCACTGCCCCTGATCCCAATTGGCTTTTGAAACAAGCTGGTGTTGAGCTTCCTTCTGCGGCTTTGGCTTCTGACGCCAACCGCGTGCGTTAGCTTCAATTGCACCTTCCCCACCTTGTTCGGCAAGGTCGGCGTTCCAGACCCACAGGTTGACCTGATTTGACGACTCACCCCGGAAGAAGTGCGGTTTTTTTGTGCCTGATGGCGTCTTGACCGGGAATTGCAAGGCGATTGAATCACGGAACGTATCGAGGGCCCGTGGGATCATCTTATTAGCGGCAATGTAAGAACTGTACAGGCCAACCTTTTGGATTTCTGCCGCATTAAATTCCTTGCTTGCGTCGTGCTTAACATCTTTGAACGGGTCGTCCCAAGTCAGTTTAAAGGCGATGTCCTTGTCACTGGCAATGCCTTGAACGGTGACCATCTCGATACTCGGGTTCTGCCAGCGTGGCGGCGCGATGACCTGACCGGCCAGTCGAATATCCATAGTCTGGGCGTTCGTCCAGGCTGCGTCCGCAGGATCAACCGGCACGTCGCCTTTTACGCTCAGAACTTTCAGCACTTGATGCTTGGTCAAGACGTGTTGCAGGGATTTGATGTAATTAGCCAAGGCCCAGCGGTCTCCTTCCGGCAGGGTTTTGACGAACGATGGCATCGGGGTTCCGTTAATGCCCGAGGTAAAGCGCATGAAAATTTGCTCAACTTCGCTGCCGCCCTTGATTTTCCAAGGGTGGGTGACGTTACGAATACGGATCGGAAAGCCCCAATCATCCTTGCGAAATTCCTTGTTACCATCGCCGCGTCCGGTTTTGCCGTGGCAGCTCCAGCATTTGGCCCGCTCGAACACTTCCTTGCCCCTGGCAACCAGTTCGGGGCTATAGGGCGGCATATTGGCCGGCAACGACACTGTCTTGCCGGTCTTGACAGGATCAAGATCAGGGTCATCGAATTCCATGGCAAAGGTCTTGATGTAGGAAATAACCTGCCAGCGTTCTTCTTCGGAAAGGCCGTTCTTGATCACATCGTTGTCGAAGGCCTGCATGGCGGTTCCCGGCAATCCCCGACTAACCGTGCGGAACATGTCGTTATCGGTCGGCAGTTCACCGGAAGTCGTGGTCCGGAACTTATAGGTGCCGAGGGTAAAGTCGCGGGGTCGTGGATCAAGGTAGTCGGCGGCCGGTCCGCCGCCGTCGCCAAGCAAGCCGTGACAGAAGCTGCAGCGCCGGATATAGGTCTGGCGGCCCTGCTCGACGAATGCCTCGCTCGCTTCGGGCATCGGTCCACTGGGAACCGTTTTGGCATCGGCCTTGGTCGGAATCAGCAAGGCCATAAACAGCAGGCCTGCGCCGAGTATTCCGAATGTCATGTTTGTTTTTCTGTTCATGTTATCGGTTCCCACGGCTCAATGTTTTTCCGGCATACGCGGTGTTTTTTCGGCCAAGTCGTATTCGGCCATGATGATCAACCAACGCTCATCCTCGGTCAGGCTGACTTTCCATTCGGGCATCGCCGAATCCCACGGTGTCGCTTCCAGTGGCAACCCAGGGCCGCCATTTTTAACGCGCCAGAAGGTGTACCCTTCGACAATGGTTTCGATGGTGCCGTTATCGGTGAAGTTGATCGGTCGCAGCTTAAAGCCGTCGGCCATGGGACCGTCACCGGAAACGCTGTCGCCGTGACAGGCTCGGCAATTCATGGCGTAAAGGGCGCGGCCCATATACAAGCGCACGTCCAGCAAGGCGGCACGCGCGCTTTCATTATCGACTGCACCTGATTCAAGGGCGGCGCGGAATTTCTTAATCGCTGGCGTATTGATGGCCAGTAAGGGGTCTTCCTCGCCGGTTTCATCCATCCATAGTTCGAGATCAGGCATAACCTGTTCGATGAACTGGACTTCACCTGCCTTGGCCTGCTCAATAAAGGCCGCGACCTGCGCCTCGGTCGGGGTCCGCATGGGATTTTGAGCGTCTTCCATCTTTTTTGGAAAGTTGGAAGACGGATGCTGGATACGCAACGCCAACGGAGCCGTGATTTTTGGCACAATGTTATCGTAGATGTACCAACCGACAGCCAGGGAAATCAGAATGATGCCGATGTTCCGCACCGGTTTTGTGAAATCGCCGCGCAGGAAGCGTTTTATTGGGCGCAGGAACTCATTCAACGGCCCATCGTCGAAAGTGACCAGCAGGAACATGGCGACCAGAGTCAACACCATATAGATGAAGATCAGCGCGCCGGGGACCGGCAATGGGAAAGGTAACCCGGTGACTTGCCTGGCGACTGCCGGAATGCCGAACTTAACGATTAGGTAAATGACAATAATCGTAAGGACAGTCGTCCAGAATTTGTTGAGTCTAGACATCATCGTATCATTCCCCGTCCTTCTTTTCGGCCTTTTGCATGATCATGAAGGCTTGCAGATCTTGGAAGTCCTTGACCGTCATCGCCTCGTTCAGATCTTCAGGCATGACCGAGGCGTTGGCATCGACGCTGATTGTCTTGATATCGCTCTGAGAAACGGTGACCACATCGCCGTTCTTCTTGGTGATATCGATTTCGCCGCCTTCTTCGCGGGTTTTGAGGCCGACAATCTTGGTGCCATCCTTGGTTTCAACGACGTATGTCTCAAACCCGGGGGTGATCGACTTTGCGGGATTAAGAATACTTTCAGAGATAAACTTGATTCCCTTCTCGCCGATGATCGAAAGGTCGGGCCCAACGATCATTTCGCCTTCCAGGGAATGGCATTCCTCGCAATTGTCCGCGAAGACCTCCTCACCGGCACCGGGATCACCGCCACCGGCGGCCTGAGCCGCCTGTATTTTCGAATAGAATTTGATAGAGTTTTCCGATGGAGTTGTAACAATAGCCTCCATATCCAGATCGCCACCCTGAACCATCAGGTACGCGACGATGGCCTTGATTTCGTTCAGGTTGAGAGAAATCGGCGGTGCATAGACGACGGCCATTTCATTCTTGTAACCCTTAACCACATAAGCTCCGGGCTCGGCCAGACTTTCGACGATGTAATCGACGGCGCTATAGGGTGTACCGGTCTTCTCGGTCCGTTCTGCGGCACGCTCGACGGCGCGCGCTCCCATGGGCAATGGGAACTTTTCACCGAACTGACCATGGTTGGGGCCGCGCACAGCACTGCCCTGACCGCCAAGGCTATGGCAGGTATAGCAACGCCCTTTTCCCCAATACAGAATCTCGCCACCTTCCGGGCTGATTTCTACAGCGCCGGACATATCTTTCTTGCCTCCCGACAGATCGGTGATGGCGTAACCGATCCAGTTATAAAGAGCGATTGTCAGGATCAAAAAACCAAAAATTTTCCACATCGGGCTTTTCATTCTGTGGGCTCCCCGCTATCTGTCGAAGAGGACACTTTATCGTTGGCCTTGGTCAACAAACTGCCAAGCCAGAACATGAAGGCGCAAGCGACAAGGAACAGCAGAACTGCACCACCGACTTGCTGGGTCATGACGAAATTGGTCGGCGTCGCCCCCCAGTCCGACGTATCGCGCATGATGCCAAAAATATGCCAGTCGCCCCGCAGACCTGAACGAATGAAGCCCATCAGGCCCATATTCATGGTGATGACAATGGTCAGCAGCAACAGCGCATACTGACTGCGTGACGTCATCTTGCCCCATTTTAGTGGACCGACTTCTTTCGAGCCTTTCCACAGGAACAGGTCAATGGCGGTGACCAGGACCAGGCAACTGATCAGTTGCAGGAATTGCGCGACGGCGACATTACGCAGCACCGGGGAGGCTTTCTCCATCACAATGAAGCCCCAGACACCAAGGAATATGGCGACGTTAAAGGCGGTCACCCCCATATAAAGGCCCTGGCCTAACTTACCGCGATCATTGAGCGCCAGCACGACAGTGATAGCCGCCATGACGCATTCAAAGATTAGCAACCAACCCATGACGCGCATGTAGTAGGCGCGGTCGGCTGGCAGATCGAGGTCGGCAGGATTCATGGTCATCATCGTCAGCGCATACTGACCGACCAGCAAAATAGCCACCACGCCAGAGCCAATGATGACCATTTTGGCGGTCCTGCCCTGCTCCTTAATCGATGCCGGAACGAGCTTGTTGCCACGCCTGTAAAGCAGGAAACTGAAGAAGGTCGCCAGGATGATCAGATTAACCACCGCATTCTTGGCCGGCATGAGTCCCAAGAACTTGAGCATCGGGTGATACTGACTACCGCCCATTTCACCAACTTCCAATGAGGACAGCGGCAGATTGTGCGGGGTTAGCCAGATCGCGAACGACAAGATCAGAGCGAACAGAATGAACTTGATAAACTTGTAATAGCGCTCGGCCCCGGGAATACGGGTCATACCGCTCCACAGATAATAATTGGAAATCAGGAATAATGAGCCGACCAGCATCGCCTGGATGATAAAGGTCCAGGAAAAATCACCACCCATCATGTTGTTGCCCATGACGGCACTGGTCGAATAAATTTCGCGGCCAAGATAGTACCCGGCAAACGGCAGCGGAATCAGGGCGGCCACCGCCACCACATTGGCGACGTAGCCCATCCAGTCGTAGTGGGCTTTTTCCTCAATGGTTTTCGCACCAATGAATTTCACGGCGGCATAGGAACCTGCGACCAGTCCGCCGAAGGCCAGATTCCCAAGCATTCTATGAATGGCAATTGGGGTGGCCAGGATATTTTCGAAAGCCTGCCAAGTGGTGCCGGTAACTTCGAGCGCTTCGTTAACGCCGACCGGACTCATCATATATCCAGCCATACTATTGGCGAGCTGCATAATCAGGGTGCCTGCGACATTCAACAAGATACCAATGGCAATATGTGTGGTCTTCAGATTTTTGACCATAAACAGGCAGGCGGTGATCGGAACAAAATAGAGAACAATAAAGAAGACCCGGGTATCGGTGCGGATACCGGTTTCAGGATCGAAGACGCCAAAGGCGAAGGCAACGGTGAAGGCAATCGCTACGACGCCCAAGGTTCTAAGAATTAATTGCAGGGGACGCCCAAACTCGCGGCCCCCCTTCATTGCTTTCCAGCCGTAGTAGTAAAGATACAGGAAGAACGTTTCGAAGAAGAACATCAGGGCGTACATGAACATGATGTCCTTGAAGACACCGGCCATGAAACCCCAGAAGGTCGGATACAGCGTGACCAGAGCGAATGCCATTAAACCACCAAACGCCGCCGTAGTCGCGTAAGCAACGCTGAGCAGGCTGGTGAATTCGTAGGCCAGCTTGTCGTATTTTTCGTCCTTAGAACGCCAACCGACGATCTCGATAACCATGGCGAACATGGGCACGCCAAGGACGAAAGCTGCGAAATAGAGATGCATCTGCGCCAGGAACCAAATCAAGCGCCTGGAATCGAGGCCCAGGAATTGCCGATAAACATTGCCTTCCTGGGCCATCGCCTGAGAAGCGAACAGAACAATGGTCAGGATGGCAATAACGGCCAGACCTGGTCTTGCTAAGCGGTTTAACAACTTTCTCATTTCCACTTATTCCCCTGTTCCCTGTCGCAACGCGTTGTGTTTTTAAAGGCCTTTTTAGCCTTCATCCTTGAAAGTGAAGCTCTGCTCCAGCGAACCGCCCGCTTCGACGGTAATTTTGGTTTTCTGGACTCCGTAACGTGGATGCCAGGCCTTCAGGGTGTATTTTCCCGGCGGAATACCGTCGATGGAATACGAACCGTCCTCGCCGACAACCACTGCGTAAGGATGGCTTGGGGCCATCATGAAACCGAACATGAAATTATGGGCTTCGCAGTTGATACCAATGTAGGGGCCTCGCCTGGTTTTCAGTTCCTGCACCAGATCGCCGGGGTCGGGCTGACCAAAATTGAAGATGCCCTTTTTGACGACGCGCCCTTTTTCAACGCCAATCATCTCGCGGGTGTTGATGTTGTGAAGCACGCCTTTGTCGCTGTTACGGATCGTCACCGGGCCCGGCTTAATGACCTGGGCCCAAGGGTGGAATCGACAGCCTTCCTGATTGATCAGGTAAACCCCTTCCTTAGGCGCTGCCCAAGCCTTGCCTTCCTTGACTTTGTCGAGAAAAACAAAAGAACCACGCAAAGCACCGTCCTTGACATCAACCCAGATGACCTCGCGCTCTCCTTTACCGCAGGTCGTTTGGTCCTTGGTGATGAGAATATTCTCAACCGCATCCGAAGGAAGCGCCCCTTCGAACATGACCTTGCCGGAAACCGTGGCACCACCAGCCACATCAATGACTTTATATTTATTCTTGGCGGCATTTGCGGCAAGCGGGACAGACATCATTATCACGACGGCGATGGCCAAGCCTTTGCCTAATAAATTACTTTTCATGGGGATTCGATCCTTTCTTTCTTCCTTGTCAATCATGCTGAAACCTGCGTTTCGGTAGAAATCTGGTTTCGATTCAGTTCCTCAAGGCCCTCGATGGCCACTTTCCAGTACCGCTTGCGTTCTTCATCATTCAGGGTTTTCATAAACAGGGCATTGGCCGCAGGCCTGTCGATAGACGCCAGCATCCGGGCGGCTTCGCGACCGTGAAAACCTTCGAAAGCGAATGAGAATTCGACAAGCGTTTCGACGACACCGGCTGCCGCCGTGTCGGCCAATGCCTGGGCTGCGGTGAGCCGGACAAAGGCATCCGGATCAGCCAACAGTCGACCGACACCGGCACCAGCCTCGCCAAGCCTTCCGAGCGAACGAATGGCTTCGCTTCTCACAAAGCTGTCTTCATCATCAAGAGTGTTAATCAAGATCATCACCACAGAAGCATCTTTGCTGCAGCCCATGGCCCGCACGGCTTGCCTGCGCATGTCCTGGTTTTCGGATTTAGCCTCGACTTTCAGCACTTCGAGGACTTCGACAGGCAGTTCCGACAAATCGCCAGCTATGTGGGCCAGAGAATCCATGGCCGTTTGCTTCAATTCATTTTCTCCACTCGAAAGCGGATCGAGAAGCGCAAGAGTGATGTCCGGATAAGGAAAGTTGCCAAGCAAGCGCGCAGCAAATAGCCGCACATCTTCGTGCGGGACGACATCGGGAACCACGGGCACCGTACGCCGACCCTTTTTCCCTGCTCCCCCCGTCAGATTAAGGAATTCCATGTCTTCGTGGGTCAACTCGACGTCTTCGGGCGGCGGGGCTTCGGCTTGAGATTTAAACCCGCCGAGTATCGATTCAAGGGTCGAGGTCGGGGGGATGTCATCTTCCAGTTCAACAACGACAGCTTCTTCAACTTCCTGCGCTTCTTCTGCTTCTTCTGCTTCAATTTCCGGTGCGGGAACGAGGTCGCCGGAAACGGCGGCGAGAAGTGTTTCGCCAGGAACATTTGGCCAATCCGTTTGGGCGGCCAGATCGGCGATTGCCGACATTGCTTCGAGGCGAACCTGCCTGTCCTCACATGCCAGAATATCGACCAGACCCTGCACGGCCTCATCACCACCGACTGCCTTTAAGCCGCAGATAACGGCACGCTGGATTTCCGTTGAAATATGTTCCCCGGTCATCAGATCGGTTATTTCAGCTACCGCATTCTTTGGTTCAACAACGCAAAAAGCAACAACGGCGGCGGCGGTGATGGAGATGGATGGCGCACGCATCAGTTCGCGCAGCCGGTCGGCAAGGAACGGGACACCACTCAATTCAGGATGGTTGGCGAGAAGCTCAAGGACCGCCAACCGGACGGCCTCGTTCTTGTCATCAAGCAACAGATCGAGACGACTTGCATGGTGCTCCCCGCAAAGACGGACGGCCTCACCGCGGACCAGCGGATCATCATCCAGAAGCAATGCTTCGAGGCGTTCGTCTTCCGGATTTCTTCCCGCCAGTCCCCGTGCCACCGCGAGACGGACTTCAACAGAAGGGTCGCAGATTGCCAGACGTACGGCTTTCACCGCCTCGACTCCGTCACAGCGCGTTATCACCAAGGCGGCATGGCGGCGAAGGCGCGCATCGCCATTTTCCAGGTATGCGGCCAAGGCGGTAATTCCTGAGGGACCAATTCGGGCCAAGGCCTTCATGGCGGTGTCAGTTATATCCTGCGCCTCGGCGTCACTAATTGCCGTAACAATACCCGGAACAGCCTCTTCGATGCCAAGATTAGCCAGCCCTTCAATCGCCTTGAGTTGCATATCGAGCCAATCGTCCCAACCGGTTTCGTAAAATTCATCATCATCCCAGACGATGTCCTCATCCCGGCTAGCCAGTATACGCAGCAACCACGGAACGACTTCCCTGCTTCGCGTTGCGGCAAGGGCGGTCATGGCGGCAAGTTTCACTTCCGGGCACGGATCACCAATCAGGTTTTCAAGAAGTTGTTTATCGGCTTTTGCATCAACGAGACGAACCAGTGCCGTAGCCGCATCGGTTCGGACATCCGCATCTTCGTCCAAAAGCGCTTTAATCAGGGCTTCGACAGCCTCTTCTCCGCCGATATGACCGAGAGCCTGGGCGGCCAGAACACGGTGAATATCAATACCCCCCAAGAGGACATCACAAAGGGCACTACAGACGTCACTATCTTTTCTTGCGGAAGGCTTCACCACTTGTGAAGATTTGGCGCTTGATTGATTCATAGTTCGACCTGTTTCAGTTAGACCCTTGTGGGAATCTATATTTTTTATTTTATGATAAGAACTCCGGTAGGCATGGCCCAGGGGGGCCTGGACCATGCCTTGGTTGGAGCGTCTAGATGATGTCACGTGGCGCGAAGGACATCGTCCGGAAAGACCGTTTGTACTTGGACTCACCGATCTTTTTCACTTTCGCCACACCCATTTTGTAGTTGTAGTTGCCACTGATCCAGTCGACGATTCGTCCTTCAAGGGCATTCGCTGGCTGTGATTTGTGCAGAAAGTCCATGAACAGGACGCCCGGCTTAATGTGGCGAGTGACGATTGCAACGCCGGTTACGGCTGCTTTCGTCAAGGTGACATTACCGTTCTTCATTTGACCTGAGAACGAATAGTCGCTGCCTTCAACCGCAAGGGTGGATTCCTTCAAACCGGGAACCCGGTTCGAGTAAACCATCAAAAGATCGCCACTTTCGATGCCGCGTGCTTTGGCATCGGCAGGACTGATTTCGACATAGTTATCAGGCCAACGTTGTTGGATGTACGGACGCCGGTCATCATCGAAACCTGACTGCCAACGTTCGTTGGTCCGACCCGAGGTACACCACAGTTCGCCACCTTTAGGCTTGAGCCATTCCCAATAGTCCGAGAACAGCGACCAAGGCGACTTCTGAATGTTGCAACGTCCGGTCTGACTATTGAAGTGCGTCAGTTTTTTGTTAAAGACGTTACCGGCTGCGGCACCTGTTTCCGACAGCTTACGAGTGGTATCGTGCAGCCTGACGGAACCAACCAGAGTGCCATCATCCTCCATCGTTACCGGTCCCTGAATACCATCAGTTCCAAGTTCCCGCATTTTCTCGTGCAGGGTCTTGCCTTCACGGTGAGCAGCCACCTTGATCATGTTGAAGTCTTTGCGACCACCGCGAGAGAAACGTGAGGCTTCTTCTGCCACTTCGTTGGAATTTTTCCAATCGAAGCCGTCGAAGCCCATGCGTTTAGCAAGTTGGGATATGATCCACCAATCGGGTTTTGCATCGCCCGGCGCATCATAAAATTTGCTGTACAGCCGCAAGCGTCTTTCACCATTGGCCCGCATGAAGTCTTCCTCGCCCCAAGTAGCGGCTGGGAAAACGATATCGGCAAATTGGGCACCAATTGGATCAACCAGATAGATATCCTGGTTGATGACAACCATACCGCCCGAATCTGCCCGCATTTTCAGGGTCTCAATGATTTCATTCTTATCATACGAGCGAACCTGATGTGGGTTGGTCGTGACCAATTTTTTGAAACTTTCGGCCAACTGCTGTGATCCACACATAGACTGGATCCAGGTGGTGCCAATGACATGGGCAAACCGGGTGTGTCCGGCAATTGTCCAGGTATCGGTATCCAGCGCCCGACGACGACGACCCGGCACCTTCAATGGCGAAGCGTTACGCGGATATTTGCCGCCGCCCTGACCGCCACGTTGGTGTCCACCGGCACGCCCGATCATCTGGCCGGGCCTGCCACCTGCACCGCAGATGATACCCAATGCCGAGATGGCCTGGGTATTGCCGACATTGTTAGACCAGTAGAAACCCTTCTCGATCATGAACGAGCTCTTTGGCCGTACACCGTTGACCGGTTTGGCTAACCATTCGGCAGCCGTGCGGATCTTGCTGGCATCAACGCCCGAGACCTTGGAGGCATTTTCGACAGTGAATTCTTTCTGGGAAAGAAGCCACTTCTTCCAGTCCTCGTAACCTTTAGTCTGGAATTTACCCCAAGTGGTGCGCCACTGCCACGGTGTGTTGCGGGTGCCCTGGCCAAAGCCGGAATTTGAACCCCACTTGTCGTTAACCCAGTCCTTGATCCAATCGGCATCTTGCCAATTGTTCTCGGCGATGGTGCGCGCAATGGCGTTGACCACCAACAAATCGGTTCCGGGATTGACGTCCAGCCACAGGCCACCGTTGTTTTCCGAATACGCAACGCCAGCGGTACGACGCGGTCCCATCATGATCGTCTTCTGCCCCCTATGGATGGCCGGCATGATCCACTGAGTCCAAAGAATGGTCTTGGTCTCATAAGGATCGGTACCGCACATCATCAGCGTATCGGCATCGTGCCAATCCTGATAAGCCGCACCGAAGTTATCGAAGCCGGCATCACGGAAACCTGGAGTTGAAGACACATTAGAGGGCGTGTCATGGAAGGTGAAGTTGGCCGTTTTAATGTGCCGCAATGCGTACTTTGTAATGGCGTATGTATTCTCGATATATTGATATGAATACGTCTTTACCCCGTATGCCAGTTCACCGTGTTTGGCGATAACATGGCTACCCACTTTGGCTGCGATATCAAGAGCAAACTCCCAACTGACCGGTTGCAGAATACCGTAGATTCTAACCAGTGGAGATTTCAAACGGTCACGTGTCGGTGTTTGCGGATTGTAACATTTTTCCGCAATGCAACCGCCACGGATCGATGAATCGCCGTTGGTGTTGACAACCGTGGTCTTTTTGTCAGGAAGGATCACAACATTGTGCGGCTTGTCGTTATGCATGACGACATTGTGCTGGGTGGGGGCAACCCACGAGCCCAACACAGAGACCGGGAAATCTTCCTCGAAGGCGTTTTCGGATGCTTTCGGGCCACCATTGTCAGCATTGGTCGGCCAGCGGAACACCTTATAACCGCAGGCGACAATGCAATAGTCACATGCTGTGGTCAGGACTTCCGCATTTTTTGGCGGAAGTGGGACGTCGGTATTTGGGATATAATATGGTGTAGACAAGGTATGTTCCTCCCTAACCCTGCAGGTTGTCGTGACGGCCAAAGATCAGGCCGAAAACGCCAACTGCGTAAATGTTGTCACCATCAAGCTCTAGCAGCACCTGCGGCAGGCTCTGGTATGCCTGACCCGAGATCAGAATCCCATGTCGGGTCAGATCGTAGGTCGACAGATGTAGCGGGCAGGCACCGAGTGACTTGGTGTCTCCCTTGTATGATCCCGATAAGGGGCCACCCTGATGGGTGCAGGTGTTGTTAAAAGCGACGACGTCGCGATTGGCACCGATACCACCACCAGCCTCAACACCCAGTTTGACGATAATCGATTCCGAATATGCGCCTTCGTCCGGATAAGAGAAGTCGATGGGTTGATCCGGCTTCAGGTCGCTCATCTTGGCGATCAGTTTGCGGGGATAGGTCGAAACCATTGCCGGGGTATTTGCTGCAACCCCCGCACAACCGCTGAGCATGATAACCGAGACGGTCGCGCCCGAGGTAAGCAGGAACTCGCGACGATTAACCAGGCATTTTCCACCCTTCTTGTCGCTTTTGGCCATTTCGCTGTTGGCCAGGTTGTGGCTTTCCGGAAAGTCCGATCCGGCCACATGGCTATGGAGAGTTTTCGTAGTAGTCATTTCAATATCTCCCTTATTTGACCGGATTAGGCAAAGGTGCGTAAGGCGGAAGTTTCGGTGTCTTGATCTTGATTTCATCGCCGGAAAGTGATTCCAGGAAAGCGACAAGATCAGTGATTTCGTCCTCGGATAATCCCAGAGGCTTGATCAATTTGGTCTTATTGGCCGAAAACTCGTTTGTATCGCCGCCCTTGTTATAGAACTCAACGACTTCCTGCAGATCGTAGAAGGTGCCGTTGTGCATGTAAGGTGCGGTATACAGCGTGTAACGCAGGCTCGGTGTGCGGAACTTACCCTTATCCTGATCAAGTTTGGTGCGGAAGTAATAACCCGCGTCATCCTTGACCTTACGGTACATTTCCTGGGGCACGCCTTTGGCATAGTTTTCGAACCTGAAAGAGATCTGCGCCAAGCCGTCTTCCAGCCAACGTTCTGCCCGTGGCACACCAAGGTTATAGAACTTCTGATCGCTGAACAGAGCGCCGTTGTGGCATTCGATGCAGTTAGCCTTGCCTTCGAACAAAGCCTTGCCGCGAATTGCTTCTTCCGACAAAGCGGCTTTGTCACCGTTCATGTATTTATCGAAGGGAGTGTCCCTTTGAACCATGGAGCGTTCGAACGAAGCCATTGCCCGCCAGGCGTTCTTCAATTTCGGATATTGGTCGCCGAAGACGTCCTTGAAGCGTTTACGGTATTCGGGAATGAAGGCCATACGAGCGACACCGATGTCCGTTTCCAGATTACCGGCGACCCCGCCCTTGGCGGCGGAAGGCGCTTGGGATTCAAGCGACTTGGCGGCCCCTGCCCAGAACAGTTTTCCATAATAGGCCGAGTTGACGATCGTCTGGCTATTGCGCCAGTGGATCGTACCAGGGTAACCGCGGGAAATATCGCCCGAGAAACTCCAGCCCTGTTTCGGTTCATGACAGGTCGCACAGGCAACTGAAGCATCCCCACTAAGGCGTGTATCGAAAAACAGTATTTTACCAAGCTCGATTTTCTCAGGGGTCTGTTTGTTATCGGACGGAATTGGCGGCGGCCCAAGGGCCGCCAAAGGCGGATTGATGTCCGCCAGAACCGGTCCGGCAAGGGTAGCCATGGCAACCCCGATCGCCAACCCGATCGTCGTGGTTTTTGTCTTGAACGTTGTCATCGTGCTGCTCCTAGTTCGGGGTTTTGAGCCAATCCGCGATGGCCGCATAGTTGGCCGGGATTTTGTCTTTCCACACATGTTCTGCGCTGGTCAGTGGATCGCCGCTTAAGGATTCCAGATAGGCTACCAGATCAGCTTGATCGTCGGCGGACATACCCAGAGACTTCATCGCCTTGTCCTTATTGGCATCTATGCCGCCACCGTTATTGTAAAAGGCGACAACATCGGCCAGCGTTTTGATCATGCCGTTATGCATATAGGGCGCCGTGTACTTCAGTTCGCGAAGTGTCGGTGTCATGAACATGCCAACATCGCTACGGTCGGCCTTATGCGAGCGGACATGCGCGCCAACGTCCCGGCGAAGATTGAAGATGTTCTCGATCCCCATAAACAAGCCAAACGCCACATAGGTGTGATGGCGCATCGGATCAGACCAGATGTCCGGGTTATTGGGAACGCCCGTGTTATGTGGTTGATCGTCGGTGAAACGGGGGCCGGTGTGGCAGCTATCACATTTCTTGGCGTGGAAGACACGCGAGCCACGTTTAGCGGCTGCCGACATCGTTCCGGTGTCGAAAGGCGCACCGCGCGAGGTCAGGGTCTTTAAATATTCTGGAATGGCCTTACGAACGGAACCATTGGAGGGCTCGCCGTATCCGGCATCCTTGAACATCGTTAAATAAACAGGGTCCTGTTTGACACGTTCCTGCATGATCCGCATGTCCATGTTCATGACATAATCTTCGGTCAGCGACTCACGAGTCACGTCATTAAGATTGGTTCCCAGACGTCCGTCATGAAACCACGCCGCTTTAAGTGCCGTGTTAATCAGGGTCGGCGTATTGCGAAATCCTTCGGACCCCGGATAAGCCTTGGAAAGCGCCAGACCATCGGAGAAACCTTTTTCCGGAATGTGGCAGGTGGCACAGCTTTGCGAAGCATCACCGGAAAGTCGCTTGTCGAAAAAAAGCCGTTTTCCCAAGGCTGCCTTTTTAGCATCAACCTTGATGGCTTCAACCGGCCCTGTTTCGTGCGCAACCACGGTGCTCGCAGGTAAAATGAAAGACACAACAAACGCCAAGGCCAAGGCCATATTCAGCCCTCCACCAAGACGCATAGATTTTGGAAAGCGTCGTAACATCAGCTTTACCCTCCTTTTCAAAGCGTTTTTGCTAGCAAAAGAAACGCCTCATAAATTCGTGGACCCTATAAACAAAGGGAAGCCCACATCCTTAAAATCAGGAGGAGAGTTTGGTCGTGTAATTTGTCTGGATCAATTCGCTAAATTGTTCATTTTATTGGCGGTTTTAAGACGCAAGGTAGAATCAAGACTTTACACTGATAACAACGCACTAAATGGCAAACTACGAATAATTTTAATGTACAGAACCTGCTGGTTTAACGTTTTGTTCAACTTCGCTCGTAGGCTTGGATGAAATGAAGAGGCGCCCATTAAAAAAAATTGGCCATCGAGACAGATTCCCGATCACTCTTCGCGGACAAAACGAAACTCGTCGATCCTGCGTTCCAACCGGGGACGGCTTATGCCCAGAATTTTGCATGCTTTGCCCTTGTGCCAACCGGTCGCAACCAGCACAGATTGGATATGTTCGCGCTCCAGTTCCTTGAGCGACATAGCCGTGGCCATTTCGTCGGCAATATCCGAGGAGGGAGAAATTTGCTTTCCGCTTCTAATCTCCTCAGGCAGGAGCGAGAGACTCAAGGAATCGCCAGGAGCTATGACAATGGCCTTCATCAATATATTTTCAAGCTGCCGCACATTGCCGGGCCAGTCATAGGCAACGAGGACATCCATACAATCGGATGGGACGCGCCTGATGATCTTGCCCGCCTCCTTGTTTATCTTGTTGACCAGCCGCTCGATGAGCAGTGGAATATCCTCTCTGCGGTCCCTGAGCGGTTGAATGGTGATGGTAAAAACACCGAGTCGGTAGTATAGGTCCTCGCGGAATCTGCCAGCCACGACTTGCTGGGCCAAATCTTCATTCGATGACAGGATGAACCGACATGCGGCATTGATCGTCCGGGTTCCACCGACCGGAGTGTATTGGTTTTCCTCAAGCAAGCGCAGCAGTTTTCCCTGAAGATACGAGGAAAGCATATTGACCTCGTCAATAAATAACGTGCCTTCCCCGACAAGGTCGATCTGACCAGGCCGGCTTCCAATTGAGCTTGAAGAATCTCCATTCTCGCATCCAAACAGTTCGCTTTCCAGAAATGCATCATCTGACGACGAACAGTTAACAATGACAAACGGTTTATCGACATCCGCTTCAATACCGGCATTATGAATGGCCCTGGCAACAGCCTCCTTACCCGTCGCGGGCTCGCCTTGAATAAGGATATTGACGCGATTCTGCGAAGCAATACCAATGAGCTTGAAAACATCCTGTATGCCAGGTGATCGTCCGACGATGATCCCTGATTTATCATCCTGGGGAAGAACGATATCGTCGCCGGGTAGATCGGTGTCCTTGATGATGGCCTTATCGACGGCGGCTTCCAGCTCTTCAAGATCGATCGGTTTGGGCACGTAATCAACGGCTCCGCCACGCATGGCGGCGACTGTACTATCCAGATCCTGAAATGCAGTAATCATGATAAACGGCAGATCAGGCAACAATTGGCGAACTTCTTCCAGTAACGACAGGCCATCGCGTCCAGGCATGCGGATATCACTGATGACCAGGTCAAAAGATTCGGATTTGATGAAAGTCAGGCCTTCTTCGGCATCACCTGCGGTTTCAACCTCAAAACCGCGGTCTTCGAAATGCAATTTCAAGGTTCGACAACTCGCCTGTTCGTCATCGATTACAAGTATCTTGGTCATCGCCATCAGCCTTTATAAATCACTTTTCGCCGTCGGCAGGGTGAACGAGACCTGGGTGCCAACACCAACCTGCGAGAGTAGGGAGATTTCACCGCCGTGACGCTCAACAATACCTTTAACAATGGCCAAACCCAACCCCGTACCCTTAGTCCGTGTCGTAAAAAATGGCTCCATAACGTCACCAAGGACATCTTCAGCGATACCGCAACCGGCATCGGAGACTTCGACTAGAACCCACGGGTCAGGAGAGCGCGACAGCAATTTGGCTGAAATCGTCAAAATACCGCCATCAGGTAATGCATGGATGGCGTTTTCAATCAGATTTCTCAACACGGCCATGATTTTGAAACGGTCACAATAGATTTTCGGCAAGCTTTGTTCGATATCCTCTATGACCTCAATATCATGTTCCTCGATGTGGTGCGACACAGACGTCAGGGCATCATCGACAATCATGTCGATTTCATACCAATCGGATTGCAGTTTTTCCGGACGCGCATAACTCAACATATCACTCAGGAACTCTTCCATATAACGGACCTGATCGAGACCGATTTGAGAATGTTCCTGTTCCGGGTCACTGGGGCTGGTATGTTTCCTGTTGAGGATCTGTAAATTCATCTTGATCGTCGAGAGCGCGTTTCTTAAGTCGTGAGCGATCATGCTGGCCATGCGCCCCAGGACAGCCAAGGACCGGGTTTCGGTGATTTCCCTGGACCTTTCTTCCACTTCTTTTTCGAGCTGTTCCTGATAGGCCCGCGCCAGGGTGATGTCCCGCTGAATACCCAAAAACGAAACAATCTTGCCGTTGTCGTCGAGAATCGGACTGATCGTCAGGTCAGCCGGGAAAATTTCGCCATTTTTTTTCTGATTCCAGACCTCGCCCCGCCATGGTCGCCCGGCGGAAATTGTTTGCCACATTTGGCGGTGAGTTTCTGGAAGTGTCCTGGACGACCTGACGATTGCAGGCCTTCCGCCGATGGCTTCTTCTGGCGAATAACCGGTAACCCGTTCGAATGATGAATTGACGTAATAGATATAGCTGTCGGGATCGGTCAGAATGATCGCGTCGGCGGCGCCTTCAACGGCCTGGGCGAAGGCCGCAAGTTTATTTTCCGATTCGCTGACCCGCTGGGCCATCCGGTTGAATTCTGTGGCCAGTTCGCCAATTTCATCCGAGCTTGAAACTTTTACCGGATGGTCCCTGTCGCCACCGGCAAACTGACGAACGCCTTGGCGTAAATCCCTAAGCGGTTTGGTCATCGTCCAGGCCAACAGGCCGCCAGCAAAACCAATGAGAATAACGCCAAAAAAACCGGCGATAGCAAACGAACCCAGAGATTTTTTTAGTCCCGCGTAACTTTCATCCGGCAACTGGGTGACGACCACCGACCACGGTGGCAAAGAAAAAGTGGCCCTTAGCATATTGATCTTCGCTATCGGCGCAACGCAGACAAGGCGGTCCCAAAACCCACCGCCACTATCCGCGACAATGGAAACCCAATAAGGCTCCGCACCGGGGATGAAACCCTCGGTGGGAACAATATGTGACGGTCTTTTTTCTGACATTGCCGCAATCAAGAACGGCCGGGGCTGGCCCAGTAACGGGACGCCAGCGTAATCAACGGCGACGGCTTCACCCGTCTGGCCGAAACGTAAGGAAAGGACATCGCGGGAAAAAATCTTAAAATCCAGCTCGGCATAAACATATCCAGCGATCTCGACACCACCCCAAACCGGAACCACCACTTTCAATATATTCTCAGTCGTGTCCATATCCAGATAAGTAAAGTGCTCGTCTTTACGGGTTACGGCCCGGTACCATGCCTTGTCCTGAACGACCCTGTCTCCCGTCGTCGCCGTCGAAGCGATAAGCACACCGTAGCGATCAAAAACCGAGAATTTTCTAACCACGGCCCCCTCAAGGCCAGCCAGAATCGACAGGCGCTGCGACAACTGCGGATGAAAGTATTCCCTACGCAGTTTGTCATCAGTTATTCCCCGCCATTCTTTGTTCAGGCGATTGATTCGTACATCAATCCATTCCTGTGGATGGCTGCCATACAGGTGATTATTTTCCATCACCGCTTCGGCCGTCAATATGTCGATGGCGATATTGCGGATCAGCGATGTTTGTTGCCTGAAATGAGTTTCAAACTGGCCGGTGACACGACTGGCAATCTGGCAATATGTCTGACCCAGCGTGGCCTGAATCGAAACCAATCCTGTCATATAGACGGCAGTTGCCGAGACCAGAAGAACACCGATGGCACCGAGCGCGAACCACATCGCCATGCGAGTGCGAATACCAAGAGATCTTCCTTCCGACTTTGATTTCATGCGTTGGCCTATTAAATTTTGTTGCCCTCGATTCCTGCCCCAGAAATTCATAACATGAATTTCTGGGATAAGCAGGCCGCTAACTTATTGAATCTCGTGTGATTCAGACTCTAATGTGCGACGTATTAAAAGCGCCGCACATTAGAGTCATCGCACCGGGGCAAGACATCTGGACGTTTGATGCCGCTAGCCTGTATCCTCACCACATTGACAAACGTGGCCCCTGACCACAGGAAGAGACACTACTATGAAACATAGTAATAACAATAGGTCGGGCGGCATCATTGGACCAATCCCCAAGAGTGCACGCATCTTAAAGAGCATTTTCCCAAGTGCTGTAAGCATCTTTGTTGTGTCGATGTTATCGTTGATTATTGACGTTAGGGAAGTCGGTGCCTACGACGTAAAAAACCTCGTTGATACGGGTGGAATTCGGGGAAAAGTCCATATCGGCAATGCCACGCCAATCGTTAAACGCGTGCCAATTTTCAAGAACCAGAAAATATGCGGGTTGGATTTCCGTGACATCCCACTGGTCCAGGCGAACGGTGACGGGCTTCTCAATACCGTCGTCTACCTTGAAGATATCTCGTCGGGCAAACCGTTCAGGGCGGCCTCGAAGAAAATAACTATCAATCAGCTTGGCTGCAGGTTCATTCCGCATTTGTCGGTAATGGCCAATGGCGGCGAAGTGGAAATCATCAATTCCGACACAATCCTCCATAACATCCATACTTACGAAATGATCGGAACAACCTACTTCTCAAGTTTCAGCGTTTCCCAACCGCAAAGAGGGGATATCGTCACCAAGCATGTTGAAATGAAGAGAGGCGTAAGCATGAGAATTCTGTGCGATGCCCATAATTTCATGCGTGGTTTCATCTTTGTAGCCCGCAACCCCTACTACGCCGTTGTCGACAGCGATGGCGAATTCTTTATCAACAACGTGCCCCCTGGCACTTATACGATCCGTACCTGGCATGGCAATCTAGGCAGCAAAAAAGGCTCCGTATCCATTCAGCCCAACGGCGTCGTCAAAATAGATTTTTTCTATTGAGGCAAGGCGCTATCCTGCCATGGCTATTGGGCGGTTAAGTTTGTTTTTCCAAACAGTTAACTTTTTGTCCCCTTCCCAGCCTCATCAACAGAATTTTTGTAATGCGACACATTGTCGCAGGCACGCCCAAGGGACCACTTCAGGACTGAAGCTGCAAGGCTGAGCGGTTGATTTTGCACTGTGTTTTCCCATCTTATGGCCTTGAATTAGAAACGTTTTGAAATCAGATGTGAGAGAAGACTTCCTGTACTGCCTCTCTCATCGCGCCAACGATAGTGTCGGCTTCACCGGTCGTCAGGCACAAGGGCGGTGCGAAGCCGATAATGTCGCCTTGCGGCATGGCGCGGGCAATAACGCCGCGCTTAAGTAGTGCACCGGCGATTTTTGCAGCCGTCGTCAGGGCCGGGTCGAAAAATGTTCGGACGTCCCGATCTTCCACCAGCTCCACCGCCAGCATCATTCCCTCGCCCCGCACATCACCAACGTTAGGATGATCGCCAATGGCCTCCTGCATCGTCTTCTTGAAGTACGCACCTGTCTGCCCCGCGTTAGCGACCAAACCCATGCTGTCGATAAGTTGCAAATTGGCGACGCCGGCTGCGGCGCCAATAGGATGGGCAGAATAGGTCCAGCCATGGCCTATGGCGCCGTATTCATCCGTCCCCTGTTCGAGAACCTTCCAGACCTTGTCTGATATGATTGACGCGGAAAGAGGAGCATAGGCCGACGTCAAACCCTTGGCCGAGGTAATGATATCGGCTTCAATGCCATAGTGCTCAGAGCCAAACATAGTGCCCAAACGACCAAAACCTGTCACCACTTCATCGGCAATTAATAGAATGTCGTATTTTTTCAAAACCGCTTGAATGGCGGTCCAGTAACCGGCCGGTGGTGGCACCAGTCCCCCGGTTCCCAACACGGGCTCGCCAATAAATGCGGCGACAGTGTCTGCTCCCTGGGCGAGTATGAGTTCCTCGAGCTTGCGGGCACAATCTGCTGAAAATTCTTCCTCGGTCATTGCCATGTCCGGACGGCGGAAATAATAGGGCGCTTCGGTATGAAGGACATGCGCCAGTGGTAAATCGAATTTCTTGTGAAAAAGTTCAAGCCCCGTCAATGAACCGGTCATTAACCCCGAACCATGATAACCGCGCCAGCGCGAGATGATTTTCTTCTTTTCAGGACGGCCAAGCACGTTGTTATAGTACCAGACCAGCTTGATATTGGTTTCATTGGCATCGGAACCGGACAGACCAAAATAGACCTTGCTCATATTGTCCGGAGCGCGATCAAGTATCATTTTGGACAGGGTAATCGAAGCTTCCGTACCGTGCCCTACATAGGCGTGATAATAGGCGAGTTCCTTGGCCTGCTTGGCGATGGCCTCGGCAATTTCCTGACGGCCATAGCCGACATTGACGCAATAAAGCCCGGCAAAAGCATCAAGGAACTTATTGCCGTCACGGTCAGTGATGTAGACACCTTCACCACCGGTAATGATGCGGTTTGGCAATTCGCCCCGGGCGAACTGCGCCAGGTGAGTCGAGGGATGAAAAAAGTTCTCGCGGTCCCACTGTGCTAGTTGATCATTATTAAGCATATTATTATTCCTTATCATTTTGCGACGGACTTACGACCAGTCGCGACAAACATATTTGATATCCGAAAAAGATTCTAATCCATGGTGCGAACCTTCACGTCCGAAACCGGATTGCTTCATGCCACCGAAGGGTATCGGAGCACCGGTCACCTTGGTGCGGTTAACACCGATCATGCCGAATTGGAGCGCCCGGCTAACACGGTAAATGCGGGATGGGTCCCTGGTGTGCACATACGCCATCAGACCGTATTCGGTTTCATTTGAACGCTCGATAACTTCGTCTTCCGTATCAAATGGTGCGATGGCAGCTACGGGGCCGAAGGTTTCTTCGCTCATGATTTTGGCCCCTGCCGGAACATCGGTCAAAACAGTGGGCGCGAAAAACAATGGACCAAGATCAAGCACCGTGCCGCCGCAAAGAAGGCTTGCGCCTTTTCCGAGGGCATCCTCGATATGTTCTATTTGCTTGTTGATCGCGCCGATATTCATGAGCGGGCCTATATCGGGGTCGTTAAGACCACAATCGACAGTGAGCGCCTTGGCTTTCGCCAAAAACTTTTGGCAAAATTCTTCATAGACGGGCCGTTCGACATAGAACCGGTTTGCGCCAAGGCAATCCTGGCCCGACGTTGCGAACTTGGCTTTGATACCCTCATCCACCGCCTTATCTATATCGGCATCGGCAAAAACGATAAACGGCGCATGCCCACCGAGTTCCATACTCAGGCGTTTGATAGTCGAAGCACATTGGGCATAAAGCAGGCGTCCGATCTCTGTCGAACCCGTGAAAGAAAGGGCGCGGACGCGGACATCTTTTGACCATGCGCCAACAATTTCAGAAGCTGAACCGGTGATAACATTAAACACACCGGCGGGAATGCCTGCCCGCTCGGCCAGTTCGGCCAATGCCAAAGCAGAAAGCGGCGTCTCCTTTGATGGATGCACAACCACCGTACAACCGACGGCCAGGGCCGCAGCCGCCTTACGGGTAATCATCGCGTTGGGGAAATTCCACGGTGTCACCAGCGCCGCGACCCCTACCGGTTCCAACCACACTTCGACTTCGGCGTTTGGCAGGTGCGAGGTGACGCTCATGATGTCCGGACGTTTGGCTTGCTCGGCAAAGAACTCGATGAACGAAGCGCCATATTCGATCTCGCCGCGGGACTCCGAAAGCGGTTTCCCCTGCTCCAGCGTCATAATCAACGCCAAATCTTCCTTGTGTTCTATTTGCAGCCTGAACCAGTTTTGCAGAATTCTTGAGCGTTGTTGTGGCAACAGTCCTGCCCAGTTCGTGAAGGCCGCGTTGGCGGCGGTAACGGCCTCAACTCCCTCTTCGACAGACATGGCGGGAATATCGGCAAGCCATCCGCCGTCGGCAGGATTCGTAACGGCGGTTGTTTGACCCGACCCGGCTGCGCGCCATTGACCATTGATATAGGAAAATTCCTTAAGCAGACGAGGATCGGCCAATCGTTCGAATTCGGCGACGCGGGTCTGTTTTATATCGGGCTTGTTCATCTTCACCTCAGAACAAAAGCATTACAACTCCACTTAAGATATGTGTTCCAGAGCGGAAGGTGCTTTTGAAGTTTGGCAAAATAAACGAGGAATCATCTTCCTTTTGCGCCTCAGCCAGAAGAAATCACCCTCCTTCTGTTTTTCCTTGGCCCATAAGCCCTTCCAGCGATAGTCCGCTAGCGCTTTTAACAGGTTTGGTCACCACATAGGTATGATAGCGCCGCAAGCCGATGTTAGCTTCCAGCATCTCGTCAACCAGGCGCTGATAGGAATCCACGTCCTTACAGACGATTTTCAATATGTAATCGATGCCGCCACCGACGGCCCAACATTCAACGATTTGGGGAATGTTTTGCACGGCCTGCTCGAAGTGATCAAAATCCTCAGCCCGGTGGCTGGCTATTTCAGCCTGCATGAAAATGAAGGACTGCGGCCCTAGAATTTTTGCTGAAATGCGAGCCCCGTATCCCTCGATGACACCGGCGTCCTCGAGTTTCTTCAACCTTTCCCAACAGGGCGCCGGCGATAAATTAACGCGCGCGGCAAGTTCCGTCTTCGTAATCCGCCCTTCGGTTTGCAGAACCGAGAGGATTTTTAAATCCCGGTCATCGAGTTGCATTCTGTATTTCCTTCATAATCCGGGGACGTGCCTATTTCTGAACCGACTAAAAGTGATTGTGACCGATTTGATGGGAAAGTAGCAGGCAAAGCAACTGTTCCGGGGGGATCGTTTACTGGAACCCGATCCTCAAGGTCAATATAGCCAAATACAGTGCCGCTCGTTTGGCCTTCTCCACGCATCATAGCCTCTAAATTCTCTAAAATCAGAGAATCACGGATAATCCATTAAGGCGCGGCGTTTTTCAGCACCCTGCTAGCGGGTCGGAACCGGCTCGTCACCGGAATAATCATAGAAACCGCGACCGGATTTACGCCCCAGCCAACCGGCCTCGACGTATTTCACTAAAAGCGGACAGGGCCGGTATTTGGTGTCGGCAAGGCCTTCGTGCAATACGTTCATCACCGCCAGGCAGGTATCCAGGCCGATAAAGTCAGCCAATTCCAGCGGTCCCATGGGATGGTGGGTACCAAGCTTCATGGAGACATCAATGGCGAGAACCGAACCAACCCCTTCATAGAGCGTATAGACGGCTTCGTTGATCATCGGCAGTAAAATACGATTGACGATAAAGGCCGGGAAATCTTCGGCGTTGACCGGGGTCTTGCCCAGTTGTTCGGTCAGCGTGCGCACGGCGGCGTAGGTTTCTTCATCCGTGGCGATGCCACGAATGAGCTCTACCAGTTCCATCAGGGGCACCGGATTCATGAAGTGCATGCCGACGAATTTACCGGGTCGATCAGTCTGTGCGCCCAACCGTGTGATTGAAATAGACGACGTGTTCGAGGCGATAATGGTGTGCTCGGGAACCACCTTGCAGATTTCGCGGATAATCTCTTTTTTCAGCTCTTCATTCTCACTGGCCGCTTCGATAACCAGATCGCAATCGCTAAATCCATCGTAGGAATCCCCCGTGGAGATCCGCGCCAAAGCGCCATCCATATCTCCCTGGGACAATTTGTCCTTGGAGACCGCGCGACCCAGGTTTTTCTCAATAACACCCTTCGCTGCGGCGAGGTTGTCAGCGTTGACATCCATCAGGTAAACGTCGTGTCCGGCTAGCGCGCAGACATGGGAAATACCGTTGCCCATTTGTCCGGCGCCGATGACGCCAATTTTCTTGATGTCCGATGACATAACGTTTCCTTTATAAACTTGTTTTTATTTATCCAGTTCCGCCGACAATTGCGGAAGCGCCTCGAACAGATCGGCGACAAGGCCATAATCGGTAATCTGAAAAATGGGTGCTTCATCATCCTTGTTAATGGCGACGATGACTTTACTATCTTTCATCCCGGCCAAATGCTGGATGGCGCCGGAAATGCCGACGGCGATGTAAAGATCAGGGGCGACGACCTTGCCGGTCTGGCCAACCTGATAGTCGTTGGGAACATAACCCGCATCCACGGCGGCGCGCGACGCGCCAACGGCGGCACCCAGCTTGTCAGCGATGCCTTCCAGAAGATGAAAATTATCACCGCTCTGCATTCCACGGCCACCGGAAATAACGATCCTGGCTGTGGTCAGTTCGGGGCGTTCCGACTTGCTAACTTCCTGGCTGACAAAGCTTGACAGGCCCTGATCGCCGCCGCCATTAACCGCTTCGATGACGGCGCTGCCGCCATCGAGTGCGGCGGGTTCGAAAGCGGTGCCGCGAACGGTTAACACTTTCGGTGCATCGGCGGTTTTGACCGTCGCCATAGCGTTACCGGCATAGATCGGGCGTACGAAGGTATCTGCGGATTCGATGGCAGTAATTTCTGAAATCTGGGCGACATCAAGCAGGGCGGCAACGCGTGGCATGATGTTCTTGCCCGACGTGGTCGCCGGGGCCAACAAGTGGCTGTAGCCAGGGGCCAGATCAACCAGCAAGGATGCCACATTTTCACCCAACCCATGGGCGAAGGCGTCATCGTCGGCAACGATGACCTTGACCACACCGGCAATCTTGGCAGCTTGCTCTGCGACGCTGGCGCAATCTTTTCCTGCGACCAACAAGGTCACCGGTCCAAGTTCCGCAGCGGCGGTGACGGCGTTTAGGGTGGCGGCTTTGAGTTCCGAATTATCGTGTTCGGCAACGACAAGAATGCTCATCAGATAACCTTCGCTTCATTCCTAAGTTTATCAACCAGCGCGGCGGCGTCGGCGACGATTTCACCGGCCTCACGTTTTGGCGGTTCGACAACCTTGATGGTTTCAATACGCGGACTGACATCGACGCCAAGATCGTCCGGGCTCATGATATCAACGGGTTTTTTCTTAGCCTTCATAATGTTGGGAAGCGAAGCATAGCGCGGTTCATTCAGGCGCAAATCCGTAGAGATAACGGCGGGCAGATTAACCTGAATGGTCTGCAACCCGTCATCGACTTCACGCACCAGCGTCGCCTTGCCGTCGCCTGGCTCTAACGTCGAAGCAAACGTGCCCTGCGGCCAGCCAAGAAGGGCGGCCAGCATTTGGCCGGTTTGATTGGCGTCGTCATCGATGGCCTGTTTGCCGACGATGACCATACCGGGCTTTTCTTTCTCTACGATGGCTTTAAGGAGCTTGGCCACGGCGAGGGGCTGCAAGTCGGCGTCGGTTTCAACCAGGATGCCCCGGTCGGCCCCCATGGCCAGCGCGGTGCGGATGGTTTCCGATGATTGGGCCGTGCCCATGGATACCGCAATAAGTTCAGATGCCGTGCCCGCTTCTTTCAGGCGGATGGCTTCCTCAACGGCGATTTCGTCAAAGGGATTCATGGACATTTTTACGTTGGCCGTCTCGACCCCCGAATTGTCCGATTTAACGCGGATTTTGACGTTGTAGTCGATAACCCGTTTGACGGCGATAAGAACTTTCATGAATGACCTGCTGAGAACTTGTAAGTTGGACCGAGTCGAAGTCGCGGAGAGACTTAAATATTTTCACCTAACCTATTGAAAAATTTAATAGAACTCTCCATTTTTATTCACTTCGCAGTTGCACAATAAGGATAGAGGCTGGCCCTGTCAATGTCGCCATGCGCCGCTTTTTGTACGCATTTCGACGCACCGCAAAAATGCTAATTCAGCGGTTGGCCCCGGGTGTCCACAAGACATCGTCCCTGCCGCCATCGTTGGCCAAACGAGCCAACTGAAACAGATGATCCGACAGGCGATTGATATAACGAAGGGCGGCCGGATTGATGCTTTCCTTGCTCGCCAGTTCACTAACCAGCCGTTCGGCGCGGCGCGACACCGTGCGGGCCAGGTGCAAGTACGCAGAGGCCGCGGAGCCGCCAGGCAAGATGAAAGACGTCAAGCTCGCAAGCTGCTCGTTCATGGCGTCGATTTCACCTTCCAGACGTTCGACCTGGGCGTCAATGATGCGTAAAGCGCCTTCACCATCCTCACCGGGGCGGCACAGATCAGCGCCAAGATCGAACAGGTCATTCTGGATGCGAGCCAACATGGCATCGGCCTCGCCTTGCGTGTGCAGACGGGCCAGGCCGACAGTGGCGTTTGTTTCGTCAACGCTACCGTAGGCGGCGACTCGCAAATCGTACTTGGGGGTGCGGGCGCCATCGCCCAGGGACGTTTCGCCCTTATCGCCGCCGCGGGTATAGATCTTGGTCAGCTTAACCACGGCTCTCAAACCTTCCGGGCGAATGCCAGCACCAGTCCGGTGCCGATCATCAGGCTGCCGGTGACGCGGTTACGGATACGAGCCCGGCGGGCATCAGCCAGATAAGGGCGCAAACGTCCGCTCAACAGGGCGTAACTGCTATCGAGCATAAAGGCGAGAATTAGGAACGTAAGACTCAAGATCAATAACTGCGGGCCGGCAGGTAGAGCCGGGTTGATGAACTGGGGAAAGAAAGCGGCAAAAAACAGGATCGATTTCGGATTGGTAATTGAGACCATGAAACCCTGCCAGAAGCTGCTTTTGTTCGGCCTTGCCTTGATGTCAGCGTCATCGAAGGATTGCGGCTTGGAGCGCCAGACCTGAATCCCTAAGAAAACAAGGTAAGCGGCTCCACACCAACGCAGCCATTCGAACCACTGCGCCAGAAGCGCAAAGGCCGAAGCCATGCCTAAACCACCGACCAACAGCAAAAGTGTCGTCCCGCTGGACGCACCGACCACCGTGCGCAAGCCATGGCGGGTGCCGTAGTTCAGAGCGTTGGCGACGGTTATGGAAACAACCGGCCCCGGCATCAAAATCAGCAATGTCGCCGCCAGCACGAAGGGTATGTATAGGTTCATATCAATCATGGCGGGGACTTTAAATGTGAATAGATGGAAAGGGAAGAGGCACGCTCATTTTAGGGCCTGTTGGATAAGTTTACCGGCCGCATTTTTCGCCCGCCCCGCCGCTTCATGATCGCCAGCCACATAGGCCATTACGATGGCCCCTTCCATCAGCAACATCAATTCATCGGCCAGTTCTTCGGACTCATGTGCCCCAGCAGCGCATGATAAATCCCGCAAGAATTTCAAAATTAAAATTTTATGATCGCAGGACGCCCTATGGATAGGGTCTTCGGGGTCAGCGTATTCGGCAGATGCATTGATAAACATGCAGCCGGAAAACTCCTTGCCGCGGAACCATTCCTCCAGCGCATCAAAAACACACAACAGGCGGTCCCCGGGTGTCTTGCCGAGACGCTCGACGCTGCGCATGAACCAGTTGCGAAATTTCTCATCGCGCCGGCGCAAGGTCGCCAGAATCAGTTCGTCCTTGGATTTGAAATGATTGTACAGGGTCATCCTGGCGACACCGGCATTTTCAAGAATTTTATCGACCCCGGTCGCATGGAAGCCGTGCCGATAAAAAAGCTCAAGGGCCGTATCAACGAGATGCTCACGTTTTCCTGAAGCCATGTGGGCAAGCCCTAAATGAGTTGTAGACAAATATACCAATCAGTATGAAATTTATTATATTGTTGGCGTATTTTCAAGAATTTTTCCAAAGAAAGTAATAATTTGACAAGATAGAACGATTGGTCTATTTAATTTCTATCTTAAAGCATTCACTGTAGGGAATCTCATGCCTGACTACGCAAGCGATATTGCCTTCACCCCTGCCGTCAAACGCATTCAGACAAACAAGGGATCAAGGGCGGGTTATGCCAGAATGGAGGAAAAGGGCGGCTGGCAGCAAACCGTAACCCCGGACCTTGCGCATTTCATCACCGCCCGGGATTCATTCTATCTGGCGACCGCCAACGCCGACGGTCAGCCCTATATCCAGCACCGTGGAGGCAAGGCGGGATTCTTGAAGATTATTGATGACAAGACGCTGGCTTTCGCCGATTTCCAGGGCAATCGGCAATATATTTCATCGGGAAACCTGAGCGAGAACGACAAGGCCTATATCTTTTTAATGGATTACGCCCACCGCCAGCGCATCAAGATTTGGGGTCGCGCCCGCATCGTCGATGATCCGGCGCAGATGGCGCGGCTAACCGATGCCAATTATGGCGGTATTCCCGAACAGGCGATCTTCTTCGACATCACGGCCTGGGATGCCAACTGTCCGCAGCACATCACACCGCGCTACAACGAAGCACAGGTGAGCGAAATTGTTTCGCCGTTAAAGCTTCGTATTGAAGAACTGGAATCACAATTACGGACAAGCCAAGGAGAAAAAGCATGACCCGTCCTCCCCTGCCGCCTTTCACCATTGACAGCGCACGCACCAAAGTACGCGCCGCCGAAGATGGTTGGAATGGCCAGCAACCGGGCAAAATAGCCCTCGCCTATACGCCAGACAGCCAATGGCGTAACCGCGCCGAGTTCATCAGTGGCCGGGCCGAAATCGAAGCCTTCCTGACCCGCAAATGGCAACGCGAACTTGACTATCGGCTGATAAAGGAACTGTGGGCTTTTACCGACAACCGCATCGCCGTTCGCTTCGCCTATGAATTTCACGACGAGAACAATAACTGGTTCCGCGCTTACGGAAATGAAAATTGGCAATTTGACGAACACGGCTTGATGGCGCTACGCATCGCCAGCATTAATGATCTGCGCATTGATGAGGAAGATCGTAAATTTCATTGGCCACTTGGCAAACGCCCGGATGACCATCCCCAACTGAGCGAGCTTGGACTCTAATAATGGGTCAGCACGCTTCTATTTTTTGTTGAAATCCAGCACTTCAACCTTGGGCATGGCTCGTTTTTTCTGAGCAAGGTTGGTATTGTCGATAATAGTGTTACCAAGGGCGTGCGCAATGCGGCTTTCAAGGGCCCTGCGCGAGACTGGCTTGACCAGGAAGCCGTTGATGCCCATACGGACCGCCTCGTGAATATTCTTCTGCTCGCTGTGTCCGCTGACAATCAGCACCGGTACTTTCGGGTTGATGGCCGACTTGCTGGCGCGCAGCATCCCGACAAATTCCAGCCCGCCAATAATCGGCATTTCCAGGTCGCAGATGATGATATCGATGCTCACATTACTCTCGATCTGGACCAGGCCGTCGGCCCCATCCTCTGCCTCGATAATGTTGGCAAAACCGATTTCGTGCAGCAGGCCCTTCAACAACACCCGCATCATGTGCTCATCATCGATAATCAGGACGGTCAATTTCTCGAATTCGTTCTTGATCATGCACATTCACCTTGGGACGGCATTCAGCTCTACCTGAATGGCTAGTCTAACACGGGTGATTTCATTTTTAATCTGCAAAAGGAGTTTTTCATTTTCTGCCGTGCGGCCCTTGCGGGCGATCTTTTCGAGATCTTCTGAAAACACCGAGAGTTCCAGCGCACCTGCGGCTGCACTGTTCGATTTCAGGGAATGAGCGGCGCGAGTGAGCGCCTGGGCATCTTCATCTTGCACGGCTTTTAAAATGGCGGCAGGTAATCTGTCCAGGCTCTCCAGATAACTTTCCAGAACACTTCGCAAACCGCCAGGAACTGATTGCATGGACTGAACGAGGACGGCGAACCTGGTTGCATCGAGCGGTCCGGGCGCCATGGCGTGAGGGGGGATTTGAACCTCCCCATCCGGTTGTTGCTCTGCCCGACCGCCTTGACCGCCAAGCCAGCGCTCGAAAGAGGCTATCAGGGCATCGCGTAGCAGCGGTTTGGAAATGTAGTCGTTCATGCCTGCAGCGAGGCAACGCGTCCGGTCGCCAGTGGCGGCGAAGGCGGTCAGGGCGACGATGGGAGTCGACGTGTGGCCTGCGGCGCGTTCATGCTCGCGTATAAGGACGGTGGCCTCAATGCCATTCATTTCGGGCATTTGCACATCCATAAAGATCAAGTCGTAACGGCAGGCAGCGATCTTTTCGAGCGCTTCGGCGCCATTTTCGGCAAAATCCGGCTCGATGCCCAACGTGCTCATGATGCCACGGGCGACGAAACGATTGACCTCCTCGTCTTCAACAACCAGCACCCGGCCATCGAACTGGGGGGAGGAAAATTCCACAGGCCTTAATTTCGGCTTGCAAGCAAGCCTCGGGCAATAACATGGGCCTGAATTTCCGCCGCGCCCTCGAAAATGTTGAGGATACGGGCGTCACATAGGACGCGAGAGATCGGATATTCAAGAGCATAACCATTGCCGCCGTGCACTTGCAGGGCGTTGTCGGCATTTGACCAGGCGACACGGGCAGCGAGCAACTTGGCCATTCCCGCTTCAATATCGCAGCGCCGTTCGGAATCTTTTTCGCGCCCGGCAAAGTAGGCAAGTTGACGGGCGATCATGGTTTCAACCGCCATCCACGCCAGTTTTCCCGCAACGCGGGGAAATTCAACAATCGGCCTGCCGAACTGAACGCGCTCACGGGCGTAGGTCAGCCCCAGCTCCAGGGCCGACTGGGCGACGCCAGTAGCGCGTGCCGCCGTCTGAATACGGGCCGACTCGAATGTCGCCATCAGGTGTTTGAAGCCTTGTCCCTCAAGGCCGCCCAGAACGCTGTCCGCGCTGACCTCGAAACCGTCAAAGCCAAGCTCGTATTCTTTCATGCCACGGTAGCCCAGAACGTCAATTTCACCGCCGGTCATACCCATAGCCGGAAAAGGATCGGCCTGCGTACCGCGGGGCTTTTCGGCCAACAACATGGACAGGCCCTTATAACCGGGTTCATTCTGATCTGTGCGAACAAGCAGAGTCATCATGTCCGAGCGCGACCCATGGGTGATCCAGGTCTTGTTACCGGTGACTTTGTATACATCGCCTTCTAGCACGGCGCGGGTCTTGAGCGATGCCAGATCGGAACCGGTGCCGGGCTCGGTAAAGACGGCGGTCGGCAAGATTTCACCCGATGCGATCTTCGGCAAGTACTGTTCTTTTTGTTCCTCGGTGCCGCCCAGGCGGATCAGTTCACCGGCGATTTCCGAGCGAGTGCCCAGTGAGCCGACTCCGATGTAACCGCGTGACAGTTCTTCAGTAACCACGCACATGGCCATCTTGCCCATGCCCAGCCCCCCAAATTCTTCAGGGATGGTCAGTCCGAAGACGCCCAATTCGGCCATCTGCTCGACAATTCCCAAGGGGATTAACTCGTCCTTCAAGTGCCACTCATGGGCCTCTGGCACTATCTGTTCGTTTGTGAAGCGGCGGAACTGGTCGCGAACCATTTCCAGCATTTCGTCATCCAGGCAGGCGTTGCCGAAGTAATCGCTATCGGCACCCTCGGCAATCAACGCGGCAATACGCATTCTGGCGGCGTTTGTGTTGCCGCCCTCTATCAGTTTTTTGACACCGTCCGTATGGAAGGCGTGGGTGTCCTTGGATGTCAGGCCCATATCGCGGGACCGGACAATTTCGACTTGGCTCAAGGCGATACCACCGGAAAGCTGAGACAGGTATTCGCCGAAGGCCGATTGCAGAATAAGCCGTTCGAGCTCGCCAAAGTTTCCACCGGCCTCTAGCCGCTGGCCCCAGCCAAGCATCTGGCGCAGGGCCTCAACATACGTCGCGACCCAGGAAAGGCCATGAGCGGCGAACTGTTCATCGTCGATCAGGGCGGCATCGACCCGCCCGTCGCGCAGAACCCGGCTACCGACACAATCCTTGACCTTGCCGAGCAGGACTTCGGCAGAAGCAAGCGCGTCTTCGCAGGCGGGCAGGAGGTTATCGATGATTGGCGATTTTTCGGTCATGGAAGAGCACCTTGTGGGTAAAGAATTTTTTGGAAATCCGCGATATCAAGGCAGTGATATCCGCGCTGGGTCAAACTGGATTTTTGGTCACCTTCAAATACGGGGGCATAAAGGGCTTTCTCTACGGTCCAACCTGTAAATTTTCGACCTTCCTTTGTTTTCAGGAAGCGCTCGATATGACCATCAAATTTATTCAATTCATCGCCAGCGTGTGATTGCGGATTTCGCTTGCAGGAACCAAAACGGACTATTTCATCGTCTTCGTTGATGGCCACCAGATCGATCTCTATATCCGAGCCATCGGCCTTGTTCCAGTATCCATGGACAAAATCGGTCAGTGCAAAATCACCGACGCCCTTGCGCGAGGATTCTTCAGTCAACTGCCGTATCATTTTCTCGAAGGCGTAGCCTTCATGGACGGCAAGCATCGTATCGGCGCGGGCCAGAGGCTTGTCGATGGGCTGGACGCGGGCCATTTGAACATTGCGGGCAATTCCACGCAGCCATGCGGAGAGAAAATTATCGGTAATGGCGTAACGAGCCTTACGCGCCTTCGAGGTGGCGAAAATTGGTTGTAGTTTTTCGACCATGCGATAGCGGTCAATCAGGGTTGCCAGATAGCCCCCCAGTTGCGCCTCGCCGCCCGAACCAGCGCGGGTGTATTCGGCTTTCAACTCACTTAAGGAACAGGGGCCGGTGTTGGCGAGAATTTTAAGCAGACTGTCATAACGACCACGCAGTTCGCGCAGGAACCAGTTTGTCGCCTCGTCGCGAAGCGGCGACGAGCCTTCAAAAAACAGGCGCAGCAAAGTGGATTGGCGATAATCGTCACTTAGGGAGAGCACCCCCTGATCGAAGCTGTCACGATAGAATTTCGGCACCCCTTCGAAAATTGCCCACAGAAAAAGCATGTGCTCCGGGTCCGCGACATCATGGGCCTCGAACATCTCGAACAGAGTTGCGAAATCCCAATGATCGAGTTCGATACGGTCGGTGATACGGTTGAAAAGAGGGGAACCCTGATCTTCGAGAATGGCCGTCATTTCCGTGTGAATGGAACCGAGGACGAACAGGCCGCCCTTTTTTGTGCCTCGCAGTTTATCGACACGAGCTTGAAGATGTGACGTAAATTCGGACAATGCTTTGCGATGGAAATATTGGAATTCATCAATAATGACGACGATCCCAACCGAGCAGAAATTCTGAATCATCAAAGCCATATCCAAAAATGATTTAACTTCCTGAGCGGCCTCTATTTCAACGCCATAGTCTTCCGTGGCTTCCTGAAATGCCTGAACAACGCCACGCTCATCGCTATCAGGAACCTGAAAATAGAACTCTTTTATATCCGGATTGTTTTTCAGCGCCGTTTGTATCAGCGTCGTCTTGCCGATGCGCCGTCGTCCCGAGATCGAGCAGAAAAACCAACGACCGGACAAGATGATCCTCTCGATCTCCGCCAGTTCCTGATTGCGGCCGTAAAAACCCCAGTCTTTCTGCATGGTTCACGCCATAAGTTAATTAAGGTAATAAATCTTACCTTATATTCTCTTCCGCTTCAAGCCTATGCCTCGATACAATCTTCCAGCGTTCGCAACCCTGGTTTCTTGGCCTGTACCAGCACCGCCATATTGCCTGGCTTGTGCTCGTTCTTGAGCATCTTCATGTGGGCTTGGGGGATATCATCCCAGGCGAACATTTCCGACAGGCACGGGTCGATGCGGCGCTCGATAACCAACTGGTTGGCCTGGCTGGCCTGCTTCAGGTTGGCGAAGTGGCTGCCCTGGATGCGCTTCTGGCGCATCCATACGAACCGGGCATCCATGGTCAAGTTGAAACCGGATGTCCCGGCGCAAAAAACGACCATGCCGCCGCGCTTGACCACATTGCACGACACCGGGAAGGTTGCCTCGCCGGGATGTTCGAAGACGAAATCCACATCGACACCCTTGCCGGTGATGTCCCAGATCGCTTTGCCAAATTTTCGGGTTTCCTTCATGTAATCGCCGAAGCCCTCGCCGTTGATTTCCGGCAACTGGCCCCAACAATTGAAATCCTTACGGTTGATAACGCCCTTGGCGCCCAGTTCCATGACGAAGTCACGTTTGGATTCGTCGGAGATCACGCCGATAGCGTTGGCCCCGGCCGTGGCGATCAATTGCACCGCCATCGATCCCAAGCCGCCCGACGCACCCCACACCAGAACATTGTGACCGGGCCTGAGAATATGCGGGCGGTGGCCGAACAGCATGCGATAAGCGGTGGCCAATGTCAGCGTGTAACAGGCGCTTTCTTCCCAGGTCAAGTGCTTGGCGCGCGCCATGACTTGCTGTGCCTGAACACGGGTGAACTGGGCGAAGGAACCGTCCGGTGTCTCGTAGCCCCAGATGCGCTGGGAGGGGGAAAACATCGGATCGCCGCCGTTGCATTCCTCGTCGTCGCCATCATCCTGGTTACAATGAACGATGACTTCATCGCCGACTTTAAAGCGTTTGACCTTGTCGCCGACGGCCCAGACGATACCAGCGGCATCGGAACCGGCGATATGGTATTCCGCTTTGTGCACATCGAATACGGAGATCGGTGTTCCGAGCGCCGCCCAGACGCCGTTGTAGTTGACGCCGGCGGCCATGACCATGACCAGAACGTCATGAGGATCAAGGGTCGGGGTGTCAACGACTTCAATCTGCATGGCGGTGTCAGGATCGCCATGGCGTTCACGACGGATGGCCCAAGCGTACATTTGCCTGGGCACGTAACCCAGCGGGGGAATTTCGCCGACCTCATAAAGGTCTTTTTTCGGCAATTCCGCATGCATTTCAACAGTTTCGGCAACGTCGCTCATGAGCGTCTCCCCAATATCTCCACTGACCACAATAAAACCGTCATAAACTTTTGCGGGTTTCTTCGCAACGCACAATTTGATAGATTGTTTCAATATATTGCCAGATCGCATAATTATCCTACTGGTTTCAATATGTTATATGCGGTGGCATCAATGTTGAAAGTTTCGCATGACTGACAAATTCGCAGACGCACAAATAATTAAGGGTGGCCAATCCATGTCCCTCGCCCCTGATCGCCCGTGGATGTTCCGGACTTATTCCGGGCACAGTTCTGCGCAGGCATCGAATGCTTTGTTCCGCACCAACTTGAGCCGCGGCCAGACTGGCCTGTCCATCGCCTTCGACCTGCCGACGCAAACCGGTTATGACGCCGATCATCCACTGGCCCGTGGGGAGGTTGGCAAGGTCGGGGTGCCGGTGTCGCACCTTGGCGATATGAAAGTTCTGTTCGACGGCCTGCCCCTTGAGCGCATGAACACGTCGATGACCATCAACGCCCCGGCGGCCTGGCTGCTGGCGCTCTATATAGCCTTGGCCGAACAACAGGGAATTGAGCGAGCGGCGCTTATGGGCACGACCCAGAACGACATCATCAAGGAATACCTGTCGCGCGGCACCTACATCTTCCCGCCCGGTCCCTCCTTACGACTGATTTCCGATGTGGTTTCCTTTACCTATGCCGAAGTGCCGAAGTGGAACCCGGTCAATGTCTGTTCCTATCATTTGCAAGAAGCCGGGGCGACACCCGAACAGGAATTGTCTTTCGCGTTAGCCACGGCGATTGCCGTCCTGGACGCAGTAAAGGCCAGTGGCCAGGTGCCGCACGAGGACTTCGCAAAAGTCGTCGGTCGCATCAGTTTTTTCGTCAATGCCGGTATTCGACTGGTCACAGAACTGTCGAAGATGCGGGCCTTCGCCGAAATGTGGGACGATATTGCCCGCAATCGTTACGGGGTCACGGACGAAAAGTTGCGCCGATTCCGCTACGGCGTGCAGGTCAATTCCCTAGGGTTGACCGAACAACAGCCGGAAAATAATGTCTACCGGATTCTACTTGAGATGCTGCCCGTGGTGTTATCAAAGAACGCCCGCGCCCGCGCCGTTCAATTGCCTGCCTGGAACGAAGCGCTTGGCCTGCCCCGGCCCTGGGATCAGCAATGGTCACTGCGTTTGCAGCAAATTGTCGCCTACGAGACCGATTTGCTGGAGTTCGGTGATATCTTCGATGGTTCACGGGTCATCGCCGATAAAGTCGCGCAACTGAAGGCAGAGGCCGAGAAAGAACTGCAACACATTGAGAAAATGGGTGGCGCGGTAGCCGCCATCGAAAACAGTTATATGAAAAGCGCCCTGGTCTCGTCCAACGCCAGTCGACTAGCAGCCATTGAAAGCGGGGATATGACCGTGGTCGGCGTCAACCGCTTTACCGAGGCAGAAACCTCGCCACTGACAAGCGGGGAGGCCGCCTTCCTGAGCGTCGATCCAAAAGCCGAAGAACAACAAATCACCGCGCTTGAAAAGTGGCGCGCCGGGCGGGACCAAGCCAACGTCGCGAGCGCCCAGGCCACGCTCGAAGCAGCGGCCAGAGAAGGCCGCAACATCATGGAACCGTCAATCGCCGCCGCCCACGCCGGACTGACCACCGGGGAATGGTGCGAAACCCTGCGCCGGGTATTCGGTGAATTCCGCGCCCCGACCGGCGTCGCCGGTGCATCTGGTCCCGCCGCCCATGACGACGATAGCGCGCGTGACCATGTTCAAGCGGTGTCGGAAAAACTGGGCCGGCGTTTGAAAATGCTGATCGGCAAGCCCGGTCTCGATGGGCATTCCAACGGCGCCGAACAGATTGCGGTGCGTGCCAGAGACGCAGGCATGGATGTGGTTTACGAAGGTATTCGGTTGACCCCGCAACAAATCGTCGCCGCCGCACTGGAAGAAGGCGTGCACGTAATCGGACTGTCGATCCTGTCGGGCTCACATGTAACCCTTGCCAGTGAAATAATGGCAGGACTGAAACAAGCCGGGCTCGAAGATGTACCGGTGATCCTCGGCGGTATTATTCCCGAAGTGGATGCCGAAGCGTTATTGGCAATAGGGATCGCCCGGATCTATACACCCAAAGATTTCGATCTGGGCGCGATCATCGACGACATTGCCGGGGTCGTCGAAAGCGCTAACCGACTTTAGCTTTTTGGCGCCTCGCCGGGGGCAAAGACCGGCAACGCCTGAATCTTTTCGTTTGGCGGATTGGGGTGGCCGATCAACGGATCCATGGTTTCCATCAAATATTTCAGGACGCCGTCCTGAAATTCCGGGCGGACCATCGCCCAACTGACGAAGACACCGCCGCGATCATCATATTCCATGATCTCGTCGTTATCCAGATAGGTTTCCAGATCGCGACCCAAATCGTTGCTCTTATCGACATATATCCATTCTGGCTTAAATCCGCCGTGCCATAACACGGCGATGCCACTAAGCCCGAAAAGTCCCAGTTTTTCCGGATCGGTAATCAGTAACCGATGAAACTTTCCAGCTGCCGTCATTGCCCAATGCGGATTGGTTTTGTCATTGTCTTGCATGGCCAGCATGATCACCTTTAGAAATTGCGATTGTCATGTGCGAATCGCAAATTTAAGAGTATAGAACAATGACTTGCACCGAGTTGCTATTTGGTTAACGAAGCCTCATTAAGTAAAAAATACCGGATATGCGCACAACGCAATGCTGCACTGCAGCAATAGCGCTTAATTCTTTCTCCTATCAGTCTATATCAACCTTAGAAACAGCATGACCGATAGAGGATTAACACAATGAAGTATATCAATAACGACAATTTCGGATTGACGAGCCTGTCGCCAAGTGCCGGATGGAAACGCGCCAAACTGGCGCACGAGATGTATAGCCTGAATGACCGCCTGCTTGCCGACATTGGCATCTGCCGTGACGAAATTCAATATATCGTCGAGAAGTCCTATCCCCATGCGCGGATGTGGGATGTGCTCAAAGGGATGTTTCACAAATGGGTTGAGGCCCGTAAACACCGCCTGACAGCCAGAACTCTCGCCGATTTTGATGATCGCATGCTCGTTGACATTGGCCTTCAGCGTTCAGATATTTCGTCTATTGCCAAGGGTTATTACCCGGCCCGTCATGCCCATTCCATAAACTTGATGGGGCTTGGCTTCGGCAGCTCTTCAAATGCCAATGCCGTAAACGACGACCACCGGCACGCCGCTTAATTTGAAGTTGAAACGGGGCGATATCCTTTAAGCTTCATGCAGCGCGAAAGCAGGACGTCCCTGCTTTTCCTCCCCTGATACGCGGTCATATTTTTATTATAGGTGCTTTGCCCGCCATAACCGGGGCTGGCTGCACTGTTTTGTTGGCGCTTAAAGTCCCGGTCGGCATCAACGGCGGCGTACACGCGACATGCAGCCAACGCCGCACGCTGCTCTTCAGGCTGGGTATTGGTTTTTTGCCAAACAACCGGTTTAACCGCGCAAGCGGCGAACAGGATTAAAACGGTCAGACAAAGGAGAGGCCGTGTTGTATCGGTCACTTTGTTTGCCAGCTTAGCAAATTGGCGGAAAAATAAACCGAAATCGATGATCTGACGTGACAGGGCAAAAGAATGCGCCGCAGGTTCCGATTTTGATTTTCTGGCCGCGCGACTTTTAATTTCTACTACTCCTTCGGCAGAGTTTTTGCCTTTTTTCATCCCTGCTTATCCCTTCGGGTTTAATATTTAGTGGGAATTACCCAAATAAGGAAATCAGAAAGAAGATCGCGGACCAATACAACGGCGAACAAATGCGACGACTTGTGGGCTGTCCCATTCGGCGATGCCGATAAGGCGGCCTCGCTCAAACCCTTCGGCGTCTACAAGTATGGTTAACGGCAAGCCGCGGACACCGGATTTTCGAGCCACGGTGCCTTTTTTGTCAATCAGCGCGTCCAAGCCTTCGATGCCCAGTTTTTTTAAAAATGGAATAACTTTTTTGGCCCCGCCGCGATCTTGGGACAGTGCCAGAACAGTGATATTGTCAGTTGATAAAAGTTCTTTCAAACGCGCCAGTGACGGCATTTCCTTAATGCACGGCACACACCAGGTGGCCCAAAAATTCAACACCACGCCCTGCCCTTTATAATCGGCAATGCTTAATTCGCCATCCTGAGCATCAAAAAAGGGGTATACTGGTGACAAACGCGGCGGCTTTTCGGGGGTAAAATTGGCTAATTTTGATCCGGGATTGCTACATTTATCGACCTCAGCACTTGCAAGATGCGGCGATATGGAGACAATCACCAACAACACCAAAACAAAAGTCAACAACAACCCCAAAGAGAGGCTGTTTTGGCTGGTCGGAGACTTGCGGGAAAACAGGTTCATCATAAATTTTAATATTAAGCATTTTGCTAACGGGGTCCAGCGGTGACGAAGAAGCCTTCAAAAGTCGAGAAAGAGAACAAGCAGAACCAAGCCGACGCAAGCACCATCTGGGGCGGGCGCTTCGCTGCGGGTCCGTCCGCGACCATGCAAGCGATCAATGCATCGATTGATTTTGACAAACGGTTTTACGCGCAGGACATTGCGGGCTCCTTAGCCCACGCCAACATGCTGGTCGCCCAGGGCATTCTCAGCCAGGCCGACGGCAAGGACATTAGCCAGGGCCTGGCCACCATCAAAAAGGAAATCGAAGACGGCGCGTTTAGCTTCAGCGCCGCCCTAGAGGACATTCACATGAATATCGAAAACCGTCTTTCCGAGATCATCGGCGAGGCGGCGGGCAGGCTCCATACGGCGCGTTCGCGCAACGATCAGGTGGCGACGGATTTCAGGCTTTGGGTGCGTGACGCTATCGACGCCCTGGATCGGAGCCTCAAGGATTTTCAGGGAGTGCTGATTGATATCGCCGAAAAACATGCTGGTTCGGTGATGCCCGGCTTTACCCATTTACAGGCCGCCCAACCGGTAACCCTGGGCCATCACATGCTGGCTTATGTGGAAATGTTTGGTCGCGACCGGGGCCGCCTTAAAGATTGCCGCGCCCGGCTAAACGAATGCCCGTTGGGCGCCGCCGCCCTGGCCGGAACATCGTTTCCCATCGACCGGCAAATGACGGCTACGGCGCTGGGCTTCGCGCGTCCTGCGGCCAATTCCCTGGACGCAGTGTCGGACCGGGATTTCGCCGTTGAGTTCCTGGCCGCAGGGTCACTTATGGCCGTGCATCTGTCGCGCATGGCCGAGGAAATTGTGCTTTGGAGCACGCCGCAGTTCGGCTTCATTAAAGTTTCCGACACCTTCTCCACGGGCAGTTCGATCATGCCGCAAAAGCGCAATCCGGACGCCGCAGAGTTAGTGCGCGGCAAGACCGGGCGGGTGATCGGTTCCTTGAACGCCCTGCTTGTCGTCCTCAAGGGACTGCCCCTGGCTTTTAACAAGGACATGCAGGAAGACAAGGAACCGGTGTTCGATGCCGCAGATACGCTGGGGGTTTGCTTCGCCGCCATGACAGGCATGATGGAAGCTGCTGAATTTAATGTACAGCGGATGAAGGCCGATGCTGGCAGGGGCTTCACAACCGCCACCGACCTTGCCGATTGGCTGGTACGGGTGGGGGACATCCCTTTCCGTCAGGCCCATCACATCACCGGCACGCTTGTGAAAATGGCCGAAGACAGGGGCTGCGATCTTGAAAACCTTAGCCTTGCCGACATGCAATCCATTGAAGCGGCGATAAGCGAAGACATTTTTGCCGTGCTCGGGGTCGACAATTCAGTGACCAGCCGGACCAGTGAAGGTGGCACCTCCCCGGTTAACGTTACCGCCGCCGCAGCCGCAGCCAGGAAGAGGTTTTTGACATGAACGCCCGAACAATGAAGCTGCTTCAGCGCTTGATGATGTTGGTTCTGCTGATTGCCATCGCCTCGCCTTTGACCGCCTGCGGACGAAAGGGATCGCCGGATCGTCCGGAAGAATCAAAATACCCGCGCAGCTATCCGCGCCCCAATACCACCCCGTAAAAGGCCCCTGCAATGGATCATTTTCAATACCGTGACGGCGGACTTTGGGCCGAAGACGTTTCCTTAAACGCCATCGCCGAGGATGTCGGAACGCCTTTCTATGCCTACGCCAGCGCCACCCTTGAGCATCACTACAAAGTCTTTACCGACGCTTTAAAGGGCATGGATACGCTGGTCTGTTATTCGGTCAAGGCCAATTCGAACATTGCCGTCGTACGCACCCTGGCGCTTCTGGGCGCGGGTGCTGATGTGGTTTCCGGCGGCGAGTTAAAGCGTGCCCTGGCCGCTGGCGTCCCGGCCAACAAAATCGTCTTTTCGGGCGTCGGCAAAACCGAACGTGAACTGACCGATGCCCTGAAAGCGGGAATCATGCAGATCAATGTGGAATCCGAGCCCGAACTTGAATCCTTAAGCGCCATTGCACAATCCCTGGGCACGGAGGCGGTGGTGGCTTTTCGCGTCAACCCGGATGTCGACGCCCGCACCCACGCAAAAATTTCAACCGGCAAGGCGGAGAACAAGTTCGGCATCGAATGGACCCGCGTTCATGAGGTTTACCAGAAGGCCAGCACCATGGCCGGTATTCGCCCCGTTGGCCTGGCCATTCACATCGGTTCCCAACTGAGTGAGTTAGAGCCCTTCAGGGATGCCTACTTACGCATCCGCGATATTGTCGCCCTGTTGCAGGCCGACGGCCTTAACGTTGAACGCCTTGACCTTGGCGGTGGGCTGGGCATTTCATATGGTGAGTCCGACGTGGCCCTGCCGGGCCCCGCCCAATATGGCGAAGTTGTGCGCGAGGTTTTCGCCAATTTCGACGGCAAGTTACTGTTCGAACCGGGCCGCGTTATCGCCGGAAACGCAGGCGTACTGGTGACCCGGGTTATTTATGTCAAAGAAGGAGCGACGCGCCGTTTCGCCATCGTCGATGCGGCGATGAACGATCTGACCCGACCATCACTGTATGACGCCTTCCATGAAATTGTCCCTGTTATAGAGGCTGATAAGGGTGAGGAATTATTGCCCTATGATGTTGTCGGCCCGATCTGTGAAACCGGCGATACGTTCTGCAAGGATCGCAAATTACCGCTCCTTGCCGCCGGAGACTTACTGGCGGTCCGTTCGGCGGGAGCCTACGGAGCGGCGATGGCGTCAAGCTACAATACCCGCGCCCTGGTGCCGGAAGTATTGGTTCGTGACAAAGATTATTCGGTCATTCGCCGCCGCCTGGAAGTCGATGAGCTTATCGACCTCGAGACTTTCCCGGCCTGGCTGTCCAACAATCCGGATTAATGCGTTTCCGGATCGGCTTTCATCTCGGGTTCGCTGAAAGTCACTTCCATGCGCCGGGCTGTCGCTGCCGGATCCATGATGGAGCCCTTGAAATCGATCTTTTCACCAGCGGCAACATGGGCCGGATCGGGTTCCAGGTTGAGAAACTGGACTTCTTCCCCATCGCCGTTGAAAAGCGAAACCCTGATCATTGGTACGTCGCGCGGCTTCTCGGAAACGTTGGCTACCGAACCGGTAATGATAAGCACATCGACTTCGCCTTCGGTTCCCCGTTGTGACCTGACATCCTGAATATCGAGCCCGGTTCCCAGTGGCTCACCCAGACCGATCATTTCGTAAAGACCTTTTGTCTGCGGCACCATTTCCTGGATCATATCACGGGCGAAGAAGCCACCGGCCAATGTGCCGACGATCATAACCAGGAAGACAACACCGACGATAAGACCTATTGGCAGGCCACCTTCATCATCCTCTTCATCGTCGTCGTCTTCCTCATAATTATCGCCCTGGGCGTCCAGGCTCATTAACGATTCGGGAATCGGATCCGGATCAGGAATATCGTCGAGATTGGTAAAACCATCATCATTGTCGTCGTCGCCATCGTCGCCATCCATCAGCGACCCAAAGGGCTCGGGATCCGAATCCTCGCCGAACATATCGTCTAGTTCATCCTGGGACAGGGGATCTTCTTCCGGTTCCGGCTCGGGTTCCGGTTCGGGCTCGGGTTCTGGCTCAGGCTCGGGTTCTGGCTCAGGCTCAGGCTCAGGCTCTGGTTCAGGTTCTGGCGCAGGAGGGGGTGGAGGCGGCGGAGGTGGAGGCGGAGCGGCGACAACGGGTTGCGCGACAGGTTGCAGCGGTTGGGCTTGCGGCATTTGCCCCATCGCCATCATCGTCTGCATCTGCGCCTGTATTTGCGCCTGCAACATTGCCGGGTCAATCATTTGGCCCTGTGGCGCAGGGCCTTGTTGTGCATAAGACGTGGCGCGTCTGGCCGGGGCTGACTGCACAGGAAGCTGGTGCCACTGATGCTCGCAATGTGAGCAACGCACCGACTTGCCCTGGCCTCCCAGGGTCGCGTTATCGACGTTATATGTCGTCGAACAGTTAGGGCAACTGATAATCATGAGCGCCAATATGTGTTTAAGTACTGTCGTTTATAGGCTTTGCACGACTCCAACGTCAAGATGCGAGGATGGTCTTTGAACTTATCATTTTGTCCGCCCGGCGAGTCTGGACGAGACGCCCCCTGCGTGTCATTGTGACGCCGAATTTCATAATCATTACACATATCATGGAACAATGGCGTGGTTCGCTTTGAAAATGTAGGTCTCAGGTATGGTCTTGGCCCCGAAGTGCTTCAGGATGTTTCGTTTTCCCTGGACCCAGGCTCTTTCCATTTTCTGGTTGGCGCCAGCGGGGCTGGTAAATCATCCCTGCTGCGGTTGATGTATATGGCCCTGAAACCGTCACGTGGATTAATCACCCTCTTCGGGCGCGATATCGCGACGACGTCCCGACAAGACCTGCCAGCCTTGCGCCGCCGTGTTGGGGTTGTATTCCAGGAATTCCGCCTGATGCGGCATCTTTCCGCGTTTGATAACGTCGCCTTGCCGCTCAGGGTGGCAGGCACACGCAAGTCAGAAATTCATCATAATGTTGAAGAATTGCTCAGTTGGGTTGGCTTGCGCGATCACATGGAAGCCCGTCCACCGACCCTATCAGGCGGACAGCAACAGCGCCTTGCCATTGCCCGGGCCGTCATCGCCCGGCCCAAACTGTTACTCGCTGATGAGCCGACCGGTAACGTCGATGACAAGATGGGCATGCGACTGATGCACTTGTTCGAAGAGCTCAACAAACTGGGAACGACAATCGTTATCGCCACCCACAATGAGACTCTGGTCAAGCGCCTTGGACATCCCAGTCTCAGGCTGGATGAGGGCCGCCTGGATCTGCGCCCCGGCAAGGCTGCTTAAAGCCATGTTTACGAGACGCACCGACCTTCAACTCGAACGCGATTCGCTAGGCCGTTTTCTGCCCTGGTTGATCGCCTTCATGGTTTATCTTTCCGTGCTTGCGCTCGCTGGCATGTTGACCCTTGATGATATCGCCGGGCGCTGGGATAAAGGCATGAGCGGTTCCTTGACCGTGCAAATGCCGCCCGGAAAAGGCGCAGACAAGCCCATGCAGGCAGCGCTCAAAGTGCTGAAGTCGACCCCCGGCATCAGCAGCGCCGTGATGTTAAGCGAAGACAAACTGATGGCGCTTCTGGAGCCGTGGCTCGGGCAGGGTAGCTTCGGGGCCGAACTGCCATTGCCCAGACTGATTGATGTCACCCTTAAGGGCGACGCGGAAATAAATATCGCGGCGCTGCAACGGCGTCTGCAGGCGGTGGCTCCAGGCGCCGCTGTTGACGATCACGGTATCTGGTTGGAACATCTGATCAACCTGATCCAGACGGTCAAGGCGCTAGCCCTTGCAGTGCTGATGTTTATCGCCCTGGCGACAACCGCGACGGTGATCTTCGCCACCCGCACCGGCCTTGCCATCCATCACGAAGCCATCGAGGTGCTGCATCTGATTGGCGCCCAGGATTCTTATATTGCCCGCCAGTTCGCCAGTCGCGCCTTGATGCTCGGCCTGCGCGGCGGAATTTTCGGGTTGCTGCTGGCGCTACCGACAATCTGGGGCATTGGCTCTTTGGCGCGCTCGCTGCAAGCGGGCTTACTGCCTGAATTCTCACTCGGGCTTGGCCATTGGGCGATTCTGGCCAGCCTGCCTGTGGCCGTGGCGCTGATCGCCATGATCTCGGCGCGGCTGACGGTGATGAAAACCCTGACCAAGATGTTATAGTGTTTTTCGATTAAATTAAGAGGCGACAAAAGGTATGGCTGGATTTCAGTCACAACGACGCGGCAGGCACCTGATCAAACGACTGGTCGTGCTCAGTGTTGTGCTGGCTCTTTTCTGGCTGGCTGGCCTGGTCCATTTCGCGAATTCGATCCCCATGGACATTGAGGAGCCTGGCCGTCACACCGATGCCATCGTCGTGCTGACCGGCGGCAGCGGTCGCCTTGATGAAGGATTGAATTTGCTTGAGCAGGACCTGGCCGAACAGTTGTTCGTCTCGGGGGTTTATCAGGGTGTCGATGTCAAGACCCTGTTCCAGATGTTCCAGCACGACCCACAGGAACTGGAAGCCCGCATCGGCATCGGCACGGCGATCAACACGTTAGGCAACGCCACCGAAACCGCGGTCTGGATAAAAGCCCAGGGATACACGTCCTTGCGGCTGGTCACGGCTTCCTATCATATGCCCCGCAGCCTGCTGGAATTTCACAACGCCATGCCCGACACGGACATTCTCGCCCACCCGGTTTTCCCCAAACACGTCAAGGTCGAACACTGGTGGCTCTGGCCCGGCACCATGGGATTGATCGCCCGCGAATATAACAAGTTTATGTTTGCCTGGTTGCGTCATGCCTGGGAAAAATTGATTGCCGGAAAGGCCACGCCTTGATGATTTTTATACGCTCTGTCCTCTTCAACGTCCTGTTTTTCGGGATTTCCAGCCTGTTCTGCATACTTATGGTGCTCAGCCTGCCGCTGCCCAGGAGCATCCTCAGTCACGGCTTTCGCTACTGGATGGTGTTGGTGATGGCCATTTTGAAAGCCGTTGTCGGCCTGAACATCGAAGTGCGGGGCCGTGAGAATATTCCCGCAGGAGCGGCCCTTGTCGTTTCCAAGCATCAGTCGGCTTGGGATACGGGTATTTTTTTCATGCTGCTTGACGATCCCTCTTATGTTTTGAAGAAGCAACTGTTGTCGATCCCGTTTTATGGTTGGATGCTTAAGAAAGGTGAAATGGTCGCCATCGACCGCGATGGCGGCGCTGCGGCCCTGAAACAGATGGTTCGTGACAGTCGGACGATGGTCGATAAAGGTCGCCCGTTGGTGATTTTTCCCGAAGGCACCCGCAGCACACCGGGCGACAAGCTGCCCTATCACCCCGGAGTCGCCGCTGTTTATAAACAGACCGATGTTCCCGTCATTCCCGTGGCCCTGAATTCCGGCCTGTTTTGGGGACGTCGCTCGTTCGCCAAGAAGCCCGGAACCATCGTTATCGAATTTCTTAAACCCGTGCCCCAAGGACTGGATCGCAAAACCTTCATGGCGGAACTTGAAAACCGCATCGAGGGCGCGACCAATAAATTACTCACCGAAGCACTTTCTTGATCGGCTGTGGACATTTTCGTGTCCCTCCCCCCTGTGGATACTGTGCATAAATCACCGACCCCTTACTGCCCTTAACCCAACGGGATGTTGGTAAGGGGAAAAGTCTGTGCGAAACATAACAGGAACAAAGAATTTGACCCGTTTCCCCTGAAGGCTTAGTTTAGAAGGCTAAATTCCATCCAAAAAAGGACGCAAACAGGCATGGTTCAGGTCGCCTCCATCTCGCAACGTATATGGGACATGAAATACCGCTTGAAAAAGCCGGGCGGGCAGCCTGTCGACAAGACCATCGCCGATACCTGGGATCGATTGGCCAGCGCCCTGGCCGCGCCGGAAGACGATACGGAACTGTGGAGCCGCCGGTTCTATGAAGCCATGGACGATTTCAAGTTTCTTCCCGCCGGACGCATCGTTTCGGGCGCCGGGGCAGAACGCACCGTCACCCTGTTTAACTGCTTCGTCATGGGCGCCATCAAAGATGATATGGCGGGAATTTTCGAGGCCCTGAAAGAAGCCGCCCTGACCATGCAGCAGGGCGGCGGCATCGGTTATGATTTTTCGACCTTGCGGCCCAAGGGCGCGCCGGTCAACGGCGTCGGCGCCGACGCATCGGGCCCCCTGACCTTTATGGACGTGTGGGACGCCATGTGCCGGACCATCATGAGCGCCGGTTCGCGGCGCGGCGCGATGATGGCGGTGATGGCTTGCGATCATCCAGATATCGAGGCCTTTATCGAGGCCAAGCAGAAAGCCGGGCGCTTGCGCATGTTTAATCTATCGGTGCTGGTCAGCGACGATTTGATGCAAGCGGTCAAGGAAGACGCCCCATGGGAGCTGAAATTCAACGGCGTCACCTATAAAAGCCTACCGGCCCGCGCCTTGTGGGACAAGATCATGCGGGCCACCTATGCCTACGCTGAACCCGGCGTCATTTTCATTGACCGCATCAATCGTCTGAACCCGCTGAATTATTGCGAAACCATTCACGCCACCAATCCATGCGGCGAACAGCCTCTTCCGCCTTACGGCGCTTGCCTGTTGGGTTCGATCAATCTGGCCCGGCTGGTCAGCGATCCCTTCACTGACACAGCGACAATAGATGAGGCCGCGCTTACCGCACTGGTCGAAACATCGGTCAGAATGATGGACAACGTCATCGATATTTCGCGTTTTCCCCTGCCCGAACAAGAGCACGAGGCCAAGGCCAAGCGCCGCATTGGGTTGGGCATCACCGGCCTCGCCGACGCGCTGATCATGTGCGGCGCCCGTTACGGCGCGACAGAGGCGGTCAAGCTGACCCGCAGCTGGATGAAGACAATCCAGCGCGCCGCCTATCTGGCATCCACCAGGCTGGCCGCCGAAAAGGGCGCGTTTCCTTTGTATGACAAGGAAAAATATCTCGGCAGCGAAGGCATCATGGCCCTGGATGAGGACGTCCGCGCCGCCATCGCCGAACACGGGATGCGCAACGCCCTGCTCACCTCCATCGCGCCGACGGGGACCATATCCTTGTTCGCCGATAATGTGTCTTCCGGTCTGGAACCGGTGTTCAGCTTTAAATATAACCGCCATATCCTGATGCAAGACGGCAGCCGCCGCGAGGAAGAGGTTTCCGACTACGCTTACCGGCTGTTCAAACGCGCATACGGCGACGATACCGCCCTGCCCGATTCCTTTGTCGATGCGCAAAGCCTTAGCCCCAACGACCATCTGGTCATGCAGGCGGCGGTTCAGGAATTCGTCGACAGTTCGATCTCAAAAACCATCAATTGCCCGGAAAGCATCTCCTTCGATGATTTCAAGGAAATCTACATGCAGGCCTTCGATTTGGGCTGCAAGGGCTGCACCACCTATCGCCCCAACGACATCACCGGTTCGGTGCTGGAACTGCGGGCCGAGGACAAGGCGGAACCGGAACTGCCGCTCGAGCAACCCACCAAGCAGGCAACGCCGGTGGACCAGGGCGACGCGGGACCGGTGACTCACCTGTATCAACCACTTGATCGGCCCGAGGAACTGAAAGGCGCGACCTATAAAGTGCGCTGGCCCGAAAGCGATCACGCCATCTACATCACCATGAGCGATATCCTCGATGACAGCGGCCGCACCCGGCCATTCGAGATTTTCATCAACTCAAAAAATATGGAGCACTATTCCTGGACCGTCGCCCTGACAAGAATGATTTCCGCCGTCTTCAGGCGCGGCGGCGATGTTTCCTTCGTGGTCGAAGAACTCAAAGCCGTGTTCGACCCTCGCGGTGGCCACTGGATGGGTGGTCGCTACGTGCCATCACTGCTGGCCGCCATCGGCGAGGTTATCGAGAAGCACATGATTTCAATCGGCTTTCTGCAAAGCCCAGGCACCCTTAACAACGAGTTCCCACAGGCCCAGGTCATGACCATGGGCGCGCGTGATAACGCCTTAAGTGAAAACCATTCCTCCGGTGGAGACAACACCGGCACCCGCATGCGCCAATGCCCAAAATGCGGCCAGCCCAGCCTGATAAAACAGGAAGGCTGCGATAGCTGTATTAGTTGCGATTATTCCAAGTGCGGGTGAGGTTATAAAAAAACACCATCATTCCCACGTTGGCAGGAAACTCGTTTTTTTGTTTGGTTGAGATTAGGTTTTGCTGCTTTGCAAGTCGATCCAGAATATAGAGCCTTCCCCTAGGGTGGAAGTATAGCCCAAATCGCCCTTCATTCTCTTCATAAAACTGTTAGCGATAGCTAACCCGACACCCGCCCCACTGATAGAAGAGGCATTGTGGGACAAACGTTCAAACGGTTCGAGGATTTGGCCGGAATAGTCTTCCTCGAAACCTTTTCCCGTATCACTGATTGTCAAACGCACCTTGTTCTCAGTCAGTTGGCTTGAAGAGATCGTGACTGTCCCGTTTTCACAATTGTACTTTATGGCGTTATCGAGCAAATTCGTTAAAACTGTTCGCAAATGCAGATTATCCGCCAGAATGATAGGCAGGTTGGTTTCGCCTGACTGATCATTGATTTTCACACCCTCATTATCGGCCAAAACGGCAACTTCGGTAATAGCCTTTTGCAGAATATCGTTCAGGTTCACTAGTTCCATTTCAATATTCATGGTGTCGTTGTCTAATTCCGAGAGGACGAGGACTTTGTCGATCAATGCCAACAGTGTGTTTCCACCTTTGGCGATATGAGGCGTGTAGTTTTCCTTACCTTCTGGATCCATTTCCAGAAGCTGACAGAAACCAATGATGGCGTTGAGTGGCGTGCGTAATTCGTGGCTCATTGACGAGAGGAAATAACTCTTCGCCCGACTAGCCCCTTCGGCTTGTGTCTTTGCGATATTAAGTTCGGCAGTACGGGCTTCGACGAGTTGGTTCAGTTTGATATTGAAATCTTTCAGCTCGCTCTCCACATCATCGCGTTGAGCCTGCATTAATTCCAACTGCCCTGCCATAACGTTGAAACTCCGGGCCAAGTCACCGAGTTCGTTTTCCGCGATTACCTCGACACGAGTTGATAGGTCCATATCGCCAATCTTTGACACGGCTTTATGCAAATTCTGCAGGGGCTGAATAATGCTGCGGGACAGTCCGGTGCCGACGATCAGAAAGATAATGAACAAGGCGCTAAAACAGACCCAAATCACCGTATGAGTTAGCGTGAGGCTGGCAGCAAGATCCCCCAAGCGCTCGTTCATTTCAGTTTCTTCATTTTCCAAAATCTCGGCGATGATGGTCTGGAATTCTACTTCTGCATCTTCGAATTCACCTTTGTGTTTAATTAGCGAGCCCTCCGCACGGGTATCACCCATGCTTCGGATAAACATCTCGGACATATTCCGTAATTTAATTCCGGCGGCGCGTAATTTGTCGCGTATTTCCATTTCGTCGGGAAAATATTTGTCGACATAACGGCTATAGGCAACGAAATCCTCTTCGAACTGCGCGCCCGCATCTTCTAATTGTTTTTCTTCGGCAGATACTTGGGATGGCCGTGGAATAGGTATCTGTGAGACAGAGCCGGGCGTGAAAACACCGTCGTTCAGGTAGTGCAGTAAAAACATTTCAATGGTCGACGAGACCAACACCGTGCCGTCATGACGGATTTTCACAATCTGTTGCATGACCCGAAAAGTTTGGCCGGTTATCCGTTCCATATCCCGTTCGACGTTGTAAGTGGTGTAGGTCAATATGGCTATCAGCGCTGCATTGCTGAGCAACAGTGCCGCCAAACTGGCCATCAAACGTTTTGATATGGATTTTGAAAACATGGCTGTCCATTATTGTTACTGGAGGATATTGATTTCTACTCACTCCAAATAAGTAGTCCTCCACAACAATTCAATTCTCTATTAGCTTGGGTTTGGTAGCGTTCAGAAATCCATTCTGCCATTTTTAAAATTAAATAATAAGCATATCATATAAAGAGCGTTTTCTAGCGGCGACCCGAACTTCCGTGCATGGCTGAAAGCGATCCAAAGTCTCCTCCTTCTTCGAAAGTGCTGTTTCCCCTCTGCGCGGAAATAACGCGGAGGGGTGGACAGCGAACGGCGCGTTAGGGAGCAAAAATCTACTCCGCCTTCGTGCACTCACAAATCTCATGCAGCGGCCCTTCGACGACACCCATTTCGTCCAGGTGGTCGAGCGTATTTTGCAGATACTCAAGCGCCGTGCCCATGGGGCCTTTGCCCTGGCGGACCAGTTTGACAGCCTCTTCAATGCTCAGCTTGCCGGTGTATTGCTCGTGATCGCGGCAGACGATATAGTGATAGGCGCTGACAGTACGGCCATCACCGAGGCGAACATTGATAAACTTCGGTGCGTAGCAACCGGTGTCCATTTCGCGTTCGTGCAGATAGTCCATAACATGCGGAACGTCCTTGGCGGCGAGCAGGAAGGCGCGGCCCTTGCACGAACCGCCGAGGTCCAACCCCATCACCAGGCCCGGTTTTTCCGACGTTCCCCTATAGCGCGTCGAATAAACGCACAGCGAACGGTGGTACCCGCGCAGCAGCGCCGGCTGGGCTTCGAGGAAAGGAAAACCCGGCTTCCACATCAACGAGGCGTAACCGAAAATCCAGATACCCTCTTGGGCTTCAAACTGAGGTGGGGTCATTGCTGCAATCATTGTGAGTTCATGTCAGGGCTCCTATAAATACCGCCATGGAAGATTTTGACAACCCCGCAAAAACAAACAGCCACCGCTGGTGGATCGGTTCCGCCGTGCTGGCGGTGCTGGCCCTGGCTTATGGCGGGTTGTGGTTGATGCTGGCGTTCGGCAGTCGCGATACAGTCTTGCAGTGGATCGACGATCAGCGCGGACATGGTTTTGCCGTGCACTATGACAACCTTGAAGTCACCGGTTTTCCCCTTTCCATCAGGCTTGAATTCACAAACCCCGGCTTTGGCGCCCCTAACGCTACCCACCCCTGGAGCTGGGAAGGGGCGCATCTGGGTCTGCTGTTCAAACCGTGGAATATGCGCTCCCTTGCGGCCATAACATCGGGCCAGCAGGTGCTGGCTATTCCGATTAAGGGCAAAACGGAAATCTTTAAGGGTGAGGCAGCCCTCATCGAGGCGATCCTCGATCTTTCAGGGACCGGTGCGAAAAGCGCCAAGCTGATGATCGAACAAATCAACTTGAAGGCAGAAAGTCCAACGCTGGCGGCGATCCGCATCAAACAGGCCAACGTGCATGTTGAGCGTCTGATCACCGGCAAGGCCGATCACCAAACGGCCAGCGCCAGCCTTGCCCTTTCCCTGAAGGGATTGGGTGGGCCGTGGCTGGCCGCATCGCCGCTGGGCGGTGATATTCAGAAACTCATCTTCAAAGCCCGTCAGATGGGAAGCTTCGATAAGGGGCCTTTGATACAATCCTTAGAGAACTGGCGTGATAGCGGCGGAACCATGGAAATCAGTAAATTGGCCCTTCAACACGGACCCCTGAAAATCAGCGCCGATGGCACCCTGGCCCTGGATGACAAACTGCAACCGATTGGCGCGTTGACGGCCAGAATGGAGGGATTTTTCGAGACCATCGACGCCCTGAAAAATCTAGGTGCGGTCAAACCGCGCGATGCCATCACCGCAAAAATGGTACTGGGTGTGCTCTCGCGCAGATCTGAAAATGGTGCCCCGGCACATCTTAATCTGGCGCTCAGTGCGCAGGGGAACAAGCTCTACGCTGGCCCCATCGCCTTGATGGAAATACCGGAAATCGACTGGCGAGCGTTCAGGAAATAAGCGAAATTAATCGTCTTTCTTGACGTCGATAAAGTCCATTTTGGCTTCGATGACGCCGCGGCGGATTTCACGGGTCCGGGTGAAGGCGTCTTCCAACGCTTGCCCCTCGCCCCGACGGATAGAGCGTTGCAGCGCCGTCAAGTCTTCGGTGAAACGACCCAGCACATCAAGCACCGCGTCCTTATTCTTCAGGCAAACATCGCGCCACATCACCGGGTCCGAAGCGGCGAGGCGGGTGAAATCGCGCAAGCCACCGGCAGAGAACTTGGTAACTTCCTTTTTAAGATCGTCCTGAAGGTCCGTGACCGTGCCAACAATGGTATATGATATCAATTGCGGCAGGTGCGACGTGATGGCCAGAACATGGTCGTGATGGGTGGCGTCCAGGTTTTCGATCATCATGCCGCAGTGTTTCCATAAGGACGCAACACTGGCGATGGCGTCAGGGTCAGTGCCCTCGCCCGGCGTCAGGACGCACCAGTGACGCTCGAACAGCGTGGCATAACCAGCCTCCGGTCCCGATTCGGCAGTACCGGCGATAGGATGGGCGGGCACCAGATGCACACCAGCGGGCAAATGCGGCCCGACATCGCTAAACACCGATTGCTTGGACGAACCAACGTCGCTGACGATACAGCCCTCTTTAAGCCCCGCCGCCATGGTTTTGGCGACACTTTCGTAGGCCCCCAGTGGAACACACATGACCACCAGGTCGGCCTCAACCACGGCCTCAGCCGGGTCTGTGCTGTAGCTGTCGCCAAGGTTCAATTCCTCGGCCTTGGCCAGAGTCCCGGGGCTGCGCGTGCAAATGGCCACATGTCCGGCGAGCCCCTGTTTCCTGATAGCACGGGCCAAGGACGAACCGATCAGGCCAATGCCGATCAGGGTGATTTTATCAAACAGGGGTTTGCTGTCGCTCATTGGCCCATGAACTCCGTCAGGGCTTGCATAAGCGGGCGCATTTCGTCTTCCCGACCGATGGTGATACGCAGACAATCAGGCAGACCGTAACCGGCCATGGCGCGGACGATGATGCCGCGACTTTTTAGGAAGTCGCTGGCTGCCCCAGCGCTGCGATTCTCATCCAATGGGAAACGCGCCAGCACGAAATTACCGACCTGGGAGGGAACTTCGATACCAAGGTCGATAAGCTGCGTCCTGGTCCAGTCCAGCCACGTCGCCGTGTGGGCCCGCACAGCGTCGGTAAAGGCGACATCGCCAAGGGCGGCAAGCCCCGCAGCGAGAGCCGGGCTGGCGACATTGAAGGGACCGCGCAGGCGGTTCAGTACATCGGCAACGCTGGCAGGGCAGTAAGCCCAGCCAAGACGCAAGCCGCCTAGTGCATGAATTTTCGAGAACGTGCGGGTCATCACGACGTTGTCACATGCGTCCACCATCTGGCTGCCCGGGGAATAGTCGTTGCGATTGACGTATTCGGCGTAGGCGGCGTCGATGACCAGCAAAACATGATCCGGCAAGCCTGCGCGCAGACGCTTGATCTCACTGTCGGGCAGGTACGTGCCGGTCGGGTTGTTGGGATTGGCCAGGTAGAGAATCTTTGTTTTCTCGCAGGCCCTTTCCAACAGCGCGTCGACATCGGCGGTGAGGTTCTTTTCGGCCACCGCGACAGGGGTCGCGCCGACGCCATTGGCGGCGATGGGATACATCAGAAAACCGTGTTCGCTAAACATGATTTCGTCACCCGGCCCGGCGTATGCACGAGCCAGCATGTCGAGCAGTTCATCCGAACCGGCACCGCAGACAATGCGTTCCGCATCAAGCCCATAGGCCGCGGCCAGGGCCTGACGCAATTGCAGGGCCGACCCGTCCGGATAACGGTGCAACGTTTCAGCTTGGCTGGTGTATGCCTGCATAGCTTTCGGGCTAGGCCCAAGCGCGCCTTCGTTAGAGGCAAGTTTGATCACCCGCGTCACACCGGGAATGTCGGATTCGCCGCCAACATAAGGCGAAATATCAAGAATTCCGGGTTTTGCTATAGGTGCGCTCATTGTGTTTCGAGTTCCTCGGGGGTAAAGGGCAAGCCGTAACTGCCGATTGACATGATCGAGGTTGCGACCCCTTCCAGGTTTTCCGAAAGACGAATGATTTTACTGTCCTCATCACTGATAAAACCGTCCACTTCGGCCAGATAGAGGCTGCGTGACGGAGTGTCGGGATCACGCCAAACGGCCGTAAAGCGAGGTTCCATTTTAGCTTTCTTCAACGCCGATGACAGACGCTCAAGGCTGATTTGATCTGTCGTTTCGACAACCAGATAGGTGCGGTCGCGGCCCGTCGGTTCGGGTGTCACCGGGCAAATCACCAGAGCTTGAACATTGGGCCCCCGATCTTCGGGCGAGCCAATAAAAGGCAGGCGGGTGATAACCCGCGGTGTATCGGGCCGCTTTGAGGCCAGATGTGGCCACCACGGCTTGTGCTCGCCAAGTTCTGGCAGAGACAGCACGCCGACGGTGGCTTTAAGGGTGCGCACGGCATCGATAAGGCGGCGGGCGCTAGAAAACCCGCTCATCGGGGTGAACGATCCATACTGATCGCGGGCCATGTTCCAGTGGCCACTGCGCCGGTCATGTCGAGGTTCATCGGGACCAGCGGCATCGGGCATCAGCACGGCGATGGAAAATGGTCCCTCGAAAGATAATGTGGCGACGATTAACTCGCGCCAGATACGCGCCAGCTCGCGCTTGGGAAACGGCCCCTTGTGGCGACCCATCAGACGGTACAGAATGGAACATTCCCGCGCCGGGCGGATTTTTACCGGCTCCCCGCGCTTCGCCTCGCGGACCTGCTTGACCACCTCTGTACGGGCCATAATCAGGTCATGAATTTTGTCATCTATGGCGTCGATTTCCAGACGCAGGGCGTCGAGTGTTGGTTTCGCGCTCATAACATAGGTTCCATAAATTAAATTTCGACCACCAGAAGGAAAGTAGTGATAATCGTATGACATGCTAAAATCAAAGAAAACATTGACACCGCTGTGTGTGATTCATAGCTATGTGACGCCCTTAATGAGAACGAATACTTGATATGACGATGACGCCCAACGAACAATCGTCCGAAAAGGATATTGAAATTCCTGGCCCAACGGCTCTGCTTGCTCAGGATGAATCAGTGCGTCTGGATTGCGGGGTCGATCTTAAGGACATTACCGTCGCCTATCAGACTTACGGGCAGTTGAACGCCGATAAATCAAACGCCGTGTTGATTTGCCACGCCTTGACCGGCGATCAATTCGTCGCCGAAACCCATCCCATGACCGGAAAACCCGGTTGGTGGAGCTCTCTGGTCGGTGCCGGCAAGACCATCGACACGGATCGGTATTTTGTCATTTGCCCAAATATCCTGAGCGGCTGCATGGGGACCACTGGGCCGAAAGACATTAACCCTGAAACCGGCAAGGCATGGGGCCTTGATTTTCCGGTCACAACCATTGCCGACATGGTGCGCGTACAGGCGCGCCTGATCGATCACCTGGGCATTGATCAACTGTTCGCCGTGCTTGGTGGCTCCATGGGCGGCATGCAGGTTCTGGAATGGGCGGCAAAATATTCAAGCCGCGTTTTTGCCGCTATTCCGATCGCCACGGCGGCTCGCCATTCGGCGCAAAACATTGCCTTCCACGAGGTTGGCAGGCAGGCGATTATGGCCGACCCAGACTGGTGCGGTGGCGATTATCCATCGCAAGGAAAGCGCCCGCACCGAGGCTTGGCCGTGGCCCGTATGGCGGCCCATATCACCTATCTGTCGCAACACGCCTTGCAGCGTAAGTTCGGACGAAGGTTGCAGGAACGCGACGCCCTTAGTTATGGTTTCGATGCCGATTTTCAGGTCGAAAGTTATCTGCGTCATCAGGGCATTACCTTCGTTGATCGCTTCGACGCCAATTCTTACCTCTATACGACCCGGGCGATGGATTATTTTGATCTCGCCGGGGATTATGAGGGTGTTTTGGCGAATGCTTTTAAGAACACACAAACCAGATTCTGCGTTTTTTCCTTCACCAGCGACTGGTTGTTCCCGACCGAAGGCAACCGGGAAATCGTCCACGCCCTGAATGCGGTGGCCGCCAACGTGAGTTTCGCCGAGATTGAATCCGACAAGGGTCACGATGCGTTTCTGTTGCACGAACCGGAATTCTTCAGGGTGCTCGGAGGCTTCCTTGACGGCGCCGCTACATTGCGAGGCCTGCCCCGATGATGAGTGAAAACCAGCGTAAGGCGATTCGCGTCGATTTGCAGATCATCGCCGATATGGTCGAACCGGGGACGCGGGTTCTCGATGTCGGCTGTGGAACCGGCACGTTGCTCGACTATCTTGCCCATTTTAAACAGGTAGACGGGCGTGGCATTGAACTCAGCACCGAAGGCGTCAACGCCTGCGTCAGCAACGGCTTGTCGGTGATTCAGGGTGACGCCAATGTCGACCTCAAGGATTATCCTGACCAAGCCTTCGATTACGTGGTTCTAAGTCAGACCCTGCAAGCCATGTACGCTCCGCGGACGGTACTCGAACAACTGTTGAGAATCGGTCGTCACGCCATTGTTTCGTTCCCCAATTTCGCCCACTGGCGGGTGCGCACCCATCTTGTTTTCAAAGGCAGGATGCCGGTTAGCGAGACCCTGCCCTACCAATGGTATGAAACCCCTAATATCCATTTCTGCACGATCAAGGACTTTGCCGTTCTGTGCCGGGAAATGGGCATCACGGTCGAGCGTTCCATATCACTTGACCACAGTGGTTCGGCAGTGCGTCGGGTCGAGATGAAACCGTTTCTGTCAAATCTTCTTGGCGAACAGGCGGTTTTCCTGCTCAAGGGTTAGGGTCCATTCAACGCTCCCTCCTTAAATACGCCTTTGAAGTTTTCTTGCCCGGTTGCCTGCAGGCATCCATAGTGCTGCCTTGAATCTAAAAAACGAACCGGAGCCCTCTACGACCGGGGGGCCTGATGAGGCTGACGGGTTGAGAGGAAATTATTGACGCCATGATAGATCTTCGTCCGGCCCTTTTTATTTTGGGATTCATGCTTGTAGCCTTGTCCTTCAGCATGTGCATTCCGGCTATTGTTGATTTCACAATGGGCAACCTTGATTGGGAAGTCTTTCTATTCTCGGCAATCCTGTGCCTGTTCACAGGGATTGCCCTGATATTGACAAACCGGACCAAGGATTTTCACATGAGCATTCGTGAAGCGGTTGTCATGACATTGCTTATCTGGACCGTTCTGCCGCTTTTTGCGTCGGTCCCATTTATTTATAGCGATTTATCCTTGAGCTTGACCGACGCCTATTTCGAATCCATGTCAGGCCTGACGACGACCGGATCAACAGTGATCAATGGACTGGATACAGCGCCGCCGGGAATTCTCATGTGGCGCGGCTTCCTGCAATGGTTCGGGGGGTTAGGCATCATTGTCATGTCGATCAGCATTTTGCCGAAACTGAGAATTGGCGGCTTGCAGATGTTCAAGGTCGAAGCCTTCGATGTGGGCGGTCGGGAAAAACCCCGCATGGCGCTCATATCAGCAGGTATTACACTCATTTTCATCGTACTGACATTTCTCAGCGCGGTAGCCCTTTGGCTGGCCGGGATGTCGGGGCTTGAAGCCACCGTTCACGCCATGACAACTATCGCGACTGGCGGCTATTCAACATCGGACGCATCAATAAAACATTTTAACAGTCCCGTAATTGAAGCCATCATCACCCTAGGCATGATTTCCGGCGGCATTCCCTTCTTGCTTTATTTCAAGTGTTTACAAGGCAACTTCAAACACCTGTTCTACGATAGCCAGGTCCGCGTTTATCTTGGAATTATTTTCTTTTCATCGTTGGCGTTATCGGGATGGTTGGTGCTCGTCACGGGTTATAGCCTGTTTGACGCCTTGCGTTATGCGCCGTTCAATGTGGTTTCCATTATGACGGGAACGGGGTATGCCTCTACCGATTACACATTATGGGGATCATTTCCAATCGGGCTTTTATTCTTTCTGACCTTTGTCGGGGGATGCGCCGGTTCGACGGCTTGCGGGATAAAGGTCTTTCGCTTTCAGATTCTCTATGCCATGGCCGCCGTACAAATACGCCGCATCATCTATCCCCATGCTGTTTTTGTTCCGCGCTATAATGGCAGTAAAATTGAACAGGAAATCATCTTGTCAGTATGGGGATTTTTCTTCCTGTTTTTCATGATTTTCGCAGCCCTTTCCCTGGGCCTGACACTGACAGGCCTGGACCTTGTGACGGCACTGTCCAGCGCCGCCACGGCAATATCCAATGTCGGTCCCGGGTTTGGTCCTATCGTCGGGCCAAGTGGAACCTTTGAATCCCTGCACGACGGCGCAAAATGGCTGTTATCAGCCGGCATGCTCACTGGCAGGCTCGAAGTCTTCACGGTTATTGTCATTTTCAGCCGCACCTTCTGGAAGGAAGGGGCAAGGGTCATCAGTTAACCCCGTGTTGGGGCGCTGGTGTCGCTTTGCGGTATCCTGATGACGGCGCGTTTGCGTTTGGTTTCGACGTGCCCGGCGTAAATTTGTTTGGTCGCTTCAATGATCGTCACACCGGAGAATGCGGGGAACCAACGTCTGCCAATTTCCTCTATCGCAGATGCCGAAGACTGCACCATGCGAGAGCGGGTTGGCGGCAAAAACAGGGCTCTTTCAGTCCTTATCGGTGTGAACATGTTTTCCCTGAGTTCCATGGATAGCTGGCTTGACGAATAGGGCCTGCCACGCCCGAAAGGGGTTCTCTCGAATCGCGCCCAAAGCCCCCGCCTGTTCGGCACGACGACCATCAAATGGCCACCACCGGCCAATACCCGCCAGACTTCGCGCATCATCGGACGGACATTTTCAGAACTTTCCAGGGCATGCACCAGCAAAATGCGATCCATGGACACATCGGCGAACGGCAAATCCACCTCATCGATCAAAGTGGTCAGCCCTTTAGCATCCGCTGGCCAGTGCAACACACCCTGGGCTGCGGGCATGGCGGCCAGCACCCGCGCCGCATCCTCCTGAAAGGCCCTGATATAGGGTGTCGTAAAGCCTAATCCGAGTACATCCATGCCGGTCACATCCGGCCACATGTCGCGGATTCGCCGCCGGATCATGCGCCGGGCGACACCGCCCAGAGGGGTTGCATAAAAATCTCTTAAATCGATCGCGTCTGTCCACATGTTGACAGTGTAGTGCATCTTGCAGCGAGCGATGATAGTCTTGTTGATACTTTTTTTTCAGGAGCTCCCATGCCAGCCCTCGTCATTGAACAAATCGCCGTGCTCGGAGATAATTTTATCTACCTTGTTCACGATCCCCAAAGCGGGGAAACCGCCGCAGTAGACCCTGCGGTCGCGGCCCCGGTATTGGACATCTTGAAGCAACGTGGCTGGACGTTGAGCCAAATACTGAACACCCATCATCACGGCGACCACACCGGTGGCAATCTGGAACTTAAAGCAGCGAGCGGTTGCCTTATCGTCGGTGCCGGGATTGATGCGTCGAGGATTCCGGGTATCGATGTGCGGGTTGGCGAAGGCGACAGTGTTGCCATTGGCCAGCATCAGGCACAGGTCTTCGATGTTCCCGGCCACACCAGTGGTCATATCGCCTATTGGTTTGAGCGGGACCAGGCATTGTTTTCGGGTGATGCGCTGTTTTCAATGGGTTGCGGACGCCTGTTCGAAGGCAGTGCCGATCAAATGTGGACGTCATTGAAGAAGCTGCGCGCGTTGCCCGATGAAACGATGGTTTATTGCGCCCACGAATACACCAGTGCAAACGCCGATTTTGCCCTCAGCGTCGAGCCCGCCAACGCCGACCTGCAAACCCGCGCCGCCGAAGTTCTGGCTCTTCGCGAACAAGGCAAATCGACAGTTCCATCCAACCTTGGTCAGGAAAAGCGGGTCAATCCGTTCCTGCGCGCCGATAATGATGATTTGTTGCAAGCTGCCGGTCTGGCAGGCAAGGACGCGATCACAGCCTTCGCCGAAATCCGCCGCCGCAAGGACACTTTCTAAAATTTATTGACTGCGCGGCACGGGATGGGGCGTAAATTTCTGGTTCGGGCAGACTTCCGCGAAGCGGTCTGCAAATTCCGCCAGGAGCGTGGTCGCCGGTTTGCGGTCATCGTACCAGCCGGGGAAACGCTTTTTGATGATCCGCACGGTTTTGACGTAGCGCCGCACGACCGGCTCATTGAGGTTGGGATAAGTACCGCGCACGGATTCCAGAAACCACTTGGCGAACAGGTTGGCTTCGTATTCGACGAGGCCACTGCTGGCCCCGGTGTGATTAACCTGACGAAGGACGCCAACGACCTCATCGCTATCCTTGCCGCACCAATCGTACATGGACCAGACACGGCCATCGGCCTCCTGACGGCCGTGACCGACAAGTTCATGGACCAGCGTTGCGGCCAATGAATAGACTGTGTTCTCGAAAACCGGGTCTACATTGACGTTGGTCGACGAAATATTGACCACATAGTCGGTGCTCCAGGAGGCGAAGGAGGCCGGACCGATTTGACCTGTATAATAGATCACCCGACGCCCCTTCGGATTAATATTTTTCATCAGGGCGTAAATGTCGGGAGTGCGGGCTTCAATCAGATCAATCGCTTCCTTGATTTTGGCGTAGAAAACGGCGTTCGTCGCCGCGCCTTTGCCTGCATTCCGGTTACCGATCAGGGTAAAGCCCTTGTAGCGTTGTTTTGGTTGAATGTGGCCGTAGAAGGCCGGTTTTGGATACCGACTAGAATATTTTTTAACTTTTCTGACCTTAACATGTTTGTCTGAAGGAATGGCGTAGAAGGCAATTTTTTTAGCGTTGTCGGCTTTAGACGCAGCCTCTGCCGGTGCCGAAACAAATGTCACCAAGCCCAGCGATACACTCAAGGCACAACCGGTTACTGCAGCAAGGCGATATAAGGAGCGCAAAACCATGAGCAATTGTCAAACCTGCGAATCATCGACTGATTCTAAAAATACAACTTTAAACAATAACTCTAAACAATTTTGTATTAAAAAATCGTTTAGCTGCTGACAATCAGGTCATATATTGGCCACCGTTGGCGGTCAGGGTTGAACCGGTGATAAAGCCCGAATCATCGTGGGCCAAGAAGACGACGCAACGGGCAATTTCTTCCGGCTCGCCGAGACGACCAACGGGGATTTGCGGGATAATTTTGCTATCGAGAACGTCTTGCGGCACGGCGCGGACCATTTCGGTGCCGATATAGCCGGGCGCTATGGCGTTAGCGGTGATGCCTTTGAAGGCATTTTCCTGGGCTACGGCCTTGATAAACCCTAAATCGCCAGCCTTGGCAGCGCTGTAGTTTGCCTGGCCCATTTGGCCCTTCTGGCCGTTAATTGAGCTGATGTTGATAATGCGCCCGAACTGGCGTTCCCGCATCCCCTCAATAAGGTTACGGGTGGTGTTGAACAGGCCATTCAGGTTGGTGTTGATAACCGCCTTCCATTGTTCCAGAGACATTTTATGCAGCATCGAGTCGCGGGTGATGCCGGCGTTATTGACCAGGATATCGATAGGTGCCAGATCTTTTTCAATGGTGGCGATGGCTGTTGCACAGGCTTCGAAGTCGCTGACGTCGAATCTGTATACGGGAATGCCGGTCTTTTTGTTAAAAGCGGCGGCGGCCTCTTCATTGTTAGCGTAGCTGGCGGCGACGGAATAACCGTCCGCTTTAAGGGCGATAGCAACAGCTTCGCCGATTCCCCGTGTCCCCCCGGTGACAAGAGCTGTACGAACCATGATAGCCTCCCTCCCTGTAAAAATTCATTTACCCGTTAACGCTCAACGCTCAACGCACATCGCAATTCCCATGCCGCCGCCGATGCAAAGGGTAGCGAGACCTTTTTTGGCATCGCGTTTTTGCATTTCGTGCAGCAATGTAACCAGCACGCGCGCCCCTGATGCGCCTATCGGGTGGCCTAACGCAATGGCGCCACCGTTAACGTTAACCTTGTCCGTATCCCATCCCATATCCTTGTTGACGGCGCAGGCCTGGGCTGCAAAGGCTTCGTTGGCTTCGATCAGGTCAAGATCGGCTATGCTCCACCCGGCTTTTTCGAGCGCCAGACGGCTGGCCGGAATTGGCCCTGTTCCCATGATCGATGGGTCAACACCGGCGGTGGCCCACGAAACGATGCGAGCAAGCGGTTCAACACCGCGTTTTTCAGCTTCATCAAGGCTCATTAAGACAACCGCGGCGGCACCATCATTGATGCCTGAGGCATTACCCGCCGTGACCGTACCGTCCTTGGAAAAAGCCGGACGCAACCCGGCGAGGCCTTCGGCGGTGACACCGGCTTTCGGGTATTCATCCATATCGACGACCGTCTCGCCCTTGCGGGACTTGATGGTGACCGGAACGATTTCGTCCTTGAAACGACCGGTGCCCATGGCCGCTTCGGCCTTGTTCTGGGAAGCGGCGGCGAAGGCGTCCTGTTGTTCGCGGGTAAGCTGGAATTGCTCGGCGACATTTTCCGCCGTGGTGCCCATGTGATAGCCGTTGAAGGCGTCCCACAGGCCATCCTTGATCATGATGTCGATCAGTTCGCCGTTACCCATTTTGACGCCGTTGCGAAGATGCATGCAGTGCGGCGACTGGCTCATACTTTCCTGACCACCAGCGACGACAATCGTGCTGTCCCCGGTCTTGATCGCCTGACTGCCCAACGCCACCGAACGCAGGCCGGAACCGCAAAGCTGGTTGATGCCATAAGCCGTACTTTCAACCGGGATACCGGCGCCGACAGCGGCCTGACGGGCCGGGTTCTGGCCAGCACCGGCAGCGAGAATTTGGCCCATGATGACTTCGGATACATCCGCCGGATCGACTTTGGCCCGTTTCAAGGCTTCGTCAATGGCGATGGCACCAAGTTCATGAGCGGGAAGCGCGCTCAACGCGCCGTTGAATGAACCCACGGGGGTGCGCACGGCACCTACAATGACGACTTCGGTCATGGAAATATCCTCTTTCAGGTTTATAACTTTATATAATGGATAGCTTAGATCGTTATAGAAGTCACTCTTTTGACTGGCAAGATCAAAATGCTGCACTGCAACATTACAGATTACGCGTGTTGCCTAAGCCATTTTGCCAACGGTGTGAACAGGGAACCCCGGGCCTGCGATCCGGCGACCATGCCGATATGCCCGGCCTTTATTTTCAAAAGGGTGCTATCGGGTAATTTGTCGGCAAGCGGCAAGGCCGTCTGCGGTGGCACAATTTGGTCGAGCACAGGCACGATAACCAGCGACGGAATGTTGATCTTTTCCGGCTCCACAACTTGCCCGGAAATTTCCCACACGCCCCGACCCGGACTATTTTCGACATACCAGCCGCGCAGGCAATCCCTCGCACACGGCCCGGCCAGCGCAACGCCGTCATTGAGCCAGTCCTCAAGGGCGACGAATAACCTAGCCCGTGCAGTGCGTTTATTGAGCGTGGAAAAAGCCCGGAACTTATTGGCGGTTTGCTGGGGGTCAAGGCTGGCGAACAACGCCTGCAGGACATCGACCGGCAAGGTCCCGGTGACATCAAGCATGTTTTGGATGGCTGGCAGCATGGCGGCCAACATCTGTGTTTTACCCACGTCCATGGCGTGAAAATCCCACGGCGTGGCCATCAGAACCAGCGCTGAAATCTGTTCGGGACGAATCTGGGCAAGGCCCAACGCCAGCAATCCGCCCATACAATATCCGGCCAGCGCGACCGGGCCGTCGTTTATGTCATAAGCCGCCTGCAAGGCCTGAACGAGCCTGCCGCCAATATAGTCTTGCAGGGAAAATCCCGCTTCGAGGCTTCCCGGTGCGCCCCAATCCACAAGCAAGGGCCGGAAACCACGGCGGCTCAAATCGGCAAGCAGGCTATGGCGTTCGCTCAGATCAAGGATATAGCCCCGGTTGACCAGGGATGGCACAAACAGAACCGCCGGGCCTTGCCCATTGATTCCGTAATCGAGCAGGCGGGTCGTCCCTTCGGACCAGATAACCGGTGGGTCGAGCGGACGCGGGGCACGCTTGAAATTTCGGTATTCACTGACACCGCTCGCAAAGGCGGCCAGACGCAGGCGGGTTTGCTCCTCTACGGCGACCCGAAAATCGTCAGGATTTACGTCTCGAAGATCGTTTTGCAGGTTTTTTGCCGCCGTCGCCAGGGCCGGACTCCAGTTCAGCGATCCGTCGTTCAAGCTCTTCAATGCGGCCAGTGAGCTTGCCCAGGTCATCGTCTGAACGCCCAAGTGAAGGCTCAACGGACGCGGTCCCTGATGGTTCTCCGCCATGATTAGTATCTCCGGGCTGTTGAGTGCCGTGTTGCGCCATTTGGGCGAAGGCAGCGGCCGAACCATTCATTAATTCCAGGGTCTTGGCCATCGTATCGGCAACCGCCTCGTCAGCGGCCAATGCACCCAGATGCTGCTGCCAAAGGTCAAGATACTGGCGCGCCAATTCATCAAGATCAGGTGTTTGCACCATTGTTCGGGTCCTGTTTCGTGTCCTTTACTATACCCCCCCCGTATCACTTGAGAAAGCCCGCTGGCAGATTTGGTGACGTGCAGCATTTTTTTTATTGCAATGCAGCATTTTCACGCAAATAGTTCTATGATATTAATTGATATTCGTTTTGCGCCGCTGTCATGAATGATGAATGTCCCCGTAAATTTTAGGAAAAAGAAGTCCGACCATGGCGAACAAGTCAACTGATGAAGACAAGCCGATCACCATTAAAAAGTACGCCAACCGGCGGCTCTACAATACGGCGACCAGTAGCTATGTGACCTTGGATCACCTGTCGCAGATGGTTAAGGACGGGACGGACTTCGTCGTTTTTGACGCCAAATCCGGCGACGACATCACCCGTCAGGTGCTGACCCATATCATCGTCGAGGAAGAATCCAAAGGCGGGCAAAACTTGCTGCCGATAAATTTCCTGCGTCATTTGATCAGTTTCTACGGCGACAGCCTGCAATCCCTGGTGCCGCAATACCTGGATCATTCGATGGGCTCATTTGCGCGCAATCAGGAACAGATGCGCCATTATATGAGTGACACACTTGACGGACTGATGCCGTTTCAACAGTTCGAAGAAATGGGCAAACAAAATATGGCCTTGTTTGAGGGCGCGATGAAAATGTTCACGCCGTTCCTTGGTCAAAGCGAGAAGAGCACGGATAAAGCCGCGCCCAAGCAAACCAAGAAAACCGATGAAAAGGTTCCCGAAACGGAACAAAACATGGAACAACTATTGGCCCAGCTTGAGGCCATGCAAAACCAGCTCAATCAATTAAACAGCACTGCCAAAACCAAGAAGTAATTTATGGCAGTTCACGAAGCACCCGCATGCCAATGCCGTAGCTCTTGACGCGGGCGTCGTTTCTGAATCTCCAGGCCGAGCGGATATTCTTGGAATAATAATACCACGAGCCCGACCGCATAGTGCGATATTGGCAATTGTCCTCGAGGCGGACAGAGCCATCAGAGGGCGCGCCTTCATGGGTCGGGAACCAGCAATCCGCCATCCATTCCCATTCGTTGCCGTGAACGTCATACAGGCCGAACGGGTTGGGCGCGAACGAGCCGACAGGGGCGGACCCCTTTTTGCTCCACTGGCTTTCACAATTACGACAGTTGGCCAGGTTTTTTCCAACTTCGTCGCCCCACCAGAATTCCGTCGTGGTGCCACCCCGGGCGGCATATTCCCACTCTGCTTCGGTGGGCAACCTATAGGTATGGCCGGTCTTTTTGCTAAGCCACTGCACAAAGGGCTGGGTTTCAAACCAGGTAATGTTCATCACCGGACGACGGCCGCGGCCCCATTTGTGATCATCAGGAATACGCGCGCACCCGCCCTCTTCAAAACAAGCCTGCCATTCATCGAAAGTGACTTCATAGATGCCCATGGCAAAAGGCTTCGCGATGGTCACAGTATGGGCTGGACGTTCATATTTATGTCGCCCGTCGCTTCCCATGACGAAAGAACCGCTGGGAACAACCACCATTTCAGGACAGACTTCGCAATCAATGAAGAAGCTGCCGGGCGTCATGTCAGGCGCGGCGGATTGCGCCGATGCGGCGAAAAGACTAACAACACTTAGCAGAACGACGACGATAAGGCGTGTAGCCATAAATAATCCCTTTAACTGGTTAGCAAGACGTGAACACAAGACACCCCGCTTCGTCAAGCGGTGGGCGATTGATTACCGTCAAGGCTGCACCCATAGAAATTAAATAGGTTGGCGACAAATGAGTAACAGAATTCCCATAAATGAACCTGAGAAACTTGAAGTCGCAAATACCAGCGCCTTCCTGAGTGCCGGTTTCAGACCCTTTTTTTTGTTTGCCGGGTTATCAGGCGTTGTTCCCTTGCTGGCCTGGGTATTGGCCTTTCTGGGATACGCCAATACGCCGGGGGAATTCCCCCCGACCTATTGGCATGGCCACGAAATGATCTTCGGTTTCACCATCGCTGCGGCGGCGGGGTTTTTGTTGACCGCCGTTCCCAACTGGACCCATAGCGCACAGTTCAGCGGCTGGAAGTTGGGATTGTTGGCGCTGGTCTGGCTTGTCGGTCGTTTTGCCATGTGGTTTGGCAGCACGGTAGACCCACTTGTTGTTGCCATCCTCGACCTTGCACTAATTCCATTATTGGCAATTTACATTGGCAGAAGGCTTGTCGCGCACAAGATGCGCCGCAACTATATGGTCTTGGGCATCCTATCCGTTTTGTTTATCGCCAACGGGCTGATGCATCTGGAAGCATTGCAGATTCTACCGGATTCCGCATGGTTAGGTCTTAATCTTGGCCTTTATGTGGTCATCCTGCTGGTCACCCTAATCAGTGGCCGCGTCATTCCCGGTTTTACCGCCGCTGCCTTGCGCCGCAAAGGTATTGAAGCGGACACACAAACCCCTTCCTGGGTGACGGTGGCAGTCATTGTCAACCTGATCCTTACCATTGTATTCGATCTTTTCGAAATTAAAGGTGTGGGCATCCTTGCCGGACTAACAGCGGTAACGTTGTTCATCCGCATGTTGCGCTGGAAGTCTCTGATGATACTTGACGATCCGATCGTATGGATCTTGCACGCCGGACACTTGTGGCTGGTCATTGGCTTCGCCTTGTTAGCCGCGGCCAATTTCAGCGATGGGTTGGAACGCGACGCAGGCGTACACGCCCTTACGGCAGGCGCTATGGGGACCATGGTCTTGGGCATGATGAGCCGTGTTGCCCTCGGCCATTCCGGGCGGGGCATCAAGGCCACAAACCCGATAATCCTGGCCTACCTGATGATCATTGTGGGCGCAGTGCTGCGGGTCGTTGCCGCGATAATCCCAGGCGATAATTTCAGCTATCTGATCGGCATTGCAGGATTGTTGTGGGCCGGGGGGTATGGGTTATTTACCATCGTGTACTGGCCGATTCTGACCCGACCAAGACTTTAATTATTCGCTGGAAATGCAAAAAGCCCTGAGCTTGGCGATATCGGCCAATTCAACTTTGTGGCCGTTAGTGGTGACGCCGTATTCACGCAGCTTGGCCAGGGCCCTGGACAGGCTTTCGGGTTTCATCCCCAGACGGGCCGCGACCAGGGTTTTATCGTAGGGTAGATTAATGGTGACGGAGCCTTCTTTTTCCCTGCAAAGTCCAAGCAGGAATTCACCCAGTCGTTGCGGCGTCGAACGGGCCTGAATTTGTTCGATGTGCAGAATCAGCCCACGCATGCGTTGCGACAAGGTGCCAAGCATACGGATGCCAATTTCACCATCTTCCCTGATCAGATTCAGAAAAGCGTCCGATGGGATCTCCAGCAGCCTGGCCTCGGTAACCACTTCGGCGCTGGCTGGGTAATCTCGCCCCAGGAAAATAGCCGCCTCGGCAACTGTTTCCCCGGGCTTAAGGACGCCAATGACCGTCTGCTCACCTTCTTGTGTATCGCGAAAAATCTTTACCCAACCGTCGAGAAGTAAATAAATACGATCGGCAGGATCGCCACGCAGGAAAAGAAGTTTGTTGCGCGGATAATCGACAACGCTGGATTGCTCCAGTAAATTTTTCTGGATCCCATCGGGAAGATTCATCAAAAGCGGCGTGCGCTTGATAATCTCTAGTTCTTTGTCTGATAGAATCGCCATTGTTCTCTTCCCCTCAATTCTCAGACTAAAGCGTTTTATCCAGTCTGGACAGTGCCCATCTGGCCGCATCGGCAACAAGAGGAGAAACATCATCGCATTTGGCCGTAGCTGCTTGGACGAGGCTCTCATCGCCACTGTTGGCGATGGCGATCAAAACATTGCGGACAAACCGGTCGCGACCAGTGCGTTTAATGGGCGAACCTGAAAAGAATTCACGAAAACCGGCATCATCAAGCTTCGATAAGTCCGACAGGCGCGGCGCAGCAAGTTCAGCCCTGGGCAAGAACGCAGCCTCGCGGTGCGGCGAGGCGAACTTGTTCCACGGGCAGGCGTCCAGACAATCGTCACACCCGTAGATGCGATTACCCATGGCGCGGGCAAGATCTTCGTCCAAGGCGTCTTTGTGTTCGATGGTCAGATAAGAAATACAACGCCGAGGGTCTATCTGGTAGGGTACGGCCAATGCGTCGGTCGGGCAGGCATCAAGACACCGGGTGCAAGTGCCGCATTGATCGGTTGCAGGGGCATCGGGGGCTAATTCAAGGGTCGTGTAAATTTCGCCGAGGAACAACCATGACCCCAAATCGGGTGAAACCAGGTTGGTATGCTTGCCCTGCCAGCCGATTCCGGCCTTTTGCGCTAGCGGTTTTTCCATCACCGGCGCGGTATCGACGAACACCTTGATGGCGCATGAATGGTTTTCAACCAACCAGCGACCGAGCCGCTTCAGGCGCTTCTTGACCAGATCATGATAGTCCCGGCCCCTGGCATAGACGCTGATATTGCCCCGATCAACCCGACCAAGGGCGCGCGCGGGAGGCTCGGCGGGCGCATAATTCAGGCCCAAAACAATGATCGAGCGGACCTCGGGCCACAATCCTTGCGGTGAAGTGCGGCGATCCGTGTTTTGGGCCATCCAGGCCATATTGCCGTGGCGCCCTTGATCCAGATACTGGCCAAGATCGGTCTTTAAGCGCCCGTCGGTGGACGCATCGGTAAAACCAACGATGTCGAATCCGACCTCCAAGGCCTTGTCGCGGATAGATTTTTTCAGAGCCAACATTAGATACTCGCCAAAACGCCTAAAAACATGATAACTACCCGCCCCAACGTAACACAACACATGGAAAATATTCCCGATGCGCTTTAAATTTACCGCCCTGTACATCGCCCTGATCGTCGCCGTGAACTATGCCTTTAGCGTCGTCCCCCTGATCGAACTGCCCGACGGAACCATGTGGCCGCCGGTAGCGCTGGCTGTCGGCTTTGTTTTTGTCGTCCGGGATTTCGCCCAGCGCGAAATCGGCCATAAAGTTCTGCTGGCCATGCTGGTTGGTGTAGCAATCAGTTATTTCATGGCCAATCCGTTTGTCGCCACAGCCAGCGCAGCGGCTTTCCTGATCAGCGAACTGGTCGATTGGGCCGTCTACACCTATACAAAGCGCCCCCTGTCGCAACGGATTCTGTTTTCCAGCCTGCTCGGCGCACCCGTCGACAGCGCCATCTTTTTAGGGCTGTTGAGCCTGTTGAGCCCGGCCGGGATCCTCGCCATGACGGCCTCGAAACTTTTCGGCGCGCTTCTTGTGTGGTGGATTATCCGACGCCGCGAACAGACCCTGGCCTAGTCAATTTCATCATCCGGCACGGTCCACGGCTCAATCCGCCCCGCATCAGACCAGGCAATCATGTCCGGCAACGCCTGTACGGCGTCCCGGTAAGCCGCTGACACCACATCCAGTTCGACGGCGAACGTGGTCAGGCGGCTGACGACGGGTGCGAACATGGCATCGGCATTGCAGAACTTGCCAAACAGGAAGGGGCCGTCCTGGCCGAAGCGCGAACGGCACTCGTTCCAGATTTCCTGAATTCGAGCTATATCTTCAGCCACACCCGCGCCCATGCCCCGGCCAGGGTGGGATTTGCGGATATTCATCGGCATGTTATTGCGTAAGGCTGAAAAACCGGCATGCATTTCGTTGGCGATACAGCGCGCCATGGCACGGGCCTTGGCATCGGTGGGCCACAGTCCCTTGTCGGGATGGCGCTCGGCCAGATATTCCAGAATCGCCATGGTTTCCCAGATTGTCTGATCGCCATCGGTAAGCACCGGCACTCGCGCCGAAGGCGACACCTTGGCGATATTAGCCTTCCAGTCATCATCGAACAGCAAGATCAATTTTTCCTCGAAAGGAATTTCAGCCACCTTCATGGCCAGCCATGGCCGTAAGGACCAGGAGGAATAATTCTTGTTGCCGATATAGAGTGTGTAGTCGCTCATTTACTTATCCTCTCCCCCGATAACCGGGGACGCCCTGATCGGGCACCCAAAGGCCATCGGGCTTGTTGCCGGTTTGATAAAAAACGTCGATGGGGATACCGCCCCTTGGGAACCAGTAACCGCCGACGCGCAGCCATTTGGGTTTTGTCGCCTCGATAACTTTTTTGGCAATGGCGATAGTGCAGTCCTCATGAAAGGCACCGTGATTGCGGAAGGCGCACAGGTATAGCTTCAACGATTTACTCTCGACCAAGAGCCCGTCCGGCGCATAGTCGAGGACCAGATGGGCGAAATCCGGCTGGCCGGTGACCGGGCATACGGAGGTGAATTCCGGGCAGGTGAAACGGACCAGATAATCTTCGCCACTTTGAGGGTTTGGCACTGTTTCCAGGCGCGCTTCTTCGGGCGAGGCCGGGGCTTCGTCGCTGCCGCCCAGTTGGGTCAGGTTGTCATAAATGTTTTCGGCCATGATCCAGTCCTAAATTTGTTCAATATCGCCTTGGGCTTGGGCTTCGGCAAAAGCGACGGCAAAGGCTTCCAACTCGCCCACGCCGATAGCCTCGCGCAGCCCCGCCATCAATTGTTGATAATAGTGCAGATTGTGCCAGGTCAAAAGCATTGCCCCCAGTATTTCACCGGTTCTGACCAGATGGTGCAGGTAAGCGCGGCTGTAATCCTTGCATGCCGGACACGCGCATTGCTCATCAAGGGGGCGCGCATCATCCATGTGACGGGCGTTGCGCATGTTGACCGTGCCCCGCCTGGTAAAGGCCTGCGATGTGCGTCCGGAGCGGGTCGGCAGCACGCAATCGAACATATCGACGCCGCGCAACACCGCGCCGACCAAATCGCCCGGCTTGCCGACACCCATCAGGTAACGCGGTTTGTCGTCAGGCAACATTCCCGGCGCGTAGTCGAGAACATCGAACATGGCTTCCTGGCCCTCGCCGACAGCAAGGCCGCCGATGGCGTAACCATTGAAGCCGATGGTTTTCAAAGCCTCTGCCGATTGTTCGCGGAGTTCCCTGAAGACACCGCCCTGCATAATCCCGAACAGACCGTAGCCGGGGCGCTGGAGGAAAGCTTCTTTCGAGCGTTCGGCCCAGCGCATGGAAAGGTCCATGGACTCCCGGGCCTGCTCAGGCGTCGCCGGAAAAGGCGTGCATTCGTCAAATGCCATGGTGATATCGGCGTCCAACATACGCTGGATGTCCATAGAGCGTTCCGGCGTCAATTCGTGTTTGGAGCCATCGACGTGGGATCGGAAGGTAACGCCTTTTTCGCTCATCTTGCGAAGATCGGCCAGGGACATCACCTGAAAGCCGCCGGAATCGGTCAGGATCGGGCCTTGCCAGTTCATGAATTCATGCAAACCGCCGAGCTTCTCGATGCGTTCCGCGCCCGGCCTGAGCATCAGATGATAGGTGTTAGCGAGGATGATCTGCGCGCCGGTTTCGGCCACGGACTGCGGCAGCATGGCCTTCACCGTCGCCGCCGTGCCGACAGGCATGAAGGCGGGAGTGTCGAAGCCACCGTGGGCAGTCTCAACCCGACCCAAACGAGCCTTGCCGTCATTTGCCAGTATTTCGAATTTCACGCTTGATCGTCCTTTTTAAGCAGGCAGCCGTCGCCATATGAATAGAAACGGTAACCCCGGCTCATAGCCGTCTCATAGAGTCTTTTCATTTTGTTCAGTCCGGCGAAAGCCGAAATCAACATAAACAGGGTCGAACGCGGCAAATGGAAGTTTGTCAGCAACATATCGACCATACGGAAGCGGTACCCCGGCGTAATAAAAATATCTGTCTCTCTACTGAAGGGGTGCAACGCGCCATCGGAGTCCGTGGCCGATTCCAGCAACCTGAGCGAGGTCGTACCGACGGCGACGACTCTGCCGCCAGCGACCTTGGCGGCATTGATAGCGGCAACGGTTTGTGCACTGATTTCACCCCATTCGGCGTGCATGACATGATCGTCAGTGTTATCGACCTTGACCGGCAGGAAAGTCCCCGCCCCGACATGCAGCGTTACCTTGGTGTGGCTGACGCCCTTGTTGGCGAGATTTAGCATTAGTTCCGAGGTGAAGTGCAGGCCTGCCGTCGGCGCGGCGACGGCACCTTTGTTGTCGGCAAAAAGGGTTTGATAGTCTGACTTGTCCCGCGCATCGGCCAGTCCTTCACGTTTGATATAGGGCGGTAGCGGCATACCGCCGTGTGTTTCCAGCGCAGCCATCAGCGTGTCACCGGAGCAATTGAAGCACAATGTCACCTCGCCGCCGGGGCCTTTTTCGGTAACTAGCGCCGAAAAATCCTCTGCGAACACAACGCGGTTTCCAGGCTTTAGTTTTTTCGCCGGTTTGGCAAAAACCTTCCAGGTGTCGGCGCTTGTGCGCATGTGCAGGGTGACTTCAACAGAGGCCTCCTCGCGCTTGCCTTTCAGACGAGCCGGAATAACGCGGGTGTCATTGAAGACCAGGATATCGCCTTCCTTCAGGCATTCGGGCAAGTCAGCCATGATTTTATCGACCAAATCATGGCCGCGCAGAAGCCGCGCCCGGTCTCTTGGGTGAACCGGTCTTTGAGCGATTAACGCTTGCGGCAGGTCGAAATCGAAGTCATCCACTTTCATCAGGGCGGAACCTATAGAAAAGCGGCCCGAAGAACAAATACTCTTGATATGATCAAAGTGGGCCTACCCGGTTAAGACAACCCCGCACCACATTTAGGGTTGCCACACACATCCTTACTACGCCAGCTTAGAGCCAGAAGCGGGCATCGGTATCTGTGAGAAAATGACGACTTCGAAAATACGTTGTGAACCTGAGCTATAAATAAGTATAAGGTGTCCGATTGTGTTTTCCCCAATGGAAGCGACGTAGGGCTCGTTCCCAGCTCACGCTAATTTTCCCTGGCACGCCCCTTTAAGGGACGCGGTCATCCATTCCTTGATATGAGCTTTTAATGCACCTCAGAAATTGGCAACAAAAAATCATCGATAAATTCCCGTCGATCATTAACCAGTACCGTAGATTTATCCTGAAAGCGCCAACCGGCGCAGGCAAGACCGTGCTGGCGAGCGAGATTGTGGAGCGGTTCTATAAGGACCAGAAGGTTGTCGTGCTCTGCCACCGGCTTGTGCTGTTGGAACAACTCGAAAAGGCCCTCAGCAAGAAACATATTGTTCGCAAGTTAACGACTTCCGACACGGGGCATGCTTTTGAGGGATACGATATTTTGCTCTCGACCAATATGCGCGCCAAGGAGATGTTGGCAGACGCGATTTCGAAGGCCGATCTCATCATTGTCGACGAAGCGCACCGTGTATCGCCCAACGGAACAGCCTACAAACGGATCATTGATAATTTCAACAAAAACGGTAAACCCGAGGCTCACTTTATAGGGCTGACGGCTTCGCCCGAACGAATAACGAACGATCAGCGTGACCAGCTTAATCTTGCCTTCGACACCATTATCGATTGCGCAAATGTTGAGGACTTAATTGAAGAGGGTGTTCTGGTACAGCCGGTCTACAGGCCTCATTTTGTGCATGACCTGGACCTGGATAGCATTGATATCAGTTCGGGTGATTTTCCGGTCACCACACTGGCTCCTGCAATCATTAAATCATCGATGATCGACTATGCGACATGGAGTTATAACGAAGAGCGATTGAAGGTTTCAGGGAAACCCATCTCGGCTTGGTTCTGCGCCGATATCAGTGTTGCGGAAGTAACATTGCACAAAATCCAGCAATTCGGCATCAACGCCACGATCATCACCGCCGGGACGTCAATCAAGGAACGCATGAAACTTTTGGCCCGCCACGAACGCGGCGACATTGAAGCCATGGTATCGGTGGGAGTGCTCGCCGAGGGCTGGGATAATCCCCATTGCAACATCATCGTCCATCTCCGCCCTACCTTGTCGAAGGTGCTGTGGGGCCAATCAGTGGGACGTGGATTGCGTTCGGCACCGGGCAAGGACAAATGCATTGTCATCGACGTTAGCTCAAACTGGAGCACATTCGGTCCGGTCGAAAAATTAGAATGGAGCCTTTGGAGCACACGACGTTCTCATATGAAATACATGAACCGGTTTAATTGGATCGGTCGACAGCAAGACGGTGAGGAAGTCTCCGATACTTATTTGTTGTGTAAAAATGAATTGGCGAATAAAACGCGCTGCTCTCACATTTACAAGAAAAATGCCTATAAAGATGACACCTGCCCTGTCTGTGGTACTTATGCGGCAACCGATATCTACAAAGAGCAGAAACTCGCAAGTTCGCTGAACGAAGGCAGCTTGCACCGGCTGTTCTTTGAGCGAGCGCCAAAAGTCTATGGCGAGATGAACCTGTCTATTTGGGAAAGTCTCGGCGGTACGGCATGGAAATCAGCAACCGATAAAGAAAAGATATTTCTCGTTTTCTGTATGGCTTTCGCAGAGGTCTCGGGCGATGAGACAAAATCAGAATCCGATTATTGGGACGCGGCCTTGGCAGCAGAAACGCATATTCGAACCTATATGGTGAAAAATACATTCTGGATTAAAAAACAACAAGATTTTGAACTCTCGCTCATCGCTGATGGCATGCTCGCCGGCAAGCAGATCAGGACCGTACAGGCCCATTATGGAATTTCACTTTGCGGCATTGCATTCCAAACCCACACGCCTGCTGAAAATGAACGCAAATACCAAAAGGCAATCAAAATTGCTGAAAGGCTCGCCATGCTTGGCTGCTCTTCACATGACAGCTTCCCCTATTTCAACGCCGCCGATCATTTGACTGCATGATAGATAGCAACGGAGGTAATAGCGCCGTCATCAGCGACATAAATCAACAAGGTCCATTTTAAGTCAACACCGGACGATTGGGCGGGGTCGGCAAGGCGTATCGTTTACTCTATATATAGTGGCTGTCTGCATTAACCCGATAGGCACGAATCAATCCATGGATTACATCCGCAGCCATTGGCAAGGCCATCAATCCCTGTCCCGGTCATTCTGGGTCAATCTTGTGGCCTTAAGAATCGCCATTCTTTACTGCGAACGCTTCACCCACCCACCCTTTATCGATCAATCCAGATTTGCAATTGGCGCCACGGTCGCCTTTTTTATTGTCTTCCAGTTGGCGTTCTACACCTGGCAAATCGTCGGCGTGATCAGGGCTGGCGAGCGTTCCCTTAGCGAGCGCGGTTCTTACATCATGGTGCTGATGGCGCAGTTGGGCATTGCGGTCAGCCTGTTTATCAGTCTGTTCATCATGTTAGGGGCCTTTCAGTCATTGTTTACCGACCCAGGGGGCCCGCCCCTTAATCCGAAATTACAAGACACCATCAACCTTGAAGAATTCACCTTGAGCCTGAGCGACGATCATCGCCGGATATATCTACGAGGGGATTTCAGAATCGGCATCACCCAGCAACTGGGAAAGCTTCTGACGCAATATCCGGGCATCACGGGCATCGAATTGAGCAGCAACGGCGGTCGCGTTACCGAAGGAAGGGGCGTCGCCCGCCTGATTAAAGAATACGCCCTCGACACTTATGTTTTTGACGCCTGCAAATCCGCCTGCACGACCGCCTTTATCGCCGGGACGAGACGAAACCTTGGCCCCCAAGGTAAATTGGGGTTCCACCAATTCTATCTGGATAGCAAGTTCAGGGCCGCCTACATCGATAAACAAGCCGAACAAAGCGTCGATCTGGATTTCTACAGGCAGCAAAATATCGCGGCCCCGTTCCTGCAAAAAGTTTTTAATACCCCCCATACGGATATCTGGTTCCCCAGCACACAGGAACTTCTCGCCGCCGGGGTAATCGACAAGGTTTTGATACAGCCTTGAAGGCATTGCGGCCCTGCCCGGTTCATGATATCGACGGATACTTAAATCACCCCTGCCCCGGAACGATAATTTCATGAGCGGTATTTTATTTCTAGGTTTCCTGCTCGGCATGCGCCACGCGTTGGAAGCCGATCATGTCGCCGCCGTCGCCGTGCTGGCGAGCCGGGCCAAAACCTTCCGTCAGGCGGTGCCGTTGGGGCTTATGTGGGGCTTGGGTCATACCCTGACTTTGCTTGCTTTCGGCGCCGTGATTGTCGTGCTCAACACCAACATACCCCAGCAGTTCGCGCAATTCCTTGAAGCCCTGGTCGGGCTTATGCTGGTCGGGCTGGGTGGGGACGTACTCTATCGTTTGATCAAAAAGCGCATCCACTTTCATGTCCACAAGCACGATGACGGCAAGGCCCACGTCCACGCCCATTCCCATCAAGGCGAGAAAACCCACGACCCAGCCCGCCATAACCATTCCCACTTCAAGGCCATGCCGCTGCGCGCCCTGGCCGTCGGTATGATGCACGGGCTGGCCGGATCGGCGGCATTGGTGCTGCTGACCATGCAGACGCTGGAACCGGTCTCGACAAGGGTTGTCTACATCGTTCTGTTCGGGGTCGGCTCCATGGCCGGTATGGCTCTGCTCAGTGCGGCAATTGCCGTTCCCATGCGCTATGTCGCAGGCTCCCTAAGCTGGGCCTACAGTAGCCTCAGCGCCATATTAGGGCTCTTCACAACCGGCCTTGGCCTGTTGACCATCAGCCATTCTGGATTATTCTTTACCGGCTAAGGGCGGGATATACTGGGGTTCCGTATCCCAGGGGAAGTAAATCCACACGTCCTGAGCCACATCGGAAACAAAGGTATCGACACACGGCAACCCCAGCGGTTTGGCATAGACGGTGGCGAAGTGGCAATTTGGCAGAATCTCGCGGGCTTTGCGCGCCGTGGTCCCGGTATCGACCAGATCATCGACCAGCAGCCAGCCTTCGCCCTGGACAGCAACCGCCCGTTCGGGAACTTTAAGGACGTTGATCGTGCCTTTGACTTGCTCATCGTAGGTCGAAATGCACAGCGTATCGACAATGCGGATATCCATTTCACGGGCCAGAATTGACGCCGGAACCAGGCCACCCCGGGTCAGGGCGATGATGCCTTCCCAAGGCCCCTTTCCCAACAGCGCACGAACCAGATGTTTGGTGTCACGATGAACTTCGCTCCAGGAGACATGATGGGGGATAATATCGTCGCGAAGCGCCATGGGCGAGAGCCCCTTTATATAAATAAGTGGATAGAATCTACGGTCCGCGATTAAACAGCAAAAGCGCCAGCCTCGGCAATGAGTGCTTTTAAGAAGGAAACCCAGAATATTAATTCTGCATGTCTTGTTTAAACCCTGATTTGGGTGCTAGTTTTGCCCCGTATCACAGGCAGGCAATGGGCTTACAAGGATCGGAAAAATGGTTGAAAAAGTATTTATTACGGCTCAGCAATTGCTTGAGGACTCCTTTTCCCTGGGTCACAAAATTATCGAATCGGGATTTCGTCCAAACTACATCGTCGGTGTCTGGCGTGGCGGCACGCCAGTTGGCATCGCTGTTCAGGAACTTCTTCATTACCACGGCTTCCCCTCCGACCATATTTCCATCCGTACGTCATCTTATGAAGGCATCGAAAATCAACGAGACGATGTCCGCGTTCACGGCTTGCATTACATCATCGAAAACGTCAACGCCGAGGATTCATTGTTGATCGTCGACGACGTTTTTGATTCCGGCAGAAGCATCCAGGCGATTATTGACCGGATTGCAAGCGTTTCCAGACGCAATATGCCGCAAACGATCCGTGTCGCCACCGTCTACTACAAGCCCAGCAAACGAATCGTCGAGTGCACACCCGACTACTACATTCATGAAGTTGACCAATGGCTTGTTTTCCCGCACGAGCTGAACGGCTTAACCCATGACGAAGTTGCGCGCAGCAAACCATCTGCTTTAGGCGAAAAATAAACCCGCTTGTCGCACAACTTGATTACGAGCGGAATAATTTTCCCGCCCAGCCAAACCGGGATTTACTTTTTCCGCCCGGCTTCTCGCCATAACCCGGGCGCGTATGCTGTTCTGCCTCCTGGGCGGTTTTTTCGGCTTTCGCGGTTATTGATAGCGACGCGGCCGGTTCACGACTTTCGGCATCTGCAAAAAGATGCGGCATCGGGGCCGGTGCCGGGTCTTCGACATATTCGGTTACGGGCGGCGGTGCGGCCGGGGCCGGGGTCGAGGCCGGGCTTTCGACCGGACGTGGCACAGTCGGCGCCGGAATGGGATGTGACTCAGGACTTTGCACAAGTTCATCACTGGCATGTTCCATCACCGCTTCCATAACCGCAGCCATGGCCGGTTCGATAGCCGGCGGTACGAAGGTTTCAGGTTCAGATTCTTGCTCGGACTCGAATTCATCATCGAAATTGTCTTCGTATTCGTCCTCGCCCTCCTGTTCCGCTACCGGCTCGGGTTCTATTTCCGGCTCAGGCTCTGGTAATCTGGTACGCACGTTTATCTGTGGTCCCTGTAGCCCGGTGGCAACGACCGAAACCCGAAGTGTGCCATCCAGCGAGGCATCGAAGGCGCTGCCGAAGATAATCATGCTTTCGCCGCCGACTTCGTCGCGAATCCGGTTCGTCGCCTCGTCGATCTCGAACAGGGTCATATCGGTACCGCCGGTGACGTTGATCAGCAAACCCTGCGCGCCTTTGATCGAAACGATATCCAGCAATGGGTTGGCGATGGCGGCTTCGGCGGCGCTGAGGGCGCGGCCCTCACCCGAAGCTTCCCCGGTTCCCATCATGGCGCGTCCGGTTTGGGTAATGACAGTTTTAACATCGGCGAAATCAAGGTTGATCAGGCCGGGCAGGACAATCAGATCGGTAATGCCGCGAATGGCGTCGTGCAGAACCTCATCGGCCATGACGAAGGCATTTGCAAAAGTGGTCGAAGCATTGGCCACGGCGAACAGGTGCTGGTTGGGAATAACGATCAGGGTATCGACCAGTTTTTCCAGTTCCAGCATGCCCTCGATAGCGCTATGCATGCGCTGCGGGCCTTCAAAATCAAACGGCAACGTGATCACGCCAACGCTGAGAGCCTGCTGCTCGCGAGCAATTTCTGCAATGACAGGAGCGGCCCCGGTGCCGGTCCCCCCGCCCATGCCGGCGGCGATGAACAACAAGTCACACTGGCCAACCCATTTTTTTATATCTTCGGCGGATTCTTCTGCTGCGGCCCGGCCCACGGCGACTTGCGCACCCGAACCAAGTCCACTTGTCAGGCCTGCGCCCAATTGCAGGGAGTGGCTGGCAAGGGATGCCATCAGCGCCTGGGCGTCCGTATTGGCGGCAAGATAATTAACCCCGGCCAGTTCAGCCCGGATCATATTGTTGATGGCGTTGCCACCTGCGCCGCCAACGCCGATGATGCCAATGCGCGGCGTCGGATCGGCGCTATTGCTGTCACTGTCTGTAGATGTCGGTGCCATGGTTTAGAGTGTTACCACTAGATCTGATCAGGGCAAGAATAAAAAATGGCCGCTCAGGGTTTAACCTTCTTAGGTGCTTTATAACTTAAGTGAAGTTCCTTGTAGCGAGCGTCATCGATGAGCGAGGGTGCGCCAAGCAAGGGGTCTTGCGCCTGCTGATTTAGCGGGAACATGATGACCTCGCGGATGTTGGCTTCATCAAGCAACAACATGACAATGCGATCCAGTCCCAGGGCTATGCCACCATGTGGCGGTGCGCCAAAATGGAAGGCCCTGAGCAAGCCGCCGAATTTGGTTTCCACGTCGGCGCGGGAATAACCGACCAGTTCGAAAGCCTTGAACATGGTTTCCGGCTCATGGTTACGGATAGCGCCGCTGCCAAGCTCGATGCCGTTACAAACGAGATCATACTGATAGCCAAGAATTTTCAGCTTGTCCTCGTTATCCAAAGATTCCAGACCACCCTGGGGCATGGAGAACGGATTATGCGAGAAATCCAGCCGGTCTTCATTTTCGTCCCATTCGTACATCGGGTAATCGACGACCCAGACCATCTCAAACCGGCTGTCATCGATCATGCCCAGTTGCTCACCGACATGGACGCGTGCCTTGCCAGCCAAGGCGGCAGCCTCGCCAGCAGGGCCACTGGCGAAAAAGACGCCGTCACCGTCCTTGAGACCAGCCAGTTCTTTCAATTTGGCTAACCGTTCTTCGCCCAGCCTTTTGGCGATCGGGCCTTTGGCTTCGCCTTCAAGGGTGAAGGAAATCCAGCCCATGCCCGGCGCGCCTTCGTCCTGGGCCCAACCGTTCATTTTGTCGAAGAAACTACGCGGTTGGGACGCCGCGCCGGGAGCAGGAATAGCCCGCACGACGCCGCCTTTTTCGACAACGGAAGAAAATACCTGGAAGTCGGATCCAAGAAAGACTTCGCCGACTTCGGCAATTTCGATGGGGTTGCGCAGGTCGGGCTTGTCGGTGCCGTATTTGAGCATGGTTTCGGCGAATGTCAGGCGCGGGAACGGCATCGGCGTGACCGCCTTGTCCGAATTATTGGCGAACAGATCATGGCTGACCGGTTCGATGGCATTCAGGATGTCTTCCTGTTCGACAAACGACATTTCCACATCCAGCTGATAGAACTCGCCGGGGCTGCGGTCGGCGCGCGGGTCTTCGTCGCGGAAGCAGGGGGCAATCTGGAAATAACGATCAAACCCGGCGACCATAATCAGTTGTTTGAATATCTGCGGCGCCTGGGGAAGGGCGTAGAAATGACCGGGGTTGAGGCGGCTTGGAACCAGAAAATCGCGCGCCCCTTCCGGCGAGGACGATGTCAGGATCGGCGTCTGATGTTCAAAGAACCCTAACTTTTCCATGCTTTTGCGAACCGACGACATGACCTTGGAGCGCAACATCATATTGTTGTGCAGGGTGGTGCGTCGCAGATCAAGAAAACGGTAGCGCAAGCGGGTATCCTCGGGATATTCCTGCTCGCCAAATACCGGCATGGGCAGTTCGTCGGCGACCGACAGCACTTTGAAGGCGCTGATGTAGACTTCGACTTCGCCGGTCGGAAGTCCCGGATTAATCGTCTCAGGCGTCCTTCCTGTGACCTTGCCGGTGACCGAAACGACACTTTCCTGGGATACTTTATCGACCAGGGGAAAAACACCGGAATCGGATTCCAGCACACACTGGGTGATGCCGTAATGATCACGCAGATCAAGGAACAACAGGTTGCCGTGGTCGCGTTTGCGGTGCACCCAGCCCGACACGGTGACCTCGTCGCCAATGTTGTCTTTTCGCAGTTGTTCGCAAGTATGTGTACGGTAAGCGTTCATGGTGTTTTAAGTCTGCCCTATATCAAATCCAATTTCGGAGCGCACACCACATCTTTAGGCTCAATTTGTCAAGTTCAATGGGGCCTTGTCCCGACATCAATGCCCTCGTTAATGGCGCGCTTTTGTGGATTCGTCGTCATTCGGCATTCCCCCTGTCGTGGCAACAAGACACCGCTTTGCCTGTTCACGGATGTTCTATTTCCCACTTTTGTCATTCCCGCTTAGAGATGAATTCCGCTTTTTCAATGGGTTACAAAAGATATGCGCAGCACGGCGGGCGGAAGCCAGGAACAAGACCTGACTTTTTTTCTGGTGTGACCCTTAATGCTTTTCGTTGTGATTGCAAAAGCCCACTACGCTGTTGATTGCAGACGTATTGCGGTGCGCTTCGAAACAGCCGCTTTTAGTCAGGAATGGTTATTTAGAAACATCTAATTGATACCGGTTTTCGACAACTTCGACAGTGCTTTGGCCTCAAGGTGTCGGAGAGTAGGAGACGCCCACGGTACAAAAAAACACTGGACCCTACTGCCTGACTCCTAATCATATACAGTTAGATACCCTAGGATTCCTCTAGAATATTTTCAGCATCCATCTAAGATATACTGAATTTTGCAGAGGTTTAAAGAATAAGGGTAATGACTAAAAATAGAAACGATATCCATAATAAACTGGCTGCCTTAAAAGCTGCTTTTGCGACCAAACTACCTGATAAAATTCAGGAGATAGAATTCACTGTCGGTGATGGATTGGAGACAGTCGAATCCCTCGCCCATAAACTTGCAGGGTCGGCTGGAACGCACGGGTTTACAAATGTTGGTCATACGGCACGGAAGCTCGAACTTCTTTGCGGGTCGATCCTTGAGAAAAGTGATAAATTTTCTGACAATGACATCAATCAAATCAATGAATTGATAGCATTGCTTCACGAAGGTGCGAAAAATGGGGCCGATACACTGTTGTCCCAACCGGTTGTGGAAAACACATCATCTGATGAAGTGTCCTACGAGATTTCTAGAAATGGGAACAATAGCATCATCCTTGTCGATGATGATGTTGAACAGTCAGCGATATTGGAACAACTTCTCTCCAATTTCGGTTTCTCGGTTCTGGTTCTCAATCATCCCAAATACTTAAAGAAAGCTGTTAAGAAACAGCAACCATCGGCGGTGATCATGGATATCATCTTTCCAGATGATCCAGATGCGGGTTTAACGGCCATTAAAACTTTAAGAGATGAAAATATTCTGAAATGTCCGGTAATTTTCATCTCCGTAAGGGAAGACTTTCAAGCGCGACTGGAAGCGACACGTTGCGGTGCCAACGGCTATGTCGTCAAACCCATTAATATTATCGAGATAGTCGAAACTCTTCATCGACTGATTGAGGCAAGCGAGAGACCCGCATTACGAGTCCTTATCGTCGATGACGACCCGGAAATCACTGATTTCTGTAAGCTGGTTCTAGAAAATGGTGGGCTTGAAACATCAGCAATCAACGATCCGATGTTGGCGGTTAATGAGTTAGAGAAATTCAAACCGGACGTCATTATTCTCGATATCAAAATGCCAGAATGTGACGGTTTTGATCTAGCCTCGACCATCCGCCAGATGGGCGACAGGTATTTGCAAGTACCAATTCTATTCCTGACGGCTCACACGGAATTTGAAAACAAAATGCGAGCCGCAGAAACTGGCAGCGAGGATTTTATATCCAAGCCAGTTGATCCTGACTTTCTGCTCACATCCGTCACTTCCCGTGCTGAACGTTCCCGCACTCTAAAGGGATTGTTTCAACGCATGAAGGCTGGTGAAGAAAAGTTCTATTCGATTACTCAATCCGCCAACGATGCGATTGTTTCGACAAACGACCGTGGACTAGTCCTTTCCTGGAACGATGGTGCAAGAGAAATATTCGGATACCAATCTCGTGAAATACTCGGCAAACCAGTTTCTTTATTGATCCCGGAAAAATACCGTGAGGCACATGAGGATGGGATGAAGCGGGTCCGGGAAGGAGGCAAAGCAAAAGTCATCGGCAAAACAGTCGAGTTACAGGGCTTAAGAAAAGACGGAAGCGAATTTCCACTGGAATTATCCTTGTCATCATGGGTGGCTGAGAACGAAGTTTTCTTTGCCGCTACAATTCGCAACATTTCCGAACGAAAAGAAGCGGAAACGGAGTTGGACCGTCAGCGGGTTCTTTTTGAGAGCGTATTCCAAGATGTTCCTGATGCTATGATTATTGCTGATACAAACCGCCAAATAACAATGTGTAACCCCGCCCTTACGAAAGTTTTTGGATATAATCAGGATGAAATAAAAGGTCTAACTACATCGGTGCTCTATACCAGTGAAGAAGACTACGAAGAACAGGGGCGCGTTCGTTACAGCCTTTCTGCCGAGGAAAAACTCCAATCTTATGTTTCCAATTATAAACGAAAGAACGGAGAGGTCTTCCCGGCTGAAACCGTAGGCTCAATGATTAAGGATAGAAATGGAAACCATTTAGGATTCATTGGCGTTATCAGGGATATTACGGAGAAAGTAAAATCCGAGAGAGAGCTTAACTTCCAAAAATTTGCCCTTGATGAACACGCGATCGTAAGTTTTACAGATGTGAAGGGCAACATCACCTACGCAAACAACAAATTCTGCACAATAAGTGGTTATTCTCGTGACGAACTGATTGGACAAAATCACAAACTTCTAAAATCCGACGAACATCCTCGTGAGTTTTATACTGATCTATGGAAAACAATATCTAATGGAGACGTGTGGCGCGGGAATATTAAAAACCAGAGTAAAGATGGTAGCTATTATTGGGTTGATGGCACCATCGTCCCGTTCCTCAATGATCAGGGGAAACCATTCCAGTACGTCGCTATCCGAACAGATATTACTGAACGTATAAAAATTGAGCAGAACTTACGTTCCAGCCAACATCTAATGTCAAATTTACTGGACAATACCCATGAAGGATTTTGGCATATCGACAATGATTTATGCACCATAAAAGTTAATTCCGCTATGTGCGCCATTCTGGATCAGAATGAAGATGAAATTCTCAGAAAGTCTATTTTTGAATTTGTCGATGATGAAAATGCAAAAGTTTTTCGTGAACAAATCAAGAAAAGACAGAAAGGAGAAACTGGAGCATATGAGATTGCCCTTCAACGACCTGACGGTACCAATGTTTTTTGTATAAATAATGGAACTCCCGTTTTTGACGAGAAGGGTGTGAAGACCGGGTCTATAGGCCAGTGGACAGACATCACTGAACGGAGGAATGCGGAATTCGAAGTTCGTGAGAGCGAAACAAGATTCCGGTCTCTCTTCGATCAATCTCCAATTGGCATATCTTTAGAGGATTACTCATCTGCAAAAGTGAAAATCGATCTTTTAATAAATGCCGGGATTAAGGATTTTCACCAATACTTTACTGAACATAAAGATGAGTTGAAGGAAATAGTTGAGAGTATAGAAATTCTTGACGCAAACGCCGCCCTTGTGAGTATGTTCGGCTATAAAAGCTATGAAGGGTACCTGAAATTTGAGAATGACTTCGGGATTTGGGAAAACACCAACTGGAAAGAATATTACACCAATGAACTAACGGCATTTATCTCAAAGACCTCCTCCTATTCAGGAAATTTTAAAGCCTTCAGGAATGATGGCTCACCAATAACCCTGAAATGTACGACCGTTATTGCTAAGGGTCACGAGGATGACTGGTCAAAGATCATTACGAGCCAGGAAGATCTGACGGAGAAAGAGGCGGCAGAACAATCTGTTAGGGATAGTCAGAAACTTCTTCAAAACGCCATCGAAAGTATTGGCGATGCTTTCGTTTTATTTGATGCTGATGATCGCTTGGTAATAGCAAATGAAAAATACCGACAATATTACGAGGGTATCAGAGATTTTATTGTACCTGGTGTATCTTTCGAGAAACTGCTCAGGGAATGCGTAAAGAAGGAAATGTTCCCGGAAGCAGTTGGGCGGGAAAAAGAGTGGATAGAAACACGTATGGAACAACATCGGGTCGGAGACTTAACCGTAGAGCAGCGCCTTGCTGATGGGCGTTGGTTGAAAATTGTTGAGCATACAACTGAAAATGGTGGAATCGCCGGTATCCGCGTCGATGTAACTAAATTAAAAAATATTCAGGAAGCCGCAGAAAAAGCCAACCTCGCTAAATCCGAGTTCCTTTCTTCCATGAGCCACGAACTTCGCACTCCGATGAACGCCATTTTAGGTTTTGCTCAAATGCTGGAATTCAATCCCCATGAGCCGCTGTCAGAGATACAAAAAGGAAGTGTCGATCATATTTTGAAAGGTGGAAATCACCTGCTTGATCTGATTAATGATGTGCTTGATCTAGCCAAGATTGAAGCCGGTAAAGCGGAACTGTCCATAGAGGACATAGACCTGAATATAATTGTTGATGAATGTTTATCCCTGACAACAGGCATGGCGGAAGATCGTGGAATTAATATCTCGGTTCCTGATATAAAAGAAAAACTCCCTAGGTTAAAAGCTGACTACACCCGCACCAAGCAGGTGTTACTCAACCTGATATCCAATGCCGTAAAATACAACCGGGATAACGGCAAGGTCACCATCTCTTCTGAGGCAACGGACAGCAATAGTCTTCGTGTTACCGTTTCTGATACCGGGCCGGGCATTCCAAAAAACAGGCAAGGTGAGCTGTTTCAGGCATTCAGTCGCCTTGAGGCGGCAAACTCAGAAATTGAAGGTACGGGCATCGGTCTGGTTGTCAGCAAGGATCTTGTTGAGTTAATGGGCGGCACAATCGGTTTTGAGAGTGAAGATGACAAGGGTAGCACCTTCTGGTTTGAACTGCCTCTTGCAACCCTTCAATCAGCTGGTATGAATGAACAAGATGCCATTGTGGCCGCAGAAGAAAGTGGTCAGCTAATAAATATCAGCGGCACCATGCTTTATGTGGAAGACAACCCCTCCAACCTACAACTGATGGAGATGATCGTATCGCGCATTGATGGACTTACGATGCTGTCAGCTCACACCGCTGAACTGGGCATCGAGATTGCAAAAAGCAAACAACCCGACATCATTGTTCTAGATATCAACCTTCCCGGCATGAGTGGTCTGGATGCCGTAAAGGAACTCAAGAGACATAATACATTAAAAAATACTCCCGTTATGGCGTTAAGCGCTGCCGCCACCAAGAGCGATATTGAAAAAGGTATTAAGGCTGGTTTTGACCATTACATGACCAAGCCGATGAATGTGGTTGAAGTGATGAATGCGATCCGTGAAGCGTTAGAAGGTTTAGAGCAAAAAAATATTGGGGCCGTCACCAAGTAAACCTAAATTGTGCGTATGGTGATGATTGCAGACGTATTGCGGTGCGCTTCGGAACAGCCGCTTTTAGCAAGAACGGACTTGAATAACAAATAGAGAGAGCCCTACATTTCATAAAGAAGATGAGCAACACCAAGTAGATTTATTTTCACACTAATATTTTCATGAAAATAAACGCCACTTTAATGGGTTGAATTATTTACGTCCGGCCACGATTTGAAAGTCTATCGCCTTAATTTATTTGTGGGTTGGCTAATCTATGGAAATGAAATTTTTTGCCGATTTATAAAGATCACCTGTTGTCCCCTTTGCCAAGGGCGGCATTAGTTCTTGTGTTGGCCCTTTGGGCTGTGTGGCCCTTTGATGCTCAGGCTGGGGAAAACCTGTCGGATTCAACTAGTAAACCTCTCCTAAGCGTGACTGCCGCCGTTCCCAGAAACTGGCCACCCCATTATACAACCGATAGCAGCGGTAATCCTGATGGGTTTGCCATCGAAGCCATGGCAGAAATTTCCAGGATTGCAAACGTCGACGTCCGTTACCGGGTTTATAGCTCGTTCCCCAAGGCCATGACCGCCCTTGAAGAGAAGCAGGTCGACATCGTGCCGAACATCGGCATCGCTGACTTCAGGAAGAAATTCGCCCTTTTTACAGAACCCGTGGAAACGTTCCTGGTTTCCGCATTCGTGCGCTCAGGCACGCTAACAGAACAGCAACTGAACGCAAACTGGCTTGAAATTCTCAAGGGTCGCAACACGGCCGTTGTCATCGATAACGTTGCGCAGCGGATTCTTGTAAAAAATCCAGAAGTGCCGATTATCGTATATGAAAATGTCCACGAAGCCATCGTGGACCTGATCGCGGGACGCGTTGATGCCTTGGCTTACCCCGAAGCAGTGGTAAAACGCATAGCCCGATCGATCGGATTATCGGATAAAATCCAGATCGCCGGAACTCCATTAAAAGAAATCAAGCGAGGTATTGGCATACGAAATGATAAGGCCGAACTTCACCAACGCTTGTCTATCGCCGTTAACCAATTTATTGAAACTCAAAAATACCAAGATATTTATCTAAAATGGTTTGGGAAGCCTGAACCATTCTGGACGGTAACGCGGGTCATAGCTATAGCAGGACTGCTGGTCGGCATCGTGATCACGATCATGATTATCTGGCGCTATGTATCGATTGTCGGACTGAACCGGGAGCTGGTAAAAAATATTTCCGAGCGTAAAGCGGCTGAGCTGGAAATCAAGACATCCCACCAACGTATGACACTGGCGGCTAATTCGGCTGAGATTGGCATATGGGATCTGGATCTGGTCAACAACATATTAGTTTGGGACGACTGGATGTTTAAACTTTATGGCGTTAAGCGGGAGAATTTTGGTGGGGCATACGAAGCTTGGCAGCAAGGAATACATCCTGATGATTTGGAACGCTCAAGTTCCGAAGTCGAACTTGCTATAAGCGGAGAAAAAGATTTCGACACCGTGTTTCGTGTCGTCCAGCCTAATAATGAAGTGCGGCATATCAAAGCCAACGGGATTGTCGTCAGGGACGATGACGGAAAACCACTCCACATGATCGGGACCAACTTTGACGTCACTGAGCGCAAAACATTTGTCGATGAACTCCATGCGGCTCATGACCATCTGGAAGAAGATGTCAAAAACAGGACGGCAGAGTTACAGGAAAAGGACGATCTCTTTGAAGCAATTCTCGGGGCCTCACGAAACGTCGTGGCCGTTACACAGATATCGGATGGGAAAATCAGGTATTGTAATGCGGCGGTAATGGATGTCCTGGGTTATGAGGTCGAGGACGTCATTGGCCAGCAGGCTCCAGATTTTTATTATGACCCAAATGACCGCGCGATCTTTCTGGAGAAAATTCAAAGGACAGGATTTGTTCGAGACCATGAGGTGATCTTCAAAAAAGCCGACGGATCACCCATTTGGACCCTCTTAAACGCTCACGCCATCCTTATTAAAAATGAACAGCACGTGGTCACCGAAATCACGGATGTCACTGAGCGCAAGCGCGCCGAAACAGATTTGAAAGACAGCGAAAATCGCTTCCGCTCAATCTTTGACACCGCCCAGGCCGGTATTTCTATTACAGACCAGAAAGGTGTGTACCAACAATGTAACGAAGCCTGGGCCACCATGCTGGGGTATACACAAGATGAAATTCTTGGCCTGACGAATGTGCAAATCACCCATCCAGATGACAGGGAACTAAGTCAGGATAACCTCCAGAAACTGATGTCCGGCGAAATCGACTTCTACCGTATGGAAAAGCGCTGCGTGCGGAAGGACGGATCCATATTTTGGGGAGATCTGAGCGTCAACCCCATCAATAGCCGAACGGGTGATGTAATCGCCACCATGGGTGTCTGCATTGATATCACACAAGGCAAAGAAGATTCAGATAAGTTCCGCAGTTTTTACGAAATCATACCGGATGTGTTTGTCATAACCAGTCTGGAAACCGGGCTCTATGTCGATGTGAATGACGGTTTTTGTAAGATGACCGGGTACAGCCGTGACGACACCATCGGCAGCAAGACCACGGACCTTGGCATCTGGAAAAATGATACTGACCGGGACAAATTGGTTTCAGCCCTTAAAAAGGATGGTTTCGTTAACAATCTTGCCGCTGATTTCTGCAGTAAGGACGGATCCACATGGCCGGGAATTATGTCCGCTTGTTTGATCCAGTTAGAAGGACGACCGCATATCCTCTCAGCGACCAAGGACGTGGGTGATATCCGACGTTCTGAACAAGCAGCCGTTGAGGCGAACAGGGTAAAATCCGAATTCCTGTCATCTATGAGCCACGAACTACGGACGCCGATGAACGCTATTTTGGGTTTCGCGCAGCTGCTGCAGTTCGATCCCAAGGAACCCCTATCCGAAAACCAGAAATCCTCCATTGATCTCATCCTCAAGGGCGGCAATCACCTGCTGGAACTGATCGAGCAAGTGCTGGAACTAAGCAAAATCGAGGCGGGACACCTGTCCCTTAGCGTTAATCACACGCCCGTACGGGACGTCATTGATCAAAGTCTGAACCTGATCCAAGAACGGGCCGACAAGGATGGCATCAAGATCATTGACCAGATTGGCAGGGACGACCTTCCCGTGTTGTGGACCGATAGCACCCGGCTGACGCAAGTTTTGCTCAACCTGCTGTCCAATGCCGTCAAATACAACCGCGAGAACGGCACGGTGACGTTAACGTGTCGGGAAATGCCCAACCGGATGTTGCGGATCAACGTGGTGGATACCGGCAGAGGCATCCTGTCAGATAAACAGGATGACCTGTTCAAGCCCTTCGAGCGGTTGGGCTTGGAAGCCGGGCCGATTGAAGGCACCGGCATCGGCCTGACCATCACCAAGAAGATTATCGAACTGTTGAGCGGGCAGATTGGCTTCGAGAGTGAAGAGGGCAAGGGCAGTACCTTCTGGGTCGATGTTCCAATGAGCGAGAAGCAGGACGCCGGTGTGGCCATTGAGAAAATGGCCACATCACCCGGCAAAATGATCGAAAAACTGGACGAAACAAATTCCCAATATACGATTCTCTACGTCGAGGATAATCCAGATAATATGAAGTTGATGGAAATGATCATCGGTCGCATTGGAAACACCAGGCTGCTGACCGCGTATAACGCCGAACTGGGTCTTGACCTCGCCAAGAACGAACGCCCCGACCTGATCCTCATGGACATCAACCTTCCCGGCATGAATGGGATTGAAGCCCTACAACAATTACAAAAGACATCAGAAACGAAAGACATTCCCGTCATCGCCATTACCGCCGCCGCCATGGTCAAGGAGGTGGAGGACGGTTTGAAGGCCGGGTTCAAAGACTACATCACCAAGCCGATCAAGGTACCTGAATTCATGCAGATAATAGAAAAGAACCTCGATAGCATTCGGAAAGTTGACTGAGGGGAATGTCCGAACTGGGTCAAAACCCGTTGTCGCCAAAACCTTTCGATTTACCTGTTATTTCCGCTTCATCCTGATACCGGACGTTAACGGCCCACTTAACAGAATGCTTTCCAGGTAACCCGCCTGTCGAACGTCCCCCTTGTCGCCGAGCGCCAGCGGCTGTACAAGCTTCGCGTATGGCCCCTCCCATCTTAATCCTACGTAACATCGAGCTGACTTTTGGCGGCGTTCCCCTGCTGGAGGGGGCGGAGCTGTCCGTTTCGGCCCGCGACAGGCTGTGCCTGGTCGGGCGCAATGGGTCGGGGAAATCGACGCTGTTAAAAATTGCCGCCGGTCACATCGAGGCCGATCACGGCGAAGTTTTTCTGCAACCCGGCACCAACGTCCGCTACCTGCCCCAGGAACCGGACCTGACAGGCTTTGCCACCACCATGGACTATGTGGAAGCCGGGCTGGGGCCGAACGACGATCCTTATCGCGGCCGCTACCTACTTGAACAACTGGGGCTGAACGGCAGCGAAGACCCTGGGGTGCTGTCGGGCGGCGAGGCCCGCCGCGCCGCTTTGGCCCGTGTGCTGGCGCCAGAGCCAGATATTTTGCTGCTTGACGAACCCACCAACCACCTTGACCTGCCAGCCATTGAATGGCTGGAGAACGAACTGAAATCGATCCGCTCGGCGCTTATCCTGATCAGCCATGACCGACGGTTTCTGGAAAACCTGTCCCAGGCGACGGTGTGGCTCGCCCAAGGTTCAGCCAAAAGACTGGATAAAGGGTTTGTTGATTTTGAAGCCTGGCGGGACGACATCATCGAGCAGGAAAAACTGGACCGCCATAAGCTCGACCGCAAACTGGTCGCCGAAAATCATTGGCTGGTGCACGGGGTTTCGGCGCGCCGCAAACGCAACCAGGGCCGCCTGCGCGCCCTTCAGGATTTACGCGAGCAACGCCGCAACCAGCGCCAGATTTCCTCATCAGTAAAGATGAGTGTCAGCGAGGGCGAGGTTTCGGGAAAACTGGTAGGGGAGGCCAAAAACCTGTCAAAATCCTACGCCGGGGTTGCCATCGTCGAGGATTTCTCGACCCGTATTGGGCGCGGTGACAGGATCGGCCTGGTCGGCCCTAACGGCGCGGGCAAAACGACGCTACTCAATATGCTGACAGGGACGCTCCCCCCCGACCAGGGAACCATGCGCCTTGGCGTTAATCTTGAAATGGTATCCCTGGATCAACGCCGTGAGAGCCTTGATCCAACGTGGACATTGGGCGACGCCTTGACCGGCGGCAGCGGCGATAACGTCACTGTCGGTGGCAAGCCCCGGCACGTCATCAGCTATATGAAGGACTTCCTGTTTACCCCCAATCAGGTCAGGACGCCGATCAATGCGCTTTCGGGCGGCGAACGGGGACGGGTCATGCTGGCACGCGCCTTTGCCCGCCCGTCAAACCTTCTGGTCCTCGATGAACCGACCAACGACCTTGATCTGGAAACCCTCGATCTGTTGCAGGAAATGCTCGCCAATTATGCCGGTACGGTCCTGCTGGTCAGCCATGATCGTGATTTCCTGGACCGGGTCGTGACATCTGTTATTGCTTCGGAAGGAAATGGCCGCTGGCAGGAATACGCAGGCGGATACAGCGATATGATTTTCCAGCGCGGCCACCCCGAAGGTGAAGAAAAGTCAGTGTCCGCAAAAAGGTCCGTGACACATACCAAAACGGATAAGAAGCGAAAGTTTTCGTTTAAGCAAAAATTTGCCCTGGAAAATCTACCCGGCAAAATCGAAACCCTGGAAGCTGATATAGATAAATTGCAACTGCAATTGGCCGACCCCGATCTGTACACCACAAATCCCGATCAATTTGAGATCGCGGCGGTGAAACTAAAAACCGTTGAAACCGCCTTGGCCGAAGCCGAAGAACAATGGTTGACGTTAGAGCTTCTCAAAAGCGAAATTGAAACCAATTAGACCCTAAAAAAATAAATTCTGGTTCACATCAAATTGTCGTGTCTTAATAGCCAACAGTAGGGTTAAGATTACCGTCCCGATAATAATGATCATATCGTATTGATTTCTGGGAAACGGACCAAAACATTACAATGTCCGACAAGCCGATCAGTAAAGTATATCTGGAAGAGGGGGAAACTTTTTCCTCGTCCCAATCCTTCGGCGAACGGGTGGTCACTCCGGTTCGCTTTTCCACCGACCCGCGAGATATCGGCTGGGTCCGCGAAAATGTTCCCTGTCAAACGGCCTGCCCGGCCGGGACGAATATTCCCGCCTATATCCGAATGATCACCGAGCAGCGTTTTGGCCGCTCGTACGAACTTAACCGCACCGCCAACGTGCTGCCCGGAGCGCTTGGGCGGATATGTTCCAGACCGTGCGAAGACGCTTGCCGCCATGGCTGGCCGGGTAACGGAGAACCGGTCGGCATTTGCCACCTGAAACGGGTCGCCGCCGACTTCAAATCATCCGGCCACCGCATTAACGAAAGCCTGTTCACGCCGACCCACAAACGCATCGTTATCGTCGGCTCAGGCCCGGCAGGCATCGCCGCCGCACATGACCTGTCAACCCTTGGCCACGACATTCTGATCTTCGAGCGCGAGCACAAGGCCGGCGGCATGTTATCTTACGGCATCCCCGAATTCAGGCTGCCCCGTGACGAGTTGGATATCGAACTGCGTAACGCGCTTAGGCTGGGCGTTGAAATTCAAACCGGCATCGGCGTTGGCAACGGCGAGACCGATGTTTCACTCGCCTGGCTTCGCGAACACCATGATGCGGTCCTGTTGGCGACCGGCTGCATGGCGGCGGTCCCGCTGCCGCTGGACGGCCTGAAAAAAGGCGACGCTGACCCGGTGCTGTCGACCCCCAATGTAGAATACGGCCTGGATTTCCTGATGGACTTGCACCGGGGCCAAAAGAAAAGTGTCGGCAAACGGGTTTTGGTCGTCGGCGCCGGGTTCACGGCGCTGGACTGCGCCCGGGTCGCCCGCCGTCTGGGCGGCGAGGACGTCACCATCCATTTGCGCACGACAGAAGAATACATCCCGGTCGCCCGGGAGGAAATTTTCGAAGCCAAGCGGGAGGGAGTGGGAATTCTCGGCCTGCGCACGCCCATTGGTCTGATCACCAATCCAGACGGTTCCCTTAAAGGCGTCAGGTTCATTCAGAACCGGCTCGGCGGCTGGCGCCAAAATGGTCGTCGTCAGGCGATCCCCATCGAAGGCTCGCAATTTGAAGTGGCCTGCGACACCTTGCTTGTCGCCATCGGCCAGAAGACCGTCAACGACTACATAGATGTCGAACTGGGTCTTGATAAATGGGGCAACGTCAAGATCGACGAGGACGGCATGACCACCGCCGAAGGACTGTTCGCCGCCGGTGATTTTGTTCGCGGCGCATCTACGGTTGTTGAAGCCGTCGGCCATGGCCGCAAAATCGCCCTTAAAATGGACGCCTGGTTGATGGGTTACGAGCGCCGCAAGGAAGTCGTCAAGATCGAAAACATTAGCGGCCCCTTGCGCGAACGCGCCGATGATTTCATCCCCCGTCAGGAAATGCCGACATCGAAACTGCAAGATCGTGGCAAGGATTTGACTTCGGAAGTCGAACAGGGCATGGAACTTGAGGAGGCCTTCGCAGAGGCCAAGCGTTGTTATCTTTGCTATCATAAATACGAAATAGATGTTGATAACTGCATCTATTGCCGCGCCTGTATCGAGGTCGCGCCGCGTGACTGTATCAAGCTGGTTGAAGGCGTCGATATTAATAAAGATGGCACCTACGGCGCGTTGCAGGAAGCCCGCGAGTGGGACAAGGTCGGCGCTATCTGGGTCGATAACAATGAATGCATCCGCTGCGGGGCCTGCTTCATGGTGTGCCCGACCCAATGTATTTCCATCACCAAGAATGAAATCTTTTATCAAGACATTTCGGCTAAAGGACACGCCAGAAACAAGGCCAATGGGAAAGCGAAAACATGAGCGCTCAATCCCATTTCGTTATTATTGGCTCCGGCGGTGCAGGCAGTGAGGCCGCGCTGACCATCCGTAAGCGCGATCCCAAATGCCGTATTACCCAGATTACCGGATCAAAACTACCCTTCATCAGCCGTTACGAATTGCCACGGGTTTTTAACGGCGTCGAAAACTGGCGCGACCTGTTGGCCCATCCACCCCAATTCTATGATGACAACGCCATCACCGTGCGCCGCAACAGTTGGGTCGAACGGGTCGATGCCAAGAACAAGAAGGTTTTGCTCAGGCATAAGGAAGAAGTTTCTTATGACAAGCTGCTGGTCGCCAGCGGCGGCGGCGGCTATTTGCCCGAAAACTTAAGGGAATTCCGCCCGTTAATGAATGGGCTTGGCAGCTATGAAGACGGCGTCAGGATGCGCCAGGCGATACCGAAAAAAGGCCACGTTATCATGCTTGGCGGCGACATGACCGGCCTTGATCTGGCCCGTACCCTGGTCGCCGTCGGCCACCGGGTCACCCTGATCGCCGGGGAACAATTGTTCTGGCCGCACGAAGTCAGCGAGGATGAGCAAGCCAAATTCATCACCGTTCTCCAGGCCATGGGCATCGACGTGGTGCTTGGCAAGAAAGTCACAGGCGTCAAACAAGGCGTCAAGGGCAAGCCCGCCCGCAGGGTCATTTTCAATGCCGGTGGCGGCATCAATGGCGACGCGGTAATGCCGTTTTGCGGGCTGATGCCGTCACTTAATTTCATGATCGGCGCGGATGTAGATATCGAACGCGGCCTGCTGGTTAATCCTGAACTTAAAACCACCAACGACAGCATCTGGGCGGCGGGTGATGTTTGCCAGATCTGGTCGCCGGAAGAAAATTCTTACCTGTTTTACTACGGCTGGCACCACATCAAGCAAATGGGGAAGATCGCAGGCATCAACATGACCGGCGGCAAAAAGAAGATCAGCACCTATCAGGACGATCATCTTTATATCAACAAACAAGGCGAAATCGACTCGCCCTACTGGATGTACAGGTAGCCCTATGCCAAGGAACGGGAAAAACGCCACCGATATCCAGATCGCCATTTGCGGTTCCGCCGGTGATGGCACCATCGCAGCCGGTGACATGGTCAAACGGGCGATGGCCAAGGCCGGATACAAGGTTATCGCCTTTGACGTTTATCCACCGGAAATCAGGGGTTTTGGCAAATGTATTTCACGGATCAGAGTGACCTCTGATCAGGTCTTTTCCCTGAAGCCCTTGTCCGATGTGCTGGTTTCCCTAGATGATTCCCACGCCATTCCCCATGTGGTTGAGGTTAAGGATTTCGGGGCCGTTATTTATGAGGAAATGCCCGTTTCCATGATCCCCGAAGGCGGTCATATTTCCGGCCATTTATCGTCCTCGCAGCTTCCTTACGGCGTTCCGTTTCGCGAACTGTCCGAACGGGTGACCAGTTCAGCGCGCTCGCGCAATATCGCCGCGGTCGGTTATCTGGCCGGTTTATACGGCATGCCCAAAGAGGTTTTTTACGAAGTCATATCGGAAAAATTCAAAACCAAGCCCGCAAGCTTAACCAAAATGAGCATTCAGACGTTCGACGTCGCCTTCGCCGTCGGCCAGGGAACCTTCCGCCTTGATGAGGGGGTTCTTAAACCGCCACCGAAAAAAACGAAAAGCGGCGATCTGGTGATGATGAGCGGTAACGGCGCCATTGCCAAGGGCTGCATGGACGCGGGCCTGGATACTTTCTTCGGGTACCCGATAACGCCCGCGACGACGATCATGGAACGGCTGGCCATTGAACTTCCCCAGCAGGGCAAACGGATGTTGCAGACCGAAGACGAAATTTCGGCGATTTCAGCAGCCATCGGTGCCGGGTATACGGGAGCCCGGGCGGCGACGGCGACATCGGGACCGGGCTTTGCGCTGATGTCGGAAATGATGGGGCTAAGTACCATGGCAGAGGTGCCGGTCGTGATTTTTGTTTCCCAGCGTGGTGGTCCCAGCACCGGCATGCCGACCAAGACCGAACAGTCCGACCTGAACATCGCCGTTTTTGGCGCCGCCGGAGACGGCCAGCGCATCGTTCTGGCGCCAACCAATGTGGAAGGCTGTTATAAATGCGCCGGCAAGGCTTTTGAAATTGCCGAACGCTATCAAACCCCAGTCGTGGTCTTGCTCGACCTTTATCTTTCCAACCGCTACGAAGCGGTCGCCTTGCCAGCCAACAATCCGTTTGCGGCCAACTGTTCAAAACCGGTCGGTAAATTGAAGAAAGACGAGCCATATCATCGCTACGCATTGACCAGGGATTTTATCAGCCCCCGCGCCCTGCCCGGCGACAAAGGCCACCGTCATGCCATCACCGGCCTGGAACACGATGAGAACGGACGGCCCAACGATCACAGCCACCAGATCATGAGCCAGAAACGCCACGAAAAGCTGCTTGGCGTGGTCCGCCATCCCGGTATCACCATGTCCAAACGCTTCGGCGACAAGGGCAAAGTCGATGTTGCCATCATCGGTTGGGGTTCGACTTTCGGTGAAATTCTGGAAGCCATGTTCATCGCCCAGGACGAAAGCATTAGCTGCGCGGCCATGAAGGTTGTTTTGCTTTCGCCGCTGCCCTTGGGCCCAATCAACGCCCTTCTTGATGACGCAAAGGAAGTGCTGGTTCCGGAACTGAATTACGAAGGCCAGTTCGCCAATTTACTGACCGGCACGACGGGCCGGGCGGTAACCAAATTAAACCGGGTACCGGGTACGCCCATGCACGTTCAGGATATTGTTGATGAAATCCGCCGTCTTGCGGGCAAGAAGAAGGGCCGCTTGGCGGCTGAGTGAGGGGAAAAGATGTCGAATATCGAGAAGCCGGTCTATCTGGAAGAAAAGCTTGAGGAAATCAAGGCCAGCGGTCGTCTGGAGTACCGCTCGAAATCATTGCCGACATGGTGCCCCGGCTGCGGCTATTTCTCCATCGTCGAAGGCCTGACGGCGGCCCTGAACAATCTGTCCATCGACCCCGACGAGACAGTGGTGGTGTCGGGCATCGGCTGCGCCTCGCGGTTTCCCTTTTTTATCGATACCTACGGCTTTCATACCCTGCATGGCCGCGCCTTGCCGGTTGCCACAGGCATCAAGGTCGCCAACGATGATCTGACGGTGATTGTTGTCGGTGGCGACGGCGATGCGTTCGCTATCGGCGGCGCACATATCCCCCATGCCGCCCGACGCAATGTTGATATGACATATATCCTGTTCGATAACGGCATTTACGGCTTGACCAAGGGACAGACGTCACCGACCTCGGTGCTTGGATTTCAAACAACCACCTCGCCCTATCAAAACCATGATATGCCGCTTAACCCTTTAATGATGTTGCTGTCTTATGGGGCCTCGTGGGTGGGCCAGGCTTACGCCGGGAACCCCCATCACATGGCCGGAATGATTGAGGAAGCCCTCGCCTTCAAGGGATTCTCCTACCTGCATGTGCTGTCCCCCTGCGTCACTTTCGACAAGACCTCGATGACATACCAGAACCTTGGCATGTCGGTGTGCCCGCTGCCCGAAAACCACGACAGCAGTGATATCATGGCCGCTCTGGCGCAGGCGCAAAAGACCGACGCCCCGGCCCTGGGTTGTTATTACAAGCAACCCCGCCCAACATTGGCCGACGGTTTGAACGACATCGTCCGCCGCGCCGCGCCGGATGGCTGAGACCCCGTATCTGCCTTCCCTGCTGGCGCTAGCCTCAGCATTCCTGTTTGCGTTATCCATTCAAATTCAGAACCTGGGGTTAGGCCATGCCGAACCGCGTTCGGGGGCGCTTATCAACATCGCCACGACGGCTGTTGTGTATTGGTTGCTGGCGCCGTTTTATCTCGAAACGGCATATTGGTTGACATCTTCTGCCGCCTTGTTCGCCGTGGTCGGCCTGTTCAGACCGGCATTGTCGGCCAATCTGGCCGTTGCCGGGGTCAAGATGTTGGGGCCGACCCTGACCAGTGGGTTGGCGGCCACCGCGCCCATATTCGCCGCCATCTTCGCCGTCCTGATGTTGGGTGAAGTGTTAACCTGGCCGCTTGCCTTGGGAACGATCGGTGTCGTCGGCGGCATTGCGATATCCGCATTCAGGCCCGGCGGCGTTACCCGGGCCTGGCCATTGTGGGCCTTGACCTTGCCACTGGGGGCGGCATTTTTTCGCGCTGCGGCGCATCCCATTGTCATGATCGGCATGAAGGATTTGCCGAGCCCCCTTTTCGCCGGATTGGTCGGTTACACTGTTTCGCTGGCTGTAGCCTTCCTTGCATTTCGTGTACAGGGGCGGCGCATGGATAAGTTTACATGGGGTTACGGTTGGTTCGCCGTGGCTGGGGTGCTGAACGCAATATCTGTTTTCTCCTTAACGACGGCTCTGAAATTTGGCCAGCTTTTGTCCGTCGCCCCGATTGTTTCGTGCTCACCGGTGTTCACCATCGTGATGGGGTATCTGATTTTCAAACGCGAAACGATCACCTGGCGCACGGTGTTGACTGTTTTCCTCGTCGTTTCAGGGGTTGTCGTGGTTGTCATGGAAAGTTGATCAATACAATGTCAGCGGGTCATAAAAGAGTCACTTAAGTCGCTTATTGATATTGGCTATGAACGTTACCCTAATCACTGAGCGCCTCTTCCCGCCAACGTCGTCCAGAGCCACCGGTTTTCTGGACGCCATACCGGCTTCTATTGAGTATGCCTTCCAGCCAATCGTGAATATTCAGACCGGAATGGTTTATGGATTTGAAGCCTTGTTGCGTGGTCAGGAACGCATGGGCCTGCCCAGCATACAAAGCTTTTTTGATTATGCCTGGCAATTGGGTGTCCTGCATCAGGCCGATTTATTATTGCGGCAGAAGGCGCTGCGGAATTTTTCACAAATTGCACCCGCCCGTGACAAAATGCTGTTTTTCAACCTTGATGGCCGTTGTTTTGAATCGCCGGACTACAGCCCCGAACAGACACGGACCTTGATGAAGGAATTACAGTTCCCCGCAGGTAACCTGTGTCTTGAACTGTCCGAAAAATACGATAACAGTTCGGCTCTGCATGTCGTGGAAATTCTTGCGCGCTGCAGAAAACAATCCTTCAGAATTGCGCTCGACGACTATGGTCAGGGTTATTCACAACTGAAGATGCTTTACGACCACCAGCCGGATTACGTGAAGATTGACCGCTTCTTTGTTGACGGCATATCCAGGGATGACAAAAAGAAATTGATGGTCAACACCGTTGTGCGGATGGCCCATACACTGGGTATCACGGTCATCGCCGAAGGTCTTGAGAACGAAGAAGATTTCCTGGCCTGCCGGGATGCGGGCTGCGACATGGCGCAGGGCTACCTGATCCAGCGTCCGCAAACGGACACCGGTCGACTGTCGGAACGCTATGATATCGTTACGCAGATTAACAACAGCGAACGACGGAAACCAGATAGCAGTGGCGACCGGACACAGATCCGCGAAAAAATTGATATTCTTCCTTCGGTTACTGAAACCGATGATATTGAAAAAGTCCTCGATATTTTTCAACATCATGGGGAGATGTCTTTCCTGCCCGTGCTCGACGTCACCGGTCACCCGCGTGGATTGATTCGCGGTTCATCCCTGAAGGCGTTACTCTATAATCGTTTCGGTCATGCCTTGTTGAACAATAAGGGCCTGGGCAATCCGCTGGATCGTTTAATTGGCAAATGCCCTATCGCCGACATCAAAAGTACTGTCGAAGAAATTCTCGAAATCTATGCCCAAAGCCAAAACCCCGATGGCATCCTGATTGTTGAGGAATTACGCTACGTCGGGCTACTTTCGGCGCAGTCATTACTATTTCTTCTGCATGAAAAAATGGTCGAACAGGCCCGCGACCAGAACCCGCTGACCAAGCTGCCGGGCAACCATTCGATCACAGACTATGTAACGAGTTGCCTGAAACAACATGATAATGGTCAGTGTTGCCTTGTCTATTTCGATCTCGATAATTTCAAACCCTTCAATGACCATTACGGCTTTAGGCAAGGAGACAGGGCGATCTTGTTGTTTGCGGAAATTTTGCAACGCCTATTATGGCGCAAGGGAGTTTTTCTCGGTCACATCGGTGGCGATGATTTCTTCGCCGGGTTTACCGACACCAATCCGTTATTGGTGAGAAGGGAAATAGAAGCAACCCTGGCCATGTTTGCCAAGGATATTGAGAGCTTCTACGATCCCGCCGACCTTAAACGTGGATACCTGGAACGTCCGGACCGCAACGGCGAAATCCGCCGTTACCCAACACTCACTTGTTCAGCAGCCATCGTAAACATAAAGGCCAGCGCCAAGCCACACGACCAGGAAATTCTGATTCAGGAAATCACACATTTAAAAAAGCAGGCCAAGGAATCAATCGACCACATCGCCTTCAGGGAATTTCCTTAAAACCCCACCAACGGCGCACGGCCTCAGGCGAGCACGGCAGCAAATCAGACAGGCCGCCGGAAAAGTGGTTCCATTCTTCCAACGCCAAAGCGGGAACCAGAATCAAAACAGGAATTCCTTCGGCCATGGCGGTCAGAATTTCATCGGCCATGCCACCGCCTTTTTGTTCCTGTTCGCCGAATTTCTCGACAACCATCAGCTCATATCGCCCCTCAATGGCGCGACGAAGGGCACCGGTGGATTCCGTCAATGCCGCGTGATCGAGAGAGCATGCGTGGTTAATTTTATCACTTTGGGTCGGCCGGTTGATGGCGATTCGCTCTCCGGTGTCGATGGCAATGGTGTCGATGCCTATATTAAGGCCCTGATCGTCATAGACGAATTCCTGAACCACGCCGCCGACCTTATGGCCCTGCGCCATCAACTCCCGGGCGAAGGAGGCCAACACGGAGGCTTCTTCCGTTTTGGCAGTATAAAGCACGGCGGCGGCGCGAATGATGTCTTGTTGTGTTGTCATTTTCGTATGTTGACGCTTTAACCACTTTACATCAAGACGCTGTTTAGTTTAGCAAAGCCCATGACTTCAATAATCAACACCATTGCCGTTCTTGGCGGCGGCACCATGGGCTGCGGCATTGCCGGGCTCTGTGCCCAGAACGATCGCAAAGTCCTGCTGCTGGACGTTTCCATGGAAGCCGCACAGCAGTCTCTAGAGCGCATCATAAATGGGCGCCCACCTGCCGTTGATGATGCACAAAAGGCGGTTAATATTACCCTTGGCACCTTCGCCGATGATCTTGAGAAAATCGCCGACTACGACTGGATTTGTGAGGCCGTGATCGAAGATTTGGAAACCAAGCGCATCCTGCTTAGCCGTGTTGAAGGGTTGCGCAAGGAAGGTTCCGTGGTCAGCACGAATACATCGGGCATTCCCTTGAAGGACATTACGCAGGGACTCCCTGCGCGGCTGCATCGCGATATCGCCGTCACCCATTTCTTCAACCCGGTCAAGGTTATGCGGTTGATGGAACTGGTGGCGGGCGAGCAAACCTCCCCCGCAGTGACCCAGACCCTTGCCGCATTTTGTGGCGATGTGTTGGGTAAGGGCGTCGTTTACGCCAACGATACAGTCAATTTTATCGGCAACCGCATCGGCTGTTTCTGGATGTTGATGGGGCTTCATCAGGGCGCGCAGGCGCAGGACGCAGGCCTGTCCATGGAAACCATCGACGCCTTGATGTCCAAACCCCTCGGCCTGCCTCCGACCGGTCTCTATGGCCTGATCGACCTTATTGGACTCGATGTCATGGATCTGGTCGGCAAGAATCTGGCCATTAATCTTCCCGCAGGTGATATGGGCGTTGACTTCACCGCGTTCCCGCCAGCGGTTCAGGCTTTGCTCGAGCGTGGTCAGATTGGCCGCAAGGCTGGTGGCGGATTCTATCGTATGCTCAAGAACGACGATGGCTCAAAAAACCTGGAAACATTCGATCTGAAAATAGGTACGTGGCGGGCCTCCCAAAAAGTCACCCTGGATGAAGAACATGCGTCTCTGGATGTGCTGTTCGTTGATGATGCCGAAGGCCGCTTCGCCTGGGCGATGACCTCCAGCGTACTCAGTTACGCCGCCGATCTGGTCGGTGAAATCGCCGCCGATATCGTTAACATTGATCGCGCCATGCGCTGGGGTTTTGCCTGGACCATGGGGCCCTTTAAAATGATCGACGCCATTGGCCCTGATAAGGTAGCCACGCGCCTTAAAGCCGAAGGCCGCCACATTCCGAAAATGTTACAGGTACTGATTGATGCCGACGCCAAGACTTTTTACAGCAAGGACGGGGCGCAATATTTAGGCTTGGATGGAAAATTTACCAACCTGCCTTAAAGGAAGCTTTCCAGATACCAGTCCATCTCGTCGGCGGTGATCGGGTAGTTGCCTTCATCATCGGCGCGCAACATGCCGCCGCGTTTGACCCGGCCTACCTGGAGCTGAAGTTTTTCTGCCAAGGCCATGCTCAATCCCGCTTTCCAACTTAACGAGACAACGGCCTTGCCAATGCCGGTACTGATCATTTTTGAGGCATCCTCGAAGGAGAACCCGGACAGTTTTCCCAACGCATAACGGATATAGACATTGTCGCCCTCCTCCAGGGCCTTCTCCAGGCGGCGCTCGTTAAGCAAGCCTGCATCGAAGTCTTTTTCGACCCTGATGTCGGCTGGTTCGTAAACGTCCTCTTCGGCCTGGATGGCATCATCCATTGTTTCACCGCGATCGATGCGTTCCTTGACGGTGACGCGCAATTTATCAACGACCTCTTTACGCTCGCTGTGGCGTTTGATCAAAAGTTCCATCAGGCTACCGTTGACGAAACGGCCAATGCGCAGGACCGTCATGACCGGAAGATCATCACGACTGACCATCAAGTTTTGCAAACTTTCCCGCCCTTCGGCGTGACCGGAAATTTGCTCGAAGGCCTGATCGCTGATTTGCGCGGTTGGATTTTCCAGAACTTCATGCATGGCTTCTGGTTCGCCAGTATCAACAATGGCGTCGACCACAGGGGCCTCAATTTTCGGACGTCGGGCGATGGCCGCCAGTTTCTTGCTTTTCATGCCACTGGCAATTAACTGCAACAAGTCTTTACCGCTGAGCAGGGGTGAATATTCAAGAATTGGGGCAGAGACAATATCCTCCAGGTCTTCAGCCAGTTCCCGAATAAGATCGTGGGGAGCATTTTTGGAAGACTTCAGCTCCTCGGCGACAATGGCCCGGACCCTGGGCAACTCGTCGCGTGCCAGGGTGCTCAGAACGCCCATCGCCATGGTCGCCAGTTTCTCATTCTGTCCGGGCTTGAGATCAGGGATTAGACGGCTGATTTTACGCGCCAGTTCACTGCGCACCTCCGCATCGGGATCGCGGGCGAGAATGGCATCGGCCTGCAAGGGCGTGCCCGCGTTTTCAGCGACTTCCCGGCGCACTTCTTGGGCCTTGTCAGTGGCCATGTAGTAGAGGATTTCCGGCTCCAGATCCTCATGGGCAGCCAGTTTGCGACGATCTTCGAGAGAGCCTTTGCCTGCTATATCGCGGGCTTTTTTATAGGGGGGTTTTTTGCCAATGCCGGGCTTGGCTTTACGCTTGCCCTTACTTTTCCCGAAAAGCCACTTTAGCATCGTTTTTCCCGTATTGATCCGCTTATCACCATTCAATCACCCCTGAAGATGTTAAGATGGGATCGCCCGCTAAGCAAATTGATATTTATTGGAATCTGCAATGAGCGAATTAAAAAATATCAGCGCCAACCTTTGCCCCTTTGCCTAGCGCATCCGCATGGTGTTACAGGAAAAAGGGCTTGGCTGGAGGCCATATCAAAGCCTCCCTCTGCGGTTGATACCGGTAATCCAGCCTCGTTCTTCATCAAAAACTATGGCCGCTACGCCGGCGGCAACGCCAACGGCGGCACCGTGCGGAAAATAAAGCCCTAAAACAATTCCGGGCTCTCTTGACAGAAGCCTGGCAGGAACCGAATATAGTTCGCCAACCTAACAATTATTTTCGGTTACCATGAATAACAACGCCGCCGACACCCTGCTTGGCCCAGGGCTTTTAGAAGCCTCTGGCGAGAACCCGGCTATTTTATGCGACGATGCTTGCGTTAGCTATAATCAACTCGAAAAGGCCGCCTGCCGCGCCGGAAACGCCATCGCCGCCTTCGGGGTCGGGGTCGGGGATCGGGTGCTGATTCTGGCCGATGATCGGCCAGAATTCTTTTATGCTTATCTGGGAGCTATGAAAATTGGTGCCGTTCCGGTGGCCCTGAACTTACGTTTTTCACCTGCAAATCTAGCCTTTATTGTCGCCGACAGCGCTTGCAAACTGATCCTCGCCGACGCCGAATTTATCGCGCTTTGCAAACCGGCAATGGCCACGCCAGGCGGCCCAAAGATGGTTGTTCTGGATTCGGAATTTCCTGGCCTAATGGAACAACAGCAAGACTCTCTTTCCTCCCCTCTTCTGGCCCCTGAAGACATGGCCTTGTGGATATACACATCAGGGACCACCGGGGATCCGAAAGCCGTTGTCCATTGCGTCGGGGCGCTGTCCAGCGCTGATCGTTACCTGGGTTCAATTTTCGGTGTCGGGCCAGGAAGCAAAATATTCTGCACCTCGAAATTGTTCTTCGCTTTTTCACTGGGGCACACTTTACTTGCCGGTCTTCGCGTAGGGGCCAGCATTGTGCTTCACACTGGATGGCCAACAACCGCTTCTATTGCAAGCGTCATAGAACGTCACCGTCCCACCACCGTGTTTAGTGTGCCGACAATATACAGCGCCCTGTTACGGGAGAACCTGAGCGCTGGCGAAGGATTTGAAAGCGTCCGTCATTTTGTTTCGGCTGGCGAACACCTGCCCAAATCCCTGTTCGATAAGTGGATGGCGATGACCGGCAAGCCTATTTTACAGGGCATCGGGGCGACGGAAACCTTGGTCATGTTTATCGGCAACGCCCCGACGGACTTTCTCGCCGGGGCAACGGGAAAACCCTGTCCCGAGACGGAAGTGAAGCTCGTCGGGGAAAATGGTGAAATCATCCATCATGCCGGTGTTCCTGGTGTTCTGTGGGTTCGCAGCGGTTCATTAGCCCGCGAATACTGGAATCAGGAAGCCAAAAGCCGTGCGGTCTTCAAGGATGGCTGGTACGTCACAGGTGACGTCTTTTTCATGGATGATGACGACTTCTATCACTACCAGGGCCGCGACGACGACATGCTGAAAATTTCCGGCCAGTGGGTCAGCCCCGAGGAAATCGAGCAACATGTTCTGAACAATCCCCAGGTCGCTGAGGCAGCCGTGATCGGGGTCGAGGATTCAAGCCATTTGGTCCGTCTGGCCCTGTGCCTGGTACCGCTTGGGCGAAAGATCGATCACGACGCCCTGGAAGCTGAAATAATGCAAACTCTGCGCGCAAACCTTTCCATCTACAAATGCCCCAGGCGATTTATTTTCCTTGATGAAATGCCGCGCACCGCGACGGGCAAAATTCAACGCTTTAAACTGCGTCAATTTGCCACCGACCATCTGGAAACAGGCTCGTGACGAAAGACCCGGTCAATTGGGGCATTCTCGATGATCTGGTCGGCTTTCATCTGCGCCGGGCACAGTCTGTCGTATTTGATCATTTTATGGACACTGTGAAGCAGGAAAAAGTATCGCCCGGCCAATTCGGGGTGCTGACCCTGATCGCCGAAAATCCCGATCTCAATCAATCGGGGTTGGCAAGCGCCTTAGGAATCGAACGTTCAACCATGGTCGCGGTCATTAATGTGCTGGAAAGACGAAACTTGGTCAAACGGCAGGAATCCACGGCCGACAGGCGCTCCTACGTTCTTTCGCTCAGCAAACAGGGCAAAGAGGTGCTGGGCAGCGTCAAAACCAAGGTTCGTCAACACGAGAAGCAGATTACCGCCACCCTTGAGGGGAGCGAGAAACAAACCCTGCTCGATTTACTGAAAAAAATTAGCGGTCACTCAAACTAAGCGCCAGTTTACGGACCATATTCGTCGCCACCTTACGGCGATAGCCGGGCGGCGTGATGGTACTGGTCATTGGCTGCATTTGTTTCACCAACAACGCCGCCAGAGCGTCCAACGCCTTCTCATCTAATGGCGCGCCAATCAGCGCGTCAGTTCCGTGCACAAGGACGGGACGGGAATTAAGGCCGGTCAGGGCGAGGCGTATATCTTCGATAATGCCCTTATCCATTCTCAAGGCCATGGCCGCCCCGGCTAACGGAAATTCGATGCTGTCGCGGACCCGCACCTTGGCATAACCGGAACCTAAAGGCTGACTGCCAGGCAACCGAACGGCGGTCAGGATTTCCCCTTTTCCTAACAACAAGTGGGCGGCACCGTCATCGGCGTAAATATCGCTTAAGGGCACATTGCGCACCCCGTCAGGCCCCGCGATAGCCACGCGCGCGCCGAAGATCAGCAAGGCCGGGGCCAGATCACCGCTGAAGGCGGCAAAACAATGATCGCCGGATGGCGCCACATGGCACACATCGCCACGATATTTCAGGCAATAATCGTTGGCCCCGCGCCACCATTCGCTCTGGTTATAAAAGACGCAGCGGGTATCCAGACAAAGGTTGCCGCCCAGCGTCGCGACCGCGCGGTGGGTCGGCGCGGCGACGTGCGAAGCGGCCTGTGAAATGGCCGGGTAGGCCTGTGCAATGTCCTGATGCTCGAGAAGCGCCGCTAAAGTGACCCCCGTACCGATCACGTATCCGCCCACCCCGTCACTTTCAATCCGCCCCATGTCCTTGATGGTTGATAGATCAATCAGCGTTTCGGGAGCCTCTATGCCGCGCCGGATATTGACCATAAGATCGGTGCCGCCAGCCATATAGCGGGCCTGTGCGTACTGGCCGAAAAGGCCGACGGCTTCATCGATGCTGGCCGGGTGCAAGACAGTGAAGGCGGGCATATATTCCATCAGCTTGCCTTTGCTTTGCGCTGCTGTTTGACCTGGGCATCAATAATGCGTTCCGGGCTTAGCGGCGTTTCATGCAGACGCACTCCGATAGCGTCATACACGGCGTTGGCGATGGCCGGAATAACCCCGGCCAGGCATCCCTCGCTGGCCTCTTTCGCGCCGAATGGGCCGTTGGGGTCCATGCTCTGGATGATTTTGACTTGAATATCCGGGGACTCGACGATGGTCGGAACCCGATAATCGAGCATGTTGGCGGCCAGCGGCAGGCCCTTAAAATATTGAGTTTCCTCGCTGATCGCCTGACCGATGCCCATCCATACGCCGCCCTGAACCTGTCCTTCGACAGACAGCGGATTTAGCGCGAAGCCACAATCATGGGCAACCCAGACCTTATCGATGATGACCCGCCCGCTGACGTCATCGAGCGTCACCTCGACGGCCAGCGCCGAATAGGAATAGGCCATGGACGGGCCGACGCCCGCGCCCCGGTACTTGCCGCCCTGAAACTGGCGCGGCACGGTGAAGGTGCCTTTTGTCGTTATGGTGCCACTGTCGGTCAGTGCCTCGATGACCACATCCTTGTAAGGAATGTCCGATCCCTGCTGGCCCATAATGCGGTAACTTTCACCCTGGCATTCAACCTCTTGCGGGCCAACATCCAGTTTCCGCGCCGCCGCCTGGATCAGTATTATTTTTAAATTTTCCGCCGCCTGCAAGGCCGCATTGCCGACCATGAAGGTGACTCTTGAAGAATACGAGCCGTTGTCTTTGGGGGTGATGCGGCTGTCGTTGGCAATGACCGTCAGGCGGTCGAAATCAACCTTCAGGACTTCGCCGACGATCTGCGCCAGAATGGTACTCGAACCCTGGCCGATGTCGGCGGCACCGGTGAGAATGGTAATGCCGCCATCAAAATCAAGTTTCAGGTTGATCACCGCGTGGGGTTCGCCGGTCCAGTGAACCGGCTTTGCCGCGCCGGAAACATAATGGGCGCAGGCCATGCCCAAACCCTTGCCAGCAGGCATCTTGCCCTTGCGTTGTTTCCAGCCGCTTACCTCCTCAACCCAGTCCAGGCAGTCGGGCAGGCCGTAGGATGTCACTTCCAGATCATTGATGGTGCGCGTGGGCGCTTCCAGTAAATTGGCGCGGCGCACGGCGAAAGGATCAAGACCCAGCTGCACGGCCATCATATCGGTCAGGCTCTCAAATGCGTGACGCACATCGACGGTGCCGTGACCGCGCATGGCCCCGCAGGCCGGGGTGTTGGTATAAACCCGGTAACCGTCGTAACGAACCGCCGGAATATCATACAGCGCATTAAGCAACGATCCCGCATACAAGATGGTGACAATGCCATAGCCGCCATAAGCACCGCCGGTCTGCTCGACCGCACATTCGCAAGCCGTCATCTTACCCGCTTTGGTCATGCCGATTTTCATTTTCACCCGGGTCCGGGGGCGGCCCCGGTGGGTCAAGAACGTTTCCTCGCGGCTTAGTTTCATGCGCACCGTGCCCCCGGCGGCACGGGCCAGCAGACAGGCGATGATTTCAAAATTCAGGGCTTCTGTGCGCGCCCCGAAGCCACCACCAATAAACGGCTTGATGACGCGGACGCGGGATTCATCCATATCAAGGCACTGGGCGACGCGCTTGTGAACATAGAATGGTACCTGGGTCACCGAATGCAGGGTGATGCGGTCGCGCGCGGTGTCGTAGGCGGCGAGCGAGGCATGGGGTTCCATGTGGACATGAGTGACTTCGGCGCAATCGAAGCTTTCCTCCCTGACAATATCGGCAGCCGCAAAACCCTTATCGACATCGCCGAATTCGTTATGCACCTCGCGCTCCATGTTACCGGGCCGGTCCGCGTGCAAATCAACACAATCCTGGGCACGGGCGTCATCAGCGCTGTAATAGGCCGGTAATTCCTTAACCTTGAAATCGATTAAGTTCAGTGCCTTTTCAGCCGTCGCCTCGTCGATGGCGGCAACGGCGGCGACCGGCTCACCGCGATAGCGCACCTTGTCGCGGGACAGCGGGAATTCGTTCTGGGCGATGGGAATAATGCCGTAGGGAATGTCACAAACATCGCCGGTAATCACGGCGATGACACCGGGCAGGGCGCGGGCTTTTGAAGCATCCACCTGGATGATTTCTGCGTGACTGTAAGGACTGCGGAAAATCCGCCCCACGTAAGCGTCCGTGTGCGCCAAATCGGAAGTGTAATCGGCCTTGCCGGTGACTTTTTCGATACCGTCGATCAAGGGGGCGCGGCGACCGATCATGGGCCCTTTTCTTGTCATGACGTATTCCCGCCAGCCGCCGTTTGCACCGCCTCGATGATTTTAACGTAACCAGTGCAGCGACAGATGTTGCCACCCAGAGCACTGCGAATTTCCGCCTCGCTGGGGTGCGGGTTGCGCCGCAGCAATCCTTCGGCGGCCATGATCATGCCCGGTGTGCAATAGCCGCACTGACTGCCCAGTTTTTCGTCAAAGGCCTTTTGCAGGCTGGACAAGCGCCCCCCCTGGGAACATCCCTCGATGGTTTCCACATGGGCTCCCCGACACGATGTGGCCAGCGACAGGCACGACAGACGCGGCTTCCCGTCAACCAGCACGGTGCAGGCACCACACTCGCCGCCGTCGCACCCCATCTTGGTGCCGGTGTGGCGGGTGATCTCGCGCAGGTAATCAACGAGCAAGGTATTGTCTGCGACCGCGTCCTGACGCGGCTGGCCGTTAAGGGTAAGAGTAAGAATCGATTTGGACATCGCCGCTTCCTGATTAATGTTCGGGTACCGAACTAATATCAGGATATGTCAATCTGCCTGAAACAACAACCAGAAATTACTTGGCAAGGCCTTCGTAAACCACATGTGCGATCGTCAACAGTTCCGGGCGAGGCAGGTCTCCGCTCAGAGCAAAGGCGAAGGGCGCATCAATCCAGTAAAATGCCGAAACCTCTGCATTCTCAAAGAATTTGAAGGCCGTATCTTTGCCATCATTGGAACGCGCATAGACCGTAACGCGTCGCCCGGCGGCGTCTTCATACATGAATTGCGCCGCGGGACTGCCCTGATCCTCCAGTAACCGTCCGCCAACAAGTTGATAGCCAATGGAGTTGAGATGCGGCGCCCGTATCGGATTCCCCAGGCGCTTTGACAACCATTTGACCAGATGGGCTTCCTGCTTGGCGGCAACTTCGACCGGGTGGAGCACTTCTGCCGCATAAACGAGATGCGCACCAACCGCCCTTTCTACATAACTTGGTAGCGAGGAAATTGGCGGAACCCGTTGCAGGCCATGCAACCCCCACCCCCCCACAGCCCCGCTTATCAGCAAGACAACCGCCGCGGCAATCTGCATCCAGATCGGCCTGTTTGATCGGGCAGCGGGTTTCATCACCAAATCAAGCATTGCCGTCGGAATTGGTTCTTCGAGCACCGGATCAAACAAATTTTGCAGCTCTTTATTCTGTCGTCGGTAAGCCTCCAGACGCGCGGCATCTTCTGGTTGGTTCGCGAGCAATGCGTCCAGTCTTGAGCGGGTGTCAGCATCAAGCTCCCCGTCCACATAGGCACCCAGATCGGCATCGGAGAAGCGTTCTGACGTGTTCATTTCACCCTCCTCAGGGACGGCTTGCCGCCTTCATGACCGTTATCCATCAGGCCTCTGAGCGTCTCGCGCCCGCGTGACAATCGCGACATGACAGTGCCAACAGGGACGCCCAGTATTTCTGCGGTTTGCTTGTAATTCATACCTTCCAGTCCGACCAAAAGGATCACTTCGCGATGCTGGCCCGGAAGCAATTGCAAAGCAGCGCCTAGATCACGGACCAACAATCTCTGCCCTTGCGTAGGCGCCGTGCTTGCCATCATTTCCTGGCTTTCATCAAAGCTGGTTTCGTTCGGGCGTCTGGCCGATGAACGTAACTGGTTGATATAAAGATTGCGAAGAATGGTAAACAGCCAGGCTCTCATATTGGTATTTTCGCGCCATGACTGAAGCCGTGCAAGGGCGCGTTCCAGGCAATCCTGAACCAGATCATCGGCCAACACCCGGTCCCCGCACAAGGCGCGGGCGAACCGGCGCAGCTTGGGAATTTCGTCAATGACTGCCTGTCGTTTATTCATCAATCTTTCGCCGTTAGGATTTCCGGGGTGGAGGCAAACCAAAAACCTTCCACCCCGGTCAATCGAGCATGAACCAGTCTAGTTCATGCCCTCACCTTTAGCCATCAGGCCCATGTGCTTTGTCACAGCATTCAGGCCACCCTCACCTTTTTGCCAGGTTATATTGCCGTCGCCATTGTCGTCGAAGCCTGCAACAAGCTGGTTTGAAAGCGCGGCCATCTGCTGCACCAACTCAGAAGCCTGCGCAGCAGTGCTCGCAGCAATCACTTGCTCGCCAAGGGTGACAATCTGTTTTGCTCTGGTGACTGTATTTTCCGCCGAGGCGGTAACATGGACGGCGTGGGCGCGCACATTGCCAGAAGCATCACTACTCTTGGCGGCCAAATTAACATGCTTGGAAACGCCGTTAGCAGCCTTGAGGACGCCGTAACCCAAACCCGGTCCTTTTGATTCCTTCGAGGCATCTATGGCATGCAAGACATGATGGGTGTGCAGTTGCATCCATGCCAGATTGTCCGGTTTCTTGGCCGCAAAACCGGCATGTTGGGCGGCAATTTTGGCTTCTGCCATAGCCGTCGGTAGAAGCCCCTTGCCTTCAGGAGTGCCCTTCCAAGCCGTCGTGATATGCCCCATATGAGCATGCGACATGTTGCCCGCGGCGCGCGTCTGGTTTGATGTAAAGGCGTAGCCGCCCATAAGAACTGTTATTGCCAAAGTCGCTCCGGTAAGTGGTCGCATGATGCTTATTCCTTTAAAATTTGTGAACCCATTGTCGGGTCGATCAACGCCCGCACCTAGGTAAACACCAGGGCCAAGGGTTTATTCCATTGCAGGCAAAATATTTTTAACAATAGTTGCAACGTCCCAATACAAGCCGGGATTGATCGTTTGCCTAGGTCTGCTATCGTACGAAAATTAATTGGAGGATCTAAGGTGCGCGAAGCTTTTATCTGTGACGGGATCAGAACCCCAATAGGACGGTACGGCGGTGGTTTGTCGAGCGTGCGCGCCGATGATCTTGGTGCACTTCCGATATCTGCGTTAATGCAAAGAAATACCGCCGTTGACTGGCAAAAGGTTGATGATGTGATTCTGGGCTGCGCCAATCAAGCCGGCGAGGACAACCGCAACGTCGCCCGCATGGCCGCCCTTCTTGCCGGTTTGCCGTCCGGGGTTTCCGGCGCGACCATTAACCGGCTGTGCGGTTCGGGCATGGACGCCATCGGCAACGCCGCCCGCGCCATCAAAAGCGGGGATACCAACCTGATGATCGCGGGCGGGGTCGAAAGCATGTCCCGCGCACCGCTGGTCATGGCCAAAGCGGAAGTGGCCTTTTCTCGCAATGCGGAAATATATGACACCACTATAGGCTGGCGCTTCGTCAACAAGTTGATGGACGAGAAGTACGGCACCGAGTCCATGCCCGAAACGGCGGAAAACGTCGCCGCAGACTTTTCCATCAACCGCCAGGACCAGGACGCCTTCGCCCTGCGTTCCCAACAACGGGCAGAGGCGGCCCGCAAGGCCGGTATATTTACCGAGGAAATCATCCCCGTTACTATTCCCAAGCGGCGCGGCGATGACGTTATTTTCAGCGAGGACGAACATCCACGTCCCGCGACGACACTGGAGCAACTGGCAAAATTAGGAACGCCATTTCGTGACGGCGGCACGGTGACCGCCGGCAATGCATCGGGCATCAACGACGGTGCCTGCGCCGTGCTCATCGCATCGGAACATGGGGTAAAAGAACACGGACTTTCCCCCATCGCCCGCATCCTCGGCATGGCCAGCGCCGGGGTTGAGCCGCGCATCATGGGTTTTGGCCCGGCCCCGGCGACACGCAAGGTCCTGACCCAGTGCGATCTTAAACTTGAAGACATGGGCGTCATCGAACTGAACGAAGCCTTCGCAGCACAGGCCCTGGCAGTGACCCGGAATCTGGGCCTGTTTGATGACGCGGCCCACGTTAACCCAAACGGCGGCGCCATCGCGCTCGGCCATCCCCTGGGCATGAGCGGCGCCCGGATCGTGATGAGCGCGGCCTTTGAAATGCGCCGCAACAATCACCGTTACGGCCTGTGCACCATGTGCATCGGCGTCGGTCAGGGAATTGCGTTGGTGCTCGAAAGAGTCTGACAATGACATTTTGAATTTCGACTTCAAGCGCCCCTAACTGCCTTGACAGAAGGGAGAGGCTAAATCAAAATGTAAATAGGAATTTCGGTACCTATTTAAGTATTAGTCATCCTTTCCAGAATTTAACTTATTCCAAGAGTCAAAAACCCTATGATTGATTTCACCACCCATCCCGATAGTTACAAACATTGGAAACTGGCATTCGACACCCCCGTGGCGACCCTTTCCATGGATGTCGATGAAGACGGTGGCCTTAAGCCAGATTACAAACTGAAACTCAATTCTTATGACCTGGGCGTCGATATCGAATTATATGACGCCGTTCAACGCCTGCGTTTCGAACACCCGGAGATTCGCTGCGTCGTCATCACGTCGGCCAAAGAACGGGTTTTCTGTTCCGGCGCCAACATCACCATGCTGGGCAGTTCCAGCCACGTCGAAAAGGTCAACTTCTGCAAATTCACCAACGAAACCCGCAACGGCATCGAAGACGCCACGGAAAATTCCGGCCAAACGTATTTGTGTGCCATTAATGGAACGGCGGCAGGCGGCGGTTATGAGCTGGCCTTGGCCGCCGAACACATCATCCTGATCGATGATGGCTCTTCCGCAGTCTCCTTGCCTGAAGTGCCGCTGCTGGCTGTTTTGCCGGGAACCGGCGGATTGACGCGAGTTGTCGACAAGCGCCGGGTGCGCCGCGACCATGCCGATTTTTTCTGCACCCTGACCGAAGGCATCAAGGGCAAGCGTTCCGTTGACTGGAATCTGGTCGATGAAATCGTGCCCCGTTCCGCCATGGCCGAAAAAGTTCAGGCGCGGGCCCTGGAATTCGCCGATACCTCGGACCGTCCGACAGGTGTCAAAGGTGTCGAACTGACCGCCTTGAGGCGAAAAATCGAGGCCGACGCCATTACCTATGACAACGTCAGCATCCAGATCGACCGGGAGGAACGCAACGCACGGATCAATGTTTCCGCCCCCACAAGCATGCCGCCGGGCGATGTTCAGGGTATCCACGAACAGGGCGTCAATTTTTGGCCGCTGGCGCTGGCCCGCGAGCTGGATGACGCGATTTTGCATTTACGTTCCAATGAAGCGGACATCGGCACCTGGGTGTTTACCACCAGTGGCGAGGCCGATATGGTCGAAGCCGCCGATATGGTCTTGCTCGAAAATGCCAGTGACTGGCTGGTCCGCGAAATCACGCTTTATCTGAAGCGGGTGTTCAAGCGCATTGATGTAACCTCGCGCAGCCTGATTACGCTGGTCGAACCGGGAAGTTGTTTTTGCGGAACCCTGCTCGAACTCCTGCTCGCCGCCGATAGAAGTTTCATGCTGGAAGGCGTCTTCGAAGACGACAACCGGCCCACAGCTAAGATCAGACTGGGGGCCATGAACTTCGGCGGGCTTCCCATGTGCAACGGCCTGACCCGCCTTGAAACCCGTTTCCTGGATAATGAGGCGGCGATCGCAGCGCTTGAGGTTGAAAGCGGCAAGGATCTGGAGGCCGAGGCGGCGGACGAACTGGGGCTGGTCACCTTCATCCCCGATGACATTGATTGGCAAGACGAAGTCCGCCTGGCCATTGAAGAGCGGGCCAGCTTCTCGCCGGACTCCTTAACCGGTATGGAGGCAAGCCTGCGTTTTGCCGGCCCCGAAACCATCGAGACAAAAATTTTCGGGCGCTTGAGCGCCTGGCAGAACTGGATATTCCAACGCCCCAATGCGGTCGGCGAAGAAGGTGCGTTGAAGCGCTTTGGCAGTGGGCTTAAATCATCTTACGACACCAAGCGGGTGTAAGGGCAAAATTATGAGCATCGATTATCAGGAAAAAATCCCGAACAACGTTAACCTTAATGACGACCGCCGTTTGCAACGTGCGTTGGAGAAATGGCAACCCGGCTATCAGCAGTGGTGGGCCAATCTTGGTCCGGACGAAAGCCAGAACATGGATGTCTACCTGCGCACGGCGATCAGCGTCGAGCCGGGCGGTTGGGCCAACTACGGCCATGTCAAAATGCCTGAATATCGTTGGGGTATTTTCCTCTCCCCCGCCGAAGAAGGACGTCTGATCAGCTTCGGCGCCCACAAGGGCGAGCCAGCTTGGCAGGAAATTCCCGGTGAATACCGTTCCGAACTGCGCCGCCTGATCGTGACCCAGGGCGATACAGAGCCTGCCTCGGTCGAACAACAGCGCCATCTTGGACTGACCTGTCCGTCAATTTATGATTTGCGCAATCTGTTCCAGGTCAATGTCGAGGAAGGCCGCCATCTGTGGGCCATGGTCTACCTATTGCACGCCCACTTTGGCCGCGATGGCCGCGAAGAGGCCGACGCCATGCTGGAGCGTCATTCCGGCGATCCTGACAAGCCGCGCATCCTGGAAGCCTTTAACGAGGAAACACCGGACTGGTTGTCATTCTTTATGTTTACCTACTTTACCGACCGGGACGGAAAGTACCAGCTTGCCTCGTTGGCGGAATCCGGCTTCGACCCGTTATCACGAACCTGCCGTTTCATGCTGACGGAGGAAGCCCATCACATGTTCGTCGGCGAGACCGGCGTCGGTCGGGTCATCGCCCGCGCCTGTCAGTTGATGTGTGAGCACAAAAGCGACGATGTTCGCAAACACGGCGGCATCGACCTTGCGACCATTCAGAAATACGTCAATTTCCATTTCAGCGTCTCGGTCGACCTGTTTGGTCAGGAAATTTCCACCAATGCCGCCAACTATTACACCATGGGCCTGAAGGGCCGGTTTCAGGAAACCAAAATAGAAGACGACCATTTGCTCGGAGACAACCCTTACCCGGTGGCCGAAATCAAGGGTGAAGGGATCATTTTCACCGATCAAAATGCATTGACGGCTGTCAACGAGCGTTTGCGCGACGACTATATTCGCGACTGTCAACGCGGTGTCGACAAGTGGAACAGGATTATCAAAGACGCCGGTATCGATTTTGAAATCACCCTGCCGAACCGAGCCTTCCATCGCGGCATCGGATCGTTCTCATCCATCAAGGCGACGCCGGACGGACGCATCATCACTGAGGCCGATTGGGACCAGAAGCACGGCCAATGGTTACCCAGCGCGGCTGACCGGGAATACGTTACTTCATTAATGAAGGCCGTCACCGAACCCGGCAAGTACGCGCCCTGGATCGCCCCGCCAGCCAAGGGCATCAACGGCCAGCCAGGAGATTTTGCATACGTCCGCTTTAATTAGGGTCCAAACTCATTAAAATGATGCAATTCCATTGCCATAGGAAAGCCGAATGCAAGGAAATCAACGCGAAGGACATGCCAAAGCATATTCGAGCGTTATTGACGTGGCAGTCGGCTTTTCTATGACAACCCGAAGGCGCGGGAAATTTAGCCTTTGGGGGCGTCGGCGGACCTTGAAATATGGCCTATATTACTTCGGCCCGCCTCCTACCCAAAGGCTAAATTTCCCACGCGGAATGGATCGTTTTAATGAGTTTGGACCCTTAGGAAAAATCCGATGCGTGATCACACGGTTTCCATAGATAAATCAACAACCCCGGCGACGATAACCTACGCGCCGACGTTCAATGTCGCGCCAATGTTTATCGACCGCCATATCGATGAAGGGCGATCCGACAAGGTTATCATTCGCAGCGCCGCAGGAGACACGGTGACTTACGGGGAACTGGCCGAAAACGTCAACCGGACCGGGAACGCACTTCTGGGCCTAGGCATCAAGCCGGGTGAACGGCTGCTGATGATGGTCAAGGACAGCCCCGAGTTTTTCTACGCGTTCTGGGGCGCCATCAAGGCAGGCATCGTTCCCGTTCCCATCAACACCCTGCTGCGCGCCAAGGACTACCAGTTCATGATCGAGGATTCCGGTTGCGCCGGACTGGTCTACAGCTCAGAATTCGCAAGTGAAGTGGAACCGGCGCTGGAAAATGCCAGCCGCAAACCGGATTACGCCTTCCTGACCGATACATTAAATGACCTGATGGCGGACGCTTCAGACTCCCTTTCCCCCGCACCGGCCAGCGCCGATGCCGATTGCTTCTGGCTTTATTCATCGGGCACCACCGGCACACCCAAGGGCGCAGTGCATGCCCACCGGGACATGGTCGAAACCGGCGAACATTACGCCGCCAACGTGCTTGGCCTTAGGCAAGACGATATTTGTTTCTCGGCGGCCAAACTGTTTTTCGCTTACGGGCTCGGTAACGGTATGACATTCCCGCTGTGGCTTGGCGCATCGACGGTCTTGTTGCCTGGGCCACCGACACCCGATAGCACCTTCGACGTTATCGAGAAATTCAAACCGAGCATCTATTACGGCGTTCCCACACTCTATGGGGCACAATTGAGGGCCCTTGAAACGCAAAGCCGGGACTTATCTTCGCTTCGCGCCTGCGTATCGGCAGGCGAGGCCTTACCCGCCGACATTTTTCGACGCTGGCAGGACAAAACCGGCACCATCATCCTTGACGGAATCGGCTCGACGGAAGCCCTGCACATCTTCATATCCAACGTTCTGGACGACTGCAAACCGGGCACCAGCGGGCGTGTCGTTCCCGGATATGAGGCGAAAATCATTGATGAGAACAGTGAGGAGACCGCTGTCGGTGAAAGTGGCCGCCTGATCATCCGTGGCGGATCGACGGCCAGATACTACTGGAACAACCCGGACAAGACCGCCGAGACGATGATCGCGGGCTGGCTCGATACGGGCGATACCTACATTCTGGATGAAGACGGTTATTACCACTACTGCGGACGCAATGACGACATGCTTAAAGTGGGCGGCATCTGGTGTTCGCCCTTTGAAATCGAGGCCAAGCTGATCGAACACCCTAAAGTTCTGGAAGCCGCCGTGGTTGGCCGCGCCGACGCCGACAACCTGACCAAGCCCGAGGCCTTTGTCGTGCTCAATGATGCGGCGGACGCCGGTGACGCATTGGCGGAAGAACTTCTTCAACACTGCAAAGACGGGCTGGCAAGGTATAAATATCCGCGCTGGTTCAAATTTGTCGAAGATCTACCGAAAACGGCGACCGGCAAAATCCAGCGCTTCAAGCTACGCTGATATGGAAAGTAAGTTAGTCCCCCTGAAAGACGCCATCTCCGCCCACGTACCGGCGGGAAGTTCGGTGGTATTGGGCGCGGTGCTGGAACCCGATGTACCCTTTGCCGCGACCTACGAGATTATCCGCCAGGGCATCGGGGACCTGAATGTCATCGCGCCCATTTCCGACGCCTCGAGCGATATGCTGATCGGAGCGGGCCTGGTATCCCAGGTGACGGGCGCCTGGGTCGGTAATGTATCGGGCGGCCTTGGCCACAACTATCGTCGCGCTTTTGAAGATGTTGAAACACCAAGCATCAAGCTGCACGACCATTCCAATTTTTCCATTGCCATGGCCCTGATGGCGGGGGCTTACGGCATGCCTTATGCGCCCATGCGCTCGCTGCTGGGTTCGGATATCCTTAAATCCAATCGCCAATTGTTAAAGGCCGAAAATCCATTTTCCGAAGGCAATGACCCCATTGTATTAGTCCCACCACTCGTTCCGGATGTCGCCATTGTGGTCGTTCAACGTGCCGACACGTTCGGCAACAATCATCATTGGGGCTCTCGGGGGATTGTCCAGGAAGCGGCCCTGGCTGCACAAAAGGTGATCGTGCTGGCCAATGAAATCGTCGACCCCGAAGTTATCGCATCCGACCCCAGCCGGGTTTTGGTGCCGGGTTATCTGGTTACCGCCGTTTGCGACGTTACCGCCGCCGCCCATCCGTCGCCGCAAACCGGTTGCTGGAAACGCGATAACGCCTTCTTCGGTGACTACCACAGCCAAAGCCGTACTCCGGAAGGTTTTCAGGAATGGCTTGAGGAATGGGTTTACACTGTCCCCGACCACGCCGCTTACTGTGAAAAGTTAGGGGCCCGTCTGGAATATCTGCGCATCACCGGCTCTAACCTGGCCGCCCCAACCAATTACGCGGCGGGATAATGTGATGGTCGATTATTCCATTCAGGAACTGATGATTATCGCCTCGGCCCGTGAAATAAAAGACGGCGAACTGGTTTTCGTCGGCATGCGGTTGCCGATCACCGCTTATGGCGTCGCCCGGCTGACCCACGCCCCGAACGCGGTCGGCCTGTTCGAATGCGGCATCGCCCGCTACGCCCCGGCCAGCGATATGCTCTACACCATGGGCGATCCGCCAAACCAGTTGAACGCCGCCTGGTCCAGTGGCCTGATTCCGGTAATGAGCCAATTGCAGCGGGGCCGGATCGATGCCGGGTTCATTGGCGGAGCCGAGGTCGACCGCTACGGCAATGTCAATACCTCCTACATTGGTGATTATGACAACCCCAAGATCAAACTGCCGGGTTCGGGCGGCGCCGCCGATATCGCCGCCATGTCGAAACGGCTGCTGGTCATTATCAATCATGAAAAACGCCGTCTTGTGGAAAAGGTCGATTTCGTAACGTCGCCGGGATATCTGGATGGTGGAAATTCTCGCGCCCGGGCTGGACTGCAAGGAGGGCCTTCGGCAATCATCACGGACCGGGCCATTTTAAGGCCTTACGGCCCGGACCACGAGATGCATCTAGCCTCTCTGCACCAAGGCCACAGTGTTGAGGAAGTCTGTGAGAATACCGGCTGGAAGCTGAAAATTTCGCCCGCACTGGTTGAGACACCGCCGCCAAGTTCGCAAGAAATGGCGGCGTTACATAAAATCGACAAGGAAGGTTTTTGGCGATGAAAGGTGACAGCAACCTCGGCTTCGCATAGGATTTCGAATAGGTTCACATCAACGGGTTTATAAAAGCAAAAAAAGAGCCACAAACCCGCCGGGAGAATGAAAAGGGAGATTCAAACCATGAGTAAAAACAACAAATCCAGACGTAATTTTATTGCCGGCGCTGCGGCAACCACGGGGCTTATCGCGGCCAGCAACTTTATTCCAAACCGCTTTGCAATTGGCGCTATGGCACCCATCAGAATTGGCATCCTACTGCCCTATTCGGGTACATACGCCATGCTTGGTAATTCGATCACCAACGCCATGAAAATGCGTATTGATCAGGCTGGCGGCAGAATGGGCGGTCGTCCCATAGACTATGTCGCCGTCGACAGCGAAATGTCGGTTCCCAAAGCGCCGCAGAACACCAACAAGTTGATCCAGAAGGAAAAAGTCGATTTTCTGGTCGGCCCGGTTCATTCCGGTATCGCTGCGGCCATGGCCAAAATCATCGGCCATCGCAAGACGCCGATCATGATCGTACCCAATGCCGGTTCCAACGCGGTAACCGGCCCGTTGTGTGCGCCCAATATTTTCCGCGCCTCGTTCTCTAACTGGCAGCCTGCTTATCCGGGCGGCGTGTTGATGGGCAAAGAAGGCCATAAGACCTGCGTTACCATTTCGTGGAAATACGGCGCCGGTATCCAGATGATGGCCGCCGGTCGTGACGGCTTTGCCACCACCGGCGGGAAATCGGTCAAGGATATCTTGCTGCCGTTCCCGAACGTGGAATTCCAGGCCCATTTGTCTGAAATCGCCGCCTTGAAACCCGATTGCGTGTTCGCCTTCTTCTCTGGCGGTGGCGCGACCAAGTTCCTCAAAGACTACGAAGCGGCTGGACTGAAAGATAAAATTCCGCTGTATGGTCCGGGCTTCCTGACAGAAGGCGTGGAAAAAGCAGCCGGTTCCGCTGCCGAAGGGATCAAGACCACCCTTCACTATGCTTCCAACCTGGACAACCGGGAAAATCACAAGTTCCGCGCCGATTATGCATCCGCCTTTGGCTCCAACCCGAACGTCTTCTCGGTTCAGGGTTTTGACACCGGTTCGCTGTTGTTGCAGGCTTCCGCCGCTGTTGGTGGCGACGTCGAAGCAACGGCGGATGTCATCAAGGTGCTGGAGTCGACCAAGGTTCCTGACAGTCCGCGCGGTCCGTGGGCCATGTCGAAGGCCCACAACCCGATCCAGAACATCTATCTGCGTCAGGTTGAAAACGGTCAACAGAAGCTTCTCGGTATCGCCGCAGAAGCCCTGGAAGATCCGGCAGCCGGATGCAAAATGGCTTGAACCAGCTTGCCTTGAAATAAGGCGAACCCCGGCGCATGGTCAGGTTTGACCGGGCCCGGGGTTCCTTTTTTTCTGCAACATCAAATTAACTGTACATTCTGACGCTATGGATTTTGTCACTTTTCTTATTCAGGTCTTAAATGGGGTCCAGTACGGATTTACCCTTTTTCTCGTCGCCAGCGGACTGACGCTGATCTTCGGCATTATGGGTATTATCAACCTTGCCCATGGCGCGTTCTACATGGTCGGCGCCTACATTTGCTTCTGGTTATTCGGGATAACGGGCTCGCTTTTGGTGGCGATTGTGGTCGGTATCCCGATCATGCTGGTTTTCGGTTACACCATAGAACGACTGGCGATATCGGTTCTTTACAAACGTGACCATCTAAACCAGGTGTTGTTGACCTACGGCTTGATCCTGATCCTCAACGAGATGCAGAAAATCCTCTGGGGCAGTGATTTCTACAGTGTGCCTATTCCTGAAATCCTGTCGGGATCGATCCCCATGGGCAATCAGGAATATCCCGTCTATCGATTGTTTGTTTCCTTTGTCTGCATGATCGTCGCGGCGGTTATGTACATTGTTATCGGAAAGACAAAATTGGGGATGATGATCCGGGCCGGGGCCAGCAACCGTGATATGGCATCGGCGCTTGGCATTAACATCAATAGAGTGTTCGCCATTGTCTTCAGCCTTGGTGCGGCGCTGGCCGGATTTTCCGGTATGATCGACGCGCCGCTCAGTTCCGTATACCCGGGCATGGGCAATTTCATTTTGATTATTTCCTTCGTCGTCATCGTTATCGGCGGTATCGGTTCAATCAAGGGTGCCTTCGTCGGGGCCATGCTGGTCGGACTGGCCGATACTTTCGGCAAGGTGCTGGTGCCGGAATTCTCGTCAATGGTGATCTACGCCTTGATGGCGCTGGTATTGCTGTGGCGGCCGCAGGGCCTGTTTGGCAGGCCGACATGACCCATTCACGCCCACTGCTGATTTTCCTGTTCCTCGCCGTTGCCGGACTGGCCGCCTTTCCGTTGTTCGGCGAGGAGTATTATCAGGGCCTTGTTATCCGCCTGATGATCATGGGCATTTTCGCCATGAGCCTTGATCTGTTGATCGGTTTCACCGGGTTGGTCAGTTTCGGCCACGCCGCTTTCTTCGGTTTGTCGGGCTACCTGCTGGCGATCATCACTCCTGAAAGTGCGGCGGTCAGCATCTGGATCGCCTTGCCTGTCTGCCTGATCGGAACGGCGCTGGCGGCGCTTGTCATCGGCTGGTTCTCAGTCAGGACATCGGGCATTTATTTCATCATGATAACGCTCGCTTTTGCACAGATGTTTTATTACTACTTCAATGAAAATCAGGACTTGGGCGGCTCTGACGGAATTTTTATTTTCTTCAAGCCCAGCGTCTATATAGGTGACTTCCAACTTCTCGACCTAAACAACCCATTCAGCTTTTATTATTTCGTTCTGGTCAGCCTGGTGCTTTCCTATCTGTTGTTGTCAAAAATGCTTAAAGCGCCGTTTGGTCAGGTTATTCGCGGCATTCAGGCCAACGAGGCACGCACCCTGGCGCTGGGCTTCAACACCCAGAAATACAAGTTGACCAGTTTCGTCATCGCCGGAACCCTGGCCGGGTTCGCAGGCTTCCTTGAGGCCAACCACGGCGGCATCATGAGCCCGGCACATCTGGGCTGGCATGAGTCCGGAATGGCCATGATGGTGGTTATTCTGGGCGGTATGGGGACCTTGTACGGGCCGGTATTGGGCGCTTTCGCCATGGGTTTCCTGCAAGATTATTTTCAGGAACTGTGGAGCGATCACTGGCTGCTGTTGATGGGTTTCTTCGTCATCGCCGTCGTGTTGTTCCTGCCTAACGGCATTGCCGGTCTACTCGCCAGGCTGGGAAACCGCAAAGGGGGCGCACCATGAGTCAACCGCTTCTTTCAACAAGGAATTTAAGCAAGAATTTCGGTGGATTGGTTGCCGTCGATAATGTCAGCATTGATTTTCAGAACTCAAAAGTACACGCCATTATCGGTCCTAACGGGGCCGGCAAAACGACGCTTATCAACTTGTTATCGGGTGACCTGAGCCCAAGCAGTGGCTCTATTGCCTTCAAGGAGCACGATCTGACCGCGAAGAAAGCTTACGCAGTGTCGCAACTTGGGATCGGGCGCAGTTACCAAAAAACCAATATTTTCCTGGAATTCTCCTGTTTGCAGAATTGCTGGCTTGGGGCGCAGTCCCGTATGTCTACCTCCATGCGCTTTTTCAAACCCGCCAAAGCATATGATGAGGTGCGCGTGCGGGCTGAACGGGCGCTTGATCTGTGCGGCTTGAGCGAACGGACCGACACCCTTGCCTCCAAAATAAGTTACGGTGAGCAGCGACAGCTTGAAATCGGCATGATGCTGGCCACACAACCCGACCTGCTGCTTCTCGACGAACCGTTGGCCGGTATGGGTACTGATGAATCCAAGCAAGTGGTGGGGCTTATCAAACGCCTGGCGTGCGATCATACTGTTGTTCTGATCGAACACGATATGGACGCGGTGTTTGAACTTGCCGATATTCTGACAGTCATGGTTAACGGTAAAGTTCTTGCGAGCGGCAGCCCCCAAGAAATTCGCGCCAACAGCCAAGTGCAGGACGCTTATCTGGGCAACGGCGAGGAGGAGGCCCCATGACAGCCGAACGACCGATCCTCGAAGTCAGCGACCTGCATACTCACTACGGGGCCAGCCACATTTTGCACGGTATCGATTTTTCAGTGGGGCGTGGCGAATGCCTGAGCCTTATGGGCCGCAACGGTATGGGCAAAACCACGACCATCCGCTCCATCTTCGGGTTAACCCCGCCGAGCCAAGGCACCGTCCGGGTCAACGGTCGCGTCGTCACCGGCGCCGCGCCCCACCTCGTCGCCCGCCAAGGTCTGGGGCTGGTTCCCGAGGGACGGGAAATTTTCGCCAATCTGAGCGTCGCCGAGAATTTAGCGATGACCGCCAGGCCAGGCCGCGACGGGGCGCAGGAATGGACCCTGAAAAAGGTGCTGGAAACCTTTCCCAGGCTGGCCGAGCGCTTAAATAATATGGGTAATCATCTTTCCGGCGGCGAGCAACAGATGCTTTCCATCGGGCGGGCGTTGATGACCAACCCCGACCTTCTGGTACTTGATGAGGCGACAGAAGGTCTGGCCCCGCTGATCCGCAAGGAGATCTGGTCGGTGGTGCGCACGATCAAGAAAACCGGCATCGCCACAATTCTTGTCGACAAGGACATCGATGCCGTGCTCACCGTGTCGGACAAGAGCCTGATTCTGGTTAAAGGAAAGGCCGTGTTCAGCGGCAGTTCGGCGGAACTGGCAGCCAACCCCGCCATCCACGTTCAACACCTGGGCGTTTAAAGGCCGATGCGACCAATGGCTGGCAATTTCAAAGCCAGATCACCGGGATCGACGCCGAACGTCAGGCCCAGCACATTAATCTCCAACCCCTCTTCGACCCCGGCCAGAACGCCGAATAGACCAAACAGGGAAAACTGGTAACCGGTGCCGCTGGGGGCTCGCGCAAGCAGGGCATTGCCGGTCAGATAATCCTTGCCGATGGCCGTCGGCGGCAAGTCCAGCTTCAATTCGGGAACGGCCCGCGCTACGTACGCCGTGAAGGTATTGGAATTAGGGCCAGGCCAGACCCTGTATTGGTCCGGATAAGGGTAGTTTTTCGCCGCCCCATCGATGCGCGCAATCACCGCATCAACGCCGGGACCACGAATTTCGGCGAGCAATTGCGGGGTCGCCCCGAACCAACGGCCATCGGGCGGGCGATTTGAAATAGAGACCACGGACTGGCCGCTGTAAGCACGCCAGCCGATAACTTCGTAAACGCTGAACTGGGCGGCGTCCGTGGGTTTGACGGAAATCCACGTATGTACGCCCAGATATCCCCGCCAACTCCAGGCGCGGGCGGCGTAAACCTGAACCATCGCCTCTTTCGTTATGGCGGGGTCGGGGGCGATCCCGGCGGATTCCCGGCTCGCCGTGCGCCAATCCCCGCTGCCGTGGGCCAGGGATGATTTTATCCAGACCAGCGAAACCGCGGCGACAATCACCGAGAGCAGCAGAAAAAGAGTGCGGCGGAAGACTTTCATGAGCTAGAAGGTAAGTGTTAGGCTTGCAAACATCAACTGTCAGGCATTTTTTAAAGGTCTCGTCATGCGTTTTATCATCGCTTTTGCCGCCCTTATGTTCTTCAGCTTGCCGCTTTCAGCGCAGCAGAAATATTCCGCCTGGAGCAACCCCGATGGCAGCGGCGGGACAACCCGTGAGCTTGTCGACAAACTGAATACCCTGATTGACGAAGCCGAAAAATCCCGTGCCGCCGACCCGGTATTTCTGCGCGACCTTCGAGCGTTGACGCAAAGTTATGGCGCGCCCGCTTCCGCACCTGCCAAAAAGATATCTGCCTTAATCGACAATTTCACGGATGGCGACTTTACCACCAATCCGGTGTGGAGCGTCAGCGAAGGCCGGTTCTGGATCGAAAAGGATTGGGGTTTGCGTAGCGCCATTACGGTTGGGGCGGCGCCTGAACAACAAAGCAAAAAACCCGGCGGCAAAGATCTCGCCCTGGCCCTGTTCGGTGCGGTCCTGAAGCAGGCCACGAAAAATAAAAACGAACCGGCACAGGACGCCCAAGCTGCGCAACAAGTGGCCGCCATTCACAGCGCCGCCGTCATCAGTAACGCTTTTTCCATAGAATTCGAACTTTCATCCTGGCAACCCCAGGGACGCTTGGATATAGGCCCGTATCAGGGAACGGATACGAATTCCGGCTACCGCCTGTCCTATACGCCGGGAGGATCATTGGCGATATGGAGGGTTTCTTCCCGCGGCACCAGCATCGTCAAACAATCGACAAGTTCCGTGCCCCTTGAAGATCAAAAGTCTCACACCATTATCTGGAGTCGCAACAGCAACGCCAAAATGAGCGTCAGCATCGACGGGAAAACCGTTCTGAGCACCACGGACCGGAGTTTCAGCGATCCCTTCACTGGCATCGCCATCACCAACCGGGGCGGCGACTACATTATCAAGCGCATCGCCATCAGCAGCGACAGCTAAATTTAAATACCGATTTCCGCTTTCAGCAGCGGCGTCTCTTGCCAGTTTTTGCCGCTGGCGATGAGGCAGCTTTCGCCGTTTGGCCGGGTCGCCAGGATAGTGAAGTGGCCTTCATCTGAGGCAAAGACTTCGACCATCACGCCGTTGAAATTAATGCCGCTTGATACAGGGCGCTCGCCGTAATGCTGTTTCAGCCGCTCAATGAATTTTACCCGCTCGACACAGACGACTTCAGCCGCCGTAGCGGCCGGCATAAACGCCGCGCCCAATGGCAAGAAAGAAAGGATGATCGCCGCAACAAAAATATTTTTCATATTTGACCAGCTAACCCAAAACCCCCAGCAAAAACCAACGGTATTCAAAAAAACTACCAAATAAACACTACATTAGCAATTAAATTACCACATCTTGCGGATTTTAGCATTCTCCTTTTACGAGCATCGATCTAAAACGCTCATTGCGTCCCGAATAAAATCCATTTTTCATGCAAATGACTTGAGAATTTACAGAATCCGGCCTATTTTCAGGGTCTGGGTTTTGAGAATCAAGACTATAGAGTATTGATTCAATTGATTCTTTTAAAATTCATACCACATATTGTGGTCTATGGGCAATTTAGCGCTATATATCTGGGAAAGTGTTCGTGGCTAGAAGAATCACACAAACAAAAACGGGATTTTCCATTCTTGGGGCGGCAACATTGCTGTTGCTTTCGTCGGCAAGCACCCGTGCCGCGTCCCTGGAAAAAGAACTGGGCGATTTCATCTATCTGCACCCGCTGGTGAAGGCTGGCAGGGCTTCGGCGCAATCGGCGGAACAAGGCGTCAGACAATCGAAAGCAGGTTACCTGCCGCTTCTGACGGCGTCTCTCGCCGCCGGCCCCGAACATATTGATAGCCCGACCACCCGTTTGGCCGATAAAGACTCGCAACGAACCATGCAGACAGTCGGGCTGACTCTGACCCAAAATCTCTTTGATGGGTATCTGACCCATTCCACGGTAAGGACTGCCCGCCTGAACAAGGCCCTGGCCCTGATTACCCTGGAAGGAACCCTACAAAACACTTTACTTGAGGGAACCTCAGCTTATATCGATGTGCTTCGCCAGTACCGTCTGGTCCAGTTGGCGCACGGCAACGAGGCGACGATTGTCCGTCAATTGAACCTTGAAGACGAACGGGTCCAGCGTGGCTCGGGTATTGCCGTCGATGTCCTGCAAGCAAAATCAAGACTGCAAATCGCCAAGGAACGCCGGATCAACTTCGAAGGCGCTCTGGAGAACGCCGTCACTCGTTATATTCAGGTTTTTGACCATGTTCCCGAACTGGAATCCATGTTTGATCCGGTGCCACCGGTAGAAATGATCCCGAGCGACCTTCAAAAGACGATTGAAATCGCCATTCAAGAAAATCCTGCCATTACAAACAGCGCCGTCACCGTAGAGATTACCCGCGAGCGCCGTCGCACAGTCATCTCAGAATATGCCCCGGTTATCGACCTGGTCAGCACCGCCAATTACGAAAAGCATAATGCCGGAACAATCGGTACGCGACGTGATTATTCAGTTCAGCTACAGGCCAATTGGAACCTGTTTACCGGCTTTACGACCAGCGACAGCCTGTCCCAGGTCGCCTACGATTACGGCACCAGCCGCTCTAACCACGATCAAACGGTCAACAAGGTTATCGAGCAGGTAAAATTATCCTGGCAGGCATTGTTGACGGCCCGCGCCCGCCTTGAGCTTCTGGAAAATGCTGTCAATATCGCCACGGAAGTGTTTGTTTCGCGCAAGAAATTGCGCGAAGCGGGTAAAGAAACGGTGATCAACGTCCTTGACGCAGAAAACGAAGTTTCTAACGCACAAATCAACTTCACTGCGGCGTCTTATGATGAACGGCTATCCATATACCAATTGCTGCTGTCCATGGGACGGCTCAATCCAAGCTTTCTGAATCTGGCTTCGAACGACAAGTAAACCGGGTATTTAAGCGTTTCGTGCGTCCCATAGAGCCATGATCTGATCTGTTAAGGTCATTGGATCAAACGGTTTTGGGATAACGCCTAGGGCGCCCAGTTCCTTAAAACGCATCACTTCAGTCTCCATTACTTTGGCGGTCATGAATATGGCTGGTGTGTTTTCGAATCCGGGAATTTTCTGCAATGCCTGAAAGGTTTCCGGCCCGTCCATACCGGGCATCATGACATCAAGCAGGAACAGATCAGGCTTAAACTCAGGCGCGGCAGAGAGGGCTTCCTTGCCATCTCCGCACGTTCTGACAATCAGGCCACCGACAGCTTCGAGTGCCATTTTGGCAATTTCCTGAATATCAACTTCATCTTCCACGTGAAGAACTTTATGTAAGATTTCGTTCAACATCTGCCTCCTTAGAAAACTATACTTTTGTTAAATGGAATATTAAAGCCATCTGTCCAGTGTTAATTTAACGCATGTTTCACCAGCATCATCTCCATCGCGCTGACGCGCGGGAAAATCGGTAATGATTTTGTGCCGTAAAGCCTAACAAATCCGTGCTCCATGTCGGGGAACCCACCCTGAGAATCATCAAAACCCCTGACCTCCAATGTAATGGTCATTGTATTCCCGTCTACGGTTTCTTTTTTACGCCAAATGAATGTCGGATTGTTCTGCGGTCTGCCTTCAAACGGCGTCACGATCCGCTGCAAAATCTCAAGGGGCGGTCCGAAACGGGTTTCAAAATGCGACACCACCTGTTTCAGTCCAGACGATAAGAAGAACGCATGTGCATGGGTCAGCTTTTTGCCGTCATAACGCACGACTGCTTGCCCTCCACGATACACGCTAACGCCGGAATCAAACAAATGTGCAACAGGTCCTGGCCAGATGATGTCCTGAGCACAAAAAAGCACATGGCCGTTTTGTTTGTCGATGCACTGTTTTTTATCGCCATCATAGGGCATTCCCAAGGTCATCGATTGCCCCAACATCAATCCTGTGGAAACAACAAGAGGAACAACCGTCGTCGTTTTTATGACCGGTATAGGCGAAATGACTGGCAAAGGGAGCGGCGGGTCTGCAACCGGCTCAGGTTCTTCCATCATGGGGGCCGCCGCCACAACAACAACGGGAGGCAGAGGCTTTGGCTTGCCCGGCAGAAACATCCTGATTTCGCGAACAGGCTGTTCTTTGACGACCGCTTCCACAACGGAAACGCCAACCGGGGAAACGGTTGGCGGTATTGGCTTTTCAGCAGGCGCGGGTATTTCTGGCATTATTACCGGTGGGACCTCCTCCTCAACAGTTTCGACTGGTTCTTCGTTAACCGCAGGTATCATTTCAGGTGCATCGGGCAGAGCAACGCTAGCTACGGGCTCTTTCATAATATGGGGAGGTAATTCGATTACCACCTTCGACGTAGGCCGCCTAGAGCGTACGCTCAACATATCGCGCATCCAGGCTTTAAGGGAATGTGCTTCGTCGCTGAGGATTTTCCTGGCTGGCCCCAGAACTGTTTGGGCATATGCCATAACTCCCGTCAGGACAGACGGCCCCGTCTCTTCATTCCCGTCAGAGGCCGGAAAAGCCGCCGCAGGGAATAAGACAAGACAACAGAAAAGAAAAAGCGGCTTCAGTTTCATGGAATTATAAACACATGGGTTTTAGGAAAGGTGTTTCATTCAATATGATGGATGTCAGTGACTGTTAAGGAACTTAATATACAAAATGATTTAAATCCTGCTAACAAACCACTTATATCAGGGGCATTACAGGCCATATTTTCCAGCTCGTTCGAGTTTGGAATTTACCAAACTGAAGGGCCTAAGTGATCTTTTAAAATGATTAACAATGAATAATCTTCCGTCTGCCATTTCCAAAACCGAACACGACACCCCGCAGAAGAACAGACGCAAGCAGGGGCCGCGTTTCGACATAGATAATCTTATCAATATTCTTGAAATGTCTTCGGACATTATCTGCGTTTGCCTTGATGGCGTTATCACCAACGTCAATTCGGTAGCCATCGAATTGTTGGGCGCTGGCAGCAAAGAAGACATGATTGGCAAGCATTTTATCGATTTCATGGGCGATGATTATGCTACTGCTATCGATGATTTCATCGGTGTCCTGGCCGAAGAAACAGAACCCTTCCCGGCCAAGATGAACGCCCTGGATGGTAACGAGATAGGCGTTAAAATGAGTCTATTTAAGGCCCGGGAATTAGGCGGAAATTTCGCCATTATTCTGATCCGCGACGTGACACATCAGGTGCGCATATCCGAAGCCATCCGCCGCAGCGAAGCCAGATTCCGCAAACTGGTCAACAACGCACTTGATTTGATCTGCACTTGCGAAAACGGCAAGATCAACTTTATCAATGAAGCCGGCATGACCATGTTGGGCATTCAGGACACCGGTAAATTAATCGGCAAAGATATTTCCACCTTGTTTCATCGTGATTACGAGGAAATTTTCAGCGAAAACATCGATCGTCTGGTCGCCGAAGACATGTTGTTTCAGGCCCGTCTTTTACGGGACGACTTAACCTATGTGGATGTCGAGGTCGGCGTAACCTTATTTGATGTTTCCGGAACCCAGATAATGCTTGAGGCCCGTGACATCACGGGCCATAACCAAGCCGTCGAAGCCCTTTATCAAAACAACAAAACCCTGGAGCAAAGAGTTGTAGAAAGAACGCGTAAGCTATCGGAAGAAATAATCCTGCGCCAGGAAATCGAAGAAAAGCTACGACACGCTGCCAGTCATGACATTCTGACGGGCTTACCAAATCGCAACCTCATAATAGAGCGCATCAACGCGGCGTTGGCCATTGGAGCGCGGGAGAGTAAAAAGTTCGCCCTTCTTTTCATTGACCTTGATGGCTTCAAGGGGGTTAACGACAGCCTGGGTCACGAGGCCGGTGACCAAATACTTATTAAAGCCGCAAAGCGGATTTCCGGGGGACTTCGAAAAACTGATTCTGCGGCCAGAATTGGCGGCGATGAATTTATCGTTTTATTGAGCAATATCCCGGACAGGACATCGGTAAGTCGGCTGACCGAAAAAATATTAGCCAATATTTCTGCGCCCTACAGCAGCGGCGCGACGAAGGGAAAAATCAGCGCCAGCATTGGTATCGCCCTGTATCCCGATGACGGCAGCGATTATGACGCTCTCCTGAACAAGGCCGACCAAGCCATGTACAAAGTCAAGAAGAGTGGCCGCAACGGCTATAGTTTTACCTGACAGAAAAGCGCTTAGCCCTTGTCAGCATAATTTTTCCTGATCTCAAGGATTTTTTCCAGCGCATCGTTGAAATGACCGACAAGTTCGGCGTCGAATTGGCTGCCTGCGTTATCGTTGATAAATTTGATCGCCTCTTCCACCGGCCAACCTTTTTTATATGGCCGCTCTGACGTCAAGGCATCGAAGACATCGCAAATGGAAGCGATGCGCCCTTCGATGGGAATTTCCTCACCTTTCAAACCATTGGGATAGCCTGTGCCATCCCATTTTTCATGATGGGTCAAGGCGATAAGGTGGGCCATTCTCATAATACCATCTTCATGTTCGCCGATGATGTCGCCGCCTATTTCAGAATGGGTTTTCATAATTTCCCACTCTTCGGGCTCGAACTTCCCCGGTTTCAGCAGAATATTATCGGGAATGCCTATCTTACCGACATCATGCATGGGACTGGCCTGCAAGATAAGGTCGGCCATTTCCTCACTCATGCCAGCCTGAAGCGCGAGGCAGCGGCAGCTCTTGGACATGCGAATAACGTGCATGCCGGTTTCATTGTCGCGGTATTCACCGGCGCGCCCAAGCCTGCGGATCAATTCAAGTCGTGAATCCTGCAATTGCTGGGTGCGTTCGTTTACCTTTGCCTCCAGCACTTCCGCCTGACGAAGCCTTTCATTGTATAAAAAGCGAACCTCGAGAATATTGTAAATGCGGTTCAGAACCTCGGCGCGGTCGAAGGGTTTGGTGACAAAGTCCTTGGCGCCGCTTTCAAGGGCGCGTAAACGGGTATCCATATCCTGCTGGGCGGTCAACACCAGAACCGGTAGATAACCGCTATCCTCGATCAAGTGGAGTTGCTCCATAACCTGAAAACCGTCCAAATGCGGCATCTGGATATCGAGCAGGATGATATCAAATTTATGTTGCTGTTGAAGTTCCAAAACGAGCCGCGAATCAGTCGTGCTTTGGACGTTGGTAAACTCTTCCATTTCCAACATCATATTGAGCAGCTGAACATTGATCGGGTTGTCGTCAACGATCAACACGCCTGCTTCTTTGTATTTGGCATGATCTTGCAGCATGTGCCTTGGCATTCATCTTCAATAAAAGTAATTTCGCACGGTTCCAGACTATAATTTAGGAACGGCGTTGGCAATTCAAAGAGATTCTTTCAATTAAAGGTCGCCAACCCACAATCAGGTTACATAAAAGTCAATCATCGTCCCTGAGATCAATGATGCGCTTGACCCGGCCCATGGAACGTTCGATCTCGTTCACAGGCAAAACCTTGGTGTTGACGGAAAAACCAACCGAAACTTTAATCCGCCGCGCCAGATCCTTTGCGAGGTCGTGACGGAAACTCTCACCAAACCCACCAGCGTCGGGCCTGACTTCTGCCATCACGGTCAGATTTTCCATTCGGTCGTGCTTGGTCACTTCCAGTGAATAATGCGGGGATAGACGTTTGTCCTGCAAAATCACTTCTTCAATCTGCGAGGGGAAGACATTGCGACCGCGAATGATCAACATATCATCCGAGCGTCCGCCGACCCGCTCCATTCGGCGCATGGAACGCGCCGTGCCCGGCATCAGGCGAGTCAGATCACGGGTACGGAAGCGAACCACCGGCAAGGCTTCTTTGGTCAGTGAAGTGAGAACCAGTTCGCCATATTCGCCGTCAGGTAAGACTTCACCGGTTTCGGGATCAATAATTTCCGGATAAAAATGATCCTCCCAAATATGCAGGCCGTCTTTATCTTCAACACATTCGCAAGCAACGCCCGGGCCCATGACTTCCGAAAGGCCATAAATATCAAGGGCGTCGATGCCAAACAGCTCCTCAATTTCATCACGCATGGCGTAGGTCCAGGGCTCTGCCCCGTGGATACCGATCTTGATCGAGGTATCACGCGGGTCAATGCCATTGCGTTTGAGCATGTCGGCCAAAGACAGCATGTAAGACGGCGTCACCATAACGATATCGGGCTTGAAATCATTGATCAGTTGAAGTTGTTTTTCGGCCTGCCCACCGGACATGGGGATGACCGTACAGCCAAGTTTTTCAGCGCCGTAATGCAGGCCAAGGGCGTTGGTACGCAGGCCGTATCCAAAGGCGATGTGGGCGATCTGGCCTGGTTCGGCTCCGGCGGCGCGAAGTGAGCGAGCGACAAGGTCAGACCAGGTATCAAGATCCTTCTTAGTATAACCGACAACCGTCGGATTGCCTGTTGTGCCGCTGGAAGCATGAATACGTGCAACATTTTCACGCGGTACGGCGAACATGCCAAAAGGGTAGCCTTCACGAATATATCTTTTTTTGCTAAACGGAAACTTGGCCAGATCAGACAAGCACTTAAGATCGTCAGGATGAACACCCTCTTCATCAAAACGGTTCTTATAATGCTCTACATTGTCATAAGAATGCTTGATCGACCATTTCAGGCGCTCAAGTTGCAAGGCGCTGATCTCGTCACGCGACGCATTTTCAATGGGATCAAGGGTATCCTTCGAGGGAGCATTGGCGTTCACGGTTAATCTCCATAAAACTGATTAATTGGTGGCGGTTAATCTAACACAGGTATTTTTGCTGTCGGGGTATCTTTGCCATGGACAGCGCTCGACAGCAAGCCCCACCGTGGGCTGTCAAAGTGATTATGCCAGCATATTGACCCTGCCAATTGATAATCGTCAATTTTAAATATATAAATTCCCGCAAAAAGCCCCATATACCTGTTATTATTGGTGCTATTTGCCCTCGTACGGTGATAATAAACAATCATGTCGCTTTTAAAAGTACTCCTCATCGAAGACTCTCTGGACAAGCGCGCCAGTATTGAAGAATTGATGCTCCCCATTGCCAAGGCTTTTGAACTTGAAGTCGTCGATAGCTATGACGATGCGATCAGGGAAACCGGTTCGAACAACCACGATGCATATCTAATCAGCAAAGAGTTTGCCGACGACCGGGGTCTGGAAATCGTTTGGGAAATTTCCGGTCGCGGCTGTCAGGCCCCCGCTTTGGTATTGGCCAATGACGACGATGCGGAACAGGAAAGCGAAGCGGTCAATCTGGGCGCGATGATCTATCTGGTTCGCGAACAATTAAGTTCACGTTTTCTGGAACGCATGATCCGCCATGCTATTGACAGGAAACGCTACGAAGACAACATCCGCAATAACCAGGAAGACCTGATCAAGCGGATGATGGATTTACAGGATTCCAGCGAACGATTCGAGGCGCAAAGTGTCGAATACATCGAGATGGCAGAAGACCTGGCCGTTACCAAGGGTGAGCTAGAGGTGGCCCTCGCCGACGTCACCGGCAGCAAACAGGAACTGGAAGCCCTGAACCGGGAAAAAGACCGCTTCTTCTCCATCATTTCTCATGACTTACGAAGCCCTTTTACCTCCCTGCTTGGTTACACGGGTATGATCGCCATGGCAGCGGACAAAATGTCCCCCGAAAAAATCGTTGAAAGCGCCATTAACATCAACGAATCCGCTACCCGTCTTTTCGCCTTGCTGGAAAATTTGCTGGAATGGGCGCGCCTGCAAATGGATCAAATACCCAGCGAACCCATCAAGCTGGAAATGTGTGACTTGGTCAGCAAAACGGTTGATGTCCTGGGCCCTGTGGGCACCGACAAGGATGTGAGCGTCATAAATAATGTTGCAGATGAGGTAACGGCCTTCGCCGATGCCCACATGGTCGATACGGTTATCCGCAACCTGGTCAACAACGCCATAAAGTTCACCAAGGCCCAGGGAACGGTCACAATTGAGGGTCACAATACCGGCGAGATTTGCGAAATTTCCATTTCCGATACCGGTATTGGCATGGCCCCGGCCCAGATTGATAAACTGTTCAGTATCGGCGACAAGAATTCGACCAAAGGAACCGGGGGAGAGACCGGAACGGGCCTGGGCCTGCTTCTATGCAAGGATTTACTGGATAAATGCAAAGGCTCGTTGGACGTTAAAAGCGAACCCGGCAAGGGTGCAACTTTTACCATCAGCCTACCCGTTGGCTGACTTGTCCCGGGCGTCCTGTCCGAACGCCTCAAACAGGGCGCGGGAAAACGGGTTTTCCATTACTTTAAATTCCGGGTGCCATTGCACGCCCACGGCAAAGCGACGGGCATCCGTTACCGTAAGCCCTTCGATCAGGTCGTCCGGCGCAATAGCCTGAACGCTCAAACCTTCACCAACCCGTTCCACCCCCTGAGCGTGCAAGGAATTAACCTCAATATTTGTGGAACCTGCCAATTCGGCAAGCAATCCGTCTTCTGTGAGGCTCATACTATGGACCGCGGCGAAGCGCTCATCCATCGGCAATTCCGGTTTGCTGCGGTGATCGAGCAAGCCGGGCACCTCGAAAACCCGTTGGTGCAAGCTGCCGCCGTAAGCGACGTTTAATTCCTGAAATCCCCTACAGATACAAAGAATGGGCACTCCGGCGGCGACGGCTTCCCTAATCAGCGGCAGGGTCGTCGCGTCGCGGTAGGGATCGTGGGCCGTGCCTTCGACACTACCCGGCCCATCATAATGATAGGGTTCCACGTTTGAGAGACTGCCCGTAAACAACAGGCCATCAACGTGGGCAATAAGAGTTTCCCGGTCCAGTGCCTCACCCAAGGTGGGAACAATCAAGGGCACCGCCCCGCAAACCTTTTCCAGCGCCTCGATAAAATCGTGCGGGGCGCTGTCATAGTCGTAGCCGTCAATGTCTTTGCGGCAACCGGAAACACCGATGATCGGGGGTGGAGATTTTGAATTCATGACGATGAACCATGCCTTTATAAACGGGAGATGGCAAGAGGCTGAACTATACTAAATAACCTCAATATAATATGGTCACTTGAATATTCCGGCGAACTGTTAAATATAAGGAAAACAAGGGATAGATGGAGAGAGAGAAGAGTGTTTAAGGTAGTTTTTGCGGGCAAAGCAGGAAAATTTATGTTCGCCGGATTGGTGGCGCTGTTGTTGTTCGCTGTCCCGAGCAAAAGTCGCTCCCTCGAACTGGGTTTAACCCCCAGCCACGTCTATTCCCTGTGGCTCAACATCAACCGATCACTCCTCGCTTACGCCAAAATCGTATCTGACGATAAAAGCAGGCTTGTTGAGCTTGAAGCGATGCAGCCGATGGTCTTTCAAGGCAAGGTTCCAGCCGATGTTTATGCCCTGGCCAAAAAAATCAACGCCCGGCTCAAGGGACATATTTCCATCTCCACTGAGACGCCAGACTGGCTTATTGAATTTGAGCAGATTAGTGCATCAGCGGGTTTTAAAGACGAAGTGACAACACCGAGCGGCGTCTTTCTGATTTCAACACAACTGCTTAACGGGATCGTCGATGTGGTTATCGACAACACAGGTTGGGAACAACCCGTTAGCGACTTTTACGTCATCAAGGATATCCATGAAAAAACTCCCAGCGATGTGTTCGGCTTGGTCGATCTGGCGTTAAGAAGGATTGAAATAATCCTGGGCACGGGTCGGGGCTAGCATATTGTTTAATTTTCCCCACATCCGGATTACCGCTTTCGGCAAAGGCCTAGCCGTCGCCCTGTCACTGGTCGTGGCGTCGATCATCCTGACCTCGGTGATAACTTTTCAGCAATCGAACAAGATAGCCGGCGCATGGCGGGATTATAACACTTTAACGGAGCAAAAAGGCATCATCCTGAACCATCTTCGTGGCCTATTGGGTTACGACGGCATGATCCATCACTACAAAAACTTCATCCTGCGCCGGGAGCGTGACCGGGCCGCGACGACCTATAAAAGGATGTTGGAAATATCCATCGCCCTGACGGCGTACCGGTCGCTCGGCCTGAGCACCCGGGAACAGGCGGCCCTCGATATTTTGATCGAAACCCTCGATAAATACCATTCGGCCCTGATCAATGCCGAAATATTCGCCGCCCAGTCCATGCCCCCCAACGACATCGACAAGGCGGTAAAAATTGACGACACATCGGCAACGGTCGCCCTGGCTATTCTGGATAGCGAGCTCAATTCCACTCATCAGGTCAGTGAAGAAAAAGTCTACGGCGCGATCGACGATCTGATCTCCTTTGTCATCGTTTCGGCAATCCTCACTGGGTTGTTTGTTTTTGCCCTGGCCAGCTGGATTATATGGTACGTGCGCCTGGAACTGGTCGCCCCCCTAAACGCCCTTGTCGATGCCTTCCACCAAATCGACCCACATCAACCGGGTGCCAAACGCTTACCTAACCACGGTGGCGACTTGGGCTATGAGCTAAATCTGGTCGCCAGCGCAGGCAACGCCTTCCTGAAAGCCTCCGAAGATCATCTGATCAGACTGGAACAAACAGAATATGCATTGCGAGCAAGCGAAGAGCACCTGCGTACGGTTGTGGGAACTGCCGTTGACGCCATTGTCACCATAGATAGGAACGGCATTATCCAGTCATTCAACGCTGCAGCGGTGAACACCTTTAATTATAGTTTGAATGATGTCATCGGCAACAACGTCAAGATGCTGATGCCGGAACCCGACCGATCCGCCCACGATGGTTATCTTAGCGCCCACCACAAAACCGGAATCAGTAAAATCATCGGAATCGGTCGTGAAGTCGTTGGCCGCCGCAAAAATGGCGATCATTTCCCCATGTGGCTCGCCGTTAGCCGGACGGAAAGCGCGGACCAACTCGGCTTTACCAGTATTATTCGGGATATCTCGGCTGAAAAAGAGGCCGCGACAAAGGTCCGCATGGCCAAGGAAGCCGCCGACCAGGCCAACAGGGCAAAATCTGAATTTCTCAGTTCCATGAGCCACGAATTGCGCACTCCCATGAATGCCATTCTGGGGTTTTCTCAGTTGCTCGACAGCAACCCCAGGGAGCCCTTAAGCCCTTCTCAAAAAGAATATATCGGCCTGATCCTGAGAAGCGGTGATCATCTGCTCGACTTGATCAAACAAGTTTTGGAACTGAGCAAGATCGAGGCTGGCCATCTGGACGTTTCTTTCGAGCAAGTCTCTGTCTGTCCACTTCTGGAAGAATGCGCCCAAAGCATGGAGCACAGGGCCTCGCGCCTCAATATTTCTCTTGCTTGCCATTGCCCCGAAGGGGGCATCGCATACGCCTGGACCGATCCCATTCGGTTACGACAGGTTTTGCTCAACTTATTATCGAACGCCGTCAAATATAACAGCGAGGATGGCAGTGTCGCCGTCAATTGCCGGGTCATGGGCGACAACATGATTCGCATCAGCGTAACGGATACGGGTCCTGGCATTCCTGAAAGTAAACACGAAAATCTATTTAAACCTTTTGACCGACTTGGCCGTGAAGCCGGGCAAATTGAGGGCACCGGTATTGGACTTACCATCACCAGTAAGCTGGTCGTCGCGCTGGGTGGAAAAATCGACTTCAAAAGTACCGAAGGCAAGGGCTCGACGTTCTGGGTTGACTTGCCGATATCGGATACTTCTTAAACGACACCGCGTCGATTGCGCCGCCTTTAAGTCCAGAGTAGTCTCTCTAAAGAACCAGCCTAATCAAGGAGAAACCCATGCAAGCGGTCTTCGTTTTTGTAAAATGTGAACTTGGCCGTGCATACGCGGTCGCCAACGCACTGATTGAAAAAGTCGAACAAACGTCGGAAGTCTATTCCATTTCCGGGGAATTTGACCTAATGGCCAAATTTTACATCTCCAAAGACTGCGACATCGGTCATTTCGTCAACGAACAGGTACACGCCATTGACGGCATTAAGGATACCCAGACGATCATTACCTTCAACGCATTCACTTAAAAAATGAGTATGAGCAACCTGATTATCGACGAACGACCGCTTGAGGCCGTCGCCGTCTTCAAAGGACAACCACAATCGTGACTTATCAATTCCTGGATTACGAAGTTAAAGACGGGCTCGCCGTCCTGATGCTCAATCGACCCGCAAAGCTGAACAGCTTTACAGGGGAAATGCTCGAAGAAATCAACACCGCCCTGAGTGAAGCGACGAAGAATCCAGATGTGCGCGCCGTGCTGCTCAGCGGCAGGGGCCGCGCCTTCGGGGCTGGACAGGATTTGTCTGAACGCGCCGTCAAACCCACAGGCACGCCGCCCAATCTGGGTGAGTCTCTGGACCAGCGCTATAACCCTATCGTTCGCCAGTTAAGGGGCATGGAGAAGCCGGTTGTTTGCGCCGTAAACGGTGTTGCCGCCGGAGCAGCGGCAAATATTGCGCTTGCCTGCGACCTGGTTCTGGCGGCCAGATCGGCACGCTTTATCCAACCCTTCTGTCGCCTGGGGCTGGTGCCAGACGCTGGCGGAACATGGTCCCTGCCCCGTCTTGTCGGCCGCGCCAGGGCTATGGGCATGGCCATGCTGGGCGGTGATGTCTCAGCCGAACAGGCCGAACAGTGGGGCCTGATTTGGAAATGCGTCGATGACGATGCGTTGATGGATGAAGCCATGAGCCTGGCCAAAACATTGGCCACTCAGCCAACCGTCGGTCTTGGCTTGATCAAACGGGCGATCAACGAAAGCCATGGCAATACCCTTGACGAGCAACTGGACCTTGAACGCGATTTCCAGAGCATCGCCTGCCAGACCGAAGATTACGGCGAAGGCGTCAGCGCCTTCCTGGAAAAACGAAAACCCGCCTTCAAGGGACGATAAAGTGAAGCCTTTATCGCTTAAGACTATAGTCGCTGTTATCGGCGCCGGCACCATGGGGGCCGGAATTGCCCAGGTTGCGGCCCAGGCTGGGCATCGGGTTTTACTCTATGACGCCAATCCAGAGAGCGCAATAAAAGCAACTTCCAAAACCGCCAAGGGGTTGGAGCGTCTCATTGAGCGGGGAAAGTTTAGCCCTGAAGAAGTCGCTGCAATCATGGCGCGCCTGACCCCCGTGGCGACGCTTGAAGACCTGTCCCCGGCCGGGTTGATTATCGAGGCCATCCTCGAGGATTTAGCGATCAAACAAGAGTTGTTCAAAAACCTGGAGGGCATTTGCCCCCACGATACCATTTTGGCCAGTAATACTTCGTCCCTCTCAATCACCACCATCGCAAGCGCTCTTTCCCGACCGGAGAATTTCATTGGCCTGCATTTTTTCAACCCCGCCCAGGTGATGAAACTCGTCGAAGTTATCAGCGGTTCGCATAGCGCGCCCGAAATTGCCGAACGCGCCTTCGCCACTGCCGCGGCATGGGGCAAAAAACCGGTCCACGCCACATCGACCCCTGGTTTTATCGTCAATCGGGTGGCTCGGCCTTTTTATGGTGAGGCCCTGAGGGTGCTTGAAGAAAACGGCGCGGACGCGGCCACTATCGACGCCATCATGACCCAAAGTGCGGGCTTTCGCATGGGGCCTTTCGAACTGATGGATCTGATCGGCAATGACATTAATCTGGCGGTAACCAAATCCGTCTATGCCGCCTTTCAGCAAAACCCCCGCTTCAAACCATCGCGCTATCAGGAAGACCTGGTGGCGGCCGGAAAGTTCGGGCGCAAGAGCGGCAGCGGTTTCTTCGACTACAGCGAAGACGCAACGCAAGAAGAACCGGTGACCAGCGCAGCCGCGCCGCGCCGCGAAGGTGTCATGGTTCACGGTGACCTGGGTGTTGCCAGCCCGCTTGTTGGGTTGATCGAGAAAGCCGGAATCGGTCTTGAACACAAGAAGACTGACGACGATCAGGGATACATAAGTGTCGGCTCGGCCCGGCTTTTTTTAAGCGATGGGGCATTGGCCGCAAGCCATGGTGACAACGCGGTGGCCTTCGATCTGGCCCTGGATTATGAAAAAGCAACTCGTATCGCGCTTTCCCCTGCAGACAAATGCGATCCAGTAGCCCTGACCACTGCAATTGGCTTGTTTCAGGCTCTCGGCAAGTCGGTTTCCGTGATTCGCGATGTTGCCGGGATGGTCGCTATGCGCAGCGTTTGTATGCTCGCCAATGAGGGGGCTGACGCCGTGCACAATCAGGTTTGCACCGCCGCCGCCGTCGATACCGCCATGTGTTACGGTGTCAATTATCCAACAGGCCCGCTGCAATGGGCCGACGCCATCGGCCTCAACTCCGTTGAAAGGGTGCTCGATAATATGGCGGCGCTCACCGATGATCCCCGCTATCAGTGTTCCGCCCTTATCCGGGACATGGTAAGGTCGGGCTCTCAGTTTCGCAGCTAGTCAAGGACCACCCATGAACAAAGAACAGTTTCACGAAGTGATGCAACCGGTGATGAATGCCATTTCCGGCCGGGCTATCGATCAGACGTTAGCGGTTGACCTGAACCGCGATTTCCCCGCAGAAGGCAACACCTTCAAGGCCATTGACGCGGCCTGCCATGTGGCCATCAAGGCTGGCTGGATGTGCGCCCACGGCGAAGAAGGCCGGCGTTTTGGACGGGTTATCAAACCGACGCCACAGAGCCATGATTTAAGCGTCGATGTGGTCCAGTTGACAGACGTCGTCGGCCCCCACCACAGCCACCCGACCGGAGAAGTCTGCCTGACCATGCCGGTCACGGCAGGCGCAAAATTCGATGGCCAAGGGGCTGGCTGGTGCGTCAATGAACCGGGCTCGGCCCACAGTCCAACGGTTATGGGCGGCGAAGCGCTGGTGCTCTATCTGCTGCCAGATGGCGAGATTAATTTCACATAAGGGTTAAAAAATTCGATGAGCATTTGGGGTAAGGTTATCGGCGGCGCAGCCGGATTTGCACTTGGTGGGCCATTAGGCGCGCTGATTGGCGCCTATGCAGGCCATAAAATGGATCAGGCGCGCTCCGGCGCAGGGGCGACATTTGGCCCCGCAGGCACAGATCAGCAATCCCGGCAGGTCGCCTTCACCATGGCGGTCATCGTGCTTAGCGCCAAGATGGCCAAGGCCGACGGCGTCGTCACCCGCGAAGAGGTCGCCGCCTTCAAGGAGATATTCCACATCCCCGCCGATGAAATGGCCAGCGTCGGCAAGCTGTTCGATGAAGCCCGCAAGGATGCCAGCGGGTTCGAGCCCTACGCCGAACAAGTCGCCAAAATGTTTGCCCGCGAACCCGCCGTGCTCGAAGAACTGATCGGCGGCTTGTTCCATATCGCCCGCGCCGACGGAGTCATCCATCCATCTGAACTGGAGTTTCTGGCCAAGGTGTCGATCATTTTCGGCTTTTCCGAACGCGACTTCGAACGCCTGCGCGCCAGTTACGACAAGCCGGAAACATCAAACCCGTACGAGATTCTAGGTGTCTCCAGAGATGCCGATGATGCCGAAATCAAGAAAGCCTATCGCAAACTCATCCTCGTCAATCATCCCGACAAACTGATGGCCCAAGGGTTGCCGCAGGAATTTATCGATCTGGCCAACGAAAAAATGGCGGCCATCAATGCCGCCTATGACAGCATCAAGAAACAACGCGGCATGGGATGAATAACGAAAGATGAACAACGAGGGATGAAACACCAGCCATCCTCCAATTTTGACGAACGCCCATCAGGCACCCCCATCGACATGCTGGTACTTCATTATACCGGCATGGAAACCGGGAAAGCCGCCATCGACAGGCTGTGCGATCCGCTGGCCAAGGTCAGTGCCCATTATGTCATCGATGAAGATGGCACGCTGACACAGATGGTTGGGGAAGATTGCCGCGCCTGGCACGCCGGACACGCGTATTGGCGCGGTGCACACGATATCAACGCCCGTTCCATTGGCATCGAACTTATCAACCCCGGCCACGCGTTCGGCCTGCGGCCCTATACGGATGCCCAGATGCAGGTCCTGGAAAAGTTGGCCTTGGACATCGTTGCACGACATAAAATTCCGGCCCGCAATGTGGTTGGCCATAGCGATGTCGCCCCGCGACGCAAAACAGACCCCGGTGAGATGTTCGATTGGTTCAGAATGTTCAAAGCGGGGCTTGGTGTTTGGCCCACAGATGCCCTGCCCCTTGAGCTTGATCAGCAACAGGCGACAGACCTGCTCACTGCCTTCGGTTACGAGATTGTTGATTTTACCAAGACAGTGGAAGCCTTCCAGCGCCACTTCCGGCCCAGCAGAATTGACGGCCAGCTTGACCATGAAACGTCCGGGTTGCTTGACCGCCTGTCCGCACTCGTGGGATAACAAGGTGCCAGACGGTCGGATGGCTGCGGTCCTTTTAGGATCGAGGAAAGTCCGGGCTCCATGGAAACACGGTGCCGGTTAATGACCGGCGGGGGCGACCCCAGGGAAAGTGCCACAGAAAGGAAACCGCCTTTTTTTAAAGGTAAGGGTGAAAGGGTGCGGTAAGAGCGCACCGCGCTCCCGGTGACGGGGGCGGCATGGTAAACCCCACCGGGAGCAAGACCGAGTAGGGACGGCCAGTGACTCCGGGTCACAGGCGGGTTTTCGCGCCGTCGTCCGGGTGTGTCGCACGAGGCGTCCGGTAACGGACGTCCCAGATGAATAGCCATCTATCGCGGGTTGGCTTCGGCTGGTCCGCGTGGACAGAACCCGGCTTACAGACCGTCTGGCTTTTTTTATCCAAAACGCCCTTGCAGCCTATCCCGCCTGTCGGGATACCCCCCTCCTGAAGCAAGTTTCCTGTTGTGGTTTCACCCTCAATCACCAAAATAGTATAATCATTATAATCTGGAAGAACGTGGTGCAGGACGATGGCTGAAGATAAGCAACAGATATTGATTTGCGACTGCGAGGGCACCATGGCCCTGGATGTAAAATCTCTTTCAAAGGCCTTGGGCGGAGCCAATATCAAGGCCCACACCAGTCTCTGCCGCAGCCAGATTGATGCCCTTTCCAAGGCCGCTGCTGGCGATGGCACGGTCACTGTCACCTGTACCCAGGAAGTACCGGTTTTTCTGGAAACGCTGGACGCGTTGGATAATCCCGCACCGGTAACTTACGTCAACATCCGCGAGCGGGCAGGCTGGTCCAGTGAAGGCGGCAAAACAACACCAAAGATAGCGGCATTGCTCGAAGAGTCCTTAGTCAAGGTCGAGCCGGCCAAGAATATGATCCTGACATCCGAGGGGGCCATCCTGATATTAGGTTCAAACGAGCACGCCCTGGACGCCGCCAAGCGCTTGTCACAACGCCTGGATGTTACCCTGGTGTTCGAGGGATCTTCCGGGCAAGCCGTAACACCCTCGCAATTGATGAATATCCCGGTCTTTTCAGGAAAGATCGAGGCCGCTACAGGGCATCTGGGCAACTTCGACGTTTCCTTCCCCGCCCTGTGCCCCAGCCTGCCTTCTTCGAAGGGCGGGTACGCCTTTCAGAAACAGGGCCAGGCAAGCCAATTGAAGGCCGATTTGATACTCGATCTGAGAGGTGCCGATCCCCTGTTCACCGGGCCGGAGAAACGCGACGGTTACTTCAATCCCGCGCCAAATGATCCGGTCAGCATCGAACGCGCCCTATTTGAACTTGCCGACATGGTCGGAGAATTCGAAAAACCCCGTTACATTGCTTACGACAGCGCTATTTGCGCGCACGGGAGAAACGGCATCCCAGGCTGTTCCCTTTGCGTTGATCTGTGCCCGACAGGGGCGATTACGTCCGCCGACGCACGCGTCGCCTTCGACCCTTACATCTGCGCCGGTTGCGGCAGTTGCGCCGGGTCTTGTCCGACGGGTGCGGCGGAATACGCCATGCCCAGCGGCATCGATACCCTGTCCCGCCTGCGCACTTTGCTGGGAACGTACCTCAAAGCCGATGGAAAGAACCCAGTCATATTACTCCATGACCGGGAATTCGGCGATGAAATGATCGCCATCATGGCCCGTTCCGGCAAGGGGCTGCCGGCTAACGTATTACCGTTCCTGCTCAACGAAGTGACGCAGGCCGGTCTCGACATGCTACTGGCCGGGATCGCTTATGGAGCGTCTCAAATCCTGATCCTGGCCCCGCCTCACAAACGCGAAGAACAAGACGGCTTGAACAAGCAGATCAGCTATTCCAATTCTATTTTAAATGGCCTGGGTTATGGTGCGGAACGCCTTACCTTGATTGATGATGCCGACCCGCAAAACGTCGAAGCGCGACTTTATGACTTGATCCCGCCCGCTTCCATCGGCACCGCCACCTTCATGGCCCTGGGGAACAAGCGTCAACGCCTGAGCCAGATTCTCGAAAGCCTGCACAAGCAGGCGCCACAGCCAGTTGATGTGATTGCCCTTGAAAAAGGCGCGCCGTTCGGTGCCGTCGTAATCGACGCTACGGGCTGTACGCTTTGCCTGGCGTGCGTCAGTGCCTGCCCGGCAAAAGCGCTTCGCGATAACCCGGACGCGCCGGAACTAAAATTTCAGGAAAGCAATTGCATCCAGTGTGGCCTGTGCAAAAGCACCTGCCCGGAAAAAGTCATCAGCCTGAGCCCGCAAATAGACTTCAAAACCCTGAGCGCCCAGGCGATAACTCTTAAGGAAGAAGTCCCCTTCGAGTGCGTCCGTTGCGCCAAGCCCTTCGGCGTCAGCTCGACAATTGAGAAGATGATCGAAAAATTGAACGGCCACAGCATGTTCCAGGACCCCAAATCCCTGGAAAGACTCCGCATGTGCGACGACTGCCGCATCATCGACATGGCCGAAGGGGAAGAACATCCCTGGGCGTCGAAACAACGCAGCACGAAAACCACGGAAGATTATCTGAAGGAGCGAGAAGAGCTGCGTAAACAGGCCGCCGAGGCGATGGGGGAAGCCCCACACGAAGACAGTTAATCTTTTTCCAGCTCACAATATGACAGGATAAAGTCGGCGACGGCATTGACATCGTTCAGATTTATGAGCGGCACATTCAAGCCATCAATGGGGCCATCCCCGGCAACGGCGACGATCTTGTTATCATCGGGGGACAGCAATTCCTGTTCGTGGTCGTGACGGAATACTTCCATCTTGGCATGGCCTTCGCGCTTGAACCCCTCAACCAGCAACAAGTCAACCGGCTCCAACTTTTTAATCAATTCCGCAAGTGTGGGTTCGGGATCATCGCGCAGTTCGCGGATCAACGACCAGCGCCCGGCCGAAGCCACCATCACCTGCCTGGCCCCGGATTTTCTGTGCCGATAGGAATCCTTGCCCGGCTTGTCTACTTCAACATTATGGTGTGTGTGCTTGATGGTCGAAACGGTAACGCCCCGCGCCGTCAGTTCGGGGATCAGTTTAACCAAAAGTTCCGTCTTGCCGCTGCCGCTCATGCCGACGATGCCAAAAATCTTCATTTATTCCTCATCGTCTCTTGTTCCCGGCAAGGCTTCGATCAATGTCCGGAAGGCATCACCGTTTTCGGACGGGCAACCGGGACCGTATATAACCACGGCTGTAGCCTCCATCTGTGAAGCAGCTTGTATGGCCTCCTCCAGGTTTTTGCAAAGCGTAACCGGTATACTGCCTTTAAGGGCGCTCGCCAAATCCTTGCCAGCCTGACCAAAAAGATAAGCCCCTTTGATGCGTTTCGAAACGCTTTTTATGGCTGATATTCCGTCATTATTGACAATTTCATCCCCGCCCCCGATCCAATGGATGTTTTCATATCCTGCGAAACTGCTGGCCACACAATCAAGGGATGTGGAGGCGGCGTCATTTATATACAGAACGCCATCAATTTTCTCGATTTCCTCAAGATGATCGACAAGGCCCGGAAAACTGTTGATCGCCGCCATGGCGGCATGGGGTTCAACGCCGATGGCGCGCACCGTGGCAAAGGCCGCAGCGACATTGGCCTGGGCATGGGGACCCGCAAATTGGGCAATCGCCGACAGGTCCATCACCGCCGTCGGCTTGCCCCCATTGAAACTATCAAACAGCGTCCCTTGTTTCACGAAAACACCGCCCTTGACCGACTGCTTGATCGAAACCGGAAAGACCCGCTGTTCCCCTGCTTTTGATAATTTCTTGAAAATGTTCTGCGATGACGCATCGTCTATGCTAATAACTGCGGCGCGGGGTTCGGTCTGGCGATGGAAAATTTGCAGCGCCGGTTTGCGCCCCATTGTATCGTCCATGTTCAAAAGCACTGCCACATCGAAGGTTATGGACACCGTATGGTCAAGCCTGAAGGGTGTCATCTCCAGCACATACACCCCTTCGCTGCCCAACGGGTCCGTATTCAGGGCTGATGTCCCGGACAGCCCGGCCATTTCCCCTTCCCGGCCCGTAACCTGCAAAAGGTAGGTGACGATAGCAGCGGTTAAGGATTTACCATAAGCCCCGGAAATGCCGATGTAGGCGGCCTCGCGCTGGGTCCGCGCCAGCAGTTCGACATCGCAGATAACCTCCAGATTTTGCTCAAGGGCACGCATTGCCAACGCCTTGGCTGCCGCATCGTTCGCCCAGGCATGAGCGGAAACGACCAGTGTTGTAAAGTCGCGAAGATCCCCGCTGCAAAAGTCTTGCGGCGAAATACCCGCTTCAAGTGCCCTGGCCCGGTTGTCCGGGTCGTTATCCCAGGCAGAAAGCTCGGCCTGTCCCGCGTGTAAGGCGCGCGCCGTAAAAAGCCCGGCTTCATCCAGGCCGTACAAGGCTACGGGATAACCGGCAAAAGGGAAGACATCGATCAAAGGCTAAGACTTAATCATCGAGGTATTCGGCAACCAGTTCCGTCAGCCCGAGAACAGGAAGATCCATCTCGTATTCATCGATGGCTTCTTCCAGAACATTGCGACAGTTACCGCAAGCAGTGACCAGGGCTTCCGGCTTGACCGCGTCCAGTTGCTTTTTCTTGGCGCCGAAGGAGTTGATGCGCAGTTTCTCGGCCCTGGCATTGGCACTGACGCCACCACCACCACCGCAACAGATGTTGGCAACGCCGGCATTCTCCATCTCGATGAAATTACCATTGACCAGATTAAGAAGATTTCTCGGTTGCTGAACGATACCGCCGCGACGAACGATCTGGCACGGGTCATGGAAAGTGACCCGGCGCTGGTCTCGTTCTGCTTTTGTCTTGATGCGGCCTTCACCGACAAGCTGGTCAAGCAGTTCGAGAATATGAATAACCTGAAAACCATACTTTTTGCCAACCAGATTTGGACCTTCCCAGTTTAGCGCCGAATAGGCATGGCCACATTCCGGGCTGACGACATACTTGACTTGCAGCTTCTCGGCGGCATCGACAATGCGCTGGACCAGGGTTCTGGCGACATTCTTGTCACCCATCTGGATGCCAACATTGGTGGCCTCATAAGCATCAGTGGAAATCGTCCACGACACCCCGGCTTGTTTGAAGATACGCGCCAGCGCGCCGATCACTTCGTAGAAGTTCAGAATTTCCATGGCCGACAGGATAATCATGTAGTCGGCACCGACTTTATCCAGCTCGATGGGAATACCAACCTCTTCGGCCTGCTCACCGACGATCTTCGCCAGTGTTTCAGGCTTGATGCCAAGTGGACTGCCAAATTCTATGGCCCGTTCGGCGGCACCGGTCAGGCCTTCGGGCACCAGTCCGGCGGCAACCATGGCTTCGCGGGACTTGCGCACCAGTCCGGCGATGTCGATGCCCATGGGACAAACAATGGTGCAGCGCCCGCACAGGGTACAGGAATCGTAGATCAACTCTTCCCAGTCTTTAAGCATCTCTTCACTGACTTCGTCGGGAACCAGGCCGAACATTTTCTTGATGCCAGAAAGTGGCGCTTTATGGCGTTTGTAGACACGGCGCATTGGTTCCAGCTTCCACACCGGGGTGTAGCGAACATCGCCCGTCGTCTCGTAAAAATGACAGGCCTCGGCACACTGCCCACAGTGAACGCAAGCATCCAGATAGGCGGCGGCAGAGGCATCGATATTATCGATAAAGGTTTCGATAGCGGCAGAAACACTCATGGTACGACTCCCCGGCGACCGAAGAAGGCACCCGTGTAAGCCCGGCTGAACATAAACGTCACCGCGTGCATCAGGCGACTGAACGGGAAGTAGATAAGCCAGATTTCAACGCTCAACATGTGGATGGCGCGTAAGCTATCATGGCTTTCCTGTAAAGCGAGACAACCGGTCAGCATGGCAAGGAACGTTAGCCACGATCCAATATGGTCATCGGCATCGGAAATATGGATCATCACCGGATCCGATATACGCCGAATCCACAATAAGATCAGGCCGGTAAAGGCGACTTCGGCTGTCAGGATAAAGCCCCAGCGCGGCATCATCACCCAGTCGAAACCGGTAATATTTTCCTTCAGGAACAGCACATGTGGGGCTGCATAAATCAGCAACCCAAACAGCCCCAAGTGAAACATGTAGCCGGCGATCAGGTGATAGAGGGTGCGGAAGGTAAAGCCGCCGTGGGGAACGAAATGCAGAAACTGCCCCTTGATCGCCCCCATCAGGGAAGAGGCGCGGGGAATAGAAATATCCGGCTTACGCCCCATGCGGATGATGCCGAAAATGCGCCACAGCGCGCCTGCGACGAAGACGCCAGACGCAAGCAGCCAGAGCGGTCCTTCAACAACTTCAAGGAATGTCATTCGCTTCGTCCTTTTCTTCCGTGACCGTCTTCTTTTTTGCGGTCATTCCGCCGGCATTTTATCGGGTTGAACATTTTGCGGGGTCCCTTCAACGATGTCGTTATCCGCTGCCATAGCCTGTTCAGCCCACCAACCATGATGTTCTTCGGCCCATTTTTCATCAACACTGCCTAGCGTCATGCCTTCGAGTGCGCCTTCGACGCCAATGGTGCCCAGGTAAATATGCGCGAACGATACCGCAATAAGGACGACAGCACCCCCGGCATGAATAAGATGCGCCAATTGCAGTTGCTGAACGCGCTCTGCAAGCCACGGAAAATCGAGCAACAAGCCCGAAAGAGAAATCGCAATCCCGACAAAGAACAGCAACCAGTACCAGAATTTTTCACCCAGGTTGTACTTCCAGCTTGGCGGATGCCCCTTGGAAAAGAAACCGCCTTTCAAGGCCCAGACCAGATCACCTTTCTGCCAGATATTATCCTTCAGATAAACGCCGAGCATGATCACCAGCGCGACGACAAAAACCGGCCCCAACAAGTTATGGGCCTGCAATGAGGCGCTGGCGAATGCCGACCATGCTTGCTTGCCGACAAGCGGCGCAATGACATAGCGCCCGAACATCATGAACAGGCCACTAAAACCAAGCAGGATAAACAGACTGGCGATAAACCAGTGTATCCACCGTTCCGCTTGCGAGAACCGGGAAACCCTTCGACCCGTGCGCCCACCGGTCATCTTGATTTGACCGTGCATCACGAAGAACACGACCACAAAGATCAGCGAGGCAAGGATTAACAGGCCACCCCAGTACGAAAGCGGACCATTCCTTAATGAGCGCCATTCCTCGCCCGGTGACTGGATAAGGACTGGCGTTCCGGTCGCTGTTCCAGACAGATTGAATGGCTGGCCACGACGCAGTTTGCGCCAGAAATCGGAATCGCTCTGATTACCCAATGTCTTGCCCGGCACGTTACCATTGGTTTGTGCATAGGCCTGGGATTGCAAATCAAACGACCCGGTCAACCCCATGGAAAAGACCCAGACACCCAAAAGCCCGAAACACGCCGCCATGGACAGGCGCTTGAATATCAGTCTGATTTTTTTTGACTTATCCATATTTACTTTCTTCCAGACTGGGACCAGGCCCTGAGACGCAGCGACTGCAACTTCGCCTTATCGATAGGAGAGGCAACCTGTTTCTTCGCCCCACCGACAGGCGCATTCGCGCCTGCCTGATAGACGATGCGGGTGCGCAAAGAGGCCCACAGGTCCTGACTGAATGGCTTGTCCGGGTTTTCACCCATGAACTTACCCGCCTCGAAGCTGAGCAACCGCCCTTGTTCTTCGGCGCGGCAAGCACCCAGAGAAAAGGCGAGCACACTCACCAGTCCCAGCAACAGCACACGCTTATGCATATCCGCCATACTTCAATAGCCCTTCCGAAGTCGTCAGCTTAATTGCTGCCTTTCTTCTCGTAGGCTGTACCCCAACCCCAGGCACCGGAGCCAAAGCCACGAGCGACAACACGCTCCCGGTAGATGTTGGAAACTTCGTTACCATCACCGCCGAGCAACGCCTTGGTCGCGCACATTTCTGCACACAACGGAAGCTTGCCTGCGGCCAACCGGTTGGCGCCGTATTTGGTCTTCTCGGCCATCGAGAAGTCTTCTTCAGGGCCACCGTTGCAGAAAGTGCACTTGTCCATCTTGCCGCGCGAGCCATAGCTGCCAGCCTGCGGATACTGCGGCGCGCCAAACGGGCAGGCATAGAAGCAATAACCGCAACCGATGCACAAATCCTTGGAATGCAGGACGACGCCCTGTTCAGTATCATAGATGCAATCGACCGGGCAGACCGCGATACACGGTGCGTCCGAGCAATGCATACAAGCCACCGAAATGGATCTTTCCCCCGACCTGCCGTCATTAATGGTGACGACCCGGCGGCGGTTGATGCCCCAGGGGACTTCGTTAGCGTTTTTACAAGCGGTAACACAGCCGTTGCATTCGATGCAGCGTTCGGCGTCACACAGGAATTTCATACGTGCCATTTGCCTATCTCCCTTATGCTGCTTCGATGCGACAGAGCGTCACTTTGGATTCTTGCATTTGCGTCACCGAGTCATAGCCATAAGTGCCGCACATGTTAGCTGCCTCACCAAGCACGTAAGGATCGGTGCCCTCTGGATACTTGGATCTGAGGTCCTTGCCCTGCCAATGCCCACCGAAGTGGAATGGCATGAAGCAAACACCGGCGGCGACACGGTCGGTAATCATCGCCTTGATGAGGACCTTGCCGCCTTCCGGGCTATACAGCCACATGTCCTGACCGTCCCTGATGCCAGCGTTATTGGCATCAACGGCATTAACCTCGCAGAACATTTCCTGCTGCAATTCGGCAAGCCACTTGTTGGAACGGCTTTCATCACCGCCGCCTTCATATTCAACCAGCCGCCCAGTGGTCAGAATGGTTGGGAACTTCTTCGAGTGATCAACCTTCTGAATTGACTCATAGAGCGTCGGCAGACGATAGCTCCTGGTGTCCTTGTAGGTCGGATAATCGGCGACCAGATCACGCCTTGGCGTGTACAGGGGTTCCCGGTGTGTCGGGATCGGATCAGGGAATGTCCAGACCACGGTACGCGCCTTGGCGTTACCGAAGGGGGCACAACCATGTTTGATGGCGACCCGCTGGATACCACCGGAAAGGTCGGTCTTCCAGTTGCTTTTGTCGCCAACGCCCTTGGCCATAATAGCCTTTTCAGCCGCCGTCAAATCCTTGTCCCAGCCAAGCTTTTTGAGCATGGCCATGCTGAACTCGGGATAACCATCCTTGATTTCCGAGCCGACAGAATATGAGCCTTCGGCAAGCAGGTTTTCACCGTTTCTCTCAACACCAAAGCGGGCGCGGAAAGTCAGGCCGCCTTCGGCGACCGGTTTCGACGGATCGTAAAGAATAGGCGTTCCGGGATGCCCCATTTCAGGCGTTCCCCAGCACGGCCACGGCAGGCCATAATATTCCCCGTCGCACGGGCCGCCCCGTGCTTGCAGGGTGGTCCTATCGAAGGTGACCTTGTTGGCCATATGCTTTTTCATGCGTTCCGGTGATTGGCCGGTATAGCCGATGGTCCACATCCCGCCGTTGTATTCGCGTGTGATGTCTTCGATGACAGGCTCGTTGCCATTGACCTTGATCTTCTTGAACATCTCTTTTTCAACGCCGAACTTCTTGGCGAACATGTACATGATTTCATGGTCAGGTTTTGATTCGAAGGCCGGTTCGACAATCTTGTCACGCCATTGCAACGACCGGTTGGACGCCGTCACCGAGCCATAGGTTTCATATTGGGTACACGCAGGCAGAACATAAACCCCGTCCTGACGGTCAGGGATAACCGCCGCGAACGTCGGCACCGGATCAATAATGACCATCAGGTCGAGCTTTTCCATCGCCGTCTTCATTTCCGGCAGTCGGGTCTGCGAGTTGACCGCGTGGCCCCAAAGGACCATGGCCCGAACATTGTCAGGCTGGTCGATGTTTCCTTTCTTCTCGAGCACACCGTCAATCCAGCGCGAAACCGGAATGCCCTTGGTTTCCATCAGCTTCTGGGTCGCGAAGCGGCCCTTCAGCCAGTTATAGTCGACATCCCAGACACGGGCCCAATGCTTCCAGGAACCGGTCGCAAGACCATAATAACCAGGCAGAGAATGTGACAGGATGCAGAAATCGGTGGCACCCTGAACATTATCGTGACCGCGGAAAATATTCGCCCCGCCACCGGCTTTGCCCATATTGCCAAGGGCCAGCTGGAAAATGCAGTAGGCGCGGGTGTTGTTGTTACCGTTTGTGTGTTGGGTGCCGCCCATGCACCAGATGAAGGTGCCGGGCCGGTTGTTGGCCATGGTCCGGGCGACGCGCTTCAACTGCGAACCCGGAACACCGGTTACCCGTTCGGTTTCCTCGGGCGTCCACTTCTTGATTTCTTTTTTGACCTGATCAAGACCCCAGACGCGCTGGCGAATGAACTCTTTATCTTCCCAGCTGTTTTCGAACACATGCCACAGGATGCCCCAGATCAAGGCGACATCGGTGCCGGGACGGAAGCGAACAAATTCGTCGGCGTGGGCTGCGGTGCGGGTAAAGCGCGGATCACAGACAATCAACGCCGCATTGTTCTGTTCCTTGGCTTTCAGCAAATGCTGCAGGGCCACGGGATGGGCCTCGGCCGGGTTGGAGCCGATCAGGAACATTGCCCTGGAATTGTGAATATCGTTATACGAATTGGTCATCGCCCCGTAGCCCCAGGTGTTGGCGACACCGGCAACCGTCGTGGAATGGCAAATGCGGGCCTGATGATCACCGTTGTTGGAGCCCCAGAAGGCATAGAACTTACGGAACAAATAGGATTGTTCGTTACTGAACTTAGCCGATCCCAGCCAGTAGACGGAATCGGGGCCGGAAGCCTTGCGGATATCCAGCATCTTGTCGCCGATTTGGTCGATCGCGTCTTCCCAGGAAACGCGTTTCCATTTACCGCCTTCGAGTTTCATCGGATATTTCAGGCGGCGTTCGTTATGGGCGTGTTCGCGCACACTGGCGCCCTTGGCGCAATGACTGCCAAGATTGATCGGACTGTCGAAGTCCGGCTCCTGACCGGTCCAGACGCCATCTTCAACTTCGGCTATAACGCCGCAACCGACTGAACAGTGGGTGCATACAGAAGCGATACGCTTGGCCTTTTGACCATCAGACGTCTGCGCCGCAGCGGGTTGTATATGGCCCAGCGTCGCCGCCGAAGCCAGCGCGACGCCGCCAGCCGTCAGGCCGGAATTACGCAAGAATGTGCGGCGGTCAATGGCCCCGCCAATAGATCCGGCAAGCGCCTGGCTGAGACGCGAGTTTTTTGAGGTCCCGTTGGTTTTTTTTATCAACATGCTGTGTCTCCCTTCCTAAAACCGCGCCAGTTCATAATAAGTACGGACATGATCCGTTTCCTGATATCCGCCCGCCGATGAAGACGTCGCGGGTGCGGCCTCGCTCGTATTCGGGGCGACACTGACCGCAGCGACTGCGGCGGCGCCAGCAGTCAGGGCTGCGCCTTTCAGAAATTCTCGCCTGGGTAGCCGTTCCGTTTTGGTTTCGGTTTTCTGGTTACTCATCATGTTCTCCCACTTTTTGTTCCGGTAGATGCCGGAAACATTCAACGTCACTTACGCGGCCCTGTCGTCAGGCCGCCATTTCAAATGCCTGTTCTTCTATTTCCATCAACAGCAAGCCAATCGTTCCGACAGCACCATACAATGATGCATTTTCCGCCGTTTCCAGTTCGGCGAAAAAAGTCGGCGCCCACGACAGCAGGTGGGCCTTGAAAAAAGATTGCTGACAGCCATCCCCATCCGGCCCGCGATGGCCAAGAATAAGGGTATGCATCGCTTCGAGCACCGTTGCTATATGGTCTTCGGGCTCCGTTGCTTCAGGGTCGCCCTGCAGGCCCAGTCGCTTGAGCTCACTGCGTAAAGCCGCCAAAGGTTTATCGTAAAGCAGACCGGTCAGGTAATGAGAGGCGTAAGGCAACAGCTCGCCACCCGCGCCGACCCCATAAAACAATTTGGTGAATTCTTCTTCGATGTCCTCAAACGTAGCGTCCTGCGCCGCCAGGGCCAGGGCACCAATAGCTTTTCCCATGGGGCTATCGTTGCCTTCAAGGGAGCGCATCAAGATTATGGTTTCGCCGGTCGGCGGCTTGGAAAGAAGATTCGATAGCAAGGCATAAAAACGCGCACGAAGAAGCTCGTCATCAGCCTCACTTTGCGAGATTTGCCCCCCCAGACTCTCACTCATACCAACCCCTCCCAGGCGTTGAGCATTTCTGCTTGTTTTTCTTTTTTATAAGGCGAAATTATAACAGCAAATCCACCTTTTATCAATTTAGTTGAGGGAAAGATCAGGTTCCTGTCAATTTTAATTATTGTAAAGTGCAAGTCTAAGCCATGGGGTTAACAAGAAAACCTATTGGAAAGGCTATTACTTCATATTTTTCTAATATTAAAGTTTTCCACCATGCGGAACCGACTCATCGGATCGTTCGGCCAGCTCAATGGGTTCTTCTTCCGAAATACCTGCGGATTCCTCTTCCAGGGCCTGTTCTTCTGCGACAGGTTTTTCTGCTGCCGAGGCATCTTCGATTTCGGTTTTTTCTTCTGCAACAATCCCCTTACCGACCTTGTATGCGGTTTCGACAACCATATTGACCATTCCCAACGCCGAATAATCCTCGTCATAATCGTTAAGCCCGTCCAGATTGGCGAATACCGGGTCGCTGGTCCAGAGTTTACGCAAGGCTTTACGGGCCAGTTCCTCGGGTACGTTTTCGCCCAGGAAAGGGATGTAGTCGGAATCCCCATCCAGGGACTCTACGGACGGCAGATCGGGCGGAATCTGCTCGTCGATGGCTTGCGCCGCATCATCGGGGGCCATTGGAAGACTTGCCGATTGGCCCTGCGCATCGGAAATTTGCCCAAGCGCGTCCGGCTTATCGTTATTGGCGGTCTTGACGCGAGACCATCTGTTGATGAAGGTTTTGTCAGTCATGGCGGGGCGACCGAGGTTCATTGCGCGCCTTTCGCGGGTCATAGGCTTTGCGTTTGCGTTTCTTAAAGGGCACATCGACATGATGACGCTCGACAAACGCATGTACCCAAGCGCGAATGATCTCTGGCATTTCGCTCCCTTCGACCCATTCATCACCGCTCTCGTCGTATCCTTCGGCTTCAAACGGGCAGAGCGTGGCTGCAAATGCCGTAACCTCGTGGGCATGGGCACCTTCTTCTTCCGGACGCAGGACGACAAAGACCTTGGGCGGCACCTGACCCAAGTTGACCTTGTACCCTTCAGTCTCCTTGCGAAACAGTTCCAATGTTAACGACCCGGCGTAAAAATGCGTCCAGCCATCGCCATCGCACAGGACCTGCCAGTCTTGCATATCTGACCTGCCGGCAATAACGCCGACCAACTTCCATTCGTGATCGGCCCACGGATTATCAATAACGCGGCGCTCGAGAACGACGCCAATATCCATTGTCACGGTGTTAATATTAACAGGTTCAGTATTATTTTCGTCCGTCATGATGTGCTTTCGTCTACAAATGCAAAATCGCTAACGAAGTGATTATAAATCAGTTCATGCAGAGTTCACATCACCATTTTCGATGCCAGTATCAGCATGAAGCCGCCGTTGACAATCAACAGGATCGGTGCGGCCCAATTCATTATCCCTCGCCATCGCCCCATCACGATGTGGCCGCTGAGGCCAACAACAAGTAACGCCGGCACCGTCCCCAAGGCGAAAGAGATCATGGCCAGAAATCCGGCCAACGGGTCAGCGGTAGAGGATGCCGCCGCCAACGCCCCGTACAGCAAGCCACACGGTATGAAGCCAAGGGTGACGCCAAGAACATATCCCCGCCATCCGAGCGGGCGACTGAATAAGGGGCGGGCAGCATCGCCAAGCGCATTCGCCAGCGACCCTGATTTGGCCGATGTCCCGAACCCGGGAAGCTCAACACCAAGGGTCCGCGCCGCGTAGCCCAGGAAAAACAATCCGGCCAATACCATCAACCCGGCTGCCAGATACTTAAAGCCACTGGCCGCCATGATGCCCCCTGAAAGCAGGGCCGTGAGCGCACCAAGCCCGGCATAAGTGGTCATTCTACCCAAATGATAAGGCACCAGGGCGGCACCGGACAGGCGGCTGAACTCGCTCATGGTAGCTGCCGGAACACCTTCCAGGCGCGCCGTCACTTGCGTCAACACAATCGGACCGCACATGCCGATACAGTGCGTACCGCCACCGGCCAATCCTGCCAGGAACAGGCTGAACAAAGTCGCGCTGTTATCTATGGTGCTTGCCCGGCAGATAGCGTAGCCATCGGCCAGCAATTCAAAAAGCTCTGTCTCGCCCATTTACAGGGGCTCCAGTTTGAAAAAATGCCTCCGTCAGTGCTTCAGGAAATCTTCAGGATGCCTGCCTATTTTATATTAGGCGCATTTAAAGTACAGCTTGAAACGATAGGCAAACTGATTTACACCATCTCCATGTTATATAATAATAGCTTAATATGAAGTTATACTAACGCCCCAATTCCAGTCTAAGAACAGAATAAACGGAGCCAAACACATGACAGATCAAAGCGGTCCAATGACCTCTGCGCCTGCCAGCCTTGCCTATGATGACGAGGTCATTCGCAAATTTGTCGTTGCGACCATTTTCTGGGGCGTCATCGGTTTCACCGTCGGCGTCCTGATCGCCTTTCAGCTCGCCTTTCCGGCCCTGAACCTGGACATGGAATGGACGTCTTTCGGACGCCTGCGCCCGGTTCATACATCGGCGGTCATTTTCGCTTTTGGCGGTAATATTCTACTGGCGACGTCCCTGTACGTGGTCCAGCGCACAAGCCGGGTTTCATTGTTCGGCGGTTCGGGCACAGCGCATGTCATCTTCTGGGGTTACCAGATTTTTATCGTCATGGCGGCATTGAGTTACGTTCTTGGTTATTCGCAAAGCAAGGAATACGCCGAACCGGAATGGTTTATTGATCTATGGCTGACAATTGTCTGGGTGATCTATCTGGTCGTCTTCGCGGGCACGATCCTGATCCGCAAGGAAAAACACATCTATGTCGCCAACTGGTTCTTCCTGGCCTTCATCATCACCATCGCCATGTTGCATATCATCAACAACCTGGCCATGCCGGTGTCCTTCACCGGGGCCAAAAGCTACATCCTGTGGAGCGGCGTCCAGGACGCCATGACCCAGTGGTGGTATGGCCATAACGCCGTCGGCTTCTTCCTGACCGCCGGATTCCTTGGCATCATGTATTACTTCATACCCAAGCAGGCAGAACGACCGGTTTATTCTTATCGTCTGTCGGTAGTTCACTTCTGGTCGATTACCTTCCTTTATATCTGGGCCGGGCCACACCACTTGCACTACACGGCGTTACCGGACTGGACGCAAACTCTTGGCATGACTTTTTCGGTGATGTTGTGGATGCCATCCTGGGGCGGCATGATCAACGGCTTCATGACCCTCTCGGGGGCCTGGGACAAGTTACGCACGGACCCGATCCTGCGCTTCCTGGTGACCTCTGTCGGGTTCTACGGTATGAGCACCTTCGAAGGGCCGCTGATGTCGATCAAGGCCGTCAACGCGCTCAGCCATTACACCGACTGGACCATCGGCCACGTTCATTCCGGTGCTTTGGGTTGGAACGCCTTCATTACTTTTGGCGCACTTTATTTTCTAGTACCCAGGCTTTGGGGCCGCGAGCGGCTGTATTCCCTACGGTTGGTCAACACCCATTTCTGGATCGCTACGGCTGGCATCGTGCTCTACATCTCTTCGATGTGGGTATCGGGCATCATGCAGGGCCTGATGTGGCGGACCTATGACAATCTTGGCTTCCTGCAGTATTCGTTCATCGAAACCGTCGAAGCCATGCATCCCTTCTATGTCATTCGTGGGCTGGGCGGCGTTCTGTTCCTGCTTGGCGCGCTTATCATGGTCTACAATCTGGTTAGAACCATGAAGGGTCATGTCCGTAACGAGGCCCCCATGGGCGGACAGGCAACGGCGACTGCCGCGGCTGCAAACTAGGATCAGAGGAAAAGAAAATGCATAAACTTCTCGAGAAAAATCTGATCTTGCTGATCGTCGCCATTCTGGTCACCGTTTCCATTGGTGGTCTGGTTCAGATCGTGCCCCTGTACACCATGGAAAGCACAATCGAAAAAGTCGATGGCATGCGCCCTTACTCGCCATTGGAACTGGCCGGTCGCAACATTTATATCCGCGAGGGTTGTTACCTTTGCCACAGCCAGATGATCCGTCCTTTCCGTGACGAAGCGGAACGCTACGGACATTACTCGCTAGCCGCGGAAAGCATGTACGACCACCCCTTCCAGTGGGGCTCTAAACGGACCGGGCCGGATCTAGCCCGGGTGGGTGGAAAGTATTCCAATGATTGGCATGTGGCTCACTTGATTAATCCCAGAAGCGTCGTGCCGGAATCGATCATGCCGGGCTATTCCTTTATGGCGACACGTGAACTCGACTACCTGAACATAGACGAGCATCTGTACACGCTTCGTCAGGTCGGCGACCCTTATAGCGACGAGCAGATCAAAAGCGCCGTTTCAGACGTCGGCACCCAGGCCAATGGCGAAAACGGCGATGTCGATGCTTTCCTTAAACGTTATCCAAAAGCCGTTATCGGCGATTTCGACGGCAATCCGGACAAGGTCACCGAACTGGACGCCTTGATCGCCTATTTGCAAGTACTCGGTCGAATGGTCGACTTCACCACCTATAAACCCGAATTAAACAGGCGCTAGAGGAGACCACACATGACCTTGGAAACCCTTTACGAAATCGCCCGCTCAAGTTGGGTCGTATGGATGATCATTGTTTTTGTCAGCATCGTGTTATGGGCTTTTTTGCCACGAAACAAAGATCGCTTTGAAGAAGACGCCAAGATCATCTTCAAGGATGAAGGAAATGGAGTTTAACCATGGCAAAAGTCGAAAAAGACGAAATTAGCGGCCAGGAGACCACTGGCCATGAGTGGGATGGCATCAAAGAACTCAACACGCCGATGCCCAAGTGGTGGCTCTACACCTACTATGCCTGCATTGTTTTCGCGGTCGGTTACTGGATCGTTTATCCGTCGTGGCCGGGCTTTTCTGATTATCTCAAAGGCACCGGGGGATACTCGTCTCGCGCCGCCCTGGATGAAGATCTTGCAAACCAGAAACAAAGCCGTTCGGCGTGGACGGACAAGTTCGCCGCTATGAATGTCGATCAGATCGGCGCCGATCAGCAACTGCTCAACTACGCCATGGCCGGGGGCAAGATTATCTTCGCCGAAAACTGTGCGCCGTGCCACGGCAGTTCCGGTTCCGGTGCGCCAGGGTATCCCGTCCTGGCCGATGATGACTGGATTTGGGGTGGCACCCGTGAAGACATTCACACCACCGTCAATTTTGGCATCCGTTCCGATCATGAAGAGACCCGCGATAACACGATGCCTAATTTCCTTGGTGACGAGATTCTTGATAAGGCGCAAATCGCTGACGTGGCGCACTACGTTTTATCCCTTTCCGGCGGGGCCGACAGCAACTCCGTATCGGCCAAACGCGGTGGAGAAATTTTTGCTGAAGAATGTGTCGCCTGTCATGGCGAAAATGCAAAAGGCATCACCGATTTAGGTGGCCCCAACTTGACCGACGGCATCTGGCTTTACGGAAAAGAGAGTGCGGACATCAGTGCGCAGATCAGCCAACCAAGGCACGGCGTCATGCCCGCCTGGAACGGGCGGCTGAGTGACGTCGAAATCAAACTTGTCAGCCTGTACGTTCACTCTCTTGGCGGTGGGCAGTAAGGCTAACAAAATTCAGGCCGAAAAGCCGGGGGTTAATGGGGGATTGTGGTATACGCCGCAATCCCCATCTGTTTCGTAGTGCTGTTTGATGGATATGAACGTGAAAAATTCTACCGTTGATACAAAAGAAGACGAAACGCTTTACGCCAGCCGGATAAAGATTCACCCGCAACGGATCGCCGGTGCCTTCAGGCGTTTGAAGTGGGTGGTTTTAAGTGCGATTCTGATATTGTATTACGGCTTGCCCTGGCTGCGATGGGACCGCGGCCCCGGCATACCCGATCAGGCAATCCTGGCCGACATGACCGGCCGCCGCCTGTATTTCTTTGAGATCGAAATCTGGCCTCAGGAAATTTATTACCTGACCGGCCTGCTGATTGCAGGAGCCATTGGCCTGTTTTTGGTGACCACGCTTGCCGGGCGCGTGTGGTGCGGTTTCACCTGCCCACAGACAATCTGGACCGACCTGTTCATGCTGGTTGAACGCTGGATCGAAGGCGACCGCAACAAACGGCTAAAGCTGGACGCTGCCCCCTTCAGTCTGAGCAAGCTTTGGAAACGCACGGCCAAGCACGGGCTCTGGCTGCTGATAGCACTGGCCACCGGCGGTGCGTGGATCATGTACTTCGTCGATGCGCCGACGCTCACGTATGAATTATTTACCGGCCAGGCGTCCACCACCATCTACGGGTTCACCGCCCTGTTCACCGCAACGACCTATGTCCTGGCTGGCTTGGCGCGCGAACAAGTCTGCACCTACATGTGCCCATGGCCGCGTTTTCAGGGTGCGATGTTTGATGAGGACTCGCTGATCATCACGTACGAGGCATGGCGCGGCGAGCCACGCGGCAAAGCCAAAGAAAAAGAGAAAAGCGCCCTTGGTGACTGCATCGATTGCAATTTGTGTGTCAACGTCTGCCCGACAGGCATCGATATCCGTGACGGCCAGCAAATGGAATGTATTGGCTGTGCGTTGTGTATCGACGCCTGCAATTCGATCATGGACAAACTGGGCAGGGCACCCAATTTGATCGCCTATGACTCAATTGCCAATATGAATGCCCGGGCCGAAGGCCGCCCTACCGCCAAGCGCCTGTTTCGTCCCCGCGTCCTCGCTTATTGCGGCGCTCTTTTGATGATCATGGCGCTCATGACCTACGGCTTGGCGGAACGCACCAACTTTGAAGTCAATGTCCAACGTGACCGATCACCCTTGTTCGTAACCTTATCAAACGGGGATGTCCGCAACGGCTACACCCTGAAAATTCTAAACATGGAACGCCGCGACAGGGTCTTCCGGCTGGAATTAGAACATTTACCGCAGGCTTTAATGAGCGTTATCGGCTATGAAAAAGAAGGTGCGCCATCGATCACCTTACCAGTCGGGGCGGATTCTGTTGGAACATTCAGAGTTTTTGTCCGGCTCCACGTTGATAGCCTGAAGGCAGAATCATCGGACATGGATTTCACCTTAACTGATTTGGAAACCAATGAAGGTATCGACCAGCACTCCTTCTTTTACGGACCTAAAAAATAGCTCTCGGGAACGCTCAATGCCTGCTTCAATCGCCTCATCCAGAAAACCCCTGTGGATCATTATCAGTTGTTTTTCCGTCGTCCTGGTCGCCAATGCGGCGCTGGTATATTTCGCGCTGGGTAGTTGGACCGGGCTTGAGACCAAACATCCATACGTCAAGGGCCTTGCCTATAATAGCAATCTGGAAGGCGCAAAACGTCAGCAAGCGCTGGGATGGCAATCCAAACTGGGCCTTGAGTTTTCGCCTGGCGAAACGCTTTCAGGGACTTCAGAAGTTTCCTTTACCGACAAGGACGGACAGTCCCTGGACGATCTTGAAGTCCGCATCCTGGCGACCCGGCCGACCCGCGAAGGATTTGATCGGGAGTTCGCTCTAACGAACGTCGGCGCAGGTCTCTACCGGGGCGCCTTTTCGCTTCCCCTGAAAGGACAGTGGGATTTTCGTATCCTTGCTCGGCGCGACAGCAATAACTATCAGCGCGTCGAACGGATTGTGACCCCGTAAAAAAATGACCGATTGCCGACACTGCGGCCTCGACGTTGCCACAGACAGCCCCGGTGGCGAAACCTTCTGTTGCCAAGGCTGCCAAGCGGCTTATGAGATGGTCCAGGGGTTGGGACTGGAACGCTATTATCGGCAGCGAACCTTCGATCCCAATGAGACGGCGCTACGCCCGGACGAAGATCAGCCAGCAAGAAACTATCAGTCTTATGTCCGTGACAATAAAGACGGCATATCGGTATTGCATTTGATGGTCGGCGGCCTGCATTGCGCCGCCTGCATCTGGCTGATTGAAAATGTCTTAAGCCGTTCGGCTGGTGTGGTTTCGGCGCGCCTTAACATGACCACGCGCCGTCTTGTCGTAACATGGCGCGGTGGGGGAAATAACGCCGATACGCTTGTCGCAACCATTACCGCCCTTGGTTACCGGCTGGCACCGTACGACCCTGCAGTGCTCGAAGCTGAAAGCGCCCAGCGCCAGAAAGCCCTGTACAGGGCCATGGCCGTGGCCGGATTTGCCGCCGGAAACGTCATGATATTATCCGTTTCCGTGTGGTCCGGAACCGGTGACGACATGGGGCCGTCGACCCGCAGTCTGCTGCATTGGCTATCGGCCCTGATCGCCTTGCCGGCAACGGTTTATGCCGGGCAGCATTTTTTCCGTTCGGCCGTGGGCGCGTTGCGTCATGGCCGCATGAACATGGATGTACCGATATCGCTGGCGCTTATTCTGACGGCGGGGATGAGCCTGATTGAAACCATGCGCGGGGCCGAACACGTCTATTTTGATTCCGTCCTGACCCTGCTTTTTTTCCTGCTGGTTGGGCGCACACTTGATCTGCGCGCCCGCGGAAGAGCCCGCGCGGTGGGCGAACATCTGTTATCCCTTTCAGCCGCCGCCGTAGCCGTGCTCACTGATGATGGCACGACCATGGTCATGCCGCCAGATCAGGCCAGACCAGGCATGACGATTCTTGTCGCGCTCGGCGAGCGCATCGCCGTCGATGGCAAGATCATCGAAGGTGACAGCGAAGTCGATCGTTCCCTCCTAAGCGGTGAAACCCTGCCCTGTGCGGTCCATCCAGGAGATACCGTTGAGGCCGGGGCCCTGAACATTTCCGGCCCCTTAAAAATAATTGTAACGGCCTGCGGTGAGGATACACTGCTTTCAGGCATCGTCCGGCTGATGGAAAACGCCGAACAATCGAAATCCCGCTATGTCACCCTGGCCGACCGCATCGCCAGGCTTTACGCCCCTGTGGTTCATCTGCTGGCCTTGCTAACCTTCATTGGCTGGATGACTTTGAGCGATGTCGGCTGGCAGCAGGCTTTGTTATATAGCATCGCCGTGTTGATTATCACCTGTCCCTGCGCCCTCGCATTGGCCGTGCCGACAGTACAGATCGTCGCCAGCGGTCGACTGTTCGCTCAAGGGATACTTCTGAAAAGCGGGTCGGCGCTGGAACGGCTGGCCCGGGTCGACAAGGTCGTCTTCGACAAGACAGGAACCCTGACGAATGGAAGAGCGGAACTGTTGCAAAGTGATGCCAGCGCCGAAGCCTTTGAACTGGCCGCTTCCATGGCCGCCACCTCCCGGCATCCGCTCGCCCGCGCCCTGGCGCGCGCATTGCCCACCGCCCACCCGGCTTCCGGTGTTCAGGAAATTCCCGGCCAGGGTCTGATCCTGTCGACACATGATGGAGATGTCCGCCTTGGTCGCCGGGACTGGTGCGGGAAGAGCGATGCCCGCGAAACCGATAAACCGGAATTGTGGTTATCTCGACCCGGCAGCTCACCGCTGCGCTTTGAATTTAGCGATACCCTGCGCCCGGACGCGGCTGACATCGTCGCCTTCCTGAACACCCAGAATCTTCAACCCGAACTGCTCTCCGGTGACCGTGAGAGCGTCGTCTCCGAAGTCGCTGGGACGCTCTCTATTAACACCTGGCGGGGGCAATTCCTGCCCGCCGACAAAGTCGCCCGCCTGGACGAATTAAAAGCCGCAGGGCTCCATCCACTGATGGTCGGAGATGGCCTCAATGACGCCCCGGCGTTGGCCGCCGCCTGGGTTTCCCTGTCGCCCTCAAGCGCCTCGGATATTACCCAGAATGCCGCCGATATCGTTTTTCAGGGGGACCACCTGAAGCCGATTATCGAGGTTCTGAAGACGGCCCGGCGTGCCGACGCATTGGTTAAACAAAACATTGGCTTCTCGTTCCTGTATAATGGGGCGACGATCCCGCTCGCCATGATGGGCCATGTCTCGCCCTTGCTGGCGGCGATCGCCATGTCGTCATCATCGCTGATCGTTATCGTCAATGCCCTCAGGCTGGCGCGCAAATAGGAAAAATGACCGATGAATATCCTTTTGTACCTGATTCCGATTGCCTTGTTCCTGGGCGGGGCGGCATTGGTCGCCTTCCTGTGGTCGCTGAAGTCGGGCCAGTTCGAGGATATGGAAGGAGCCGCCAACCGTATCCTGTTCGAAGATGATGACGCCCCGGCGCGGCCTGAAACCGGGCCCTCCACCAAAGCGAATGACGGGGATCAGGATTTAACGTCTTCATAACCATGCCGCGGCCCTACGCGTTCGTGTCACTGGCTTTCTGACGCGGGTTATGAAAGATGCTTTGCAACGATCTCCAAAAAAGATGGAACTGAAACGGGCTTTCCTAAAACGTCATCACAGCCAGCAGCAAGTATCTTCTCAATACCACCCTTTAAAGAAAAGGCCGTTACGGCAATGACAGGAATGTGTTTGAGTTCTTTGTCGGCCTTTAAATCTTTTGTTATTTCAAGCCCGGAACGATACGGCAGTTGGATATCCATTATTATCAAGTCTGGACGGCGTTCTTTGGCGAGTTGCAGGGCATCAGTTCCGTCAATCGACAGGATGGTCCGATACCCATCGGCCCGAAGAAGCTGGTCGAAAAGACTCATGTTCAAATCATTATCTTCAACGATAAGAATGATCTTTGTCATGATTTCCCCCTGTCCAAATGATTGATCGATTGTTCCGTCAGGGAGGTTATATTTCTGGCCGCTTTGATGATTTCCAGAGCCTGCGAAATGTCCTGCCCCTTTCCTTTTGTGTATGAGGCTATTTTGACATCCTTATTCATAATGTGATTGATCAACCAATCGCGCATAAACTTGCGCAGGCTGAACAATGTTTGCGCATTTCGTTCTTTGCGCCAGACACCACTCAGTTCATGGATTTTTGCCGCAAGCTCTCTGTGCAGGCCACGATGCTCCTCAAAGTCCGGATAAGCGCAGACCTCCATGACCGCTTCCTCTCGGGCGAAATGGTAATGAGTGTAATCGACCAGCTTGCCAACCAAATCATTTAATTCGCTCTCTTCAATGGAGGGATCGGAAATCCTGTTTATTATAGAAATGAGCGTCTGATGGTCCAGGTCAAAAGCATCAACACCGATACGAAGGTTATCTGCCCAAATTAATACATCTCGATTCGAGGCCAAGGGCAGTTCAATCCAGAACGTACTGCCAGTGCCTTTTTCACTGACAAAACCAATCCTTCCGGACATTCTCTCCACCAACATCTTGCTTACCGGCAAGCCGATACCCGTGCCTTCCTTGGCAATCATCGGATTTTGGTTTAACTGGTTAAATATCTCGAAGACGCCGGAGTAGTCCTCCGTGGCGATGCCGTAACCGGTATCGTTTACCGATATGTGAAGGAAGCCATCATCGGTTTCCCGGCCCTCGACGGTCACGATACCGCCATGTTTATTATACTTAATTGCATTGGAAATAAGGTTGATCAGAACTTGCTTTAATCGCGTAGGGTCCGTGCGAAGGATCACCAAGGACTTGTCATCGAATCTACTGGTAATCGTTATTCCTTTTGGTTTCCCAAGGGGGCGGATCAAATTTACGCAATCGGCTACAATTTCGCTGGCGTTCACCTTCTCCAGGGAGAGTGAAATTTGATCAGCCTCGATTTCAGCCAGATCAAGGACTTGATTGACGAGTTGGAGAAGATGATCCCCGCCTTCAAGGATACTCTCTACGTTGACATTTTGTGCGGATGAAAGGGGGTTGTTAGAATCGAACTGTAACATCTGGGCAAAACCGAGAACGGCGTTCAATGGCGTTCGCAACTCGTGACTCATCGAGGCGAGAAACTCCGACTTCGCCTTGCTGGACCTTTCTGCTTCATCCTTGGCAATCTTCAGAGTCGCCTCGGTATTCTTTCGCTTGGTGATGTTGCGCATGACACCAACGAATCCAAGGACTTTGCCATCAGGTCCCTTAATAGACGAGCCAAGAGTCTCGCCGACAAATACGCCTCCATCCTTACGCCGGTAGTTCACTTCATATGGTTCGAGTTTTGCTTCTGACGATAAATTGAACCTAATACGCCCCTGCCTCTCGTATTCATCCTCGCTCTCATAAAGAACGACCGTTTTTTTTCCAATCAAGTCGCTCCGATCATAGCCAAATACTTTCTTCATGCCCTGATTCACTTCACTGATACGGCGTTCCGTATCAGTGAAAACAATGCCATCGGAAATGCCATTTAAAATAGCTTTTGACGTAATGTCTTTTTCCTCGGTCGATTTTTGGGCCTTTGTTAGCTCCCGAGTCCTGGCGACAATGTAGGGTTTGATGACAAGCAAGAAAATCAGTGGGGAGGAAACGACGATCAGTAATATACTATCAACGACGGTTGCAATATTCTGAGAGAAATGAGCGAACCGCCCTATACCTAACATTATCAAGCCTTCCGCGAGGAAGATGATGATGGTTATTCTGCTGAGAATAGACCAAGCGCTCATAGGTCAGATATTTTCCTAGGGTCAGAACTCATTAACTATTAAGTGATTCAATAGCTTGGAACTCAAAATGGAGGTTTCAGGCTATGAAGCGTGGTTTTTGGCTGTCGAACGAACAATTTTCACTGATCCAACCTTACTTA